>Ga0099826_10000018_pt1 | contig 198330 bp, 185 predicted proteins | sample Mtrugardesep15_FD_76830 | JGI IMG/M metagenome (GOLD analysis project Ga0099826, IMG submission 76830) | Root nodule microbial communities of legume samples collected from California, USA - M. trunc garden sep15 | ecosystem: Host-associated > Plants > Roots > Nodule | place: USA: California... | reverse complement strand
GGTCATCAATGGCCTGAAGGTGGTGGGCAAGGACATCTCCGAGGTCAAGCTGGTCGCCTCGGGCGCCGGCGCGGCCGCGCTGGCCTGCCTGGACCTGCTGGTGGACCTGGGCCTGCCCATCGAAAACATCTGGGTGACCGATCTGGTCGGCGTGGTCTACGAAGGCCGTACCGAGCTGATGGACCCGGAAAAGGCGCGTTTCTCGCAGAAGACCGACAAGCGCAAGCTGGCCGAAGTCATCGATGGCGCCGACATCTTCCTGGGCCTGTCCGCAGCCGGCGTGCTGAAGCAGGACATGGTCCAGCGCATGGCCGACAAGCCGCTGGTGCTGGCACTCGCCAATCCGAATCCGGAAATCATGCCGGAACTGGTCAAGGAAGTGCGTCCGGACGCCGTGATCGCCACGGGCCGTACCGACTACCCGAACCAGGTCAACAACGTCCTCTGCTTCCCGTTCATCTTCCGCGGCGCGCTCGATTGCGGCGCCACGACGATCACGCGTGAAATGGAAGTGGCCGCCGCGCACGCCGTGGCCGAACTGGCGCGCCAGGAACAGAGCGACATCGTGGCGACGGCCTACGGCATCCAGGACCTGTCCTTCGGTCCGGAATACCTGATCCCGAAGCCGTTCGATCCGCGCCTGATCGTCAAGATCGCCCCGGCCGTGGCCGAGGCCGCCGCCAAGTCCGGCGTGGCCGCGCGTCCGATCGAGGACATGGACGCCTACCGCCTCCAGCTCCAGCAGTTCGTGTACCACTCGGGCACGCTGATGAAGCCGATCTACGCGGCAGCGCGCAAGGTCGAGATGGAGAAGAAGCGCATCGTCTTCGCCGAGGGCGAGGAAGAGCGCGTGCTGCGCGCAGTGCAGGTCATCGTCGACGAAAAGCTGGCCAACCCGATCCTGATCGGTCGTCCGGCCGTGCTGACGCACCGCATCGAGCGCTTCGGCCTGCGCCTGCGCATGGGCGTGGACTTCACCGTGGTCAACCCCGAGCACGACGAGCGTTTCCGGGATTATTCGGAAAGCTACTACAAGATGATGGCGCGCGAGGGCATCACCCAGCAGTACGCCAAGCTGGAGATGCGCCGCCGTACGACGCTGATCGGCGCCATGCTGGTCAAGAAGGGCGAGGCCGATGGCATGATCTGCGGCACGGTCAGCACCACGGCCGCGCACCTGCGCTACATCGACCAGGTGCTGGGCGGCACGAACAAGGTCTACGCGGCCATGAACGGGCTGGTCCTGCCGGGCCGCCAGATCTTCCTGGTGGACACCCACGTCAACATCGACCCGACCGCCGAGGAACTGGCCGAGATCACGATGATGGCGGCGGAAGAACTCAAGCGCTTCGGTATCGAGCCGAAGGTGGGCCTGCTGTCGCATTCGAACTTCGGTACATCCGAGGCGCCTTCGGCACGCAAGATGCGCGATACCCTCGCCATCCTGCGCGAACGCGCGCCGGAACTCGAGGTGGATGGCGAGATGCACGGCGACAGCGCGCTCGACCAGAAGCTGCGTGATTCGCTGGTGCCGGACGGCGCGCTGGTGGGCGAGGCCAACCTGCTGGTGTGCCCGAACATCGACGCAGCCAACATCTCGTACAACCTGCTCAAGGTGGCGGCGGGCAATAACGTGGCCATCGGCCCGATCCTGCTCGGCGTGAAGGAGCCGGTGCACATCCTGACGCCGTCGGCAACGGTGCGGCGTATCGTCAACATGACCTCGCTGGTCGTGGTGGATGCGGCGGCCAAGCGCTGAAGTCGGGTATTTGCCACGTGGTATCAGGAAAGCCGGGTTCGCCCGGCTTTTTTCATGCAGCCGTTCGGGGTATCGTATGCAAGGTTAGTATGCGCCCACATCCAAATAACATATTGAAACAATTGAAGATTTCCGGCGCGGCGGCGCGCAGGGATTGATTATTGGTGGACATGCGCGTAACCTTACGCCTTTGAATGCAGGCGCTCGTCCCGGGCGCGCCGGTGCCCGCGAGCAGGTTTCGCGCGCCGGAATGACCGTCCAACCAATATTTCGATAACGTGGGATCCAGGATTTCCCCGAACCAGACGCAGCGGCAGTCACTTTGGCAGTCCCTGAGCCTGGCACGACGCCTGGGCCATGTGTTGGCGGGCGCGGCGCTGTCGGTGGCCATCGCCACCGGTGCGCAGGTTGCGGTGGCACGGCAGGCGACGCAGGATCTGGGCGCCAGCATCGACGGCATGGCGGGAACCATCGCCACGCAGCAGTTGCCCAACGATGCGCGCCAGACACTGGAGCGCATCGAGTCCGGCGGGCCGTTTCCGTTCGACAAGGATGGTTCGCGGTTCGGTAATTACGAACGCATCCTGCCGCAGCAGCCGCGCGGGTATTACCGCGAATACACCGTCAAGAACAGCAACACCAAAAGCCGGAATCGGGGAGCCAGGCGGATCGTTTGTGGTGGGGATCAGCGCGCCGCCAACGACTGCTATTACACGGAAGACCACTACAACAGTTTCAAACGGATAACCAAATGATGACTGACATTTTCGGATTGGGCGACGCCCTTGCCGCCCGCGAGGAGCGCGGCGCCGGAGATGGCTGGCAACGGGCCCACCATCAGGCCCAGAACCTTTATGACAACGTGCTCATGATGCCCCGACAGGAGCTCACGCACAGACTTCCGCCCGCATGCGCGCCCGCCATGGTGACCTGGGCCGACGACGGCACCAGCGAGGGAGCCATGAACCTGTTCAAGACGGTGCGTCCGAACATCGTCCAGTCGATTCGCGCGTTCCGCGTGCCTGAGCTGGCCCACGCGGCCGCCGCGCTGAACCAGCATTTCCTGTACGCCAATTGCGCCCATTGCGCGAGCAAGGCGGAGATCCTTGAGACGATTGCCACGGAATTCACCTTCCCGAAGCATTTCGGCAAGAATTTCGATGCGCTGTCTGATTGCCTGACGGACATGATCCACAAGGCCGGCCCGCAGCCGGGCTTCGTGATCGTGCTGGAAGGACTGCCGATTGCGCAGAAATTCGACAAGGAAGGGCGTGAGGTGCTGCTCGACGTCTTCCGCGACGCGGCCGAGTTCTGGGCCGAGCGCAAGGTCCAGTTCCGGGTGTTCTACTCGTTCGCCTGAAGCCGCCTGCTGAATAAGAAATGCCCGCTGTTGCAGCGGGCATTTTCTTTTTGCAGGTTCGGACGGGGCAGGTCAGGCCGATGGCGGCAACTGGCCGTTCGGCGTGAGCCGGTCGATCAGCTCGGGCAGGCCCTCGCTGAGGCTGGCCGCCACGTCGTCCTGCGACATGCCCGTGGTTTCCGCCAGCGATTGCAGCGCGCCGCTGCCGCCGAGTGCGCCGCTCAGGTCCGCCGGGCTGACCGGCTCGTTGGCGCCGCCGCCAATCCACGAATCCACCTGCTGGCCGAGACCGGCCTGCGAGAGCATGTCACGCAACGCGCCGATGCCGCCCGTGGCCGCACCCATCGCCTGCGCGCTGCCGGTGGCCTCGCTCTGGCCGCCCAGCAGGCCGCCGAGCAGCGAGCCGAGGTCCATGCCGCCGGGCGCCGGCGCACTGCCGCCGCCCAGCATGCCGCCGAGCATCCCGCCCAATCCTCCAAGTCCACCCAGTCCGCCAAGCCCGCCCGCCGCGCCCGGATCGCTCGCGTCGGCCGGCGCCACGCTGCCATCGGCGCCCTGTGTCTTGTTGCGCATCGCCATCATGGCCAGCAGGCCGAGCGCGATCATCAGCTTCGGATTCATGCCGCCCCCGCCGGGCTGGCCATCTTCGCGTTGCCCGCCCAGTTGGCCGAGCACGCCGCCCAGCACGCTATCGAGTAGTCCCATCATCGACTCCTTTGGAGTTGGAAGGTCAGAATCCGCCAAGTACGGCGTTCAGGGCCGCCAGGCAGGTCAGCCCGGCGGTTTCGGTACGAAGGATGCGCGGCCCCAGCGACACGCCCGTGAATCCGGCGCGGATCGCCGCCGCCTCTTCCTCGGGAGATAGCCCGCCTTCGGGGCCGATCACCAGCGTTACGCCCTGTTCGCGCCAGGCATCGCGGTGCGCGGCGGCCAACTCGGGCAGCGACGCCGACGCGCGTGGCGAAAGCAGCAGCCGCGGCGCACCTCCAGCCGGTTGGGCCGATGCCGCCAGCCACGCTTCCAAGGTAGCCAGCGGCGCCACGTCCGGCAAGCGGTTCCGTCCGCATTGCTCGCACGCGGCCTGCACAAGGGCCTGCCAGTGCGCCTGGCGGCGCGCGGCGCGGTCGCCCGACAGCCGCACGACCGAGCGCGCAGCCTGCAGGGGCTGGATCTCGGTGACGCCGAGTTCGACGGCTTTCTCGATGAGCCAGTCCATCTTGTCGCCGCCGGCCAGCCCCTGCGCCAGCGTCACGCGGTAGGGCAGTTCGGCCTCGGCCGGGTCGTGGCCGGCCACCTGCGCGGTGGCGTGCCGCTTGCCGATGTCCGCCAGCGTGGCCGCGTGGCTGCCGCCGCGGCCGTCGAACAGCGTGATGGCGTCGCCCGGGGCGAGGCGCAGCACCTGGATGTGACGCACCACGGCATCGGGCAAGTCGAGCACGGCATCGGCAGTCAGTGCCGAGTCAATGAAAAAGCGAGGGGGCATCAGTCAGTCAGGAGTTGGCGGGCGCCTTGGCTGGGTCGAGGCGGGTGGCGAAGCCCCAGCGGTAGCCATCCGGGTCTTCGACCATGCAGTAGCGGTCGCCCCAGAACTGGTCGGCGGGCGGCATCACGCTGATGGCGCCGGCGGCGAGGGCCTGGGCGTAGATGGCGTCCACGTCGCCACAGTAGACATAGAAGGTCTGCGGGGCTTCCACGCCGAGCGAGCGCGGCGTGCGGGCGGTGCTGCCCCAGGCGCCTTCAGGCGCGAACATGACCACGAGTTCGCCCTGGTAGTGCATCTCGGCGTGGGTCGGCACGCCGTTTTCGTCGAGCACATGGCCGGCGGTGAAGCCGAACGCGCGGCTGTAGAAGTCGAGCGCGGCGCGACCACTGGCCACCGTGAGGTACGGGGTCAGCCAGGGCGTGTTGGACGGTCTGGGCATGATGGTCTCCGGATGGGCAGGCGTTTCCGGTGCATGTTACTTGGAGCCGCCGGCGCTGTCGAAGATCGCCTGCAGATGGCGCGGGTGCGTGAACAGCGTCGGATGGAGATCGGCGTGGTAGCAGCGCAGCGCGGACGCAAGCTGCCACTGGCGCAGGCGCGCGGCGATCTGGCTCGCGGGGCAGGCGGCGATGTCGAGTGCGTCGCTGGTCAGCGCGATCCCCCACAGCGCGCCGTAGGCCGGGATGAACGTGGCGAGCGGCGCCACATGGGCGAATAGTTCGCGCAGGCGCGCCAGCAGCAGCCGGGCTGTGTCGGGCCGGTGCAGCGGCGGGCCGAGGTGGATCGACATCGCCCCGCCCGGCGCCAGGCAGCGGCGCGCGGCCTGCAGGCCGTGGAGGGAGAAGAGGGCGGTGGCCGGGCTGCCATCGTCGGCTTCGGTCAGATCGAAGACGATCAGGTCGAAGCGCCGGCCGGCACGGCCGAAGGCTTCCATCAGCCCGAGCGCGTCGCCGATGGCGATGTGCAGGCGCGGATCGTCGGGCTTGCCGGGCGCACTCAGGGCGCCCTGATGGATGCCCGGCAGCCATTCGCGCGCCAGGCGGACCACCTCGGCGTCCAGTTCGGCCACCACCACCTCGCGGATCGTGGGAATGCGCAGCAGTTCGAAGGCCGAGCCGCCGTCGCCGCCGCCCACCACCAGCGCACTGCGCGGGCTGCCGTGCCCCGCGGCCATGGGATGGACCATCAATTCATGCTGGATCCAGGCGTCCGCTTCGGTGCTCATCACGCGGCCATCGAGCCGGAAGATGCGGCCAAATTGGGCGCTGTCGCCAATTTCGATCTGTTGATGGGCGGAACGTGACGCCGCAACCACATGGATATCGCCCAATGTGGCGCCTACGCCGGGTGCCAGCCATTCGGTCCAGCTTTGACGACCCCTTCGAGCCGTGCCCGGGCGTCCGGAAATACCCTCTGCTTCTGCTAAAATTGCGGTTTTCCCGCGCTCAGGTTCTCGCCGCATGTCTGCCCTCGCCCATCCCGCCACCAGCCCTTTCGCCTCGCAGCCCGCCAAATTGATGGCGGACGCCATCCGTGTGCTTGCCATGGACGCCGTCCAGCAAGCCAATTCCGGTCACCCCGGTGCACCGATGGGCATGGCGGATATCGCCGTGGCGCTCTGGGGCCGGCACCTGAAGCATAACCCCACGAACCCGCACTGGCCCGACCGCGACCGCTTCGTGCTGTCCAACGGCCACGGCTCGATGCTGGTCTACGCGCTGCTGCACCTGACCGGCTACGACCTGCCGATCGAGGAACTGCGCAACTTCCGCCAACTGCACAGCAAGACCGCCGGCCACCCCGAGTACGGCATCACGCCGGGCGTGGAAACCACCACCGGCCCGCTGGGCCAGGGCATCACCAACGCGGTGGGCATGGCGCTGGCCGAGCGCCTGCTGGGCGAGGAATTCAACCGCCCCGGCTACGACATCGTCAACCATCACACCTATGTGTTTCTGGGCGATGGCTGCCTGATGGAAGGCATCAGCCACGAAGCCTGCTCGCTGGCCGGCACGCTCAAGCTGAACAAGCTGATTGCGATGTGGGATGACAACGGCATCTCGATCGACGGCGACGTGGTGCACTGGTTCGCCGACGACACCCCGAAGCGCTTCGAAGCCTACGGCTGGAACGTGATCCGCGGCGTGGACGGCCATGACGTGGTGGCCGTGGACAACGCCATCGCGCAGGCCAAGGCCAGCGACAAGCCGACCCTGATCTGCTGCCGTACGATCATCGGCAAGGGTGCCCCGAACAAGCAAGGCGGCCACGACGTGCACGGCGCCCCGCTGGGCGGCGCCGAAGTGCTGGCCACGCGCGAGGCGCTGGGCTGGACGCACGCCCCGTTCGAACTCCCGCAGGACGCCTACACCGCCTGGGACGCCAAGACCAACGGCAACGCGCTGGAGCGCGCCTGGAACGCGCTGTTCGAGTCGTACGCCGAAGTGCATCCGTATGAAGCCGGCGAATTCACGCGCCGCATGCGCGGCGAGCTGCCGGGCGCATTCGACGCCGCCGTGGACGCCTTCATCGCCAAGTGCGAGGAAAAGGCCGAAACGATCGCCACGCGCAAGGCCAGCCAGAACACCATCGAGGCCTTCGGCCCGGTGCTGCCCGAATTCCTGGGCGGCTCGGCCGACCTGACCGGCTCGAACCTGACCAACTGGTCGGGCAGCCAGGCCGTGCGCGTGGACGCCTGGGGCAACCACATCAACTACGGTGTGCGCGAGTTCGGCATGAGCGCCATCATGAACGGCATCACGCTGCATGGCGGCTACATCCCCTACGGCGCCACGTTCCTGACTTTCTCGGACTACAGCCGCAACGCGCTGCGCATGGCCGCGCTGATGCGGATCCGCTCGCTGTTCGTGTTCACGCACGATTCCATCGGCCTGGGCGAAGACGGCCCGACCCACCAGTCGATCGAGCACGTGGCCAGCCTGCGCCTGATTCCGAACATGGATGTCTGGCGTACCGCCGACACCACCGAGACCGCCGTGGCCTGGGCCGAGGCGATCCGCCGCGAGAACGGCCCGAGCTGCCTGATCTTCAGCCGCCAGAACCTGCCGTTCCAGCGCCGCGATGACGTCACGCGCGCCAATATCGCACGTGGCGGCTATGTGCTGCGCGATGGCACCAACCCGCGCACCAAGCGTCCGGACGCGGTGATCCTGGCCACGGGCTCCGAAGTGGGCCTGGCCGTGGGCGCCGCCGAGCAGCTGGCTGCCGATGGCGTGCACGTGCGCGTGGTATCGGTGCCGGCGACGACCGTGTTCGACAAGCAGGACGCCGCCTACAAGGTCAGCGTGCTGCCGGCTGGCGTGCCGCGCGTGGCAGTGGAGGCCGGCGTCAGCGACTTCTGGTGGAAGTACCAGGTCCAGGCGGTGGTCGGCATCGACACCTTCGGCGAATCCGCCCCGGCCGGTGTGCTGTTCAAGCACTTCGGCTTCACGGTGGAAAACGTCGCCGATACCGTGCGCGCCACGCTCGCCCAGTAATTCCCGCCCGCGCGGCAGCCGGTGCGACGCGCCGGTTGCGGCGCCGGCCCCGCTTTCATCGATCGCACTCTAGGAGATAGACATGACCATCAAGATCGGCATCAACGGCTTCGGCCGCATCGGGCGCATGGTGTTCCGTGCCGCCGTGGCCAACTTCAAGGACGTTGAAGTGGTCGCCATCAACGACCTGCTCGAGCCCGATTACCTGGCCTATATGCTCAAGTACGACTCGGTGCATGGCCGCTTTGACGGCGAAGTGGCCGTGGACGGCAACACGCTGGTCGTGAACGGCAAGAAGATCCGCCTGACCGCCGTGAAGGACCCGGCCGAGCTGAAGTGGGGCGAGGTGGGCGCGGACGTGGTCATCGAATCGACCGGCATCTTCCTGACCAAGGAAGGCGCACAGAAGCACATTGACGCGGGCGCGAAGAAGGTGATCATGTCGGCGCCGTCGAAGGACGACACCCCGATGTTCGTGTACGGCGTGAACCACGCCTCGTACAAGGGCGAGGCGATCATCTCGAACGCCAGCTGCACGACCAACTGCCTGGCCCCGGTGGCCAAGGTGCTGAACGACAAGTGGGGCATCAAGCGTGGCCTGATGACCACGGTGCACGCCGCCACGGCGACGCAAAAGACCGTCGACGGCCCGTCGAACAAGGACTGGCGCGGTGGCCGCGGCATCCTGGAAAACATCATCCCTTCGTCGACTGGCGCTGCCAAGGCCGTGGGCGTGGTGATTCCGCAGCTGAACAAGAAGCTGACCGGCATGTCGTTCCGCGTGCCGACCTCGGATGTGTCCGTGGTCGACCTGACCGTCGAACTCGAAAAGTCGGCAACTTACGATGAAATCTGCGCCGAAATGAAGGCACAGAGCCAGGGCGCGCTGAAGGGCGTGCTGGGCTACACCGAAGACAAGGTCGTGGCGACGGATTTCCGTGGCGACGCGCGCACCTCGATCTTCGACGCCGAAGCCGGCATCGCGCTGGATGGCACCTTCATCAAGGTCGTGAGCTGGTACGACAACGAGTGGGGCTATTCGAACAAGTGCCTGGAAATGGCACGCGTGGTGGCCAAGTAATCGTCGCAGGCTGGACGAAGTACGATAAAAAACGCGCCTTCGGGCGCGTTTTTTTATGGCTGCGAGGCGAGTGGCGGTAGCGGCTGGGCGTCGACGCCGTCGCCATCGACAATGAAATGGCCGCCGGCCACATGGTGGATAGTGCGCAGCGCATCGTGGCCGGCAAAGTGCCAGCGGCCCTCGCTGAACACGCGGCCGTCGGCATGCGCGGCCACCACTTCGCCGAGGAACAGGTCATAGCCGGCCTGGATGGCAGGTTCCGGCAGCAGCCGGCATTCGAGCCACGCGGCACAGCCCTCGAGCAACGGCGCACCGACGACATCGCCCTGGAAAGTCTGCAGTCCGTAGGCGGCGAACTTGTCGATCCCTTGCTGCTCGGAGATGGCCAGGCCAGAACTGGAGCCGAGGGCTTGCGTGACATCCACCTGGCTCACCGTCGGCACGTGCAGCGCGAATTCACCGCTGGCCTCGAGCAGTTGGCGCGTCCACGTGGCTTTGTCGAGCACCACGGCCACCTTCGGCGGTGCGAAGTCCAGCGGCATGGCCCAGGCCGCCGCCATGATGTTGCGCTGGCCGCCATGCGCGGCGCTGACCAGCACGGTCGGGCCATGGTTGAGCAGCCGGTAGGCTTTGGCGAGTTCGACGGGAAGGCGGTGGGGCGTCATGGCGCGAAATCGGACGATTCTGAGTGAAAGATGCGGGCTTCCGCTCACTATACGCCGTCGGCGCAAAGGCTTCCGAGGCGTCTTTTGACATTATCTGTCGCTATCCAGTCAAATCCCGCCCAATCCGAGCCCTCGTAGTGCGAGAAATGATGAATTTGCTTTTCCCGGTAGTTTTTTTCTCTTACACTCGGAAGAATCTGTTGAACTCTGATGTGCAGCCAGTGAAAGTGGTGGGGCCATCTAAGCGTGGGCATAACAACCGGGCCTGATCATGGTGAATGTGGATACCAAGCTGCTGGTGATTTTCACCGAGCTGCTGAGCAAGCGAAACGCCACATATGTGGCGGAGAAAATGCATATGACCGCACCTGCGGTCTCGCATTCGCTGGGTCGTCTGCGCGAGATCTTCGACGATCCTCTTTTCATCCGCGTGCCCCACGGCCTGACACCGACGCCGCGCGCGCTGGAACTGGGCCCCAAGATCCGCGACATGCTGGATCTCTGGTCGTCCATCAATGAAGGTGAAGTCGACGACTTCGACCCGGCTATCGCGACCGGCACCTTGAATATCGGCTTTGCCGCCGAACTGGGCGACACGGTCTTCAATCGCTTCATTCTCCGTATCAAGCAAATGGCGCCGGAGTTGCATATCCGGCTGGTCGAATCCCATTCGTGGGAATCGGACGTCGCTTCGATGCGCGCCAACGAGCTGGACCTCGCATTTTCGCCATTCCCGACGCGGCATCCCGAAATCGTCGAAGAGATGGTGACGTCGCTGAACCTCTGGGTTTGCGCGCGCAAGGACCACCCGCTACTTAAGACCGATTTGACGCTCGAGCAATACCTCGATTGCAGCCATATTTTCATGGCTCACTCGGGCGGTGCCGGCCGTCCGGCCCCGTCGCTGATTCCGCTCGACTACGCCCTGCAGCAACGCGGCCTAAAGCGCAACGCGACGCTGACGGTACATTCGTGGCGCGCCCAGGCCGAACTGGCTGCCCAGACTGACATGATCTTCACGGTCAACGCGCTGACCAAGGACATGGCCTGCGAGACCTACGGCCTCAAGGCCTTCCCGCTGCCGGCTGAGCTCAACACGATGCTGGGCCTGAACATGTTCTGGCACCGCAGCCGCAACACCCACCCCATGCTGGTGTGGGCGCGCGGCCTGTTCCGGCAAGTGGTAGCCGAGTTCGTCGGCGTCCAGGCTGTCACCCCGCGCGGCCTGCGTGTGGTGGAAGAGCAGGATCAGGATATTCCGCAGCCGTAATCGGACTCTGCAGCAAGCGGTTAAACGACTCGGGCGCCTTGTGCGCCCGAGTCGTTTTTCATTGTGGCTTCGCAAAGCGGCAGCAGTTTCGGACATGTCTCATATCCGGCCAGGTGATGCCCTGCTAGCGTGGTAATCCGCAACCAAGGCAGGGAGCATTGAATGGCGCAGGACATTTTCTTGAACCTCAGCGGCATCGCGGGCGAGTCCATCGACGCGACGCATTCTGGTGATATCGAAGTGCTCGAGTGGGCGTGGTCCGTCAGGCAGCCGGCAAACACGCACGCAGGCAGCGGCGGCGGCGCCGGCAAATGCACCGTCGAGGACCTGACGTTCGACCACTATACGGATCGGGCCTCGCCCAATCTTGTCCAGTACTGCCTCACCGGCAAGCATATTGCCCGCGCCATCCTCGTCATGAGGAAGGCGGGCGGATCACCACTCGAATATCTGAAGATGACGATGGAGGACGTGCTGATCACGCAGGTGGCTCCCGTCTACTACAACACCATGCGCGTGCCGAGGGAGCGCGTGGCGCTGTCGTTTTCGCGATTCCGGCAGGAGTACGTCGTGCAGAACGCGAGCGGCGGCAGTGCGGGGACGGTAGGGGTGGGGTATGACGTCAAGGCCAATGCGGTGATTTGAGGAGAAATCATGTTGCTTGTATCGAAGGCCGGTATCGTTGATGCTGAGCGGATCAAGGTGAAGATCTTTCCTGGATTGGAGCGAACCCCAATGCTCAAAGTCAACGGGATAGTGGTTCATCAAACGAACTCCTCCACATCGGGCAGTACATTCGCGCATTATCAGAGCGCGGGAGCGCATGGGGCGCATTTCCTGATCGACAAGGATGGGACGATATACCAGACGGCTTCCGTGTATAAGCGCACCAACCATGTTGGTTGGCTTAAATCGCGCTGCCTGGAAACCAGGAAGTGTGCGCCCGCCGAATTTCGGGATGCGCAGAAGATCAAGGGGATCAAGAAGCTTTCCGCACATGAGTACAAGAAAGAGCCACTGGTGCGATATCCCGGCAACAATGATTCAATCGGAATTGAAATCGTCGGCCGGGAAATTGGAAACGTCGAGGGATATGAAGCCGTCAACGAAGCGCAGAATCGATCGTTGAGTTGGCTGGTCAGGGAGCTGGCCGAAACCTTGGGGGTGTCGATGCGCGAGGTGCACAAGCACCCCGACATATCCTACAAAAGGCAGTCGGAAGCGAGGTCGGCGAAATGGCAAGATTGAGAAACGCCGCGCTAGCCCTATGTATCTTGAGCACGCTTACAACGCATTCTTACGCCAGAGGTGTTAAGAAGGTTGTCATGGAAAGTGCGGGGCTGAGCGATATAAAAGGGGTTGCCGAGGAGGCCTGCAAGGCATTCAAGCCAACCGCTTCTCAGATTCGGGCGTATTTCTCAAGAGCCTATCCAGTTGACGGATTCTGGGCAACCGATAAATTCTATTCTCCCTGCCATGCGAAAGGGGTTGTGGAATTTTCCGATGGGAATGCGGGAAGCTGGATATTGACGTCCAGTGGTATCACCGAGTTGACGTGGAACCTAAACGGGCGGGTCGTGCTTTATCACGAAAAAAATGGATGGAGCGACCCATTTCGAGGCATGTACGACGGGCCAGACGAATAACGCGGCCGAGGGGAGGCGAGGGGTCGACGGCTCGATCTGTCATCCCAAATAAAAAAACCGGCGCCGAGGCGCCGGTTTTTGTTGCCTGCTCGCTGGGCCGTGGCCCGCGGCGGCTTATCGTTTGGGTCTGTGGGGACAGTCGTTCTTGGTGCAGTTGCCGTACAGCGACAATGCGTGTTCCTGCAGTGCAAAGCCGCGCTCGCGCGCAATGCTTTGCTGGCGTTGCTCGATGTCGGAGTCGAAGAATTCCTCGACCCGGCCGCAATCGAGGCACACCAGGTGATCATGATGCTTGCCTTCGTTGAGTTCGAAGATCGCCTTGCCTGATTCGAAGTTGTTGCGCGACAGCAGACCCGCCTGCTCGAATTGGGTCAGGACGCGATATACCGTGGCGAGACCGATATCCATGTGCTCGTTGAGCAGGATGCGGTACACGTCTTCGGCGCTCAGGTGGCGCTGTTCACTGGTCTGGAAGATCTCGAGGATCTTGAGGCGGGGGACGGTCGCCTTCAGGCCGATGTTTTTGAGGTCCGCCGGACTCGGCATAGGCGTGACTCCCTAGAGTACAATGTCTGGATAGTTGAATCATAAGGGTTTTGGCGACAAAAGTCGCCCCGGTGCCACGGCCTGTACCGGACCCGGCACTATCCTTTCCCGTCTGAAAGCGAGATCCATGCGTTCATTCCGTACGACCGCCATGCGCCTGCCGCTGGTGTCTTCCCTGCTGGCGGCCGCCGTGCTGGCCGGCGCCTGCTCGGCCTATGACAGCACGTCGCGCAAGGTGGCCGACGCCATCACGCCGTATCGTATCAATATCGTACAGGGCAATTTCGTCTCGCGTGAGGCAGCGTCGCAGTTGCGCGAAGGCATGACGCGCGATCAGGTCCGCTTCCTGCTGGGCACGCCGCTCTTGACCGACGTTTTCCACGGCAATCGCTGGGATTACGTGTTCTCGTTCCGCCGCGGCAGCACGCCAGTCGTGCAGCAGCGCCGCTACACGGTGTTCTTCGATGGCGACAAGCTGGTCAAGTTTGGCGGGGACGAACTGCCGTCCGAATATGAGCTGATCGCCGAAATCGACGGGATGAAGGCAGCCCTGCGCAACCAGACGCCGGGCAAGATCGTGACGAGTTCGAGCAGCGCACCGGCTGACGCCCCGGCCACGCCGGCACCGGCCGCACCGGCAGGCGCTGCCGATAGTGCCGCCCCCGTGCCGCCGACCGCCGCGCCGGCCCCCGAAGCCGCCCCGGCTCCGGCCACCCCGCCAGCCACGCCCACGCCCGACACGTCCGCCAAACCGGCAAGCTGACCGGCACGCGGCCCGTTGCGGGCCGCGCCCGGATGCCATGCCGCCTCGCCGCCCCGGCCGGGCGGCGCCCCTTCCCCGACATCGCACAATCACCATGAAACTCGCAATCGCAGGCGCTTCCGGCCGCATGGGCCGCATGCTCATCGAACATGTGCTGAATACCGACGGCGTGACGCTGACCGGCGCGCTCGACGTGCCCGGCGCCGCCGCGCTGGGCCAGGATGCCGGGCTATTCCTGGGCCGCACCACCGGTGTGACGATTTCGTCCGATGTGGACGCCGTGCTCGGCGCCGCCGACTGCCTGATCGACTTCACGCGCCCCGAAGGCACGCTGGCCCACGTGGCGGCGGCGCGCCGGCTCGGCAAGAAGATGGTCATCGGCACCACGGGCTTCGACGCCGCCGGCAAGCAGGCGCTGGCGGACGCTGCCAAGTCGATCGCCATCGTTTTCGCCGCGAACATGAGCGTGGGGGTGAACGCCACATTCAAGCTGCTGGAAGTGGCGGCAAAGCTACTTTCGACCGGCTATGACATCGAGATCATCGAAGCCCACCATCGTCATAAAGTGGACGCGCCATCGGGCACGGCGCTGGCCATGGGCGAGGTGGTTGCCGGCGCGCTGGGCCGCAGGCTGGACGATTGCGCCGTCTATGCCCGGGAAGGCCACACCGGCCCGCGCGACGCCAACAGCATTGGCTTTGCCACCGTGCGCGGCGGCGATATCGTCGGCGATCACACCGTGATGTTCGCCGGCATTGGCGAGCGCATCGAGATCAGCCACAAGTCGTCGAGCCGCCAGTCGTACGCCGATGGCGCCGTGCGCGCGGCGCGCTTCCTGGCCGACAAGCCGGCCGGCCTGTTCGACATGCAGGATGTGCTGGGCCTGAAGTAAGCCCGGCACACGCCAAAATTGCCGAAAATGGCCCGCCGCGTGGCCATTTTCAGACTTTTCGCCGTCCGTGGCGGGTGTCCGCCACGGTTATAATCGGCTCTTTCGCAAATCGGTCCGCCCGGCACCCCAGGTGCGCGCGGAACGCCGTCCCCGATCCGACGTCCTGATCCGTCGTACCAAACATGCAAGACAAATATCTTCCTTCCGCCGTTGAACAAGCCGCCCAGCAGCACTGGCAGGCCACCGAAGCCTACAAGGTGGCCGAGCACGCTGTGGGTCCCGACGGGAAGGAGAAGTCGAAGTTCTACGCCTGCTCGATGCTGCCGTACCCGTCGGGCAAGCTGCACATGGGTCACGTGCGGAACTACACGATCAACGACGTAATGGCGCGCTACCTGCGCATGAACGGCCACAACGTGCTGATGCCGATGGGCTGGGACGCGTTCGGCATGCCGGCCGAGAACGCCGCGCTGAACAACCACGTGGCGCCAGCCGCCTGGACCTACGACAACATCGCTTACATGAAGAAGCAGATGCAGTCGATGGGCCTGGCGATCGACTGGTCGCGCGAGGTGGCAACCTGCAGCCCGGACTACTACCGCTGGAACCAGTGGCTGTTCCTGAAGATGCTGGAAAAGGGCATCGCCTACCGCAAGACCGGCACGGTCAACTGGGACCCCGTGGACCAGACCGTGCTGGCGAACGAGCAGGTCATCGACGGGCGCGGCTGGCGCTCGGGCGCGGTGGTGGAAAAGCGCGAAATTCCGATGTATTACCTGCGGATTACCGATTATGCGGACGAGTTGCTCGGTGATCTGGATGCGCTGGGCTGGCCCGAGCGCGTCAAGGTCATGCAGCAGAACTGGATCGGCAAGAGCACCGGCGTGCGCTTCGCGTTCCCGCACAAGATTTCGGGCGCGGACGGCCAGCTCGTCAATGACGGCAAGCTGTACGTGTTCACGACCCGTGCCGACACGATCATGGGCGTGACGTTCTGCGCCGTGGCCGCCGAGCACCCGCTGGCTACCCTGGCCGCGGCGAACAACCCGACGCTGGCCGCCTTCATCGACGAATGCAAGCATGGTTCGGTCATGGAAGCCGACATGGCGACCATGGAGAAGAAGGGCATGCCGACCGGGCTCCAGGTCGAGCACCCGCTGACCGGCGAGCCGGTGGACGTCTGGGTCGGCAACTATGTGCTGATGAGCTACGGCGACGGCGCCGTGATGGGCGTGCCGGCGCACGACGAGCGCGACTTCGCGTTCGCGAACAAGTACCAGCTGCCGATCCGGCAGGTGGTGGACGTCAAGGCCCAGCCGTTCTCCACCGAAGCGTGGCAGGAATGGTACGGCGACAAGGAAGCCGGCAAGCTGGTCCACAGCGGCAAGTACGATGGCCTGGGCTATCAGGCCGCCGTGGACGCCATCGCGGCCGACCTCGCCGCCAAGGGCCTGGGCGAGAAGAAGGTGACCTGGCGCCTGCGCGACTGGGGCATCTCGCGCCAGCGCTACTGGGGCACGCCGATCCCGTTGATCCATTGCGATGCCTGCGGCGTGGTGCCGGTGCCGGAGCAGGACCTGCCCGTGGTGCTGCCGGAAGACCTCGTGCCGGACGGCACCGGCAATCCGCTGAACAAGGACCCGCGCTTCCTGAACTGCACGTGCCCGTCCTGCGGCAAGCCCGCGCGCCGCGAGACGGACACGATGGATACGTTCATCGACTCGTGCTGGTACTACATGCGCTACACGTGCCCGGACGCCCCGACGATGGTCGACGCCCGCAACGACTACTGGATGCCGATGGACCAGTACATCGGCGGCATCGAGCACGCGATCCTGCATTTGCTGTACGCCCGCTTCTGGACCAAGGTCATGCGTGACATGGGCCTGGTCAAGTTCAGCGAGCCGTTCACGAACCTGCTGACGCAGGGGATGGTGCTCAACGAGACCTATTACCGCGAGGACGCCTCGGGCAAGAAGCACTGGTACAACCCGGCCGAGGTGGACGTGCGGACCGACGAGCGCGGCCGCCCGCTGGGTGCCACGCTGAAGGCGGACGGCCAGCCGGTGGTGATCGGCGGCGTGGAGAAGATGTCGAAGTCGAAGAACAACGGCATCGACCCGCAGGCGCTGATCGACCAGTACGGCGCCGACACGGCGCGCCTGTTCGTCATGTTCGCCGCGCCGCCCGAGCAGCAGCTCGAGTGGAGCGGTTCGGGCGTGGAGGGCGCGTCGCGCTTTCTGCGCCGCGTGTGGAACTTCGCCCATGCCAACGCGCAGGCGATTCGTGACGGCGCCGGCACGGCGTTCACGGCCGATGACGCCGCGCTGCGCCGCGACCTGCACGGCGTGTTGAAGCAAGCGAATTACGATTATCAGCGCATCCAGTACAACACCGTGGTCTCGGCCACGATGAAGATGCTGAACGCGCTGGAAGACGCTAAGGGCGCCTCGCCGGCCGCGCGCCGCGAGGGCTTCGGCATCCTGCTGCGCGTGCTGTATCCGGTGGTGCCGCACGTTACGCACGCGCTGTGGCAGGAGCTGGGCTACGCCGAGCAGGGCGGCGACCTGCTGGACGCCGCCTGGCCGCAGGTGGACGAAGCCGCGCTGGTGCGTAGCGAGATCGAACTGGTGCTCCAGGTGAACGGCAAGGTCCGTGGCAGCCTGACGGTGCCGGCCGATGCCGATCGCGCCGCCATCGAGGCCACGGCCGCCGCGAGCGAGATTGTGGCGAAGTTCGCCGCCGGCGCCGCGCCCAAGAAGATCGTGGTTGTGCCGGGCCGACTCGTCAACGTGGTGCTCTGAGGCGCCCGGAAACAAGGGAATTGCGAAGCATGGACGGAATCAACACAGGACGTCGCAGGGTGCTGGCCGCGATGGCGGCAGCCGGCTTGCTGGCCGGCTGCGGCTTTCACATGCGCGGCAACGCCGACTTCGCGTTCAAGCGGCTCTATATCGGCATTCCGCCCAATTCGTTGATGGGGGCGGACCTGCGCCGCAACATCCGCAACGGATCGGACACGCAGATCGTCAACGATATGAAGGAAGCCGACGCGATTCTCGATGTGCTGGGCGACACCCGCGCCAAGTCGATCCTGTCGATCACAACCGAAGGCGTGGTGCGCGAATACCGGCTGACGCAGCGATTCAGCTTCCGCCTGCGCGACCAGGCCGGCAAGGAACTGATTCCGCCGTCGCAAATGGTCCTGACCCGCGACCTGACCTACAACGAAGCCAACACGCTGGCCAAGGACTACGAGGAGCAGCAGCTCTATCGCGACATGCAGCGCGATATCGTCCAGCAGCTGATGCGTCGCCTGGCCTCGGTCAAGGCCATCTGAGAGCGGCTAGACTCCGCCCCGCACCGCGATGCAACTGAAGCTCGACGGACTCGACGCGCACCTGAAGCAGGCCCAGGCCAAGGGCATGGCGCCGCTGTACGTCGTGCATGGCGACGAACACCTGCTGGTGCTCGAAGCGGTAGACCGGCTGCGCCGCACCGCGCGCGAGGCCGGTTTTTCCGAGCGGGACGTCCTCGTGGCGGAGCGCGGCTTCCACTGGAGCCAGCTGGTCGAGGCCCAGCAGTCGATGTCGCTGTTCGGCGACCGGAAAATCGTGGAATTGCGGATCCCGACCGGCAAGCCCGGCAAGGATGGCGGCGAGGCGCTGCGCGCCGTGGCGGCCCAGCCGTCGCCGGACGTGGTGATGCTCGTCACGCTGCCCCGGCTTGATTTCGCCACATCCAAGTCGGCGTGGTTCCAGGCGCTGGAGTCCGCCGGGGTATCGATCAAGGTCGATGCCGTGGACCGCACGCGGCTGCCGGCCTGGGTTGGCGAGCGGCTGGGATTGCAGCAGCAGCGCGTGGAACCGGGCGAGGCCGGGCGCCGCGCGCTCCAGTTCATCGCCGACAAGGTGGAAGGCAACCTGCTCGCCGCCCACCAGGAAATCCAGAAGCTCGGCCTGCTGTACCCGCCCGGCGTGCTTACCTTCGACCAGGTGCACGACGCGGTGCTCAATGTGGCCCGTTACGACGTCTTCAAGCTGTCCGAGGCGATGCTCGGCGGCGACGTGCCGCGCCTCGCGCGCATGCTCGAAGGGCTGCGCGGCGAGGGCGAGGCCACGGTGCTGGTGCTCTGGGCGCTGACCGAGGAAATTCGCGTATTATCCAAAGTCCGGCAAGGGCTGGCGGCCGGCAAGCCGGTGGGTGTGCTGATGCGCGAGTTGCGCGTCTGGGGCCCGCGCGAGCGACTGGTGCCGCAGGCCGCGCAGCGGTTGGCGCTGCCGCAGCTGGAAGCCGCGCTGGCCATGGCCGCCCGGCTGGACCGGCAGGTCAAGGGCCTGTCCGACCTGCCAGGCGCAGGCGGCCCGGGCGGCAGCCTCCCGGCCGAGCCATGGGATGGCCTGCTGCAACTGGCGCTGATGATCGCGCGTCCGGCCCGAGTTTCCGATCGACCGGTCGCCTGACCTACCCGCACGACACCGGCCCCCGGGGGCCCCCGAGACACTACTACGCAGTCGAGCCAGGAACGCCTGGACACCATCATGACCGAGTTCGATCTCAACGCTTACATGGACCGCGTTGGCCAGCAGGCCCGCGCGGCGTCGCGCGCGATGGCGCGGGCCACCACGGCTGACAAGAACCGCGCGCTGCTGACCATCGCCGCCGCCATCCGCCGGGATGCCGACAAGCTCAAGGCCGTGAATGCGCGCGATGTGGAGCGTGCCCGGGCCAACGGCCAGGACGCCGCGTTCGTGGACCGCCTGACGCTGTCCGACAAGGCCATCGGCACGATGGCGGCCGGGCTGGAGCAGATCGCCGCGCTGGCGGACCCGATCGGCGAGATCACCAATATGAAGTTCCGCCCGACCGGCATCCAGGTCGGTCAGATGCGCGTACCGCTGGGCGTAATCGGCATCATCTATGAGTCGCGCCCGAATGTGACCATCGACGCCGCGGCACTGTGCCTGAAGTCCGGCAACGCCACGATCCTGCGCGGCGGCTCCGAAGCCATCGAGTCGAACACGGCACTGGCCGCGCTGGTGGCGGAAGGGCTGTCGTCGGCCGGGCTGCCGGCCGAGGCCGTGCAGGTCATCGAGACCACCGACCGCGCCGCCGTGGGCCGGCTGATCACGATGACCGAATACGTCGATGTGATCGTGCCGCGCGGCGGCAAGAGCCTGATCGCGCGCCTGATGGAAGAGGCCCGCGTGCCGATGATCAAGCACCTGGACGGCATCTGCCACGTCTACATCGACACCGATGCGGACCTGGACAAGGCCATCCGCGTGGCCGACAACGCCAAGACGCAGCGCTACGCGCCGTGCAACACGATGGAAACGCTGCTGGTGTCGCGCGACATCGCCGCCGCCGTGCTGCCGCCGTTGGCCAGCATCTATCAGGAGAAAGGCGTGGAGCTGCGCGTCTGCGCCGCCACGCGCGCCACGCTGGAAGCGGCCGGCTTCGGCAAGCTGGTCGATGCCACCGAGGAGGACTGGCGCCTCGAATACCTGGCGCCGGTGCTGGCCATCCGCACCGTGGACGGGCTCGACGCGGCCATCGACCATATCAATACCTATGGCTCGGCCCACACCGATTCGATCATCACCGAGAACTACACCGCCGGCATGCGATTCCTGCGCGAGGTGGATTCGGCCAGCGTGATGATCAACGCCTCCACGCGCTTCGCCGATGGTTTCGAATACGGCCTGGGCGCGGAGATCGGCATTTCCAACGACAAGCTCCACGCACGCGGCCCCGTCGGGCTGGAGGGGCTGACTTCGTTGAAATACGTCGTATTCGGGCACGGGGAAATCCGGACCTGAGGATTGCCGGCCACGCTTCTTAAATACGCCAAAACAACGTCCACCACCAATGCTCTGGGTCAAGTCGTTCCATATCGTCTTTGTCGTGTCGTGGTTCGCGGGGCTGTTCTACCTGCCGCGCATCTTCGTCAACCTGGCGATGGAGACCGATCCGGCCGGCGTGCAGCGGCTGCTGCTGATGGCGCGCAAGCTGTTCCGGTTCATGACCATGCTGGCCGTGCCGGCCGTGGTGTTCGGGCTGTGGCTGTACCTCGGCTATGGCATCGGACGCGGCACGGGGCAGGGCTGGATGCACGCCAAGCTGGCGCTGGTGCTGGTGCTGATCGGCTACCACCACGGCTGCGGCGTGCTGTTGCGCAAGTTCGAGCGGGGCGCCAATGCACGCTCGCACACGTTCTATCGATGGTTCAACGAAGTGCCGGTGCTGGTGCTGCTGGCTATCGTGATCCTCGTGGTCGTGAAGCCGTTTTAAGCGATCTACGATTCAGCGTTCTCCCCCAAAGCCTTACATGAGGTCATGATGAGCAAGCAGGTCGAGTACTTCCTGGCGCCGCAGTCCCCGTTTACCTACCTCGGACATGCCCGCTTCGTCGACATCGCCAACCGCCATAACGCCCAGGTGCTGCTGAAGCCGGTGGATCTTGGCAAGGTGTTCGCGGTGTCCGGCGGCGTGCCGCTGGCGCAGCGTCCGCCGCAGCGCCAGGCATACCGGCTGGTGGAACTCGAGCGTTGGAGCCAGTTCCTGAACATGCCGATGCATCTGCATCCGACGTTCTTCCCGGTGTCCGGCGATGCCGCCGCCCGGCTGATCATCGCCGCGCAATTGGCGCACGGCACGGCGCGCGCGCTGGAGTTGACCGGCGCCATCTGCCGGGGCGTGTGGGCGGACCAGCGCAATATCGCCGATGCGGCCACGCTGGCGCTGATCGCGGACGAGGCCGGCCTGGACGGCGCCAATCTGCTCAAGGCCAGCGAGGGTCAGGCCGTGCAGGCCGCCTACGCGCAGAATACGCAGGACGCGCTCTCCGCCAACGTGTACGGCGCCCCGTGGTTCGTGCTGGATGGCCAGCCGTACTGGGGCCAGGACCGCCTCGATTTCCTGGACCGCGCCCTGGCCGCCGACTAGCGGTCCGCCGCGCGGTCCGCTACGCTAGTCTCACTCCCGTCCGCCACGGCGGACGTTTTTGTTTGCAGGATGTTCTTCCCATGACCCAAGCCTTCTTTGCTCCTTGCCCGCGTGGCCTGGAATCCGCCCTTGCCGAGGAACTGCGGGAAATCGCCCAGTATCCGGCCGTGGTGGCCGCCGCGCCGTTCCAGGTGCATCGCGAGGTGCCGGGCGGCGTGCCGTTCTCGGGCGAGATGGCGGCGGCCTATGCCGTCAACCTGCACTCGCGCATCGCCAGCCGCGTGCTGCTGCGCGTGGCGCAGCGCGGCTACCGGCATGAGGACGATGTCTACGCGCTGGCCCGCCAGCAACGCTGGGATCAGTGGTTTTCGCCGGATGAGTCGCTGCGGGTGGACATCACCGCGCACAAGTCACCGCTGCACAGCCTGAACTTCACCGCGCTGCGCGTGAAGGACGGTGTTTGCGATGCCATGCGCGAGGCGCTCGGCGACCGTCCCAGCGTCGATACGGTCAGCCCGGATGTGCGGATTTATGCGCATTTGACCGAGTTCGACTGCACGCTCTACCTCGACACCACCGGCGAGCCGCTGTTCAAGCGCGGCTGGCGCATGGAGAAGGGCGAGGCGCCGCTCAAGGAAAACCTCGCCGCCGGCATCCTGCGGCTGGCGGGATGGGTGCAGGGCCAGACCGACCGCCCGTTCTTTGATCCGATGTGCGGCAGCGGCACGTTCCTGGTGGAGGCGGCGCAGGTGGCGCTGGGCCTCCCGCCGGGCGGGGCGCGGACCTTCGCGTTCGAATGGCTCAAGGGCATGGACAACAAGGCCTGGCAGGCCCTGCGCGCCGATGCGCAACGCGCCAAGGAGGCGGCGGCCAAGGGCGTGGCGGCGCTGGAGATCGCCGGATCGGACATTTCCACGGACATGCTGACCATGGCGGACGCCAACTGGCAGCGCGCCGGGCTGCCGGGCGAGGTGCCCCTGAAGCAGGTGGATGCGCGCTTTGTGCAGCCACCGTTCGCCACGCCGGGCGTGATGCTGATGAATCCGCCCTATGGCGAGCGGATCGCCGTGCGCGGCGAGCAGCGCCGGGGCGCACTGCCCGAGGCCCCGCGCGACGAGGCCGAGGAGGCCGCCGCGAACCAGTTCGCCAGCGCCTTCGCTACCACCTTGAAGCAACACTTCGCGGGCTGGCAGGCGTGGGTGTTCACGGGCGACCTGAGTATGCCGAAGCGCCTGCGGCTCAAGGAATCGCGCCGCACGCCGCTCTACAACGGCAATATCGAATGCCGGTTGTTCCGCTTCGACATGGTGCGCGGCGGCAACCGCAAGGAAGGCGGGGAAGCGCCGAAGGAATAAGGGGGATGCGGGACGGTCAGGCTTATGCCTGCTTGTTCCGGCCCGTCAGCGCCTCGGGGTTGCGGGCGAAATCGCTCAGGAACCCCTGCAGGCTCACCACCGGCTCCTGGAGCAGGTGGCGCGGCAGGTCGAACAGCGCGTAGAAATACTCCTCGCGCCCTTCGCACCGCTCGGCCGGCAGGCAGTATTGCTCCCAGTCGGCGCACGCCGGCGTGTACATGCCGTTGCCGGGCCAGAAGAACGGCACGATGCGGCCTTCTCGCAGCCCTTCGATCAGCGTGGCCGGCGCCTCGTAGGCTTCGGCCGACTCCACCTGGCTCATCAGCCCGGCGCGCGTCTCGATCACCATCAGCGTGGCATGTCCCTGCGCCGTCAGCAGCAGGATGCCCACCGGATTCGGATACAGGTAGTACTCGACGAAGCCATAGCGCGCGGCGGTCTGGCGCACGCGGTCCGCCATCACCGGATCGGACAGGAACGCGTACGAGTGCCGCGTGAGCAGGTCGCGCAGCGTGCGCGAGATCGCCGCGAAATACTGTTGCTGGAGTGCGTCGATTTCCTGGTCGAGCCGCGCCACCATGTTCGGATCGTGCTTCTTCACATAGCGGTCGATCAGCCCATGGTTGAAGCCTTGCACCGCAATGCTCTCGTCGGCGGTGCCGGTCAGCAGGATGGTCTTGCACGGCAGGTCTTGCAGCGCCTGGCAGAACTCGAGGCCATCCATCTGCGGCATCGAGTAGTCCACCACGATCACCCCGGGCTGCATGAAGCGATGGATGTCGTGGACCTGGCGATAGATGCGGTCCACGTCGAGTTGCACGGTGCGCCGCTCGCTCAGGAAGGTCAGGTCGTCGTGGGTCACGCGCACGGGCAGGAAGGCCGGATGCCGGGTGGCATAGGCTTCGCGGATCCATGTCAGTGCCTCGCGCGGGTCGGTGAAGCTCACCACGGCGCGCGACGCGTCCATCTGGAATGCCAGGCTGTCGATAAACGATTTGCTGTCGTCCACCAGCACCGTCAGGACGGGGTGATGGAAGACCGACAGGTTCCTGTCATGCGGGCTGAATGTCATGGTGCGATCTACGCTGCGGCCGGCAGCGAATGAAGAGCGAGGGTTGGGGGCCGTGGCAAGCCAGTATAGCGCGCGGATGGGTCCACGCAATGTTGCCGCACCAAAGGAGGCCAAAAGCAAACGGCCGGCGTTGGTTGCCGGCCGCATGTCTTCGATTTCGTTGATTTCAGGTCTTCACGCCGCTTTAATCACCGAGGGTTTCCGGCCTGATTGTCAGTCGGATTCCGATTCCGATTCGGATTTGCGTTCCGCGGTGTCCGGCCTTATTCCACGGCCTTGAACATGTCCTCGACCACCTTCTTGGCATCGCCGAACACCATCATGGTCTTGTCCATATAGAACAGCTCGTTGTCCAGGCCCGCGTACCCGGCCGCCATCGAGCGCTTGTTCACGATGATGGTCTTGGCCTTGTACGCCTCCAGGATCGGCATGCCGGCGATGGGCGACTTCGGATCGGTCTTGGCGGCCGGGTTGACCACGTCGTTGGCGCCCAGCACCAGCACAACGTCGGCCTGCCCGAACTCGCTGTTGATGTCCTCCATCTCGAAGACCTGGTCGTACGGCACCTCGGCTTCCGCCAGCAGCACGTTCATATGGCCCGGCATGCGGCCCGCCACGGGGTGGATCGCGTACTTTACGATCACGCCCTTGTCGTGCAGCTTCTCGGTCAATTCTTTAAGTGCATGCTGAGCGCGGGCCACCGCCAGGCCGTAGCCGGGCACGATGATCACGGTTTCGGCATTGCCCATCAGGAACGCGGCGTCGTCGGCCGAGCCGGACTTCACGTTGCGCTGGGCCTGCGCGCCGGCCGGGCCGGCTGCCGCCGCGTCGCCGCCGAAGCCGCCCAGAATCACATTGAAGAACGAGCGGTTCATCGCCTTGCACATGATGTACGAGAGGATGGCACCGGACGAGCCGACCAGCGAGCCGGCGATGATCAGCATCGGATTGTTCAGCGAGAAGCCGATGCCCGCCGCCGCCCAGCCCGAGTACGAGTTCAGCATCGAGACCACCACAGGCATGTCCGCGCCGCCGATCGGGATGATGATCAGCACGCCCAGCACGAAGGCCAGCGCCAGCATGATGAGGAACGGCAGCCACGCCTGCGACAGGAAGAAGATGATGCCGAAGCCGAACATCGCCACGGCCAGCAGCAGGTTCAGCCAGTGCTGGCCCGGGAACACCACCGGGGCGCCCTGGAACAGCCGGAACTTGTAGCGCCCCGCCAGCTTGCCGAAGGCGATCACCGAGCCCGAGAACGTGATGGCGCCGACGAAGCAGCCGATGAACAGTTCGATCCGGTTGCCGGTGGGAATCAGGTGCGAGCCAGCCGGCGCGATGCCGAACGCAGCCGGCTCCGCCACGGCGGCCACGGCGATGAACACCGCCGCGAGACCGATCAGCGAGTGCATCGCCGCCACCAGTTCCGGCATCTTGGTCATTTCGACCTTGCGCGCCACATAGGCGCCGATGCCGCCACCGACGACCAGCGCGCCGAAGATCAGCGCCAGGCCCGTGCCCACCGACGACTGGGCCGTGCCCGCCGCCAGGAACTCCTCCTTGAGCTTGACGATCAGCGCCAGCGTGGTCACCACGGCGATGGCCATGCCGATCATGCCGAAGGTGTTGCCCTTGCGGGCCGAAGCGGGGTGGGACAGGCCCTTGAGCGCCTGGATGAAGCAGACCGAGGCCACGAGGTACAGCAGCGTGACGAGGTTCATGCTGACGAGTCCGGTCATCGTGCCCCCTCCTTGCCAGCCAGCTTCTTCGGTTCCTTCTTCTTGAACATCTCCAGCATGCGCTGGGTCACGAGGAAGCCGCCGAACACATTGACGGCCGCCAGCGCCACCGCCAGCGTGCCCATGACGCGGCCCACGCTGCCTTCCGTGAGGCCGGCCGCCAGCATGGCGCCGACGATGATGATGGCCGAAATCGCATTGGTCACGGCCATCAGCGGGGTGTGCAGGGCCGGCGTTACCGTCCAGACCACGTGGTATCCCACGTAGATTGCCAGCACAAAGATGATCAGGTTGATCACCGTGTGGTTCACCATCTCCATCGACTTCTCCTCGTTGCTTTCGAATTCTTCGTGCTTCGTATCGATGTGGGACTGCAGGGCCGGCACCGCCACCGCGCCGGGCGGCTCGCCCCGGGCGCGGCTATCGCAAAAAATCCAGAAAGATCAGTCGATCTTCTTGATTTCCTTGATGCGGTTCTTCTCGTCCACCAGGATGACCTTGGGCTTATAGGTCTTCACTTCCTCGTCGCTCATCGGTGCGTAGGTGCAGATGATCAGGTGGTCGCCCAGGTGCGCGCGGCGCGCGGCGGCGCCGTTCAGCGAGATCTCGCCGCTACCGCGTGCACCCTTGATGATGTACGTGGAGAAGCGCTCGCCGTTCTGTACGTTGTACAGCTCGATCTTTTCGAACTCCTTCATGTCGGCAGCGTCGAGAAGATTCTCGTCGATGCCGCACGATCCCTCGTAATGGAGGTCCGCCTGCGTCACGGTGACACGGTGGAGCTTGGCGCGGAGCATGTTGCGTTGCATGGGTGATACGTCCTTGGTTGAGGCTGGGTGGGCCGTCCGCCGGTGTGTCCTGGCGTGGCGGCTCCGGTTGGGAATCTAGGCGGCCTGCCTGACGAGCTGGCCGTCCTTGCACATCAGGCAGGCGGCGACGATGTCGTCCTCAAGGTTGAGCGTGTAGCGCGCATCCTTGTCAACGATCAGCTTGAGGAAGTCGAGCACGTTGCGCGCGTAGAGCGCCGAGGCGTCCGCGGCGACCATGCCGGCCAGGTTGGTGTAGCCGATCAGGACCACGCCGTGGCGTTCCACGACCTCGTCGGCCACGGTCAGCGGGCAGTTGCCGCCCTGGGCCGCGGCCAGGTCGACCACCACTGAGCCGGGCTTCATCTGCTTGACTGTGTCTTCCTGCAGCAGCACGGGCGCCTTGCGGCCCGGGATCAGCGCGGTGGTGATGACGATGTCGGCCTGAGCGGCGCGCTGGTGCACCAGTTCCGCCTGGCGGCGCATCCAGTCGGCCGGCATGGGACGGGCGTAGCCGCCCACGCCCTGGGCGATCTCGCGTTCCTCGTCGGTCTCGAACGGTACGTCGAGAAATTTGGCGCCAAGCGACTCGATCTGCTCTTTTACGGCGGGGCGGACGTCCGAGGCCTCGATCACGGCGCCCAGCCGCTTGGCCGTGGCAATCGCCTGGAGACCGGCTACGCCGGCGCCAAGGATCAGCACGCGCGCGGCCTTCACCGTGCCGGCGGCCGTCATCAGCATCGGCATGAAGCGCTGGTAGTGGTGCGCGGCCACCAGCACGGCCTTGTAGCCGGCGATGTTGGCCTGCGACGACAGCACGTCCATGCTCTGCGCGCGCGTGGTGCGCGGCGCGGCCTCGAGCGCGAACGCGGTGATGGCCGCACTGGCCATGCGCGCGTTGTTCTCGATATCGAAGGGATTGAGCATGCCCACCAGCACGGCGCCCGGCTTGATCTGGGCGCGCTCGGCATCGTCCGGTGCCCGCACCTTCAGCACCAGCTCGGCGCCGAAGGCATCGGCAGCCGTGCCGATCCGTGCGCCGGCGGCTTCGAACGCCGCGTCGGGAATGCTGGCGCGTACGCCTGCGCCAGCCTGCACCGTGACCTGATGCCCTTGGGCAACGTACTTCTTGATGGTCTCCGGGGTGGCGGCGACGCGTGCCTCGCCTGCCCGCGTTTCCTGCGGGATGCCGATATGCATCGTCAATTTCTCCTTTAGCTGGCGTCGTATCTGATTGGGCGGGCTGACGTCCTGGCCCGTTGGTCCACCGCGGCGCGGCGCACCAATTTTTGCGCAGCTTACCCGAAACTTACGTTCGGTGGTGACTGCCCGGTCGACGATTTGTGCGGTCGCCACGACTCATTTTTGCGACGCATGAAACGACTCGTTTAATGCAGGCCGGATTCCCTCTTGATTCGAACATGTTGCCGGGGCGCCCAATCTTGATGCCGATTTGATGCGCCGCTCCGTATCGTGACGGGTACGCCGCTTTCCCCCTTTTTCGGGGAAGGGCGCCTCCAAACACCCGTTACGCATCCAGCATCCATGATCGCTACCCGCCTTACCGCCCTCGTCCTCCTTGCCGCCCCGTGCGCCACCGCGCTCGCCCAGGAGGCGGAGGCCTCGCCGCACACCTTCACCGCCAATGTCGCGCTGGCCAGCGAATACCGCTACCGGGGCCTGATGCAGTCCGACCGCCGCCCGGCCATCCAGGGCGGGTTCGACTACACCCACGCGAGCGGGCTCTACCTCGGCAACTGGAACTCAAGCATCAGCTGGCTTTCGGACAGTAACGCGGAAGTCTCCGCCCCGGTGGAGATGGATTTCTACGGCGGCTTCCGCAACACGTTCAAGCTGGCCGACGCCGAATTCAACTATGACCTCGGCGTGCTCGAGTACTACTACCCTGGCGATTATCCGAGTGGCTTCACGCGTCCCTACACCACCGAGGTCTATGCCGGCATCGGCTACGGCCCAGTGTTCCTCAAGTACTCGCACGCGCTGACCAACCTTTTCGGATTTGGCGACACCAAGAACAGCTACTACATCGACCTCACGGCCAACGTGCCGCTCAATGTGTGGGACCTGACGGTCAACGCGCACGTGGGCTACCAGGGCGTGAAGAACCTCAGCGACGCCTCGTATACCGACTGGAAAATCGGCGTGACCAAGGACTTCGGCAAGGGCCTGAGCGTGGCCGTAGCCTACCTCGACACCAACGCCAAGCGTGGCACTTATACGAATTCGCATGGCCGCTACATGGGCAAGGCGACCGCGCTCGCGTCCATCACAAAGACGTTCTGACCGGGTTCGACGACGCGGCGTTGATGCGTTGTTGATACCCGGCGCCGCGATTGCTGCATCAATTTGAGACGCCGCTCCCTAGCATGGAGCCATGTTCCACAGACGATCCGCCCCGCGCGGATTCAAGCGTAATGCGACAGTCGCGACAGTCCTCGAGCCTCGCCGTTGCCTTTGCCACCGTCCCGCGCCGCCGCGCCGGGCGTGACGCCCTGCCAGCCTCCGCCGCCAGCGATGGCCACTGGATCCGCCTGCGCCTGGCGGTGGCCTCGGCGCAGGTCTTCATGCTGCGCCAGACGCTGCACCTGGCCATCGGCAAGCTCGCCCGTGTGTATGTGGTGGAGGTAGACCATCGGCACGGGGAAACCACGCTCCATGTGGAAGTGGAGCGCGCCGGCCGCGACGCCGCCATGCACGCCATCATGACCGCACTGCCGGCCGCCGAGTTCGGCATCACGACGATGCTGGGGAGCGATCATGCCGCGCACTGATTCGGTCATCGGCGATGGCCTGTGGCTGCCGCTGGTCACGCCGCTGCGCCACGGCGCGCCCGACCTGCGCGCCGCCCAGCAACTGGCCGCGCACTATGCTGGCGCCGGTGTGGATGGCCTGATCGTGCTCGGCACGACGGGCGAGGGCGGCCTGCTGACCGAGGCAGAGCGGCTGATGGTCACCGCAGCCGTGCTTGAGGTGGCGCAGGGCCGCATGCCGGTCATGGCGGGCGTGGGCGGCGTGGACACGCGCTCGGTCTGCGAGCAGGTGCGCACGCTGGATCGATTCGACCTCGCCGGCTACCTCGTCCCGCCGCCGTACTACCTGCGCGTGTCGGACGAGGGCATCGCCTGGCACGTGCGCCGCGTGGCCAGCCAGACGGCGCGCCCGCTGATGCTCTACAACGTGCCGAAGCGCACCGGCTCCACGATTTCCCCCGCGCTGGCACTGCGGCTGGCCGACCATCCGCAGGTCGTGGCGATCAAGGAATGCGATCGCACCGGGCTGCGCGCGCTGGCCGGGCACGATGCCCTGCGCGTGTTCTGCGGCGAGGATGCCGCCATGCTCGACCACCTGCTGGCCGACGGTGCAGGCGTGGTGCCGGCTGCCGCCCATATCCGCCCGGACTTGTTCGTCCGGCTGCTGCAACTGGCCCGCACCGGCTGCGACGAAGCGGCGCGCGCGCTGTTCCGCCAGCTCTCGCCGCTGATCGACCTGATGTTCGCCGAGCCGAACCCCGCGCCGGTCAAGGCCGCGCTGGCGCTGGCAGGCCTGGCCCGCGCCGAGGTGCGCCAGCCGCTCACGCCGGCCACGCGCGCGCTGACGGCCCGCCTGGAAGCGGCCATGGCCCTGCTGCCGCCCGCGGTGTTTCCGCCCTTTCCGCCTTCATCCCTGCACATTCCGACAGCAACCGGTAAAATGCCGGATTGCTTAAAAAATGTGCATCATGTCACGTGAATGGAACGCCAGCGTCACAGTTGCCGCTGTCATCGAACGCGGCGGCCGCTTCCTGTTGGTTGAAGAGGAAACGCGCGACGGCCTGCGGCTGAACCAGCCGGCCGGCCACCTGGAAGCGGGCGAGAGCCTGATCCGCGCCGTCGTGCGCGAGACCCTCGAGGAAACCGCCCACACCTTCGAGCCGCGCGCGCTGATCGGCTGCTATATGAGCCGGGGGCTCTCCTCGCGCGACCAGGGCGACACCACCTATATCCGCTTCGCCTTCACGGGCGACCTCGGCACGCTCGATGAAGGCCGCCAGCTCGATACCGGCATCATCCGCACGCTGTGGATGACCGCCGAGGAACTGCGCGCCTGCCCCGAGCGCCATCGCACCCCGTTGCTGATGGCCTGCGTGAACGATTACCTCGCCGGCAAGCGCTTCGCGCTGGATGTGCTTTATACGCATCCCACAAGCGTGGCGGTCAGCACCGGAGACGCATCGTGAGCGGCAAGCGGGTGGTGGTGGGTATGTCGGGCGGGGTCGATTCGTCGGTCACCGCGTGGCTGCTCAAGCAGCAGGGGTACGAAGTCATCGGCCTGTTCATGAAGAACTGGGAGGACGATGACGACAGCGAATACTGCTCCACGCGCGAGGACTGGCTCGACGTGGTGTCCGTGGCCGACCTGATCGGCGTGGACGTGGAGGCGGTGAACTTCGCCGCCGAGTACAAGGACCGCGTGTTCGCCGATTTCCTGCGCGAATACTCGGCCGGGCGCACGCCCAATCCGGACGTGCTCTGCAATGCCGAGATCAAGTTCAAGGCGTTCCTGGACCACGCGATGTCGCTCGGCGCCGAGACCATCGCCACGGGCCACTATGCGCGCGTGCGGCAGGCGGACAACGGGCGCTTCGAGCTGCTCAAGGCGTTCGACCACACCAAGGACCAGAGCTACTTCCTGCATCGGCTGAACCAGGCGCAGCTGTCGCGCACGCTGTTCCCGCTGGGCGAGATGCCGAAGACGCGCGTGCGCGAGATCGCCGCCGAGATCGGCCTGCCGAACGCGAAGAAGAAGGATTCGACCGGGATCTGCTTTATCGGCGAACGGCCGTTCCGCGACTTCCTCAATCGCTACCTGCCGACCAAGCCGGGGCCGATGAAGACGCCCGAGGGCAAGGTGGTGGGGGAGCACATCGGGCTGGCGTTCTATACGCTGGGCCAGCGCAAGGGCATTGGCCTGGGCGGCAGCCGCGAAGGCAGCGGTGACGCCTGGTACGTGGCGCGCAAGGACATGGCCGCCAACACGCTCTACGTGGTGCAGGGGCACGACCATCCGTGGCTGCTGACGCCGGTGCTGGAAGCGGCGGACCTGTCCTGGGTGGCGGGTGAGCCACCTGCGGCCGGTGCAGAGATGGCGGCCAAGACGCGCTATCGCCAGAGCGATGCGGCCTGCCGCGTGGAAGCGGCCAACGGCGAGGCGCTGAAGCTGGCCTTCGCCGAGGCGCAGTGGGCGGTGACGCCGGGGCAGTCGGCCGTTCTCTACGACGGCGACGTCTGCCTGGGCGGCGGCATCATCCAATAATTGTCTGATGAGGCACATCGGCGCACAGAGGCGCCGGCGTGCCCAATCTACCGCTCAACCCGCCGAAGGCGGGGCGGTGTCGATGAACGACTGGCGCTTCTCGATCTTTTCCTGGAACGCGGCGAGGTTCGGGTACTGCTCGCGCCAGGCGATGTCCGGGAAACGGAAATCCAGATAGGCCAGCGCGCAGCCCACGGCCACATCGGCCAGGGTGAAATGGATGCCGGTGCACCACGGGCGGTCGCCCAGGCCGGAAGACATCGCGCCCAGTGCGGCGTCGATCTTGGTCCGCTGGCGCTTGACCCATGATTCGCTGCGCTGGCCCTCTTCGCGCTGGGTGGTTTCCAGGCGGACCAGCAGCGCGGCGTCGAGCAGGCCATCGGCCAGGGCTTCCCAGCAGCGCACTTCGAGGCGCTCGCGGCTGCCCTGCGGAATCAGGCGGCCGACTGGCGACAGCGTATCGGCGTATTCGGCGATCACGCGCGAATCGAAGACCGCGCCGCCATCCTCCATGACCAGGCAGGGCACCTTGCCGAGCGGGTTGAACTGGCCGATGATGGTCGCGGGCGACCAGACGTTCTCCTCGATCATCTGGTAGTCGACCTTCTTTTCCGCCAGCACGACGCGCACCTTGCGCGCGTACGGGCTGGTGTGGGACGCATACAGCTTCATGTTCTCCCCTTGAGCTTGTTATGAAGTGCATCGGCGCTCTGTGGCTGCCATGGCGCCCTGGCGGGCGGCATGTCGATGGACTTCATAACAGGCTACTGGAACGGCGAGCGCGAGTATACCCGCGCCGGCCCGCGGATGCCGTGTCAATGCGGCGCTTCGCACGCTCTGTGTCGCCTGACCCATGGCGCGCCGCACAGGCGCGGTGGGCGATGGTAAAATCCCGCGTTGCGCGATGCCGGCCAGCCCTTTGTGGCGTGCCGGCGGCAGGTCCGATGGCGCGCCCGGCGGCTCGCCCCGTGCGGCGCATCGGTCGCTTGAAGCCGCCCGCCTCGCCAGTCTTCGCATGGTTACCGCGCCCCCGCGGAAACCCGTCTTCCCTCTTTCTCCCGGTTGCCAGCATGTCCACCCCATCCCTTTCGCCGCTCACCGCACTGTCTCCCATCGATGGCCGTTATGCCGCCAAGGCCGACGCGCTGCGCGAGTGGCTCTCCGAGGCGGCCTTCATGCGTAATCGCGTGAAGGTCGAGGTCAACTGGCTGATCGCCCTGGCCCAGGCCGGCCTGCCGGACGTGCCGAAGTTCTCGGCCGATTCCGAGGCGAAGCTGCAGGCACTGGTGGAGAACTTCACCGAAGCCGACGCCGCCCGCATCAAGGACATCGAGGCCGTGACCAACCACGACGTCAAGGCCGTGGAGTACTGGCTCAAGGAACAGGTCAAGGGCAACGCCGAGCTGGAGGCCGCGAGCGAATTCATCCACTTCGCCTGCACCTCGGAAGACATCAACAACACCTCGCACGGCATGATGCTCAAGGGCGCCCGTGACGGCGTGCTGGTGCCCACGCTCCAGCGCGTGCAGGCCCGCCTGGTGGAACTGGCCAAGGCCAATGCTACCCAGCCGATGCTGTCGCGCACGCACGGCCAGCCGGCCAGCCCGACCACGCTGGGCAAGGAAATGGCCAACGTGGCCGCCCGCCTGGCGCGCGCCATCGAGCGCATCCAGCGCGTGGAACTGCTCGGCAAGATGAATGGCGCGGTGGGTAACTACAACGCCCACCTGTCGGCCTACCCGACGTTCGACTGGGAAGCGTTCTCGAAGCAGGTGATCGAGTCGCGCCTGGGCCTGAGCTTTAACCCGTACACCATCCAGATCGAGCCGCACGACTACATGGCCGAGCTGTTCGACGCCATCGCGCGCGCCAACACGATCCTGCTGGACCTGAACCGCGACGTGTGGGGCTATATCTCGCTGGGCTACTTCAAGCAGCGGACCAAGGCCGGCGAGATCGGCTCGTCGACGATGCCGCACAAGGTCAATCCGATCGACTTCGAGAACTCGGAAGGCAACCTCGGCCTGGCCAACGCCGTGCTGCGCCACCTTTCGGAAAAGCTGCCGGTTTCGCGCTGGCAGCGTGACCTGACGGACTCCACCGTGCTGCGCAACATGGGCGTGGCGTTCGGCTACAGCCTGCTGTCCTACGAGGCCTGCCTGCGCGGCCTGGGCAAGCTGGAAACCAATCCGGAACGCCTGAACGAAGACCTCGACAACTGCTGGGAAGTGCTGGCCGAGCCGGTGCAGACCGTGATGCGCCGCTTTGGCGTGCCGAACCCGTACGAACAGCTCAAGGAGCTGACGCGCGGCAAGGGCATCTCGCGCGAGGCGCTGCAGACCTTCGTGTCGGGCCTGGCGATTCCGGACGATGCCAAGCAACTGCTGCTGGACATGACGCCGGCCAGCTACATCGGCAAGGCCGTGGAACTGGCGAACAAGATCTAAGGGCGCAGGGGACCCGGAAGGGTCTGAAGCGATGAGGAAGAAGGGCTGGCGTTGCGCTGGCCCTTTTTTTCGCCCCTGCGGCAATGCGTCACATCAAATCATTTGAACGACTTCATGAAGTTCCGCATCTCATAGCGCACGGACGAATGCCAATAATGCGAGAATTCCTGCCAGCAGGGTAGGGCGACACAAGCCCCCGCTGGCCGATGGCCGGTCCGGACGATCGCTATAAGAAAAATCGAAGGGATTCACAGACATGACTTCATACGGGGTGCACAGCGTCGCGCGCAGTCGCGGCGGCAATGGTGCCAATGGCTACACGGCGACCGCTATCGGCCTGCACTGGCTGATCGCGTTCGGCATTTTCGCGGCGTTCGGGCTAGGCCTGTACATGACCGGCATTCCGGGCCTGACGCCGACCAAGCTCAAGCTCTTCTCGTGGCATAAATGGCTCGGCGTGACGATCTTCGCCGTGGCCGTGCTGCGCGTGCTGTGGCGCGCTACCCACGCCGCACCGCCCGTGGCGGCCGGCACGCCGGCCTGGCAGGCCCGCGCCGCCGCCGCCGCGCACCATCTGCTGTATGTGCTGATTATCGTGGTGCCGCTGACCGGCTACTTCTATAGCCTATCGGCCGGCGTGCCGGTGGTCTACCTGGGTCTCTGGAAGATGCCGGTACTGATCGAGGCCAATACCACGCTCAAGCCGATCCTGCAGGCCGCCCACGCCTGGCTCAACTACCTGATGGCAGGTATCGTGCTGCTGCACGCGGCCGCCGCCATCAAGCACCAGGTGATCGACCGCGACGGTACGCTCGCCCGGATGATTCCGTTCCTGCGCTGAATGACATCGTATTTTCCTGAGAGGAGTGCACCGATGAAACGCATGACCCGTCCCGGCGCCATCGTCGTGGCCGCCGCGCTGGCCACGGCCGGCCTGGCCGCCAACCTGGCCTGGGCGCAGATCGACACGGCCAAGAGCACCGTCACCGCCACGGCGCGGCAGATCGGCGTGCCGATGGAAGGCAAGTTCAAGAAGTTCGACGCCACGGTCGATTTCGACCCGGCCAAGCTGGCCACGTCGTCCGCCAAGGTGGAAATCGACGTGTCGAGCTTCGAGATCGGCGATGCCGAGACCACCAAGGAGGTCAAGGGCAAGGACTGGTTCGACGCTGCCAAGTATCCCAAGGCCGTGTTCCAGTCCACCGCCATCAAGGCCGGCGCGGCCGGCAAGTACGATGTGACTGGCAAGCTGACCATCAAGGGCAAGACCCTGGACGTGGTGGTGCCTGCCACGTACAAGCAGGACGCGGCAGGGCAGGTGTTCGACGGTGTGCTGCCGATCAAGCGCACCGTGTTCAATATCGGCGACGGCGAATGGAAGGACACTTCCGTGGTGGCCGACGACGTGCAGATCAAGTTCCACATCGTGACCCCGGCGAAGAAGGGTTGAGGCGGACCCTGTGCCCGCCCATCGATTTCCTAGCCGTATTTCGACTTTCCTCTCCAACCTTTTGACGGGAGACCCAGACATGAAGATGCGCACCCTGTTCGCGGCTGTTGCCGCTGCCTCCGCCACGCTGGCCGCCGGCGCCGCCATGGCCAATGCCGTGACCTACAACGTGGACCCGACCCACACCTACCCGAGCTTCGAGGCCGACCACCTGGGTGGCCTGTCCAACTGGCGCGGCAAGTTCGACAAGTCGACCGGCGTGGTCACGCTGGACCGCGCGGCCAAGGCCGGCACGGTCGAGATCAAGATCGACCCGTCGTCGATCGACTTCGGCAACGCCAAGCTGAACGAGCATGCCAAGGGCCCGGAAATGTTCGACGTGCAGGCCTTCCCGGAAGCCACGTACAAGGGCAAGTTCTCGAAGTTCAAGGGCGACGTGCCGACCGAAGTGGATGGCGTGCTGACGCTGCGCGGCGTGTCCAAGCCGGTGAAGCTGGAAATCCGCCAGTTCAAGTGCATCGAGCACCCGATGCTCAAGCGCGAGGCATGCGGCGCCGATGCGGTGGGCCAGTTCAACCGCGCGGACTTCGGCATCGACTACGGCGCGAAGTACGGTTTCAAACAGGACGTCAAGCTGGCGATCCAGGTGGAAGCCGTCAAGGCGGACTAAGTCAGGCGTTTGTTACAAGACGCGAAGGGCCGGCAACATGCCGGCCCTTTTTTTCGTTCCTGCCGATACCCCTCTTCATGGCGCGGAAGCAATGTTGTATGGTTTCCGACAGCCACAGTACAATGGCTCGCCGCAGTCCCACCTTCGGGGGCGCCGCGCCTGCCATTCCTGGCGTGCGTCTGCCCCATAACCGGTCACGCGCATTGTTATGAGTATTGGCTGCATTCCCTGATTCCGGTATCCCCGCCGCAAGCTTCTTGCCTGAGCTGTACCCGGCCGGCCCCTTCGGGTGCCCCGGCCCGCAGCGTTCCCTGGATTTCCCTGGCGCGATACCGTGTACTCCAAAACGCAAATCGATCCGGTAGTTAGCTTCCGCAACTCGCAGGGCGAGCAGGTGCGGGGCACGATCATCAATCTCCAGCGCAAGTCGCTGGTGATGGAAATCTACAATCCTTACTCGATCGTTCAGGTCAGCGAGGTGCTCAGTGAGCTGAGCGTGCGGATGGGGGCGAAGAACGCCTACCTCGGCAAGGCCGTGGTCATGAGCCTGGTGAATACCGGCCTGACCGCCGTGGTCTCCCTGACGCTGATCGACGAATGGCGCGAGCTGACCGACGTCAACGACGCACCGAAATCGGTCGCGCGCGAAGCCGAACTCTTCGTGCAGGACTGGGACACCCGTTTCAATATCCGCCGCGACTACCAGATCGTGGTCAACGAGATGCGCGCGTATCTCTCGGAGGTGTCGCGCTGGGTCGAGCAGGTGGACCTGACCGAGTCGCTGCCGAAGACCGAGGGGCGCCTGCGCGAGGACGTGTTCTACGAGCTGGCCGTGCCGCTGATGGGCAAGGTCAAGGTCTACCTGGACTGGCTCGAGGGCGAGGCCCAGCAGGTGGACCCCGAGATCGCCCCGGTGCACCGTACCTACGCCCAGGCGGCCCTGCACCCGCTGCTGCTGCGAGCCCCGTTCGTCTATCGGACATTTACGAAGCCGCTCGGCTATGCCGGCGACTACGAGATGGTCAACCAGATCCTGAGCGACCCGCAACAGGGGCCGACCACGTACTTCCAGATCGTCAACACGGCGTTTCTGAAGGCGGCGGTGGCCACCGCGCACCGCAACCGGATCGACCTGCTGGTCGATTACCTGACCCGCCAGGCCGAGCGCGCGCGCGCCGAAGGCCGGCCGTTCCGCGTGCTGAACGTGGGCTGCGGGCCGGCGTTCGAGATCCAGCGCTTCGTGCGCGAGTATCCGAATCCGGAACTGCTGTCGTTCCAGCTCGTGGATTTCAGCGAGGAAACGCTCGCTTACACGCGCAGTTCCATCGAGCGCTCGGCGGCTTCGGCCGGGCACAAGGTGTCCGTCGACATGGTCCACCAGTCGGTGCATGACCTGCTCAAGCGCCGCATCTCGCCCGACGACCCCACCACGCGTACGTTCGACGCCGTGTACTGCGCCGGGCTGTTCGACTACCTGTCGGACAAGGTCTGCGCGCGGCTGCTGACCTATTTCGCCTCGCGCACGCGCCCGGGCGGCAACCTGCTGGTTACGAATGTCCACTCCGACAACCCCGAGAAGTTCGGGATGGAGCACCTGCTGGAGTGGTACCTGATCTACCGCGACGAGGCCAGTATGGCCTCGCTGCTGCCGGAGAACTCGAATGCCCACCGACTCTATGTCGATGAAACCGGCGTCAATGTCTTCGCCGAAGCCGCTATCCAGTGACGCCGAGGCGGCGCCGTCCGCCCCGGCCGCGCGTGGCAACGAGCTGTACGCCGGCTACCAGTCCGAACTGGCCGACTTCCGCCTGGCGTTCAGCCGGGGCGGCGCCTACACGGCCATCGTACTGGTGCTGCTGGGCGTAGGGCTCGACTACGGCCAGTATCCGGACAAGCAGTTGCCATTCGCCGTGGCGCGGATCGTGGTGTCGCTGCTGATCGCCGGGGTGATCGTCGCGCTGTACAGCAACGCCGGCCGCCGCTTCGCGCCGTGGCTGACGATGTCGTGGCTGCTGCTGCCGCAGATCATGATCGCGTGGATGATCTCGCAGACCGAAGGCGTGGAGTCGCCGTACTACGTGGGCCTGAACCTGGCGATCTTCGCCTCGGGTATCGCGCTGCCGTTCGGGCTCTGGCAGAACCTCGTCTTCGGCGTGCTCTCGTACCTGCTCTACGCCGCGGCGTGTTTGCTGCACTCGGGCGGCGTCGAGCCGATGGGCACTTTCATCGTCAATTCGCTGTTCCTGCTCTTTGCCGCGGCGGCCAGTGGCGTGTACACGTTCTTTAATGAACGGGCGCGCTTCATGCTGTTCCGCCTGAAGGCCGAAGTGGCTGACAAGAACACCGAACTCGAGGTCATCAACCGCAAGCTGGTCGATATCAAGGGCCAGATGCTCCAGCAGGAGAAGATGGCGGCCATCGGTACGCTGGCGGCGGGGTTGCTGCACGAAGTCAACAATCCGGTGAACTTCTGCCTGATGGCGATCGAGGTGGCCATGGAGGAACCGGTCACCAAGAACGAGCCGGGCCTCGAGGAATGCCTGGTCGATGCCAAGCAGGGCATGCAGCGCATCCAGCATATCGTCTCCGACCTGAAGACATTCGCCTACCGCAAGCCGGGGGCCGAGGTGGAGGGCACCCCGTTCCTGTTCGAGAAGGCGCTCGACTCATCGGTCCGGCTGACCGCGCACGAGTTGCGCGGCGTAAAGGTCACGCGCGAATTGCCCGACGATACGCTGGTGATGGGCGACGAAGCGGCCATTATCGGCGTGCTGATCAACCTTTTCTCGAATGCCGCGCTGGCCATGCGAAAGGCCGGCACGCAGCAGCCTGCCATCCACACCACGGTGAAGTGGACAGATGGGCGGATGCACGTGGCCGTACGCGACAACGGGCCGGGCATCGCGCCGGAGCATCTCGCGCGCGTGTTCGAGCCGTTCTTCACCACCCGCGAGGTGGGCCAGGGGCTTGGCCTCGGGCTGTCGATCAGCTACGCGGTTGTCGAGCGCCACGGCGGCGTGCTGTTTGCCGAGAGCGAACTGGGCCAGTGGGCCGCGTTCAGCTTCGACCTGCCGCGCGCGGAGTGAGGGGGCAATGAGCGATACCAGCCAGCCGCGCCCGACCGTGCTCTACGTCGATGACGAAGAGATGGCGTGCAAATACTTCGCGCGGGCCGTCGGCAACGAATATGAGGTGCTGTCGGCCACCAGCGCCGATGCCGCCATGGCGGTGCTGCACGCACATCACGCGCAGATTTCCATTCTGGTAACCGATTTCCGCATGCCGGGGCGTGATGGCGGTGATTTGCTGCGCCAGGTGGCGCAGGAATACCCGCACATCGTCCGCCTGCTCGTGACGGCCTATGCCGACAAGGACATGCTGCTGAAGACCGTGAACAGCGGCGAGGTCTTCCGCATCCTGGAAAAGCCGCTGGCCGTGGCCGAGATCCGCGACGTGCTGAGGCTGGCCGGCGAGCGCCACCGGGAACGCGCGGTCCGTCAGCAGCGCCTGATGGCCATCGACGAGACGCTGGCGTTCCTGGCCCATGAGCTGAACACCCCGCTGGCGGCCATCGCCAACTTCGCGCGCGGCATCGGCTCGCGCGTGGCGGGCGAGTACAGCCCGCAGCGCAACGCCGAGATCGGCCATGCGGCCGGTGCGATGCATGACAACGCCCAGTATTGCCTGGCAGTGCTGTCGTCGTTCCTGCAGTCCGTGCGCAGCAGCGCGGGCACCGTGGCGCCCAAGCCGGGCGTCGGGCAGGAGGTCAGCGCGGGCGCGCTGGTGGCATCGCTACTGGATACCTATCCTTTTGCCGATAACCAACGTGACTGGGTGCAAGTTGAGCTGCATGGCGATTTTCCGGTGCCGACGCTGCCGAATTGCGTGGCGCTGGTGCTGTCGTCCGTCATGAGCAACGCGCTGCGGGCGCTGGGCGACGTGCCCACGCCGGCGCTGCGCTTTGTGGTGGTGGCTGGCGAGCGCCCCGAGATCCGTATTGCTGACAATGGTCCCGGCATTCCCCCGGAAGTGATGGACCGGCTGCTTGTGGACCCGGTCACGACGCACGCGGCGGCCGGCGGCAGCGGCCTCGGCATGATTTTCTGCAACCGCGTGATGCAGTCGTTCGGCGGCGGCATCCGCATTGCGTCGGCAACCGGGGCCGGCACCACCGTTACCCTCGATTTCCCAAATTTCAAGAATCGTATGCACAGGAGTGATCGATGAGCGAACTGAATACTACGCAGGCACCCCCGGCGATTCTGTTCGTCGATGACGAGGCCACGGCCGTCAAATACTTCCAGCGCGCCATTGGCCAGCTGGCTCCGGTGGTAACCGGCGGCTCGGTGGAGGAGGGCAAGGCCCTGCTCGACGCCCATGCCGATAGCCTCGCCGTGCTGGTTTCGGACCAGCGCATGCCGGGCGAGTATGGCAATGAACTGCTGCGCTACGCGCGCGAGCGCTACCCGCACATTGTGCGCATCCTGACCACGGCCTATTCGGAACTGGACCAGACCGTGGAAGCGGTGAACCAGGGCCAGATCCATCGCTATATCAAGAAGCCGTGGGATATCACCGCGCTGCGCATGGAGCTGAAGCAGGCGCTGGAGCTGGCCGGGCTGCGCAAGGAGCGTGACCAATTGCTGCGCGAGAAGCTGTCGGTGCTGCAAAAGCAGACCGTGGCCACGCGGGTCGGCATGGTGCAGGCGTTGTGCGCGAGCCTGATCGGGCCGGGCCGCTTCCAGCCGGTGGAAACCTATCTCGCCGGCACCTCGCTGGCTGGCGCGCGCAACGCGGAACCTGACTGGCAACGCCTGGACTACGCCGATCTGGTCGGCGCGGAGAGCCAGCGCAGCGGCACGTTCGGCCACGCAGTGGGCAAGCGGCTCGTCGAATTGCGAGGTCGTCTGGCCGGGAAGGGTGCCGCCGACGCGGTGGCGGTCCTCGCCGAAACGCTGGGCGACGGCGCCGTGCGGCGCGACGGCGATACTGTGACCTGGCTGGCCCCGTCGGTGCTCGGCGAGTTCGTTGGCAACCCGGTGGGCGAGGTGGTTTCGGCCGGGCACGCCGACTGGCTGGCCGTTCTGCTATGGATCGAGGAAGCCGGTGGCGCGCTGAAGTTGCAGCGCGAGGCCGATGCCATCTCGGCACGCGCCGGCGTGCGGACCGAGACGTTCGCTTCGGACCGCCTCGCGGTGTGGATCGAGCAGCTGTCGGACTAAGCCTGCGGCATAGCAACGAAAAAGGCGCCCTCGGGCGCCTTTTTCGTTTCCAGCGTGCCAACAGCCGTCAGGCCTGCGCGCCGAAGTTCGGGTCGTTGCGGTCGTTGGTATCGCCGGGCTTCTTCTCGCCCTTGATCAGGTCCTCGCGCTTCACGCCCAGCCACATCGCCAGCGCCGCAGCCACGAACACCGACGAATAGATACCGAACAGGATACCCACCGTCAGGGCCAGCGCGAAGTAATGGAGCGTCGGACCGCCGAAGAAGAACATCGACAGCACCATCATTTCGGTCGAACCGTGCGTGATGATGGTCCGCGACATCGTGCTGGTGATCGCGTTGTCGATGACCTCGTGCGTGGTCATCTTGCGGTACTTGCGGAAGTTCTCGCGAATCCGGTCGAAGATCACGACCGACTCGTTGACCGAGTAACCCAGCACCGCCAGCACCGCCGCGAGCACCGACAGCGAGAATTCCCACTGGAAGAACGCGAAGAAGCCCAGGATGATCACGATGTCGTGCAGGTTGGCGATGATGCCCGCCACCGCGAACTTCCACTCGAAGCGGAACGACAGGTAGATCACGATGCCGGCCACCACGCACAGCAGCGCCAGCAGGCCATCCGTGGCCAGTTCCTTGCCCACCTGCGGGCCGACGAACTCCACGCGCTGGAGCTTCACGTCCGGCGTGGCGGCCTGCAGCGCGCCCATGACCTGCTCGCTCTGCTGGGCCGAGGTCACCGGCTTGCCGTCCGGACCCTTCTGCAGCGGCAGACGGATCATGATGTCGCGCGAGGTGCCAAAGTTCTGCACCTGCACGTCGGTGTAGCCGAGCTTGCCGACCTGTCCCCGAATCTTCTCAAGGTCGGCCGCCTGCGAGTAGGTCACCTCCATCACCGTACCGCCGGTGAACTCGATCGACAGGTGCAGGCCCTTCTGCCAGAGGAAGAAGACAGCCGCGGCAAACGTCAGGAAGGAAATCACGTTGAAGACCAACGCGTGCTTCATGAACGGAATGTCGCGCTTGATGCGGAAAAATTCCATGATGTTGTCCTGATGTGTCCGTGCTTACTTGGCGACCGGCGTTTCGGTGTCCGGCTTCCAGATCTGGCCGATGGCCACGCTCTGGAGCTTCTTCTTGCGGCCGTACCAGAGGTTGACCAGGCCGCGGTTGAAGAACACCGCCGAGAACATCGAGGTCAGGATGCCCAGGCAGTGCACCACCGCGAAGCCGCGCACCGGGCCCGAACCGAAGGCCAGCAGCGCGAGGCCGGCGATCAGGGTGGTCACGTTGGAGTCCAGGATGGTGGCCCACGCGCGGTCGAAACCGACCGCGATGGCCATCTGCGGCGAGGCCCCCGAGCGCAGCTCCTCGCGGATACGCTCGTTGATCAGCACGTTGGCGTCGATGGCCATGCCCAGCACCAGCGCGATAGCGGCGATGCCCGGCAGCGTCAGCGTAGCCTGCAGCATCGACAGCACGGCAATCAGCAGCAGCAGGTTCACGCCCAGCGCGGCCACCGAGAACATGCCGAACAGCATGTAGTACAGCACCATGAACACGGCGATGGCGCCGAAGCCATAGGCCACGGAGTCGAAGCCCTTCTGGATGTTGTCCGCGCCCAGCGACGGGCCGATCGTGCGTTCCTCAATGATGTCCATCGGAGCCGCCAGCGAGCCGGCGCGCAGCAGCAGCGCCAGGTCATTGGCCGCCTCGGTCGAGTACGAGCCCGTGATCTGGAAGCTCGAACCCAGTTCCGACTGGATCGTCGCCACGGTCAGGACTTCACCTTTGCCCTTCTCGAACAGCACGATGCCCATCGGCTTGCCGATGTTCTCGCGCGACACGTCACGCAGCACGCGGCCGCCCTGGGCGTCGAGCTTGATGTTGACGGACGGGCGCTGGTTCTGGTCGAAGCCGGCCGAGGCGGATTCGATGCGGTCGCCGGTGAAGATCACCTGCTTCTTGAGGACCACCGGCGCGCCGTTGCCCTGGGTGAACAGCTCGCTGCCGAACGGCACCGGGTCGCCCGGACGCGGGTTGCGCGGCGCGTCGTTGTCGGCCAGGCGGGCCTCCAGCGTGGCCGTGCGGCCGATGATGTCCTTGGCCTTGGCGGTGTCCTGCACGCCGGGAAGCTGCACCACGATGCGGTCCGCGCCCTGTTGCTGGATCACCGGCTCGGCCACGCCGAGTTCGTTCACGCGGTTGTGCAGCGTGGTGATGTTCTGCTTGACCGCGGCGTCCTGCACGGCCTTGCGGGCCGCTTCGGTGAACGTGCCGACCACGTTGTTGCCGTCCATCGTGAACGACAGTTCACGCAGGCTGTCGGCCAGCACGGCGCGCGCGCGGTCGCCATCGGCGGCGCTGCCGAAGCGCACGATCAGGCGGGCGCCGTCGCGGTCGATGCCGCCATGGCGGATGTTCTTGTCACGGAGCAGGGTGCGAGCATCGCCGGACAGGCTGTCCAGCTTCTTGTCCACCGCGCCCTTCATGTCCACCTGGAGCAGGAAGTGCACGCCACCGCGCAAATCCAGGCCCAGGTACATTGGCAGCGCGTGCATCGCGGTCAGCCAGCGCGGCGAACCGGACAGCAGGTTCAGCGCCACCACGTAGGTCGGGTCGGCCGGATCCGGGTTCAGCGCCCGGGTCAGCGCATCCTTGGCCTTGAGCTGCTCGTCCGTGGTGCGGAAACGCGCCTTGACCGAGCCGGACTGGCCGGACACGTCGAAGAACACGCCGTCAGGCTGGAGCTGACTCTGCGCCAGCACCTCTTCCACGCGCTTCTGCATGGACAGGTCGACCTTGACGGTGGCCTTGGCGGACGAGACCTGCACGGCCGGGGCCTCGCCGAAGAAGTTCGGCAGGGTGTAGATGATGCCGATGGCCAGGGCCACCAGGATCACGATGTACTTCCAAAGCGGATAACGATTCATCTCTGGCCAGTCATTGCGGTTGGCGTGGCCGACGGGCGCGCGGGGGGCGCGCCGATCCGGCCGGACCGGTTGGCAAACAGCCGCCTGGCAGCCCTGGCCGGGTCCGGTATGGACCCGCGGGCTGGTTCAGGCGGCTGCTGGGGCATGCGCACGGCAAGATGAACAGCCGTGCTGACGAACATGCCGGGAAAATCAGGCGGGTTCAGGCGCCGCATGCGTGGCGCCCGGCGGGCCCGGTCAGAGCGACTTCAGCGAGCCCTTCGGCAGCACCGTGGTCACGGCATTCTTCTGCACGGTGACTTCGGTGCCTTCGGAGATTTCCACTACCACGTATTGCTCGTTGACCTTGACCACGCGGCCCAGGATGCCGCCGGCGGTGACGACTTCGTCATTCTTGGCCAGCGCTTCCATCATCGCCTTGGCTTCCTTCTGGCGCTTCATTTGCGGGCGGATCATGATGAACCACAGCACCGCAAACATCAGGATGATGGGCAGGAAGCTCATCAGGCCACCCGCCGCGCCACCGGCGCTGGCAGTCTGGGCAAAAGCGTTGGAAATCAGCACGTTACTTCTCCGTCACAAAGGTCAATCAGGGAATCGGGCATTCTATCACCCGTGTTTGTCCCGCCAGAGCATTCTAGGTTCGAATTGCGGGTTTGTTCGGGGTGATTTGCACGTCCTTTTCCAGACGTTGCAGACACCCGCCAACATTCGACCATGCCACCGCCCGAAGTTCATTAGGTTGTCTGGTTTTCAGAACATTCTCAAGCGGCGCCTACTTGGTCCCGCGCGCGCGGTGCTCGGCGAACTGGCGCCGGAACGGCTCGAAGCGGTGCTCCTCGATGGCCGTGCGCATCTCGCGCATCAGTTCCAGGTAGTAATAGAGGTTGTGGATCGTGTTCAGGCGCGCGCCGAGGATTTCGCCCACGCGGTGCAGGTGGTGCAGGTAGGCGCGCGAGAAATTGCGGCAGGTGTAGCAGCCGCAGGTCTCGTCCAGCGGGCGCGGATCGTTGCGGTGGGCCGCGTTGCGGATCTTCACGTCGCCAAAGCGGGTGAACAGCCAGCCGTTGCGGGCGTTGCGGGTCGGCATCACGCAGTCGAACATGTCCACGCCCGAGGCCACGCCGGCCACCAGGTCTTCCGGCGTGCCCACGCCCATCAGGTAGTGCGGCTTGTTGGCCGGCAGGCGGGGGCCCACGTGCTCCAGCACGCGCATCATGTCTTCCTTGGGCTCGCCCACGGACAGCCCGCCGATGGCGTAGCCGTGGAAGTCCAACTCGGACAGCCCGGCCAGCGACTCGTCGCGCAGATCCTCGAACATGCCGCCCTGGACGATGCCGAACAGCGCGTTCGGGTTGTCCAGCCGCTCGAACTCGTCGCGCGAGCGCTTGGCCCAGCGCAGGCTCATGCGCATCGAGCGCGCGGCCTCGTCATGCGTGGCGGGGCGGCCATCGATCTCATAAGGCGTGCACTCATCGAACTGCATGACGATGTCCGAGTTCAGCGTGCGCTGGATCTGCATCGAGATCTCGGGCGACAGGAACAGCTTGTCGCCATTCACCGGCGACGCGAACGTGACCCCATCTTCGGTGATCTTGCGTAGTTCTCCGAGTGAAAAGACCTGAAAACCGCCTGAATCGGTCAGGATGGGCTTGTCCCAGCCGACAAAGCGATGCAGGCCCTCATGCGCCTCCACCACGTCCAGCCCCGGGCGCAGCCACAGGTGGAAGGTGTTGCCGAGGATGATCTGCGCGCCGATCTCGTTCAGTTCGAGCGGCGACATGGCCTTGACCGAGCCATAGGTGCCCACGGGCATGAAGATGGGCGTCTCCACGACGCCGTGGTTCAGGGTGACGCGGCCGCGGCGGGCGTTGCCATCGGTGGTCAGCAGTTCGAAATCGAGCATTTGGCGGGTCTCAGGTCAGTCCAGGCGGGTCAACAGCATGGCGTCGCCGTAGCTGAAGAAGCGGTAGCGTTGATCCACGGCGTGGCGATAGGTGGCGCGGATGGCCTCCACGCCGGCCAGCGCCGAGACCAGCATCAGCAGCGTGGACTTGGGCAGGTGGAAGTTGGTGATCAGAGCATCGACCAGCCGGAAGCGGTACCCCGGCGTGATGAAGATGTCGGTGTCGCCGCTGTGCGGGGCCAGCGTACCGTCCGCCGCCGCGGCGGATTCGAGCGCGCGCAGCGAGGTGGTGCCCACGGCGATCACCCGGCCGCCGCGCGCGCGGGTCTCGCGCACCGCCTCGGCCAGTTCGGGCGTGATGGCGTACCACTCCGCGTGCATCTTGTGTTCGGCGAGATTCTCCGTCCGCACCGGCTGGAACGTGCCGGCGCCCACGTGCAGCGTCAGGAACGCGCGGCGCACGCCCTTGGCATCGAGCCGCGCGAACAGCGCGTCGTCGAAATGGAGCCCGGCCGTCGGCGCCGCCACGGCGCCCGGGTTGCGGGCATAGACGGTCTGGTAGCGGGTTTCGTCGTAGGCGTCGGGATCGTGCGTGATGTAGGGCGGCAGCGGCAGGCGGCCGTATTGCTCGATCAGGTCCAGCGCGGGCGCGGGAAAGCGCAGCGTGAAGAACTGGTCGACGCGCGGCCCCACCGTCACGGCGAAGGCATCGTCGGCCAAGTGCAGTTGGCTGCCCTCGGCGGGCGTTTTCGACGCGCGCACCTGCGCCAGCACCGTATGGCTGTCGACCACGCGCTCCACCAGCACCTCTACCCGGCCGCCGCTCGGCTTCTGGCCGAAGAAGCGCGCCTTGATCACGCGGGTGTCGTTGAAGACCAGCAGGTCGTTGGGACCGAGGTAGTCCAGGATGTCGCTGAACGCGCGGTCGACCAGACGCACGGCGTCGGCACGGTCTTCCGGCGCGGTCCGCTCCACCACGAGCAGGCGGCTGGCGCTGCGGTCGGGCAGGGCGGATTGCGCGATCAGCTCGGGCGGCAGGGGAAAATCGAAGTCGGATAGCGTCAACATTGCTTCAGAATAGCGGGCACGGCAAGCGGGTGGCGGCACCGGGTTAGGGCGTCGTCACAGGCATGGGTACAATCGGCGAATCCGACATTGTAAGGCTTGGGACGTCCGCGCATCGGCCAGTCCCCCGTTTACCGCCCATATTCACGCGCTGATGCCAGGCACCGCCACCGACTCCCTCGACCGTCGCGACGATAGCGAAAACAGCGAACCCAGCGACCGCAACGACACGTCCGTCGAGCGCGCCCCGAAGGGCAAGCCGGCCGCGCCGGCCAAGCCGTCGTCGGCCGTGGCCCGCCTGGCCAAGCTGGGGCTGCGCCGCCCGGTGGACCTCGTGCTGCACCTGCCCATGCGCTACGAGGACGAAACCGCGCTGGAAACCATCGGCGAGGCCATCCGCCGCGCCGGCATGGGCCTGGCCGCGCAGGTGGAGGGCGAGGTCATCTCGAACGAGGTTACCTTCCGGCCGCGCCGCCAGCTGGTGGTCAAGATCGCCGACGACACCGGCGAGCTGACGCTCCGCTTTCTCAATTTCTATGGCAGCCAGACCAAGCAGATGGCCGAAGGCGTGCGCCTGCGCGTGCGCGGCGAGATCCGCGGCGGCTTCTTCGGCGCCGAGATGGTCCACCCGCAGGTGCGCCCCGTGGTGCCCGGCGAGGCCCTGCCAGACCGCCTGACCCCGGTCTATCCCGCCACGGCCGGCATCTCGCAAGCCTATCTGCGCAAGGCGATTGGCGGGGCGATGTCCCGCACGCCGATGCCCGAGACGCTGCCGCAGGCCGTGCTGCAGGGCCCGGTTGCCCAGCTAAAGCTGGCGCCGCTGGCCGATTGCCTGCGCCTGCTGCACAACCCGCCGCCGCAGGAGAGCGAGGCCGCGCTGGCGGACCGCTCGCACCCGGCCTGGCAGCGGATCAAATTCGACGAATTGCTGGCCCAGCAGATCTCGCTGCGGCGCTCGCAGGCCGCGCGGCGCGAGAAGAACGCGCCGTCGATGCCGCGCCACGCGGACGGGCTGCTCACGCGCTTCCTGGCCGCGCTGCCGTTCCGGCTGACCGGGGCGCAGGAGCGCGTGGTGGAGGAGATTGCCGCCGACATGACGCGCCCGCACCCGATGCACAGGCTGCTCCAGGGCGACGTGGGCAGCGGCAAGACCATCGTGGCCGCGCTGGCCGCCTGTCAGGCCATCGATGCCGGTTATCAGGCCGCCCTGATGGCACCCACTGAAATCCTCGCCGAGCAACACTTCCGCAAGCTTTCCGCGTGGCTGGAGCCGCTGGGCGTGCCCGTGGTCTGGCTGGCCGGCAGCCTCAAGGCGAAGGAGAAGCGCGAGGCCGCTGCGCGCGTGGAATCGGGCGAGGCGCAGCTGGTCATCGGCACCCACGCGCTGATCCAGGACACCGTGCGCTTTGCGCGGCTCGGGCTGTCCGTGGTCGATGAACAGCACCGCTTCGGCGTGGCGCAGCGGCTGGCGCTGCGCGGCAAGGCGGGAGAGGCGGACACGAAAGCCGCGCCGGACAAGGTTCCGCATCAACTGATGATGTCGGCCACGCCGATCCCGCGCACGCTGGCCATGACCTACTACGCCGACCTCGATGTGTCCGTGATCGACGAACTGCCGCCGGGCCGCACGCCAATCGTGACCCGGCTCGTCAACGACGCGCGGCGCGACGAGGTGATCGAACGCGTGCACCACGCCGCCGCCGAGGGCCGCCAGGTCTACTGGGTGTGCCCGCTGATCGAGGAATCGGAGGCGCTCCAGCTACAGACTGCCGTCGAGACGTATGAAACGCTAATCGCCGCGCTGCCGGACCTGCGCGTGGGGCTGGTCCACGGCCGCCTGCCGCCCGCCGAGAAGGCTGCGGTCATGGGCGATTTCAGCGCCAACCGGCTCCAGGTGCTGGTGGCGACCACGGTGATCGAGGTGGGGGTGGATGTGCCGAACGCCTCGCTGATGGTGATCGAGCATGCCGAGCGCTTCGGCCTGGCCCAGCTGCACCAGCTGCGCGGGCGCGTGGGGCGGGGCAGCGCGGAATCGGTCTGCCTGCTGATGTATCAGGCGCCGCTTTCGCCCACGGCGCGCGAGCGGCTGGCCACGATGCGCGAGACCACCGATGGCTTCGAGATCGCCCGGCGCGACCTCCAGATCCGCGGCCCCGGCGAATTCCTGGGCGCGCGCCAGTCGGGCGAGGCCATGCTGCGCTTTGCCGACCTCAACACCGATGCCTGGCTGGTGGACTATGCCCAGGAAGCTGCCGAACTGATGCTGGCGCGCTTCCCCGAGGCCGTGGAAGCGCATCTTCTGCGCTGGCTGGGGGGGCGGGAGCACTTTTTGAAGGCGTGACGGCGCGTAAGACCAGTCTTATATGTGCTTAAGACGATACATTGCAGTGCCGATCTGACAGATGGCGCAATCGAAGTTAAAATCTATCGCCTAACCGAACCTGATAAGTCATGACGCTCACCGAACTCAAGTACATCGTCGCCGTGGCGCGCGAGCGCCATTTCGGCCGGGCGGCCGAGGCGTGCTTCGTTTCGCAGCCGACGCTGTCGGTGGCCATCAAGAAGCTGGAAGACGAGCTGACCGTGCAGATCTTCGAGCGCGGCACCTCCGAGGTGTCGGTGACGGCCATTGGCGAGCAGATCGTGGCCCAGGCCCAGCGCGTGCTGGAGCAGACCATGGCCATTCGCGAGATCGCCAAGCAGGGCAAGGACCCGCTGGCCGGGCCGCTGCGCGTGGGCGTGATCTATACGATCGGGCCGTACCTGTTGCCGATGCTGGTCAAGCAGATGATCGGCACGGTGCCGCAGATGCCGCTGATGCTGCAGGAAAACTATACGAACAAGCTGATCGAACTGCTCAAGCAGGGCGAGATCGACTGCGCGATCATGGCCGAGCCGTTCCCGGATTCGGGCCTGACCGTGCGTCCGCTGTACGACGAGCCCTTCGTGGTGGCCGTGCCGCGCGGCCATCAACTGGCCGAGCAGCGCAGTGTCGATCCGGACGAACTCAAGCAGCAGACCATGCTGCTGCTGGGCAGCGGGCACTGCTTCCGCGACCACGTGCTGGGCGTGTGCCCGGAGTTGTCGCGTTTCTCGCAGGCTGCCGACGGCATCCAGAAGACCTTCGAAGGGTCGTCGCTTGAGACGATTCGCCATATGGTGGCCAGCGGCGTGGGCATTACCGTGCTGCCGCGCACCTCGGTGCCCGACCTGAAGCCGCGCAACGACATGCTCGCCTACGTGCCCTTCGCCGATCCGGTGCCTGACCGCCGCGTGGTGCTGGCGTGGCGCAAGAGCTTCACGCGCCTGCCCGCCATGGAGGCGCTGGCCAATGCGGTGGCGGCGTGCGACCTGGCCGGCGTGAGCCGGATTGGCGACGCGGCGTCCGTGGAAGCGGTGGCCGCCTGAGCGGATTCTCACGACATCCACGTCGACATCGATCACGGCAGGGGCGCTTCCCTGCCGTTTTTGTTTGCGCCGCATCGAGACATAGCCAATCGCTATGCAATAGGTTGATATTATCGAATGTGAAGTTCGATAGATTTTCCTATACTTCACTCATCGACACCCCGCCTGCGGGGCATCCACCGACTGAAGCGGAGAAACACCATGACGATGCTCGACCTGTTCGTGACCGAATTCCAGCAACTGCGCACGGCCGCCGACAAGGGTCCGCGCACCGAGGAAGCCAGCCGCCTGCGCCGCAAGGTGGTGCGCAAGGAGATCGGCATGGCCATCGTGGCGCTGGGCGCGATGGCGATGTTCTTCCACGCGGCGCAGGGTTTTGCCTTCCTCGGCACATAAAGCTAATGCGATAATGGCCGCCGACTGCCCCCCGACAATCTGAATGGCGTGGGCTGGATTCCTCGTGGCTACAAACGGAGCTGAACGACCATGGCAAAGAAGAATGAGATGAGCGTGAACATCGGCATGTCCGACAAGGACCGCAAGAAGATTGCGGAAGGCCTGTCCAAGCTGCTGGCGGATACCTACACCCTCTACCTCAAGACCCACAACTTCCACTGGAACGTGACGGGGCCGATGTTCAACACGCTGCATACGATGTTCGAGACGCAGTACACCGAGCTGGCGCTGGCCGTGGACGCCATCGCCGAGCGGATCCGCGCGCTGGGCTACCCGGCACCGGGCACGTACAAGGAGTACGCGAAGCTGTCGTCGATCGCCGAGGAAGAAGGCGTGCCCGACGCGACCGAGATGATCCGCAAGCTGGTGGAAGGCCAGGAAGCCGTGGTGCGCACCGCGCGCTCGCTGTTCCCGGCCATCGATGCAGCGGGCGACGAGCCCTCGGCCGACCTGCTGACCCAGCGCATGCAGACGCACGAAAAGACCGCGTGGATGCTGCGCGCGATGCTGGCCTGAGTCTGTCTGACCAGCGCACAACGCGTCACGGCTATCCACGCCGCGACGCGTTTTTTGTTTTCTCTCGCCAGAAGTGAACGCAGTCCCCATGTCCGAACATTCCGCCGCCCCGCCGCAACCCCGCCGTCCCGGACGCCTCGCGCTCTACGCGCGGCTGGTGCGGATCGACAAGCCCATCGGTACCCTGCTGCTGCTGTGGCCCACGCTGTGGGCGCTGTGGATGGCTGCCGAAGGGCCGCCCGCCTGGGGAATTTTCTGGATTTTCTTCGTCGGCACGTTCCTGATGCGCTCGTCGGGCTGCGCCATGAACGACTGGGCCGACCGCGACTTCGACAAGCATGTGAAGCGCACCAAGGAGCGGCCGCTGACCGCCGGCTATATCGCCGGCTGGGAGGCGCTGGTGGTGGCCGCCGTGCTGGCGCTGGCGGCGTTCGCGCTGATCCTGCCGCTGAACGGGCTGACCAAGGCGCTGGCCGTGGTAGCGGCCGTGGTAGCCGGCACCTATCCGTTCTTCAAGCGATTCTTCGCGATTCCGCAGGCCTACCTCGGCATTGCCTTCGGGTTTGGGATTCCGATGGCGTTCGCGGCGGTGCAGGGGGAGGTGCCCCCCGTGGCGTGGCTGATGCTGCTGGCCAACGTCTTCTGGTCCGTGGCCTACGACACCGCCTATGCGATGGTCGACCGTGACGACGACCTGCTGATCGGCATCAAGACCTCGGCGATCACCTTCGGTCGCTTCGACGTGGCAGCGATCATGCTCTGCTACGCCGGCTTCCTGGGCCTGATGGCCTGGGCTGGCGCGCTGCTGGGGCTGGGCTGGCCGTATTACGCCGGGCTGGTGGGGGCGGCCGGTCTGGCCGGCTACCACTACACGCTGATCCGTGACCGCGACCGCATGAAGTGCTTCGCGGCGTTCCGGCACAACAACTGGCTGGGCGGGGTGGTGTTCGCAGGAACGGCGCTCGCCTACTGGCTGAAGTAAGCGGCCGTTCAGCGTTGGTCCGGACTCCCGCCCGGACTATTCCTCAGTCCTTGCCGAACTCGGCGCCCATCTCGCGGCCCCGGGCCGCCGCCGCGTGCATGGCGCGGACGAAGGCGTCCTGCATCTTGTCCGCGTCCATCGACGTCAGCGCCGCGTAGGTCGTGCCGCCCTTCGATGTCACGCGCTCGCGCAGCAGGGACACCGGCTCCGACGACTCGGCAGCTAGCGCGGCCGCGCCCCGGAACGTCTCCACGCCCAGCTGGCGGCCCTGTTCGGCGGTCAGGCCCATTTCCTTCGCCGCGCGCTCCATGGCTTCGATGAAGTAGAAGACGTAGGCCGGGCCGCTGCCCGAGAGGGCCGTCACGGCGTCGATCTGGTTGTCGTCATCGACCCAGACGCACTGGCCCACGGCTTGCGCCACGGCCGTGGCGATGGCGCGGTCCGCCTCGCTCAGGCCCGGCGCGGCGGCCAGGCCGGTCATGCCCATGCCGGCCAGCGCCGGCGTGTTCGGCATCGCCCGCACCAGGCGCGACGTGCCCAGCCAGCGGCCCATGTCCTGGAGCCGGATGCCGGCCGCCACGCTGATGATCAGATTGCCCTGGCTGGCGCCCAGATGCGGCACGAGCGGCGCCACGGCGTCGCGGAACTGCTGCGGCTTGACCGCCAGCACGATCACGTGGCTGGCGCCGAAGCGGGCGTCCGGCGCGGCCTGGGTCCGGACGCCGAGCGTCTGTTCCAGCCGCTGGCGGGCATCGTCCGACGGATCGATGACGCAAATGGCGCGCGCGGGCACGCCGCGGGCCACCAGGCCGCCGATCAGGGCGGAGGCCATGTTGCCGCCGCCGAGGAAGCCGAAGGTGAGCGTATCGAGCATGTCTTTCCTTGTCTTTTCCGAATGTTGCCGGGTCGATGCGTGTCGCCCGGCGTTCTTGTGGGTGGGGGGGGCGCTGCGCCGTCAGGCGCGCGCGCCGAAAATCGCGGTGCCGATGCGCACCAGTGTGGCGCCCTCGGTGATGGCCGCGCCCATGTCCGCGGACATGCCCATCGAGAGCGTGTCTACGTGTAGACCGGATTGCCGGAGTTGATCAAGCAACCCGCGCAGCGCCGCGAACGGCCGGCGCTGGGCCTCCGGGTCGTCGGCTGGCGCCGGAATCGCCATCAGCCCGCGCAGCCGCAGGTTCGGCAGGGCGGCGATGGCCTGCGCCAGCGGCAGTACCTCGGCCGGCGCCACGCCGCTCTTGCTGGCCTCTTCGCTGATATTGACCTGGATGCAGACCTGGAGCGGCGCCATGCCCGCCGGCCGCTGGGCCGACAGCCGCTCGGCGATCTTCAGCCGGTCGATGGCGTGGACCCAGTCGAACTGCTCGGCCACCGGCCGGGTCTTGTTACTTTGCAGCGGGCCGATGAAATGCCAGGCGATCCGGTCGCGCAGGTCGGCCAGGGCGGCGATCTTGTCGAGGCCTTCCTGGACGTAGTTTTCCCCGAAAGCGGCCTGCCCGGCCTGGAAAGCCGCCCGCACGGTGGCCGGCGCGACGGTCTTGGAGACGGCCAGCAGGGCGACCGCGGACGGGTCCCTGCCGGCTTGTTGTGCAGCCGCCGCGATGTCATTTAGCACGGCTTGCAAGTTGGCGGCGATTACAGACATAATCCGGCGGACATACCAAAGAAGTACACAACAACAAGTCGTATATTAGGGTGGGGTCATTATAGATGGACATCGCGCAGCTATTGGCTTTTGCGGTCAAGAACAAGGCATCCGATCTCCACCTCTCGGCAGACATGCCGCCGATGGTGCGTATTCACGGGGATATGCGGCGGATCAACGTGGCGGCCATGGGCCACAAGGACGTCCACGCGATGGTGTACGACATCATGAGCGACGTTCAGCGCAAGAGCTACGAAGAACGCCTCGAGGTCGACTTCTCGTTCGAGATTGCCGGCCTGTCACGGTTCCGGGTCAATGCCTACACCACGCAGCGCGGCTCCGCAGCCGTGTTCCGGACCATTCCGTCGAAAGTCCTGACGCTCGATGACCTCCATGCACCGGCCGTGTTCGCGGACCTCTGCGTCAAGCCACGCGGTCTCGTGCTCGTGACCGGGCCGACCGGCTCGGGCAAGTCGACCACGCTGGCGGCCATGGTCGATCACCGCAACGACAACGACATGGGTCACATCCTCACGGTGGAAGACCCGATCGAATTCGTCCACACCTCCAAGAAAAGCCTGATCAACCAGCGCGAACTGGGCCCGCATACGCATTCGTTCTCGAACGCGCTGCGCTCGGCGCTGCGTGAGGATCCGGACGTGATCCTGGTGGGCGAATTGCGTGACCTGGAAACCATCCGGCTGGCGCTGACCGCCGCCGAAACCGGCCACCTGGTCTTCGCCACGCTGCACACGAGTTCCGCCGCCAAGACCATCGACCGGGTCGTGGACGTGTTCCCGCCCGAGGAAAAGGACATGGTGCGGACCATGCTGTCGGAATCGCTCGAGGCCGTGATCTCCCAGACGCTGCTCAAGACGCGCGACGGCAACGGCCGGACCGCGGCGCACGAGATCATGATCGCCACGCCCGCCATCCGCCACCTGATCCGCGAGAACAAGATCGCGCAGATGTACTCGATGATGCAGACGTCGAGCGGTATGGGCATGCAGACGCTCGACCAGTGCCTGAGCGACCTGATCAAGCGCGGCATGATCAACTACAACGACGCGCGGGCGATTGCCAAGAATCCCGACGCCTTCATGGGCTAAGGGGAGGCCGACGCCATGCTCGACCGCGAATCCGCCGCGAAGTACATCAACGACCTGCTGGAGCTGATGGTCAACAACCGCGGCTCGGACCTGTTCATCACGTCCGAATTCCCGCCGGCCATCAAGGTGGACGGCAAGATCACGCCCGTCTCGCAGCAGCCGCTCAACCCGGCGCAGGCGCTGGGCCTGGTCCGTTCGATCATGAACGAGCGCCAGGTGAAGGAATTCGACGAAAGCCGCGAGTGCAACTTCGCGATTACCGCGCCGAACGCCGGGCGCTTCCGCGTCTCGGCCTTCATCCAGCAGGGCAAGGCCGGCATGGTGGTGCGGACGATCAACACGCGCATTCCGTCGGTGGAAGACCTGGACCTGCCCACGTCGCTCCATGAGATCGTCATGGCCAAGCGCGGGCTGGTGATCGTGACCGGCGCCACGGGCTCGGGCAAGTCCACCTCGCTGGCGGCCATGCTCGACCACCGCAACGCGCACTCGTACGGCCACATCATCACGATCGAGGACCCGATCGAGTACGTGCACGCGCACCAGAACTGCGTCGTCACGCAGCGCGAGGTCGGCATCGACACCGAGTCGTGGCACGTGGCGCTGAAGAACACCCTGCGCCAGGCGCCGGATGTGATCCTGATCGGCGAAATCCGCGACCGCGACACTATGGAATACGCGATGCAGTACGCCGAGACGGGCCACCTGTGCCTGGCCACGCTGCACGCCAACAACGCCAACCAGGCCATCGACCGGATCATCAACTTCTTCCCCGAGGAGAAGCGCCAGCAGCTGCTGATCGACCTGTCGCTGAACCTCAAGGCGATGATCTCGCAGCGGCTGCTGCCGCGCGCCGGCCGCAAGGGCCGCGTGCCGGCCGTGGAGATCATGATCGGAACGCCGCTGGTGGCCGACCTGATCTTCAAGGGCGAGATCCACGAGCTCAAGGAAGTTATCAAGAAGTCCCGTGAGCAGGGCATGATCTCCTTCGACCAGGCGTTGTTCGAACTGTACGAGGAAGAGAAGATCGCCTACGAGGACGCGCTCAAGAACGCCGACTCGCTGAATGACCTGCGCCTGATGATCAAGCTCCACAGCGCCCGCCACCGCGACGCCGACCTGGGCGCCGGCACCGAGCACCTGAACGTCATTTGATCGGACGACCGGCGGGCGCGGTATGCTCGCGGTTGTCTGCAATGCATTCTCCGGAGCCGCCATGAGCAACGTCTACCAGTTCGAAGCGAAGTCCCTGTCCGGCCAGCCGGTGCCGCTGGCCGATTTCCACGGCAAGGTGCTGCTGATCGTCAACACGGCCAGCGAGTGCGGCTTCACGCCCCAGTACGCCGGGCTGGAGGCGCTGCACGAGACCTATGAGCCGCGCGGCCTGGCGGTGCTCGGCTTCCCCTGCAACCAGTTCGGCAAGCAGGAGCCCGGCGACGCGGCGCAGATCGGCCAGTTCTGCGAGACGCGCTTCCAGGTCAAGTTTCCGATGTTCGAGAAGATCGAGGTCAACGGCGCCGGTGCGCATCCGCTCTACAAGTGGCTGACCTCGGAAAAGCCCGGCGTGCTCGGCACCCAGGGCATCAAGTGGAACTTCACCAAGTTCCTGCTGCGCCGCGACGGCACGGTCTTCAAGCGCTACGCGCCGACGACCAAGCCCGAGGACATCCGCGCGGATATCGAGACGCTGCTGAGCGATCCGGCAGCCTGATGGGTCAGCCGGGCCTGACTGGCCTCAGCCCGGCATATCGGACTGCACCGCGCGCAGGAAGCCGTTGAGCGAGCGGTCCGGCGTCTCGTGGAATTGCTCGTCGAGGATCTCGATGGTGCGGCAGCGGTCCAGCCGGAAGCTTCGATAGTCGGACCGTGCCGTGCACCACGCCGCCAGCAGCCAGACATTGCCCCAGAAGAACAGCCCCAGCGGCTGCACCACGCGCTCGGTGACGCGCTGCTGGGCATCGATATAGTCGAGCCGCAGCAGCCGTTGCGCGCCAATGGCGCCATGCACGGTGTCGAAGGCCTCGCGCACGGCCGGATGGTTGAGGTACTCGGGCGCGAAAATCCGGCTCTGCTGCGCCGCCACGCGGCGCGGGGGCGGCAGGGCGGCCATCAGCTTCTCCAGCGCCGGGTCCGCCGCCGCGGCCAGCGCGCCGCCGCCCCAGGCCTTGAGCAGGCGCAGGCCGGCGACCATCGCTTCCACTTCCATCGCGGTGAACATCAGCGGCGGCACGTCGTAGTCCGGCCGCAGCCGGTAGCCGATGCCCGCCTCGCCCTCTACCGGCACCCCCGACAGCGACAGCGCCTGGATGTCACGGTAGACCGTGCGCTCGGACACGCCCAGCCGCTGCGCCAGCAATGCCGCCGTGGTCAGCCGGCGGCCACGCAGGACCTGCACGATCTGGAAGAGGCGGTCGGCACGGCGGCTCATGGGCTGGGGAGGGATGAAGGAGGCGGGGGGCCGGATGGGCGCATCATGCCCGCCGGCTCCTGACAGCGTACTGTCAGGAGGGTGTCAGGGGTGGCAGGGGTGGCAGGGGTGGCAGGGGAACCCGCCCCGGTCAGTGGGGCATCCATGCCGCCAGCACCGGCACCACGATGGCGGTCAGCACGCCGTTCAGGCCCATGCCCAGCGCGGCGAAGGCGCCGGCCTCCTGGTTGACCTGGAACGCGCGCGCCGTGCCGATGCCGTGGGCCGCCACGCCGGTGGCGAAGCCGCGAATCACGTAGTCGCGCACGCGCAGCATGTTGAGCAGGCCGGTGGTGCTGACCGCGCCGATGATGCCGGTGGCCATCACCAGCACGGCCGTCAGCGAGGGCAGGCCGCCGATCTTCTCGGACACCCCCATGGCGATCGGGATCGTGACCGACTTGGGCGCCAGCGAGCGCACCACCTCGGGCGACGCCCCCAGCGCGTAGGCGATGCCCACCGCCGACACCACGGCCACCAGCGATCCCGCCACCAGCCCGCAAAGCAGCGGGAAGACGTGCGCGCGCAGCTTCGGCAGCTGGGTGTAGAGCGGCACCGCCAGCGCCACCGTGGCCGGCCCGAGCAGGAAGTGGACGAACTGCGCCCCGTCGAAGTAGGTCTTGTACGGCGTGCCGGTCACGGTCAGCACGGTGACGAGGATGGCCACCGAGATCATCACCGGGTTGGCCAGCGGCGAGTACCGCGCGCGCTCGTAGATCCGGAACGCGAAGACGTAGGCGATCAGCGTGGCGGTGAGCCCGATCAGCGGGCTGGCCGACAGGTAGACCCAGATCTCGTTCAGACGCGGCGACATCATGGCTGCGCCCCGCTATCGGCAGCTTCGGCGGCTTCGGCCTGGGGCGGCGCCGGCTTGCGCATCAGCGCCCGGGTGACCAGCGCGGTCACGACGATGGCCAGCCAGGTGGAGATGACCAGCGCGACGACAATCGGCATCCATTCGCCGCCAATCCGGTTGGCGTGGACCATGATGCCGACGCCGGCCGGCACGAACAGCAGCGACAGGTGCTTGAGCAACTCGCTGGTGGTGTTCTGGATGATGGGGAGCAGGCGGTTGTCGAAGACCAGCCAGCCGAACAGCAGGAGCATGCCGATCACAGGACCGGGCACGGGCAGGCGCAGCGCGTAGCTGATCACCTCGCCCACGGTCTGGAAGACCAGCAGGATGGCAAACGTCTGGAGCATGGGGGCGCATCAGGGTCGAAATGTGCCGACATGGTACTCCGATGGCGTGGGCCGTGTTTTGCTCCCCTCTCCCTTTGGGAGAGGGGCTGGGGGAGAGGGCAGGCGCATCCACGAAGCGTCACCGCGCAGTTCGCTCAATCCCTCTCCCCCGACCCCTCTCCCGCAAGCGGGCGAGGGGAGAACTCCCTACGCGCAGACCATGCGCTCCACCAGTTCCACCCAGTGCATCACCGGCGTGTCGGTGCCGCTTTGCAGGTGCGTGATGCAGCCAATATTGGCCGAGACGATGGCATCGGGCGAGGAGGCCTGGAGCTTGGCGAGCTTGTCGTTGCGCAGCGGATAGGACAACTCCGGCTGCAGCACCGAGTACGTACCCGCCGAGCCGCAGCACAGGTGGCTGTCGGCGCAGAGCCGCACCTCGATGCCCAGGCCGGTCAGCAGCGCCTCCACCTTGCCGCGGATCTGCTGGCCGTGCTGCAGCGTACAGGGCGGATGGTAAGCCACGCGCCGGCCCTCGCGCGGCACGGCGCCGGCCAGCTTGTGCAGGTCGTCGGCGAAGTCGGGCAGGATCTCGGACAGGTCGCGCGTCATCGCCGAAACCCGTGCCGCGCGCTCCGCGTAGGCGCGGTCGTGGCGCAGCAGGTGGCCGTAGTCCTTCACCATCACGCCGCAGCCGGAGGCCGTCATGACGATGGCCTCCGCGCCGGATTCGATATAGGGCCACCAGGCGTCGATGTTGGCGCGCATATTGTCCAGCCCGCCGTCATGGTCGCCGGTGTGGAAGCGGATCGCGCCGCAGCAGCCGGCCTCGCTCGCCACCACCAGTTGCACGCCGAGCTTGTCCAGCACGCGCGCGGTGGCCACGTTGATGTTGGGCGACATCGCCGGCTGCACGCAGCCGTCCAGCAGCAGCATCTTGCGGGTGTGCGTGGTGCGCGGCCACGGCCCCGTCGGCGAGGTGATCGCCGGCAGCTTGTTGCGCAGCGCCACCGGCAGCATCGGACGCATCATCTGGCCGAGCTTCAGCGCCGGGCCGAACAGCTTCGGCCGGGTCAGCCCCTCGCGCAGCAGCCAGCGCGCCATCCGCTCCTTTGCGGGCCGATGGATGCCCTGCGCCTCGAGCCGCTCATCCACCACCTTCCGGCCGATGTCGACCAGCCGCCCGTACTTCACGCCGGACGGGCAGGTCGATTCGCAGTTGCGGCAGGTCAGGCAGCGGTCCAGGTGCAGCCGCGTGCTTTCCGTCACGGGCTGGCCCTCGAGCATCTGCTTCATCAGGTAGATGCGGCCGCGCGGGCCGTCCAGCTCATCGCCGAGCAACTGGTAGGTGGGGCAGGTGGCGGTGCAGAAGCCGCAGTGCACGCACTTGCCGACGATGGACTTGGCTTCTTCGCCTTCGGGCGTGTTGCGCAGGAATTCGGCCAGTGTGGTTTGCATGGTTCGGGGGGCTTGGGCGGTGGGCGGCTCAGAGGCCGGTGTACAGGCGCTGCGGATTGAAGATGCCGGCGGGGTCGAAGGTGGCCTTCAGCCGCTTGTGGATGGCGGCCAGCGGGGCCGACAGCGGCGTGAACACGCCGACTGCCCTGTCGCCGTTGCGGAACAGCGTGGCGTGGCCGCCGGCGGCCTGGGCGATGGCGCGCACCGAATCGGCCGAGACCGTGGCGGGGTCGCCCTCGGGCGCCAGCCACCAGCGCTGGCCGCCGCCCCATTCCACAAGCTGCGCGCCGGGCAGGTCCAGCGGCGGGGCGATGGGCGGCACGGCAATGCGCCACAGCGCGCGACCATCGTCTTTGGTGTGGGCCGGGGCGAAGAAGGGGTGGGACTGCTCGCGCAGCGCGGCCCAGAGCGCGAGCGCCTCGCCGGGCTCGACGCGATCGCCGCCCAGCTTCTCGCACGCGGCGCGCACGGCCGCCGTGGCGCCCGAGAGCCGCACGTCAAGCACGCCGTCCTGCCACGCCGACGCCGCGATCGGCAGCGGCTGGCCGCCCCAGCGGTTCAGGCGCTCGATGGCCTCGGCCTGCGGCAGCGCAAAGCGGAGCGTGGCGTCGTCGAACGGTATCGGCAGCACCTTCAGCGAGACTTCCAGGATCAAGCCGAGCGTACCGAGCGAGCCGGTCAGCAGACGGGAGACATCGTAGCCGGCCACGTTCTTCATCACCTGCCCGCCGAAGTTGAGCACCTCGCCGCGCCCGTCCATCAGCTGCACACCGAGCACGAAATCGCGCAGCGCGCCCACCGACTGCCGGCGCGGGCCGGACAGCCCGGCCGCCACGGCGCCGCCCAGCGTGGCAATGCCGGGCGGGGCGAAATGCGGCGCCTCGAAGGCCAGCATCTGGCGACGTTCGGCCAGCGCGGCCTCGATCTCGGCCAGCGGCGTGCCGCAGCGTGCCGTGACCACCAGCTCCGCCGGGTCATAGTCGACGATGCCGGCGTAGGGGCGGGTGTCGAGCACGGTGCCGACCAGCGCCTGGCCGTAGAAGTCCTTGCTGCCGCCGCCGCGCAGGCGCAGCGGGGCGCGGCTGTCGCCGGCCTGGCGGATGGCATCGCGAAAGGCGTCGAGTGTGGCTTCCATATGGGGGACCCTTGGCGTTTTTTGTTGGGTTGTCGTCGAATCAGGGCTGGCGCGGCGGCGTCTTGCCGGGGCCGCCGAGATCCTCGAACCCCGTCGGGTTCTCGACCTGATAGGGAGGCAGCACCGTCCCGCAATGCTTGCAGAAGCCCGCGTCGGGGTCGTGCCCCTCGGTCAGGCAGTGCTCGCAACAGCGCGTGGTCAGCGGCCGCCGGATGATGCTGGCCGCCAGTTCCGCGCCGACGATGCCGGTCGGGAAGGCGATGATCCCGTAGCCGAGCAGGATGGTCAGCGAGGTGATGAACTGCCCGATGGGCGTGCGCGGCACGATGTCGCCGAAGCCGGTCGTGGTCAGCGTGACGATGGCCCAGTACATGCTGACCGGGATGCTGGTGAAGCCGTGCCGCGGGCCTTCCACCACGTACATGATCGTGCCGAGGATGATCGTGATGATGAACACGGTGCCCAGGAACACGAAGATCTTGCGGCGGCTGTTGGACAGCGCCATGGCCAGGATCTGGGCTTCCTCGAAATAGACCGTGAGCTTGAGGATCCGGAACACGCGCAGCAGCCGCAGCAGCCGCACGTCGATCAGGAAGGCCAGTTCTGGCACGAAGAACGCCGCCCAGGTCGGGATGATCGAGATGAAGTCGATGATGCCGAAGAAGCTGAACGCGTAGCGCAGCGGCCGGCGCACCACCAGCAGCCGCATCACGTACTCTGCCGTGAACAGCAGCGTGAACATCCACTCCAGCAGCGTGAACGCCAGCCCGGCGCGCGCGTTGATCGACGGCACGCTGTCCAGCATCACGATGGCCACGCTGGTCACGATGGCGATCAGCAGCACGATGTCGAACAGGCGCCCCTGGCGCGTGTCGGCCTCGAAGATGATCGTGTACCAGCGCTGGCGCCAGCCGGCTTCGGGCTGGCCCAGGCGCTGCCGGGTGCGCGCGTTGAGGAAGCGCTCCTGGCGGGCGTCCCGTTGGTGGGTGTCGGGGTTGGGCATGGGTGGCGATGGTGAGCGGGTAGCGGTGGGGCGGGTGGCCCGCCCGGTACCCGCCCGCGCTCAGAAGCGCGGCAGGTCCGGATGCGGCAGCAGGCCGCGCCTGACGTGCATCTTGCCGTACTCGGCGCAGCGCGCCAGCGTCGGGATGGCCTTGTCCGGGTTCAGCAGCCGGGCCGGGTCGAAGGCGGCCTTCACGCCGAAGAACGCATCGCGCTCGGCCGGCGAGAACTGCACGCACATCGAATTCAGCTTCTCCACGCCCACGCCGTGCTCGCCGGTGACGGTGCCGCCCAGTTCCACGCAGGACTCCAGGATGTCGGCGCCGAACAGTTCGGCGCGATGCCATTCGTCGAGGTCCTCGCCGTTGAACAGGATCAGCGGGTGCATGTTGCCATCGCCGGCATGGAAGACGTTGATGCAGCGCAAGGCGTACTTGCGTTCCATCGCCTCGATCCGCTTGAGCAGCGTGCCGATGTGCTTGCGCGGGATCGTGCCGTCCATGCAGTAGTAGTCGGGCGAGATGCGCCCGGCGGCCGGGAAGGCGTTCTTGCGCCCGCTCCAGAAGCGCAGCCGTTCGGCCTCGCTCTGCGACACCGTGATCCGCGTGGCGCCCGAGCGGCGCAGCACCTCGCTCATCCGCTCGATCTCCTCGGCCACTTCCTCGGGCGTGCCGTCCGATTCGCACAGCAGGATGGCGGCGGCGTCGAGGTCGTAGCCCGCCTTGACGAACTCCTCCACGGCGGCCGTGGCGGGCTTGTCCATCATCTCCAGGCCGGCCGGGATGATGCCGGCGGCAATCACGTCGGCCACGGCGTTGCCGCCTTTTTCCACATCGTCGAAGCTGGCCATGATGACCTGCGCGAGCTGCGGCTTGGGAATCAGCCGGACGGTGATCTCGGTGGCGACGGCCAGCATGCCCTCGGAGCCGATCAGCGTGGCGAGCAGGTCCAGGCCCGGCGCGTCGGGCGCCTCGGAGCCGAAGACCACCACATCGCCCTCCATCGTCACGGCGCGCACGCGCAGCACGTTGTGCACGGTGAGGCCGTACTTGAGGCAGTGCACGCCGCCCGAGTTCTCGGCCACGTTGCCGCCGATGGAGCAGGCGATCTGCGAGGACGGGTCGGGTGCGTAATAGAGATTGTGCGGCGCGGCGGCCTCGGAGATGGCCAGGTTGCGCACGCCGGGCTGGACCACGGCGGTGCGCGAGTAGGAATCGACCGAGAGGATGCGCTTGAACTTGGCCAGCGACAGCACCAGCCCGCCGGCGATGGGCATCGCCCCGCCCGAGAGGCTCGTGCCGGAGCCGCGCGGCACCACCGGCACCCCGAGTCCGTGGCACAGGCGCAGGATGGCGCAGACCTGTTCCTCGGTGTCGGGCAGGACCACGGCGTCGGGCACCTGGCGGTAGGCGGCCAGGCCATCGCACTCGTACGGCACGGTGTCCTCGGCCTTCCAGAGCACGGCGGCAGGCGGGAGGATGCGGGCCAGGCCGGCCAGCAGCGCGGCGCGGGGGCCGTCGGCCTGCGTGGCAGCGCCGGCCAGGGTGTGGGCGTCTTGCGGGGCGTTCATGGCAACTCCTTGACGAGCCGGCCGCCGCGCATCGCTTCACGCACCCGGCCGGGACGGCAGACTATAGCGCAGGCCCCCTGCCACGGGAGCCTTCGCCCACGTGAATTCGGCATGGCAAGCCGATCAAAACTGCTCATGCCATGCGCCCCGGCCCGGCTGGCGCGCGCTTCTCTCTCCAGCCTAGTGGCCCGGACGCTACCAGTCCAGCCCGAGCAGCCAGTCGACGAAGTAGCGCGCCTCTGGCTGGAGCGGCGCTTGCTCGCGCTCGACGATGTAGTAGCCGTGCGGCGAAACCGATTCCACGTCGAGCAGCTTGACCATCTGCCCGGCGGCCAGCCACTGGCGCGCCATGCGCTGGCGCACCAGTCCCACGCCCTGGTTCGAGACGATCGCTTCCAGCATCAGGCCGATATCGTTGAATTGCGGGCCGGTCTGGGGCTCCGGCCAGTCGAGCCCGGCGGTCTCGAACCACGGCCGCCACGGCTCCAGCGGACTGCGCAGCAGCACGAGGTTGTGCAGGTCGTCCGGCTTGGCGATGGCGCGCCCGTTGACCCGCTCGTAGTACTCCCGCCCGCACGCCGGAAACACCGGTTCGACTAGCAGTTTCGTGGTTTTCAGGCCCGAATAGCGTCCCGTGCCGTAGCGGATCTCCACATCGGTGTCCTCGGCCTTCACATCGAGGAAGGGCACGGACAGGTGCAGTTCCAGGTCGATATGAGGGTAGAGCGCGCCGAACTCGGGCAGGCGCGGCACCAGGTGCTGCCGGCCGAACGTCGGCGGAATGGCCACCCGCAGCCGCGTGCGCAGCTTGTTGTACTCGGGGCGGGCCAGTTCGTTGAGGGACTTCAGCGCGTCCTGCACATTGCGCTGGTAGCGCGTGCCGGCGGCGGTGAGCCGCAGCGCGGCGTTGGAGCGCACGAACAGGTCGTCGCCCCATAATTCCTCCAGATTCTTGATGCGGTGCGAGACCGCGCTGGGCGTGACGGACAGTTCTTCCGCCGCACGCGCGAAGCTGCCAAGCCGCGCGGCGGCCTCGAACGCGATCAGCAGGTGCAGGGGCGGGACGCGGTGGAACACCGATGCCATGGCGCGGGCCCCCGGTCAGCGCGCCGCGCTGAAGATCTTGCCCGGATTCAGAATCTGATTGGGATCGAGCGCCGCCTTGATCGCCCGCATCAGGTCCAGTGCGTCCTCGCCGTGCTCCTGCACGAGGAAACCCATCTTGTGCAGCCCCACGCCGTGCTCGCCGGTGCAGGTGCCGCCCATGGCCAGCGCCCGTTCGACGATGCGGCGGTTGATGTTCTCCGCCTCGGCCATTTCCTCGGGCTTGGCCGGGTCGACCAGGATCGCCACGTGGAAGTTGCCATCGCCGACATGGCCGACGATGGGGCAGGGCAGCTGCGAGGCGTTCAGGTCGCGCTCGGTCTCGGTCACGCAGTCGGCCAGGCGGGAAATCGGCACGCAGACGTCGGTTGTCACGGACTTGCAGCCGGGCTTGAGCTGCAGCATCGCAAAGTAGGCCGTATGGCGCGCATTCCAGAGCCGGCTGCGGTCTTCGGGGCGCGTGGCCCATTCGAAGCCCTGGCCGCCGTGCTCGTCGGCAATCTGCTGCACGGTTTCGGCCTGCTCGCGTACGCCGGCCTCGGTGCCGTGGAACTCGAAGAACAGGTGCGGGGTTTCCGGCAGCGTGAGGTTGTCGTGGCGGTTGATCGCGCGGATGGCCAGCGCATCGACGAACTCCACGCGGGCCACCGGCACGCCAAGCTGGATGGTCTGGATCGTGGCGCGCACGGCGTCGCCCATGCTCGGGAACGCGCACACGGCGGCCGAGATCGCTTCCGGCTGCGGGTAGAGCCGCACGGTGACCTCGGTGATGATGCCGAGCGTGCCTTCGCTGCCGACGAACAGCCGGGTCAGGTCATAGCCGGCCGACGACTTGCGCGCCTGGGTGCCGGTGCGGATCACGCGGCCGTCCGCCGTGACCACGGTCAGGGCCAGCACGTTCTCGCGCATCGTGCCGTAGCGGACCGCGTTGGTGCCGGAGGCGCGCGTGGCGCACATCCCGCCCAGCGAGGCATCGGCGCCCGGGTCGATCGGGAAGAACAGCCCGGTGTCCTTGATTTCCTGGTTCAGCTGCTTGCGGGTCACGCCCGGCTGCACCGTCACGGTCAGGTCCTCGGGATGCACCGCCAGCACGCGGTTCATCTGGGAGAGGTCCAGGCTGATGCCCCCGGCCACGGCCAGCAGGTGGCCTTCGAGCGACGATCCGGCGCCGTAGGGGATCAGCGGCACCCCATGCTGGTTGCAGAGGCTGGCCAGTTCGGCGATTTCCTCGGTGGTGTGGGCGAAGACCACGGCGTCCGGGGCGGCGGGCGGGAACGGGGATTCGTCGCGGCCATGGTGGGCGCAGACGCCTGCCGAGGTGGAAAACCGTTCGCCGAAGCGGGCGGCCAGTGTCTCGGCCAGGGCAACGGGAAGGGGACGGCGCGCCAGGGCGGCGGCGGGCGTGGGGTGGTTCATGCTTTTGTCTCCGGCGAATCCCGCCATTCTACGCCGTCCGCGTCACGCGGCGGACCGCATCGCGGCGCCCGGAACCCGCCCCGAAGCCCGGGTTCGGGGCCATAATTGCGCCACTTCAAACCAAGACGAGGGAGACCGGCATGGGTAACCGCCTGTCCAAGATCGCCACCCGCACCGGTGACGCCGGCACCACCGGGCTGGGCGACGGCAGCCGCACGGGCAAGAACAGCGAGCGCATCGCCGCCATCGGCGACGTGGACGAACTGAATTCCCACATCGGCCTGCTGCTGACCGAGCCGGACCTGCCGGATGACGTGCGCGCCGCCCTGCTCCATATCCAGCACGACCTGTTCGACCTGGGCGGCGAGCTGTCGATTCCGGGCTACACGCTGCTCAAGGAAGCGCAGGTGATCCAGCTGGACGACTGGCTGGCGCACTACAACGCGAACCTGCCCCGGCTGGCGGAGTTCATCCTGCCGGGCGGCAGCCGCGCCGCCGCCCAGGCCCACGTCTGCCGTACGGTGTGCCGCCGGGCGGAACGGGCGCTGGTGGCGCTGGGCGCCACCGAGGCTCTCAACGAGGCGCCGCGCCAGTACCTGAACCGGCTCTCGGACCTGCTGTTCGTGCTCGCCCGGGTGCTGAATCGGGCCGGCGGCGGCAGCGACGTCCTCTGGCAGCGCGAGCGGCAGTCCTGATATCCGCCAAAAAAGATAACAATAAGGCACTTTCAGGCCGCTCCCGACGCACGCACGGTGCTACCCCGCAAAACCGAGAAAATTACTCGGAATTGCGGGTTCTGCCCTTGAAATGCCCCCGGACGGCCACATTTCGCACTCAGGTTGAATTGCAGCCGCTGCGCCAAAGCAGGGCTCAATAGGAGAGAACACAAATGGGTAAGATCATCGGTATCGACTTGGGTACCACCAATAGCTGCGTTGCGATCCTGGAAGGCAACACGCCGAAGGTCATCGAGAACGCCGAAGGCACGCGCACCACCCCGTCGATCATCGCCTACATGGAAGATGGCGAGATCCTGGTCGGCGCGCCGGCCAAGCGCCAGGCGGTCACGAATCCGCGCAACACGCTGTACGCCGTGAAGCGCCTGATCGGCCGCAAGTTCGAAGAAAAGGAAGTGCAGAAGGACATCGGCCTGATGCCCTACGCCATCGTCAAGGCCGATAACGGCGACGCATGGGTGGGCGCGCGTGACCAGAAGCTGGCCCCGCCGCAGGTGTCCGCCGAAGTGCTGCGCAAGATGAAGAAGACCGCCGAGGACTACCTGGGCGAGCCGGTGACCGAAGCCGTGATCACCGTGCCGGCTTACTTCAACGACTCGCAGCGTCAGGCGACCAAGGACGCCGGCCGCATCGCGGGCCTGGACGTCAAGCGCATCATCAACGAGCCGACTGCCGCCGCGCTGGCGTTCGGCATGGACAAGAACGAGAAGGGCGACCGCAAGATCGCCGTGTATGACCTCGGCGGCGGCACGTTCGACATCTCGATCATCGAGATCGCGGACGTGGACGGCGAGAAGCAGTTCGAAGTGCTGTCGACCAACGGCGACACCTTCCTCGGTGGCGAGGACTTCGACCAGCGCATCATCGACTACATCATCGGCGAGTTCAAGAAGGACCAGGGCGTCGACCTGTCCAAGGACGTGCTGGCGCTGCAACGCCTGAAGGAAGCCGCTGAAAAGGCCAAGATCGAGCTGTCCAGCTCGCAGCAGACCGAGATCAACCTGCCGTACATCACGGCGGATGCCTCGGGTCCGAAGCACTTGAACCTGAAGATCACGCGCGCCAAGCTGGAAGCGCTGGTGGAAGACCTGATCAAGCGCACGATCGACCCGTGGCGCACCGCCATCAAGGATGCGGGCGTCAAGGTGGGCGACATCGACGACGTGATCCTGGTCGGCGGCATGACCCGCATGCCCAAGGTGCAGGAGCAGGTGCGCGAGTTCTTCGGCAAGGAAGCGCGTAAGGACGTGAACCCGGACGAAGCCGTGGCCGTCGGTGCCGCGATCCAGGGCTCGGTGCTGTCGGGCGACCGTACCGACGTGCTGCTGCTGGACGTGACGCCGCTGTCGCTGGGCATCGAGACGCTGGGCGGCGTGATGACCAAGATGATCAGCAAGAACACGACCATCCCGACCAAGCACGCACAGGTCTTCTCGACGGCCGACGACAACCAGCCGGCGGTGACGATCAAGGTGTTCCAGGGCGAGCGCGAGATGGCCAGCGGCAACAAGCTGCTGGGCGAGTTCAACCTGGAAGGCATTCCGCCGTCGCCGCGTGGCACGCCGCAGATCGAGGTCTCGTTCGACATCGACGCCAACGGCATCCTGCACGTGGGCGCCAAGGACAAGGCCACCGGCAAGGAAAACCGCATCACTATCAAGGCGAACTCGGGTCTGTCGGAAGACGAGATCCAGCGCATGGTGAAGGACGCCGAGGCCAACGCCGAGGAAGACAAGCGCGCCCGTGAGCTGGCCGATGCCCGCAATCAGGCCGATGCGCTGGTCCACTCGACCCGCAAGGCCGTGATCGAGCATGGCGACAAGCTCGAGGCCGGCGAGAAGGAAAAGATCGAAGTCGCGATCAAGGAACTGGAAGACGCCGCACGCGGCGGCGACAAGGCCGAGATCGAAACCAAGATCAACGCGCTGTCCGAAGCGAGCCAGAAGCTGGGCGAGAAGGTCTACGCCGACATGCAGGCCAAGGCCGGTGAAGCCGGCGGTGCGGCCGGTGCCGCGGGCGGCCAGCAGCAGTCCCAGGCGCAGCCGCAGGACGATAACGTCGTGGACGCCGAGTTCAAGGAAGTGAACGACAAGAAGTAAGCGGGAATCAGCGGGAGCGGCGCAGGTGCATCCAGCGCCACTCCCGCCCCGACGCCGGGCGATGGTGTTCTGACACAGGGTGAGAAACCGTGGTCGAACACCTCGCTCGGCTTTTTTGCTATTCGCCCGACCGGTGATTCTTTGCCGGGCAGGCCAATCAGGTAAGAGCCACCATGGCAAAACGTGACTATTACGAAGTGCTCGGGGTAGGCAAGAACGCGAGCGACGAAGAGATCAAGAAGGCTTATCGCAAGCTCGCGATGAAGTACCACCCGGACCGCAATCCGGACAGCAAGGAAGCGGAAGACAAGTTCAAGGAGGGCAAGGAAGCGTACGAGATGCTCTCCGACCCCGAGAAGAAGGCGGCCTACGACCAGTATGGCCACGCCGGCGTGGACCCGAACATGGCTGGCGGCTTCGGCGGCGGCCAGGGCTACGGCGGGTTTGCCGAAGCCTTCGGCGACATCTTCGGCGACATCTTCGGCCAGCAGGGCGGCCAGCGTCGCGGCAACGGCCCGCAGGCCTACCGTGGCGCCGACCTGCGCTACAGCATGGAAATCTCGCTGGAGCAGGCCGCGCATGGCCACGAGGCGCAGATCCGCGTGCCGCACTGGGAAGACTGCGAACACTGCCACGGCAATGGCGCCGAGCCGGGATCGTCGGTGGAAACCTGCCCGACCTGTAACGGCGTGGGCCAGGTGCGGGTGTCGCAAGGCTTCTTCACGATGCAGCAGACCTGCCCGAAGTGCCACGGCAGCGGCAAGTTCATCCCCAAGCCGTGCGTGAAGTGCCATGGCCAGGGCAAGCTGAAGTCGCAGAAGACGCTGGAAGTGAAGATTCCGGCCGGCATCGACGAAGGCATGCGCATCCGCTCGTCGGGCAATGGCGAGCCGGGCATCAACGGCGGCCCCCCGGGCGACCTGTATGTGGAAGTGCACATCAAGGCGCACGAGGTATTCGAGCGTGATGGCGATGACCTGCACTGCCAGATGCCGATCTCCTTCGCCACGGCGGCGCTGGGCGGCGAACTGGAAGTGCCGACGCTGGGCGGCCGCGCCAGCTTCCCGGTGCCGGAAGGCACGCAGGGCGGCAAGACGTTCCGGCTGCGTGGCAAGGGCATCAAGGGTGTGCGGTCGGGCTATCCCGGCGACCTCTACGTCCATGTGAACGTGGAAACGCCGGTCAAGCTGACCGAGGCCCAGAAGGACATGCTGCGTGAATTCGACCGCTCGGTGCACGAGGGCGGCTCGCGCCACAGCCCGCAGGAGCAGTCCTGGCTGGACAAGGTGAAAAGCTTCTTCAGCTAAATCGCCGGATTGCCCGGCAGGCAGGACGATGAAACCGGCCACGTGACCAGCGTGGCCGGTTTTTTCATGCCCGGCGCGGCGATAATGCGGCATTGATGCACCCTGCCGAGTTGCCGTGGTTCCGCCGTCCCCCGCCCCCTCCAGCGCCAGTTTCGACCCCTTCGTCCTGCTTGACGATGCCGCCGCCGCACCCGGCGTGGCGGCGTCGCGCCTCTATACGGGGTTTGTCCAGGCCGATGTCCTGCCCGCCGGCACCGATCCCGCCACGCTGGATGCGCTGCTGGCCGCCGGCTGGCGCCACGGGCTGCATGCCACGCTGTTCGCGCCGTACGAGTACGGCGGGGCGCTGGTCGGGGCGCCGGTCCATTGCGGCGATGCGCTGCCGTTCCATGACGGCGCGCTGCAACTGCTCTGGTTCCGCGACCTGGCCCGGCTTGACGGCGACGCCGTAGGCGCATGGCTGGCCACGCGGGCAGAATCCTCCCCGGCCGGGGCGATGGACGTACGCGCCGAGCCGTCGCACGCCGTCTACGCGGACGCCATCGCGCGCATCCACGCCTATATCGAGGCCGGCGATACCTATCAGGTGAATTTCACGCAGCGGCTCCGCTTCTCCGCCTTCGGCGACCCGGTGACGTTCTACGCCGCGCTGCGGGCCGCGCAGCCGGTGCCGTTCGGCGTGCTGGCCTGGCTACCCGGCGATGGCTGGGTGCTGTCGCTATCGCCCGAGCTGTTCGTCGAACACGACGGCGCCGGGCATCTGGTGACCCGGCCGATGAAGGGCACCGCGCCGCGCATCGGGGACGCCGAGCAGGATGCCCGCGCCGCGCGCCGGCTGGCTGCCGACGCCAAGAACCGGGCCGAAAACGTGATGATCGTCGACCTGCTGCGCAACGACCTGGGCCGCATCGCCCAGCCCGGCAGCGTGGCCGTGCCCGACCGCTTCGTGGTCCAGCCATTCGGCCGCGTGCTCCAGATGACCTCCACCGTGACGGCCACGGCGCGGCCCGGCACCGGCTTCGGCGCCCTGATGGCGGCGCTGTTCCCATGCGGCTCGATCACCGGCGCGCCCAAGCGGCGGACCATGCAGATCATCGCCGAACTGGAAACCGCGCCGCGCGGCCTCTACACGGGCGCCATCGGCTGGCTCGATGCGCCGGCCGATGGCCAGCCCTGCGGCGCCTTCGGCATGTCCGTGGCCATCCGCACGCTGGTGCTGGGGCCGCAGGGTGACGACGGCCTGCGCCGGGGCGAGATGGGGGTGGGCGGCGGCATCGTCCATGACAGCGTGGCCGCCGACGAATTCGCCGAGTGCGGCTGGAAGGCGCGCTTCCTGACTGCGCACGATCCCGGCTTCACGTTGTTCGAGACCATGCACGCGCGCGATGGCGTGGTGCTGCACCGCGAGCGCCATCTGACGCGGCTGGCGCATTCCACGGCCGTGTTCGGCTTCGCGTTCGACCAGCCCGCCGCGCGGGCGGCCATGCAGGCCGAGGCAGGGCGGCTGGGCGATGGCGACTGGCGGCTGCGGATGGCCGTCGACAAGGCCGGCGCGCTGGCCTTCGCGAGCGGCCCGCTGGCGCCGCGCGCCGAGCCGGTGGCGCTACTCGACCTGGCCGCGACGCCCTTGCCGGTGGCCGACCCGATGCGCCGCCACAAGTCCAGCGCCCGCGCCACGTTCGATGCCGGCTGGCAGGCGGCCGAGCGCGAGGGCGGCTTCGACGCGCTGTTCTTCAACACGCGCGACGAGTTGCTCGAAGGCGGACGCAGTTCGGTGTTCGTGAAGGTGGGCGGGCGTTGGCTGACGCCGCCGCTGTCGGCGGACATCCTGCCGGGCGTGATGCGCGCCGTGGTGCTCGAAGCGGGCGACGCACTGATCGACGGCCCGATCGAACAGGCCGTGGTCACGCGTGAGATGGTGCGGCACGCCGAGGCCATCGTCATCGCCAATGCGCTGCGCGGGACGATGCGGGCGCGGCTGCGCTAAATAGGAAGCGTAGGCGCCAGCCGCCTACCGATGCCGCGTATCGAGCCGGCCGTCCCCCAGTTTCCATCTGACCACCCCGGGCAGGTTGATCAGTTCCCGGTCGTGGCAGACCATCACCACGGAGCGGCCTTCCGCCGCCAGTTCCCCGATCAGCGCAATCACCTGCTCGCGCGCGTGGCCGTCGAGGTTGGAGGTCGGTTCGTCGAGCAGCAGCAATTCCGGCTCCAGCACCTTGGCCCGCGCCAGCGCCACGCGCTGGACTTCGCCGCCGGACAGCTTTTCCGGCGCGGTGTCCTGCACATGGACGATGCCGGCCCAGCCCAGCGCCGCGCCCACGCGTCGCTCGATCTCGTCGTGCGCCACGCCCCGGGCCCGCAGGCCATAGGCGATGTTGTCGCGTACCGAGGTGCGGAACAGGTAGGGATGCTGGTGCATATAGGCCACGCGCTGGCGCAGCGCGGGCGGGAGCGGCGTCAGCGGCGCCTCGCGGTGCTTGCCGCCTTCGTCTTGCCACGCCACGGTCGCGCCCGGTGCCGGCTCCAGCCCGGCCATCATCCGCAGCAGCGTGGACTTGCCCGCGCCGTTCACGCCGGTCAGCGCCACGGCGGCGGCGCGCGGGAATACCAGTTCGGGGATGTCGAACAACTGGCGAGCGCCGACGCGCCGCGCCAGACCCCGCACCGTCAGCAGTGCGCTGGTCATCGCCGGAACCCTCCCGCGCCTTGCAGCCAGGCGAGCATGATGTTGACGGCCAGCGCCAGCGCCACCAGCACGATGCCGAGCGCGATGCCCTGCGCGAACTCGCCCTTGCTGGTCTCCAGCGCGATGGCCGTGGTGATGGTGCGCGTGGAGCCTTCGATATTGCCGCCGATCATCAGCGCCGAGCCCACCTCGGCAATCACGCGCCCGAAGCCGGCCACCACGGCCGCCATCAGGCCGAAACGCAGTTCGCGCAGCACGGTGAAGAAGGTGCGCCAGCGGCCCGCGCCGAGCACCCAGGCGGTCTCGCGCAGGCGCGGATCCGCCGCCTGCATGGCCGCGAGCGAGAACGCCAGCACCACGGGAAAGCCGATCACGGCCTGCCCGAAGACCATGCCGGATGGGGTGAACAGCAGGGAGAAGCTACCCAGTGGCCCCTGCCGCGTGAACAGCAGGTAGAGCACCAGGCCAACCAGCACCGTCGGGAACGACAGGAAGGCCTGCGCCAGCACCACCACCACGCGCCGGCCGGGAAAGGCATGGGTGGCGATCAGGTAGGCGGCGCCGATGGCCGGCACGGTAGCCAGCGCCAGGCCGAGCACCGCCACCATCAGCGAGGTCCAGACGATGAACCATAGCGCGCCGTCCCCGCTGGCCAGCAGGCGAAAAGCGTCCAGCGTGGCCGTGCCGATCTCCACGTGGGCGCGCTCAGGCGGAGAACGTGTGCTCGACGGCCGGGAAGCTGCCGTCCTTCACGGCGGCGACATAGGCGCGCACGGCGGCCTCGATCGAGGTCTGGCCGTCCATGAAGTTGCGCACGAACTTGGCCTTGCGGCCCGGATAGATATTGAGCATGTCCTGCAGCACCAGCACCTGGCCGGAGCAGTCCACGCCGGCGCCGATGCCGATGGTCGGAATCGTCAGTTGCGCCGTGACCTCGCCAGCCAGCGCGGCCGGTACGGCTTCCATGACGATGAGCTGCGCACCGGCGGCCTGCAGCGCCAGCGCGTCACGCTTGAGCTGCGCGGCGCCGGCATCGGTCTTGCCCTGCACCTTGAAGCCGCCCAGCGCGTGCACCGACTGCGGGGTCAGGCCGATGTGGGCGCACACCGGAATGCTGCGCTCGACCAGGAACTTCACGGTGGGAGCGAGCCAGTCGCCGCCTTCCAGCTTCACCATCTGCGCGCCCGCGCGCATCAGCGCGGCGGCGCTCTCGAAGGCCTGCGTGGGCGTGCCGTAGGTGCCGAACGGCAGGTCCGAAACCAGCAGCGCGGTCTGGTTGCCGCGCGCCACGCATTCGGTGTGATAGACCATGTGCGTCAGCGTGACGGGCAGCGTGGTCTGCTGGCCCTGCATCACGTTGCCGAGCGAATCGCCGACGAGGACCACTTCTACGCCGCAGTAGTCCAGCAGCGCGGCGAAGCTCGAGTCGTAGGCGGTCAGCATGACGATCTTGTCGTCCGCGGCACGCATGGCCTGGAGCTTGGGAATGGTGACGGTCTTGCGGGAGGGGTCGAGGAGGTAACTCATGGCAGTGCCCTTGGGGGTGTGTGGCTGCCTGGGCCTGAGGCGGGCAGGGCGGTCAGGGGGCCGCGAGATTCAGGAAGGCCTTGCGGCCCCGCATGTTCTCGATGCGCGACAGTAGTGTACGGAAATCGCCGTCGTTGTCCACCGGATTGAAGCGCGCGGTGTCCACGATCAGGACCGGCGCCTCGTCGTAGCGGTGGAACAGTTCGCCGTAGGCGTCGGTCAGCCGCTGGAGGTAGGTTTCGTCGATGCCGGACTCGCCAGGCAGGCCGCGTCGCGCAATGCGCTCGCGCAGCAGCGACGGCGTGGCCTGGAGCATGATGACCAGGTCCACGCGCTGGGCCGGCACCTGGAGCCGGGCGGCGAGCGCGTCGTAGAGCGCGAGTTCGTCGGCTTCGAGGGTCAGCGCCGCATAGAGGCGGTCACGTGCGTAGAGGAAATTGCCGATCACGCGCTGGCCGGCCAGCAGCGCGGCCTGCCATTGCTGGATCTGGGTGGCGCGCTGGTCCAGGCAGTGCAGTTGCATCGGCAGTGCATAGCGCTGCGGCTCGCGGTAGAAGCGTTCGAGGAAGGGGTTCTGGCGTGCGCCGTCAGGCAGTTCGCCGGCCTGGAGCGTGCGGGCCAGGCGCTGCGCCAGCGAGGTCTTGCCGGAGCCGACGGGCCCTTCGACGACGATGCGGCGCAGATGGTCGAGCATGGCTCGTGGGGTGCCGATGGATCAGGCGTGGATCACGCCTGCGTGCCGCCTTCCTGAAGGCGGGGGCATTTGCATGAGGAAAACTTCTCGATGCGCTGGTCGCGCACGCCGGGCAGGAAGTCCGCCGCGCGGCCACGGCCCGGGATGACCAGCTCGCCGTCCAGCTCCACCAGCGGCACCAGCACGAAGGCGCGCTCGGTGATGCGTGGATGCGGCACGGTCATCGCCTCGGAGTCGATCCGGTCGGCGCCGAACAGCAGCAGGTCGAGGTCCAGCGTGCGCGGCGCGTTGTGAAACGGGCGCTCGCGGCCGAACTGGTCCTCGATGTGGTGGCAGATGCGCAACAGCTGCGGCGCGGTGAAGGACGTCTCCACCTTCACCACGGCGTTGAAGTAGTCGTCGCCGCTGGCGTCGACGGGTGCGGTGCGGTAGAACGAGGACTTGGCCAATACCGTGATGCCGACCTGCTGGGCCAGGCACACGATGGCGTCCTTCAGTGCCTGGCGGGCATCGCCGAGATTGGCGCCGATGCCGATAAAGGCAAGTGTCATGTTATTCCTCCGGCTGGGCGCGGCCGGACTCCGATGCGGCTTGACCCCCCTCCGCCGCGTCCGTGTCGCCCCGGGAAGAAACTTTATCCGATTTCCGCGGACCGCGCCGACGACGCTTCTTGCGCGCCGGGCCCTCGCCATCGACGCCCGCGAAGCCTTCGCCCTCGTCGGCACCCTGGCCGCCCTGGCCACCGGCGGCGCCCGAGCCACCCTTGCCGCGCTTCTGGCGGGTGGCCTCGATCATGTCTTCGCGCGTATCGGGCGGCGCGTTCTGGAAGTCGGTCCACCATTGGCCGATTTCAGCCGGCTGTTCGCCCGATTCGCAGCGCAGTTGCAGGAAGTCATAGCCGGCACGGAAGCGCGGCGATTCCAACAGGCGGAACGGCATGCGGCCCACGCGCTTCTCGAAGCGCGGCTGCATGCCCCAGATGTCGCGCATGTCGGTGACAAAACGACGCTGGATGGCCAGTTGGCCGGTCTGCTTCTCCAGCACCATGTCCATGGCCGTGTTGAGCGCGGCAATCGCGTGCTCGCCCTCGTCGCGCAGCTTGTTCCAGCGTTGCAGCACGTGGTGCCACAGCAGCGCGGCGAACAGGAAACCGGGCGACACCGGCTTGCCGGCCTGCACGCGGCGGTCGGTGTTGTCGAGCGCCAGCTGCACGAAGCGCTGGCCCATCGGCTGCTCCAGCGCCACGTCCAGCAGCGGCAGCAGGCCCTTGTGCAGGCCGGCCTTGCGCAGCTCCTGCAGCGAGGCCCAGGCGTGCCCGGACATCAGCAGCTTCAGCATTTCGTCGAACAGGCGCGCGCTCGGCACGTTGTGGATCAGCGGGGCCAGTTCGGCGATCGGTTCGCGCGTCGCTTCGTCGATCGAAAAACCTGTCTTGGCCGCGAAGCGCACTACGCGCAGCATGCGCACCGGGTCTTCGCGGTAGCGCGTGACCGGGTCGCCGATCATCCGCAGCGTGCGCGCGCGGATGTCTTCCATGCCGTGATGGTAGTCATGCACGGTCTGCGCGGCCGGGTCGTAGTACATCGCGTTGATCGTGAAGTCGCGGCGCTCGGCGTCCTCGGCCTGGGAGCCCCAGACGTTGTCGCGCAGCACGCGGCCGCTGGCGTCGATCGCGTGCGTCTTGCTGTCCAGCTCGGCGCGCTTCAGGCGGCGGCCTTCGGGCAGCGTCTCGCTGGCAATCGCATCCACCAGCGCGCGGAACGTCGAGACCTCGATGATCTCCTGCTCGCGGCCGCCGTAGAACGTCACGTGCACGATCTGGAAGCGCCGGCCGATGATGCGCGAGCGGCGGAACAGTGCCTGCACCTCTTCGGGCGTGGCGTTGGTCGCCACGTCGAAGTCCTTCGGCTTGATGCCGAGCAGCACGTCGCGCACGGCGCCGCCGACGATGAAGGCCTGGAAACCGGCCTGCTGGAGCGTGGCGGTGACCTTGACCGCGTTGCGCGAGAGCAGCGTGGGGTCGATCTGGTGTTCGTCCACGTTGACGATGCGCTGCGTATGGGCGCGCCCGGTGCGGCGCAGCTTGGGGCCAGGCTTGCCGAGCAGCCGGTTGATGAGCTTCTTGATCACGTCAGAACAGGTCCATGATGCGCCAGCCGGCCGCGGCCGCATGGTTGCGCAGGCGGTCGTCGGGATTGGCGGCGATCGGCTCGCTGACCTTTTCCAGCAGCGGCAGGTCGTTGGCGGAATCGCTATAGAACGTCGTGGTGCCGAAGTCTTCCCACTTGGTGCCGAGGCCCTTGAGCCATTGCTCCACGCGGGCGATCTTGCCCTCGCGGAAGCTCGGCACGCCGAAGACCTCGCCCGTGAAGGCGCTTTCCGGCTTGCCGTCGGACGTGGCCGGCTCGGTGGCGATCAGGTGCTTGATGCCGAAGGCCTGGGCGATCGGCGCGGTGACGAAGCTGTTGGTAGCCGTCACCACGGCGCACAGGTCGCCCGCCTCCAGGTGCTTGTAGACCAGCGCCTTGGCCTGCGGGGTGATGACCGGGTCGATCACCTCGCGCATGAAGCGCTGGCGCCAGGCGTCCAGCCGGTCACGCGGATTGGCAGCCAGCGGGGCCAGCGCGAAGCGCAGGAACGCCTGGATATCCAGGGTGCCCGCCTTGTATTGCCCATAGAACTCGTCGTTCTTGCGACGATAGGATTCCTCGTCGACAACGCCCATGCGGACCAGGAAGCGGCCCCATTCGTGGTCGCTGTCGGTGGGGATCAGGGTGTGGTCGAGGTCAAACAGTGCCAGATTCATGGGCGGCGATTTTACATTAAGGTACACATGGCGGTTGGCGCGGCTTGGCGCGCCAGGACCATTTTGGGAGCGGATTTCGTGCCAGCTTCGGCGCGGATTCGCGATTTATTCGCGGAATTCCGCAAACATCTCGCGCAGCAGCGGCAGGGTGACCGCGCGCTTGCGCTCGAGCGAATACGTGTCCAGCGCGTCCAGCAGGGCCATCAGGCTGGGCATGTCGCGGTAATGCCGCGTGACCAGCCAGTGGGGGATTTCGGGCGATAACTGCAAGCCACGCTCGCGCGCGGCCTGCAGCAGGGCGGCCATCTTGTCGTCATCGGACAGCGAGGCCACCTGGTAGACCAGCCCCCAGCCGAGCCGGGTGCGCAGGTCTTCACGTACCGGCATGGCACGCGGCGCCAGGCCGCCCGCCACCACCAGCGCGGTGCGCACGTGGGCGCGCACCTCGTTATACAGCGAAAACACGGCGATCTGTCGCGCTTCGTCGAGCAATTCCACATCATCGACGGTGTAAAGCCGGCAGGACGGGTCGAAATTGAAGTCGGCGAGCGCGTGGTGCGGGCTCAGGTAGCGGCAGTTCAGGCCGGTATGGAGCGCCGCGTCGCACACTGCGTGCAGCAGGTGGGTGCGCCCCGAGCCGACCTCGCCCCACAGGTAGATCAGCCGGTCGTTGGCGTGTTCCTGGGCGATGGCGGCCGGCAGCTCGCGCAGGCGCTGCACCGGCTCCCGGTTCGAAGCCACGAAAAAGTTCTCGAACGTGGACGGCGGCGGGCTGCCGAGCTCGAGCGAAAGCTGCTTATGACGCGATGACATGACGTTTTCGTAACTTCCTACCTCGTTCCATCAGTTTCTGTGGGCTTCAATCAGTTGCGATACAGATCGCTAGCCATGTAAACGCGCCGGATCTGCCGCGCGCCGACCAGCAGCACCGCACAGGTCGGCAGGGCCAGCAGCACGCCGAAGAAGCCAAACAACTGGCCGAATGCCAGCAGCGCGAAGATCACCACCAGCGGGTGCAGCCCGATGCGCTCGCCCACCAGGCGCGGCGTCAGGTAGAAGCTTTCCACGAACTGCCCGATGCCGTATACCACGGCCACGGCGCCCAGCCCGTACAAATTGCCGAATTGCAGCAGCGCAGCCAGGATCGCCAGCGCTAGCCCCAGCCCGAAACCGATGTACGGGATGAACACGGCCAGCCCGGTGAACACGCCCACCGGAACGCCCACCTCGAACCCGGCGATGGTCAGCCCGATCGAATAAAGTGCAGCAAGGATCACCATAACCAGGATCTGGCCGCGCAGGTACTGGGAAAGCAGCGCATCGGTCTCATTCGACAGCTCGCGCACCTTCGGCACCCAGCGGCGCGGCACCAGCCGCTCGATACGCCGCATGACCATATGCCAGTCCATCATCAGGTAATACATGACGATGGGGATGATGAACAGCATCCCGAACACGCTGATCAGGGCCGAGCCGGACACCTTCGCATAATTCAGCAGCACCTGGAACAGGTCTTCCGGGCTCGCCGCGAAGCGGTCCTGGAGCATGTTGCGCAGGCCGGGGAAGTCAAAGCGCACGCGCACCCCCAGTTCTGCCAGGCGGGGCGACACCACATTGTTGAGCTTTTGCAACAGCAGCGGCACCTGCTCGCGGATCTGCGGGATCTCGCGCTGGAGCACGGCGATCAGCAGCAGCACCAGCAGCACCACGATAATGGTCAGCAGGCCGATCATCAGCGTCACGCCGATAAAGCGCGGCACGCGGCGGCGCTGCAGCCAGTCCACGCCCGGCGTGAGAATGTACGCAAAAATGAACGCGAACAGGAAGGGCGTGAGCACCGGCGCCAGCGCCACGATGGCGGCGAACAGGCCGGCGGCCACGACGATCCAGATCAGGATACGTTTGGAGTCTGGCGAGAGCAGGGGAGCGTTCATCGAAAGGGTCCGGAAACCGCCGGGCGGGGCACTTTGGCCGGTCTGGTGACCGGGTGTCGCCGCGAAACTGGTAGCCGGGAGCCTGTATCCGTTAAAATCGCGATTCTAACGGACTCGCGCCCGCCCTCCGTGGCGCCGGGCGCCGTAATCCACACTTTACCTCGTCAAAGACAAGCAGGATCTCATGAGCGCATCCCAGAACGCCGGCCAGGCAGGCCTTTCCTACCGCGATGCCGGTGTTGACATCGACGCCGGCGACGCGCTGGTAGACCGCATCAAGCCGTTCGCCAAGCGCACCATGCGTGAAGGCGTGATGGCCGGCATCGGCGGATTCGGCGCGCTGTTCGAACTCTCGAAGAAGTTCCAGGAGCCGGTGCTGGTGTCCGGCACGGACGGCGTGGGCACCAAGCTCAAGCTGGCCTTCCAGCTGAACCGCCATGACACCGTGGGCCAGGATCTGGTGGCGATGAGCGTCAACGACATCCTGGTGCAGGGCGCCGAGCCGCTGTTCTTCCTCGACTACTTCGCCTGCGGCAAGCTGGACGTGGACACGGCCGCCACCGTGATCCAGGGCATCGCCCATGGCTGCGAACTGGCCGGCTGCGCGCTGATCGGCGGCGAGACCGCCGAAATGCCGAGCATGTACCCGGACGGCGAGTACGACCTGGCCGGCTTCGCGGTGGGCGCGGTGGAAAAGCGCAAGATCATCGATGGCAGCACGATTATCCCGGGCGACGTGGTGCTGGGCCTGGCTTCGTCGGGCGCGCATTCGAACGGTTACTCGCTGGTGCGCAAGATCATCGACGTGGCCAAGCCGGACCTGAACGCCGACTTCCACGGCCAGCGCCTGCAGGACGCCATCATGGCGCCGACGCGCATCTACGTGAAGCCGCTGCTCTCGCTGATCGAGACGCTGCCGGTCAAGGGCATGGCCCACATCACCGGCGGCGGCCTGACCGAGAACGTGCCGCGCGTGCTGGCGGACAACGTCACCGCCGTGATCCAGAAGGATGCCTGGACGCTGCCGCCGCTGTTCCAGTGGCTCCAGGAGCAAGGCCGCGTGGCCGATGCGGAAATGCACCGCGTGTTCAACTGCGGCATCGGCATGGTCGTGATCGTGGCGAAGGAAGACGCCGAACGCGCGATCCGTCACCTCCAGGCGGCTGGCGAAGCCGTGTGGCAGATCGGCGAAATCCGCGAACGCGAAGAAGGCCAGGCCCAGACCGTGGTGGTCTGAGCGCGGTCCGATCCTTCGCAGGGTGGCAAAACGTCCGATGGCAACATCGGGCGTTTTTGTTTTTGGGCTTGCTCGATGCAGGGGCGCAGGGCCTCAGGGCTGGCCGCCGAGCTTGGTCAGCGCATCCCCGGTCACGCGGCAGATGCGCCAGTCCGGCATCACGTCGGCGCCCATCGCCTGATAGAAATCGATCGACGGCTGGTTCCAGTCCAGCACCGACCATTCGAAGCGCCCGCAGCCGCGCGCCACGGCGATGCCGGCCAGATGGCGCAGCAGCGCCTTGCCCAGTCCGTGGCCGCGCCACGCGGGCTCCACGAACAGGTCTTCGAGGTACAGCCCCGGCTTGGCCAGAAAGGTGGAGAAATTGTGAAAGAACAGCGCGAAGCCGACTGCCTGCCTGCCGGCCGCCGTCTCCACCTCCACCAGCACCGCCTCGGCATGTGGGCGGTCGCCGAACAGCGCGGTCTGGATTTTTTCCGGCGTGGCTTCGACGAGATGGGTGAGCTTTTCATACTCGGCCAGCGCGGCGATCAGGCGAAATAGCGTGGTGCTGTCTGCGGGCTCGGCAGGGCGGATGGCGAAGGCGGTCATGGGAACGGTAGTAAGCGGCGAATGCGGGAGCGTGCGGGAATGCTACCCCAACATCCCAGCCAGCCGGGCCACCTGGGCCACGTAGTCCGGGGCGAGGCAGTCCACGCTGACGCGCTCGGGCGTGCTGCGCAGCCAGGTGAGCTGGCGCTTGCAGAGCTGGCGCGTGGCGGCGATGCCGCGTTCGCGCATGGTCGAGGCATCGCAGGCGCCGTCGAGGAACTCCCACACCTGCCGGTAGCCGACGCAGCGCATCGACGGCAGGCCGAGATGCAGGTCGCCGCGCGCGCGCAGCCGTTGCACCTCGTCGATCAGGCCGCCGGCCAGCATCGCATCGAATCTTTCCGAGATCCGCGCGTGCAGCACTGCGCGATCCGACGGCTCCAGCGCAATCACGCGGTAGCGCGCATCGGCCGCGCCGGTGAAGGTGCGGGCATCAGCCTGGCGGGCCAGCAGCGCGGACATCGGCTGTCCGCTTAGTCGGAAAATCTCCAGCGCGCGCTGGATGCGCTGCGCATCGTTGGGCGCCAGCCGGGCGGCGGTCACCGGGTCCACCTCGGCCAGCATCGCGTGCAGCGCCGGCCAGCCGCGTTCGGCCGCCAGCGCGTCGAGTTCGGCGCGCAGCGTGGCGTCGGCCTGCGGCAGGTCGTTCAGGCCCTGCGTCAGCGCCTTGTAATAGAGCATGGTCCCGCCCACGATCAGCGGCGCCCGGCCGCGCGCGCGGATCTCGGCGATCAGCCGCTCGGCATCGGTCACGAACTGCGCGGCGGAGTAGCTGTCGACTTGATCGATGATGTCGATCAGATGGTGCGGCACGCTGGCCAGTTCGTCGCGCGTGGGCTTGGCGGTGCCGATGTCCATCTCGCGATAGACCAGCGCGGAGTCGAGGCTGATGATCTCCACCGGCGTGCGCGCGGCCAGCGCCAGCGCGGCGGCGGTCTTGCCGGAGGCGGTGGGGCCGAGCAGGCAGACGACCGGCGGCAGGGCGGAAGACAGCGGAGCGGAAGACAGCGCAGACATCGACAAACTGTTACTGGCCACGCAGGAACAGCCGGTCCAGCTCGGCCACGGTGAGCTGCACCCAGGTGGGGCGCCCGTGGTTGCATTGGTCGGCGCGCTCGGTCTGCTCCATCTGGCGCAGCAGCGCGTTCATCTCTTCCAGCGTGAGCTTGCGATTGGCGCGCACGGCGCTGTGGCAGGCCAGCGTGGCGAGCAGCTCGTTCTGGCGCTCGGCCAGCACGCGCGAGCCGCCATAGGACTGGAGGTCGCGCAGCACGTCGCGCGCGAGCGCCTCGGCATCGGCCTGCTTGAGCAGTGCGGGAATGGCACGCACGGCCAGCGTGGTCGGGGAGACCGGGGCGATGTCGAAACCGAGCAGGGTCAGCGTTTCCTGATGTTCCTCGGCCGCGCCGATCTCGACCGGGCTGGCCGGCAGCGTGACCGGGATCAGCAGCGGCTGTACGGCTAGTTCACGCGCTTCGAGTGCCGTCTTGATCTGCTCGTACAGGATGCGTTCGTGCGCGGCATGCATGTCCACCAGCACCAGCCCGCGCGCGTTCTGCGCCAGCACGTAGACGCCGTGGAGCTGGGCCACCGCGTAGCCGAGCGGGTGATCGGCCTCGGCGCCGTCCGTATCGTGCTGGACGAAGGGCGAGGAGGTGCCCATCGGCAGGCGGTCGAGCAGGCTGGGCGGTTCGTCGGCCCGGGCGGCCTGGGCATCGGCCAGCCAGGCGGGCGGCTGCGCGGACGGCTGCCAGGCGCGGCCGGCGCCATCGCCGGTGGCCTCGCGCACCATGCCGAGATAGGCCTGACGCGGCTGAGCGATGCCGAGTTCGGTCTGGCGGCCTGCGGAGTAGTTAACCCACTGCGGCGCCGCGCCGGGTACGCCGCCGGCCATGCCGCTGCCCCCGATCGGGCTTGCGTTCGGCATCATGGCGCCATCCGCTGCATCGGTATGCAGGCTGTCGCCCTGTTCGCCGGCCTGCCGCGCCAGGCAGCGCTGCACGGCGTGGTAGACGAACTGGTGCACCGCGCGGGATTCGCGGAAGCGCACCTCGATCTTCGACGGATGCACGTTCACATCGACCATTTCCGGCGGCAGGTCCAGGCACAGCACGTACGACGGGAAGCGGTCGCCATGCAGGACGTCCTGATAGGCGCTACGCACGGCGTGGTTGAGCAGCTTGTCGCGCACAAAACGGCCGTTGACGAAGAAGTACTGCTGGTCCGGCCGCCCCCGGGAGGCCGTGGGCAGCCCCGCGAAGCCATAGAGGTGCAGCGTGCCGGCTTCCTCGTCCAGCGCCAGCCGGGCGCGTGCGAAGTCGGTGCCGAGCACCTGCGCGGTGCGCGTGGCCACGTCGCCGCCGTTCCAGTGCTCGAGTGGCTTGCCGTTGTGATGGACCGAAATCGTGACATCGGGCCGCGCCAGCGCCGCCCGCCGGATCATCTCCAGGCAGTGTCCCAGCTCGGTTTGTTCCGTTTTAAGGAACTTTCGGCGCGCTGGCGTGTTGAAGTACAGGTGCTGCACATCGACCATCGTGCCGACCCCGCCCGAGGCGGGCTGGAGATGGCCGGTGTCGGCGCTGACCTGGGTGGCATGGGCGGCATCGGCGGTGCGGCTGGTCAGCACGAGGTGCGAGACCGAGGCGATGGACGCGAGCGCCTCGCCCCGGAAGCCCAGCGTGAGCACCGACTCCAGTTCGTCGAGCGAGGCGATCTTGCTGGTGGCGTGGCGCGTCAGCGCGACGGGCAGTTCGTCGGCGGGAATGCCGCAGCCGTTGTCCGTGATGACCATGCGCCGCACGCCGCCTTCCTCGAGCCGGATGGCCAGCTGCGTGGCGCCGGCATCGAGTGCATTTTCGAGCAGTTCCTTGACCACCGAGGCGGGCCGTTCCACCACCTCGCCGGCGGCGATCTGGCTGATCAACTGGTCCGGCAGGGCGCGGATGGGGCGGCTGGGCTGGGTGGTGCGGAGGGCGTCGGCAGGCATGCGGCGATTATACGTGCGGCCGGACACCTTTTCGGCACACTTGGGCCGCCCGGGTGACGGACGCGCCCGGCGGCTCTTGTATCATGGGGACCTTCTTCTAGGGGATCAGTTTGGACACCGTATTGCAACTGCTGGACATGGTCCTGCACATCGACAAATTCCTCGGCCAGTTCGTTCAGGACTATGGCGTCTGGGTGTACGGCATCCTGTTCGCCATCGTCTTCGCCGAGACCGGCCTGGTGGTGCTGCCGTTCCTGCCCGGCGACTCCCTGCTGTTCATTGCCGGCGCCATGTGCGCCACCGGCGCGATGAACGAGTGGGTGCTTTGCGGCCTGCTGTTGGTGGCCGCGATCACGGGCAACACGGTCAACTACTTCGTGGGGAGCTGGATCGGGCCGAAGGTGTTCGACCACCAATGGCGCTTCCTGGACCAGAAGGCGCTGCGCAAGACGCACGACTTCTACGAGCGCCACGGTGGCAAGACGCTGGTGATGGCGCGTTTCATCCCGATCGTGCGGACTTTCGCGCCGTTCGTGGCGGGGGTGTCGCAGATGACGTTCGCGCGCTTCCAGATGTTCAACGTGCTTGGCGCGGTGGCCTGGGTCTGCGGACTGGTGTTCGCCGGCTACTTCTTCGGCAATCTGCCCTTCATCAAGCAGTACCTGAACCTGATCGTGCTGGCGGGCATTGGCGCGGCGGTGGTGCCGCTGGTGCTGGGCGGGCTGTGGAAGCTGGTACGCGGCAAGCCGCGCACCCGTGCGGATCTCAAGGACTGATGGGGATGAGCCCAGCGATTAGCTGAGGCTCCGGCTCATCATCCGCAGCGCCGGCATGCGGTCGCGGATCTGGGTCGTATCGGCCGCATCGGGACGGGCCTGGACGTAGGCTTCCAGGTCCTCCAGCGCCGGCCGGAAGCACTCCAGGTTGGCATACGCCAGCCCCCGATCGCGCACTTCCTCGATCGAATTCGGCAACAGGATCACCAGGCGGTTCTGCACCGCCAGCAGCCGTTGCCAGCGCGATTCCTGGAGGTAGATCGCCTTCAGGTTGCGCAGCAGGCGGGCGACGATCTCGCGGTGGCTCGCCACCTGCAGGAACAGCCCCAGCGGCACCTGGTTAGGGTCCGAAATCCCCTCCCGTTCGAGGTAGGGGTCCAGCATCTCCTGCAACTGCTCCTTCGACAGCGTCTCCCCGGTGAGCGGGTCCAGCACCACCTCGCCGGCGGGGATGGTCATGCGCACGAGGAAATGATTCGGGAACGACACGCCCTTCAGCGGCAGCCCAATCTGCTGCCCCAACTCCATATAGAGCACCGCCAGCGTGATCGGAATGCCGCGCCGCTGGCGCAGCACCACGTTCAGGTAGGAATTGTCCGGATCGTAGTAGTCGTTGGCGTTGGCGCCGAAACCGAGATCGCGGTAGAAGAAATGATTGAGCAGGCGCAGGCGCTGGATGGCGGGCGTGCCCTCGGCAATCCGCCGCTTGAGCCGCAGCGCGAGTACGTCGAGGGAGGCCAGTTCGGCTTGGAGGTCGAGGTCCGGGTACGCGTCCTGGGCGATGGAGAGCGCGGTTTCCGTCAGCGGGATGCCGTTTTCGTCGGCCACGAGGCTGGCGAAGTAATCCAGGACTTTCGTGGATGTCATTGCGGGTTCCTGACTAGCCGGCGCGGCGCCGGAAGGCGGCGTAACGCAGCCCCATGATCCACAGTGTACCGAAGTAGACCACCGCCGCAAGTACCAGGCACGACGCCATCAGCGCGATGCGCGCAAGCGGCGTGGCGCCCATCGCCACCCAGTCGAAGTTCCGGGCGAACCACAGCAGCATGCCCGCCAGGATCAGCACCGCCGCGAGCAGCCGGGCGAGAAACAGGCCCCAGCCCGGGGCCGGCCGGTAGAAGCCGCGCCGGCGCAGGCCGAAGAACAGCAGCAGGGCGTTGACGGTGGCGCCGAAGCTGATCGACAGCGCCAGCCCGGCGTGGCCCAGCAGCGGCACGAAGACGTAGTTCGACGCCTGCGTGATGACCAGCACCAGCAGCGCGATCTTCACCGGCGTGCGGATGTCCTGCCGCGCGTAGAAGCCCGGCGTCAGGATCTTGATCAGGATCAGCGCCACCAGGCCGGTGCCGTACGACACCAGCGCCTGGCGCGTCATTTCCACCGCGTGGGCGTCGAACTTGCCATAGTGGAACAGTACGGCCGTCAGCGGCGTGCCGAACACGAACAGGCCCACGGCGGCGGGCACGGCCAGCAGGAAGGTCAGGCGCAGGCCCCAGTCGAGCAGGCCCGAGTACTCCTCGCGGTCGTCCGTGGCGCTGGCGCGCGAGAGGCTCGGCAGCAGGATGGTGCCCAGCGCCACGCCCAGCAGCGCGGTCGGGAATTCCATCAGGCGGTCCGCATAGGTCAGGTACGAGACGCTGCCTGCGGCCAGGTGCGAGGCGATATTCGTGTTGATGATCAGGCTGATCTGCGCCACCGACACGGCCAGCAGCGCCGGCAGCATCTGACGGATCACGCGCCGCACGCCGGCGTCCGACCAGGCCGCGCGCAGGTTGAACGAGAGCCGCGGCATCACGCCGAGCCGGCGCAGCGCCGGCACCTGGATGACGAGCTGGAGCACGCCGCCCGCCAGCACGCCCCAGGCCTGGGCATAGATCGGCTGGCTCATGTGCGGGCCGACGAACAGCGCCGCCACGATCAGGCAAAGGTTCAGCAGCACCGGGGTGAAGGCCGGCACGGCGAAGTTGCGCCAGGTATTGAGGATGCCCGACGCCAGCGCCACCATCGAGATCAGGCCGATGTACGGGAACATGACGCGCGTCATGAACACTGCCGAGTTGTAGGTCTCGGAGTCGCCCCGGAAGCCGGTGGCCACCACCGTCATCACCACCGGGGCGCCGATCACGCCCAGCACGGACACCGCCACGAGCACCCAGGACATCACCGTGGCCACCGCGTCGATCAGGTGGCGGGTCTCGTCCGGCCCGCGCTTGCCGTGGTATTCGTTCAGGATCGGCACGAAAGCCTGCGAGAATGCGCCCTCGGCAAAGACCCGGCGCAGCAGGTTAGGTATACGAAACGCCACATTGAAGGCGTCGGTCATGTCCGAGGCGCCGAAGGCCCGGGCAATCAGGATTTCGCGCACCAGCCCCGTGATGCGGGAGAGCATGGTCAGGCTGCTGATGGTGGCGAGCGCTTTGAGCAGGTTCAAGATGGGCCGTGAAAGTTGCTGCGGCGCCACGTATGAGGCGGGGGCCGGCTGGGAATGTGGCGGCTATTATACGGATCGGGCCGCGCGGCACGCCCAGGATGCGGCAGGTGCGTATCGGTCTTGCCCACCGTGCCGGCATGTGTGTATAATCGCCGATTCGCAAAGGACAGTCGCGTTCCGGATTCGTGTGTCAGAGCATCCCGGGTCGCACGATGTGACTTAATTGTTGCGTCCCAAATTATTGCGTCGCCCCGGGCGCGCATTCTGAATTCAGGAAGAAATTACATGGCAAATTCCGCACAAGCCCGCAAGCGCGCGCGCCAGGCCGTCGCCCAGAACGCTCACAACTCGAGCCTGCGTTCGCGTCTGCGCACCGCCGTCAAGGCCGTTCGCAAGGCAATCAACGCTGGTGACAAGGCCGCCGCTGCCGAGATCTTCAAGCAGTCGCAGACCGTGATCGACAGCATCGCCGACAAGAAGATCGTGCACAAGAACAAGGCTGCACGTCACAAGTCGCGCCTGTCGGCTGCCATCAAGTCGATGGCTGCCTGATTGCCGCACGGGCCGCTTCGGCGGTCCTGTAGCAGTCCGAGTGGTACCGCAGTGCGCCGGATCGGCATCGGTCCGGTATGAAAAAAGCTCGTCAATGCGACGAGCTTTTTTGCGTTCTGACGCCAGCTTGGCCCGGGTGTCCGGGCCGGGCAGGGATCTTCAGTCGTTCAGGAAGCAGGCTTCCACCACCTGGAGGTTGTTGTCGCGGGCGAAGTTGAGGACGAAGTCGAGCGCCTTCGGCTCGATGTCGCGCAGGCGGGTGTCGACCACCACGTTCTTCACGCCGGCCACGATCACGGGCCGCACATAGGGCGAGTAGGTCAGGCGGGGATCGCCAGTGTCGCCCTCGGGGCGAAATTGCGCCATCACGCCGCACAGCCGCTCCGCCCAATCGCTCGGTCGAAAGGTCTTGCCTTCCTTGGTGACGCCTTGGATGAAGTATTCGCGAACGTTGGGGGTGGTCATGGGACTGCGGGGATAAGACGGTGACTCGACGGTAAACCCGCTGGACGGGCGCCCGTTTGACGTGTCCGGCCGGCGATTGGTTCGCACGCATCCGGATGGGAGAGCGGGGCGCTTTGTCTGCGGGGGCACTTTTGATGCCGACGGCGGGCGGTGGCATGGGTATGCCGGGGCCCCGCGTGAATCAGCCAGTATTATATCTTATATAAGACCTGCGCATAGGGGCGAATCCTGTCGGGAAGCTGTCAGCGCGAGCATGCGGGCTGATCTGCCCGGGCTCGCCAAAGCTGGAATAATCCCTTATGATTCTTGCAATTACATTGCGTAAGCGACGCGAAAGGCGGCTCCGCGACACGCTCCGACCCTCAGGGACAGCCAGTACCGGCTTCCGGGTTGCGTGTCCTGATCGAGCCGCCTTCTTTGTTTTATGAGCCCAACCCCGATCAAGCATTACCTCCAGTTCAGCGATTTCGGACCCGAAGAGTACGAATACCTGCTGGACCGCGCGCGGATCCTCAAGGCCAAGTTCAAGAACTACGAGACATGGCACCCGCTGCACGACCGCACGCTGGCCATGATCTTCGAGAAGAATTCCACGCGCACGCGCCTGTCGTTCGAAGCCGGCATCCACCAGCTCGGCGGCCATGCGGTGTTCCTGAACACGCGTGACTCCCAGCTCGGCCGCGGCGAGCCGATCGAGGACGCCGCGCAGGTGATCTCGCGCATGGTCGACATCATCATGATCCGCACGTTCGGCCAGGAGATCCTGGAGCGTTTTGCCGCGCATTCGCGCGTGCCGGTCATCAACGGGCTCACCAACGAATACCATCCCTGCCAGGTGCTGGCCGATATCTTCACCTACATCGAGCAGCGCGGCAGCATTGCCGGCAAGACGGTGGCGTGGATCGGCGATGCCAACAACATGGCGTACACCTGGATCCAGGCCGCCGAGCGCCTGGGTTTCACGTTCCATTTCTCGGCGCCGCCGGGATACCAGCTCGATCCGGCCATGGTGCCGGCCACGGCCGCACACCTCGTCAAGGTGTTCGATAATCCGCTCGATGCCTGCCAGGGCGCGCACCTGGTGACCACCGATGTCTGGACCAGCATGGGCTTCGAGGCCGAGAACGACGTGCGCAAGCGCGCGTTCCAGGACTGGATGGTGACCACGGCGATGATGGACCGCGCCACCGATGACGCGCTGTTCATGCACTGCCTGCCCGCCCACCGTGGCGAGGAAGTGGAAGCGGCGGTCATCGACGGCCCGCGCAGCGTGGTCTGGGAGGAAGCCGAGAACCGCCTCCACGTGCAGAAGGCGCTGATGGAATTCCTGCTCTGCGGCCGCTACTGAACACCGCGCCACACCCGACGAAATGGGGCCTGCAAGGGCCCCGTTTTTACGTCCAAATCCCTGAGGAGAATGAACAAATGAGTCAGTTCGACAATGTTTCCGTCGTCAAGAAGGCCAACCTGTACTTCGACGGCAAGTGCGTGAGCCACACGGTGGTGTTTCCCGATGGCACGCGCAAGACGCTGGGCGTGATCTTCCCGGCCACGCTGAACTTCAACACCGGCGCGCCGGAGATCATGGAGATCAACGGCGGTAGCTGCCGCGTGCGTCTGGCCGGTTCAGAGGAGTGGAAGACCTATGCTGCGGGCCAGCAGTTCGACGTGCCAGGCAACAGCAATTTCGATATCGAAGTGACCGAGACGCTGGACTACGTCTGCCACTTTGGCTGATTTGCCGGGGTGAGGGGGCCGCGCAGCGGCCTCAGAGGATCACCGGCTCCGGCTCGATCCGCACGCCGAAACGCGCCTGGACCGTATCGACGATGCGGTCCGCCAGCTTCAGCAGCGCGGCACCCGTGCCGCCGCCGTGGTGTACCAGCACCAGCGCCTGTTTGCCGTAGACGCCCACCGGGCCGTCGTCCAACCCCTTGAACCCGCACTGATCGATCAGCCAGCCCGCCGCGAGCTTGTAGCCGCCATCGGGCTGTGGATAACTGACCAGCGACGGGTGCGCGGCCAGCAGCGCGTTGCGCAGCGCGGCATCGACCACAGGATTCTTGAAGAAACTGCCAGCGTTGCCGATCTGGGCCGGGTCCGGCAGCTTGCGCGAGCGAATGGCCACCACGGCATCGCGGACCCGGGCCGCATCGGGCGCCGCTACGGGGTCCAACTCGCGCGCCAGTTCGCCATAGTTGAGCACCGGCACCCACGCCTTCGGCAGGCGCAGCGTGACGGCGGTGATCAGGTAGCGCTCGCGCCCCTCGCGCTTGAACAGGCTGTCCCGGTAGCCGAATGCGCACTGTTCGCGGTCCAGGGTGACGAAGGCGCCAGTCCGGCGGTCATAGGCGCGCAGGCTGGCGAAGCGCTCGCGCAACTCCACCCCATAGGCGCCGATGTTCTGGATCGGCGCCGCGCCGGCCGTGCCGGGGATCAGGGCGAGGTTTTCCAGCCCGGGGTGGCCGTCCGCGATGGTGCGGCCCACCAGCCCGTGCCAGTTCTCGCCGGCGCCGGCGGTGACCAGCCAGTCGTCGCCGTCTTCCGCCACCGCGTAGCCGGGAATTTCCATCAGCAGCACCAGCGCGTCGAGGTCGCCAGTCAGCACCACGTTGCTGCCGCCGCCCAGCACCACCAGCGGCAGGCCCTGCGCGCGCGGGTCGGCCAGCGCGGCCAGCAGGTCGGCTTCGGAGCGAATGTGGGCCGCGAGGCGCGCCCGGACATCGAAACCGAATGTATTGTGCCGGCGCAGGGGATAGAATTCGTGGAAATCTGCCATCAAGGGAAGGGTTTGCGGCCGCCGCGGCGGGCGACCCGGACTGCGGGGTAGGCCCGATTATACGTAGGAGAATCGAAAATGCCGTCGTTCGACGTAGTGTGTGAAGCCAATATGGTGGAAGTGAAGAACGCCGTGGAGCAGTCCAACAAGGAAATTTCCACGCGCTTCGACTTCAAGGGCTCCGACGCCCGTGTGGAGCAGAAGGAAGGCGAGCTGACCGCGTTTGCCGACGATGACTTCAAGCTCGGCCAGGTCAAGGACGTACTCATCAACAAGATGGCCAAGCGCAACGTGGACGTGCGCTTCCTCGACTACGGCAAGACCGAGAAGATGAGCGGCGACAAGCTCAAGCAGGTCATCACGATCAAGAAGGGCGTGACTGGCGACCTGGCCAAGAAGATCGTCCGCATGATCAAGGACAGCAAGATCAAGGTGCAGGCCAGCATCCAGGGCGACGCCGTGCGCGTCTCCGGCACCAAGCGCGACGACCTGCAGTCGGTGATCGCGCTGCTGCGCAAGGATGTTTCCGACGCGCCGCTGGACTTCAACAACTTCCGCGACTAAGCGCCCGCCGGCGCGGCGGCCTGCGCCGCGCCGAGACCTGTCTTATTGCGCCTGCCGCGCCTGCTGCGGCAGGCCGCCAATCTTCGCGCCCGGCTTGATGCCCTTCTGCGCGAACCATCCCTTGTTCATCTCGAGCGCATAGCGCACCGCCGCGCGCGGGCAGTGGTTGTCTTCGCTCTGCGGGGCCATGTCCTCGATGTTCACGATGCTGCCGTCGTCGGCCAGGAAGGCGATCGAGAGCGGCAGGTTCGTGTTCTTCATCCAGAAGCAGTGACCCGCCTTCTCATCGAAGACGAACAGCATGCCGGCGTTGGCGGGCATGGTCTTGCGATACATCAGGCCACGCTCGCGCGCCTCCGGGGAGGCGGCCACTTCGGCCTGGATGGCATACATGCCGGCCGTCAGCGGGATCACGGGCAGCGCGGCCTGCGCCTGGGCGAGGCTGGCGAAGGACGTCAGCGCGGCGGCGCCGGCGGCCAGCAGAATCTTGGGCACGAGTTGCATGGCTTGGGAGAGGATTTGGATGTTCGACCGCCGAGAGCATAGCGCAGCCCGGCGCCACCGCGCTTGCGCGGACACATCGGCGCAAGAAAAAAGGCAGGCCGCCGATGCGCGCCTGCCTTTCCGAGGGGCGGCGCGCCGGGCTTGCGCCGGGCCGCCGCAGCACCGCCCTTACTGGGTGGTGGTTGCCGAAGCTGCCTTCTTGGTGGAGGCGTGCTTCGTGTGCTTTTTCTTGCTGGTCTTCGCGGGCTTGGTGGCTTCCTTGGCGGCCGGTGCAGCGTCCGTGGCGGGAGCGGCCGGAGCCTGGGCAAACGCACCAGTGGCGAACAGTCCGACAACCAGGGCAGCGATCAGTTTTTTCATTGCGAGTACCTCAAAGTGGGTTCTGCGTAGGGAAATCGACGGGACCGTGGCTGTCCCGTCTGCCCTCTGAAACGGCGCGCGCAATCGCGCCGTTGACGTCGCGCTTGTCACTATTTGTAACGGCGCCTTACCGGTGGACGAGCCTGCGGGCGAGGGGATGGCCTTGGCGACGACTGCGGCAGGCCGAGCACGGCCGGGTCGATCTCGCACCAGCCGCCAGGCGCCAGTCCCAGCTCGGGCAAGGCCAGCGCGCCGATGCCGACGCGCACCAGCCGCAGCGTGGGAAACCCCACGGCGGCGGTCATCCGCCTGACCTGGCGATTCTTGCCCTCGCGGATCTGCAATTCCACCCAGGTGGTGGGGATGGCCGCGCGGAACCGGATTGGCGGATCGCGGGTCCAGAGCCAGTTGGGTTCGTCGATGATGCGCGCCGAGGCAGGCAGCGTGCGGAAATCGCCAAGATCGACGCCGGCGCGCAGCGTGGCCAGCGCGGCGGCATCGGGCACCCCTTCGACCTGCGCCAGGTAGGTCTTGGCCAGCTTGTGGTGCGGGTCCGCGATGCGGGCCTGGAGCGCGCCATCATCGGTCAGCAGCAGCAGGCCCTCGCTGTCGGCATCCAGCCGGCCGGCCGGATAGACGCCGGGCACGCGCACGCAGTCGGCCAGCGTCGGCCGCGTAGGGTGCGCGGAGAACTGGCTCATCGTGTTGAACGGCTTGTTCAGGGCAATCAAGGTCAAGGGCGCGAAGTATGCCAGCGCGGGCGGACTGCGGACAGCGGCCCGATTTGGCGAATCCCAAATCCATGTTGCATAATAATAAGACTAGTCTTATGTCTTATATAAGACTCATTTGACAATATCCATGCGAACCGAGCAGCGAGGCGGGCTTCCCCTCTACAATGCCTCGCATCAGTCACGCATTGGCGTTGCCGGGCACCGGCCGGGCAGCGGACACAACCCGCAAGTGGAGACGTTCATGTACCAGCACATCAAGGTCCCGGCAGGCGAGAAGATCACGGTCAACGCCGACTCCTCGCTCAACGTGCCGGACAATCCCATCATTCCGTATATCGAGGGCGACGGCACGGGTGTGGATATCACCCCGGTGATGCTCAAGGTGGTGGACGCGGCCGTGGAGAAGGCCTACGGCGGCAAGCGCAAGCTGGCCTGGATGGAGATCTACGCCGGCGAAAAGTCCACGCGCCTCTACGGCCCGGACGTGTGGCTGCCGGACGAGACGTTGCAGGTGGTGAAGGACTACGTGGTGTCGATCAAGGGTCCGCTGACCACGCCGGTGGGCGGCGGCATCCGCTCCCTGAACGTGGCGCTGCGCCAGCAGCTCGACCTTTACGTCTGCCTGCGCCCGGTACGCTACTTCAAGGGCGTGCCCTCGCCGGTGCGCGAGCCGGAGAAGATCGACATGGTGATCTTCCGCGAGAATTCGGAAGATATCTATGCCGGCATCGAATGGGAGGCTGGCAGCGAAGGCGCCAAGAAGCTGATCAAGTTCCTGCAGGACGAGATGGGCGTCAAGAAAATCCGATTCCCGGAGACGTCGGGCATCGGCGTGAAGCCGGTTTCGCGCGAGGGCACGCAGCGGCTGGTGCGCAAGGCGATCCAGTATGCAATCGACAACGACAAGCCGTCGGTCACGCTGGTGCACAAGGGCAACATCATGAAGTTCACCGAGGGTGGCTTCCGTGACTGGGGCTATGAGCTGGCGCTGCAGGAATTCGGCGCGGAGCTGGTCGACGGCGGCCCGTGGTGCAAGCTGAAGAATCCGAAGACGGGCCGCGATATCGTCATCAAGGACGCGATTGCCGATGCCTTCCTGCAGCAGATCCTGCTGCGTCCGGCCGAGTATTCGGTCATCGCCACGCTGAACCTGAACGGCGATTATGTCTCTGACGCGCTGGCGGCCCAGGTGGGCGGCATCGGCATTGCGCCGGGCGCGAACATGTCCGACACCGTGGCCATGTTCGAAGCCACCCACGGCACTGCGCCGAAATATGCCGGCAAGGATTATGTGAATCCAGGCTCGGAAATCCTCTCGGCAGAAATGATGCTGCGCCACATGGGCTGGACCGAAGCGGCCGACCTGATCATCCGGTCGATGGAAAAATCGATCCAGTCGAAAAAGGTGACCTACGACTTCGCGCGGCTGCTGGAAGGCGCCACGCAGGTGTCCTGCTCGGGGTTCGGACAGGTGATGATCGACAATATGTAAGGGCGGTTCCGGCCTCACTGGCCGAAGTCGAAGACAAAACCCCGGTGGCTGAAAGGCCGCCGGGGTTTTTTGTTGGATTGCGGGTACCCCTTACTGACTCAATCCAATCGTCCGCCCATTCAACGGCTGTACCGGCCGGGCGTTCATTGGATAAAGCGCCTTGAATGCCGCGATCTGCGCCGCCGAGATTCCTACCGGCTGCTTTATCACGTGCCACAGCACGCCCTCGCTGCATGGCGGCGTGGTCAAGCTGCCGGTGTAGGCAAAATAGGTGCGATCCTTCGGCAGCAGTGCCTCCGGGTTCAACGTGCCAGCCAGTTTCACCGGCTCGGCGCCGTGGGCCGGCATGGACGAGAAAACCTGTTCGATGATTGGATTGGCGCCGCCCTCCTCGAATAGCACGGCCACGACGGCGAATTGCCCGGTACTGTTCATATGGACCATGTGCGCGACCATCGGATAGGTCTTGCCGTCGATGACCTCTTCGCTCGGGGTATGGAAGTGGAACTGGATGAGTTCGTAGTCGCCCGAAGGCAGGTGCGCCTTGCTGCCGCCCTCTGGCCGCACGGCGATGGTGTGGCCGTTGTTGAGCACCTTGGCGCTGCCGGCGGCGTACGCGAAGTGGATCGGCTTGAACCCGCCGGGCACGGCACCGCGGATGTCAATCGGCGATTGTTCCTTGCCGAGCTTGCAAGTCGCGTATTCGGCGTCCAGGTCGCCCCAGGCGGGGCTTTCGTAGGTCCACGGTGCGTGATGCGGCGCTGCCGCAATCGCGCTCAAGGCGCACGTGGATAAGAGGGCGGCGGACAGCAACTGTTTCATGTGAAATTCCGTTTCTGAGGGGCGCGGCGCGCAGTCTACCGGCTCGCGTGCCGGACCAGAACGTCAAGACGGTATTTTCAGAAATGCACGATGTGCATGCCGCCGCGCCATATGCATTGCACCGCGACATGGTCCCTTCTGGCGATTGACCTCGCCATCCGCTACAACATCAGAACTCAGTGTTTTACGAGGAGACCTTCATGGATGACCCGTTTGGAAGACGCGCGCTCGGGGCGGCGCTCTTCTACAAGGATCCGCTGACCGCGCTCGACTGGCTCGAACGCGCGTTTGGCTTCGAGCGCGTGATGGTGATTACCGACAAGGAGGGCCATCTCGTGCATTCGGAGATGCGCTATCGCGACAGTTACCTGATGGTGGGGAGCGAGTGGGCCGACTACACGGCCAGCCCGGCGTCGGTTGGCGGCAAGAACACGCAGGCGGTGCACGTGCACATGCCGGACGGTCTCGACGACCATTGCGAGCGGGCGCGCGCCGCCGGCGCGGTGATCGTGCGCGAGCCGGAAGACCAGTTCTACGGCGATCGCGTCTATTCGGCGCGCGATCCGGAGGGCCATGTCTGGAGTTTCGGGCAGTCGGTGCGCAAGGTCAGCCGCGAGGCGGCCGAGCTGTCCAGCGGGCTGAATATCGAGGGGTGGACTGGCTGACGCATGCCGCGCCGACCGTGCAAAACAAGAAGCCCGGTTTTCACCGGGCTTCTTGTTGGATGCGTGGCGTGTCGCTTGTGAACCGCTACTGCAGCGTGCCGCGCTGGCGGACCAGCGTGGCACAGGATCCCGTTCCGGGGGAGCGCGTCCCCCCGCATCCGTTTGACCGCCGCGGCTCTGAGGCCCGTACGGTCGCGGCGCGACTTTTACTGCGCGTCCTGGATATTCGTGGCCTGCTTGCCCTTAGGGCCCTGCACCACCTCGAACTCCACGCGCTGGCCTTCCTTCAGCGTCTTGAAACCCGCCATCTGGATTGCCGAAAAGTGCGCAAACAGTTCTTCCTCGCCATCGTCCGGCTTGATAAAACCGAAACCCTTGGCGTCATTGAACCATTTGACGATACCGCTAGCCATAAACTCCCCCAACGAAAAAACAGATTTTCAAGCGGGGAAACCTGTGGCCAGCCGCATGACGCCGGCGCGCCCGCCGGGCCGATCCTTGTCGGATTCGGCCGGTGGAATCGCCGGGTCTTGTGGAGCGCGTGGCAAGACATTGCGATCCGCCTGATAATCAGGTGGAAAATGTCGTGCCGACGCCGGTCGTGGGCCTCCCTGCTCACGGAATCATCCGGGCCGGCCTTGTACGTTTGGCTCGCCGGTCGGGCCTGGATGTGCGACCGATTTTTCTGGCAAACCACCATACTGTCAAGCTGGCAGATTCCCCACTCGGCGTAGGGTGTGGCGGGATTGAAACGGCGCGGAATGGTACCTTTGCGACAGGCGTGCAGCCTGCCCGAAGGCCGGGCGCGCCGTGCACCACGGACGTGCGGCGTAAGTCGTTTGCGGCATTTCCGTGCGTTCGGACACGTTGGAACTTTCCGAAGGTGTGGCCCTTGAATACGTGGCCATTTCCCCAAATTGCAGACTTGTGAGTAAGGGTTAGAATAAAGCCATGGCGACACGGCTGGCGAATACCCCACAACGCGAGACAGGCACCGTCATCGAACGGAAGGAGCAACAGCTCAAACCCCCGGCGATGTACAAGGTGGTCCTGCTCAACGACGACTACACACCGATGGAGTTCGTCGTGATGATCCTGCAGCAGTATTTCAGCAGGGACCGGGAAACGGCGACGCAGATCATGCTCACCGTCCACCGGGAAGGCAAGGGCGTTTGCGGTATCTACACGCGGGATATCGCGGCGACCAAGGTCGAGCTTGTATCAACCCATGCGCGGCAGGCGGGCCACCCGTTGCAGTGCGTGATGGAGGAAGCATGATTGCGCAAGAATTGGAAGTAAGCCTGCACATGGCTTTTGTCGAAGCCCGCCAGGCGCGCCACGAGTTCATTACCGTGGAACACCTGCTGCTGGCGTTGCTCGACAACCCGACGGCAGCCGAAGTGCTGCGCGCGTGCGCAGCCAATATCGAGGACTTGCGCACCAGCCTGAAGAACTTCATTGCCGATAACACCCCAGTCGTACCGGGGTCGGACGAGGTGGACACGCAACCCACGCTGGGCTTCCAGCGTGTGATCCAGCGCGCCATCATGCACGTGCAGTCCACGTCCAACGGCAAGAAGGAAGTCACTGGCGCCAATGTTCTGGTGGCTATCTTCGGCGAAAAGGACTCACATGCGGTCTACTACCTGCAACAGCAGGGAGTGACGCGCCTCGATGTCGTCAATTTCATCAGCCACGGCATCCGCAAGGACCAGTCCGAGCCGGCCAAGCACGGCGAGGGTAATGCCGAGGGCGAGGGTGGCGACGGCAAGGAAAGTCCGCTCGAGCAGTACACCCAGAACCTGAACGCCCTGGCCAAGGCCGGCAAGATCGATCCGCTGATCGGCCGGGATTCCGAGGTGGAGCGCGTGGTGCAGGTGCTGTGCCGCCGACGCAAGAACAACCCGCTGCTGGTGGGCGAGGCTGGCGTGGGCAAGACCGCCATCGCCGAGGGTCTGGCGTGGCGCATCACCAAGAACGAGGTGCCTGACATCCTGGAAAAGGCTGTCGTGTACTCGCTCGACATGGGCGCGCTGCTGGCCGGCACCAAGTATCGGGGCGATTTCGAACAACGCCTGAAGGGCGTGCTGAAGTCGCTCAAGGACAATCCGAACGCGATCCTGTTCATCGACGAAATCCACACGCTGATCGGCGCAGGCGCCGCCTCGGGCGGCACGCTGGACGCCAGCAACCTGCTCAAGCCGGCGCTGTCGTCTGGGGCGCTCAAGTGCGTCGGTGCGACCACGTTCACCGAATATCGCGGCATTTTCGAGAAAGATGCGGCCTTGTCGCGTCGTTTCCAGAAGATCGACGTGGTCGAGCCCTCGGTAGACCAGACCGTGCAGATCCTGCGTGGCCTGAAGTCGCGCTTCGAAGAGCACCACGGCGTGAAGTACGCCGCCGCGGCACTGACTGCTGCGGCCGAACTGTCGGCGCGCTTCATCACCGACCGTCATCTGCCGGACAAGGCCATTGATGTGATCGATGAGGCAGGTGCTGCGCAGCGCATCCTGCCGAAGTCGAAGCAGAAGAAGACCATTGGCAAGGGCGAGATCGAGGACATCGTCTCGCGCATCGCGCGGATCCCGCCGCAGAGCGTGAACCAGGACGATCGCAGCAAGCTGCAGACGCTGGATCGCGACCTGAAGTCGGTGGTGTTCGGGCAAGACCCGGCCATCGAGGCGCTGTCGTCGGCCATCAAGATGTCGCGGGCTGGCCTGGGCAAGACGGACAAGCCGATCGGCTCGTTCCTGTTCTCGGGCCCGACCGGCGTCGGCAAGACCGAAGTCGCCAAGCAGCTCGCCTTCATCATGGGCATCGAGTTGCTCCGCTTCGACATGTCCGAATACATGGAGCGCCACGCGGTCAGCCGCCTGATCGGTGCGCCTCCGGGCTATGTCGGCTTCGATCAGGGTGGTTTGCTGACCGAGGCGGTGACGAAGAAGCCGCACTGCGTGCTGCTGCTCGATGAGATCGAAAAGGCGCATCCGGATATTTTCAATATCCTGCTGCAGGTGATGGACCATGGGGCGCTGACCGATAACAACGGCCGGCGCGCTGACTTCCGCAACGTGATCATCATCATGACCACGAACGCGGGGGCGGAGACCATGAACCGCGCCACGATCGGCTTCACGAGCGCGCGCGAGCAGGGCGACGAGATGGCGGACATCAAGCGTATGTTCACGCCGGAGTTCCGCAACCGCCTGGACGCGACCATCAGCTTCCGTTCGCTGGATGAGGAAATCATCCTGCGCGTGGTGGACAAGTTCCTGATGCAACTGGAAGAGCAGTTGCACGAGAAGAAGGTGGAAGCGAGCTTCACCGAGACCCTGCGCAAGTTCCTGGCCAAGAAGGGCTTCGATCCGCTGATGGGTGCGCGGCCGATGCAGCGCCTGATCCAGGACATGATCCGCAAGGCACTTGCCGACGAACTGCTGTTCGGCAAGCTGGTGACCGGCGGCAAGGTGGTCGTGGACCTGGACGAGGGCGATCAGATCAAGCTGACGTTCTCCGAGGCCGATCCGGAACCGCCGGAGGCACCGGAAAGCGAACAGCGCGCCGAGGCCTGAACCTGACGAGGCGTTGCGGGCCGGCCTCAGTGCCGGCCCGTTTGTTCCTGGATTGTTCCATTTCTGGGCGATCAACGATGCCCGCGCCAGCAACGTGGGCGATCATCGGGCAAAATAGAGGGTGGCGGCGTGCCGCCCTTTCTTTTTTGTACGCGGTCGGTTGACCGCCCAGCCTGAGTTATCGATGTCTTCTCCCGAACGCGCGCGGCTCCGCCGCCTGCTGCTCAAGACGCTGCCGATGGGGGCCATGCCCGCGTCCCTGGCGTCCTTCGCTGCCGTGACCCATGCCGACACCGGTATCGGCAACCGGCCGATTGCGATGGTGTTGCCGTTCCCACCGGGTGGCAGCGTGGACATCGTCGCGCGCCAGCTGCAACCGGGGCTGAAGACTGGCCTCGGCCAGACCGTCGTGGTCGACAACAAGCCCGGCGCGGGCGGCCTGATCGCCAGCAGCACCGTGGCGCGCGCCAAGCCGGACGGCACGACGCTGCTGATGGCGTTCGATACGCACGCGATCAACCCATTTGCGTACAAGAACCTCCCGTACGACACCTTCAAAGACTTCACGCCGATTACCCAGTTGGTGCGTTTTCCGCTGGTCATTGCCGCGAACCCGGGCGTGGGTGCATCGAACGTCAAGGAATTGATCGAGCTGGCCAAGGCCAAGCCGGGCGGCATCCGCTACGCCTCGTCGGGCATCGGCAGCCTGAATCAGCTTGCCGCCGAGGCGCTGGCCACCGAGGCGGGCGTGCAGTTCCTCCACGTGCCCTACAAGGGCGGCGGCCCTGCCGTGCAGGCCGTGCTGGCGGGCGAGGTGGACGTGTTCTTCAGCAGCTTCGCGGCAGTGCAGGCGCACGTCGCGGCCAAGACCATCAAGGTGCTTGGCGTGACTGGCACGAGCCGCATCCGCCAGTTGCCGCAGGTGCCGACCGTGGCCGAGCAGGGCTTCAAGGGCTTCGAGGCCTATTCGTGGATCGGCGTGTTCGGCCCGGCCGGCATGCAGCCCGCCACGGTGATGCGACTGCACGACGCGTTGGCGGAATCGATCCGTCAGCCCAAGGTGGTCGAGGCGCTGTCGGCACAGGGGTTCGAGATCGCCGTGGGTACGCCGGCGGACCTCGGCAACCTGGTGCGGCACGAGCACGACAAATGGCAGGCCGTGGCCCGCAAGGCCAATATCCAGTTCGAATAAGCGATGACGGCTGTCTCCGAACCGTTCGATCACGCCGTGGTGGTCTGCGGCGATCTTGATGCCGCCGCCGCCAATTGGCGTGCACTCGGCTTCACATTGACCCCGCGCGGCTATCACACGCTTGGTTCGCAGAACCACTGCATCATGCTGGCGCGCGATTATCTCGAGCTGCTCCACGTGACCGCGCCGAGCCCGAGCCGCCAGTATTACTGGGACGCCCAGCAGCGCGGCGACGGTTGCGCGGCGATGTCCTGCAAGAGCCGCGATGCGTTTGCCACGGCGGCACGACTGCGTGCGGCGGGCTACAAGACATCCGATCCGATCGAATTCTCTCGGCCGGTGCGGCTGGACAATGGTTCGGAGCATCCGGCCACCTTCCGCGTGACGGCCCTCGACGACGCCCCCGGCGCGCGTTACTTCGTCTGCGAGCACCGCACGCCCGAGCTGCTGTGGCGTCCGGAATGGCTGGCGCACGCAAACGGCGCCACCGCCATCGAGGCAGCCTACTTGGTTGTGGAAGCGGGGCAGGTGGGGGCGGCGGCTGCCGCCTATGTGGAGATCACGGCCGGCAAGCTGATTGCCGCCGATGATCGCGTCGCGCGCATCGCGGTGGATGGCGCCGAACTGGTTATCTCGACGGCCGACGCGCTCGCCGAGGTGACGGGTACGCTACAAATCACCGCCGAATCGACGGGCTATGCCGCGATCCGGCTCAGGACCTCGGATCTGGCGAAAGCGCGCACTTACTGGGGCACGCAGTCGATTGCCACCGTGGACCTTGGCCCGCAGGCCACACTGATCCCGGCGGCCAGCGCCAACGGCGTGGCGCTGATCTTCGCGCAGGCCTGATCGAGCCTTACAGGTTCGGCGCTCAGCCGGCCTTGGCGTGATGCACGCCGGTCGAGCCGAAGCCGCCCGCGCCGCGGGCGGTGTCCGCCGAGAACTCGGTCACGGTCGTGAATACGGGCCGCAGCACCGGCACGAACATCATCTGGGCGATGCGCTCGCCGGGCTGGATCACGATCGGCTCGGTGCCGGGCGCATTGCGATTCCACACACTCACCATGATTTGGCCTTGGTAATCGGCGTCGATCACCCCGATCGTATTGCCGAGCACGAGACCTTTCTTATGTCCCAGGCCCGAACGCGGCACGATGGTGGCGGCCATGTACGGATTGCCCATGTGCACGGCGATGCCGGCCGGCACCAGTTGCGCGGCGGTGCCGGGGGCGATGCTGACCGGGCCGTCCACGCAAGCGTGCAGGTCGATGGCGGCGGCCATGTCGCTCTGGTAGGCCGGCAGGCCCCAGTCGTTGAGGCGGGTGTCCAGGACCTTGATTTCGACGGCGGGGTTCAGGGGTGCGGTCATGTGCAAATCCGGGTAGTTGGCTCAGGAAAGAGCCAGGAAAGTATCTGAAGAAGGCGGGATGGGATGATACCGCGCGTGCGCGGCTCAGCCGGCCGACGCGCCGGAGAGGTCGAACGTCTCGGCGAGCAACTGGTAGGTGCGCAGCCGCGCCGCGTACGAAGCCGTCACGCTCAGCACCACCAGCTCATCGGCCGCGAAGCGCTCGCGCAGCGCCAGCATACGCTCGGCCACCACCTCGGGCGTGCCGCAGATGGTGCGCGGACGTTCGCGCTCGATGATCATGCGATCGCGCTCGCTCGGCGTGAAATCGGCCGTCTGGGCCAGCGAGGGGATCGGCGCGTTGACGCCATACGCCATCTGCAGGCGGCGGATGTCCACGGCGCGCTCCAGTTCTGCCGCTTCCGCCTCGGTATCGGCGCAGATCACGAAGACAGCCGCCGCGCTGTAGGGGGCATCTTCATAGCCGGGTTCGAAGCCGGCCCGGTACTGCTGCGCCACGGCGTGCCCGCCATGGGCATTGATGAAGTGGGCGAAGGCAAAGCGGAGGCCGAGCTTGGCGGCCAGCGCGCCGCCGAAATCGCTTGAGCCGAGCACCCAGAGTTCGGGCCGGGTGTCGATGGCCGGCTGCAGCAGCACGCCTTCGGCCACGTGGCCGGGCGGCACCTCGCCGCGCAGCAGCCAGGCCAGGTCCTGCACCTGCTGGGGAAACTGGTCGCCCCGGTTGTACTGGCCCATGGACACGGCCTGCGCCGTGCGCATGTCGCCGCCGGGCGCGCGGCCCACGCCCAGATCGATCCGGTTCGGGAACAGGCCTTCGAGCATGCGGAACTGCTCGGCCACCTTGAAGGGGCTGTAGTAGGGCAGCATCACGCCGCCCGAGCCGAGCCGGATACGGTTTGTCACACTGCCGAGCCGCGCCAGCATGACCTCGGGCGCCGGGTTGCACACGCCCTGCAGGCCATGGTGCTCGGCGCACCAGTAGCGGGTGTAGCCGAGGTCGTCGGCGAGTTGGGCCAGTTCGACGGTGGCGGCCAGCGCGTCGCGCGCGCTGTGGCCGGCAATCACCGGGCTCTGGTCGAGCACGGACAGGCGCAATTTGGGACGATTCACAGCAGTCATGCTTACGAAGGCTCAGACGGGTTTGCGCGGCAGGCGTTGGCCGATGGCGGCCACGAGGTCGCGTGCGAGCGAGAGCTTGTCGGCGCGCGGCAGCCGGGTCATGCCGCCCGCATCGAACAGCACGATCTCGTTGTCGTCCATACCGAAGGTGTGGTGGCCGATGTTGCCCACCAGCAGCGGCACGCCCTTGCGCTGGCGCTTCTGCTCGCCGTACTGCTCCAGGTTCTCGCTTTCGGCGGCGAACCCCACGCAATAGGGCGCATCGGCGCGCGCGGCCACGGCGGCCAGGATGTCCGGATTCTGGATGAACTGCAGCGTTGGCGTGTCGGTGTCGTTGGCCTTCTTGATCTTCTGCCGGGAGACCTCGGCGGGGCGCCAGTCGGCCACCGCTGCCACGGCGACGAAGACGTCGACATCACGCAACTGCGCCATCACCGTGTCGTGCATCTGCTGGGCGCTGCGCACGTCGGTGCGCACCACGCCGCGCGGCGTGTCCAGCGCGGTGGGGCCGGCCACGAGCAGGACGTCGGCGCCGGCCTCGCGAGCGGCGCGGGCAATCGAGAAGCCCATCTTGCCCGACGACAGGTTGGTGATGCCGCGCACGGGATCGATCGCCTCGAAAGTCGGCCCAGCCGTGATCAGCACGCGCTTGCCGGCGAGCGGCTTGGGCTGGAAGAAGGCGACGAGATCCTCGACGATCTCCGCCGGTTCCAGCATCCGACCGTCGCCAATCTCGCCGCACGCCTGGTCGCCGGTGCCCGGGCCGAGGATCGCCACGCCGTCCGCGCGCAGTTGCGCGGCGTTGCGCTGCGTGGGCGCGGCGGCCCACATCTGGCGGTTCATCGCCGGCGCCACCAGCAGCGGGCATTCACGCGCGATGCAGAGCGTTGTCAGCAGATCGTCGCACAGGCCGTTGGCCACCTTGGCCAGGAAATCGGTGGAGGCCGGGGCGATCAGGATGGCATCGGCCTCGCGCGAGAGGTCGATGTGGGCCATGTTGTTATCGATGCGCGCGTCCCACTGCGACAGGAACACGGGCCGCCCCGACAGCGCCTGCATGGTCACGGGCGTGATGAAGTGCGTTGCCGCCTCGGTCATCGCCACCTGCACGGTGGCCCCGGCCTTGGTCAGCAGGCGGACCAGCTCGGCCGACTTGTAGCAGGCGATGCCGCCGGTCAGGCCAAGGACGATGTGCTTGCCTCGCAGATCCATGGGTAGGCTCTCAGGGTTCCAGTCAGTGACGACGAACGCGTCGCAGTTCGTCCAGAATCAGCAGCACCGCGCCGACCGTGATGGCGCAATCGGCCACGTTGAACGCCGGGAAATGCATGTTGCGCCAGTGGAAGTCGAGGAAGTCGATCACATGGCCGTACAGCACGCGATCCACGACGTTGCCGATGGCGCCGCCCAGGATCAGGGACACCGCCAGGCAGAACAGCTTCTGTCCCGTATGGCGGTACAGCAGCCAGACGATGAACCCGCCCACCACCACGCCCAGCAGCGTGAAGAACCAGCGCTGCCAGCCGCCGGCATCGGCCAGGAAGCTGAACGCCGCGCCCTTGTTATAGACCAGCACGAGGTTGAAGAAGCGCGTGACCGGGCGCGACTCGCCGTACTGGAACGACCGCGTGATCAGGATCTTGAAGAACTGGTCGATCAGGACCACCAGCAGCGCGAAGGCCATCCAGAGCCACGGCGTGACGTTGGCACTGCCACGGCTCTTGGAGGTTTTGCGGGCCGGCGTGGCGCGCGTCGATCGGGTGGAGGACGATGCCATCAGGCGTGGCTCCTGTGTTCACCGGCGCCGAACAGGTTGCTGTCGCAGCGGCCGCAAAGGGTCGGATGTTCGGGGTTATGGCCCACATCGGCGCGGTAATGCCAGCAACGCTCGCACTTTGCGTGCGCCGACGGCGTGACTGTGACGAGCAGGTCGCCGCCTTCCGGCGCGGCCGTGACCTTGGCCGCAGAGGTCAGCAGCACGAAGCGCAGGTCGTCGTGCAGGCTTTGCAGGGCCTCCAGCACCGGGCCGCCGGCCGCGATCGTGACTTCGGCCTGCAGCGACGAGCCGATCTCGCCCTCCACACGCACCGACTCCAGCTGCTTGGTCACTTCCGCGCGCACGGCGCGGATTTCGTGCCACTTTTGCAGGAGATCGTCGGCGTTGTCGACGGCGGGCACCGCGTAGTACGTGCTCGTGAAGATGGTGTCCGTGTGCGCGGTGCCGTGGGCGAAGACCTGCCATGCTTCCTCGGCCGTGAACGACAGGAACGGCGCCATCCAGTGCAGCATGGCCTGGGTGATGTGATACAGCGCGTTCTGGGCGGCGCGGCGGGCCTGCGAGTCGGGCGCCGTGGTGTACAGGCGGTCCTTGAGCACGTCCAGGTAGAAGCCGCCCAGGTCTTCCGAGCAGAAGGTCTGGAGCTTGGCCACCACCGGGTGGAACTCGTACGCCTGGTAGTGCGACAGCACTTCCTTCTGCAGGCGGTCCGTCAGGGCCACGGCGTAGCGGTCGATCTCGAGCCATTCCGAGGCCGGCAGCGCATGCTTGGCGTGATCGTAGTCGGTCAGGTTCGACAGCAGGAATCGCAGCGTATTACGAATGCGGCGATAGCCTTCCACCACGCGCTTCAGGATTTCGTCCGAGATCGACAGTTCGCCGGAGTAGTCCGTGGAAGCCACCCACAGGCGGATGATCTCGGCACCCATCTTATTGGAGATGTCCTGCGGCGACACGGTGTTGCCGACCGATTTGGACATCTTGCGACCTTCGCCGTCCACGGTGAAGCCGTGGGTCAGCAGCGCCTTGTAGGGCGGCTTGCCGTACAGCATCGAGGCGGTCAGCAGCGACGAGTGGAACCAGCCGCGGTGCTGGTCCGAGCCTTCGAGGTACAGGTCTGCCAGACGGCCATCGGGGGTATCGGCGGACGGATCGTAGAGGTCGTCACGGTGCGAGCCACGGATCACGGTCCAGTGCGTGGTGCCGGAGTCGAACCAGACGTCGAGCGTGTCGCGGTTCTTCTCGTAGACGGCGGCCTCATCGCCTAGCAATTCCTTCGGATCGAGCGCCTGCCAGGCCTCGATGCCGTGCTGCTCCACGCGCTGGGCGATCTGCTCCAGCAGCTCCGGCGTGCGCGGATGCAGGGCGCCCGTTTCCTTGTGGACGAAGAACGCCATCGGCACGCCCCATTGGCGCTGGCGCGAGAGCGTCCAGTCCGGGCGGTTGGCGATCATATTGTGCAGCCGCTGCTTGCCCCAGGCGGGGAAGAACTCGGTGGCCTCGATGCCGGCCAGCGCGGTTGCGCGCAGCGTAGGGCCGTTGTCGACCGGGTTCACGTCCATCCCCGCGAACCACTGCGAGGTGGCGCGGTAGATGATCGGCGTCTTGTGACGCCAGCAGTGCATGTAGCTGTGCTCGTACTTATGCGAGTTGAACAGGTTTCCAGACTCGCGCAGCACCTCCACGATCTTGGGGTTCGCCGCCCAGATCGACAGCCCGCCGAACAGCGGCAGCGTGCTGGCGTAGACGCCATCGCCCATCACCGGGCTGATGATGTCCGCGTCGGGCATGCCGTGCGCCTTGCACGACTGGAAGTCTTCCACGCCATAGGCCGGCGCCGAGTGGACGATGCCGGTACCGGTATCGGTGGTCACGTAGTCGCCGAGGTAGACCGGCGAGGTGCGCGCGTAGCCGGCATCGATCTTGGCCAGCGGGTGGTGGAAGCGGATTTCCGACAGCGCGTCGCCGCGCGCGGTGGCCACCACGCTGCCTTCCAGCGCGTAGGTCTTGAGCTGTTCCTCGACGCGGTCCTTGGCCAGGATCAGGAAGCCGCGCGGCGTGTCCACCAGCGCGTATTCCACTTCCGGGTGCATGTTCAGCGCCTGGTTGCTCGGGATGGTCCACGGCGTGGTGGTCCAGATCACCACCCAGCCGGGCTTGCCTTCGAGCTGCGCCACCGGCACGTGGAAGGCGTGCGCGAGCTTGTCGACTTCCGCGAACGGGAAGCCCACGTCGATCGACAGGTCGGTCTTGTCCTTGTACTCGACCTCAGCTTCGGCCAGCGCCGAACCGCAGTCGAAACACCAGTTCACGGGCTTCAGGCCGCGGAACACGTAACCCTTCTCCATGATCTTGCCCAGCGCACGCAGCTCATCGGCTTCGTTGCTGAAGTTCATGGTCAGGTACGGGTGGTCCCAGTCGCCTAGCACGCCCAGGCGCTCGAAGTCCACCTTCTGGCGGGCGATCTGTTCGGTGGCGTAGGCGCGGGCCTTGGCCTGCACCTCCTGCACCGGCAGGCCCTTGCCGAATTTCTTCTCGATCTGGATCTCGATCGGCATGCCATGGCAGTCCCAACCCGGCACGTACACGGCGTCCAGGCCGGTCAGCCCGCGCGCCTTGATGATCATGTCCTTGAGGACCTTGTTCACGGCGTGGCCAATGTGGATGTCGCCGTTGGCATACGGGGGGCCATCGTGCAGCACGAACTTCTTCGCGCCCTTGCGCGCGGCGCGAATCTTCTTGTAGAGCTGCTTGTCCTGCCACTGCTTCACCCATTGCGGCTCGCGCTTGGGCAGGTCGCCACGCATGGGGAAGGGGGTATCCAGCAGGTTCACCGGATACTTGCTTTTCTCGGGCTTGGCGCGTTTCTCGTCGGACATGTTCGATTCTCGGGGCAATTCAGTGGGGCGCGGCGGGTGGAATGGCCGGCGCGCTGGTCATGGGGTACGGCGGGGCGGGTCCCGGCTGCTGCACCTTCGGCAGCGGCCGGCCGCTAGCTAATTCGGTCGGTGGCGGAGGTGGCGAAGTCGCGCCGGCCCGGGCCGGCCTCGGTGCCGCCGGGGGCGGCCAGGCCGAAGAAGGCGCGGGCGTCGAGGGTGTCCTGGGCGATGGCCGCCGTCAGGGCCTCGAGCGTGTCGAAGCGCGCTTCATTGCGCAGCTTCTTCATGAATTCCACGCGGACCAGCTTGCCGTAAAGGTTCTCGTTGAAGTCGAACAGATGCACCTCCAGCAGCACGCGGCCGGCATCCTCGACGGTGGGGCGCACGCCGATGCTGGCCACGCCGGGCAGCGGATGATCGGCCAGCCCGTGCACCTGCACCACGAAGATGCCGTTCACGGCGGGCCGCTTGTGCGAGATCTTGAGGTTCAGCGTCGGGAAACCGAGGTCGCGGCCGAGCTTGCGGCCGTGGATCACGTGGCCGCTGATGGCGTAGCCATGGCCCAGCAGGCGTCGGGCGTGTTCGAGGTCGCCATCGGCCAGCGCCTGGCGCACGGCCGAGCTGGAGATGCGGATGCCGCCTTCGGAGACGGAGCCCATTTGCTCGACGTCGAAGCCGAACTGGCGGCCCGCTTCCTCAAGATAGGCAAAGTCGCCGGCGCGGCGGGCGCCGAAGCGGAAATCATCGCCCACCAGCACCCAGCGCGCGTGCAGCCCGTGCCAGAGCACGTTCTCGACGAAGGCTTGCGGAGACTGGGCGGCGAAATGGGCGTTGAAGTGCTCCACCACCACGCGGTCCACCCCGTTGCGGCGCAGGGCGTCGAGCTTGTCGCGCAACAGCGCGATGCGCGTGGGCGCGCGCTCGGGTGTGAAGAATTCGCGCGGATGCGGCTCGAACGTCATTACACAGAGCGGCAGGCCGCGGGCATCCGCGGCGGCGCGGGCGCGCGCGAGCAACGACTGGTGGCCGCGATGCACACCGTCGAAATTGCCGATGGTGAGCGCGCAGGGCGCCCGGCTTTCGGCGTTGGGCAGGCCGCGGAAGACTTTCACGAGGACGGCGGACTAAGCGTTTTGGGGAAAGGGGGCATTATAAGGCGAATGGGGCGGCTTGCCCCGCTTTGGGGGCGGACCGGGGCGGGCAGGGCGGCGCCTTGCCCGCAAGCGTTGACTTTGTGCGTCATCCGGCCCGCCAGGCGTGGCGCCCTCAGGCAAAAGGCGGCATGATATGCGCGACTCCGACATGCCACGGCCCCCTTTGAACGCGCTGCTCAACAAGATCTTGCCCCCGCCCGGGCCACAACTGGACACCGAGACGCGGGCCAAGCTGCTTGCCACGGTGCACCGCGTTTCGCCCACCGGCATCGCCGCATCGGTCCTGCTGCCGTGGCTGACCGCCGCTGCCTTCTGGAGCGAGGCCAACCACTTCGCCCTGCTGGCCTGGTGCGCGATCATGGCGGTCCTGACCGCCGGCGGCACCTCGTTCTACCTTGGCTACCAGCGCGACGCCGGCAAAATGAGCCGTTCGGCGCACACGCGCAAGTGGTGGAACCACATGCGCGCGATTGCCTTCCTCACCGGCCTGACCTGGGGCAGCTCCGCGCTGCTCCATCTGTATTCCAGCTCCGTGGTGTTCTCGAGCGTGCTGTACCTGCTCACGCTCGGCGTGCTGGCGGGCGGCGCCACCTCGCAGTCGCCTATCCCGTCGAACCTTGTCTTCGCGGGCGTCCCGATCCTCGTGCCGAATGTCTTGCTGGCCGATTTCGCCTTCCCGAACCATGGCGGCTACGTGCAGGTGCTGCTCGCCCTGTACGCGCTGATGCTGGCGCGGCACGCGCTGAACCTGCAGCAGACGCTGGTGCGCGCCATCCAGCTGGAGAGCGAAAGCCGCCGGCTGGCCAAGCAGTTCCAGGAGGAAAAGGAGCGCGCGCTCCACGCCAGCGAGGAAAAATCCCGCTTCCTGGCCGCTGCCAGCCACGACCTGCGCCAGCCCGTGCATGCGCTGGTCATGCTCGTGGAAGCGTTGCGTGCGCGCAACCAGTCGAGCTCGCTCCATCCGCTGGTGGAGCAGGTGGCGGCCGGCACGCAGACCATCGACCTGCTGTTCCGGTCCTTGCTCGACCTCTCCAAGCTCGAAGGCCGCAAGGTGCTGCCGACGCTGGAGCCCTGCGAGCTGAGTTCGCTGATCAACGATGTCATGAGCCAGTTCGCCGCCGATGCGCGCGACAGCGGCCTGACCCTGAGCCCGCGCGTGCCGAGCGAGCTGTACGCGATGGCCGAGCCGGTGCTGCTGCGCCGCGCGCTGTTCAACCTCGTGCAGAACGCGCTGCGCTATACCAAGCGCGGCGGCGTGCTGGTGACGGCGCGGCAGCGGCGCAAGCACATCCGGCTCGAAGTCTGGGACACCGGCGCCGGCATCACGCCCGAGCACCTGCCGGACATTTTCTCACCGTATTACCAGGTCCATAACCCGCAGCGCGACCCCTCGCAGGGCCTGGGGCTGGGTCTGGCGATCTTCAAGGAATGCGTGCGGTTGATGCGCGGCACCTACGGCGTGCGCTCGGTGCCGGGCAAGGGCTCGGTGTTCTGGTTCGCGCTGGCGCCGGTGCCGGCGGAGACCATCGAAGCCGTGCGCGCCATGCGCGCCAACGTCCAGGCGCAGGAGGCCAAGCCGGAACGGCTGCGCGGCACCGTGCTCGTGGTGGACGACGACAGCCAGATCCGCAAGGCCTGGATCGCGCTGATGGAGGCGTGGGGCATCCGCGTGGCCTGCGCCGCCCATGGCGCCGAGGCCGACGCGCTGTTCGCCAAGGGGCTGAAGCCGGACATCATCTTCTGCGACCTGCGCCTGCCCGGCAGCGAAAACGGGCTGGACCTGCTCGAACGCTGGCAGACCACGCAGCCCCAGGCGCGCAGCGCGCTGCTGACCGGCGACCTGAAATCGGCGGCGCTCCAGGCGGCCGAGGAGGCGGGCTACTTCGTGCTGCCCAAGCCGGTGGACCCGAGCAACCTGCGCATGCTGCTGCGGCGCTGGCTCCATCCGGCCTGATCGCTGTTCTGCAATGCAAAACGCCACCGCTAGGGGGGTGGCGTTATTGCTTGAAGATCCTACGATGAATTACTGGCGAAGCCGGAACCGTTCCATGCGCGACATGACCTGCATCCGCGTGCGCACGCCCAGCCGTTGCAGAATGGCGGAGACGTGCTCCTTGACCGTATTCTCGGTGAGGCCCAGCTTGCGGGCGATGACCTTGTTCGGCAGTCCTTCCAGCACCAGCGCGAGCACCGAGCCCTGGCGCGGCGTCAGGCCCAGTTCGGCCGGCGTCACGGGAATGCCGTGGGCGGGGCCGAAGGACTGGGAGCGGCCGGAGAGCGCCTCGTCGGTCGGGAAGCTGGTATCGCCGGCCAGCACTTTGCGCACGGCGGCCGTGAACGCGTTGGCATCGAGGTGCTTGCCCACGAAGCCGCAGGCGGAGAGCGCCCGCGCGCGGCCCACGATCTCTGGCGTGGCCTCGGCGGACATGAAGATGAAGCGCGCGCTCGGGATCACGGTCTTGAATGCCAGCATGGCATCGAAGCCGGTACCGTCGTTCAGCCAGATATCGAGCAGCACGATATCGGGGCGCAATCCCTGGTTTAGCGAGTGGAGGGCTTCCTTGGCACTGCCCGCCGCGTGGACGGCGACATCGGGCATCACCTCCGCGAGAAATGCGGTGGTGCCTGAGAGGGCCATAGGATGATCATCGACCACCAACAAAGTCGGTGCAGCGTTCGACATGCGTATTCCCGTCTAATTTCCCGTCTCGTCCTTGTTGTCACCTACTTGCACAGTGGCGCGTGGACGTAGTGACCACTCTATCAGAGCGGGGGAGGCGTCACAATCCATCACACAGGGGTATATGCATCGTACTGGGCGCCGCGCGCCCGCTCCGGAGGCCGGTTTCGCGTGAATTAAGTACCTAATGTGCTCGCTTTGCAAGCGTTTGGACCACAGCTTGGTAGAATCGCGCCGATGAAAAATATTGTGATCCTGATTTCCGGGCGTGGCAGCAACATGGAAGCCATCGTCCGGGCCTGCGCCGCGGAGCAGTGGCCGGGGCGCGTGGCGGCGGTGCTGTCGAACCGTCCCGACGCCAGCGGTCTGGCGTTTGCGGAGGAACACGGCATTGCCACGGGCGTGGTGGACCACAAGCAGTACCCCGATCGTGCCGGTTTCGATGCGGCGATGCGCGATGCCATCGACGCGCACCAGCCCGATCTCGTTGTGCTGGCGGGCTTCATGCGCATCCTGACGCCCGAATTCGTGGAGCATTACGCGGGCCGGATGCTGAATATCCACCCGTCGCTGCTGCCCAGTTTCCCGGGTCTCCATACCCATCGCCAGGCCCTTGAGGCCGGCGTCAAGTTTCACGGGGCGACAGTCCATTTCGTCACTCCGGAGCTCGATCATGGTCCGATCGTGCTGCAAGCAGCACTCGATGTTCTGCCTGGCGACACTCCCGAGTCGCTCGCCACGCGTTTGCTCGACTGCGAGCATGTGATGTATCCCCGCGCCGTCCGCTGGTTTGTGGAAGACCGTCTGCAGGTACGAGACGGCGTGGTTCAAGTTCAACCGGCCGAACCGCAGTGGTTCCTGGCCCTCTCCGCTCCGGCGGCAGGCATCTCTCAATGAGTCGTAATCCCGCAACACCTCAGGACAAAAGCCAGCGTTCGCGCGGCAGCAAAGGCAAGGGCAGCCCGATCCGCATGGCCCCCACGCCGCGCCCGCAAGGGGTGGATGGCGCACATGGACGCTCGGGTAGCCTGCAGGCTTTCCACCTGCAACACATCGAACGGCTGCTGGGCAAGGTGCTGCTGTTCGCACGCCCGGCCGACGCCGTGGTCAGCTACTACTTCCGCGAGAACGCGAAACTCGGTCATCGGGATCGCGGCATCATTGCCGAGGCGATCTATGCAGTGTTGCGCCGACGCGTCGAATTCGGCCAATTCGCCGAAAGTGGCACCGGTGCGGCCACCCGCCGACTGGGCCTGCTGGGCCTCGCCGCGACGCTGGGCCGCGATGTCCTGAGCCCGTTCCTTTACCCGGATGAAGCCGAGTGGCTGGACCGTCTGACGACGATCGAGCGCTCCAGCCTCTCGCCGCGCGTGCGGGCGAACCTGCCGGAATGGCTCTACGACGACCTCGTCGCGCACCATGGCGAAGCCTTCACCACCGCCCTCGGCGATGCGTGGCTGCGTCCCGCGCCGCTGGATCTGCGCGTGAACACGGCCAAGATCTCCCGCGAAGAAGCGCTGGCCGAACTGGAAACGGCTGGCATCGCCGCCGAAGTCGCCCCGATGTCGCCCGCCGGCATCCGCCTCAAGGGCAAGCCCGCGCTGAACCAGTTGCCGCTGTTTATCAACGGCGGCGTGGAAGTGCAGGACGAAGGCAGCCAACTGCTGTGCCACCTCGTGGCGCCCAAGCGTGGCGAGATGGTTGTGGATTTCTGCGCCGGCGCGGGTGGCAAGACGCTGTCGCTGGGCGCCGCCATGCGCTCGACCGGCCGGCTCTACGCCTTCGACGTCTCCGAGAAGCGTCTGGCCAACCTGAAGCCGCGCCTGGCGCGCAGCGGGCTGTCGAACGTCCATCCGGTGCTGATCGATTCCGAACGCGACGCCAAGATCAAGCGTCTTGCTGGCAAGATCGACCGCGTACTGGTGGATGCGCCTTGCAGCGGCCTCGGCACCCTGCGCCGCAACCCGGACCTGAAGTGGCGCCAGTCGCCGGAGTCGGTGGTTGAGCTGACCGCGAAGCAGTCGGCCATCCTTGACTCGGCGGCCCGCCTGGTGAAGGGCGGCGGACGAGTCGTATATGCGACTTGCAGCGTGCTGGAAGCTGAAAACGAGGCAATCGTCCGCGATTTCCTGGCAACCCACGAGAATTTCCGCCTCGTGCCGGTGGCTGAAGTGCTGGCCGAGCAAAAGATCGAAGTGCCTCAGTTGCCGGCAGAAGGCGGCATGTTGGCGCTGTTTCCGCATATCCATCAGACCGATGGCTTCTTCGCGGCGGTGTTGGAACGCACCCGATAAGCCCCGGCGCCCATGGAGCATTCCGGATTTGGCAAGATGCTGGACGACCTGCTCCGCGATGCGGGCGGGCCGGGCTTCTTCTGGCAGCTTGGGGTGCTGGCCGCCTGCCTGGTGGTGGCATGGCCGCTCGCGCGCCATGTGACCCGGCGGCTGGAAGCGCGCTACGAATCCTCGAGTTTCTCGCTCCGGCTGGCCGCCGTCAGCCTTGAGCGGGCGATGTTTCCGCTGATTGGCTGGCTGCTGGTCCTGGCCGCGCGCTTCGCGCTGGCGCCGTTCCTGTCGATCAGCGTGCTGCGGCTGGCGCTGGTGCCGCTGTTCGGTATCACCTCGCTTTATGTCGGCTTCTTTATCCTGCGGCGCGTATTGTCGGGCAACGGGCAGTTGCACGGCATGCTGGTGCTGGTGGAGAAGGTGCTGACCACGGTGGTCTGGCTCGGCATGGCGCTGTACGTGCTGGGCGTGCTGTCCGACGTGATGGCGTGGATGCATGCGGTGCGCTTCTCGATCGGCGGCAAGCACGACATCAGCCTGGCCAGCACGCTGATGGCCGTGGTCTGGATTCTGCTGACCGTGCTCGCGGCGATGTGGTTTGGCTCGTGGCTCGAGGAGCGGCTGATGCGCGCGCCGAGCCTCGATTCGAACCTGAAGGTGGTGCTTACGCGCATCGCCAAGGCGTTGCTGCTGCTGGTGTCGCTGCTGCTGAGCCTGTCGCTGGTCGGCATCGATCTGACCGTGCTGTCGGTATTCGGCGGCGCGCTGGGCGTGGGCCTCGGCCTGGGCCTGCAGAAGATCGCCAGCAACTACATCTCGGGCTTCATCATCCTGCTGGACCGCTCGGTCAAGCTCGGCGACCAGATCACGGTGGACAAGTACACCGGCATCGTCTCGCAGATCCGCACCCGCTACACCGTGGTGCGTAATGGTGACGGCGAGACGCTGGTGCCGAATGAGCAACTTGTCGCCCAATCGGTGCAGAACCATTCGTTTTCAGGGACAAATGTGCGCGTAGCGACACGCGTGCAGGCCGACTACGCCGCCGACCCCGAAACGGTGATCACGCTGCTCCAGGATTGCGTGCGCGGCCTGCCGCGTGTGCTGCCCGAGCCGGCCCCGGCTGCGTTTCTTGTCATGTTTGCGGACAGCGGCATCGAGTACGAGGTGGCGGTCAACATTGCCGACCCGCAAAACGGCAAGCTCGGGGTGCAATCGGCGATGAATCGTGCTATTTGGCGCACTTTCCGCGAACATGGCATCTCGATCCCGTATCCCCAGCGGGAGATCCGCGTGCTGGCATCCCAGGCGGCGCCTGCGCCACCCCTCGCATGAAAGGGGAACGAAAGCCATAGGGGGCACTCAAAGTCGGGGAAAAAGCGGATGTTCGAGTGGCGCCGATCCGGTAGAATACCGGGTTGACGCGCGCTTGCAGAGCAAGCCGCAGCCCCACACAAAACAGCCGCCAGATTGCAGCGGCTCGTGCCTTCGCCCGGCTCCCATACTGTTTCGACAGGTTGCGCCAGGCGCCAGTAATAATCGCAATCGCCTGATTTCGCAGTCTTTTTTCTGCGCGTTCGCCGTGCCGCACCATTGTGCCGCGCTGCAAGACCTTCGATTCACAGACGGAGAACAGTTTGTTCGACTCAATTCTTGACTGGGCCGCCAACGGCCTTGCCAACTGGTCCTGGTGGGAGATCGTGATCTTCACCCTCGTGGTGACGCATATCACGATCGCCGGCGTGACCATTTTCCTGCACCGCTGCATGGCGCACCGGTCGCTGGACCTGCACCCTATTGCGCAACACTTCTTCCGCTTTTGGCTCTGGCTGACGACGGGCATGGTGACCAAGGAATGGACCGCCATCCACCGCAAGCACCACGCCAAGTGCGAGACCGAGGACGATCCGCACAGCCCGCAGACCCGCGGCATCCGCAAGGTGCTGCTGGAAGGCGCGGAGCTGTATCGCGAGGAAGCCAAGAACAAGGAAACCGTCGCCAAGTTCGGCCATGGCACGCCTGACGACTGGGTCGAGCGCAACGTGTACTCGCGCTTCGCCTGGCAGGGCGTTGGCCTGATGCTGATCATCGACGTGGCGCTGTTCGGCGTGATCGGCCTGTCGGTCTGGGCCGTGCAGATGCTCTGGATCCCGATCCACGCGGCCGGCATCATCAACGGCCTGGGCCACTGGTGGGGCTATCGCAACTACGATTGCGAGGATGCTTCGACCAACGTGTCGCCGTGGGGCTTCATCATCGGCGGCGAAGAGCTGCACAACAACCACCACACGTATCCGACGTCGGCCAAGTTCTCGATCAAGTGGTACGAGATCGATGTGGGCTGGTGGTACATCCGTGCGATGCAGTCGGTGGGCCTGGCCAAGGTCAAGAAGACCCCGCCCAAGGCGCGTCTGGTGGATGCCCGCCCGGTGGACCACAACACGCTGGAAGCGATCATCGCCAACCGCTACGACGTCATGGCGCGCTACGCCAAGGCCGTGAAGAGCGCGTACAACGAGGAACTGGAGAAGCTGAAGGAAGGCCGTGCGGCCGACTACAGCCACTTCAAGCTCGCCCGCAAGTGGTTCCATCGCGAGGAAGGCAAGCTGGCCGCGCCGCAGCGCCAGCAACTGGCCAGCATCGTCGAGCAGAACAAGGCGCTGCATACCTTCGTGGAAATGCGCCGCGAACTCGCCGCGATCTGGGGTCGTTCGAGCCTCACACGCGAGCAGCTGCTCCAGCAACTGCAGGCGTGGTGCCATCGCGCCGAAGCCAGCGGAATCCAGGCCCTGCAAGAGTTTTCGCTGCGCCTGCGCCGGTACGCCTGATACAATTCTCGTCGCGCCCGCATGGTAAAAGCCCCGCCCCTGGCGGGGCTTTTCTTTTCGCTACACTCCCCCATGTCCAGGTCAGACCGCGTGCTTCCAAGCGCGGCGGCCCACGGGTGCCCCGAGGAGTACTGCTGAGATGACCCCACAAACGATCAAGTCCATCGAGTTCGAGAAACCGAACCTGACGGATACCGAAAGCGCAGCCGGCGGCAGTTGCGTGGCCCATGCCTGGGCCAAGGTACCGCCCGCGCTGACCCCCGACGAGCGCCAGGCACTCAAGGCCCGCATCCGCAAGCTGCTCAAGGAGCGCAACGCGGTGCTCGTGGCGCACTATTACGTCGATGCCGACCTGCAGGACCTGGCCGAGGAAACCGGCGGCTGCGTGTCGGACTCGCTGGAAATGGCGCGCTTCGGCCGCGATCATGCGGCCCAGACGCTGGTCGTGGCCGGCGTGCGCTTCATGGGCGAGACCGCCAAGATCCTGAGCCCCGAGAAGACCATCCTGATGCCGGACCTCGACGCCACGTGCTCGCTGGACCTGGGCTGCCCGGCTGACGAATTCTCGGCATTCTGCGACGCCCACCCGGATCGCACGGTGGTGGTCTATGCCAATACCAGTGCGGCCGTGAAGGCCCGTGCGGATTGGATGGTGACGTCGAGCATCGGCCTGAAAATCGTCGAACATCTACACGCGCGCGGCGAGAAAATTCTCTGGGCACCGGACAAGCACCTCGGCGGCTACATCCAGAAGGAAACCGGCGCCGACATGCTGCTGTGGCAGGGCTCCTGCCTGGTGCATGACGAGTTCAAAGGCATCGAGCTGGACCTGCTGCGCAAGGACTATCCAAACGCCAAGATCCTGGTGCACCCGGAATCCCCGGCCAATGTGGTGGCGCAGGCCGATGTGGTGGGTTCCACGAGCCAACTGATCGCGGCGGCCCAGCACCTCGACGCCAACGAGTTCATCGTGGCCACCGACAACGGCATCCTGCACAAGATGCGGATGGCCGCGCCGGGCAAGCACTTCATCGAGGCTCCCACGGCCGGCAACAGCGCCACCTGCAAGAGCTGCGCGCATTGCCCGTGGATGGCCATGAATGCGCTGACCAATCTGGCCGAAGTGCTGGAAACGGGGCGCAACGAGATCCAAGTGGACCCGATCATCGGCCAGCGCGCCGTTACCTGCATTGATCGGATGCTCAACTTCGCCGCGCAGCAAAAGGCCAATGTGCAGCCGGCCAGCGATCTGGCCCAGACGGGCGCGCTGTTCCAGGGAGTGGGCCCGGCATGACTGTGAATTCCGTGTTCGATAGTTACGGCCCGGCGCTGCCCGCGGCGCTGGCAGCCAACGTGCAGGCCGCGATTGCCGAGGATGTGGGCACCGGCGACCTGACGGGCCTGCTGATTCCGGCCGACAAACCCGTGCAGGCGCGCGTGATCGTGCGCGAGAGCGCGGTGCTGTGCGGCCAGCCCTGGTTTGAGGCGTGTATGGCGGCCGTCGATGCACGGCTCCAGGTGCGCTGGCTCAAGGAAGAGGGCGCGCGGATGGCCCCCGATGATGTGGTGTGCGAGATTGCCGGCCCAGCCCGTGCGCTGCTGACGGCGGAGCGGCCATCGCTGAACTTCCTGCAACTGCTGTCCGGCGTGGCCACGGCCACCCGGCGCTATGCGGATCTGATTGCCGGCACGCGGGCCCGCGTGCTCGACACCCGCAAGACGCTGCCCGGCCTGCGCCTGGCGCAGAAGTACGCGGTGCGCATCGGCGGCGGCGAGAATCAGCGGCTGGCGCTCTATGACGGCATCCTGATCAAGGAAAACCATATCGCGGCGGCGGGCAGCATTACGGCGGCCATGCAGGCTGCGCTGGCGCTGGGCACGGACGCCTCGGTGCAGATCGAGGTGGAGTCAATCGCCGAACTGGAAGAGGCACTCGCTGCCGGCGCCAAATCGGTCCTGATCGACAACTTTACGGTGCCGATGATGCGCGAAGCGGTGGAAATCAACCGTGGTCGGGCGCTGCTGGAAGTGTCGGGCGGCGTCAATGCCGAGTCGATTCGGGAATTCGCCGAAACGGGCGTGGACCGGATCTCGGTGGGCGCGCTGACCAAGGATGTGCGCGCGACCGACTATTCCTTGCGGATCGTTGGGTAACGCGCAAAGCGCATCGCAAAAGGGAAGGGGCCGTATTGGCCCCTGTTTCACGTCTGTTTTACGACTTTTGCTTGTTCTGCCGATGCTGCGCCGCGCGACCCAGTAGTGGCTGGAGCACGGTCGGCAGTGCCTTGGGCAAGGTATCGGGGTAGTCGCGGCTGAAGTGGAGGCCCCGGCTTTCGTGGCGCGAGTACGCGCTGTCGACGATCAGCGCCGCCACTTCGACCAGATTGCGCAGTTCCAGCAGGTCGCGCGTGACGCGGAAGTTGGCGTAGTACTCGGCAATTTCCTCGCGTAACAGACCAATCCGGTGCTGGGCGCGCTCGAGGCGCTTGTCCGTGCGGACGATGCCGACGTAGTTCCACATCATGCGGCGCAGTTCGTCCCAGTTGTGGGACACCACCACTTCCTCGTCCGCATCGGCCACGCGGCTGGCATCCCAGGCGGGCAGGCTGATATCCGGCGCGCCGGCCTTGTCCTGCCGGGCGATGTCCTCGGCGGCTGCGCGACCGATCACCATGCATTCGAGCAGCGAGTTGGAGGCTAGCCGGTTCGCGCCGTGCAGGCCGGTGCAGGCGGTCTCGCCCACGGCATAGAGGTTCGACAGGTCCGTGCGACCCGCAGTGTCGGTCACCACGCCGCCGCACGTGTAGTGGGCGGCCGGTACCACGGGAATCGGCTCGCGGGTGATATCGATGCCCAACTCCAGGCAACGTGCGTAGATCGTCGGGAAATGTTCCTTCAGGAACGCTTCCGGCTGGTGCGTGATGTCGAGGTAGACGCAGTCGAGGCCGCGCTTCTTCATCTCGAAGTCGATCGCGCGCGCCACCACGTCGCGCGGTGCCAGTTCGGCACGCGGATCGTGGTCGGGCATGAAGCGGGTGCCGTCGGGCAGCTTCAGCAGTCCACCTTCGCCACGTACCGCCTCGGAAATCAGGAACGACTTGGCGTAGGGGTGGTAGAGGCAGGTCGGGTGGAACTGGATAAATTCCATGTTCGACACCCGGCAGCCGGCGCGCCACGCCATGGCGATGCCGTCGCCGGTCGCAGTGTCGGGGTTGGTCGTATAGAGATAGACCTTGCCCGCGCCGCCGGCGGCCAGCACCGTGTGGGTGGCCGTGATGGTACGCACGGCGCCCGTGGTGTCGTCGAGCACATACAGGCCGTAGCAGCGGTTGCCTGGCAGGCCGAGCTTGGTGGCCGTGATCAGGTCGATCGCGAAGTGGTCCTCGATGATCGTGATGTTCGGGTGCTGGCGTGCCTGCTCGGTCAGCGTGGTGACCACGGCGTGGCCCGTGGCGTCCGCCGCGTGGATGATGCGGCGCCGGCTGTGGCCGCCTTCGCGCGTCAGGTGGAAGCCCAGTTCTGCCTGGGCATCGCGGGTGAAGGGCACGCCCCGGTCGATCAGCCACTGGATGGCCTCGCGTCCATGCTCCACGATGTAGCGCGTCGCGCCTTCATCGCACAGGCCGGCGCCGGCGACCAGCGTGTCCTGCGTGTGTTCGTCGTGGCTGTCGCCGGAGTCGAGCACTGCGGCGATGCCGCCCTGGGCCCAGTCGCTGGCGCCATGCGTCATGGCGCGCTTGCTGAGGATGACAACCCGGTGGCTATCGGCCAGTTGCAGCGCGACGGTGAGGCCGGCCAGCCCGCTGCCGACGATCGCGACGTCGAAGTTCATGGTGCAGGGTTCGCGCGGAGCGAATGCGCGTCAGGGAAAGCTGGAAAGTGTACACCCGCATACCGGTTCGCGGACGCCCCAGCCCTTGCCGCATAAGGGTTTGCGGTCAATAAAAACGGGCAACAAAAAACCCCGCGAAGCGAGGTGCTCGGCGGGGTTCTTCATCGGAGACCGGATCAATTACTTGATCTTGGTTTCCTTGTAAGGCACGTGCTTACGGGCGACGGGATCGAACTTCGAGATCTCCATCTTTTCCGGCATGGTGCGCTTGTTCTTGGTGGTCGTGTAGAAATGACCCGTACCTGCGGTCGATTCCAGCTTGATCTTGTCGCGTCCGCCTTTGCTGGCCATGTTGTACTCCTATTTAGACTTCGCCGCGTGCGCGCAGGTCGGCGAGCACGGAGTCGATGCCTTTCTTGTCGATCAGGCGCAGGCCGGCGTTCGAGACGCGCAGGCTCACCCAGCGGTTTTCCGATTCAACGAAGAAGCGGCGATTCTGCAGATTGGGCAGAAAACGGCGCTTGGTCTTGTTGTTTGCGTGGGAAACGTTGTTGCCGACCATCGGCGCTTTCCCGGTCACTTGACAGACGCGTGCCATGAAGCACTCCTAAATCTTATTCGTGGACAATGTTCGCAACAGATCAACAAAAGGCGCGCGGGCCCGGACTGCAGCGGATTGAGACTTCAGCAAAACGAACATTATAGACCGGAAACGACTGGCGAATCAACGCCTTCCGCGCTGAGGGGAAGACTTAGTGTTGTGCCGCAGGTTTGCCGTGCTGCCGGGATCACGTGGACGCGCTCACGTGGGCGGGACGGCGGGCAGCCGGTCATGCTCGGCGAACGAATAGATATCGCTGCCGGCGACAATGTAATGGTCCAGCAGCCCGATGTCCAGCACGGCGAGCGCCCGGGCGAGGTGCCGTGTGGTGGAAAGGTCAGCGAAGCTGGGTTCTACGGGGCCGTGCGGGTGGTTGTGGGCGACGATGACATGGGCGGCGTTGTACGAAAGCGCTTCGCGCGCCACTTCTCGTGGATAGACCGTGACGCCACCCAGTGATCCGCGTCCAAGCTCTACATTGGCGAGCAGGCGGTACGCACTATCCAGATAGAGGGCGATGAAGATCTCGTGCGGCAAGCGCGACAGCGTCAGCCGCAGGTAGGCGCGGACCGCGCGCTCGGAATCCAGGCCGCGCGGGGCCTTGAGCGTCTCGGCCAGCGCGCGCCGGGTCAGTTCCGGCACCACGCGCAGCTGGGCCTGCTTGGCGGCCCCCATGCCCTTGATCGTGGCAAGGGTATCGGTATCTGCGGCAAACAGCCGCGTCAGCGAGCCGAAGCGCCCCAGCAGCTCCCGGGCGAGGTCTACGGCGCTCTTGCCGGGGCTGCCCACACGTAGGAAAACAGCGAGTAATTCGGCGTCGGACAATGCTCCCGGGCCGCCCAGCGCCAGCTTTTCGCGGGGGCGCTCCTGGGCGGGCCAGCGGGGAATTGGCAGCATCGACATCGAATCGTCTCCAGAAATTGCCACACTAACTGTCATGCCGGCTGCGACGGAGGCCGGCGGCAGATGGGCCAGTCGAATACAATACGGGTTGTTGACCGGTTGATCACCCATGAATTTGCAAACTTTTGCGTCAGAAGCGGAAGGCGGCGGCACGGCTGCCCGCAAGACAGTCCTGGCGGACTCCTTCCTGACCCTCCACTACAGCATCTCCCTCGAGAACGGCACCGAAGTCGTGAGCACGTTCGAGGAAAAACCCGCCACGCTGCTGCTTGGCCAGGGCCAGCTCGCGCCCAACCTCGAGGCGGCGCTGCTCGGCATGCTTGAGGGCCAGCGCATGACTTACCGCCTGGCGCCGGAGCATGCCTTCGGCCCGCGCAACCCCGAACTGCTGCAGTGGGTCTCGCTGGCCACGCTGCGCGAGAACAGCTCGTTCGAGGAAGACTATTCGCCCGGCGACCTCGTGGAATTCAATGCACCGAACGGCGGCAAGTACGCCGGCGTGCTAAAGGAATTCGGCGAGACCGCCGCGCTGTTCGACTTCAACCACCCGCTGGCCGGACAGACCATCCTGTTCGATGTCCAATTGATCGGAATTCTCTGATGTCAGCCGTTGTGACGGACCCCAGCATGCCCGAGCTCACCCTCCCCATCGACGCCGAGATTCTGATGGCGCAGCCGCGTGGCTTCTGCGCCGGCGTGGACCGCGCGATCGAGATCGTCGAACGCGCGTTGGCGCTGTTCGGCGCGCCGATCTATGTGCGCCACGAGATTGTCCACAATGCCTACGTGGTGGCCGATCTGCGCAACAAGGGCGCGGTGTTCGTCGACGAACTCGACGAAGTGCCACCCGGTTCGACCGTGATCTTCAGCGCGCATGGCGTGTCGAAGGAAGTGCGCGCAGACGCCACCGCGCGCGGCCTGACCGTGTTCGACGCCACCTGCCCGCTGGTGACCAAGGTGCACGTCGAGGTAGGCAAGATGCGCGCCGAAGGCTGCGAGATCATCATGATCGGCCACAAGGGGCACCCCGAGGTGGAAGGCACGATGGGCCAGGCCGAGCGCGGCATGCTGCTGGTGGAGTCGGTCGAGGACGTCAACCGTCTGGCCGTGTCCGACCCGTCGCAACTGGCCTACGTCACGCAGACCACGTTGTCGGTGGACGAGACTGCCGAGATCGTGGCGGCGCTGAAGGCGCGCTTCCCGGACATCCGCGAGCCCAAGAAACAAGACATCTGCTATGCCACGCAGAACCGCCAGGACGCCGTGAAGTTCATGGCGCCGCAGGTGGAAGTGGTGATCGTGGTGGGCAGCCCGAACAGCTCGAACTCGAACCGCCTGCGCGAGCTGGCGGACCGCCTCGGCGTGCCGGCCTACATGGTCGACGATCCTGACCAGCTCAAGCCCGAGTGGGTGGCAGGCAAGCGCCGGATCGGCCTGACCGCAGGGGCCTCGGCCCCCGAAGCACTGGCCCAGGCCATCGTCGAGCGCCTGCGCACGTTCGGCGTGCGCAGCGTGCGAGCGCTGGAAGGCGTGGAGGAGAACATGTCCTTCCCGCTGCCGCGCGGCCTCGCCAGCGTGTCCGTGCAGTCCTGATCCCGCCTGTTTCCGCCTGATTGCCGGACATCGACCTGAAGCGGGTCGGTGTCCGCGCCCGTCGATCTCCCCGTCCCGCCGCTTCTTCTTCCTTCCCCGTTTTTCGCTGTTCTGCCATCGCACCGCGCTGGTGCGTATCGTTGCGTCCGCTATTTTTGTCGCGACGTGCGCTGCCGCACTATCGGAGACATTTAAGGACTTACAAAACCGCGCCCGGCGCCATAATGCCGCAATACGTGTCTTAACACCCAGACAATATCAGGGTAATCCCCGAGGATGGGGTTTTCCCTATTATGGTGCGGCGCTACATTCTGCACATTAGAGAGGCGGCCCGGTATTTGAAATGAAATACCTAATTAATACCTGGCCATTATATGTGGCGCGGCGCAGGCTTGTGACGTGGCGCAAGCGCCTCCGGCGAGACTCGGGCACGATTCTTGTAAGCACAGGTGAGGGGTCTGCCAAATGGGCGGAGATTGCCCCAATCTGTGCATTGGGGAAATTCCCTAGCGCAATTGGTGGGTAAATGGTTCAGGTTGTTGCGTCGCGTATTGCATCCGCAAAGAAAGGGGATACAATGCGCGCGTTTCAAATTGAAACTAAACAAAGGGCGGTCCAGGGAATACGTCCGGGAGGCGTAGTATTTCCCTGTTTTTGTGAATCCTAGGAGATCACTCATGCAATTCACGTTTGCCAAGATTCTGCCGATCGCGGCCGCTGTGGCGCTGGTCGCTGCATGTGGCAAGAAAGAAGAAAAGCCGGCTGATGCGGCAGCATCGGCACCTGCCGCGGCGGCACCGGCTGCAGGTGGCGGTGAAACCATCGTCAAGATCGGCCACGCGGCTCCGCTGACGGGCGGCATTGCCCACCTTGGCAAGGACAACGAAAACGGCGCGCGCCTGGCCGTGGAAGAAGTCAACAAGACCGGTCTGGAAATCGGCGGCAAGAAGATCAAGCTGGAACTGGTGGGCGAAGACGACGCCGCCGATCCGAAGACCGGCACCGCCGTGGCCCAGAAGCTGGTGGACGCGAAGGTCGTCGCCGTGGTGGGTCACCTGAACTCGGGCGTCTCGATCCCGGCTTCGAAGATCTACAGCGATGCCGGCATCGTCCAGATCTCGCCGTCGTCGACCAACCCCGACTACACCAAGCAAGGCTTCAAGACCACGTACCGCGTGGTGGCTACCGACGCCCAGCAGGGTCCGGCACTGGCCAACTACGCCGCCAAGAGCCTGGGCGCCAAGAGCGTGGCCATCGTCGACGATGCCACCGCCTACGGCAAGGGCCTGGCCGACGAGTTCGAGAAGACCGCCAAGGCTTCGGGCGTGAACGTGGTGGCACGTGAAGCCACCAACGACAAGGCCACGGACTTCAAGGCCATCCTGACCAAGATCAAGGGCAAGAAGCCGGACGTGATCATGTACGGCGGCATGGATGCCACCGGCGGTCCGTTCGCCAAGCAGGCCAAGGAACTGGGCATCACCTCGAAGATCGTGGGCGGCGACGGCGTGTGTACCGACAAGGTGGCTGAGCTGGCCGGCGATGCCGTGACCAACATCATCTGCTCGGAAGCCGGTCTGGCCCTGTCGAAGATGGAAGCCGGCGACGACTTCCAGAAGCGCTACCAGGCACGTTTCAACGCCCCGGTGCAGATCTACGCACCGTTCACGTATGACGCCGTGATGGTGGTCGTCGATGCCATGAAGCGCGCCAACTCGTCCGAGCCGGCCGCCATCCTGGCCGAAATGCCCAAGACGAACTACAAGGGCGTGATCGGCAACATCGCCTTCGACGAAAAGGGCGACATGAAGGAAGGCACCATCACGCTGTACGAGTACAAGGACAAGAAGAAGTCCGTCCTCGACGTCGTGAAGATGTAATTCCGGGCTTACCGGCCCATCCGAACGGCACCGTGAGTATTTTGCGGTGCCGTTCTTTTTAGTCTCGCCAACGGTTGACAGCATCCTTACCATGGATGGAACAGGGCGGGCAGCACACCAGCAAGTCATCACCTCTCTACCCGACCCATCCAACATTACCGTCCCACCCACGGCATCCACACCATGCCGCGCGGCCTGGGGCTGAAGCAGGAGTTTTCATGGATATCTTTATCCAGCAGATCGTGAACGGTCTGGTGCTCGGCAGCATCTATGCGCTGATCGCACTGGGCTACACCATGGTCTACGGCATTCTGGGCATCATCAATTTCGCGCACGGCGACGTGCTGATGATTGGCGCGCTGACCGCGCTGTCGGCCATCATGGGGCTGCAGAAGTTCGCGCCCGGCCTGCCCGAGTGGCTGACGCTGGTGATCGCCACGCTGATCGCCATGCCCGTCTGTGCAGTACTGTCCTTTTCGATCGAGCGGATTGCCTACCGGCCGCTGCGCAACGCGCCGCGCCTGGCCCCGCTGATCACCGCCATCGGCGTCTCCATCATCCTCCAGACGATGGGCATGCTGATCTGGTCGCGCAACCCGCTGACCTTCCCGCAGCTGCTGCCCTCGAGCCCGATCGACATCGGTTCCACGGGGGCCACCATCACCGGCAAGGAAATCGTCATCATCGGCATGGCCGTGATGGTGATGGCTGGCCTGCTGGCCCTGGTCAACCGCACCAAGCTCGGCCGCGCGATGCGCGCCACCGCCGAGAACCAGAAGGTGGCGGGCCTGATGGGCGTGAACCCCAACTTCGTGATTTCGGCCACGTTCATGATCGGCGCCGCCCTGGCGGCGCTGGCAGGCGTGATGATGGCCACCAACTACGGCAACGCGCACTTCTACATGGGCTTCATCCCCGGGCTGAAGGCGTTCACCGCCGCGGTGCTGGGTGGCATCGGCAACCTGGCCGGCGCGATGGTCGGCGGCATGCTGCTGGGCCTGATCGAAGCACTGGGCGCCGGCTACATCGGCGACCTGACCAACGGGGTGTTCGGCTCGAATTACCAGGACGTGTTCGCGTTCGTCGTGCTGATTACCGTACTTGTGTTCCGTCCGTCCGGCATCATGGGCGAACGCGTGGCCGACCGCGCCTGAGGAGAGCGAATCCATGAATACTCCGATTCCATCCACGGCCGTCGCGGCACCGTCGCGCGTGCCGGCCAAGACGCTGGCGGCCCTGCTGGGCTTCCTCGTCGTGGCGCTGTGCGCGCCATTCTTCGTCCAGACCTTCGGCGGCAACTACTGGGTGCGCGTGCTCGACTTCGCGCTGCTCTACATCATGCTGGCGCTGGGCCTGAACATCGTGGTCGGCTTTGCCGGCCTGCTGGACCTGGGCTACATCGCGTTTTACGCGGTGGGCGCCTACCTGATGGCGCTGCTCGGTTCGCCGCACCTCGCCAACCAGTTCGAATGGATCCATCAGCTGTTCCCGAACGGGCTGCATCTGTCGATGTGGTTCGTGCTGCCCATTGCACTTGGGGTGGCGGCGCTGTTCGGCGTCATGCTGGGCGCGCCTACCCTCAAGCTACGGGGCGACTACCTGGCCATCGTGACGCTGGGCTTCGGTGAGATCGTTCGTATTTTCATGAACAACCTGGACCGCCCGGTCAACATCACCAACGGCCCCAAGGGCATCACGGCGGTAGACCCGGTGCACATCTTCGGCTTCGACTTCTCGAAATCCCACGAGATCTTCGGGCTGAAGTTCACGCCGGTGTTCATGTACTACTACCTGCTGGTGTTCCTGGTCATCGTGATCGTGTTCATCTGCCTGCGCCTGCAGAACTCGCGGATCGGCCGGGCCTGGGTGGCGATTCGTGAAGACGAGATTGCCGCCAAGGCGATGGGCATCAACACCCGTAACGTGAAGCTGCTGGCGTTCGCCATGGGCGCCTCGTTCGGTGGTGTGTCGGGTGCTGTTTTCGGCGCATTCCAGGGCTTTGTCTCGCCCGAGTCGTTCACGCTGTGGGAATCGATCTACATCCTGGCCATCGTGGTGCTGGGCGGCATGGGCCATATCCCGGGCGTGATCCTGGGCGGCATCCTGCTGGTGGGCTTCCAGGAACTGCTGCGCGTGGTGGCGGAGCCGATGCAGACCGGCCTGTTCGGCCATGTCATTGTCGATGCCGAGGTGCTGCGCCAGCTGATGTTCGGCCTGGCACTGGTGGGGGTGATGCTGTATCGCCCGGCCGGCATCTGGCCGTCGCCGCGCAAGGAAGATCGCCCGGTGGTGCGCCGGGCGGGCAGCGTTGGCCGTTTCTGACCAGGAGGACATCATGAGCAACAACGAATTCCTCCTGTCCGTACAGGGGGTCAACAAGCGCTTCGGCGGCCTGCAGGCCCTGTCCGACGTGGGCCTGCAGATCCGCAAGGGCGAGATCTACGGCCTGATCGGCCCCAACGGCGCCGGCAAGACCACGTTCTTCAACGTTATCACCGGCCTGTACACGCCCGATTCGGGCGAGTTCGTGCTGGGCGGCAGCGCCTACCAGCCGACGGCCGTGCATGAAGTGGCCCGGACCGGCATTGCCCGCACGTTCCAGAACATCCGCCTGTTCGGCGAGATGACCGCGCTGGAGAACGTGATGGTGGGCCGCCACGTGCGGACCAAGGCCGGCGTGCTCGGCGCGATCTTCCGTCCGCCCTCGGTGCGGCGCGAGGAAGAGGGCATCGAGGACATGGCCCACGACCTGCTGGACTACGTCGGCATCGGCAAGTACGCCAACTTCACCGCGCGCAACCTCTCCTACGGCCACCAGCGCCGCCTGGAGATTGCCCGCGCGCTGGCCACCGAGCCCAAGCTGCTGGCGCTGGACGAGCCCGCGGCCGGCATGAACGCCACCGAGAAGGTGGAGTTGCGCGGCCTGCTCGACAAGATCCGCAACGACGGCCGCACCATCCTGCTGATCGAGCACGATGTGAAGCTGGTGATGGGCCTGTGCAACCAGATGACCGTGCTGGACTACGGCAAGGTCATCGCCCAGGGCCTGCCGCAAGACGTGCAGAACAATCCCGCGGTGATCGAGGCTTACCTCGGCGCATCGGCACACTAAGGCGGGAGAGACGCGCAATGAAACAGACAGTACTGAAGATTTCCGGCCTGAAGGTCGCCTACGGCGGCATCCAGGCCGTCAAGGGCGTGGACCTGGACATCCACGACGGCGAGCTGGTGACGCTGATCGGCGCCAACGGCGCGGGCAAGACCACCACCATGAAGGCCATCACCGGCCTGCAGGGCTGGGCCGGCGGCGACGTGGAGTACATGGGCAAGTCGATCAAGGGCGTGCCCAGCTACACGCTGCTGAAGCAGGGTCTGGCGATGGTGCCGGAAGGCCGCGGCGTGTTCGCGCGCATGACCATCACCGAGAACCTGCAGATGGGCGCGTACACGCGCAACGATGACGCGGGCATCAAGCGCGATATCGACCGCATGTTCGAGACCTTCCCGCGCCTGAAGGAGCGGGCGGACCAGCTGGCCGGCACGATGTCTGGCGGCGAGCAGCAGATGCTGGCCATGGCGCGCGCGCTGATGAGCCAGCCCAAGCTGCTGCTGCTGGACGAGCCGTCGATGGGTCTCTCGCCGATCATGGTCGAGAAAATCTTCGAGGTGGTCCGCACGGTGTCCGCGCAGGGCGTGACCGTACTGCTGGTGGAGCAGAACGCGCGCCTGGCGCTGCAGGCTGCCCACCGCGGCTACGTGATGGAGTCCGGCCTGATCACCATGAGCGGCGACGCCAAGCAGATGCTGGACGACCCCAAGGTGCGGGCGGCCTACCTGGGCGAGTAATCGCCCGGCAGCATCCCGGCCAGTAAAAAAGCCTCGCGATTCGCATCGCGAGGCTTTTTTATCGACCGAAGCCGGGGATCAGGCCAGCTTCTTCAGCAGCGTGCGCAGCATGCCGATCATCTGGTCGATCTCGCCGCGCGTGACGTTCAGCGCCGGCATGAAGCGCAGCAGGCCCGGACGCGGGGCGTTCAGCAGCAGCCCTTCCGGCCCCATGTCGCGGGCTTCTTCCACGATCTGCGCGCCGATCTCCTTGTTCAGCACCAGCGCGCGCAGCAGACCTTCGCCACGCTCGCCGCCCAGGCCGAATTCGGCCGACAGCGCCAGCAGCTGCTCGCGCAGGTACTCGGCCTTGGCCTTTACCTCGTCCAGGAAGCCCGGCGCAGTCAGCTGGGCGATCACGCTGCTGCCCACCGCCGTCATCAGCGGGTTGCCGTTGTAGGTGCCGCCCTGGTCGCCGGCCTCGAAGCTGGCCACCCCGGCCTTGCAGAGCAGGGCGGAGAGCGGCACGCCGCCGCCGATGCCCTTGCCCAGCGTCATGATGTCCGGCTCCACGCCCGACAGCTCGTAGGCGAACAGCGTGCCGCAGCGGCCGCAGCCGGTCTGCACTTCATCGACGATGAACAGCAGCTTGTGCTTGTCCGCCAGCGCGCGCAGGCCTTGCATGAACTCGCGCGTGGCGGGAATCACGCCGCCTTCGCCCTGCACCGGCTCCAGCATGATGCCGACGGTCTTGTCGGTGATCAGGGCCTCCACGGAAGCCAAATCGTTCAGCTCCGCCTTCGGGAAGCCCGGCACCTGCGGCGCGAAGATGGTGTCCCAGCCGGCCTTGCCCGACGCGCTCATGGTGGCCAGCGTGCGGCCATGGAAGCTGTGGTCCATGGTGATGATCTCGTACGCGCCGTTCTTGTGCTTGCGCCCCCACTTGCGGGCCAGCTTGATCGCGCCTTCGTTGGCCTCGGCGCCGCTGTTGGCGAAGAAGACCTTGTCGAAGCAGCTGTTGTCGGTGAGCTGCTTGGACAGCACCAGCATCGGCTCGTTGTAGAAGGCGGGGCTCGGGTTCAGCAGCTTGCGGGCCTGCTTCTCCAGCGCCTCGATCATGCCTTCGTTCGAATGGCCCAGGCTGTTCACCGCCCAGCCCTGCACGAAGTCCAGGTATCGCTTGCCGTTATGGTCCGTCAGCCAGGAGCCCTTGCCTTCGGTGAAGACCAGCTCGGGGCGGTTGGTGATGTACATCAGGGATTGGACGGGAAAATCGGCAAATGCCATGGCGGACTCCTGGGTTCGGCGAGTAAGGGGTGAGAGGATCAGACCGGCAAAAACAAAAAGCCACGGGGGTTGCCCGTGGCTTGTCGACCTGAACAGATGCGATGGACGGTCAGCCGCGAGGCACCCTGGGAGGGAGCGACGTACGTGCGCGGCGTCGGAGCATGATCGTGTTCATGTCGGCCAATATAAGGCGCATGCACCCGGGTGTCAAAACCAAATGTGGAAAGTCTGGCAGACCCGGGTGGCATTGTTGTGTCGACGGAACGGCTTGGGGGTGGTCAGGTGGCCCCGGCCGGGTGCATGTCGGCCTCGGACGTGAACGAATCGGCGAAGAACGCGTCCTCGTGCAGTTTGCACTGGGCGGTGAAGTCCGTGCGGGCCGCGTTGACCATCACCGGGGCGCCGCAGGCGTAGACCTCGTGGCCGGACAGGTCCGGATGATCGTCGATCACGGCCTGGTGCACGAAGCCGGTGCGGCCAGCCCAGTTGTCGTCGGACTGGGCGTTGGAGATCACCGGCACGTACTGGAAGTTCGGCAGGTCGCGCGCCCACTGCTCGCACAGCGCGTGCATGTAGAGGTCGGCCGGGCGGCGGCCGCCCCAGTACAGCGTCATCTTGCGGTCGATGCCGGTATAGGCGGCATGCTCGACGATGGCCTTGATCGGCGCGAAACCCGTGCCGGAGGCCAGGAGGATGATCGGCTTGTCCGAGTCCTCGCGCAGGAAGAAGCTGCCCAGCGGGCCTTCGAAGCGCAGGATGTCGCGCTCCTTCATGGCCGGGGCGCCTTCCTTGGCACCGAACACGTAGTCGGTGAACGCGCCGCCGGGCATATGGCGGATGTGCAGCTCGATCGGGCCTTCCTCGTGCGGCGGCGTGGCGATGGAGTAGCTGCGGCGCTTGCCGTCACGCAGCAGGAATTCCACGTACTGGCCGGCCAGGTACTGCATGCGCTCGGTGGCGGGCAGTTGCAGGCGGATGGCGATCACGTCGTCCGCCAGGCGCTCCAGCGTGCTCACGCGGCAGGGAATCTTCTTGATGGGGATGTCGCCGGCGCCGTGCACTTCGCGGCACTCGATGGTGATATCCGAAGTGGCGTTGGCGCAGCAGAACAGCGCGCGGCCTTCGGTCTTTTCCTGGGCCGTCAGCGCCGAGGCGGCATGGTCGCCCTGGACGAAGCTGCCTTCGACCACACGGCCCTTGCAGGAGCCGCAGGCGCCGTTCTTGCAGCCGTAGGGCAGGCCGATGCTGTGGCGCAGAGCCGCGCCGAGGATGGTTTCATCGGCAGCCACCTCGAACTTGTGGCCGCTGGGCATGACGGTTACTTGATAAGCCATAATCAGGTCTATGAGCCAAATTCTGTCGCCGCATGCGGCATTGTCTTACTCCCGGGCGGGTCGCCGCCTGGGCCGTCCGCGCCTGCTGATCGTCGGCTGCGGTGATGTCGGTTCGCGGGTGCTGCGCCTGCTGGCGACGCGCATGCGCGTGTTCGCCGTGACGTCGCAGCCGGCCCGGCGGGCCGAGTTGCGCGCCGCGGGCGCGGTGCCGCTGGTGGCCGATCTGGACCGGCCTGCCACGCTGGCAAGGCTGCGTGGACTGGCGGACCGGGTCATCGACCTGGCACCGCCGCCCGCGCAGGGGAATGGCGATCCGCGCACACGTGCCTTGCTGGCTGCGTTGCGCCGTACGGCATGGCGCCGCGCCCGGTCGGGGCGCATGGCTGCCCACGCCGCCAGCGAGGCCGCCATTCTACCCGAGCGAGGCTGGCACCGCGCGTTTGAGGCGGCGGCCCGGCATCAGTCCGCCGGAGCCTTTGTCTATGCCAGCACGACTGGCGTCTACGGCGATCGGGGCGGCGCCCGCGTCCAGGAATTCGACACCGTGCGGCCGAAGACACCCCGGGCGCGCCGCCGCGTGGCGGCCGAGTCCGCCGTGCGCCAGTTCGGGCGCGACGCAGGCTGGCGCGCCAGCATCGTCCGCATTCCCGGCATCTACGCGGCGGACCGCCTGCCCGTAGCCCGCCTGCACAAGGGCACGCCGGCGCTGGCGCCGCAGGACGACGTCTACACCAGCCATATCCACGCCGACGACCTCGCCCGCACCATGATCGCGGCGCTCTGGCGCGGCCGGCCCCAGCGCGTGGTGCACGCCAGCGACGACACCGAGCTGCGCATGGCCGATTACTTCGACCTCGTGGCAGACCGCCGTGGCCTGCCCCGGCCCCCGCGCATCACCCGCGAGCAAGCGCGCGAGGTGATCGAACCGGCACTGCTGAGCTTCATGAGCGAATCGCGCCGGCTCGACAACGGCCGGCTCAAGCGCGAGTTGCGGCTGCGGCTGCGCTATCCCACCGTCACGGACTTCTTCGACGCCTGATTGGGCCCTGACCCAGCCTGCGGCTCCCCTGGCACACCGCTTGCGATCCCTATCGCCGCGGTGCTGCTGTCTATACAGGACTGTGCACAATCACCCCATAACGGTGCGATTCAAGGCGTATTCGGCGCTTTTATAGGGCCTCGCCTAGTGCAAACCCCGCGTTGACTTGTATAGACAGGCATTGCACCATTGCCCGACCACAAAGGAGCCGACAGCATGACCCTGCACCGCCGCGCAACGCTCGCCGCCATCGCCCTCGCATCCCTCGTCACCACGCTCGCCGTCCCGGCCCACGCGCAGAACACGCCCGTGACGCTCGGCATGAGTGGCTGGACCGGCTTCGCCCCGCTCACGCTCGCCGACAAGGCCGGCATCTTCAAGAAGAACGGCGTGGACGTGGATATCAAGATGATTCCGCAGAAGGACCGTCACCTGGCGCTGGCCTCGGGCGCGATCCAGTGCGCGGCCACCACGGTGGAGACCCACGTGGCCTGGAATGCCAACGGCGTGCCGATCACGCAGATCGTGCAATTAGACAAGTCTTATGGCGCGGACGGCCTGGCCGTGCGCGGGGATGTGAAGTCCTTCGCGGACCTCAAGGGCAAGACCATCGGCGTGGATGCGCCGGGCACCGCGCCGTACTTCGGCCTGGCGTGGATGCTCAAGAAGAACGGCATGACGCTCAAGGACGTGAAGCTGACCACGCTGTCCCCGCAGGCCGCGGTGCAGGCTTTCGTGGCCGGGCAGAACGATGGCGCGATGACCTACGAGCCGTATCTGTCGACGGTGCGCGCCAATCCGGACAAGGGCAAGATCCTCGCCACCACGCTCGACTACCCGATGGTCACCGACACCCTCGGCTGCGCGCCGAAATGGCTCAAGGACAATCCCAAGGCCGCCCAGGCGCTGGTGGACAGCTACTTCGAGGCGCTTGAGATGATTCGCAAGGATCCGGCCAAGTCGAACGAGATCATGGGTGCGGCGGTCAAGCAGACCGGCGAGCAGTTCGCCAAGTCGTCGGCCTACCTGCGCTGGCAGGACAAGGACGCCAATCGCACCTTCTTCGCGGGCGAGCTGGCCAGCTTCAGCAAGGAGGCCGCGGCCGTGCTGCTCGATATCGGCGTGATCCGCCAGGCGCCGGACGTGACCACGCTCTATGACGCCCGATTCCTCAAGTAAGCCGGAGGCCGCCGTGAGCCAGATTTCCCAGGTTTCCACGCCCGTGGCGCGCATGCCCGCACCGGCGAACGGTGCAAGCGGCGATGACAGCACCGCCGCCGCGCGCCGCCGCCATCCGTGGCTGTCGCCGCTGGTGCCGGTGGGCGGCCACGCGCGCTGGCTGCTCGGCCTGTCGTTCTTCGCGGTCTTCTTCGCGGTGTGGGCGGCGGTCACGCTGGGCGGCTTCGTGCCGCGCACCTTCCTGGCCGACCCGCTGACCATGGCGCGCGAAGGCGTGGTCCTGTTCACGCAATACAACTTCCTCGGCGACATCGGCATGACGGTGTGGCGCGTGGTCGGCGGCTTCGTGCTGGCCGCCGTGCTGGCCGTACCGCTCGGCATCTTCATGGGCGCGTACAAGGCGGCGGAAGCGTTCTTCGAGCCCTTTGTCTCGTTCTGCCGCTACCTGCCGGCCTCGGCCTTTATCCCGCTGCTGATCCTCTGGGCCGGCATCGGCGAGACGCAGAAGCTGCTGGTGATCTTCATCGGCTCGTTCTTTCAGATTGTGCTGATGGTGGCGGTGACGGTGGGCGGAGCGCGCAAGGATCTGGTGGAGGCCGCCTACACGCTCGGCGCTACGCCGCGCGGCATCGTGCGGCGCGTGCTGATTCCGGGCGCGGCGCCGGAGATTGCCGAAATCCTGCGGCTGGTGCTGGGCTGGGCCTGGACCTATGTGATCGTGGCGGAGCTGATCGGCTCGTCGTCCGGCATCGGCCACATGATCACGGACAGCCAGGCGCTGCTCAACACCGGGCAGATCATCTTCGGGATCATCGTCATCGGCTGCATCGGGCTGGTGTCCGACCTCGTCTTCAAGCTGGCCAACCAGCGCCTGTTTCCGTGGAGTTCGATCAAATGAGCGCGCTGTCGATCCAGCAGGTTTCTCGTACTTTTTCGAATCCGCGCGGTGGCGTCACCCAGGCGCTGCTGCCGGTGGACTTCGATGTGCGCGACAACGACTTCGTCACCATCCTTGGCCCGTCAGGCTGCGGCAAGTCCACGCTGCTGCGCATCGTGGCAGGGCTGGACACGCCCTCGGGCGGGCGCGTGCTGCTCGACGGCCAGCCGGTGGCCGGGCCGGGCGCCGATCGCGGCATGGTGTTCCAGTCGTACACGCTCTTTCCGTGGCTGACCATCGAGCAGAACGTGCGCTTCGGCTTGCGTGAGCGCGGCATGAGCGCGGCGGACCAGAAGGAGCGGAGCGACTATTTCATGGCCCGCGTGGGGCTGCGCGGCTTCGAGCACCACTACCCGAAGCAGCTCTCGGGCGGCATGCAGCAGCGCACGGCGATTGCGCGGGCGCTGGCCAACGACCCCAAGATCCTGCTGCTCGACGAGCCGTTCGGCGCGCTGGACAACCAGACCCGCGTGCTGATGCAGGAGCTGCTGCTCGGCATCTGGGAGTCCGCGCGCAAAACGGTATTATTCGTCACGCACGATATCGACGAGGCCATCTTCATGGCCAACCGCGTGGCGGTGTTTTCCGCCAGACCGGGTCGGATCAAGAGCGAGATCGCGGTGGATTTCCCCCATCCGCGCCATTACACGATCAAGACTTCGCCCGAGTTCTCCGCGCTGAAGGCGCGGCTGACCGAGGAAATTCGTGCCGAGGCCATGGCCTCGGCCGAGCACTGACCGCCATGAATCACCCCGCTGCCGGCTCCATCCCGACCAACCCCTCCACGCCTTCGGCCCCCTCCGCGCTCTATCAGCAGGTGAAGGAGTACATCGCCCGCCAGATCCAGAGCGGCGCATGGCAGCCGGGCGACCGCGTGCCGTCGGAGCAGGAGCTGGTGACCCGGTTCTCGGTGTCGCGCATGACCGTCAACCGGGCGCTGCGCGAGCTGTCCGAGCAGGGCAGGGTGGTGCGCGTGGCCGGCGTGGGCACCTTCGTGGCGGAGCACAAGCCGCAATCGACGCTGCTCTCCGTGGTCAACTTGCAGGACGAGATCCGCATGCGCGGCCATGACTATGCGTGCGATGTGATCCTGGTGGAGCGCGTCTCGGCGTCGATCGAGGTGGCGGCGGCGCTCGAGCTGCGCACCGGCGAGTCGGTCTATCACTCGGTCTGCGTGCATCGCGAGGACGGCGTCCCGGTGCAGTTGGAAGACCGCTACGTCAATCCGCGCGTGGCGCCGGACTTCATCACCCAGGATTTCCGCGATACGCAGCCGGGCGAATACCTGCTGCGCAACGTGCCTTACGACCAGGTGGAACACGTGGTCGATGCGATTGCCGCTACCCCCGAGCAGGCCGCGCAACTGGAAATGCCGCCGACCCAACCGTGCCTGCTCCTGACGCGGCGCACCTGGACGAGTGGCGTGCCGGTCACGTTCGTGCGCTGCCTGCATCCGGGCAACCGCTATCGCCTCGGCAGCCGCTTCCGCGCCGACGGCAATCCGGCCTTCGGCTAAAACTGAGTAGCTGGGGCCAGTTAGTGCTGGCCTTCGGCCCCCGTTTTCGACTAACCTGTATAGACAGGCTCATACAACTGATTTTAGAACGCGGTTGAGCCGATTCTCAAAAGATCCAAAAGATCCAACAGGACGATGCAGCACATGACCACTCCCGATTCCCGCCCCGACCTGACGCTGGACCCCGGCCACGTCACCCTGGCCGACCTGCGCCGCATCTACCGGGGCGAAGTGCGCCTGGCGATGGCGGACGCGGCCTGGGCCGGCGTGCGCGCGGCGCAGGCCACCGTGCAGGACATCATCGACGCCGACGCCGTGGTCTACGGCATCAACACCGGCTTCGGCAAGCTGGCCCAGTCGCGCATTCCGCATGACAAGCTGGCCGAGCTGCAACGCAACCTCGTGCTCTCCCACAGCGTGGGCACCGGCCCGGACCTCGCGGCGGACACCGTGCGCCTGATCCTGGCGATGAAGGCCATCAGCCTCGCGCGCGGCCATTCGGGCGTGCGCCCGGCCGTGATCGAGGCGCTGCTGGCGCTGGCCAACCACGGCGTGACGCCGTGTATCCCGGCCAAGGGCTCGGTGGGCGCGGGCGGCGACCTCGCCCCGCTGGCCCATATGTCGTGCACGCTGATTGGCGTGGGCGATGTCTATATAGATAGCCGTCGCGTGCCGGCGGCGCAGGGGCTGGCCCATGCCGGGCTGGAGACCTTCGCGCTCGGTCCCAAGGAAGGGTTGGCGCTGCTGAACGGCACGCAGGTCTCCACCGCGCTGGCGCTGGCCGGCCTGTTCGCCGCCGAAGACGCCTTCGCGGCCGGGTTGGTGGCCGGGGCGCTCTCGCTCGAAGCCATCAAGGGCTCGGTCAAGCCGTTCGATGCGCGCATTCACGCCGCGCGGGGCCAGGTCGGCCAGATCGAGGTGGCCGGCGCGGTGCGGGCGATGCTCGACGGCAGCGAGATCGTCGATTCCCACAAGGGCTGCGGTCGCGTGCAGGACCCGTACTCGATCCGCTGCCAGCCGCAGGTGATGGGCGCCTGCCTGGACAACCTGACTCATGCCGCGCGCATCCTGCGCATCGAGGCCAACGCGGCGTCCGACAACCCGCTGGTCTTCCCCGAACAGGGCGACGTGGTCTCGGGCGGCAACTTCCACGCCGAGCCGGTGGCCTTCGCCGCCGACATCCTCGCGCTGGCCATCGCCGAGATTGGTGCGATTTCCGAACGCCGGCTGGCGCTGCTGCTCGATACCGGGCTGTCCGGCCTGCCGCCGTTCCTGGTGCGCGATGGCGGCCTGCACTCCGGTTTCATGATCGCGCAGGTGACGGCGGCGGCACTCGCTTCAGAGAACAAGTCGCTCTCGCATCCGTCCAGCGTGGACAGCCTGCCCACCTCCGCCAACCAGGAAGACCATGTGTCGATGGCCACCTACGGCGCGCGCCGGCTCGGCGAGATGGCGGCCAATACAGCGGTGATCGTCGGCATCGAGGCGATGGCCGCCGCGCAGGGCATCGAATTCCACCGGCCGCTGAAGTCGTCGCCGCTGGTGGAGCAGGAACTGGCGCGCATCCGCGCCCGCGTGGACTTTGTCGAGGGCGACCGCTACCTCGCGCCCGACATCGAAGCCATGAAGCAATGGGTCGTGCAGGGCGATGCCGGGGCCGGCTGGCCCGAGGCCGTGCGCGCGATCCTGCCGACGAATGCCAGCTGATTTCAGCCTCTGACCCCCATCTGACAAATTCGAATCTCCCAACGGAGCCCCCCGACCATGAACGCTAACGAACACCAATTCCAGCGCGGCCAGCGCGAGATCCGCGCGCCGCACGGCAGCCAGTTGCATTGCAAGAACTGGCTGATCGAAGCTGCCTACCGGATGATCCAGAACAACCTCGACCCCGATGTGGCCGAGCGCCCGCAGGACCTGGTGGTCTACGGCGGCATCGGCAAGGCCGCGCGCAACTGGGAATGCTTCGACGCCATCCTGGACCGCCTGCGCCGCCTGGGCGAGGACGAATCGCTGCTGGTGCAGTCGGGCAAGCCGGTGGGCATTTTCCGCACGCACCCGGACGCGCCGCGCGTGCTGATCGCCAACTCCAACCTCGTGCCGCACTGGGCCAACTGGGACAAGTTCAACGAGCTGGATCGCGCCGGGCTGATGATGTACGGCCAGATGACGGCCGGCTCGTGGATCTATATCGGCACGCAGGGCATCGTGCAGGGCACCTTCGAGACCTTTGTCGAGGCCGGCAACCAGCACTTCGGCGGCGACCTCGCCGGCAAGTGGATCCTGACGGCCGGGCTGGGCGGCATGGGCGGCGCGCAGCCGCTGGCCGGGGTGCTGGCCGGAGCCTGCGTGCTGGCCATCGAGTGCGAGGAATCGCGCATCGACTTCCGGCTGCGCACGCGCTATGTGGACAAGAAGGCCACCACGCTGGACGAGGCGCTGGCCATGATCGCCGACGCCACCGCGAAGAAGGAGGCTATCTCGGTCGGCCTGCTCGGCAACGCCGCCGAGATCGTGCCGGAGCTGGCGCGTCGCGCCCAGGCCGGCGGCATGCGGCCGGACATCGTCACTGACCAGACCTCGGCCCATGACCTCGTCAACGGCTACCTGCCCGAGGGCTGGACCGTGGCGCAGTGGGAAGACCTGCGCCAGCGCGACCCGAAGGCGGTGGAAGCCGCCGCGCGCGCGTCCATCGTCAAGCATGTGAAGGCGATGCTGGCCTTCAAGGCGATGGGCGTGCCGACGCTGGACTACGGCAACAACATCCGCCAGGTGGCGTTCGACGAGGGCGTGAAGAACGCGTTCGATTTCCCGGGCTTCGTGCCGGCGTATATCCGCCCGCTGTTCTGCCGCGGCAAGGGGCCGTTCCGCTGGGTGGCGCTCTCGGGCGACCCGGAAGACATCTACAAGACCGACGCCAAGATGAAGGAGCTGTTCCCCGAGGACAAGCACCTGCACCGCTGGCTGGACATGGCGCGCGACCGCATCGCCTTCCAGGGCCTGCCGTCGCGGATCTGCTGGGTGGGGCTGGACGAGCGCCACCGCGCCGGGCTGGCGTTCAACGAGATGGTGAAGTCGGGCGAACTCAAGGCGCCCATCGTGATTGGGCGCGATCACCTCGACTGCGGCTCGGTGGCCTCGCCGAACCGGGAGACCGAGGCCATGCGCGACGGTTCCGACGCCGTGTCAGACTGGCCGCTGCTCAACGCGCTGCTGAACACTGCCGGCGGCGCCACCTGGGTCAGCCTGCACCATGGCGGCGGTGTGGGCATGGGCTTCTCGCAGCATGCCGGGGTCGTCATCGTCTGCGATGGCACCGACGCTGCCGCGAAGCGCATCGAACGTGTACTCTGGAATGATCCGGCCACGGGCGTCATGCGCCATGCGGATGCCGGTTACGAGAGCGCCATCGCCTGCGCCCAGGAGAAGGGCCTGGACCTGCCGATGGTGAAGGGTTGAACGCTTGAAAGGTTGGAAGCGAGCATGAAGGAACTGGAGCCGGGTGTGGTGCGGTTTGCCCTCGACGCCATCGCCCCCACGCCGTGGAAGAACGGCGGCGGTACCACGCGCGAGATCGCCGTGTGGCCGCCGGGCGCGGGCATGGACGCCTTCGCGTGGCGCGTAAGCGTGGCGGACATCGTCGCCGACGGGCCGTTCTCGGCCTTCCCCGGCATTGACCGCCAGATCGCGCTGCTGGACGGCGCCGGCGTGCATCTGCAGGCCCACGACGACTCGTTCTGCCACCGGCTCACGGCCATCGGCGAGCCGTTCGGGTTTGCCGGCGACACGGCCGTGCACGCCACGCTGGTGGAGGGCCCGACGCGCGACTTCAACGTGATGTCCCGGCGCGGGGTGTGCCATGCCGACGTGACCCTGCAGCGCCAGCCGTTCGACGTGGAAACCGGCAACGACGCCGTGATGGTGTTCGTGATCCGGGGCGAATGGCGCGGTGCCGATGGCCTGACGCTACGGGATGGCGAGGGCCTGCTGGTGTCGGCAGGCGCTGCGCCGGGCCGGCTGGCGCTGGCACCGGCCGAAATCTCCGCGCTGTGCCTGCGCGTGTTGCTGCAAATGGAGCCTGCTCAATGACGATTTCCCACGCGCCGTCTGCCGATGGCGTCTGGCACCACTGCCACCTGCTGCCCGAGCCCGGGCAGGACACGGCGCTCCGCGATGGCGCTATCGTCGTGGCCGATGGCCGCATCGTCTGGATCGGCGCGCACGCGGCGCTGCCGGACAGTTATCTCCACCTGCCGCGCCACGACGCCGGGGGCGCCTGGATCACCCCCGGTCTGGTCGATTGCCATACCCATCTGGTCTATGGCGGCCAGCGCGCCGACGAGTTCGCGATGCGGCTGGCCGGCGCCAGCTACGAGGAGATTGCCCGGGCCGGTGGCGGCATCGTCTCCACGGTGCGCGCCACGCGCGAGGCCGACGAGGACACGCTGTTCGCCCAGGCCGCGGCGCGGCTGCAGCCGCTGCTGGCCGAAGGCGTGACCGCCATCGAAATCAAGTCCGGCTATGGACTCTCGCTGGACGCCGAGCGTAAGCAGTTGCGCGTGGCGCGCCGGCTCGGCACGGCCTTCGGCGTCACCGTCCACACCACCTTCCTGGGTGCGCACGCGCTGCCACCCGAGTACGTGGGCCGGGCGGACGACTATATCGATCTGGTCTGCGACACCATGCTGCCGGCGCTGGCCGGGGAAGGGCTGGTCGATGCCGTGGACGCATTCTGCGAGGGCATCGGCTTCTCGCCCGCGCAGACCACCCGCGTGTTCGAGGCCGCCACGCGGCACGGCCTGCCCGTCAAGCTCCATGCCGAGCAACTCAGCAACCTCGGCGGCGCGGCGCTGGCGGCGAGCTTCCACGCGCTGTCCGCCGACCATCTCGAACATCTGGACGAGGCCGGCGTACGCGCCATGGCCGCCGCCGGCACCGTGGCCGTGCTGCTGCCGGGCGCCTACTACTTCCTGCGCGATACCCACCTGCCGCCGCTGGCGCTGCTGCGCGAGCACGGCGTGCGGATTGCGCTGGCGACCGACCATAACCCGGGCACCTCGCCGACCACCTCGCTGCTGCTGATGATGAACATGGCCTGCACGCTGTTCCGCATGACCGTGCCCGAGGTGCTGGCCGGGGTGACCACCCACGCGGCGCACGCGCTGGGCGCGGCGGACCGGCATGGCACGCTCGCCGCCGGGCGAGCGGCGGACTTCGTGCTGTGGCAGGTGGCCACGCCGGCCGAGCTGGCCTACTGGTTCGGCCGCAATCCCTGCGCGGCAGTGGTGCGGCAGGGACGTATCTATCCGACTGGGGCTAGCGTGGGGGGCACGCCATGAGCGCGGGCCATCTCTTCGCACCGTCCGCCCTGCTGCCCGAAGGCTGGGCGCGCAACGTCCGCCTGGGCTGGGACGCGCAGGGCAGGCTGACCGAGGTCACGCCTGACGCCACCGCCGCGCCGGGGGACGAACACGCGGCGGGCCCGGTGCTGCCGGGCATGCCCAACCTCCACTCGCACGCATTCCAGCGCGGCTTTGCCGGGCTGACCGAGTACCGCAGCATCACGGCGGACGAAGACCCGGCCGGCGGCGACTCGTTCTGGAGCTGGCGCACGCTGATGTACCGCTTCGCGCTGCGGCTCTCGCCGGACGCGCTGGAGGCCATCGCCACCCAGCTCTATATAGAGATGCTGCGCGCCGGCTATACCAGCGTCTGCGAATTCCATTACGTCCATCATGATCCGGAGGGCCAGCCGTACGCCACGCCCGCCGAGATGTCGCTGCGGCTGCTGCGCGCGGCGCACCGGGCCGGCATCGGCATGACGCTGCTGCCGGTGCTGTACCAGACCGCCGGCTTCGGCGGCAAGCCGGCGCAGGCGGACCAGCGGCGCTTCCTGCACGACACCGATGCCATGCTGGCGCTGCTCGCCGACCTCGCCCCGGCCTGCGCCGAGCACGGCGCGCGGCTCGGGCTGGCGCCGCACTCGCTGCGCGCGGTGCCGCCGGAGAGCCTGGCGCGCGCCGTGGCCGGGCTGCATGCGATGGACGCCACCGCGCCGGTGCACATCCATATCGCCGAACAACAGAAGGAGGTCGATGACTGCCTCGCGTGGTGCGGCGTGCGGCCGGTGGAGTGGCTGCTCGATCACGCGCCAGTCGATGCGCGCTGGTGCCTGATCCACGCCACGCATATGGATTGGGACGAGCGCCGGCGGCTGGCCCACAGCGGCGCGGTGGCCGGCATCTGCCCGACCACCGAGGCCAATCTCGGCGATGGCGTGTTCGATGCCGCGCCCTACCTCGCCCAGCAAGGCGCGTGGGGCATCGGTTCGGACAGCCACGCGAGTGTGAGTGTGGCTGAAGAACTACGAACCTTCGAATACGGCCAGCGGTTGGGCCTGCAACGGCGGAACGTGCTGGCTTCGGCGCAGCATGCCCAGGTGGCGGACCGGCTCTGGCTCGAAGCCGTGGCCGGCGGCGCCCGCGCGGCGGCGCGTAACGTGGCCGGGCTGGCGGTGGGCCAGCAGGCCGATTTCCTCGTGCTGGACGGCGCCCACGCCACGCTGGCGGGGCTGGACGGCCCGCACGCGCTGGCGACCCACGTGTTCGCCAGCCACGGGCATGAGACACTAGCGGAAGTCCGCACCGCCGGCATCCGCCGGGTGCAGCAGGGTTCGCATCCGCAACAAACGGAAGCGGCCCGGTTGTTCGCCGCCACGCGCGCCGGCCTGCTGGCCGACTGATCTCCTGAAGCAGCCCCCTACATCACGATGTCCTTCACCACCGATACCCCCGCTTTCACCCTGCATCGCGGCACGCGCCCGCTGCTGGTGTCGATGCCGCACGTCGGCACGTACCTGCCCGCGCCGCTGGCCGCCCGCCTCACGGCCGAGGCGCGCACCGTGCCCGATACCGACTGGCACATGGACCGGCTCTATGAATTCGCGCGCGAGCTGGGCGCCTCCGTGCTGATGGCCACCCATTCGCGCTACGTGGTGGACCTGAACCGCCCGCCCGATAACGCCAACCTGTACCCGGGCCAGGACACTACGGGCCTGTGCCCGGTCGACACCTTCGACAAGACGCCGGTCTACGCCGATGGCGCGAAGGGCCCGGACGACGCCGAGATCGCCCTGCGCCGCGACGCGATCTGGCATCCGTACCACGCCGCCCTGCAGGAAGAACTGAAGCGCCTGAAGGCCGAACACGGCACCATCGCGCTGTGGGACGCCCACTCGATCCGCTCGGTGCTGCCGCGCTTCTTCGACGGCAAGCTGACCGACTTCAACCTCGGTTCGGCGGATGGCGCGAGCTGCGACAAGGGCCTGGCGGACGATGTGCTGGCGATTGCCAGCGCGGTGCCGGCGCACACCGCCGTGCTCAACGGCCGCTTCAAGGGTGGCTACATCACGCGCCAGTACGGCAACCCGGCCAACGGCGTGCACGCGATCCAGCTCGAGCTGACGCAGTCGTCGTACATGGAAGAGGTCTACCCGTTCGCCTACGACCCGTCGAAGGCCGGCGCCATCCAGCCGGCCATCCGCCAGATGCTGGAGACGGTGCTTGGGTTTGTGGAAGCGCGCTGAGGGTTTGAGGCGCTGACCCTCTTCCGCTGTTGGGGGAAGGGCGCCTGACTCAGGCCGCTATTGCTCGGGGACAATTGCATTCCCATTGCAATTAGGAAGTTGCCCCGAGCGATTTCATTGATCGCGTCGCATTCAAGAGAATTGCTATAGACGTTGGTGATCGCATTGCGTCAGCCTTTTGGCTTTTGCCAGGAAGGGAGACGTAAGGTGAAGCAAAACGACGCGCCGAATGCAAGGCCATGCGGGCACATCCTGCATACGGATCCACCTCTCTACGTGCTCGTCACGTACTGCCCGCAGCGCGGTCAACCGGACTTCGTCCGGGCCTCCTGCGAGGCCATCGACGAGACCTATCATGGGCGTCCTGGCAATGCCCTGACGGTTTTTCTGTCGCCGTTCGATGCCTATCTGTCTGCGGCATACATCTCGCAACCCGGCGAGCCGTATCACGTCGTGCACGCCGCTCGTTTCGACCCGCGCGAACTGATCCACACCAACGGCGGCAAACTCCATATTTCCCTTCATTGCGGTTTCGGGGCTCACGACGGGCGACTCGTCAGACGGCGTGCGGGCAGTATCGTGACGCTCTCGGCGGAACAATCCTGGGACATTGATTCCCACAACGTCAGTGCCGTCGATATCAACCTCACGGATCATGACCTCAAGGGATATCAAAGCCTTCGAGACGCTGCAGGACTCTTCGCGCACGCGGAATCCCACGCGCCGTTCCTGAGCCTGCCTCACCCGGCAAGGGCGCAGGCCGTCGGGCGCGCCATTGCTTGCATGGAAGGCACCGTGGATCTGTCGCACAAGGCGAACCAGTGCGCGATTTATGATCCGGAAGCCGGCGCATGGCATTTCGTCCCCATCGGCGTGTTCTTCGACGCCCAGAATGAGGAGGCGTGCCCATCATGACATCGGCCGATACGCGTTACTTGATCGGGGAAGGTGACAAGACTGGAACAGGCGGTTATCAGTCCGCCAGCAGCACGTCGACCAATATGGGGAAGCGCATTGCGTTGGAAGGAGACTATGCGAGCTGCCCCGCCTGCAAGGCTGGCGGTCCCGTCTATAACGACTGCGACCCGCGATGGTACGAGAACGGAAAAGCCGTGCTCGTCGAGGGCGCCCGGGTCTTCTGTCAATGCAAGGAGAAGCCGCGTGTTTTTGCCTCGCAACGCACGATGTCCACTGAGGTGGTCAGCGGGAATACTGGTGCTACCGCGCCGACGGTCCTGTCTCCTTCGCAATGGGTAGATGCAAGCCGTCACAAAGCCAGCCATAGGGACACCGCGACGGCGCTGGCAGATCATCCCACGCTGATCTGCCCGAACATGACCAATGACGCCTTCGCCGCGCTCGCGATGGATCTATGCGCGATTCTCGTGGCTCGCACCGAGGCACGACTGGCGGAATTGCGCCGCTGGGATGCCGAAGCCAGACGCAATGTTCAAACGTGGTTTGGCGTTACGGATAGCCGGACACGCGAGACGCTGAGCAGTGGGTTGGGCCGGATGCTGGCCGTATTCAGGCGCTTGCGGCCGGCCAATTTCGTACGGTACTCGCCTTCGGCGCTTGAGTTTGTTGGCTGTGTTTCCAAGCCGGACGCAGAAAAGCGCGGCGTCGTTGCGGCTGTTTGCAAACCGGACGTCAAGACCCATACGATTGCGATAGCATTGAATTTCTGCGAGATGCCGGATGACCATGACCGAAAAGACTCTCAACTCCTCACCTTGGCACATGAGGTCTCACATTTCCACGACACCATGGATACGGAGGATCATCACTATTTCCTCTGGAATGCCATCGCGCTTGCGCGCGCCAGGCATCCCGCATGCATCACGAACGCAGACAACGTGGCGGGGTATGTTGTCGTACATGGCCCGATCCCTGATAGCTTTGGCGTTGGTATGCGGTAGCGCCATCGCAATGGCATGCAAGCCGGGCGAGCAGTTCAACGCGAGGTTTTCCACCGAGGCCGATCAGTTAGCCGGTGCGGAGGCTGGCAGGCTAGGTGCCTGGGTTGCGGAGCTGCAGCGCAGCTACCCAAAACGCGATCTGTTCATCCTGGTGAGCTATGTAAAGGAACGGGGAGCATCCGAGGCCATTGCGGAGCGGCGCGCCGACTGGATAAAGGATTTCCTTGTCAGCATGGGCGAGGAGCCGAAGACCATCGTCTACGGCGGGGCGACGGTGCGCCTGAATCCGACAGGGCGGGACTACAGCGGCGCCACCGATTCCTCTGTCGCCATCGAATTTGGGCCGGGGTGCCCGAATCGATGCTGCGGAGCGCTGCGCGAGTAATTGGGCGCCAGCGGCGCTTGAATGCCGACGGTTTTCTCCCCTCGCCCTTCGGGAGAGGGGCGGGGGAGAGGGCAGGCGGTTCAACCTGCCCCGCCGCTTACTTTTTCGTCACCTTCGCATCGGCCTTGTTGCCGGTCGCCTCGTTGTACCGTTCGACATATTCCTCGAACAGTTTCCGGATCGAGCGGCCGATCTTCACGTAGTCGGACTCGTTCAGGTTCGCCAGCGACACCCGGCCGGACGGATGCTGCGTGCCGAAGCCCCGGCCCGGCAGCAGGACCACGCCGGCTTCTTCGGCCAGGCGGAACAGCAGTTCCACCGGCTCGGCCGAGCCCAGCACCCACTTCACGAACTCTGGCCCGATGGCCTTGCCGCCCAGTTGCTCGATGTCGAGCAGGGTGTAGTAATCCACCGCATTCGGGTCGTCCGCGTTCTCCGGCGCGATGCCGATCTCGCGGAACAGGGCGGCCTTGCGGTTGCGGATCAGCCGCTTCATCGCCTGCTTGTAGGCGTCCGGCGTGTCCATCAGCGAGAACAGCGAGAACAGCACCATCTGCACCTGCTGCGGCGTGGAGAGCCCTGCCGTGTGGTTCAGGGCCACGGTACGGCTGTCCGCCACGATGCGGTCGATGAACTTGAGCTGGTCCGGCGTGGTGGTGATGGAGTTGTAGCGCTTGTGCAGTGCCTTGCGCTGCGCCTCCGGCAGCTTGGCCAGCTGCTCGTCGAAGATGTTCTCGCGGTGCGTGGCAATCACGCCCAGCCGCCAGCCTGTGGCGCCGAAATACTTCGAGAACGAGTACACCAGGATGGTGTTGCGCGGGCAGAGCGCGAACAGCGAGACGAAGTTATCGGCAAACGTGCCGTACACGTCATCGGTGAGGATGATCAGGTCCGGGCGGGATTCGACGATGGAGGCCAGGTACTCCAGGCTCTCGTCGCTCATCCGCACGGACGGCGGGTTGCTCGGGTTGACCAGGAAGAAGGCCTTGACCTTGGGGTCGCGCAGCTTGTCCAACTCCTGCTTGGAGTACTGCCAGCCCGCCTTCGGGTCGGCATCGACCATCAACTCCACGAGCTGGTAGTCGTTCAGCTCGGGAATCTCGATATAGGGCGTGAAGATCGGCATGCCCAGCGCGATGGTGTCGCCGGCCTTGATCAGGTGGTTCTCGCGGAACGAGTTGAACAGGTAGGTCATGGCGGCCGTGCCGCCTTCCACCGCGAACAGGTCGAACTCGCCGATGAACGGATGGTCGCCGATCATCTCCTTGCGGATGTACTGGCCGACGACGACCTCGGACAGCTTCAGCATGCGGTCCGGCACCGGGTAGTTGCAGGCCAGGATGCCTTCGCACATCTCGTACAGGAAATCCCCGGCGTTCAGGCCGAGCTGGTCGCGCACGTAGGACACCGCGCCGGCCAGAAACTTCACGCCGGGCACGTTCTCGAATTCCCGGGCGAAGAGGTCGAAACGCTCCTCGATGCCATCCCGCCGCGGAAAGCCGCCCACGCCCTCGGGCATGTACGAGAACGACCGCTCCGACTCGCGCATCGCGAACAGCCCAAGCTGCCAGAAGCCATGGCGTGGCACGGTGGCCAGGAAGTTCGGATTGCCGCGCCCGGCATTGAGCATCAGGCGGTTGGCGTCGCCGCTGGCCAGCTGGATCAGTTCGTCCTTGAGTTCGAACGGCGACAGGCTGGAGAGTTTTGCAAGATCCGGTTTGCTCATCAATCGCTCCTTCAGGAAATCAGACCAGTCCGACCACGAGCGGACCCAGCAGGGTCAGCAGCACGTTGGCCAGCGCGTAGGTGATGGCGAACGGCACGGTGGGCACCGGGCTTTCCGCCTTGTCGAGGATGCCGCCGAAGGCGGGGTTGGCGCTGCGCGAGCCAGACAGCGCGCCGGCCAGCAGCGCGGCGTTGTCGTAGCGCAGCACGTAGCGGCCGAACAGCATGGTCAGGAACAGCGGCAGCAGGGTGACCACGGCGCCGAGCAGGAAGATGGTCACGCCACTGTCGCGCAGCGTGTGCACGGCCTGCAGGCCCGAGTTGATGCCGACGATGGCCACGAAGGCGGCCAGGCCGAAGTCCTTCAGCAACTGGCACGCGGCCGTCGGCATGGCGCCGTACATCGGATGCTTGGACCGCGCCCAGCCGAACACCAGGCCGGACAGCAGCGCGCCGCCGCCCGAGCCCAGCGTAAGCGGGATATCGCCGATGCGCACTACCAGCAGGCCGATCAGCAGGCCCACCAGCACGCCGGTGCCGAAGTAGACGAAATCGGTCTTCTCGCTCGGCACCAGCTCGTAGCCGGCGCGCTCGGCGGCGCGCCTGGTGTCCGCCGGGGTGCCGTAGAAGGTGATGATGTCGCCGTGCTGGAGCTTCAGGTCGGGCAGGATCGGCAGCGCGTGGTCGTAGCGCTCGATGCGTTCCAGGTACACGCCGTGCCGCATCTCGCGCTCCACCCCGGCCACGATCTCGCCCAGCGGCTTGTTGTTCATGCCAGTGGCCGTGAACACGGCGCGGCGAGTCTGCATGACCATGCCCATGCCTTCCGCATCGGCAATTTCCTCGCCGATCTGGAGCGCCGTGGGCACCATGGCGTCGCGTCGGCCCACCAGCAGCACGACGTCGCCCTCGTTCAGCACCGTGTCCTGCTTGAACTCGAGCGCCTTGCCGCCGCGCTGGATCTTCTCCACCGTGACGAGGTCCTCGCCGCCCATCTCGATCTGGGCCACGGTCTTGCCCGCCGCCCCGCCCACGCGGAACAGCCGGCCCACCAGCCGGGGCAGCGCGCCCGCCTGGCCCGGCCCGAACTGCGGCAGGCCGCCGTGCATGGACGCCTCCACCTTCTTCGAGTCAGTCTTCAGGTCGCTGCCCATGAAGCGGGGCAGGATGTTCACGCAGACGATGATCGCGCCGAGCGAGCCGAACACATAGGTCACCGCGTAGCCGATGGCGACGTTGGCCTGCATGATCTTCACCTGGTCCGGCGGCAGGCCGAGCTTGGTGATGGCGTCCCCGGCCGTGCCGATGATGGCCGACTGGGTCATGCCGCCCGCCGCCAGCCCCGCCGCGATGCCCTTGTCGAGGTGGAAGATCTTGGCCAGCACCACCACCGTGACCAGCCCCGCCACGGCCATGAACACCGCCATGGCGATCTCGCGCAGCGAACTGCGGTTCAGCGAGTTGAAGAACTGCGGGCCGCTTTCATAGCCCACCGCGTAGATGAAGACCGCGAACATCACGGCCTTCACGCCGTTGTCGATCTCCACGCCCACCTGGCTGATGATCACGGCCGCCAGCAATGAGCCGGCCACGCCACCCAGCTGGAACTTGCCGAACGTGATCTTGCCGATGGCGTACCCGACCGCCAGCGACAGGAACAGCGCCGACTCGGGTGACTTCTGGAAGATGGTGTGCAACCAATCCATGGGACCTCCTGAAACGCGACACAGGGTCAAAGTTTTGACGGGGAACGGCAGGGGGTGTGTGACGCAGCGGGAGGCGAACTGGGAGGGCGGGTGAAATCCATGGCGCGGCGGGGGCTCCTCGTCGGACGCCTGCCGGGGGCGGCAGACGTGAAGGATTATCCGCGTGGCGTTATTCAGCCCGTACTGAATTGTTTTGGATGCGTATTAAACGCATTGGAGGAATGTGACGAATCGGACGCCGCGCCGGAGGTGGCGCCGGCGTCGCAAATCATTACTTGCCGCTGGCGAGCCGCTCCTGGATATGCTGGGCGCGCTGGGCCGAGCCCGGGTGCGAGCTGAGCATGCTGGACTGGCCGCCATCGAGCGTCGCCATTTTCTGGAACGCGGTGACCAGCGCCTGGCGGTTGGCGCCATTCCTGGTCAGCAGGTCGAACGAGTAGTCGTCGGCGGCGCTTTCCTGGCGCTGGGAGAACTGCGCGTTGACGAACTGCTCGCCGATGGCGGCCAGTTGCGACGAGGACAGCGCGGTCAGCGTGGCGTTGCCGGTGGCGCCGAGCAGCCCGCGCGCGGCGGCGGTGGTGTAGGCCACCTGCATGGCCGACTTGGTGTGGCCGAGCGCCACGTGGCCCACCTCGTGGCCGAGCACGCCGCGGACCTCGTCGTCGCTCATCATGTCCATCAGCCCGCTGTAGACGCGCACGCAGCCGTTGGCCATGGCCCAGGCGTTGACGTCCTTGGTCACGTAGACCTTGGCGTCCAGCGGCAGGCCGGTGTTCTGCAGGCCACTCATGACCGTGGCCAGCCGCTTGGTGTAGGGGCTGTCGGCCGGGGCGAGCGTGTTCTTCTTGTCCATCTCGGCGCAGGACTGGTCGGAGAGCTGCTTGACGCTCATGTCGGAGAGCGTGGCGGCGGTGAACAGGCTGCCGCCGGCCTGCGTCAGGCTGTTCATGTCGGCACCGGCGCAGCCGGCGAGCAGCAGCGCGCAGCCAAGGGCCGCGCTGGCCGATGCGGCGGGGGCGGTGAAGCGGTTCATAGTCTTCCCTGAGTCGTCAAATGTCATGGCATGCAGACAACATCCACGGGGGATGCGGCGCAGGGAAAGGATAGGCAAGCCGGCGGGGGGCTGGCTAGTGGAGTTCGTCCGACATGGCTGACGGCGGGTGGCTCAGGTAAACCGCTCGTGCAGCACCATCACGGACAGCCGCTTGTTCTTCCAGTACATGTCGTGGATGCGCGGGCGCAGCAGCTGGAGCGCGTCCGCATCCACTGCGTGGAAGGTCAGCATGACCGAGGGGCGCGAGCCGTCGCCCTCGATATGCTCGATCTCGTCCGGCGCCGGAATGCCGTACTTGCCGAGGAAGGCGAGCAGTTCCTCGTCGGTGGTGCCGTCCGGTACGTTGGTCAGCATGAATAGGGCCATGATCTCGCCTCCTGGCGGAACCGGGTGAATGGCGGGTCGGCGGTGCCCGCAATCGAACCTTAGCTCCACGCGCCGCGCGCGGCAACCGGGGCGGGCCCAAAGGCCAATCTGTTTCCCTTTGCCTCCGCCCGGCAAAGCCACCACACTGTAAGCGGAACGCTCCCTGTTTCTCCCCTGCCAGAGGAGGGCCGCGCATGAGCAAGTCATCGAAGAAGGGCAAGGACCGCGCGCCGGAGGACTCGTACCCATCTCCGCCGCCGCCGCCGCCGGAGGCGGGCGCGCGCATGTCGAACAAGGACTATCTCGCGGCGCTGCGCGAACTCCATGTGGAGCTGGTCAAGCTCCAGCAATGGGTGGTGCAGAGCGGCAGCAAGATCTGCATCGTCTTCGAGGGGCGCGACGGCGCCGGCAAGGGCGGCACGATCAAGGCGCTGACCGAGCGCGTGAGCCCGCGCATCTTCCGCGTGGTGGCACTGCCCGCCCCGACCGACCGCGAGAAGAGCCAGATGTACGTGCAGCGCTACCTGCCGCACCTGCCGGCCGCCGGCGAGATCGTCATCTTCGACCGCAGCTGGTACAACCGCGCCGGCGTGGAGCGCGTGATGGGTTTCTGCACGCCGGACGACGTGGAGAGCTTCCTGCGCTCCGTGCCGCTGGTGGAGCGCGCCATCATCGCCTCCGGCGTGATCCTGATCAAGTACTGGCTCGAAGTGAGCCAGGCCGAGCAGACGCGGCGGCTCCAGGCGCGCATCCACGATGGCCGCAAGACCTGGAAGCTGACCGGCATGGACCTGAAGTCCTACAGCCGCTGGTACGACTATTCGCGTGCGCGCGACGCCATGTTCGCCGCCACGGACACCCCCGACACGCCCTGGTACGTGGCCGATTCGAACGACAAGCGGCGCGCGCGCCTGAACATCATCAGCGACCTGCTGGATCGGATTCCGTACCAGGCGCCGGCGCGCAAGCCGCCCAAGCTTCCCGAGCGCCAGAAGCGCGGCGGCTACCGCGAGTCGGACCACCCGTTCCGCCATATCGCCACGCGGTACTGACGATATTGACGATACCGGCGCCGCCAGGGCGCTGGCACGCGGAGGGCGCGCATGAAAGCCGATGGAGCGCTGCACGGGTGGATGCCGGCCTGGCTGGCCGGCTATCGCCGCGAATGGCTGCGGCCCGATGTGGTCGCGGGCCTGGGCGCGGCGGCCGTGGTCATTCCGAAGTCGCTCGCCTACGCCACCATCGCCGGGCTGCCGGTGCAGGTGGGGCTATACACGGCCTGCGTGCCGATGGCGATCTACGCGCTGCTCGGCACCTCCCGGCTGCTCAGCGTGAGCACCACCACCACGCTGGCGATCCTGGCCGGCGCGGCGCTGGCGCAGGTGGCTGCCGCCGATCCTTCGGCAAACCTGCTGGTGGCCTCGGCCACGCTGGCCCTGCTGGTGGGGCTGGTGCTGGGGGCCGCGTGCGCGCTGCGGCTCGGCTTCGTCGCGGACTTCATCTCGGAGCCGGTGTTGGTGGGCTTCAAGGCCGGCATCGGCATCGTCATTGTGGTCGACCAGATTCCCAAGCTGCTCGGCATCCATTTCGCCAAGGGGTCGTTCCCGCACAACGTGTGGGCGATCGTGCAGGGCGCGCCGCATGCGTCGATGCCGACGTTGGCGATTGCGCTCGTCACCCTCGCCCTGCTGGCGTTCATGGTCTGGCGCCTGCCCCGGGCGCCGGCGCCGCTGATTGCGGTGGCGCTCGGCGTGGCGGTCGTGGCGCTGCTGGACCTGCCGGCGCGCGGCGTGGAGATCGTCGGGCGGGTGCCCACGGGGCTGCCGGCGGTAATGCTGCCGGACCTGTCGATGGTGGCCACGCTGTGGCCGTCCGCGCTCGGCATCGCGCTGATGAGCTTCACCGAGACCATCGCCGCCGGCCGGGCTTTTGCGCACGAGCGCGAGCCGCCGCCGCAGCCGAACCGCGAACTGCTGGCCACGGGGCTCGCCAATGCCGGCGGTGCCCTGCTCGGGGCGATGGTGGCCGGTGGCGGCACCAGCCAGACCGCCGTGAACCAGCGCGCCGGGGCACGCTCGCAACTCGCCGCGCTGGTCACGGCCGGCGCCGCGCTCGGCACCATGCTGCTGCTGGCGCCGGTGATCGGCCTGATGCCCAATGCCACGCTGGCCGCCGTGGTCATCGTCTACTCGATCGGGCTGATCGATCCGGCCGAGTTCCGCGCCATCCGCAAGATTCGGCGCATGGAGTTCGTGTGGGCGCTCGTCGCCATGGCTGGCGTGGTGGGGCTGGGCACGCTGCAGGGCATTCTCGTGGCGATCATCGTCTCGCTGCTGGCGCTGGCCTACCAGGCGGCCGACCCGCCGTTGTACGTGCTGGCCCGCAAGCGCGGCACCAATGTGTTCCGGCCGCTCTCGCCGGAGCATGCCGGTGACGAGGTCTTCGCCGGGCTGCTGATCCTGCGGCCCGAAGGGCGCGTGTTCTTCGCCAATGCGCGGCGGCTGGGTCAGCGCATGCGCCAGCACGTGACGGAGGACATGCCGCGCGTGGTGCTGCTCGACCTTTCCGGTGTGATCGATCTCGAATACACGGCGCTCAAGATGCTGATCGAGGCCGAGCGCGCGCTGGGGGAGCAGGGCGTGTCGCTGTGGCTGGCCGGGCTGAACCCCGAGGTGCTGGCGATGGTGCGCCGCGCCGCGCTGGCCGATGCGCTCGGCGCCCATCGGATGTTCGCCACGCTCGAACAGGCGCTGGTCCGGTTTCAGTCGCCGGATACTTCGTCGCCGGCGGCTTCGTCGTCGTAAGCCGTCTCGTCAGGCGGCCCCGGCACCCGCGTGGCGGCCTGCGCGCGCCATGCCGAGGGCGCCATGCCGAACTCCCCCGTGAACCAGCGCGTGAACGTGCTCGGTGAGCCGTAGCCGAGCAGCACCGCCACCTGCGCCAGCGGCACCCGGGGGTTCTCCACATGGCGCGGGGCCTGCTCGCGCCGCACCGCGTGCAGGATGTCGTGAAAGCTCGCGCCTTCGTCGCCGAGCGCGCGCTGCAGCGTGCGCAGGCTCATGCCGAGCCCTTGGGCGACGGAAGCACCGGTGGCGCGACCCATCGGCAACAGCAGGGCGATGGCGCCGCGTACCTCATGGGCGACGGTCGGCGCGGCGGGCCGGGGCAGCGCCTCCACCACGCGCTGGGCGTGGCGCGCCATGGCCGGATCGGCGCCCGGATTCGGCACGTCGAGGTCGACGGCGCGGCAGACGATGCCGTTGTACTCGTCGTTGAAGGCCAGCCCGCAGCGGAACAGTCGCCGGTGCACGCTCTCGTCGGCAGGCGCCGGGTGCGTGAAGCACACGCGCAGCGGCTGCCAGCGTGCGCCAAGCAGCGCGTTGCAGAGGCGGAAGACCACGCCCATCGCCAGTTCGCCGGCCTGGCGCGAGGGCGCCTCGCCCACCACTTCCACGCGGATGATGACCGAGCTGCCGGCGTCTTCGAGCAGCATCGCCACGGATTCGTTGACCAGATGGCGGTAGCGGATGATGGTGGCCAGCGCCGCGCGCAGGTTGGGCTGGTGGGCGATCAGCAGGCTGATGACGCCGAAGTCCGCCAGCTGGCGCGACTCGGCCATGCGCAGCGCGAAGTTGTCGCAGCCGCTGGCCGCCGCCGCGTCCTCGAGCAGCGTCACGCAGGCGGCCATCGGCACACGGAAGTCCGGATCGGCCAGCAGGGTGCGCTTGAGGCCGGCCTGGCGCAGCAGGGGCTGCACATTGAGCCCGCGCGCCTCCGCCACTTCGAAGAAATTGGTAAGCGCCGCGGCGCGTATCCGTGTATCCAAGCCGTCTCCCCCTGGCTGAGTGCCCGGTGTGATCCCGGGCATCCGTGCGCCGATGATAGGCGCGGGTGGCGCGAATTGCAAAGTCGATGGAAGGAATTGTCACGCGTGCCGCGACCCCCCGGGCCTACATTGGGCTCAACGCGGCGCAAGGTGTGCCGCTCCGCCTGACAGGAGAGTTGGCATGGCAAGAATCGTACGCATGATGGAAACGGGTGGCCCCGAGGTACTGCGGCTGGAAGAGGTGGAAGTGGGCGATCCCGGCCCGGGCCAGGTCCGCATCCGGCACGTGGCTGTCGGTCTGAACTACGCCGATACCTACTTTCGCAACGGCACGTATCCGGTGCCGCTGCCGTCCGGCATGGGCGTGGAAGCGGCTGGCGTGATCCAGGCCGTGGGCGAGGGCGTGCGCAACGTCGCCGTGGGCGACCGCGTGACCTACACCGGCTTCCTGAACACGCTCGGCGCGTACAGCAGCGAGCGCATCATGCCGGCGGCGCCGCTGATCCGGCTGCCCGAGTCGATCGGCTTCGAAACCGCCGCCGCGATGACCATGCGCGGCCTGACCGCCGCCTACCTGATGCGCCGCATCCACGCGTTCCGGCCGGGCAACACCATCCTGCTGCACGCAGCCGCTGGCGGCGTGGGCTTGATCGTCTCGCAGTGGGCCAAGCTGCTCGGGCTGACGGTGATCGGCACGGTGTCCACCGATGCCAAGGCCGCCATCGCCGCCGCCCATGGCTGCGACTACACCATCAACTACAGCCATGAGGATGTGGCCCAGCGCGTACGCGAACTGACCGACGGGCAGGGCGTGGACGTGGTGTTCGACAGCGTCGGCAAGACCACCTTCATGTCCTCGCTGGACTCGCTGCGTCGGCGCGGCACGCTGGTCTGCGTCGGCACGGCTTCCGGCCCGATCCCGCCGTTCGACCCGGTGCTGCTGGCGATGAAGGGCTCGCTGTTCGTCACGCGTCCGGCGCTGGCCGACTACATCGCCGATCCGGCCGAGAAGGCGGAGCTGGCGGGCGAACTGTTCGACCACGTCGGCGCCGGCCGCATCGGCATCGAGATCCACCAGACCTATGCCCTCGAAGATGCCGTGCAGGCGCACCGCGACCTCGAGTCGCGCCGCACGACCGGTTCGTCGATTTTCGTGATTTGAAGGAGACCGCCATGCGAGTGGAACCCCTGACCTGCCATATCGGCGCCGAACTGTCCGGCGTCAACCTGGGCGAGGCGTCGCGCGATGCCGGCCTGTTTGCCGAGATCAAGTCGGCGCTGCTCCAGCACAAGGTGCTGTTCCTGCGCGACCAGGACATCACCCGGGCCGAGCACGTGGCCTTCGCGCGCCGCTTTGGCGAGCTGGAGGACCACCCGGTGGTCGGCAGCGACCCGGAGCACCCCGGCCTGGTGCGCATCTACAAGTCGCCCGACAGCAAGGTGGAGCACTACGAGAACTCGTTCCACTGCGACGCCACCTGGCGCGCCGCGCCGCCGATGGGCTGCGTGCTGCGCTGCGTGGAAACCCCGCCCGTGGGCGGCGACACGATCTGGGTGAACATGGCCGAGGCGTACCGCCGGCTGCCGGACGACATCAAGATCCGCATTCACGGCCTGCGCGCCAAGCACAGCATCGAGCACACCTTCGGCGCCAATATGCCGCCGGAGAAGCGCGCCGGCCTGGCGGCCCAGTTCCCGATGGTGGAGCACCCGGTGGTGCGCATCCACCCGGAGACCAGCGAGCCCGTGCTGTTCGTCAACGCCTTCACCTCGCACTTCGCCAACTACCACCGGGGCGACACCGTCCGCTTCGGCAAGGACTTCATGCCCGGCTCGGGCGACCTGCTGCAATACCTGTGCGCGCAGGCCGAGGTTCCCGAGTTCCAGGTGCGCTGGCGCTGGACGCGCAACAGCGTGGCGATCTGGGACAACCGCTGCACGCAGCACTACGCCGTGCAGGACTACGCGCCTACCGTGCGCAAGATGGAGCGCGCCGGCATCGTCGGTGACGTGCCTTACTGACTGACCGCGAGATGCCTCACATGACAGATTTCAAGACCGATGCCCGCATCGTCTCCACCCCCTCGGCCTACGCCTACCCGCTGCTGGTCAGCCAGTTGCTCGTCAACGCGCTGAGCCTGAGCCCGGAGCAGGAGATCACCTACCAGGGCACCACGCGCTACACCTACCGGGCGTTCCGCGGCCGCATCGGCCAACTGGCCTCGGCGCTGGGCGCGCTGGGTGCCCGCCACGGCAGCACCGTGGCCGTGATGGACTGGGACAGCCACCGCTACCTGGAATGCTATTTCGGCGTGCCGATGATGGGCGCCACGCTGTTCACCGTGAACGTGCGGCTTTCGCCGGCGCAGATCCTGTACACGCTCAACGACTCGCAGGCCGAGATCGTGCTCGTGCACCGTGACTTCCTGCCGCTGCTCGAGGAGATCCGCGACCAGCTAACCGGCGTCAAGCGCTTCGTGCTGATGGCCGATGGCGAGCCGGCGCCGGCCACCACGCTGCCGCTCGACGGCGAGTACGAGGCGCTGCTCGCGGCGGCCTCGCCGGACTACCCGTTCGCGGAGTTCGACGAGAACACCCGCGCGGCGATGTTCTACACCACCGGCACCACGGGCGACCCCAAGGGCGTGTCGTACAGCCATCGTCATATCGTGCTGCACGCGCTGACCACGGCCACCACGCTGTGCTCACCGCGTACGGGCCAGCGCCTGCACCGCGAAGACGTGTACATGCCGATCACGCCGATGTTCCACGTGCTGGCGTGGGGCATCCCGTACGTGGCCATCCTGCTGGGGCTGAAGACGGTGCTGCCGGGCCGCTACGTGCCGGCGCAGCTGCTGGCGCTGCGTGCGTCCGAGGGCGTGACGTTCTCGCACTGCGTGCCGACCATCCTCCAGATGCTGCTGCAGACCGCCGGCGAGACCGGGCAGGACCTGTCCGACTGGCGCGTCATCATCGGCGGCTCGGCCCTCCAGCCGGCGCTGTGCGCGGCGGCGCTCGATGCCGGCATCGACGTGTTCTCGGGCTACGGCATGTCCGAGACCGGGCCGATCGTCGCGCTGGCCCAGCTCGCGCCCGGTGTCCGTCCGGCCAGCCGCGAAGCCGAGATCGCCATGCGCTGCGCCACGGGGCGACCGGTGGCGATGGTCGACTTCCGTATCGTGGACGAACAGATGCGCGACGTGCCGCACGATGGCCGCCACCAGGGCGAGATCGTGCTGCGCGCGCCGTACCTGACCGAGTCGTACCACGGCAAGCCGGAGGCCTCCGAAGCGCTGTGGGCCGGCGGCTACCTGCATACGCAGGACATCGCCGTGATGGGCGCGGATGGCGGCGTCCGCATCGTCGACCGCATCAAGGACGTGATCAAGACCGGCGGCGAGTGGGTGTCGTCGCTCGAGGTGGAGGGCCTGGTGGCGCAGGTGCCCGGCGTGCGCGAGTGCGCGGTGATCGGCGTGCAGGACGCGCGCTGGGGCGAGCGGCCGATGGCCTTCGTGGTTGGCCAGCCCGGCCACGCGGTGGATGCGGCCGATATCCGCCAGCGCCTGCTGGACCATGTGGCCGGCAACCGCCTCAGCAAGTTCGCGGTACCGGAGGCGGACCGCATCGTCTTCGTGACCGAGATCCCCAAGACCAGCGTCGGCAAGATCAACAAGAAGCAGCTGCGCGAGTCCGCGCAAGGCTGACCCCGGCCGGGGGAGGAGAGCAGCAAAAAGGCCAGCCGCGAGGCTGGCCTTTTCTTTGGTCATCGTCGATCCGGCCAGGCGGACCCTCTCACGCAGGCACCTTCAGCATGCGTTGCAGCAGCGGCTCCAGCCGGGGCAGGAGGACCAGGAATAGCAGGGCGATGCAGAGGTTGAAGATCAGATGTGCCGCCGCCACGCTCATGGCGGGGTCGCCCAGGCGCGCCAGCGCGGCGGTCAGCGGGCCGATGGCGGGATAGAACAGCAGCGCCCCGATCAAGTTGAACAGCATGTTGGCGATGGCGGTTGCCTTGGCCACCGGGCTCATACGCAGGCTGGAAATCAGCGCTGTCGAGGTCGAGCCGATATTGGCCCCCACCACAATGCCGACGGCGCCGACCATGGGGATCATGTCCTGCTGCGCCAGCACGATGGCAAGGCCGGTGGTCACGCTGCTCGACTGCACCAGCGCCGTGAACACCGCACCAATCAGTACTGCCATCCATGCCTCGCGCGCCTGCTCGAGGCCGGCGGCGAACCACGCCTGCTGCTGCAGCGGCTTCAGTTCGCTGGAAATGAGGTCGAGGGCGAGGAAGATCAGGCCGAAATAGAAGGCCGCCTTGCCGATCGCCTGGATTCGGCTTGGCACGGCGGAGATCACCGTGCCGGCGATGATGAAGAAGGGGCCGATGCCGGTCAGCTTGAGCGACACCAGCCATGCCGTGGCCGTGGTGCCCACATTGGCGCCGAGCAGTACGCCCAGGCTGCCGAGGAAGCTGATGACGCCGGCATCGACGAGCGTCACGGCCAGTGCCGTGGTGGCGCTGCTCGACTGCACCAGCGCGGTGACGACCGCACCGATCAGGAAGCCGTACCAGCGATTCGCTGTCACGCGCGGCAGCCATGCCTGGAGTCGCGATCCGCCCACGTCCTGCAACTCGCGGCTGAACGCCTGGAGGCCATAGAGAAACAGGACTACGGCGGCGATGGCTGCCGAGGCAATCTGAAGCGAACCCATGGGAGTGGTAGCCCGAAGCGATTTGATAGTCGGTTCATATCAAATGCGGGAGGCTTCGTCAACGCATCGCGGCAGCGAAGCGCTGACCTGACACGACGTGCTGGCCAACTTCCCCTTCAAGGCTGGATATTGAACGTCTTCACGATGCCTGCGTTGCGGTCGAACTCGGCGCGCACGGACTGGCTCAGTTGCGGTAGCGGCAGTTCGGCGATGGGCTCGTAGCCGAGGGCTTCCATGCGGGCGCGGACCTTGGGGGTCTGCGCGGCCTTGTCGACGGCGGTCTGGATCTTGCGCGCCAGGTCTTCCGACATCTGGCCCGAGGCCACCACGCCGATCCAGTTGCTGAAGTCGACGTCCGGATAGCCGAGTTCGGCGAAGGTCGGCACGTCAGGCAGCAGTGGCGAGCGCGTCTTGGCGGCCAGCGCGTAGGGCTGGAGCTTGCCGGCCTTGATCAGCGGCAGCGAGGTGACCATGCCGTCGTACATCACGGCGATCTGGCCGCCCATGACTTGCGTCAGGGCCGGGCCGGAACCCGCGAACGGCACGTGCTGGAGGTCGATGCCGGTCTTCTGGTTGACGATCATCCCCGCGTAGTGAGAGGCCGTGCCGGCGCTGTACGAAGCAAAGCCGAGCTTGCCCGGATGCGCCTTGGCGTAGCTGACCAGGCTCTTGAAGTCCTTGGCCGGCAGTTGCGGCGCGCCGACCATCAGCAACCGCGAACGCGCGATGGCGGCCACGGGGCGGATGTCCTTGAGCGGATCGAAGTTGCTCTTCAGCACGTGCGGGATCTCGGTCAGCACGTTGCTGGCCGTGACCATGATGGTCTGGCCATCGGCCGGTGCGGCGATCAGCGTGTGGATGGCGATGCCGCCGCCCGCGCCGGGCTTGTTGTCGACCACGACCGGCTGGCCGAGATCGGCGGAAAGCTGCTCCGCCAGCAGGCGGGCGACCACGTCCATGGTGCCCCCAGCGGGGGCCGGCACGAGCATGCGTACCGGCTTGTTGGTCCACGCAAACGCGGCCGGCATGGCCAGCGCGAGCAGGACAGCCACGGCGGTGCGCCGCGGTATCAGGTGGGCAAGGCGTTGGGCCATGCTTGTCTCCGTTCGATGTATTGGAATAGTAGGGCAGGCACGCTCAGGCGGCGTGTCTTGTTCCCGTATTGCCGGGATTGCGGCGCTGGGCGATGGCCGCCAGCGTGGCGGCGCGCTCCAGCAGCGTCATGCGGGGCCAGCGGCCGATCTCCAGGGGGGTACGGCGACACCCCTGGCAGAACTGGCCGGACAGGTCCATGCGGCAGATATTGATGCAGGGATCGGTCAGTGCGTCCATGTCGTGCGTCAGCCAGTATCAGGCGGGGCGGCGCGGCAGGTTGCGCTCGCCGGCCCGGCGGTTCGGGGCCATGCCGTGCGCGCGCAGCGTCTCTTCGGCGCTGTCGTACCAGGTGCCGATGCGGTAGATCGCGCGGGCTTCCTTGCCGGTGGCGATCTCGCGGCCCAGTTCCTTGGCCACGCGCACGCACTGCTGGATCTGCTGCACCGAACTCATGCGATTGCCGTGCTGGTCGATGATGGTGTCCTCGATGCCGCAACGCGGGTGCAGGCCCATCGCCATCGCCATCATGTTGAACGGCAGCACGTTCTTGAGCAGCGACTCGGCCGTCAGCGTGCAGCCATCCGGCGCGCGGTGGATGAAGTTGAAGAAGTTGAACGGGTTGGGGCCGTCGAAGCCGCCGCCGATGCCGATCCAGGTCAGGTTCAGCGGGCCCAGGTAGACCCCGGCGCGCACCAGGCGCTCGAGCGTCTCCAGCGCGTGCATGCCAGTGAGCTGGAAGTGCGGCTGCACGCCGGCGCGTTGCAGGCGGCGCAGGTGCTCGGCCACCCAGGCCGGGCCGGCCGGCACGGTCATCTCGCTGTAGGCCGCCTGGTACGCCGGGTTTTCGAGCGAGGTGCCCGCGACGTACTCGGGGTACAGCAGCTCCATGATGTTCATCTGCGTGGTGTTGATGGCCACGGTCACCTGGTCGGGCTTCGGCGTGAGTTCGGCCAGCATGTGGCGCGTGTCGTCCGAGAGCCATTTGGCGGATTCACCTTCGTCTTCCGGTGCGAACGAGATCGACCCGCCCACCTGGATGATCATGTCCGGCACGGCCTTGCGCACGCCGGCGATCAGCTCGTTGAACTTGGACAGGCGCTTGGAGCCCTTGCCGTCGAGTTCGCGCACGTGCAGGTGCAGCACGGTGGCGCCGGCTTCGTAGCAATCCACGGCTTTCTGGATCTGGGCTTCCATGGTGACGGGGATGTCTTCCGGGAAGTCCTCGGGCATCCACTCGGGGCCGTACGGCGCCACGGTGATGACCACTTTGTCCATGTTCTCGGGGTGAAGGGAATCGTCAAGAAATTGCATGTTGTCTCCTCGCTGGGTGCGGTGGGAATGTGCGGACGGCACGCGGGGCGCCGGTGTCCGAAGTATCGGCCAGCGGGTATACGCGGTTTGACATGACGGGACATTGAATTAACCTGTGGGGACACCCCGGGAAAGCACGCATCCATCCTTCTATGTGCCTATGTCCTATACGTTGCGCGGCGCCAGCCTGACCCATTACGTGGATGTGGCGCGGGCCGTCGGGCTCGACCCCTACCAGCAGTTGCGCGCGGCGCGCATCGCGCGCTCCGCGTTGCTGGATCCAAACTTGCGCATCCGGGCCGAACTGGTCGGCGGGCTGCTCGATGCCTCGGCGCAAGCGGCCGGCGTGGACGACTTTGGCCTGCGCATGGCGGCGCTGCGCGAGTTCTCGAACCTGGGCCCGCTGGCCTTCGTGGTGCGCGAGGCACCCACGCTGCGCGAGGCGCTGGTGTCGATGGTTCGCTACATGGACCTGCAGAACGAGGCGCTGGGGATGTGGGTGGAAGAGGCGGGGCCGCTGGTGGTGATCCGGCTGCAGATTCTGAGCGAGCGGCCCGGCACGATGCGCCAGGCCTCCGATCTCGCAGTGGGGGTGATGTTCCGCATGCTGCGGCTGTTCCTGGGCACCGGGTGGCGGCCGCGCAGCATCAGCTTCACGCACGCGGCGCCGGCCAGCACGGCCACGTCGCTGCAGCTGTTCGGCATGCCGGCGGACTACGGGCAGGATTTCGATGGCATCGTCTGCCAGGCGGCGGACCTGGAGGCGCCGCTGCCATCCTACGACCCGGTGATGGCGCGGCAGGTGAAGCAGTACCTCGGCACGCTGCTGGCGCAGTCGTCCGCGACGATGCAGGACCAGGTGCGCAAGCTGATCTACGCGCTGCTGCCCACCGGCCTGTGCACGGTGGATCGCGTGGCGCAGCACCTCAGCGTGGATCGGCGCACCGTGCACCGGCGGCTGGCGCAGGAAAAGACGACGTATTCCGATGTGCTCGATGCGGCGCGCACGGACCTCGTGCTGCGCTACATCGACAACGCCACGCGGCCACTCTCGGAAGTGGCCACGCTGCTTGGGTTTTCATCGCTCAGTGCTTTTTCGCGCTGGTTCTGCGGCCGCTTCGGCTGTAGCGTCACGGCCAGGCGCATGGGCAAGGCGGAGGCAAAAACGACCACCGCCGGCTGAGGGGCTGGCGGCGGTTTGAGCACGGGGCTCAGAAGCGGTGGCGGATGCCCACGGCGGCGCCGATCATCGACCGTTCGCCATTGCCCAGCGCGTAGCTGTTGCCGAGCGAGAGGCTGTTGGCGTAGACCGTGGCCAGCGATTCGAGCATCAGGCCGGCATTCTTGGCGTAGGCGGTGGTCAGGTACACGTCCGTGCGCTTGGAGAACGCGTAGTTGGCCACGAAGCCGATCTGCCACGGGTTGGCGAGCTGCGTCGCGCCGGCCAGGCTCTTGAGATCGTCGTAGTGATACTCGAGCGTCAGGCCGACGGCCGGCGTGAGTTGGTAGAGCGCGCCGATCCAGTACAGGTCGTCGCGCTGGATCACCGTGCCGCCCGCGTTCCTGTTCTGGCCCCAGCGGTAGCCGGCCATGATCTTGGCATCGCCAAAGCCGTAGCTGCCGCCGATGGCCGCCTTGCGCAGCGTGCCGCTGCTGGTGCCGATGGTCGGGTTCCACTGGTCATAGCCGACGGTGACCCCGAACGGGCCGGCCGCGTAGGCCACGGCCGCGCCGTAGGCGGTGTCGCGCCGGAACGAGCCCGGCACTTCGCCGTTACCGCCGATCGGCGTGGCCACACCCACCGTGGCCGGCAGCGCCAGGCCGGTGCCGAAGGACCAGTGCGCCAGCGCCGTGACCGGGCCGAACTGGCCCGTGTACTTGATGGTGTTGTCTTCGCGGAAGTTGGCGCCCGACTGCAGCACCACCGGCTCGTACTGGGTGGCGTAGGCGGTGGGCGAGAAGTTGGCGAGCGCCTCGAACATCGACGTGTACTGGCGCCCGAAGGTGATCTGCCCGAGTCCCGTGCGCTGCAGGCCGACAAACGCCTGACGTCCGAACATCCGGCCCGACTGCTGCAGCGTGCCCGAGTCCAGGCTGAAGCCCGACTCCAGCACGAACATGGCCTTCGCGCCGCCACCGAGGTCCTCGGTGCCGCGAATACCCCAACGGGAGCCGGCGAGGCCGCCCGAGTTCATGCGTACCACGTCGTGACCCTGCCCGCGGTTGAACTGGTTCGTGGCGACCGGCACCGCGCCCACGTGATTCGCGTATTCGACGTTCACGTCGGCCACGCCATATAGCGTGACCGCCGATTGTGCTTGTACTGCACCCGTTCCCGCAGTGGTCATCAGCGCCGCTGCGGCAATATTCCTGGCCTTCATGTTGTCTCCGTGTCTCGGTTCGAGTTATCTGCAACCGGGTCGGAGTATTGGCGGAACGGGCGCCGCCGATTTGACTGTCGGGGACAATCCTTTTTCATTTCGGGACAGATCGGGAAAACGCGAACCTGCCCTGCAGGACGGGCGCGGCAGTCACTTCACAACTGCGATTCGATGGGAAACAGCCCCATGAACCACACGCCGACGCGCCGCAGCACCGAGGACTCGGGCTCCGTGGTCAGCGGGGCGGCGTCCGGGTTCGCCTCGTCGATCCAGATCAGTTGGCGGCCCCGTTCGGGGTCGTCCTCCTCCGCGAGCCGCCACGCAATGCGCCCCAGATTCGGCAGGATCGCGCCGGCCACCTGCGCGGCCAGCGCCGGGCTCACGCAGACCACGCCCAGCTCCGTGTTGAGCTGCACCGAGCGCGGGTCCAGGTTCATCGAGCCGATAAAGACGGCGCTGTCGTCTGCCACGAAGGTCTTGGCATGCAGCGACGCGCGCGAGCTGCCGAACGCCGACAGCTTGGTATTGCCCGATTTGGTCGATTTTCCCGATGTTCCCGCCGCGGCCTCGGGGTCGTGCATCGGCTTGACCTCGTACAGCACCACGCCCATGCGCAGCAGCGTCTCGCGGTAGCGCTTGTAGCCGGCGTGCACGGCGGCCACGTCGGTGGCGGCGAGCGAGTTGGTCAGCACCGTCACGGCCACGCCGCGCTCGCGCAGCCCGCGCAACCACGCCACGCCCGCCTCGGCCGGCACGAAGTAGGGCGAGACGATCAGCAGCGTGCGCTGCGGCTGCACGTCCAGCGCGCGCAACTGGGGCACCAGATGGCCGGCCGTGTCCTCGGCAGCGCGCGTGATCTTGCCGGGATCATCGTAGAGCAGCGCGGCGCGGCCCCATGCGGCGACGGCGGGCGGCTCGGCGAGTACCTGCCGGAGCCGCTCGCGCGCGTGCACGGCGTAGGGGTGGTCCTGTTGGGCCGCCGCCAGCGCATCCAGCCGCTCGCGTAGCGCGGCCACGGCTTCCGGGTCGGCGCTGCGGCCGGTCAGCGTGCCCACCGGATAGGCCGCCTCGCTGTTCCAGTAGGCGTCGAACGCGCCGGAGACCTCGCGCACGATGGGGCCGTGCGTCAGCACGTCCAGATCGCCAAAGCTGACGGCGGGCGATGCGCCGAAGTACTCGTCGCCGATATTGCGCCCGCCGACGATGGCGGCCTGGTTATCGGCGATCAGCGCCTTGTTGTGCATGCGCCGGTTCACGCGCGAGAACTCCAGCAGCGCGCCCGCACGCCGGAAGGCGCGGCTGGCCACCGGGTTGAAGATGCGCACCTCGATGGCTGGATGGGCGTCCACGGCCAGCAGCAGGTTGTCGTCGGCGCCCACGCCGATGTCGTCCAGCAGCACCCGCACGCGCACGCCCCGGTCCGCCGCGCGCAGCACGGCATGGGCCAGGGATCGGCCGGTGGCGTCGTCGTGCCAGATGTAGTACTGGAGGTCGAGCGAGCGCTCGGCCTTTTCCGTCAGCAGCACGCGGGCGATCAGCGCGTCGACGTTGTCCGCCAGCAGGTGGAAGGCGCTCTGGTCTGGCGGGTCAGGGCGACGCTGCGCGGCGAGGCGGCCGAGCGTGGTTTGCGCGGTGTCTGTCATCGCGTGGCTCGGTTCACCGTCCGCCGGGGGCAGGCTGGCGCAGCCGGACAGCAGCGCGGCTGCCACCATCGTGACCATCGCCACCCGGGCCAGCACGCGTGCGGCAGCGGTCATGCATGTCTCCCGGGGAAGGGCAGGCCGCCCGCGCTGGCCAAGTCCAAAGGCCAATACAAATTGGCGCCGACGGCGTCGAGAATGGGAATGCTTGCCCCGGGAAAAGCAAGCGTTACGGCTACGCAAGAGGTGCTACGAACATAGTCCGGCATCGCGGAGATTGCAAACCGCTTCCCGGAGAGAGGAGGCAGCCATGGCTCGTTGGCTCGAGCGACTGATGTCCTGCGCGCGCGTTCTGGTCGCCGTGGCGTGGCTTGCCATGTTCACCGCACCCGGTGTCCCGGCGGCGCAGACCCCTGCACCCGCCGCGCTGCCGGCATCCACCGCGCCTGCGGCGCCGACCTTCAAGCCCGAGGAACTCGAGTCCCTCGTGGCGCCGATCGCGCTCTATCCCGATTCCGTGCTCTCCCAGGTGCTCATGGCGTCCACGTATCCGCTCGAGATCGTGTATGCGGCGCGCTGGGTCAAGGCCAATCCCAATGTGAAGGGCGACGCCGCGGTCAAGGCCGTGGAGAACCAGCCCTGGGATGTCAGCGTGAAGTCTCTGGTGGCCTTCCCGCAGGTGCTGGAGCCGATGAGCGACAAGCTGGACTGGACGCAGAAGCTCGGCGACGCGTTCCTGGCCCAGGAGCGCGATGTGCTGGCGGCGGTGCAGCGCCTGCGCGCCCGCGCCCGGGACTCGGGCAACCTCAAGACCAACGAGCAGCAGAAGGTGTCGGTGGAGCCAGGGCCCGCGCCGGTGCAGGGCCAGCCGCCACCGGTCGCCGAGACCATCATCCGCGTCGAGCCGGCCAATCCCCAGGTGATCTATGTACCGGCCTACAACCCCACCGTGGTCTACGGCTCATGGGGCTATCCGAGCTATCCGCCGTACTACTGGCCCCCGTATCCGGCCTACTACCCGGGGGCGGCGCTGGCCACCGGCTTCGCCTGGGGCGTGGGGCTGGCAGCGGCGGGCGCGATCTTCGGCGGCTGCAACTGGGGCGGCGGCGATGTGAATATCGACGTCAACCGGGCCACCAATATCGACCGCAATTTCGACCGCACCAAGGTGCAGGGCGGCGGCAAGTGGCAGCACGATTCCAGTCACCGGCAGGGCGTGTCGTACCGGGACAACGCTTCGCGCGAGAAGTACGGCAAGAACTCGGGCGGGGCGGACCGCCGCAGCGACTATCGCGGCAGGGAGGGTGGGCGCGAAGGTGGACGTGATGGTGGTCGTGATGGTGGCCGTGAGGGCGGACGTGAGGGCGGACGTGAGGGCGGACGTGAGGGCGGACGTGAGGGTGGCCGTGAGGGTGGCCGTGACGGTGGGCGTGACGGTGGGCGCGATGGCGTCGGCGGCGATCGGGCAACAGCTTCTGATCGGTCAGCAAACCGGGGCGACCGGCAAGGGGGCGACCGGGGCGACCGCCAAGGCGCCGGCGGCGACCGCGCGCAGGCCAGCAATCGGCAAGCCAGCGACCGCAGCCTGAGCACGGACCGTGGCCGGGGCGACATGGGCTCGGGCAGCGGGGCAGGCCGGGACAATGCCTTCCAGGGCGTAGGCGGCGGGCAAAGTGCGCAGCGCGACATGGACCGTGGCCGCGCCAGCTCGCAGCAATCGAACTTTGGTGGCGGGCACGCCAGCAGCCGTGGAACCGGCGGCGGTGGCGGTAGTCACGCGGGCAGCCGTGGCGGCGGGGGAGGCGGCGGCTTCGGCGGCGGCGGTGGCCGTGGCGGCGGTGGGGGTGGCCGTGGTGGTGGCGGCGGCAGGCGCTGAAAAGGGGAGACGATGACCGCGCGATCAACGCACCGCCTGGGGCGGCTTGCCGGAAGGGCCCGCTGGATGGCGGCCACGACAGCCATCGTGATGGCCTTGACGTGGCCATGGCCGGGCCCGGCGTGGGCCGCCAGCCAGCGGCATTTCCCATCGCCCGAAGCCGCCATGCTGGCATTCGGCGATGCCGTGGCGACCAGCGACGACGCCGCGCTGGGCACCCTGCTCGGTAGCGACTACCGGCGCCTGATCCCGCCCGTTGGCGCGGACGCGCGCTACCGCTTCCTGAGTGCCTGGAGTGTGTCGCACAAGATACTTCCCGAGGGTGCCGACCGCGCCCTTGTGGCGGTGGGCGACGATGGCTGGACCTTGCCGGTGCCGCTGGTGAAGTCGGCGCAGGGGTGGTACTTCAACGTGCCCGAGGGCGTGGACGAGATGCGCGTGCGGCGTATCGGGCGCAATGAGCTGGCTGTGATCCAGACCATGCTGGCGGTCTGCGACGCCCAGCGCGAATACGCCAGCGTCGATCATGACGGCGACGGCGTGCTGGTCTATGCCGGCAAGCTGTCCAGCTCGCCCGGCAAGCGCGACGGCCTGTACTGGCCCACGGGCGGCGGCGAGCCGCCGAGCCCGCTCGGCCCCGCCTTCCTGGCTGTCGGCAAGGGCAATACCACGCAGGACGGCTACTACGGCTATCGCTATAAATTGTTGACGGCACAAGGACCGGCGGCGCCCGGCGGTGCCTACGACTACGTGGTCAACGGCCGGCTGTTCGGCGGCTTTGCCATCGTGGCGTGGCCCGTGCGATACGGCGATACCGGCGTCAAGAGCTTCATGGTCAACCACGAGGGCCAGGTGTACGAAGCCGACCTCGGTCCCAACAGCGCGGCGCGCGCGCAGGCCATGACCCGCTTCGATCCTGGCCCGGGATGGGCCAAGACGGCCCCCTGAGCCTCCGGCGCCGCCCCCGCAGGGCGGCGTCCGTGTGCAGGAAGAGATTGCAATTGCGCAGGCCGCCCACTAATGTGAAAGCCGACCATACATAGATCACGAATCTGGCGAATTCGCTTTGTCGTCTTTCTTGACGATTCCTGGCCTTATCCGGGGTGCAGCGCAACGTATATCCGGGCGCAGTACGCGCAGATCGCGCAGTCAGCAAAACATGGACGCACAAGCTCCAGGGGGTAACTGCCATGAATCGTCGTTCGTTCACGACCCTGCTCGGCGTGGCCGCACTGGCCAGTCTCAACGCCGCCTGTACCACCTCTTCCGGTTCCGCCTCGGATAACGCCAGCAAACGCAAGGAAATCGACGCGGGCGCGGACGGCGCGCTGAACCGGCTCTATAGCTCGGTCAACGGCTCGCAGGCCCTGGCCAGCAAGGCCACCGGGATTCTCGTCTTTCCCAAGATCATCGCCGCCGGGCTGGGTATCGGCGGCGAGTATGGGGAGGGCGTGCTCCGCACTGCCGGCCAGCCGGCGGGCTACTACCGCACCTCCACCGCGGCCTTCGGGCTGATTGCCGGCGCGCAGTCCAAGATGATGGTGATGATGTTCATGACGCCGGAAGCCTTGCAGAAGTTCCAGCAAAGCAAGGGCTGGACGGCCGGGGTGGACGGCTCCGTCGCGGTGGCGCAGGTCGGCGCCAACGGGCTGATCGACACCAACACGGCGCGCGCGCCGATCGTCGCCTTCGTGGTGACGAATGCCGGCCTGATGGCGAACCTCTCGCTGGAAGGCACCAAGATCAGCAAGCTCGACATCTAGTCGGGCCGCGGAGAGACCGCATGAGCCGATCCCCCCGGATTCCACATGGGACGACGTGGCTGTTGGCAGTGGCCAGCGTGGCCGCCGGCTGCGCAGTGGCGGACGCGCTGTGGCGCGCATTGCCGCACAAGCGCGCCCCGCCGCGCGCGCCGGCGCCGCGCACCGGGCGGCTGCGGCGGCGCGGCGAGAACGGCGCCGATGCCGACTATGCCTCGCTGATGCGCTCGTCCCGGCTCTCCAGCATGGGCGAGCTGGCCGGCTCGCTGGCCCATGAACTCGACCAGCCGCTGACCGCCATCGTCAGCAATGCCCAGGCCGCGCGCCAGTACCTGGAGTCCGATGTCATCGACATGGACGAGGTGCGCGAGATTCTCAAGGACGTGAACGACGAAGCGTGCCGAGCCAGCGCCACGGTGCGGCAGATCCGCGCGCTGATCAAGGGCGAGTCCCGCGTGCTGGGGCCGCTGGACATCGGCGCCGCCATCGACGAGGCCCTGGCGCTGGTGCGTGGCAACGCGCTCGGGCGCGGCATCGTGCTGACCCGGCAGGTGGCGTCGCCGCTGCCGCGCGTCAATGGCGATGGGGTGCAGATCCAGCAACTGCTGCTCAACGTGCTGCTTAACGCCTGCGATGCCGTGGACCGGGGCGTGCCCGGCAGTGGCACCCCGCGCGAGGTCACGGTGATGGCGCACGTGGCGGAGGGGATGGTGCAGATCGCGGTGCGCGACAGCGGCGCCGGCGTGGACCCCGGCGACCTCGAGCACATCTTCGAACCGTTCGTCACCTCGAAGCCGCAGGGCATGGGGCTCGGGCTGTCGATCAGCCGCGCCATCGCCGCGCGCCATGGCGGCACGCTGGACGCGTGGAACAACGCGGACCGTGGCATGACATTCCAGTTTTCGCTGCCCCAGGAAGGCATGCCCACACGACGCGGCGTCCGCATGCCGCGCGGGCTTGCCATGGCCGAATCGTCTTTCAAAGGATAGCGCCATGAGCGAACACGTTCCGACGGTGTATATCGTCGACGATGACCCCGGTGTCGTGCGCGCGCTGGTGCGGCTGGTCAAGGCGCACGGCTACCAGGCGGTGGGCTTCAACGATGCCTGGGCCTTCCTCGATGCGCGCGCGGCGGACCCCGGTCCGGCCTGCGTGATGCTGGACCTCCAGATGCCGGGCATGGACGGCATCACGCTCCAGCGCCGGCTCGACGGCGAGCTGCCGGTGATCTTCGTCACGGGCCATGCCGATGTCCCCTCCACGATCCTGGCCATGCTGGCCGGCGCCACGGACTTCCTGCTCAAGCCGGTGCAGGAAGACGCGCTGCTGGCGTCGCTCGAACGGGCCTGCCGCTGCGCCGTGGCGCGGCACATGGAACACGAGGAAATGGCCGACCTGCGCGAGCGGCTCGACCGCCTGACCCCGCGCGAGCGCGAGGTGATGGCATGGGTGGTCACCGGCCGCCTGAACAAGCAGGTGGCCAGCGAACTGGGCACGGTGGAGAAGACCATCAAGGCCCATCGCGCCAGCGTCATGCGCAAGCTGGAGGTCGGTTCGCTGGCCGAGCTGGTGCGCATGGCCGACAAGCTCGGCCTGCCCGCCGTGGCCGCCGCACGGACACCCCACCGCGCGGGTGCGGGCGCCGGGGCCTGAGCGCTCCCCACGCAGACGGGTGAAGGGCCGGGGTGCACACCCCGGCATGGCGCGCCGCCTGGGCGGGACCATGGCCCAATATCGCGGGGGCGGGGCATCTCGTAGGCTACGAGCATCAGCGATGCTTGCGCGATTGCCGATCCTGCCGATGGTCAACCTGTGGTCAATCTATGGGGCCTACCGAGACCTTTGTCGTCATCGTCGATGACGACGACGCCGTAGCCCGCGCGATTGCGCGGCTGCTGCGCGCCGCCGGCGTCGTCGTGGATACCTACGCCAGCGGCCTGACGCTGCTGGACCGCCTCCACGCCGACCCCGGCTACCGCCCCGACTGCGTGATCCTCGATGTCTGCATGTCCGATATTGACGGCCTGGAAGTGCAGCAGCGGCTGATGCCCATCGGCCTGCCCGTGCTGTTCATCACCGCCTATGACGTGCCCGAGGCGCGCACCCGCGCGCTGGCCAACGGCGCGCTGGGCTATCTGCGCAAGCCGTTCAACGCGTCCCAGCTGCTCGCCCTGATCCCGTCCCCCCGGTCCTGACGCGGGGTGGCCCTTGGTCCAATTGCCATGGATTGCGGCGCGGCACAAGCTAGGTCGAGAAGCGCCCTTTGCATGGCGTGGGCGTGGCATGTGTGGATGGGAGACCGCAATGCGCAGCAGGATCGGCCGAGGGGGAGTGACGCTGCTGGCGGCGCTGGTGCTGGTGCTGGGCGCGGGCTGCGGGAAGGAGGAGCGCAAGGCCGCGGCGCCGCCGGTGACCGACGTCGGCGTCATCACCGTGTCGTTGCGTGACGTGCCGCTGAACTTCGAGTTCGTGGGCGAGACGCAGAGTTCCCAGCAGGTGGAGATCCGGGCCCGCGTGAACGGCTTCCTGGAGCAGCGCACCTACACCGAGGGCTCGCTGGTCAAGGCCGGCGACGTGCTGTTCCGTATGGACCAGAAGCCATTCCAGGCCGCGCTGTCCGCCGCCAACGCGGAGCTGGCGCAACAGCAGGCGCGGCTGACCACGGCGCGCGCCAACCTGAACCGCGTACGGCCGCTGGCCGCCAAGAACGCTTTGAGCCAGAAGGACCTCGACGACTCCACCGGCCAGGAACAGGCCGCGGCGGCGGCTGTCGAGCAGGCCAAGGCCAACGTCGTCAACGCGAAGCTGAACCTCGGCTATACCACCATCACCTCGCCCGTGAACGGGCTGTCCAGCTTCGCCAAGAAGCAGGTGGGCTCCTATATCGACCCCACCAACAGCCTGCTGACCTACGTGGCCAAACTGGACCCGATGTGGGTCAACTTCAGCCTCTCCGAGAACGAAGTGCTGCAAACACGCTCCCAGACGGCATCGGGCGCGCTGCGCATGCCTGAGCGCGGCGCGCTGGAGGTGGAAGTGATCATGGCCGACGGCAGCGTCTATCCGAGCCGGGGCCGCATCGCCTTCCAGGACGCCTCCTTCAGTGCCGAGACCGGCACCTACCTCGTGCGGGCCGAGGTGGCCAACCGCGATGGCCAGCTACGGCCGGGCCAGTTCGTGCGGGTGAGGGTGATCGGCGCCCAGCGCACGCGCGCCATCACCGTGCCGCAGGAGGCGGTGATCCAGGGCCAGCGCGGCGAATCGGTCTGGACCGTGGACAAGGACAACAAGGCGCAGTCGCGCGCCATCGAGGTGGCCGAATGGACCGAGGGCAACTGGGTGGTGCGCTCCGGCCTGCGCGAGGGTGACGTGGTGATCGTGGACGGCACGGTGCGGCTCGCGCCCGGCGCGCCGGTGCGGCCCACACCGGTAGGGGCGAAGCCGGCCTCCGCGCCGGCAGCCCAGGGCGCACAGAAATCGGCTGACCAGAAATCGGCGGCCCAGCCCGCGCCCGGTGAGAAGGCCGCGCCATGACGCTGTCGCACTTCTTCATCGACCGGCCGATCTTTGCATCGGTGCTGTCCATCATCATCGTGGTGGGCGGGCTGGTGGCGATGTTCAACCTGCCGGTGGCGCAGTTCCCGGACATCACGCCGCCGAGCATCACGGTGACCACCACATACCCCGGGGCGAGTTCCGAGGTGGTGGCGCAGAACGTGGCCGCGCCGATCGAGCAGCAGGTGAACGGCGCGGACAACATGCTCTATATGTCGTCCACCAGCTCGTCCACCGGTAACATGACGCTGACGGTGTACTTCGAGATCGGCACCGACCCGTCGCTGGCCCAGGTGGACGTGCAGAACCGCGTGAACCTGGCGCTGCCCACGCTGCCGGATGCGGTGACCAAGCAGGGGGTATCGGTCCAGAAGCGGTCATCGGCGTTCATGATGGTGATCGCGGTCTACTCGCCGGACAACAGCTATCCGCAGACCTTCGTCGACAACTACACCAACATCTACATCCTTGACGCGCTGAAGCGGATTCCCGGCGCCAATCAGGCCGCGATCTTCGGCACGCCGGACTACGCGATGCGCGTCTGGCTGCGGCCGGACCGCATGGCGCGGCTCGGCATCACCGTGGAGGACGTGAAGAACGCGGTGGCGGCGCAGAACGAGCAGTTCTCGGCCGGCCGCATCGGCTCCTCGCCGACCGACGGGCCAGTCAAGCAGACTTTCCCGGTGGCCACCAAGGGCCGCATGACCGAGCCGGCCGAGTTCGACAACATCATCCTGCGTGCTGCCTCGGGCGATGCGGCCATCGTGCGGCTGAAGGACATCGGCCGGGCCGAGCTGGGTTCGAAGGACTACTCGCTGCGCAGCCGCTTCAAGGGCAAGACCGCCACGCTGATGGCCGTCTACCAGCAGCCGGGCGCCAACGCGCTGGACGTGGCCAAGCAGGTGCGCACCACGCTGGAGACCATGAAGAAGTCGTTCCCGCCCGGGCTGGAGTACGAGGTGGCGCTGGACACCACGGAGTTCGTGCAGGAGTCGATCAACGAGGTGGTGCATACGCTGCGCGACGCCGTGATCCTGGTGATTTTGGTGGTCTACCTGTTCCTGCAGAGTTTCCGCGCCACGCTGGTGCCGATCCTGGCCGTGCCGGTGTCGATCATCGGCACCTTCATGGCGATGTCGGCGTTCGGCTTTTCGGTGAACATGCTGACGCTGTTCGGGATGGTGCTGGCCATCGGCATCGTGGTGGATGACGCCATCGTGGTGATCGAGAACGTCGAGCGGAATATGGTCGAGTTCAACATGCCGCCCAAGATCGCCGCCAAGCACGCCATGGACGAGGTGGGCGGGCCGGTGGTGGCCATCGTGCTGGTGCTGCTGGCCGTGTTCATCCCGGTGGCCTTCCTCTCCGGCATCACCGGGCAGCTGTACAAGCAGTTCGCCATCACGCTGGCGGTGTCGGTGTTCCTGTCGGGCATTGTGGCGCTGACGCTGTCGCCCGCGCTGGCGGCCATTCTCCTCAAGCCCGGCACGCACAAGAAGAACCGATTCTTCCAGTGGTTCAACCGCAGCTTCGACCGCATGGTGGAAGGCTACGGCAGCAGCATCCAGCTGGTGATCCGGCGCGTGTTCATCTCCGTGGCGCTGGTGCTGGCGCTGATCGTGGCGAGCGTGCTGCTGTTCATGCGCATTCCGTCGTCGTTCCTGCCCGTGGAGGATCAGGGCTACCTGTTCGGCGCGGTGGTGCTGCCGGACGCGGCGAGCCTGGACCGCACCGGCGACTTGTCCAAGCGCGCCGAGCAATGGTTCGCGGCGCAGCCGGGCGTGAAGTCGGTGGCCACGCCGGACGGCTACAGCCTGATCGACTCCCAGAACAAGTCCAACGCCGGCACGCTGTTCATCACGCTGAAGAGCTTCCATGATCGCGGCAAGGGCGAGAGCGCCGAGGACCTCATCACCAAGGCCAACCGCGAGTTCTCCACCTGGCGCGAGGGGCTGGTGATCCCGGTCAATCCGCCGTCCATCCCGGGACTTGGCACCACGGGCGGTTTCGAGTTCTGGCTGCAAAGCACCGGCGACGGCACCTACCAGCAGCTGGAGGCGCGCGCGCGGGCCTTTATCGCCAAGGCGCGCCAGCGGCCCGAGCTGCGCAGCGTGAGCACGACGATCAACACGCGCTCGCGCCAGTTGCTGGTGGACCTGGACCGCGAGCGCGCCGAGACCCAGGGCGTGCCGGTCGATCAGGTCTACTCGGCCCTGCAGACCATGTTCGGCTCGCTCTACGTGAGCCAGTTCCCGAAGAACGGCCGGCTGTTCCAGGTCATCCTGCAGGCCGAGCCGCAGTTCCGTTCGCGCCCGGAAGACCTCGACAAGGTCTATGTGCGCAACACCCATGGCGACATGGTGCCGATCAAGGCCGTGACCACCTCGCGCTACGTGGCCGGCGCGGACCTCGTCACGCGCTTCAACAACTTCCCGGCCGCCAAGATCACCGGGGACGCCGCGCCGGGCTACAGCTCCGGGCAGGCGCTGACCGCCATGGAGGAAGTGGCCGCCGAGGTGCTGGGCGAGGGCTACAGCTTTGCGTGGAGCGGGCAGGCGTATGAGGAGAAGAAGGCCGGCTCGACCGCCGCCATGGTGTTCGCCTTCGCGCTGCTGATGGTGTTCCTGATCCTGGCCGCCCAGTACGAGAAATGGTCGCTGCCGATCGGCGTGCTGCTGGCGGTGCCGTTCGCGCTGTTCGGCGCGCTGGTCGCCATCCTGATACGCGGCATGCAGAACGACGTGTACTTCCAGATCGGCCTGACGGTGCTGATCGCGCTGGCGGCCAAGAACGCCATCCTGATCTTCGAGTTCGCGGTGGAGATGCGCATCAAGGAGGGGCTGAACGCCTACGACGCGGCGGTCAAGGCGTCCAAGCTGCGGCTGCGGCCGATCATCATGACCTCGCTGGCCTTCATCCTGGGCTGCATTCCGTTGGCCATCGCCAGCGGAGCTTCCGCGGCGAGCCGGCAGTCGCTCGGCACGGGGGTGATCGGCGGCATGCTCGGCGCCACGGTGATCGCGGTGTTCTTCATCCCGATGTTCTTCTGGGCGCTGGAGCGCCGCACCGCCGGCAAGGTGCCGGACCAGCCGACGCCGGGCCATCCGCCTTCGGGTCATCCGCCCGAGCCGGGGCTGGAGCCGCCCGCCGATGCGCCGGCCGCGCCGGTGCGCCGGGGAGACCCGCCATGAGCCACGTGCACTGGCAGGCGCTGGTTGGTGCCGGCGCCCTGATGGCAGGCGGCTGCGCGGTGGGGCCGGACTACGAACGGCCCGCCGTGGACGTGCCCGAGACCTATCGCTTCGCGGAGACCCCGCCGGCCACGCCTACGGCCGCCACGCCCACCACACCCACCACACCCACCACGCCCGCTATCGATCCGCAATGGTGGGGCCAGTTCGGCGACCCGGTGCTCGACGCGATGATCGCCCAGGCGCTGGAGCGCAATCGCGACATCCTGATCGCCGCCGCCCGTGTGGACGAGTACTACGGGCGCGTGATGTCCACGCGCGGCCTGATGTTCCCGCAGGTCGGCGTGGAGACGTTGGCAAGCCGTCAGCGCCTGAGCAACAGCAGCGGCACGCTGTCGCCGGTGGGCAATCCGTTCAACCAGGTGCAGGCCGATGTGTTCGCCTCGTGGGAGATCGACCTGTTCGGCCGGCTGCGGCGCCTGACCGAGTCGGCCCGCGCGCAATGGGCAGCCTCCGACGAGGCGCGCCGGGCCGTGGAGATCAGCGTGGTGGCGGCCGTGGCCTCGGGCTACGTCACGCTGCGCGATCTGGATAACCGCCGGCTGGTGGCCGGCGACACGCTCGACAGCCGCGCCGGGGCGTTGGAGCTGTTCCGGCAGCGCTTCGAGGGCGGGGTGGTGTCCGAGGTGGAACTGGCGCAGGCGCAGTCCGAGTATGCGTCGGCGCTGACCTCGGTGGCGCTCTACGACCAGCTGGTGGCGCAGCAGGAGAACCTGCTGTCGGTGCTGATCGGCGAGAACCCGCGCGCCATGCCGCGCGGCCTGCCGATTGGCGAACTGCGCCCGCCGACGATTCCATCCGGCCTGCCGTCCGACCTGCTGGAGCAGCGCCCGGACCTGTTGCAGGCCGAGCAGCAACTGGTGGCCGCCAACGCCGAGATCGGCGCGGCACGGGCCGAGTACTTCCCGACCATCACGCTGACCGGGCTGTTCGGCGCGGCCAGCACGGCGCTTTCCGGGCTCTGGGTGGGCGCGGCGCAGACGTGGTCGTATGGCGCGTCGGTGGCGATGCCGATCTTCAGCGCGGGGCGGATTGCGGGCGATGTCCGGCAGGCCGAGGCACGCCAGCGGCAGGCGCTGCAGGGCTACCAGCAGGCCATCCAGACCGCGTTCCGCGAAGTGGCGGACGCACTGGTGGGCGTGCAGCGCACGCGCGATCAGCTCACGGCCAAGACCGCGCAGGTCGATGCGCTGGCGCGCTATGCCGCGCTCGCGCGCGACCGCTACGAGGGCGGCTACACCAGCTACCTGGAGGTGCTCGACTCGGAGCGCGCGCTGTTCTCGGCCCAGATCGACCAGTCGAGCCTGCGCGGCACCGAGTTCGGGCAGATCGTGCAGCTTTACAAGGCGCTCGGTGCTGGCTGGCCGCTGCGCGCAGCCGGCATCCCGCAAGCGGAGCGCCGGGATCAGGCATCCACAACGGAGAGATGACATGAAAAAACGAGTGCTGGTGATGGTGGCGATGATGGCCATGGCAGGCGCGGCGCAGGCCCAGCCGGATACCAAGGTGGATGTCACGCGTGGACAGGGGACGGCCACGATGACGGGCACCGCCAAGGTGAACGCGACGATCACGAAAATCGACGCGCCCACGCGCACGGTGACACTGAAGACGCAGACGGGCAAGGTCGTCGACCTGGCCGTGGGCCCCGAGGCGCGCAACTTCGACCAGCTCAAGGTCGGCGACAAGGTGGCGGTGGAATACCGCGAGGCGCTGACGCTGAAGCTGGAGAAGGGGAGTGGGCCGCTGTCGATGGAAACCAAGCCCATCGAGGAGCGCTCGGCGCCGGGTGCCAAGCCGGGCGGCGTGATTGGGCAGGAGGTGACCGTGGTGGCCGATGTGGTGGCGGTCAGCCCGTCCAAGCACACCGTGACGGTGAAGGGGCCCAAGGGCAATGTCATGGACCTGATGGTGGAAGACCCCGCCCAGCTGGCCGAGGTGAAGAAGGGCGACCGCATCAAGGCCGTCTACACGCAGGCCGTGGCCGTGAACGTGCAGGCGGCGACGAAGTAGCCCTGTCGCACCTATCGCACCTACTGCCATGTCGCGCCGCCTTGTTGTCAACCTCCGCGTCTGCGCCGGCCTCGCCCTCTGTGCGATGGCCTGGCCGGCCCAGGCGTACTTCGACCATTTCCTGAACAACACCATCGTCGGCCGCCTGAGCCGCCCGCAGACGGAGACGCTGGCCGACATCTACCGCAAGGCCTTGTCCGAGAAGGACGATGGCAGCAGTACGCCGTTTGAGCTGCCAGCGGACAAGGACGCGAAGGCCGCCGAAGGCAGCATGACGCTGATCAAGACCACCCAAAAGGGGGATCAGCGTTGCCGTCAGGTGAAGTCGGAGTTCCGGCAGGCCGGCAAGTCCGAGAAATGGACGGGCTGGTACTGCCGCAAGGGCGACGGCGACTGGCGGCGCACGCAGATGAAGCAGTAGCCGGGCCGTCCCTCACTTGGGTGATGCGCGCTCCGCATGGTGGACCATGGTCCAATACCGGCGCGTGCCCCGGTTGAATATCTTGTTCAGGAACAGTGTCCGCGCTCGGCGCGGACACTTTGACCATCGTTACCCCCTTGCGAGGCATGCACCATGAGCCGACACGATACGTCGAAGCTGGCGAGCCTTTCGCCCTTCGAACTCAAGGATGAACTGATCAAGCTGGCCGGGAGCGTGTCCAACCGGCTGATGCTCAACGCGGGGCGGGGCAACCCCAATTTCCTGGCCACCGTGCCGCGCCATGGCTTCCTGCAGCTTGGGCACTTCGCCATGATCGAGTCGGAGCGGGCGTTCTCCTACCTGCCCGTGGGCGTGGGCGGATTCCCGCGCCGGGCCGGCATCGAGGAACGCTTCGACCAGTTCTCGCGCCAGCACCATGACGTGCCCGGCGTGGCCTTCCTGACCGGCGCGGTCTCGTACGTGCGCGACCAGCTCGGGCTGGACGGCGGCGACTTTCTCTACGAGATGTGCGAGGGCTTCATGGCCTGCAACTACCCGGTGCCGGACCGGATGCTGCGGCTCAGCGAAAAGATCGTCAAGCAGTACATCCGCCGGGAGATGATCGGCGCGCATCCGTTCGAGGGCGACTTCGACCTCTACGCCGTGGAAGGCGGCACGGCGGCCATGACCTACCTGTTCAACTCGATGCGCGTGAACGGGCTGCTGCGTGCGGGCGACACCATCGCGCTGGGCATGCCGATCTTCACGCCGTACATCGAGATTCCCGAGCTGAAGGAATACAACCTCCACGAGGTGAATATCAACGCCGACCCGGCGGCCGGCTGGCAATACCCGAACGAGGAACTGGACAAGCTGCGCGACCCCAAGGTCAAGGCGTTCTTCCTGGTCAACCCGAGCAACCCGCCCTCGGTGCGGGTGAGCGATGCCAGCCTGGAATACCTGGCGGACATCGTCAAGGAGCGCCCGGACCTGATCATCCTGACCGACGACGTGTACGGCACCTTCGCCGACAACTTCGTCTCGCTGTTCGCCATGTGCCCGCGCAACACCATCCTGGTGTACTCGTACTCGAAGTACTTCGGCGCCACGGGCTGGCGGCTGGGGGTCATTGCCACGCATAAATCGAACTTGTTCGATGCGCAGATCGCCGCGCTGCCCGATGCCGACAAGAAGGCGCTGAACGAGCGTTATTCGTCCATCACCACCGAGCCGGCCAAGCTGCCGTTCATCGACCGCATCGTGGCGGACAGCCGCACCGTGGCCCTGAACCATACGGCGGGGCTTTCCACGCCGCAGCAGGTGCAGATGGTGCTGTTCTCGCTGTTCTCGCTCATGGACACGGCGGACACCTACAAGGACACCGTGAAGCGCCTGATCCGCAGCCGCAAGGCCGCGCTGTACCGCGGCATGGGAGCGAAGGCCGAGGCCGTGGACGAGAACGTGGTGGATTACTACACGCTGCTCGACGTGGAGCGCGAGAGCCGCGAGGTGGGGCCGGAGTTCGTGAAGTGGCTGCTGGACTCGATCAAGCCGCACGAGCTGCTGTTCCGGCTGGCCGAGGAGGCCGGCGTGGTGCTGCTGCCCGGTGGTGGATTTGGCACCCAGCATCCGTCCGGACGGGTCTCGCTGGCCAACCTCAACGAAGAGGACTACGTGAAGATCGGCCGCTCGGTGCGCAAGCTGCGCGACGAGTACCTGGAGAAATACCGGGCGCAGGGCGGCAAGGTGGGCAAGGCGGATAAATCGGACAAGTCCGAAAAATCTGACAAGTCGGGCAAGGGCAAGTCAGGCAAGTAGCCGCCCGCACCCAGAAGAACAACCCGAAGGAGGTGCTCATGAACTGGTTCGTGACGACCCTGAAAGCCTACCCGGAGATCTCGATCTTCCTGGCGCTGGGCATCGGGTACTGGGTGGGCGGCAAGAGCTTCAAGGGCTTCAGTCTCGGGGCGGTGACGTCGACGCTGCTGGTGGCGATCGTGATCGGCATCCTCGGCGTCAAGATCTCGGCCAACGTGAAGTCGGTCTTCTTCCTGATGTTCCTGTTCGCGGTGGGGTACGGCGTGGGGCCGCAGTTCGTGCGGGGCATCGCCAAGGACGGCGTGCCCCAGGCGATTTTCGCGGTGATCCTGGCGGTGCTGTCGCTGGTGGTGTCGGTGGGGGCGGCGATGATCGCCGGCTATGACCTCGGCTCGTCGGCGGGGCTGTTCGCCGGCTCGCAGACCATCTCGGCGTCGATGGGGCTGGCGACGGACGCCATCAACCGGCTGGGCCGCTCGCCCGAGGAAACCAAGGAGTTGCTGGACGCCATGCCGATTGCCTACGCGGTGACGTATATCTTCGGCACGGTCGGCTCGGCCATCATCCTGGCGCAGATCGGGCCGAAGCTGCTGGGCATCGACCTCGTGAACGCCTGCAAGGAGTACGAGCACCTGCTGGGCGCCAGTGACGATGCCGCCGGCACGCAGTGGCACAACTTCGAGCTGCGCGCCTACAAGCTGGCGCCCGACGCGCCCTACATCGGCAAGACCGTGGGCGATGTGGAGTCCCACACGCAGGCGGGCTTCCGGGCGTTCATCGAGCGCATCCGGCGCGACGGCAAGATCATCGAGACGGACCCGTCCACGGTGCTGCAGGCCGGCGACGTGGTGGCGATTGGCGGCAAGCGTAACCAGCTGATCGAATTCCTTGGCCCGCGCGGCGCGGAGGTGGAAGACCGCGAGCTGCTGGACACACCCACCGAGGGCGTGGACATCTACATCACCAACAAGGCCGTGGATGACAAGACGCTCGAGGAACTGGCGCACGAGCCCGGCGCGCGCGGGGTCTTCTTGAGGAAGATCAAGCGCGGCCCGACCGAGACCGTGATCCCGGTGCTGCCGAAGACCAAGCTGTATCGCGGGGATGTGGTCACGCTGGTGGGCCGCACGCGCGACATCAACGCCACGGCCAAGACCCTCGGCTACGTGGACCGGCCGACCACGGTGACCGACGTGGCCTTCATGTCGCTGGCGATCACGGTGGGCACGCTGATCGGGGCCATCGTGCTGAACGTGGGGGGCATTCCGCTGACGCTGTCCACCGCCGGCGGCGCGCTGATCGCGGGGATCATCTTCGGCTGGTATCGCGCCATCCACCCGACCTTCGGCCGCATTCCGGAACCGACAGTCTGGTTCATGAACTCGGTGGGCTTGAACGTGTTCATCGCCGTGGTGGGCATCTCCGCCGGCCCGGGCTTCGTCGCCGGGCTCCAGAAACTCGGCATCAGCCTGTTCCTGTGGGGCATCTTCGCCACCGCCGTGCCGCTGTTCATCGGCATGTTCATCGCCAAGTACGTGTTCCACTTCCACCCGGCCCTGCTGCTCGGCGTCTGCGCCGGGGCGCGCACCACCACGGCGGCACTCGGCATGCTCTGCGAAGCGGCCAAGAGCCAGGTGCCGGGGCTGGGCTATACGGTGACCTATGCGGTCGGCAACACGCTGCTGACGATCTGGGGGATGGTGGTGATCATGATTTTGGCGTGAGGGGGCCAAAAAAGGGGAGTGGTGCGGGATGCACTCGCGGTGCGGGGGATGGTGCCCGGGGTCGGACTCGAACCGACACGCCTTGCGGCGGGGGATTTTGAGTCCCCTGCGTCTACCTGTTTCACCACCCGGGCATTGGGCGGCGATACCCGGACGGGCATCGCGCGGCGATGAACCGCGGATTATGCCGGAAATCGCCCCGCCGAACAACCGCCCCGGGCTTGCGGTAGCATAGCGCGCAGCGCCGCCCGCTTCGCCCCCGTCCTCGTCGCGGCGTCCCCATCGGAGCACCGTGACATGTCAGACCAGCCGTCCCTGGCCAGCCTTGCCGAGTTGCCATCCCAAGACCCCGCGTTCTACGCGCACGCCTATAACAACCGCGCCCGGGTGCCGGACAACGCCACGCACATGGCCCGCTGGGCTGCCGATTCGGCGCTGGTGCGGGCTGCCGCGGCGTCGTACCTCGAGAACCTGCCCTATGGCGACCCGGCGTCGCCCCATGCCGACGACGAGCGCCTCGACTATTTCCCCGCCACGGGCGTGCCCGCCGGCACCCGTCCGCCGCTGCTGGTGTTCGTCCACGGCGGCTACTTCCGGGCGCTCGACAAGCGCGACCACAGCTTCGTGGCCAGCCTGCTGCCCCGGCGCGGCGTGTCGGTGGCGATCATCAACTATTCGCTGTGCCCGGCGGTCACTGTCGAGACCATCGTCCGGCAGGTGGTGCAGAGCGTGGCGTGGCTGTACCGGCAGGGCGATGCGCTCGGCCATGATCGCGACCGCATCTTCGCGGCCGGGCATTCGGTGGGCGGGCATCTGGTGACCATGCTGATGGCGGCGCTGTGGCCGCAGGTGGGCGCAGACCTGCCGGTGGGCCTGATCCGGGGCGGTCTGTCGATCAGCGGCCTGTACGACCTCGAACCGCTGCGCCGCGCCGACTTCCTTCAGGTGGACCTGCGTCTGACCGAGTCAGATGTCGTGCGTCTCTCGCCGGCCTTCCTGCCGCCCGCCACGCGCGCGCCGTTGCTGACGGCGGTGGGCGAGATCGAATCGAGCGAATATCACCGCCAGAACGCGCTGATCCGCGCCGCCTGGCCGGACAACGCGCGCGAGGACATCCCGCTGCCGGGCCGCCATCATTTCAACGCGATGGACGACCTGGCGCGCGACGGCAGCCCGATGCTGCGCGCGCTGCTGGCGATGATCGGCGGGATGTAGCGGGGTAGGGCAGGCTTTAGGACGCGTCCGAGTCCGGCGCCTGCTTGTGTTCCAGCAGGCGCAGCAGCGACGAGGTGTCGTCGCGTCCCCAGCCGTTTGCCATCATCTGGTCGAGCTGGGCCGAGGTGACGCGCATCGCGGGCAGGTCCAGCCCGATCTGGTTGGCGATGTCCTGCGCCAGCCCGAAATCCTTGGCATGCAGCCGCGATTCGATGCCGGCGGCGAAGTCGCGCGCCACCATCTTCGGCCCCAGCAGATCGAGCATGCGGCTGCCCGCAAAGCCCGTGGAGATCGCCTGGAACACCTTGCCGGTGTCCACATCCTGCGCGGCGGCAAAGCGCATGGCCTCGGCGATGCCCTCGATATTCACCACCTGGGCGATCTGGTTGCACAGCTTGGCGACCTGGCCCGCGCCGTGGTCGCCAATATGCGTGATCGACTTGCCGATCAGGTTCAGCAGCGGCCGCACCGTTTCCAGGTGCTCGGCCTTGCCGCCGACCATGATGGTCAGCGTGGCGGCCTGCGCGCCGGTCGTGCCGCCCGACACCGGGCAGTCGAGCGCGTGGATGCCGCGCGCCGCCAGCGACTGGGCAATCTCGCGCGTGACGATCGGCGAGATTGTGCTGTGATCGACGCAGATCGTGCCGGGCGCGGCGCCCTCGATCACGCCATCCTTGCCGAGCAGCACCGTGCGCACGTCTTCCGACGAGGTGACGTTGGTGAACACCACGGCCGCTCCGCGTGCGGCGTCAGCCGGCGTGAAGCACGGTTCCGCGCCGAGCTGGCGGGCCGCGTCGGCGGCCTCCGGGCGGCGTACGAAGGCCCGTACCGTATGGCCGCCAGCAATCAGGTGGCCGACCATCGGCGCGCCCATCGCGCCAAGGCCAATAAATGCAAGGGTGGTCATCCGCGGTTCCTTATCCCCATCGTAAAAAAAGCCATGTGCCGCCGGCTTGGGCGACACATGGCGAGGATAGCCGAGGATGCCGCGCGGCGCCACGCAGGGGCCTGCGCGGGCTCCGGGGCAGGGGCTCAGAACGGCAGTTGTTGGATGGCGCGCAGGATTAGCAGGGGGCTGTTGGGCCCTTCCTTGCTGCTGAAGGCGAACGCATGGCCGGGGCGCACGGCCTTCACGCAGAACGAGATCGTCTTTTGGCCAGCCGCGAGTGCGTTGGCCACCGCCGCGCTGACATCGATCTGCCGAGATTGCTGCACATGGTTGAGGTGAAGCCGTCCGACGAACCGGCCGCCGCACGCTGGTGCGTTGGCCATGGTCAGGGTGTCTTCGTTCCACGCCGTGTCGGTGACGAAGACCTGCAGGATATCGGCCGCCGTGCCGGTGACGTTGCCGCCATGGAGCATGATCCGGTACTCGGGCTTGAAGCGGGCGGGCAGCGCCTGCGCGCCCTCCGGGATCTGGAACTTCATGTAGAAGCTCAGCGGCGGCGTGGTGCCTTGTGCCGCCTCGGTGGCCAGTTTCACGTCGCGGCCGAATGTCGTGTGGACATCATTGCCGCCGCTGACCATCGCGTCAGCCTCGGGCGCGTTGTAGTCGTACGGAATTTCCCGGGCGCAGGCGCGTTCCTTGTTGAGGCATTGTTCGGTCAGATAGTGCATGGCCTTGGGCCGCCAGCCATTGAAGAAGTCGGCGTGCCCGGAATACAGGGGACCCCAGTTCTCCTGGGACACCTTGCCATGGGCGTTCAGGCTCGGGTCCTTCGAGAGCTGCGCATGCGTGAGATCGCGCACCTGTCCCAGCGCATAGGCGAGATTGATGCTCAGGTGCGGCACGCGCACCGGATAGCCGACCGGGCAGGCGCCGCTCTGGTCGGCATAGGCCATGTTGTTGTAGCCGCCGTGATGGGAGCGCAGCGTCGGATTCAGGTTGATGCCGTCCCAGCAGGTGGGGAAGCTGATGCCGATGTTGAGTTGCGTCCCCTTCACCGGATCGGGCACGCAGTCAGTCGGGATGGTGTTGGTGTAGCCCCTGCGGCTGCCGGTGCACAGGAACGAGATGCGCGGGTTGGGCTGCGTGCCGGCGTGGTTGCCGGCCAGCATTTGCAGGCCGGTTGGCATGACACTGACCGGGTAGCGGTTGGAACTGGGCACCGCCACGTTCGAGTAGTAGGTCTTCTTGTAGGTGGGCGGCACGATCGTGCCGTCGGGCAGCTTCAGCGAGGGGGCCCAGTACGAGCTGGTGTCCGCAGCGTTCTCGCAGGTGGTGCCGGACTTTGCCAGCAGGTCGGCGCCCGTGGTGTAGGCGTCTGCCGCCGTGTTGCCGAAGAAGTCATGCCGCATCGCCGTGCCCGGCCGCTTCGGGTGAACGATGGGGTCGTCCGCCAGCGTGTGCGAGTACAGGCAGAGCGCATTGGCGCGGCCGTCGCGCAGGGTGCCCTGCGCCATTGCGGAGAAGCTGGCGGCCAGACCGCCCGCCAGGACAAGGGTTTTGAGACAGGAAGCGTGCATCGGTCGTCGTGGTTGTCGGAATGGCTGCCTGACAGGATCAGGCGCGGCCGATTCTAGCGACGACGAACGCAACGAATCGTCTCAATCTCCTTGGTCTTGATGCACTTGAACAATCAAGGTTTCTGCGATGCCGCGAGGCGCCACAGCGAGGTCACCTCGGCCTTGCGGGCCTGGTGCAGCGGATCGTCCGGATCACTCGCCTTGGGATGGCGCGGGCGGATGTCGGAGCGGCCCAGCACCTTCAGCCCGGCGTCTTCGATCCAGCCCAGCAGTTCCTCGCGCGTGCGCAGGCCCAGATGCTCGGCGAAGTCGGAGAGCAGCAGCCAGCCCTGGCCGGCCGGCTCCAGATGCTCGGCAAGGCCGGCGAGGAAGCCGCGCAGCATGCGGCTCTCGGGATCGAACACGGCATGCTCGACCGGCGAACTCGGTCGCGCGGGCACCCAGGGCGGGTTGCAGACCACCAGCGGGGCGCGGCCAGCCGGGAAGAGGTCGGCCTCGACCACTTCCACCTGATGGGTCAGACCCAGCCGGCCGAGGTTGTCGCGGGCGCATTGCAGCGCGCGCGGGTCCTGGTCCGTGGCCACCACGCGGCGCACGCCGCGCTGCGCCAGCAGGGCCGCCAGCACGCCGGTGCCGGTGCCGATGTCGAAGGCGAGCTTGTCCGAGGGCAGCGCTTCCTTGGCGACGAGGTCGAGGTATTCGCCCCGCACCGGCGAGAACACGCCGTACCACGGGTGAATCCGTTCGCCCAGCACCGGGATCTCGACGCCCTTCTTGCGCCACTCGTAGGCGCCGATCAGGCCGAGCAGTTCGCGCATCGAGGCCACATAGGGCGCCGGGGCCGGGCCGTAGACCTGCGTGCAGGCCTCAGCCACCTCGGGCGCGCGGCGCAGCGGCACCACGTGGCCGGCGTCGAACGGCAGCAGCAGCATGCCCAGCGTGCGCGCGCGTTGCGACTGCGCCAGCCGGTGCTTGTGGAACGCCTCGGTCATGTTGGCCGGCGGCTTGGGCGCGCGCTTGGGCTTGCGGTCGGTGCGGCGGGCCATGGCCTGGAGCAGCTGGCGCGCGTTCTGGAAGTCGCCGCGCCAGAGCAGGGCCACGCCTTCGCTGGCCAGCCGGAACGCCGTGTCGGCGGGCGTCTGGTCATCGGCAATCACCACGCGCTTTGGCGGCGGCAGGCCGGCCTCGGAGCGCCATAGCGCGCTGCGCTCGGCGCCGTCTTCGGTCCAGTGGATGGTGGGGAGGGAGGAGGAGTCAGACATATCTATATAGAGGGAGGCGTGCGCCACATCGGCAGGCAATCTTAAATGTGCCGATTACAGCTCATAGGCCTCGTGATCGCCCGACATCGCCTGTTCCACGAGCTTGCGGTTCAGGGTGGGCGAGAACAATTCGATGAAGGTATAGACGAAGCTGCGCAGATACGCGCCCTGTTTGACGGCCAGATGGGTCACATTGGTGCCGAACAGGTGGCCGACCGGGATGCCGCGCAGGTTGCGGTCGCGCTCGGCATCGAACGCCACACCGGCCACGATACCGATGCCCAGGCCGATCTCGACATAGGTCTTGATCACGTCTGCGTCGATGGCCTCGAGGATGATATCCGGCTCCAACTGGCGCAAGGCGAATGCCTTGTCAATCTTGGGGCGACCCGCGAAATTCGGATCGTAAGTGATCAATGGGTAACTTGCGATGTCCTCGAGCGCGATGTGCTTCTTTTCCAGCAAGGGATGGTCGGGCGGCGTGATGACCGTATGCGACCACTGGTAGCCGGGCAGCGACACCAGGCCCTTGTCCCCCGAGATGCCCTCGGTGGCGATACCGATGTCGGCCTGATCGTGCAGGATCATGTCCGCGATCTGCGAGGGGTTGCCCTGCTGGATCGACAGCCGCACCTTGGGATAGCGCTTGGTGAACTCGCCGATCACGCGCGGCAGGGCATAGCGCGCCTGGGTGTGCGTGGTGGCGATGGTGAAGTTGCCTTGATCCTGGGCAGCGTAGTCCTTGCCTACCCGCTTCAGGCTCTCCACCTCCTGCAGGATCTTCTCCACGGAGGTCAGGATGCGGCGCCCCGGCTCGGTCAGGCTGCGGATGCGCTTGCCGTGCCGCGTGAAAATATCGACGCCCAGCTCCTCCTCCAGCTCGATGATGGCCTTGGAGACGCCAGGTTGTGACGTATAGAGCGCTTTAGCGGCTTCGGTCAGGTTGTAGTTCTGACGGACGGCCTCGCGCACGAAGCGGAACTGGTGCAGGTTCATATAACTCGGTGCGTATAAACAAACAACTTCTTATTAGTTTGAGATATGAGGCCAGTTTATTACGATTTTCGAACTTTGTTAAATAACGGCCTGCCCGTATTGCGTCCGCGCCCAGCCTGAACCCCGGCGAAGCGCGGAAGTGACGGAAAAGGCATTGTTGAGAACCCCCCGAATGTCCCTTGCGTATACCGCTTCCGGTCTGCTGGTAGGTATCTTGGTCGGCCTGACCGGGGTAGGCGGGGGTTCGCTCATGACGCCGCTGCTGACCCTGCTGTTCGGCTTCTCGCCGGCCACGGCGGTGGGTACCGACCTCGCGTTCGCTTCGATCACCAAGGGCTTCGGCACCATCGCGCACCGCGCCCATGGCCACGTGCAATGGCAGGTGGTGCGCCGCCTCTGCATCGGCAGCCTGCCCGCCGCACTGGTGGCCATCCTCGTACTCAAGAGCGCCGGCGAGCTGGACGCGCGCTGGCTGCACGGCATTCGGCTGATGATCGGCGTGTCGGTGCTGCTGACCGTATTGTCGCTGCTGTTCCGCAAGCAGATGCTGGCCTGGCTCGAACGCAACCCGCGTTTCCAGCTGGAAGGCCGCCGCCAGGTGGTGGCGACCGTGGTGGTGGGCGCCGTGATCGGCGTGCTCGTCACGGTGTCGTCGATCGGCGCCGGCGCGGTTGGCGCCACGCTGATCCTGTTGCTGTACCCCCATATGAAGCCGGCCGAAGTGGCTGGCACCGATATCGCCTACGCCGTGCCGCTCACGGCGGTGGCCGGGCTGGGCCACGTGTGGCTCGGCACCGTCGACTGGAATTTGTTGCTGGCGCTGCTGGTGGGCTCGATCCCCGGCATCTGGCTGGGCGCGCAACTGTCCCGGGCGCTGCCCGAGCGGCTCGTGCGCGCCGCCCTGGCCACCACGCTCACGCTGGTCGCCATCAAGCTCGTTTCCTAAGCATTCAACGAATACTGAACGGACCCACACCATGTATCAGTACGATCAATACGACCAGCGCATCGTCCAAGAGCGCGTTGCCCAGTTCCGTGACCAGGTGCGCCGCCGCCTCTCCGACGAACTGACCGAAGAGGAATTTCTGCCGCTGCGGCTGCAGAACGGCCTGTACATGCAGCGCCATGCCTACATGCTGCGCGTGGCCATTCCGTACGGCCTGCTGGCGTCGAAGCAGATGCGCATGCTGGCGCATATCGCGCGCGAGTACGACCGTGGCTACGGCCACTTCTCCACGCGCCAGAACATCCAGTACAACTGGATGGACCTCGAGCGCGTGCCGGACGTGCTGGCCGACCTCGCCAGCGTGGAGATGCACGGCATCCAGACCTCGGGCAACTGCGTGCGCAACATCACGACCGACCACTTCGCCGGCGTGACGCCGGACGAGACCGTGGACCCGCGCGTGCTGGCCGAACTGCTGCGCCAGTGGAGCACCTTCCAGCCGGAATTCGCCTTCCTGCCGCGCAAGTTCAAGATCGCGATCTCGGCCTCCGCCAACGACCGCGCCGTGGTGCAGATGCACGACATCGGCATCTACGCCTACCGGAACGCCGCCGGCGAGACGCGCCTGCGCATCCTGGCCGGTGGCGGCCTGGGCCGCACGCCGATCCTGGGCACAATCATCAAGGACGACCTGCCGTGGCAGCACATGCTGACCTACGTGGAGTCCGCGATTCGCGTGTACAACCGCTACGGCCGCCGCGACAACAAGTACAAGGCGCGTATCAAGATCCTCGTGAAGGCTATCGGCGCCGAGAAGTTCGCCGCCGAGGTCGAGGAAGAGTGGCAGCACAGCAAGGACGGCCCGGGCACCATCACGCAGGACGAGTTCGCCCGCGTGGCGCAGTACTTCACTCCGCCGGCCTACGAGAAGCTGGCCGACACCGACGCCGGCTACGAGAAGCACCTGCTCGAGGACAAGGCGTTCGCGCGCTGGGTCAGCCGCAGCGTGCACGCCCACAAGGTGCCGGGCTATGCCGCCGTGACGCTCTCCACCAAGCCGGGCCCCGTCTCGCCCCCGGGCGATGCCACGGACAAGCAGATGGAAGCCGTGGCCGACCTGGCCGACCGCTACGGGTTTGGCGAGCTGCGCGTGGCGCACGAGCAGAACCTGGTGCTGCCGGACGTCAAGAAGCATGACCTTTTCGCCCTCTGGCAGGAAGCGAAGCAGGCCGGCCTGGCGACGGCCAACATCGGCCTGCTGACCGACATCATCGCCTGCCCGGGCGGCGATTTCTGCTCGCTGGCGAATGCCAAGTCGATCCCGATCGCGCTGGGCATCCAGGAGCGCTTCGACAACCTCGACTTCGTGTACGACCTCGGCGAGATCTCGCTGAACATCTCCGGCTGCATCAACGCTTGCGGTCACCACCACGTGGGCAACATCGGCGTGCTGGGCGTGGACAAGGACGGTTCCGAGTGGTACCAGGTGACGCTCGGCGGCGCCCAGGGCAACAACACCGCGCTGGGCAAGGTCATCGGCCCGTCGTTCAGCGCCGAGGAAATGCCCGACGTGGTGAGCCGCATCATCGAAACCTTCGTCGCGCACCGCGTCGAGGACGAGCGCTTCATCGACACGTTCGCCCGCATCGGCATCGCCCCGTTCAAGGAACGTGTGTACGCCGACAAGCAGCGCGAAGAGCGCGCCGAAGCCTGACGACCCCGGAGAGACTGAACATGGCAAAGATTATTAAACTGCAACGCGACGCCGCCGACCTCCGCCCCGTGATCGTCGAGGACGACTGGACCGTGCTGCGCGCCACCGAGACCGAGCCGCTGGACGACGCCCGCGTGGCCGCCGCCGCGCAGGGCACGGCCGCCGTGCTGTTCCCGCTGTCGGTGTGGAAGGCGCACGCAGCGCTGCTGGCCGGCCGCGACAAGGCCATCACCGGCGTGTGGCTGGCTCCTGAAGACGAGCCGGGCGATGCCGAGGCGCTCTTCGACCGCGTGTCGCTGGTCGCCGTCGATTTCCCGGTGTTCCGCGATGGCCGCGGTTTCTCGTCGGCCTACCTGCTGCGCACCCGTTACCACTGGGACGGCCAGCTCCGCGCCATCGGCGACGTGCTGCGCGACCAGCTCAACTTCATGAAGCGCTGCGGCTTCGACGCCTTCGCGGTGCGCGCCGACAAGAACATCGACGACGCCATCAAGGGCTTCACCGAGTTCACGGTGGCCTATCAGGCATCGGTGGACGAGCCGCTGCCGCTGTTCCGCCGCAACCGTGCGGAAGTGACCGCCCGGGGCGCCGCATGAGCGCAGTGATCTCCGACATCCCCGTGGTGGAGCTGGGCGCGCCGGTGTCCGGCCTGCGCCCGCCCGCGCTGTGGACCCAGCCGGTCTACACGGGCACGGTGGAGGCGCTGGAAGCCAAGGAACGCGCGCTGGCCGAGCGGCTGGCCGAGATTGCGGGCCGCTTCTTCCGCGCGCGCTTCGCCACCAGCCTGGCTGCCGAGGATATGGTCCTGACCGATGCCATCCTGCGTGGCGGTGACGCCGTGCGCGCCGGCATCCGCGTGTTCACGCTGAACACGGGCCGCCTGCACGCCGAGACGCTGGCCGTGCTGGATCAGGTGCACACGCACTACGGCTACGCCATCGAGCAGTTCACGCCGGACCCGGAAGCGGTGGAGAACTACCTGAAGAACCACGGCCTGAACGCGTTCTACGACAGCGTGGACCTGCGCAAGAGCTGCTGCGGCATCCGCAAGGTGGAGCCGCTGAACCGCGCGCTGTCCCACGCCGATGCCTGGATGACCGGCCAGCGCCGCGAGCAGGCCGTCACGCGTGCCGAGCTGCCGTTCGAGGAGCTGGACGAAGCGCGCGACATCCCCAAATTCAATCCGCTGGCCGACTGGACCGAGGCCGAGGTCTGGGCCTATCTGGTGCGCCACAACGTGCCGGTGAACGCGCTGCATGGCAAGGGCTACCCCAGCATTGGCTGCGAGCCGTGTACGCGCGCCGTGAAGGCTGGCGAAGACGTCCGCGCAGGGCGTTGGTGGTGGGAGAGCAAGGACTCGAAAGAGTGTGGGCTCCACGAGCAGAACATCAAGCATTGAAGTATTGAATCGAGGCCGAGAACGACATGGGCATCATGAACGACATCGCAGAAGCAGGGGTTGAACACCTGCTCCAGGTCCAGAACGACCACCTCGACCGGCTGGAAGCCGAGTCGATCTACATCATCCGTGAAGTGGTGGCCGAGTGCCGCAACCCGGCGCTGCTGTTCTCCGGCGGCAAGGATTCGATCGTCATGCTGCACCTGGCGCTGAAGGCCTTCCGCCTGGGCGACCGCAAGGTGGAACTGCCGTTCCCGCTGGTGCACATCGACACCGGCCATAACTACCCGGAAGTGATCGCCTTCCGCGACCAGCGCGTGGCGGAACTGGGTGCGCGCCTGGTGGTGGGCCATGTCGAGGATTCGATCAAGCGCGGCACGGTGCGCCTGCGCAAGGAAACCGACTCGCGCAACGCGGCGCAGGCCGTGACGCTGCTGGAAACCATCGAGGCGCACAGGTACGACGCGCTGATGGGCGGCGCCCGCCGCGACGAAGAGAAGGCCCGCGCCAAGGAACGGATCTTCTCGTTCCGCGACGAGTTCGGCCAGTGGGACCCCAAGGCCCAGCGCCCCGAGCTGTGGAGCCTGTACAACGCCCGCATGGCGGCCGGCGAGCAGATGCGCGTGTTCCCGATCTCGAACTGGACCGAGCTGGATGTGTGGCAGTACATCGCCCGGGAAAACCTGGCCCTGCCGCCGATCTACTATGCGCACGAGCGCGAAGTGGTGCGCAAGAACGGCCTGCTGGTGCCAGTGACGCCGATCACGCCCAAGCAGGACGGCGATGTGAGCGAGGTGCTGTCGGTACGCTTCCGGACCGTGGGCGACATCTCCTGCACCTGCCCGGTGGCCAGCACGGCCGCCAACCCGGTGGACATCATCGCCGAGACCGCGGTGACCGAGATCACCGAGCGCGGCGCCACCCGGATGGACGACCAGACCAGCGAGGCGTCGATGGAGCGCCGCAAGAAGGAAGGCTACTTCTAAGCCGCAGCCAAGGACCACACATCATGACTAGACAAGCATCTCACCAGGGCCTGCTGCGCTTTATCACCGCGGGTTCCGTGGACGACGGCAAGAGCACGCTGATCGGCCGCCTGCTGTATGACAGCAAGGCCGTGCTGTCCGACCAGCTGACCGCGCTGGCCAACGCCAAGAACAAGCGCACCGCCGGCGAACAGATCGACTTCTCGCTGCTGACCGATGGCCTGGAAGCCGAGCGCGAGCAGGGCATCACCATCGACGTGGCCTACCGCTACTTCTCCACGGCGCGCCGCAAGTTCATCATCGCCGACACGCCGGGGCACGAGCAGTACACCCGCAACATGGTGACCGGCGCCAGCACGGCGCACGCCGCCATCGTGCTGGTGGACGCCACGCGCGTGACCGTGCAGGGCGGCCGTGCCGAACTGCTGGCCCAGACCAAGCGCCACTCGGCCATCCTGAAGCTGCTGGAGATCCAGCACGTGATCGTCGCCATCAACAAGATGGATCTGATCGAGTACGACGAGCAGCGTTTCAACGAGATCCGTACCGCGTACACCGAACTGGCCGCGCAACTGGGCCTGAAGGATGTGCGATATGTGCCGGTGTCGGCGCTTCGTGGTGACAACATCGTCCACGCCAGCGACGCGATGCCGTGGTACTCGGGCGAGCCGCTGCTGCCGCTGCTGGAGGCCCTCCCTGTCGAGGAGCCGGCCCCCGAGGGCGACGCCGCGCTGCGCTTCCCGGTGCAGCTGGTGATCCGCCAGGACGGCGCCCAGTCGGACGATTTCCGGGGCTACGCCGGCCGCGTGGAAGCGGGCACCGTGCGCGTGGGCCAGAAGCTGCGCGTGCTGCCGGCCAACCGCGACGCCGTGGTGGCCGAAGTGCTGACGCCGAACGGCGCCGCCGACTCGGCCAACGCGGGCGACACCGTGACGGTGCGCCTGTCGGAAGACGTCGATGTATCACGCGGTGACATGTTCGTCGCCGCCGACGCCGCCTCGGTCTCGGCCAAGAAGCTGCAGGCCGACCTGTGCTGGTTCGACGACGAATCGCTGAATCCGTCGCGCAAGTACGTGCTCAAGCACACCACGGCCAGCGTGTTCGCGCGCGTGTCGGCGGTGGATCGCGTGCTGGACGTGCACACGCTGTCGCACGAGACCGGCCGCCATGACATCCGCCTGAACGACATCGGTTCGGTGCAGTTGTCGCTGCAGAAGCCGATCGTGTGCGATGTCTACGGCGATAATCCGGCGACGGGCGCGTTCGTGCTGATCGATGAAGCGACCAACCACACGGTGGCGGCGGGCATGATCCGTGCGTATAGCTGATATCGACATCGACATCGTCAGACGGCAAGTAGAACAGTGAGCGAGATGACCCCGCATCAAGACAAACGGACCGGACGCGTGACCCTGATTGGTGCAGGCCCCGGTGCGGCCGACCTCATTACGGTGCGTGGTGCACGCCTGCTGGGCGAGGCCCAGGTGGTGCTGCACGACGCGCTGGTGTCGCCCGAGATGCTGGCCTGGTGCCCCCAGGCGCAACTCGTGGAGGTGGGCAAGCGCTGCGGGCAGCGCAGCACCGCGCAGCTGTTCATCAATCGCCAGATCGTGGACCTGGCCACCAAGTACGAGCGCGTGGTCCGGCTCAAGGGCGGCGACCCGATGCTGTTCGGCCGCGCCGACGAGGAACTCCAGGCGCTGGAAGCGGCAGGCATCGAGTATGAGGTGGTGCCGGGCATCACGGCAGCGCTGGCGGCCGCCTCGGCCATCCGCAAGCCGCTGACCAAGCGCGGCGTCTCCCGCAGCGTGGCCTTCGCCACCCAGGCCAAGGCGGCCGATGCGGTGGACGTGGAAGCCGACGTCCGCGCCGACACCATCGTCTATTACATGGGGCGCGACCAGGCGGCCAACATCGCCGCACAGCTGATCGCCCACGGCAAGCCCGCCACGACGCCCGCATGGGTCGTGGAAGCGGCCACCACCCCGAAGCAGCGCAGCCACCAGTTCACGCTACGCCAGATGGCGGCCGGGGAGGCTGCGGCATGGATGGACCCCGTGCAGCCGAGCCTGCTGATGATCGGCGAGGCACTGGCGGATCGGGCGACGGAATCCTTGGAAGAGGCTGGGGCGGACGAACACCATCGCGAGCGCGCCGCCTGAGTCTTGGCGGGAGGCGTATGAAAAAGCCAGAGCGATGTGAACTGCACCCCAAAAGTTGGACACCAACTTTTGGGGTGTTTTCATGTATCGGTACTCGGAGCAGTTCAGGCTGACAGTTATCCAGAGCTACCTGGACGGTCAGGCAGGCTATGGTGAGATCGCCAAACGCCATGAAATAGACAGCG
>Ga0099826_10000016_pt1 | contig 210934 bp, 195 predicted proteins | sample Mtrugardesep15_FD_76830 | JGI IMG/M metagenome (GOLD analysis project Ga0099826, IMG submission 76830) | Root nodule microbial communities of legume samples collected from California, USA - M. trunc garden sep15 | ecosystem: Host-associated > Plants > Roots > Nodule | place: USA: California... | reverse complement strand
CCCAGTATGTCGCGCAAAGGTAACTGCCTCGACAACGCTGCCATGGAGAGCTTCTTCGGCATCCTAAAGTCCGAATTCTTCTACCTGAACAAGTTCACCAGCATCGAGCAACTGCAGGATGGATTGCGCCAATACATTCACTACTACAATCATGACCGCATCAAGCTCAAACTAAAAGGGCTGAGTCCCGTGCAATACAGGACCGCCGATCACGAATCCGGTTTGCAAATCCGTACATCGATGCAGAATATACGGATTATCATTGGCTTGAATGCATACAAACGATGTAGTTGTATGGATTGCAGTAGGCTCAGCCATCGAACTGGTTTGTCCGTCAGGCGCTGAGCCAGGCGGACTCACGATCGGCGGTTGGAACGGTTTGAGCGGACTGAGCCGACGTCTCAAATGACCTGAAACGTGTCGCGCACCGGCCTTCGCGCGAGAAGCCCTGACAGCTTCTTGAGCGCAAGCGACAACTGCCCGCGTTCGGCGACCCCACCGAGTGAAATCCGGATGGCACCTGCAACGGACGTGCCGTCCGCAAAAGCGTCGGCGCCGGTCACGCGAAGATCTTCGGAACGCGCGGTCCGGGTGAAGTCTGCCGATGTCCAATAGCTCGGCAGTGGATGCCAGATATGAATGCCCAAGGCAGGGTTGGCATCGAAGCCCGCCAGCCATTGTCTGGCGATTTGCTGCCGCGCGTCAGCCTCCGTCCGAATGCCGTCAAGGAGCGTCTTCGCGGCACCATCGAGGATCCACTGCGTGGCGAGCGCCGTCGCCAGCGGCGACGCCATCAGCGTGATGGCCCGGAGCGCGGTCAGCATCGCGTTCTGAACGGTCGGATCCTTCACGACCACATACGCGGTCCGCAGCCCCGGGCTCAGACACTTCGAGAGCGTCGAGACATAGGCGGTCTGCTGCGGCGCCAGGGTAGCGATAGGTGGGGGCGCATCAGGTGTGAGCAGCCAGTAGGGGTCGTCTTCGATGATCAGGATGCCCTGCCGCTCCGCGACACGGGCGATGTCTCGGCGTCGTGCCTCGGGCATCGTATGCGTCGTCGGGTTCTGTAGCGTTGGATTGAGGTAGACCAGCCGGACCCCTTCCGTCTGACATGCCGCTTCCAGGCTGTCTGGGCGCATGCCGTCGCCATCGACCGCAATCGTGACGATGCGCCTGCCGAGTTGCGATGCGGCGGCCCGGACCCCGGGATAAATCAAGGGCTCGGCGGCAATCGCGCCGCCTTGTTCCGTGCCAGCCATGATCAGGGCTGCCAACGCCGTTTGCGCACCGGGGCATGCCACGACGTCGTCCTCGGCGACCGAGCCCAGCATCGGCGCTAGCCAACGCGCGCCGGCAGACCGGTCGGTTGTCGTGCCGCCACCCAGGTGGTAGGTCATCAACAGTGCCGGATCCGCGCGCAGGGTGAGTTGCCCAATTCCCCGTCGCAGCATCTCGCCGACATCGATGCCGGGCGCCGGAGGTGGCACGTTCATGCTGAGATCCACGGCCTGGGACAACTCGTAAGCCGGTAGCGCAATGAACGTCCCTTGAGAGCCACGGGCGACGGTAAGACCGCGTCGGGCCGCCTCGTTCAGGCCACGGGTCACGGTCGTCAGGTCGACGCCGAACAGGGACGCGAGCTGTCGCTGCGAGGGCAGGCGGTCGCCCGGGGTAAGACTCCCGCCTTGCATCGCCGTCTCGATCAGGTCGGCGATCTGAAGGTATCGCGATCCGCTTCCTTCTCGAAGTGGCCGGGCCCAGTCGGGCCGGGCGGGTGCCTCGTTCGAGTGTTGATTCGGCATCGAAATCTCTTGTATGGACGTTGTCTTACATTAGCATGCCTCGCGGTTCGGGTAAATCCATACAAAACCGGATAACCCGTTTTTCTTGCGAAGGTGGTTGTTATGCATGTGCGTGTGGCCGATACGCGGGGCGTCCGTCGGCGAAAGTCTCCCCGTTTCCTTTCTCCTGTTCTCTGGCGTTGGCTGACCCTCGCCGCGCTACCGCTAAGCCTGGCCGGATGTTCGTGGGATCTGCTTGACCCCAGCGGGTCCATCGGCGTGCAAACGCGGGACCTGATCGTGCTGGCCACGGCGTTGATGCTGATGGTGGTGATCCCCGTGATCATCCTTACGCTGGTGTTTGCGTGGCGGTACCGCGAAGGCAATACCAAGGCCGAGTACGCGCCGCGCTGGTCGCATTCGACCCGCATTGAAGTGGTGGTGTGGGGGATTCCGTGCGTGATCGTGGCGCTGCTCGGCATCATCATCTGGGACACCACGCACAAGCTCGACCCGTTCCGCCCGATCGAATCGAAGGTGGCGCCGCTGGAAGTGGACGTGGTGGCGCTCGACTGGAAGTGGCTGTTCATCTATCCGCAATACGGCGTGGCGTCGCTGAACGAGCTACCCGTGCCAGTGGGGACGCCGATCAACTTCCGCATCACGGCCGAATCGACCATGAACGCGCTGTTCATCCCGCGCCTGGGCAGCATGGTCTACGCCATGGCCGGCATGCAGACGAAGCTGCATCTGATTGCCGACAAGCCTGGCGTGTTCGATGGCCGGTCCGCGGCGTATAGCGGCGCCGGTTTCTCGGACATGCATTTCCGCACCGTCGCCACGTCGCGCGCCGAGTTTGATGCGTGGATCGAGCGCGCCCGGGCATCGGGCCACACGCTTGACGAACAGACCTACCGCAAGCTGGAGCAACCCAGCAGCAAGGACCCCGTCACGCTCTACGCCAAGGTCGATCCGCGCCTGTTCCAGGGCGTGGTGGACCAGTACATGGCCAGCAATGGCGACATCTGCCGCGCGGACAGCCCGGTGACCATCAGCGCCATTGCCGGCGCCAACATGCCGCCGCTCCCGGCGCAGCAGCAGACCCTGGAGCGCTAATCATCATGCTTGGAAAACTCTCTCTCGACGCCATCCCCCTGCACGAGCCCATCATCATGGGCACGCTGGTGATGGTGCTGCTGGGCGGCGCCGCGCTGTTGGGCGCCATCACGTACTACGACAAATGGTCCTACCTCTGGAAAGAGTGGATCTGCTCCGTCGACCACAAGCGCATCGGCGTGATGTACATCATCCTGGCGCTGGTCATGCTGCTGCGCGGCTTTGCGGATGCCATCATGATGCGCACCCAGCAGGCCATCGCCGTGGGCGAGGCAACCGGCTACCTGCCTCCGCATCACTACGACCAGATCTTTACCGCGCATGGCGTGATCATGATCTTCTTCGTGGCGACGCCGTTCATCCTCGGCTTGATGAACGTGATCGTGCCGCTGCAACTCGGCGCGCGCGACGTGGCGTTCCCGTTCGTCAACTCGCTGAGTTTCTGGATGTCGGCGATGGGCGCGGTGCTGGTCATGATGTCGATGTTCGTCGGCGATTTCGCGGCCACCGGGTGGGTCGCTTATCCGCCCTTGAGCGGGCTCGGCTACAGCCCCACGGCAGGCGTCGACTACTACATCTGGTCACTGCAGATATCGGGGCTGGGCACCACGCTGACCGGCATCAACTTCATCGTCACGATCCTGCGCATGCGCGCACCGGGCCTGAACCTGATGAAGATGCCGGTGTTCACGTGGACCGCGCTGATCACCAACATCCTGATTGTCGCCATCTTCCCGGTGCTGACCGCCACGCTGGCGCTGCTGGCCGCCGACCGCTACCTGGACATGCACTTCTTTACCAGCGAGCTTGGCGGCAACGCGATGATGTACGTGAACCTGATCTGGATCTGGGGCCACCCCGAGGTCTACGTGCTGATCCTGCCGTGCTTTGGCGCGTTCTCGGAGATCATCGCCACGTTCTCGCGCAAGCCGCTGTTCGGCTACACGTCGATGGTGTACGCCACATCGTCGATCGGTGTCCTGTCGTTCTTCGTCTGGCTGCACCACTTCTTCACCATGGGCTCGGGCGCCAGCGTCAATGCCTTCTTCGGCATCATGACGTCGATCATCTCGATTCCGACCGGCGTGAAGCTGTTCAACTGGCTGTTCACGATGTACCGCGGACGCATCCGCTTCCATTCGTCGACGCTGTGGACGATTGGCTTCATGGTGACGTTTGCCGTGGGCGGCATGACCGGCGTGCTGCTGGCCGTGCCGGGCGCGGACTTCGTGCTGCACAACAGCCTGTTCCTGATTGCCCACTTCCACAACGTGATCATCGGCGGCGTGGTGTTTGGCTGCCTGGCGGCCATGACGTTCTGGTTCCCGAAAGTGTTCGGCTTCACGCTGAACGAGTTCTGGGGCAAGGTCGCGTTCTGGTGCTGGCTGATTGGCTTCTACCTGGCGTTCATGCCGCTGTACGCGCTGGGCCTGCAAGGCATGACGCGCCGCATGAACCACTATGAGAATCCCGATTGGCAGCCCTACCTGATCGTTGCCCTGGTGGGGGCGGTGGTCATCGGCTGCGGCATCCTGGCGATCCTGTGGCAGCTGTTCGTCAGCGTGCGCGACCGGAACAAGAACCGCGACCTGTCCGGCGATCCATGGGACGGCCGGAGCCTGGAGTGGGCTACTGCCTCGCCAGCGCCGTTCTACAACTTCGCGCACGTCCCGCACATCACGTCGCTGGAACAGCATTGGGATGACAAGGAAGCGGGCCGCGCCTACGTGGCGCCTGCCGCGTACGAAGACATCCACATGCCGCGCAACACGTCAGCGGGCTTCATCGTCTCGGTGTTCGGGCTGGTGCTCTGCTTTGGCCTGGTCTGGCACATCTGGTGGATGGCGGGCTTTGGCCTGGCCGCGATGATCTGCACGTTCATCGCCCGCGCCTATGACCGCGATGTGGACTACTACGTCCCGGCCGCCGAAGTGGAGCGCATCGAGCGCGCCCGCTTTGCGCAACTGAAGGGGGCCAACTGATCATGACGACGACCTTGAAACTGCGCGCAGACGCCGCGCAGGCACCGCACCACGAGACCCACGCCGCGCATGCGCACGATGACGATCACGCGCATCACGCCGAACAGGCGCAAGGCAGCCTAACGCTTGGCTTCTGGCTGTACCTGATGAGCGACTGCCTGATCTTCGCCTCGCTGTTCGCGACATTTGGCGTGCTCGTCAACGGCACGGCCGGCGGCCCGACCGGACGCGAACTGTTCGATCTGCGCTTCGTGCTCGGCGAAACGGTGCTGCTGCTGACCAGCAGCCTCACCTTCGGCGTGGCGATGCAGAAGGTACGGAACGGCAAGGGCAACCCCAACGAAGTCATCCGCTGGATGGTGCTGACGTTCGCGCTCGGTGCCGCCTTCGTCTGCATGGAGATCTTCGAGTTTCACGAACTGCTGCACGAGGGCGCAGGCCCGAACCGCAGCGCCTATCTGTCGGCGTTCTTCATGCTCGTGGGTACGCACGGCCTGCACGTCAGCGCCGGGCTGCTCTGGATCATCGTGATGGTCAACCAGGTGCAGGTGTTCGGTCTCGATGACATCGTGCGTCGTCGCCTGGCCTGCCTGAGCCTGTTCTGGCACTTCCTGGACCTGGTCTGGATCGGCGTTTTCACCATCGTCTACTTGCGGGAGTTCCTGTGATGGCCAACCGACGACATGCGCATGAGGATGACCATGGCAGCCTGCGCAGCCACCTGACCGGCTACGTGCTCTCGCTGGTGCTGACGTTCATCTCGTTCGGTGCGGTGATGGGCGAGCTGTTGCCGCCGCGCGCGGGGCTGCTGATGATCGTGACGCTGTGTATCGTCCAGTTGCTGGTGCAGCTGGTGTTCTTCCTGCACCTGGGCCCGCGCAAGGGCCAGCGGGGCAACACGGCCATCTTTGCGTGTACCGTGTTCCTGATCGCCATTGTCGTATCGGGGTCGTTGTGGGTCATGCACAACGCCAACCTGAACATGATGCCGATGCAGTCGGTGCCTGTTGGCGGCAGCCGATAGATTGCAGGCAATTGGCACGTCCATCGGTGATGGCTGATGGACGTGTCTTCAGATCATTCCCCTATCGGCGATTGCCGCGATGGTGTTGTTGCCACCGCCCCCACGCAGTACGCCGCAATCGCGTCCAGCACGCTTTCGGCCTCGCCCACCGCCGTGGCGCAGCCAATCCGCATCGCCGGAAATTGCGCCCGGCATTGGTCGATCAGCGCCGGCAGGTCGCGGCGGATGTGGCCGCCCTGGCCGAAGAACACCGGTACGACAGTGACTTCCGCCACGCCAACGCCGGCCAGTTCGGCCAGCGCCACGGGCAGCGACGGTTCCATCAGTTCGAGGAAGGCCAGCCGCACGGCGGTGTCCGGCAGCAGGGCAGACAGCTTGGCCTGCAGCCGGTCGAAGGGCTCGCGCCAGCGCGCGTCGCGCGCGCCGTGGGCGAAGAGGACCAGGCCGGTGGTGGCCACGGCCGTCAATGCCGGTCCACCCAGCGCAGGGCGCTCAGCGCCAGGGCCAGGTAGAGCGTGCCGGGGACGAGCGCCGAGACAATCGGCGGCCAGGTGTGCAGCAGGCCGACGTGCGAGAACAGCGTGTTCGACAAGTGGAACGACAGCCCCAGCATGATGCCGCCGAACACCTTCACGCCCACCGCGCCGGCGCGCGCGTGCAGGTACGCGAACGGCAGCGCCAGCGCCACCATCACGAACAGCGTCAGCGGATAGACCACCTTCTTCCAGAAGGCGATTTCATAGCGCTGCGTGTCCTGCTTGTTGTCGCGCAGGTGGCGGATGTAGCGGAACAGGTCGAGCGTGGACATCCGCTCCGGGGTGACCAGCAGCACCGACAGGATCTGCGGCGTCAGCTCCGAGTGCATCACCATGTTCGGGAACTTGGCCTGCTCGGCGCGGAAGTCCGGCGCCAGGGCGTCGCCCTTGGCGCCGTCGGGGTGGGGCAGCTCGATGAAACGGGTTTCGTTGACGTCATTGAGCTGCCACGCCTGACCGCCCTGGTAGCGGCCTTCCTTGGCCACGCGGATCACGCGCAGGCGGTATTGCTGGTCAAATTCGTAGATGGTGATGCCGTTGATGGTCTGGTCCGGCTTCAGCCCCTGCACATTGACGAAGCGGGTGACCTCGCCGCCGGCGCCCTCGGGCGTGGTGTCCTTGTCGCGATCCTTGACCCAGACCCCGGAGCGGAAGCCCGCCGACACCGTGGCGCCAATCGCCTCCAGTTTCACCTTCTGGGCGTATTGCTCAGCCGCGGGGCCGATGAATTCGCCGAAGATGAAGGTGACGACGGCCAGCGGCACGGCCAGCTTGAACAGCGAGAACAACGCCTGCCGCGTGTTCAGGCCGGCCACGCGGAAGATCGTGTATTCCGACTGGCTGGCCAGTTGCGAGAAGACGTAGATCGCGCTGATCAGCACCGCGATCGGCAGCACCTCGTACACCCGGGTGGGCGCTTCCAGCATGACGTGGAAGAACGCCACCAGCGAGGTGTAGCCGCCTTGCACGCTCTCCAGCTCATTGAGCAAGTCGAAGAAGACGAACAGCGACAGCACCGCGAACAGGATGAACGCGAACACGCCATAGATCAGGCGGCCGAAATACCGCTCGTAGACCTGGAGGATTCTCATGCCTGGCTCCCCTTGGGCGCCTTGCGGCGCATGCCGAACACGGCGCGCCAGCCGCCCAGGCTGCGGTTCTGCCGGTATCGGAACATGCCCACGGCGCCCAGGAAGGCCAGCACGTGGATCGGCCAGAGCGCCATCCAGAAGGAAAGCGTCCCGGAGCGCACCCAGGCCTGCGCCAGGTTGATCATGTTGCTGTAGGTCAGGTAGATCAGCACGGCGAAGACGAGCGGCGTATAGCGGCCCAGGCGCGGGTTCACGTACGCGAGCGGAATGGCGATCATCACGAAATTGAAGGCGAGGATCGGCAGCGAGACACGCCAGAGCAGTTCGCCCAGGTTCTCACGGGTGGGATTGCGGATCAGGTCGATCGTGTCGCGGGACTTGGGCGGGATGTCGCTCTCGCTCTCGGGTGGCTTGTTGTCCACCTTGACGGCATAGCGGTCGAATTCCAGGATGCGGTAGTCGAGCTGGCCCGGCGTGCCGGCGTAGCGCCGGCCGTGTTCCATCACCACCAGGCGGTCGCCGTTCGGCATGGTCTGGAACTGGCCCTGGTGGGACAACGCCACGCCGATCTTGCCCGCCTCGGCATTGGCCACGAAGACGTTGCGCGCGTACTTCATGTCCGCGTCGATGCCCTCGATGAACAGCACGTAATTGCCGTTGGCCGGCTCGATGAAGCGGCCCGAGGCGATCATCGACAGCACGCCGCGCTGCTGGAAGCGGTCGCGGAACAGGCTGCTCTGCTGGTTGGCCCACGGCCACGCGAACATGCCCAGCAGCAACGCCATGACGAAGAACGGCGCGGCGAACTGGAGCACCGGCTTGATCAGGTCGCGCAGGGAGATGCCGGCCGAGAACCACACCACCATCTCGGAGTCCTTGTACCAGCGGGTCAGGACGATCAGCGTGGAGATGAACAGCGTGGCCGACAGCAGGATCGACAAATAGCCGATGGTGGCCAGGCCGATCAGCATCAGCACGTCGTTGGGGCTGGCCTTGCCATTGGCGGCCATCCCCAGGATGCGGATCACGAGCGACGTGAGCATGAAAGTCAGCATCACCAGGAACACCGCGCCGGCGGTGTAGGCGAGCTCGCGTCGCAGGGCTTGTTGAAAGATCATGCGGAATCGCTTCCGGCTGCCGGCCGGAGCGGGCGATGTACCGGGGGCCGAGGGACTGGCAGGACCGCGGGCTGTCAGCGTGGCGGATCGGCGGCGGCAGATCGCGGATGAAAATCGCGGATAATGGGGCCTTTCTTTTCGACGAGCCCCTGAAGGAAGCGCGATGGAATTTAGCACAAAAGCCCTGGATTGGAGCAAAGCCGGCCAAAATGGTTTCCTGGCCACGAAGACCGACTGCCTGGTGGTTGGCCTGTTCGAGGGCCAGAGCCTGGCTGGTGTGGCCAAGGCACTGGATGTCGCCACCAAGGGGCTGGTGGCGCGTCTGGTGAAGCAGGGCGACTTCGAGGGCAAGCGCGGCACCCAGCTGATGCTGCACGAAGTGGCCGGGATTGGCGCCGCCCGCGTACTGCTGGTGGGCCTGGGCAAGGAAGCCGAGTTCTCGGACAAGGCTTTCGTGGAGGCCGTGCGCACCGCCGTGCGTGCGCTGGCCGGCACGCGGGCCGCATCCGCCCTCTGGTGCCTGGCCCAGCAGCCGCCGGCCCAGCGCGACGTGGCCTGGGCCGTGATCACCACCATCACCCTGGTGCGTGACGCCGGCTACCGCCTGCTGGAGCGCCATCCGGAACTCAAGCGCCCGCCCAAGGGCGTGGGCACGGACAAGTCGTCGCTGCGCAAGATCGTGCTGGCCGTGGATGCCGCCGACGCCAAGCAGGCCACCCAGGCCGTGGTGCGCGGTACCGCCATCGCCAACGGCATGGAGCTGACCCGCGACCTCGGCAACCTGCCGTCCAACATCTGCACCCCGACCTACCTGGCCAATACCGCCCGGGCCATGGCCAAGCGCCACAAGCTCAAGGCCGAGATCCTGGGCCGCAAGCAGATCGAGGCCCTGAACATGGGCGCCTTCCTGGCCGTGACCAAGGGCAGCGTCGAGCCGCCGCAGTTCATCGTGCTGCGCTACGACGGCGCCGCCGCCAAGCAGGCCCCGGTGGTGCTGGTCGGCAAGGGCATCACCTTCGATACCGGCGGCATCTCGCTGAAGCCGGGCGAGGGCATGGATGAGATGAAGTACGACATGTGCGGCGCCGCCTCGGTGCTCGGCACGATCCAGGCCGTGGCCGAAATGGGCCTGAAAATCAACGTCGTGGCCGTGGTCCCGACCTGCGAGAACATGCCCAGCGGCATCGCTACCAAGCCGGGCGACGTGGTGACGAGCATGTCCGGCCAGACCATCGAGATCCTGAATACGGACGCCGAAGGCCGCCTGATCCTGTGCGATGCGCTGACCTATGTGGAACGCTTCAAGCCCGCCGCCGTGGTGGACGTGGCCACGCTGACCGGCGCCTGCATCATCGCGCTCGGCCACGTGAACAGCGGCCTCTTCGCGCGCAACGACCTGCTGGCCGACCAGTTGCTGGACGCCGGCCGCAAGGCCATGGACACCGCCTGGCGCATGCCGCTGGACGAGGACTACCAGGACCAGCTCAAGTCGAACTTCGCGGACATGGCCAATATCGGCGGCCGCCCGGCGGGCAGCGTCACGGCGGCCTGTTTCCTGGCGCGCTACACGGAAAAGTACGACTGGGCCCACCTGGACATCGCCGGCACGGCCTGGAAGAGCGGGGCGGCCAAGGGCGCCACCGGTCGTCCGGTACCGCTGCTGACGCAGTTCCTGATGGATCGCGCGTCGTAATCGACGGAAAAGGTAGCCGGGATGACGCGCATCGACTTCCACAGCAACGTGCCGGACACGCTGGCCTACGTCTGCCGCCTGGTTCGCAAGGCGTACGGCGCGGGCCAGAAGGTGGTGGTATACGGCACGGCACAGCAACTGACGCAGCTCGATGCGCGGCTGTGGACGTTCTCGCCGCTCGACTTCCTGCCGCATTGCGGGCTGGACAGCCCCAACGCGGCGGTGACGCCGATCATCCTGGCCGCCACGCTCGAGGGCGTGCCGCACCACCAGATCCTCGTCAACCTGTCGCCCGAGGCGCCGGCGCAGTTCGCCAGCTTCGAGCGGCTGATCGAGGTCGTGGGGGCCGGCGAGGCCGAACGTGCCGCCGGGCGCGACCGTTACCGTTTCTATCGTGAGCGCGGCTATCCGCTCACGCACCACGACATTGGCCAGTCCGCCAAGGGAGAATCCGCATGAGTGAACGTACCACCTCGCGGGTGATTCCGCGGCTGGGCCCGAACGACAGCGTGCCGTTGCTGACGGAAGTCGTGGACCTGCCCGACCTGCCGGAGACCGCCTTCGCGCCGCCGCCGGGGCATGCCTCCATGTCGACCAACACGCCCGCCAGCACGGTCATCGACACGGCAAACATGCCTGAGTCAGGGCTGGTGTCGTCAGTCGGAGATACCGAGGGTGGGGTGGAGGACGATCCGGAAGCGCCGATGATCGACCCGGTGCCCTTTCTGCCGGGTGAGGATGACCTGCGCGCGGTGCGCTCGGAACTGCTGACGCGCGTGATGATGCGTTTCCGCACCGAGTGGCCGCAGGTGGTGGAAGCCCATACCGAAGCCACGCTGCAATCGCGGCTGGCGCCGCTGACCGCGCAACTGGCCAGCGAGCTGACGCAGGCGCTGGAGGCGAGGCTGGTGGAATGGCTGGATGCGACGCTCGAGGAGATCGAGCGCGATCCGGGCGGGATGTAGCAGAGAAAGCAGAGAGTTTTCCCCTCTCCCGCAGGCGGAAGAGGGGAGACGGGGACCCAGGCAGGGTCAGTCCGTCACGGCGCCCTTGCTGGCCGTCGAGGCCAGTTTCGAGAACTTCGCCAGCACGCCACGCGTGTAGCGCGGCGCCGGCTGCTGCCACGTGGCGCGGCGCTTGGCCAGTTCCTCATCGGACACGTTCAGCTCCAGCTTCAGCTGGTGCGCGTCGATCGTGATCGAATCGCCTTCCTTCACCAGTGCGATGGTGCCGCCCACGAACGCCTCGGGCGCCACGTGACCGACCACCATGCCCCAGGTACCGCCCGAGAACCGGCCGTCGGTGATGAAGCCCACCGATTCGCCCAGCCCCTTGCCGATGATGGCAGAGGTCGGCGCCAGCATTTCCGGCATGCCCGGGCCGCCCTTCGGGCCCAGGTAGCGCAGCACGAGGATGTCGCCGGCGTTGATCTTGTCGGCCAGGATGGCGTCCATCGCGCTTTGCTCGTCCTCGAACACGCGCGCCGGGCCGGTGATGACCGGGTTCTTCAGGCCGGTGATCTTGGCGACCGCGCCTTCTTCGGCCAGATTCCCCTTCAGGATGGCCAGGTGGCCCTGCGCGTACAGCGCCTTGTCGAGCGGCAGGATCACGTCCTGGTCCGCACGCGGCTGGTCGGGCACGCCTTCCAGTTCCTCGGCCAGCGTGCGGCCGGTGATGGTCAGGCAGTCGCCATGCAGCAGGCCGGCGTTCAGCAGCAGCTTCATCACCTGCGGAATGCCGCCCGCGCGGTGCAGGTCGGTGGCCACGTACTGGCCCGACGGCTTCAGGTTGCAGATCACCGGCACGCGGCGGCGGATGCGCTCGAAGTCGTCGATGGTCCACTCCACCTCGGCCGAGTGCGCGATGGCCAGGTAGTGCAGCACCGCGTTGGTCGAGCCGCCCGTGGCCATGATCAGCGTCACGGCGTTCTCGATCGACTTGCGCGTGATGATGTCGCGCGGCTTGATGTCCTTCTTGATCGCCTCGACCAGCACGCGCGCCGATTCCGCGGCGCTGTCGACCTTTTCCTGGTCCGGGTTGGCCATCGTCGACGAGTACAGCAGGGACATGCCCAGCGCCTCGAACGACGAGCTCATGGTGTTGGCCGTGTACATGCCGCCGCAGGAGCCGGTGGACGGGCAGGCGTTCTTTTCCACGCCCTCGAAGTCTTCCTGGCTCATGCGGCCGGCGGTGAACTCGCCCACGGCTTCGAACGACGACACGATGGTCAGGTCCTTGCCCTTCCAGTTGCCCGGCTTGATGGTGCCGCCGTAGACGTAGATGCCCGGCACGTTGGTGCGCGCCAGCGCGATCATGCCGCCCGGCATGTTCTTGTCGCAACCGCCGATCACGACCACGCCGTCCATCCACTGGCCCTGGGCTGCGGTCTCGATGCAGTCAGCGATCACTTCGCGCGAGATCAGCGAGTACTTCATGCCCTCGGTGCCCATCGACATGCCGTCCGAGATGGTCGGCGTGCCGAAGATCTGCGGGTTGGCGTCGGACGCCTTGATGGCGTCCACGGCCGCATCGGCCAGGCGCTGCAGGCCGGCGTTGCAGGGGGTGATGGTCGAGTGGCCATTGGCGATGCCCACCATCGGCTTGTCGAAGTCTTCCTTCTGGTAGCCGAGCGCGTAGTACATCGAACGATTGGGGGAGCGCGCCACGCCTTGCGTGATGTGCTTCGAGCGTTTGTTGAATGCCATGGTGGGGGTCTCTCCGGGGAGTTTGCGGCGGGCTCGGACGTGGTCGATGCCACGGCCTGCCGTGTTTGTGGCCTGAAGGATGCCGCCTGCGTAGTATCATGTCAAATATATTATTTGACCTGTATTGAGTCGAAAAACCTATCACAGCGACGAACGGGAGCGTGCGTGGACCTGCGGCAACTGCGGTACTTCGTGACAGTGGCGGAAGAGCTACATTTCGGCCGCGCGGCACGGCGGCTGGCCATGACCCAGCCGCCGCTCTCGCAGCAGATCCAGTCGCTGGAGGAGGAGATCGGCGTGCAGCTGTTCGCGCGCACGCGCCGGTCCGTGATGCTGACGCCCACCGGCCAGCAGTGGCTGCCCGAGGTGCGCCGCGTGCTGGCCGATGCCGCCGCGCTGCCCGGGCTGGCCCAGCGGCTGGCGCGGGGCGAGGTGGGCTCGCTGGCGCTGGCCTTCGTCAGCACGGCCGACTACGGCATCCTGCCCGAGCTGCTGCGGCATTTCCGCGCACGGCACCCCGAGGTGCAACTGCAACTGCGCGAAGCGACGAGCGATGTCCAGCTGGAGGCGCTGGCCGAGGGCGCGATCGACGCGGGTCTCGTCATCCGTCCGCAACTGGCCGTGATGCCGCACGGGCTCTCGTACCTGCCGCTGGTGCGCGAGCCGCTGGTGCTGGCCGTGCCCGATGGCTGGCGGCCCGCCAGCCTCGCCGCCGATGCCCCCGCGCCGACCGAGATCGCCCTGCGCGACGCCGCGCACGAGCCGCTGATCATCTTCCCGCGTCGTAGCGCGCCGGCGTTTTATGACATCATTACGGGCTACTATGCGCGGGACGGCCTGACGCCGGCGATTGCCCAGGAGGCCATCCAGATGCAGACCATCGTGAGCCTGGTGTCAGCTGGCATGGGCGTGGCGCTGGTGCCCGCATCGCTGTGCAACCTGCGGCGTACGGGCGTGTCCTACCTGACGCTGCGCGATGCCGGCCCGCTGATCGAGACCGGCCTGGTCTGGCGCGAAGGCGCCGCCGGGCCTTCGGCCGGGCAATCGGGAATGGCGCCGGTGCTGCGGTCGTTCATCGACATCGCGGCCGGGCTGGCCACCGCCATCGGCCTGTCGCAGGACGATGGTATCAAGGCAGCATGACCCCGACGGCATCACCCCAGACACTATATAAATACCTCTCCTCCGCCATGCTCGTTCATCCGCAATTCGACCCGGTCGCGCTTCACCTGGGCCCGCTGGCCATCCGCTGGTACGGTCTGATGTACCTGGCCGGCTTCATCATGTTCCTGTGGTTCGGCCGCCTGCGCGTGCGCCAGCCGCACATCGCCGCGCGCGGCTGGGCCACGCGCGACCTCGACGACATGCTGTTCTACGGCGTGCTCGGCGTGATCCTGGGCGGGCGGCTGGGCTACGTGCTGTTCTACAAGCCGACCTACTACCTCACGCATCCACTCGAGATCTTCAAGGTCTGGGAGGGCGGCATGGCGTTCCACGGCGGCTTCCTCGGCGTGCTCGTGGCGATGTGGGTGTTCGGCAAGGTGCGGCGCCGGCACTGGCTGGAAGTGACCGACTTCATCGCGCCGATGATCCCGTGCGGGCTGGCTGCCGGCCGCATCGGCAACTTCATCAACGGCGAACTCTGGGGCCGTCCGACCGACCTGCCGTGGGGGATGATCTTCCCGCAGGCTGGCGACAACATCCCGCGCCACCCGTCGCAGCTGTACCAGTTCGCGCTGGAAGGCGTGGCGCTGTTCCTCATCCTGTGGCTGTTCTCGCGCAAGCCGCGCCCGATGGGGGCGGTGTCCGGCGCGTTCCTGATCGGCTACGGCGGCTTCCGCTTCGTGGCCGAGTTCGCGCGCGAGCCGGACACCTTCCTCGGCCTGTTGGCGCTGAATTTCTCGATGGGCCAGTGGCTGAGCCTGCCGATGGTGCTGGCCGGCGTGCTGATGATGGTCTGGGCCTATCGCCGCCAGGGCAACGGCGCCGCGGCGGGCGCGGCGCGCTGATCGCCGTCAGTTCCCGGCGGCCCGGATGGCCTCGATCCGCTCGCGCGTGAGCGGGTGGGTCGAGAAGAAGCTGGCATCGTCCTCGGACTTGTCCGAAGATTTGTTCGACGACTTGCCGCCATGGGCGCCTTCCAGCTTGCCCAGCACATCGGCAAGGGTGGAGACCGGCAAGCGGTTCCGCCGCATCACCTCTACCGCGTAGGCGTCCGCCTCGCGCTCATGGTCACGGGAATAGCGCATGGTCAGCATCGCGGCCGGCACCGTGGCGAGCACCGTCGAAAAATCCCCGAAGAAGTACGCCGCCAGCGCGCCGACGGCCGATGCCTGGATCACCTGCTGCAGCCCGTGGCGCTGCGCCACGTGGCCGGCCTCGTGCGCCAGCACGCCCATCATGCCGGCACCGGTGCCGATCAGGGCCACCAGTTCGTCCGTGACCACGATGGTGCCGCCCGGCAGCGCCAGCGCGTTCGCGCCGAGCCGGTCGCCGTGGCGGAACAGCAGTTGGTAGGCGTGGTCGGGATCGTCGGGGCGACGTAGCGCGGCAAAGTTGTCGCGAATCCGCTGCTGGTCGGCGGCGGGCAGCTTGCTTGGCGTCACGAGGCCGTGGTCGAGGCTGTCGAGCGTGGCCTGGCCCAGTTGCGCCTCGATGGACGCCGGCACGGTCGACGCCAGCAGCCCGGCGCTCCACGGCAGCAGGTAGAAATAGGCGCCCAGCACGACGGCCAGCATCCCCAGCAGGGCGAGGCCCGTAAGCCGCCAGCTGTTCTGCGCGCGCGACACCCAGCCCTCGCGGTGGCCGGTGCTGGCCAGCATGGCCTCGAACGTGGCGTGGTCAGCCACCTCGCAGTACGCGCCGTCATCGAAGGTCACCAGGCGCGGCGCCCGCTTGTTGCGCTCGGACACCCGCAGCGAGGCCAGCGGCGCACGGCGCACCTCCGCGCCCTCGGCATCGTGCAGGATGGCCTGCCCGCCCTGCACGATCAGCACGACGGGATGGGCGCGCGACGAGCGCGTGTCGAAATACCGGGCCGCTACCATGGCGATGCTCCGCGCCGCGCTCAGAGCGCGATGTCGATGTCGTACCAGTCCACGGTGGCGTCGCCCAGCGCGCTGACCTGCTCGGCTTCGCCGGCCACGAAGGCGTCCAGCGGACCGGCGGCGAACATCGTCACCGATTCCACGCGGTAGCGGGTGGAGCGGACTTTCGCGAACGGCAGGAACAGGCCGCAGGTGAGGGCGATGGCGATCCAGTTGGTAATCGTGATGAAGATCATGCGGCCCGCGCCCACGCGGCTCTCGAAGCGGTGCGGGGCCAGCGTGGTGTGGCTCCAGACCAGGTTCTGGAGCTTGGCCGTGAAGTAGGGGCCGGTCAGCATGATGCCGAAGTAGGTGAACGCGACCGTCCCACCGAGCACGATGGCCACGCCGCCCTTGGTATCGGCCCCGGCCGGGATGGCGATGGCGCTGAGCACGGCGCCGACGATCATGAACAGCGCCGTCACCATGCCGGTACGCAGGTACACGCCATAGAAGTCACCAGACGTGGCATCGAACGCGAACGGTGCCGTGCCGAACCGCGTGTGGTTGTGCTGGTACTGCTTGAAGCGCTGGTGCGCCAGCGGCGCCAGCAGGCCGAGCGTCAGCGTCGACAGGATCGGCCACAGCAGGAACACCTTGTAGGCTTCCTTGTCGCCGCCGGTGAAGGCAAAGCGCAGTCCGCGATAGCTCGAATTCGCCATGCGGAAGCGCAGCGAGCGCACCAGCAGGTACGGCCACACGGCGGCAAAGACCACCGCGAACACCAGCGGCAGCACCGGGCTCACCACGCCGCTGAACTGGACCACCATGGCCAGCACCAGCACGATGGCGCGGCCCTTGAGGATGGCGCCCGGTTTGCCGTGATAGTCGAACGCGGCGTCATCGAGCCGTGTGTTGCGATAGAAATACTGGAGCGTGCGGACCTTGGCCCACGCGGAGTAGATGCCGAGCGTGACCACCGTGAGCAGCGCGTTGACGATCCAGATACGGAAGTATTCCGAGCCCGATCCGGTGAACGAGAGCTGAAGCGGTGCCGGCGGCGGGGGCGTATGCCCAAAATCCGGTGATCCGGCACCGATGAAGTGCTCGCCCTTGTGATCCCATGCCATGTTTTGACCTCCCTGGTCGTCGGGGCGTCGTGGGTCGGCATTCTGGCGCCAACCGCCCTCGTTTCATATTTGCAACCGATTTGCCCGGGCCTTTCGTGCGCCGGGCGACACATTGTGGCACTGCGCTGACGGCTGTCCATCACAAAACGCCGGAATAGACGTGTCAGAGAGTGTTGGCGCGTCGAGGTCAGTCGTAACGACGGAGAAACATCCTGTTACATGCTCCATGAAATGTAACAAGTCGTCAATCGTCCACCTCAATAAAATCAATGACTTAACTCGGATGGCACGGTATTCGCTTTATGACTTGTTACAAAAAGACGGGTGGCATGGCGAAGCTGCCCGCGGCGATGGACCGAGGGAGGACATCGACCGGGATGACGCCACGCAGCAGAAAAGCAACGGGAAAGTCCGCGTCCAACGGGACGCTTCAGCGGGGGCAGGCGCGGGCCAGCGCCAGGTAATCACTCTGGTCCACGCACGTCGGCAACGAACGCCGGCAAGCGATGAGATGTCCGACGGCGGTTCTTTCAGGCGCGGACGATTTCCCCGGCAGGGAGGCCTGGGGAAGTCGTCCGCTGCACCTATTTGTACTCCCCGAATGTCTCCGAAACGGCTGGCGAGGTTTGCGCGCCACGCCTTTTGTCGCTTTCCGCATTGCAGCATCGAAACCGCTTGCCACGCTGCCGGCGCTCCCCATAATTATGAATTATTGCGGCGCATACGCCGCGTGGGCAGTCTTCCCCGGCATCCCGGGACCGGAGGCATCGTGCGAATCATCCGGCAGGCGCTGTACCTCGAAGTGGCAGACCGTTTGCGGGCGATGATCGACGATCACACGCTGATGCCCGGCGCATGGATCGACGAAGTGGCGCTGGCCGCCTCGCTCGGCACCTCGCGCACGCCGTTGCGTGAGGCGCTCAAGGTGCTCGCGGCCGAAGGGCTGGTGCGGCTGGAGCCCCGGCGCGGCTGCTTCGTCAACGCGCTGACCGAGCAGGATCTCGATGAGATCTTCCCGCTGATGGCGCTGCTCGAAGGCCGCTGCGCCTACGAGGCCGCGCGCAACGTCACGCAGGCCGATCTCGACGCGCTGGAGGGCCTGCACGCCGACCTCGCGCGCTACGCCCAGGCTGGCGACATCGACGCCTATTACGAAACCAACTACCAGATCCACGAGGCGCTCCAGCGCCTGGCCGGCAACCGCTGGCTGTCCGGCGTGGTCAGCGACCTGCGCAAGGTGCTGCGCCTGTCGCGCCACAAGAGCCTGAAGCTGCCGGGCCGGATTCACGAATCGTGCGCCGAGCACATGTCGGTGTTTTCCGCGCTCAAGGCGCACGACCCGGAAGGGGCCGAGGCGCTGATGAAGACCCACGTGCTGCGCCAGCGCGGCGCGCTGCGGGCGCTGGATCGCGCCGATCCGGCCCCGGAGCCTGCCGCGTCCGCAGCCGCCGCCTCACCCGTTCTCCGCAACGTTCTCGCCGCAGGAGTCTCATGAGCGCCCTCGATCCCGCCGAACAGAAAGTCAGCGCCCCGCTGGAAGCCACGGAACCGGTCGGCGATACCTTGTTGTCGCGCTTCGGCCGCTGGTGGAGCCGCAAGGGCGAAGGGGAAACCGCCCCGGCCAAGCGTGCCAAGGCGGAGGAGGCTGACGCCCCGGCGCTGTCCACGCGCGCGATGAAGCGCCAGCGCGAGCAGCTTCGCCCCTGTTTCGATGCCCGGCTGACCGATGGCGCCGCCAACGCCGCCGCACAGGCGTGGCAGGCCGAGTACGAGGCCGCGCCGGAGCCGGTGCGCCAGGCGATGCTGACGGTGCTGGCCGAAGTGGCGGCGGGTGCCGATGGTGCTGGCGCGAAGTCGGGCAGCGCGCAATCGGCCTCCCAATCTGGCGCGGCGTCCGGCCTGTCGCAGGCGCTGTCCAACGCACGCATCCGCTTCTTCAAGCGGCTGGCCGCGCACCATGGCAAGAGCGACAACAGCGCGTGCGGCCTGCACTTCCTGATCCAACTGCGCGCGGACATGCTCCGCTGGCACAAGCGCGTGCCGGGCCTGCGTGTGCTCGACGAAGATCTGGAAGCGCTGTTTTCGAACTGGTTCGATGTCGGCCTGCTCGAGTTGCAGCCCATCACCTGGGACTCGCCCGCCTCGCTGCTGGAAAAGCTGATCCGCTATGAGGCCGTGCACGAAATCGCCTCCTGGACCGACCTGCGCAACCGGCTCGATTCGGACCGCCGCTGCTACGCGTTCTTCCATCCGCGCATGCCGCGCGAGCCGCTGATCTTCGTCGAGGTGGCCTTCGTGCCCGAGATGGCGGCCAACGTGCAGGCGCTGCTTGACGAGGCCGCGCCGCTGGAAGACCTGCGCCGGGTCAAGTGGGCTATCTTCTATTCGATCTCCAACACGCAGGCCGGGCTGCGCGGCGTGAGCTTCGGCAATTTCCTCTTGAAGCGTGTCATCGAGGAATTGCAGCGCGAGTTCCCCAAGCTGAAACAGTTTGCCACGCTGTCTCCGCTGCCCGGGTTTGCCGACTGGCTGCGCAAGCAGCACGGCGACGCCATCGTGACGATCCTGGGCGAGAAGCGCCTGGCGCGCTGGACCGAGCGCCAGGGCACGGCGCCCACGGATGGCGCCGGCTGGCTGGCCGCGCTGCCCGCCGACGCGCCGGACCCCGTGGTGCGCGATACCGCGCTGACGCTGGCCGCCCACTACCTCGTGCGCGAGGGCGCGCCGGGGCAGCCGGCGGACCCCGTGGCGCGCTTCCACCTGGGCAATGGCGCCTGCGTGGAGCGGCTGAACTGGGCTGCCGACCTGTCGCGAAAAGGCCGCGCCCAGTCGTGCGGCATGATGGTGAATTATCTTTACGTGCCGGAGGCGCTGGATGACAATCTGGCACGCCTTGGCGATGGCAATCCCCGCATGAGCCGTGCGGTGGGCAAGCTGCTGTGACCCCTGGGTCGGGCACGGATGGCGCCAGGCATTTTTGTCGGGTGAATGTAGTACTTCGATTGACTTTCCGCAGCAAGTAGAGAGAGGAGACAGTACATGAATCGTCGTCAGTTCCATCTGACCGCGTGCGCGCGTGCGTTCGCGGTCGTGGCGGGTGTAGCCGCCGCGTCGGCAGGGTCGATGTATGCGCCGGCCGCGCTGGCCGATACGTGGCCGAGCAAGCCGGTCACCGTGATCGTGCCGTTCCCCGCCGGCGGCGGCACCGACGCCTTCGCGCGTCCGCTGACCGCCCAGTTGTCCAAGCAGCTCGGCAAGCAGTTCGTGATCGATAACCGCGGTGGCGCGGGCGGCACCGTGGGCGCCAGCATCGCCGCCAAGGCCGCGCCGGACGGCTACACCATCTTCATCGGCGGGGCGCACCACGCCATCGCCCCGTCGTTCTACAAGAAGCTCGATTACGACATCGAGAAGGACTTCATCCCCGTCACCGTGATTGCCCAGCCGCCGCAGGTGGTGGTGGTGAATCCTACCAAGGTGCAGGCCAACACGCTCAAGGAGCTGATTGCCTACGCCAAGGCCAATCCGGGCAAGCTGAACTATGGTTCGGCCGGCAATGGCTCGTCGCACCATCTGGCGGGCGAGCTGTTCAAGCTGCAGACGCAGACCTTCATCACGCACATCCCCTACAAGGGCGCCGGCCCGGCGCTGTCGGATTTGATCGCCGGCCAGGTGGACATGCTGTTCGACGGCCTGGGCTCGTCGGCGCAACACATCCGCGCGGGCCGCATCAAGGCGCTGGCGGTGGCGGCGAACAAGCGCTCGCCGGCCTTCCCGAACGTGCCGACGGCGGCCGAGGCGGGCGTGCCGAACTACGAGGTGTCGACGTGGTACGCGCTCTGGGCGCCGAAGGGCACGCCGAAGGAAGTGATCGACCGGCTCTACACCGAGACGACCAAGGCGCTGAATTCGCCGGAAATGAAGCAGATCTGGCTCCAGAACGGCTCGGAAACGCCGGCGTTCACGCCTGACCAGTTCGCCACGTTCCAGCATGCCGAAATCAAGCGCTGGGCCGAGGTGGTGCAGCGCTCCGGCGCCAAGATCGACTGATGGGCGGCACCGTCACGTTCGCGCGGGACGGCGCCGTGGCCACGGTCACGCTGTCGCATCCGGGCAAGCTCAACGCGATCTCGACCAGCATGTGGCAGGCGCTGACCACGGGCTTCGCGGAGCTGGCGGCGGATACGTCGCTGCGCTGCGTGGTGGTGCGGGGCGCCGAAGGCAATTTTGCCGCCGGCGCCGACATCGCCGAGTTTCCGGTCGTGCGGGGCGACGAGGCGTCGGTGCGCCGCTACCACACGGAGATCCTCGCGCCGGCGCTGGCGGCCATCGCCACGTGCCCGCATCCGACGCTGGCGATGATCGAGGGTGTCTGCGTGGGCGGCGGGCTGGAAATTGCCTGCCACTGCGACCTGCGCATCGCCGCGGCGGGCAGCCGCTTCGGCGTGCCAATCAACCGGCTGGGTTTCCCGATGGCGCCCGGCGAGTTGGGCGGGCTCCTCGCGCTGGCCGGGCGCGCCGTCACGCTGGAAATCCTGCTGGAAGGCCGTGTGTTCGATGCGGCCGAGGCGGAGCGTAAGGGCTTGCTCACACGCGTGGTGGCCGAGTCCGCGCTCCACGACGAGGTAGCCGCCACCGTGCAGCGCCTCTGCGCCGGCGCGCCGCTGGCCGCCCGGATCAACAAGGCGACGATCCGTCGCCTGTCGCCCGATCCCGCGCCGCTCACGGCGGCCGAGATCGACGCGCATTTCGCCTACGCCGGCAGCCGCGATCACGCCGAGGGCGTGGCCGCCTTCCTGGCGCACCGGCGGCCCGAGTTCACCGGGGAGTAAGATGGCGGCCGGCCGGCACGTCCGCGTGCCGGTTTCGCCACCGTAATCCCGTCTTATTCGCCGGCATCCTATTTCCTTCGATTCCGTACCATGAACGCCAATCTGTTCGCCCTGTTCGAATCCCGCTTTCCCGTCGACCGCAGCGCGTGCTGCATCGAGACCCATGACGGGCTGTACTACAGCTGGGATGACCTGGACCGTGCCACCGCCAAGATCGCCAACCTGCTCGCCGGGCTGAAGCTGCCGGCCGGCGCGCGCGTGGCGGTGCAGGTGGAGAAATCGCCCGAGGCGCTGTTCCTGTACCTGGCCACGCTGCGCGCGGGCTATGTGTACCTGCCGCTGAACACCGCGTACCAGGAATCGGAAATCGACTATTTCGTGGGCAACGCCGAGCCCGCCGTGGTGGTCTGCGGCAGCAAGAACTTCGGTTGGGTGTCGAAGGTGGCGTTCCGCCACAACACCGCGCACGTGTTCACGCTGGACGACGACCGCAGCGGCTCGCTGCTGGCCCGCGCGGCCGCCCAGCCGGACACCTTCGAGACCGTGACGAAGGGCGACGATGACCTCGCGGCCATCCTCTATACCTCCGGCACCACGGGCCGCAGCAAGGGCGCGATGCTGACGCACCGCAACCTGGCTTCCAACGCCCAGACGCTGCACGAATACTGGGGCTGGCGCAGCGACGACGTGCTGCTGCACATGCTGCCGATCTTCCACGTGCACGGGCTGTTCGTAGCTTCCCACGGCGCGCTGCTGGCCGGCGCCAAGATGATCTGGGCGCCCAAGCTCGACATGGCGCAGATCCTTGCCTTCCTGCCGCGCGCGACGGTGATGATGGGCGTGCCGACCTACTACGTGCGCATGCTGCAGGAGCCGCGCTTCAACCGCGAGGTGTGCGGCAACATGCGGCTGTTCGTGTCTGGCTCGGCGCCACTGCTGCTGGAGACGTTCGACGGTTTCCGCGAGCGCACCGGCCACACCATCCTGGAGCGCTACGGCATGAGCGAGACCGTGATGCTGGTCTCGAACCCGTACGATCCCAAGCTCGGCGAGCGCATCGGCGGCACGGTGGGCATGCCGCTGCCGGGCGTGTCGGTGCGCGTGATGGATGGCGAGGGCAACCCCTGCGCGCCGGCCGCGATCGGCAATGTGGAGGTCAAGGGGCCGAACGTGTTCAAGGGCTACTGGCGCATGCCGGAGAAGACCGCCGAGGAATTTACCGCTGACGGCTGGTTCAAGACCGGCGACGTGGGCCGCTTCGGCGGTGCCATCGTCAGCCAGGCCGGCGAGCGCAAGGTGCCAGACGACTACCTGACGATCGTGGGCCGCAGCAAGGACCTGATCATCTCGGGCGGCTACAACGTCTATCCGAAGGAAATCGAGAGCTTTATCGACGAACTGCCGGGCGTGGTGGAATCGGCCGTGATCGGCGTGCCGCATGCCGATTTCGGCGAGGCCGTGGTGGCCGTGGTGGTGCGCAAGCCGGGGGCGGAGATCGACGAGGCGGGGATGATCGGCACGCTGCGTGGCCGTATCGCCAACTTCAAGGTGCCCAAGCGCGTGCACGTGGTGGACGAGCTGCCGCGTAACACGATGGGCAAGGTGCAGAAGAACGTGCTGCGGGAGCAGTTCGCCGCGCTGTGATGGATTTCCCCCTCGCCCTGTAGAACTGGGGGAGGGGGAAGCCGAACTACCTGTTTACTTCACCATCTGGACCGACCCATTGACCGACACGGTCACATGGGCTTTGCCGCCTTCCATGGGGATCGGCGCGCCGGCGTCTGCGGACATCGCCTTGGCGGCATACATGCGCGGCGTCGGCGGCACCACGCCGCCGCTGTCGTTCATCGACACTTCACGAATCGTATAATTGCTATAGCCGAACAGCTTGGTGCTGGTCTGGGCCTTGTCGCGGAACGCTGACACGGCCTGCTCGGCCAGCTTCGCCTCGGTGGCCTGGCGTGCCTCGCGCGAGAGCGAGAAGGCGACGTTCTGCACCTGCATCTGGTTGGCCAGTTCGCCGGCCAGCTTCGACACCGCCGCGAAATCCTTCGACTTCAGGATCACTTCTGAGCGCCCGCGCCACGTGCTGATGCGGCCGTTGCGGTCCGTGCTCGGATGGATGGTGAAGCCGCCCGACTGCGCTTCCACGCCCGAGGTGCGCTTGGCCTGCGCCAGCACGGCCTGCGTGCGGGCCGACAGCGCGGACGAGATCGCCGACGGCTCGGCGCCTTCCTGTTCCGCGGCCAGCGTCAGTTGCACCACGTCCGTGGGTACTTCGGTGACCGCCTCGGCGGACAGCGACAGTACGCCGGCGGGCGGCGGCAGGGTCTGGGCCGATGCCACGGCAGCGGTGGTACACAGCAAAGTGGCCGCAAGCAGTTGTTTCATTGTTGTTCTCCCGATCAAAGTGGTGGCTTTCAGACGCCTTTCCGCGCACTTCGTTCCGTGCGCGGCTGCAATGACTGTATCCGGGTGTTTCGCCGTGTAATACGGAGGGAGCGGCGCGCTCAGAACGTCCGCCACGCCTTCCAGAGCATGTACGAGGCGAGGCAGGCCAACAGCACGGCGAACACGCGCCGCAGCGCGTTGACGTCCATGTTGTGCGCCGCCCGCGCGCCCAGCGGCGCGGTGAGCACGCTGGCGATGGCGATGATGCCCAGCGCGGGCAGGTACACATAGCCGAGCGAGCCGGCCGGCAGGCCGCCCACGTCCCAGCCGCCCCAGACGTAGCCGACCACGCTGGCGAGCGCAATCGGGAAGCCGAGCGCGGCCGACGTGGCCACGGCGTTGTGGATCGGCACGTTGCACCAGGTCATGAACGGCACGGAGATGAAGCCGCCGCCGGCGCCCACCAGGCTCGAGATCAGGCCGATGACCGACCCCACGCCGACCATGCCCGGTGTGCCCGGTAGCCGGCGCGCGGCCGGTGGCCGGCGGCTGCGCAGCATCTGGAGCGCCGAGAAGCCGACGAAGACCGCGAACAGCAGCGACAGCCAGCCGGTCTTGAGCACGCTGAAGATCTTGCCGCCGCCGATCAGGCCACCCACCAGGATGCCCGGCGCCAGCGCCAGCACAATGCCCCAGCGCACCGCGCCGCGCTTGTGGTGGGCGCGCACGGAGGAGAGCGAGGTGAACAGGATGGTCGCCATCGACGTGGCGATGGCCATGTGGACGATGTGGCTGTCGGAGACCTGCATGGCTGTATAAAACAGCGTCAGGAAGGGCACCATCAGCATGCCGCCGCCCACGCCGAGCAGCCCGGCGCAGAAGCCGGTGAAGGCGCCGAGGATCAGCAGCCCCGGAATCAGGACAGGACTCATGGTCGCCCCGTCACTTCATCAGCCGTTCGGTGATATAGCGCCATTCGGCCGGCGTGACCGGCGTGATGGAGAGGCGGTTGCCGCGCCGGAGCACGACCATGTCCGCCAGCGCCTCGTGCTCGCGCAGCGCGGGCAGCGGGACCAGCGCGCTCTTGCGCACGAAACGCACGTCCACGAGCGACCAGCGCGGCTCATCGGGCTTCGAGGCCTTGTCGTAGTAATCGCTCTTGGGATCGAACTGCGTGGGATCGGGGTAGGGCTGGGAGCAGACCTCGGCCAGTCCGGCGATGCCGGGCTCGGGGCAGGAGGAGTGGTAGAACAGCACACCATCGCCGATGCGCATCTGGTCGCGCATGAAGTTGCGCGCCTGGTAGTTGCGCACGCCCGTCCACGGCAGCGTGCCGCGCCTGGCAAGATCGTCGATGCTGGCTTCGTCCGGCTCGGACTTCATCAGCCAGTACTGGGGGGCGCGTTGGCCCGATTTGGCGGCGGGTGGCGTCACGGTACCAGTATCCGTCGATCAAAGAAAAAAGGCGGTGGTTCTGAAAACCACCGCCTTCTGAGGGGTCCCCGCCTCGGCCGCTGGGTCGGCATCCTGAACCCAAGTGAGGTTCAGAGTGGCTGCGGAAGTCGCATTTTGGGTACATCACCCACTCAGGGAGTCCAGGCAGAACCAAGACTATGAATGCGGTGACGCGCTCGCCCACACGACATAATCCCGCACCATGCAATGCATATCGGTTCAAGGAGTTATGACCCTCACGAACCAGGCAGGGAAACTGTCAAACGTCTGACTTTATATTCACCTTACGCTGCGAGCAGCTGGGGTGATGTCAGACGTTTGCCGTTTCGAAACAGGATGGGATGAAAACGGCGGTCGGGCGCGATAACCTGACCTGTATGCTGCACCGGTAAGGCGTTTGTGCAGTCTGGCTACACTATACACCGCGTCGTCTGGCATACCAAGTTCGGCATGTTGCATCGTTACATTTTCAACACCGGACATCGGCCAAATCCGACATTGCGCCATCGGCTTCACATGCCTGTCATGTGCGGCCGATGCGGTGTGATTTCAAGTCCGGCCAGATCCGTCCGATGTCGATGTCAGCCCGGCGCGCGCGGGTCGGTGCCCACGTGCGCGTACTGCCGCAGTGCCTCGTCGGCGCGCTCGTTCAGCTCGCGGATGCGGGCGCGCACGGCGTCCACGGGAATCTGCCCGTCCTCCTCCTGCTTGCGGCGCATGGCCAGCAGGTCCGAGGCGATGCTGATGGCCGCCATCACGGCCACGCGCTCCACGCCCTTGGCGGAGACGTTGCCCTTGAGCTTGTTCATCTGGTTGTCCACCAGCGCCACCGCCTCCAGCAGCGCGGCTTCGTTGTCCGGCGCGATGGCGAAGCGGTAGGGCTGCCCCGCGATGTTCACTTCGACTTGCTTATTGCTCATGCGTGTTCTCCGGGGGCGGGGTGCGCGCCGCTGGCATCGGGGTCCGAGCCGGTGGCCGGGGCGCCTTCGCCCAGCAGGTCGAGCTGGCGCGCATCGCTGGCCGTGGGCAGCTTGTCCAGAATCGACTGGATGCGCAGCTGGGCTTCCTCGATCTTGATATTGAGCAGTTCGCGGTCGGCCGCCATGGATTCGCGGTCCGTGCGCAACTGGCTCGCCTCGGCCCGCAGGCGGTCGATCTCCGCGCGCAGCCGCTGGTTTTCCGCCGCCAGGGTGTCTGCGTGATGCAGCACGCGCCCGATCTTGGCGGCCAGTTGTTCGAGTTCGTTGAGCATAGTGCCTGTCTGTCCGATGGAATGTGGGTCAGGTTTCGGGATTCTAGCCGATGCCGGATCGGCCACGTCGTCAACGAGACGTTTCTGACTGTAGCGTCGCCAGGAAGTTGCATCGATCGTCACGCAACGTGCGGGTAACCGGCCCCGGAGTGGACGGTTCCGCACCACGTCCGCCAGATTGACGGCCCCGGTGAAACTGCCTACACTCGCGCACGTTCCAGGTGCTCGCGACCCTGCCCACAGGGCCGCAGTTCAACGGGAAACAGGGAGTCCGGGGCGCGCCGCGCGCTGGGCCAACCTGTGCTGCCCCCGCAACGGTAAGCGACCGCGCACGCGCCATGCGCCGCGCAAGGGCCTGCCAGCATGCCACTGATCCACCCCGCCATTTGACGGGGATCCAGCGATCGGGAAGGCGGCCGGCCTGATGTCGTCAGCCCGGATACCGGCCTGAACGCGGGCGCACTGCTCCACAGCGGCGCGCCACTTCGCCACAAGGCCCGCGGGGACGGGCCCGGCCGTACTTCCATCCATCCAGCAACATGCGTTCCTCGCTCCACAGGCAGACCGCCGCGACCCAGCCGCCGGTCCGCCCGCGCGTGCCCGCCATCCTGGCGGCCATCGCCGCCTTCGTGCCCGCCCTTGTACCCGCTTTCTACCCCGCCATGGTCCACGCGCAAGCCGCGCCGGATGCCAGCGGCGCCGCCCTCGGCCAGACGCTCGCGCCGGTGGTCGTCACCGCCTCGCGCACCGCGCAGGCCGTGACCGAGGCGCTGCCGCACACCACGGTGGTCACTCAGGAAGACATCGTCAACACCCAGGCGCCGGACCTGCGCTCGCTGCTGCGCGGCCAGGCGGGCGTGGAGTTCGCCACCACGGGCGGCATGGGCGCCAACACCACGCTGTTCATGCGCGGCGCCAATTCCAACCAGGTGCTGATCCTGGTGGATGGCGTGCGCATTGCCGGCGCCAGCGGCGGCACCGCGCAGCTCGCCAATATCCTGCCGGACCAGATCGACCATATCGAAGTGGTGCGCGGCAACGTCTCGGCGCTGTACGGCTCCGACGCCATCGGCGGCGTGGTGCAGATCTTCACCAAGAGCGGCGTCGGCCAGGCCCCGGCGGCCAATGCTTCGGTGGAGTACGGCAGCAACAACACGCGCCAGGGCACCGTCGGCTATGGCGGGCAGGTGGGCGATACCTCGTTCAACGTCACCGGCTCGATGTTCAAGACCGACGGCTATTCGTCGATCGACGCCGCGAAATGGAATCGCGACAACCCCACGCGCGCCCGGCAGGGCATCGGCCCGAATCCGGCCGACAACCCGTACGAGAACAAGAGCGTCTCCGGCCAGGTGAAGCACAAGTTCAGCCAGGACTGGGACGCTGGCGTGGCCGCGTACTACTCCAACAGCCAGCTGTCGTACGACAGCACCAGCGGCAAGCCGACCGACGACCTGCGTATGGATAGCGAGCTGTACACGCTGTCCGCCTTCGTCAACGGCAAGCTGCTGCCCGACTGGCGCACCCATTTCAAGGTCGCCCAGAGCGAGGACCGCGCCGAAACCACCAAGAACGGCCTGTTCGACAGCCTGTTCAGCACGCGCTCGCGCCAGTTCAACTGGCAGAACGAGTACGCGCTGACGCCTGACCACACGCTGCTGTTCGGCACCGACTACCTCCAGCAGGAACTGTCGTCCAGCGCCTACAACGCGCCCATCCGCAATGTCTTCTCGGTCTACGGCGGCTACGAAGGCAAGATCGGCCGCCACCAGCTGCAGCTGAACGCGCGCAACGACCATTATTCGGACTTCGGCAACCAGGGCAGCTTCTTCGCCGGCTATGGCTTCCACCTGACCCAGGCGGTCAAGCTGATCGCCAACGTCAGCAACGCCTTCCGCGCGCCGACCTTCAACGAACTCTATTACCCGAACTTCGGCCAGCCGAACCTCCAGCCCGAGCGCGCGAAGTCGGCCGAGCTGGGCGTGCAGGTGGAGACTGCCGCCACCGGGTTGCTGCGCGTGACCGCGTTCGAGACCCGCTACAACGACCTGATCGTCTCCACGCAGCAGGCCAACGGGCTGTTCCTGGCGCAGAACGTCAACAAGGCCAAGGTGCAGGGGGTGGAGGCGTCCTGGCGCGCCAACCTGCTCGGCACCGATGTCGGCGCCAGCGTGACCTTCCAGAATCCGGTCGATGAAACCAACGGCACCCAGTTGCTGCGCCGCGCGCGTCGCCATGCGTCGTTCGATGTGGGCCGGAATATCGGCGATTTCCGAGTCGGGGGCGAGTGGCTGGTGTCGTCGTCGCGGATGGACAACGGCTCGCGCCGGCTGGGCGGATACGGTATCTTGAACCTCACCGCCCGCTACAACATCGACAAGCAATGGTTCGTCGCCGCCCGCGTGGAAAACCTGTTCGACAAGAACTACCAACTCGCCTATCCGTACGCCACGCAGGGCCGGGCGGGGTTCGTCACGCTGGGATGGCGCCAGAAATGAGGCCCGGCAAGGCGCCGCGCCCGGGCGGGGTCCGCCATGGCTGAGGCGCGCCGCGCGCTGGCCGTCTGGCTGCTCCTCGCCCTGGCGGGGCTGGCCGTGTTCGGGCTGTCGCTGGCGCTGGGCAGTGTATCGCTCGATGCCTCGCAGCTCTGGCAGGCCCTGACCGCCACCGATGCCGGCATGGCCGGCGCGATTGTCAGGGAATTGCGACTCCCCCGTGCCGTCGCCGCGTTCGCGTGCGGCGGCCTGCTGGCGCTCTCTGGCGCGCTGATGCAGGTGCTGCTGCGCAACCCGCTGGCCGAGCCCTATGTATTAGGCGTCTCGGGCGGCGCCGCCACCGGCGCGTTACTGGCGATGCTGCTGATGCTGCCGCTGTGGACCGTGCAGGCCGGCGCCGTCGGCGGGGCGCTGCTGTCGATGGTGCTGGTGGCTTCGCTGGCGCGCCGGGACCTGCTGCACCCGCGCGTGCAGGGCGGCCACCACGAGGCGGGCGCCCGCCTGCTGCTGACCGGCGTGATCCTGGCCGCCGGCTGGGGCGCGCTGATCACGCTGATCCTGGCCATCGCGCCGGAATCGCGGCTGCGCGGCATGCTGTTCTGGCTGACGGGCGACCTCGGCGGCACCGCCAGCTACGGCGCCGCGCTGGCCACGCTGGCCGTGGCGCTGGCGCTGGCCATGCCGATGGCCCGCTCGCTCAACGTGATGCTGCTCGGCGAGACCGTGGCGCAATCGCTGGGCGTGCAGGTGGGCCGGGTGCGGCTGGCCACCTTCCTGATCGCCTCGTTCGCCATCGCGGCGGCGATCACCACGGCGGGGTCGATCGGCTTCGTCGGCCTGGTCGTGCCGCATATGGTGCGGCTGGCCTGGGGCAACGACCAGCGGCTGCTGCTGCCGGCCTCGGTGCTGCTGGGCGGCACATTGCTGATGGCGGCGGATCTGATCGCCCGTACCGTGATCGCCCCGACCCAACTGCCGGTGGGCGTGATTACCGCGCTGCTCGGCGTGCCGACCTTCCTTTATCTGTTGCTGCGGAGGCCGCGATGAACCATTGGTCTACGCCGCTCGCGCCTTGTCCCAGCCTGCACCTGCGCGATGTCGCCCTGCGCACCGGGTCGCGCGTGCTGGTGGAGCATCTGTCGATGGCCATCGCGCCGGGCGAGTTCTGGTGCGTGGTCGGCCCCAATGGCGTGGGCAAGTCCACGCTGATGGGCGTGCTGGCCGGCCTGCGCGCGCCCGAGGGCGGCGAGGTGCGCATCGACGACACCCCGGTCACCCGCGCCGCGCCGGCCGCGCTCGCGCGCCAGCGCGCCTACCTGCCGCAGGCCGTGCATGACACCTTCTCGATGGCCGTGCAGGACGCCGTGCGCGTGGGACGTCATCCGCACATGAGCGGCTGGGGCTGGGGCCAGGGCGACGATGACCGCGTGGTGCGCGACGTCATGACCGAACTCGACCTCGACGCCCTGACCACGCGCGATGTCCTCACGCTCTCCGGCGGCGAGCGCCAGCGCGTGTCGCTGGCCGCCGCCATGGCCCAGCAGGCGCCGCTACTGCTGCTGGACGAGCCGGTGGCCCACCTCGACCTGCGTCACCAGATCCTCGTGCTGGAACTGCTGCGCCGCCTGACCACGGCAGGCCGCCACGCGGCCGTCGTGATCCTGCACGATCTCAACCTGGCGCGCCGCTACGCCACGCATGCGCTGCTGATGTCCGAAGACGGTCAGGCGCTGCACGGCCCCGCGCCGGAAGTCCTCACCCCCGCGCAGTGCTCCCGGGCGCTGCGCACCCCCATCGTCAGCGTCAGCGACGGCCTCCATACGGCGCTGATTCCCGATGGGATGACTGGAAATTCGTAAATGAGCGATATCGACAACAACCCGCCGGACACCCCGGAAACGCCCGACACCCCAGACGATGCCGGCCGCGACGCCCGCCACAAGGCCCGCATGGCGCGCAAGAAGGAAGTGGTGGACGCCAAGATCTCCGCCGCGCAGACCGAGCGCGGCGTGATCGTGATCACCACCGGCAACGGCAAGGGCAAGTCCAGTTCGGGTTTCGGCATGGTCGTGCGCGCGATGGGCCACGGCATGCGCACGGGTGTGGTGCAGTTCATCAAGGGCGCCATCCCGAGCGGCGAGGAGATGTTCCTCCAGCGTTTTCCGGAAGCCTGCGCGTTCCACGTGATGGGCGAGGGCTACACCTGGGAGACCCAGGACCGCGCGCGCGACGTGGCCAAGGCCGAGGCCGCCTGGGAAATCGCCCGGCGCATGCTGCAGGATCCTGCCATCGGGCTGGTCCTGTTCGATGAACTGAATATCGCGCTGAAGCTGCACTACCTCGACGTGGAGCAGGTCATTGCCGACCTGCGCGCCCGTCCGCCGATGCAGCACGTGGTCATTACCGGCCGCGGCGCGCCGCCGGCGCTGGTCGAGGCCGCCGACACCGTGACCGAGATGACCCCGGTCAAGCACGCGTTCCAGCAGGGCATCAAGGCCCAGCGCGGCGTGGAAATGTAAAGACACTGCGGAAATGACGATGTCCACCTTCACCGACACCCCCCTGCAACTTCCCCCGATCGCCCCGCTCGACGATTCCCTGCGCGCCGCGCTCCAGGCCGCCATCGACGACAAGACCAAGCCGCCCGGCTCGCTGGGCCGGCTGGAGTCGCTGGCGATGCAGATCGGCCTGATCCGGGGCGAGACCCAGCCGGTGCTGACCCGCCCGACCATCATCGTGTTTGCCGGCGATCATGGCGTGGCCGATGCCGGCGTGAGCGCTTTCCCGCCCGAAGTCACGGCCCAGATGGTGCTGAACTTCCTCGGCGGCGGCGCGGCGATCAATGTCTTCACGCGCCAGCACGGCATGGTGCTGGAAGTGGTCGATGCCGGCGTGCGCGCGCCGCTGCCGGCCGCGCCGGGTCTGGTCAACTGCCGCGTGGCGGACGGCACGCGCAATTTCGTCGAGGAAGCCGCGATGACGCCGGCGCAGGCTGGCGCGGCCATCCAGGCCGGCATGGCGCGCGTGCTGCGCCATGCGGAGCAGGGCACCAACGTGATCGGCTTCGGCGAGATGGGCATCGCCAACACCTCCGCCGCCGCCTGCCTGATGAGCCGGCTGACCGGCCTGCCGCTGGCCGACTGCGCCGGGCGCGGCACCGGGCTGGACGACGCCGGCGTGGCCCGCAAGCGCGAGATCCTCGAGCGCGCGCTGGCCCGCCACGCCGAGGTCACCGCGCCGCTGGACGTGCTGGCCACCTTCGGCGGCTTCGAGATCGCGGCGATGACCGGCGCCTACCTGGCCGCCGCCGCCTGCCGCATGGTGATTCTGGTCGATGGCTTCATCGCCTCCGCCGCGCTGCTGGTGGCGGCGCGGATCGACCCGACCGTGCTCCAGTACTGCGTGTTCTCGCATTGTTCCGATGAGCGCGGCCACAAGGCCCTGCTGGCCGAGTTCGGCGCCGAACCGCTGCTGGCCCTGAACCTGCGCCTGGGCGAAGGCACCGGCGCAGCGCTGGCGTGGCCGCTGGTGGCGTCGGCGGCGGCGTTCCTTAAGGAAATGGCGACGTTCAGCGGTGCCGGCGTGAGCCCCGGCGCGGCCTGATCGGAATCCGGAAAGCCCGACCATGGCCGACGAACTGCGCTTCTTCCTGACCGCCCTCGGCTACTTCACGCGCGTGCCGTTGCCGCAGCGGCTGGCCGGCTGGGTCGGTTTCCAGCCGCACTTCCTCAACGCGGCGGCGCGCTACTTTCCGCTGGTGGGTCTGCTGGTGGGCGTGGCCGGGGCGCTGGTCACCTGGGGCGCGCTGGCGTTGTGGAGCGCGCCCGTGGCGGTGGCGCTGGGCATGATCGCCACGCTGCTGCTGACTGGCGCGTTCCATGAGGATGGTCTGGCCGATTGCGTGGATGCCTTCGGCGGCGGCTATCGGCGCGAGGACGTGCTGGCCATCATGCACGACTCGCGCGTGGGCGCCTTCAGGGCCATCGCCATCGTCATGGCGCTGCTGCTCAAGTGGCAATTGCTGCTGGCCACGGGCGAGGCGGGCGGGCTGGCCGTGCTGCTGGCGGTGCTGGTGGCCGGCCATGGCGCGAGCCGGGCGATGGCCATCTCCTTTCTCGCCACGCACGACTATGTGCGCGCCGAGGGCAAGGCCAAGCCGGTGGCGCAGCGGCTGGCCGGGGCCGGGTTGCTGTTCGCGCTGGTCTGCGGCGTGGCGCCGCTGGTGCTGCTCGGGCCGATGTTCGCGGGGGTGGCCATCGTCGTGCTGGTTGTCGTGCGCGCGGCGCTGGGCGCGTACTTCGTGCGCCGGCTGGGCGGCTATACCGGCGATTGCCTCGGCATGGCGCAGCAATGCGGCGAACTGTCGATCTACCTCGTGGCGGCCGCATGGACGTGGTCCTGATCCGCCACGCCCGGCCGGAAGTGGCGCCGGGCATCTGCTACGGCGCGCTGGACCTCGCGCTGGCGCTGCCCGTCTCGCCGCCCGCCGAGCGGATCGTCGCCACGCTGGACGGTCTGCGGCCGGACCGCATCCTGACGAGCCCGGCGGCCCGCGCGCGCGACACGGCGTCGGCCTTGTCCGGCGGCATCGACACCCGCATCCATCCGGAAATCGAACCGCGCCTGCGGGAGCTGGACTTCGGCCAGTGGGAAGGGCGGGAGTGGGCGACCATCGACCGCGCCGATCTCGATCACTGGGCGGCCAACCTGATGGCGGCGCGTCCGCACGGCGGCGAGAGCGCCGCGCAGGTCATGGCGCGCGTGGTGGACTGGGCCGGATCGCTGCCGGCCGACGCGGGGGGCTGCCTGTGGGTGGTGACCCACGCCGGCCCCATCCGCATGCTGGCTGCGCACTGGCTGGGCCTGCCGCTGGCGCGCACGCTGGGGTGGGAATTGGGCTTTGGGGCCACGTGCCGCTTCCATCTGGATGGTGCGGATGGCATGGGCGCACGGCTCGGCTGGTGGAACCGGCTGTCGAACTAGATCGAATCAACGAGGATCAGGACGGCCGGCGCGAGCGCGCGATATCGAGATCCTTGCATATCTCGGCCGCGCCCTGCACCACGCGCGGGCCGGCGCGGTTGACCAGGTCACCGTCGATGATGAACAGGTTGTTGCGCGCCACCGCCGTCACCGACTTCCATTTTTCCCACATCGAGAAATCCGCCAGCGGCTTGTCCGGCCGCGTGGCGCCGATGCCCGCCGTCATCATCGCCTCGGGGTTGCCGGCCACCACCGCTTCCACGGACACGGTCGGCACCAGCGGCGGCTCGTTCCCGAACAGATTGCGCCCGCCGCACAGCGCCAGCATGTCGCTGACCATGTGCTGGCCGTTCAGCGTCATCAGCGGCTGCTGCCAGACCTGATAGAAGACCGTCACCGGCGGCCGGTTGGCGTAGGTCTTGCGCAGCGTCTCCACCTGCTGGCGGAAGTCCGCGGCGGCACGCGTGGCCACCGGGCCGGTATCCATCAGCTTGCCGAGCTTCTCCAGGTTTTCCGGGATCGATTCGAGCTTGCGCGGCTCGCTGTAGAACAGCGGCAGGCCGAGCGCGCGCAGGCGGTCGGTCTGCTTCTGCGCGTTGCCGTGGCGCCAGACCACGATCAGGTCCGGCTTCAGCGCGGCAATCCGTTCGAGGTCCAGCGCCTTGTTGTCGCCCACGCGCGGCAGGTCGCGCGCCTGCGGCGGGTAGTCGCTGTAGGAGACCGTGCCGACGATGCGGTCGCCGCCGCCAGCGGCGTAGAGCAGCTCCGTCACATGCGGCGCCAGCGAGACGATGCGGCGCGCGGGCTGGGCCAGCGTCACGGTGTTGCCGGCATCGTCGATGACCGAAACGGCCGCGTGGGCGGTGGAGGTCAGGAGCGCGGCAAGCAGGGCCAGCGCGGCGGTGGACTTCGTCATGTCAGGGTGCGAGAGAGGAGGTGGCGTCGGCCAGCGCGCGGTCAAGCCGGCGCCAGCAGGGTTCGTCATCGGGTGGCAGGCCCAGGCGCAGGCTGGCGGGGCAGCCGCCGGCCGCATCGAACAGCCGGGTCCACACGCCTTGCTGCGCCAGCGCCGCGTGCAGGGCCGGCGCGCGGGCATCGGGGATCCAGCTGAACAGCGGCTGCGACACCGGGGCCAGCCCGTGCTCGCGCAGCAGCATGGCCAGCCGCTGGCCAGCGGCGGCGAGCCTGACGCGCGCGGCGTGCTGCCAATCGGCATCGGTGAGGGCATGCTGGGCGACGGCGCGCGCCGGGCCGGAGACGGTCCAGTGGCCGAGCTGATCGCCAAGTGCCGCGAGCAGGTCCGGCGCCGCGAACACGAAGCCGCAGCGCACGCCCGCCAGCCCGTAGAACTTGCCGAGCGAGCGCAGCACGACGAGGCCCGGCGCGGCGGCGTCCGCCACCAGCGACGGCGCGGCCAGCGCATCCATGAAGGCCTCGTCCACGACCAGCGTGCCGTGCCGGGCCGCCACTTGCCGATGCCAGTGGCGCAGCGTCTGCGCCGGCAGCAGCCGTGCGGTGGGGTTGTTCGGATTCACGACCACCAGATGGTCGAGGTCATCGGCCAGATCGACCCGGGCGAAATCGGCTTCATCGAGCGGCACGACCGTGTGCCCGGCCAGCGCGAACGCCGGGGCGTACTCGCTGTACCCGAGCGCGGCAATGCCCACCCGCCCGGGCCGCAGCAGGCGCGGTAGCGTGCGGATGGCCGCCTGCGAGCCGGCGACCGGCAACGCGTGCGCACCGCCGTAGGCGCGCGCGGCGATGTCCGCCAGGGCGTCGTCGTCCTGCGGCAGCCGTTGCCAGACCTCGGCGGGCAGCGGCGGCACCGGGTAGCCATCGGGATTGATGCCCGTGGACAGGTCGAGCCATTCGGCCACGGGCCGGCCATAACGGCGCGCGGCGGCGAGCAGGTTGCCGCCATGGCGGATCGGGGCGATGGCGGTCACTGGGCGAATCCCACTACCAGCGGCACGCTCAGCATCGCCAGCCCGAGCCAGAGCCACAGCGTGCGTTGCACCAGCCGCAGGCAGGCATCGACATGGGCCGCGCCGGGCCGCTCGCCCACGCCGAGGGGCGGGCGCTCCTCCCACTCGCCGTGATAGCGCGCGCCGCCACCGAGCGCCACGCCCACCGCGCCGGCGCCGGCCGCCATCACCGGACCCGCGTTGGGGCTGGACCACGCGGGCGCCTGCGTGCGCCAGCATCGCAGCGCCTGCCCGGTAGCGCCGAGCAGCGCATAGGTCAGCGCGGTCAGCCGGGCGGGGATCAGGTTGAGGCCATCGTCGATCCGCGCGGCGGCCCAGCCGAAATGCAGCAGGCGCGGCGTGCGATAGCCCCACATCGCGTCGAGCGTATTGGCGAGCCGGAACACGATCACCGCCGGGGCGCCGCCGATAAAGAACCAGAACAGCGCGCCGAAGATCGCATCGTTGCCGTTTTCCAGCGCCGATTCGCAGGCGGCGCGGGCCAGCGCCTCGGCGTCGGCATCGGTGGTGTCGCGGGAGACGATGCGCGCGGTCAGCCGGCGGGCATCGGCCAGGTCATGGCGCGCCAGCGCGGCGGCAATCGGCGCGATGTGCTGCGTCAGACTGCACGCGCCCAGCGCCGCGTAGAGCGCCACCGCGTGCAGCGCCCAGGCCAGCGCCGGGTGCGCCTGCTGCGCAAGCGCGACCAGCCCCCAGGCCAGTGCGGCCGGCACGAGCACCATCGTCGCCCAGGCCAGCAGCCCGGTGGTGCGTTGGCGTAGCGGCGAGCGTGTGGGGCGATTAAGACGCGCTTCCAGCGCGGCGGCCAGACGGCCGAAGCCGACCAGCGGATGCCAGCGGCGCGGCTCGCCCAGCCAGCGGTCCAGCAGCACGCCGGCGAGCGCGGCGGCCACGCAGGCCGCCCAGGACATCATCAACATGGTGGGAAGATCACGCGGGGTCGGCGCCCTTGACCGCAACCGGAATGCCGGCCACGAGCAGGCGCACGCGGTCTGCGGCGGCGGCCAGCTTCTGGTTCAGGCGGCCCAGTTCGTCCACGTAGAAACGGGTGATGGCGCCCGTGGGCACCACGCCGAAGCCGATCTCGTTGGAGACCAGGATCACGTGGCCCGGCAGCATCGGCAGCGCGGTGAGCAGCGCGTCGATTTCCTCGGTGAAGGCGGGCGGCGGGGTAATCACGCCGTACTCGGGGTAGGCGCGGTTCTCGTCGAAGATCAGGTTGTTGAGCCAGAGCGTGACGCAATCGACGAGGATGCAGCCGTCATGGCGCGCGTGCGCGTAAAGGGCATCGGCTAGGTGTACCGGCTCCTCCACCAGCGCCCAGTCGGCCGGGCGGCGGGCGCGGTGCAGCGCGATGCGCAGCTCCATTTCCTCGTCGGCCGGCTCGGCGTCATGGCGCGCGGTGGCGATGTAGGTCACCGGGCCGCACGTCAGCGTGGCGTGGTCCGTGGCGAGCTGTTCGGCGAAATGGCTCTTGCCCGAGCGCGCCCCGCCCAGCACCAGCGTGAGCATGCGCGGGACCGCCGTGCCGGCCTGCGGCTGCGGCGCGGTCTCCGTCTCGGGCGTGCTGGCAACGGCGGCGCCGGCCGACGCGGGGTCGGCGGGTCCGGTGATGCCGAGTGACTTGGCGATGGCCTTGGTTTCCATCCGGCGTATTGTAGCGGCGGCATGCGGTGCCCGCACGCATGGAACTTGCAGGGCCACCGTGCGTGGCGCACCGGCCGGGCAACGACGCTGCGATAATCGCGCCATGCAATCGAAAACTATTTCCAGCGGCGCGCCGCTGCCCGGCGGGCGTGCCCTGCGCGGCACCCTGATGGTCCAGGGCACCACGTCCGATGCGGGCAAGAGCACCATCGTCGCCGGCCTCTGCCGCGTGCTGGCGCGCGCCGGCGTAGCGGTGGTGCCGTTCAAGCCGCAGAACATGGCGCTGAACAGCGCGGTGACCGTCGATGGCGGCGAGATCGGCCGCGCGCAGGCGTTGCAGGCGCAGGCGGCGGGGCTCGCCCCCCATACGGACATGAACCCGGTGCTGCTCAAGCCGAGCAGCGACATCGGCGCGCAGGTCATCATCCACGGCCGCGCGCGCATGGACCTGGACGCCCGCGCTTATCACGCCTACAAGCCGCAGGCGATGGCCGCCGTGCTGGAGAGCCACGACCGCCTGAAACAGGCGTACGAAGTGGTGCTGGTGGAGGGCGCCGGCAGCCCCGCTGAAATCAACCTGCGCGACCGCGACATCGCCAACATGGGGTTTGCCGAGCGGGTGGACTGCCCGGTGGTGCTGGTGGCCGATATCGACCGGGGCGGCGTGTTTGCCCATCTGGTAGGTACCCTCGATTGCCTGTCCGAGACCGAGCGCGCGCGCGTGACCGGTTTCATCATCAACCGCTTCCGGGGGGATATCCGCCTGCTGGAGCCGGGGCTCGACTGGCTTACCGCGCGCACCGGCAAGCCGGTGTTCGGCGTGCTGCCTTACCTGCACGGGCTGCATCTCGATGCCGAGGACGCGATCATCGACGCCCAGCCCGCCCGGCAAGGCGATGACGTGCTGCGCGTGATCGTGCCGGTGCTGCCGCGTATCTCGAACCATACGGATTTCGATGCCCTGCGCGCCCATCCCGGCGTGGACCTGCGTTTCATCGGCCCGGGCATGCCGGTGCCGCCGGCGGACCTTGTGATCCTGCCCGGCAGCAAGAGCGTGCGCGCGGACCTGGCCTTCCTGCGCGCCAACGGCTGGGACCACGCGCTGGCGCGGCATCTGCGCTATGGCGGCAAGCTGATCGGCATCTGCGGCGGCATGCAGATGCTGGGCCGGCGGATTCATGACCCGGACGGCCGTGAAGGCCCGGCCGGCAGCAGCGATGGCCTCGGCTGGCTCGACTTCGACACCACGCTGGCCCCGGAAAAGCAGTTGCGGCAGGTCGGCGGCCGGCTGGCGGGCGATGACGCGGCGCCGGTACGCGGCTACGAGATCCACCTCGGCGTGACCGAGGGGCCGGCGCTGGATCGGCCCGCTTTGTGGCTGGAAGACAACATTTCGGGCGATGGGGCCGGGCGGCCCGATGGCGCCCGTTCGGACGACGATCAGGTGCTGGCGACCTACGTCCACGGCCTGTTCGACGACCCCGCCGCGTGCGGCGCGCTGTTGCGCTGGGCCGGTTTGCGGCAGGCGGAGGGGGTGGACCTCGACGCGCTGCGGGAGGCATCGATCGACCGGCTGGCGGACACCATGGCCGCCCATCTCGACCTGGCTGCGTTGCTCGGACCGCTTTCCAGGCAGTCCTGACCGTTCAGTCCGGGGCGCCGAGCCGGTAGACTATCGCAGCCATCGGTTCCTGGAGCTTTTCATGCCGGTAGTCGTGATCGCGAATCCCAAGGGCGGCGTGGGCAAGACCACGCTGGCCACCAATCTGGCGGGCTATTTCGCCCGCCACGGCCATGCCGTGATGCTGGGCGACACGGATCGCCAGCAGTCCTCGCGCGCCTGGCTGGGGCTGCGTCCGGCCGCCGCGCCGCCCATCCGCACCTGGGAAATCAATGGCGATCACATCGCCCGGCCACCCAAGGGCACCACCCACGTGGTGCTGGACACCCCGGCCGGCCTGCACGGCTGGCGCTTCGGCGATGTCATGAAGCTGGCGCACCGCGTGGTGGTGCCGCTGCAGCCGTCGATGTTCGACATCCTCGCCACCCAGGACTTCCTCACCAAGCTGGCCGATGAAAAGCGCGTGCGCCACGGCGAGGTAGCCGTCGGCGTGATCGGCATGCGCGTGGACATGCGCACGCGCGCGGCCGAGCAATTGCAACGATTTGTCGAAGGTCTTGGCTTGCCGGTGCTCGGCTACCTGCGCGATACGCAGAACTACGTGCAACTGGCCGCGCACGGGCTGACGCTGTGGGACGTGGCGCCGTCACGCGTGGCGCGGGATTGGGAGCAGTGGCAGCCGATTTTGCACTGGCTCGATGGGGGTTCGGCGATGCAGCCGGCCGCGCCTTCCCCTTCAGCCGCCTGAACTCCCGGTCAGCCGCCGCAACAGCGCGTCCACATTGACCCACGTCACCCGGCGGATCGGCACCATCAGGTCGGTGCCGGGGAACGGGTCGTCGAAACTCGCCGATTCCTCGCCGCCCAGCGCCTGGTAGAACGCCCGCGCCTGGGCGTTGCCATCCAGCACATAGAGAAACAGGGGCTTGCCGGGCCATTCGTAGGCCACACGCGCGGCGCAGTGCGTCATCAGCCGCTTGCCGAGGCCGAAGCCCTGGTAATCGGCCATCACATGGAGGTTGTCGAGGTAGATACCGTAGCCCGGTTCGGCCAGCGGCATCAGGCAACTGAAGCCGGCCGGCTTGCCGTCCACGCGCAGGATGGTGACGATCAACGGCGCCTCGGCGTCCTCCAGCATGCGCGCGCGCCAGGTGGCGAGGCGCTCGGCCGGGGCGTGGTCTTCGAGGTATTCGGTGGGAATCAGGCCGCCATAGGCGCGGCGCCAGCTGTCGGTGTGCAGCGCGGCCAGCAGGTCCGCGTCAGCGGCAGTGGCGGGGGCGAGTTCGATATCGGACATGGCAGGGCAGGTGTGGGCGGCGCACGACGGCAACGCCCCCGCACGATCACCGATCTTAACGTGCCACTGTTAGAATCGCGAATTCTTCGCATTTGCATTTGCGGGCTGCCCCACAGATGCCGAGCGATCGCCTCCGGTGTGGTGGATCGGCACGTTACTTAGTGACTGATGCGGCACTCTACAATCCCAATCCGCCCCTGACACCATGGTCTCCGGCCGTCTTCGTACCGTCTTCCTCAAGCTCCATCTCTATATCGGCCTGACTTTCGGCCTCTTGTTCGTGCTGATGGGCCTGACCGGCACCATGATTGCGTGGCGCGAGGAACTGGACACCTGGCTCAACCCGGACCTGCTCGTGGCGTCCTCGTCCGCGCGGATTCCGGTGGGTGCGGCCACGGTGGAGACGGTGACCGCCAAGCTGATGGCCGACCCGCAGTACGGCAAGCCGAACCTGCTGATGCTGCCCACGCACGAGCACGGCGTGTTCACCGCCTATTACCCGCTCAAGGGGCCCGAGGCCGGGCTGGGGCGCTCCCGGCAGGTGATGATCGATCCGATCACGCTGACCGTGAAAGGCGAGCGGCTCTGGGGCATTCCGGGGCTGTCGCGCCAGCAACTGATGCCGACGCTGTTCCACCTGCATCGCTACCTGCTGAGCGGCGAGACCGGCAAGACCATCACCGGCGTGGGCGGCATGATGCTGCTGATCCTGGTGCTGGTGGGGATCGTGCTGTGGCTGCCGAAGCTGACGGCGCGCGGGCTGAAGCAGTCGGTGCGCATTGCGCACGGCGGCTCGTGGTCGCGCTTCACCTACACGCTGCACCGGGCGGGCGGCATCTTCGTGGCGCCGGTGCTGGCCACCATCGCGTTCTCGGGCTGGTACCTGAATTTGCCGAAGTGGGTCACGCCGATCATCAGTAGCGTGATGACGGTGAGCCCCAACGACAAGCCGCAGTCGGCCACGCCGCCGGCTGGCGTGCACGCGATCACCCCGGCCCAGGCCATGACGGCCGCCCAGCGCGAGTATCCGAACGCGCTGGTCACGCGCATCGGCCTGCCCCGCAAGCCGGGTGATTCCTATGAGATGCGCGTGCGCCAGCCCGGCGAAGTCCGTAACGACAGCGGCTCCACGCGCCTCTGGCTGGACGCTTACACGGGTCAGCGCCTCGGCGCCCGCGACCCGCTGGCTGCGGAAACGCCGTCCGGCGACACCCTCATCACCTGGCTGTACCCGCTGCACTCCGGCGAAGCCTTCGGCACCCCGGGCCGCGCCTTCATCACCGCCTTCGGCCTGATCCCTCTGATCTTCGCCATCACCGGCGTGCTGATCTGGTGGAAACGCCGCAGCGGCCACCGCCGCCATCTGGCGCGGGAACGGGAGAGGATGCTGCGGGCGGGATGAACTGACGGCGTCAGTTCATCGAGACACTGCGCAGCGGCGTGACGATGCCAGCAAGCTCTCGCTCGGCCAGTTGCGCCGCGGCCAGCAGGCTGTCCCAGTCGTCGGGCGGATTGCCGTTCGCCAGCATCTTCGCGAACACGCGGTACGCATCGGTCTTGCTTTCGTAGGCGCGCTTGGTGGTCTCGTCGTTGACCCAGCCAAACACGATGACCTTCTGCTGCGCGTTGAAGCGGTAGAACAGCCGGTACTGCTGGAAGAACCGCGCGCGGCACCAGCGCTTGTGCGTGTCGCCCAGCGTCCCCCCGAGCCGGTATTCGGCGTTCGACGGGTCGGACGGAATCCTGTTCATCATCAACTCGAAGATCGCCCTGAGCCGCTTCGCGGCGTTCTTCTGCCGATAGCCTTCCGGATCTTTTCTTGCCAGCCCCTCGACGGTGATGGTCAGCGACGTCAGTTGATCGATGAACAACGGATGGGCGTACAACCGCCACCCGTTGACGACCGGGGTCTCGGTTTGCGGCTCTGCCATCAGTCTTCGTCCGGCAGCGGGGCGTCGAGGTCGATCCCGATTTGACGCGTGAGTTCGTCGATCCGGGCCAGCAGATCCACGCTCAGCGCACGCAGGCGTTCCGGATGCTGGGCGATGTCGCGCTCCAGCAGGTCCAGGAAGGGGGCGAGTGCCGGGTCATGGGATACCGCCGCGCCCGTTGCTCGCTGCATGACGACTTCGCCACTTGGCCGCACCACGTAACGGATCTTGTCGCGGCGCTCAAGTTTCAACGCGCGCCGGATGACGTCGGGCACGGTGGTCTGGAATCGGTCGGTCAGCGACGATTCCGCCTCGACAACGGCCTCCTCGGGCGCGTGGTACACGAGCGGCATGGTGGAACTCCTCAACACAATGCCGTGATGGTAATGCAAGTGCATTACCTGAGCAATGCAAATGCATTACCGATGGGCCGAAAAAAAGCCCGCGCAGCGGCGGGCTTTTTTGCAGCGACACGCTGAAACCTCAAATCTCGAGGTTATCGATCAACCGCGTCGCGCCCAGTTTGGCGGCGGTCAGCACGACCAGCGGTTCGCCGGCGGCGAATTCCTCGCGGGTGGGGGCTTGCAGGTTTTCGCGTTTGCGGATGGACACGTAGTCGGGCTTCCAGCCGCGTGCGGCCAGCTTGGTGACGGCATCGGCTTCCACCTGGAGCAGGTCGACCTTGTCGCCCGCGAGTACCGTATCGCGCACCTCATGGAGAGACTTATAGAGCATCGGCGCTTCGGCGCGCTCGGTCTCGGTCAGGTAGCGGTTGCGCGACGACAGCGCGAGCCCGTCCTCGGCGCGGATGGTTTCCGCCGGGATGATGTCGATCGGCAGCGCGAACTGCTTGACCATGCGGCGCACGATCATCAGCTGCTGGTAATCCTTCTTGCCGAACACGGCTACGCGCGGCTGGGCGCACGAGAACAGCTTCATCACCACCGTGCACACGCCCTTGAAGAAGCCGGGGCGGAACTCGCCTTCGAGGATGTCGCCCAGGTCGTGCGGCGGCTCCACGCGGTATTCCTGCGGCTCCGGGTACATGTCGCGCTCGGTGGGCGCGAACAGCACGTAGACGCCTTCCCTCTGGAGCTTTTCGATGTCGTCCTGCAGCGTGCGCGGGTACTTGTCGAAGTCCTCGTTCGGGCCGAACTGCAGCCGGTTGACGAAGATCGATGCCACCACCGGGTCGCCATGCTGGCGGGCCAGGCGCATCAGCGACAGGTGGCCTTCATGCAGGTTGCCCATGGTGGGGACAAACGCCGCGCGATTCTGCCCGCGCAACTGGTCCCGCAGCTCTTGGATAGAGGAAATGACTTTCATGTACGTGGTGTGCTGTCGTGGTAGGAGAGCGCCCGGGTGCGTGCCCGGGGTGCACCGGCTCTTGAAATCGCTGAAACGGGGGATGGCCGGTTGTCGGCGGATTGTAGAGCATCCGCGCCATTCGAAATGCCGCCGTGGCGGCTTGACCCGTGGGAATCAGGTCGGCGTGTACGTCAATCGCACATAAATTGGTGCGAACGGCTCGGCCTGCGTGATCTCGACGAGGGCCTCGCGCGACAGTTCCAGCATGGCGATGAAGTTCACCACCACCACCGGCACGCCCTTGCCGGAGCGGATGGCGTCGTCGAACAGTTCGGTGAACTCCATGAACCTTGAGTGCTGCAAACGCCGCAGGATCTGGCTCATGTGCTCGCGCACGGAGAGTTCCTCGCGCGAGATCTTGTGATGCTGGTTGAGCTTGGCGCGCCGGAGCACGTCAGCCCAGGCGGACTGCAGGTCAATCGTTTCCACGTCCGGGAAACGCGGCGACAGGCTCTGCTCGATATAGACCTGCGAGCGCAGGAAGTCGCGGCCGAGTTGCGGCACGGTGTCCAGCCGCTGCGCGGCCAGCTTCATCTGCTCGTATTCGAGCAGGCGGCGGACCAGTTCGGCGCGGGGATCCTCGGCTTCGTCGTCGCTGTCGGCCTTCTTCACCGGCAGCAGCATGCGCGACTTGATCTCGATCAGCATCGCGGCCATCAGCAGGTATTCGGCAGCCAGCTCGAGGTTGGTCTTGCGGATCTGCTCGATGTACAGAAGATACTGACGCGTCACCTGGGACATCGGAATGTCCAGCACGTTGAAGTTCTGCCTGCGGATCAGGTACAGCAAGAGGTCCAGCGGCCCTTCGAATGCTTCCAGGAAGATCTCGAGCGCGTCGGGCGGGATGTAGAGGTCCTGCGGCAGCTTGAACAGCGGCTCGCCGTACAGGCGCGCGAAGGCCATGCCGTCGACCATGTCGCCGGGGCTGGTCGAGGCCGCACCGCCGGCGGGCGCCACGGTTGGCAGCTCCACGGGCAGCGTCAGCTTTTCCTGCGCGTCTTTCTCGCTCGGATGCATCCGGGTCAGGTCGGGTTCGGGATCGGGCGGGCCGGGATCGGGGCTCAATCGGGCTTAGTTGCCCGACGAGTACACGTACGGCTTCTGGGCCACGCGCGAGTCGTTGGCGCGGGCGCGTTCCTCGAGGTCGATCGGGGTCTTGTCCCACAGCAGGGCGCGGCCTTCGCGCTGCTCGGCTTCAAGGGCAGGACGTTCCTGCTTGAGCGTCTTGATGAACTGGGTGATTTCCGATTCGTACATGGCCATGATGAAACTCGCCGCCCGGTGGCGGAGTGGGGGAATAGTGGGGCACGATTTTACCGTATCGGCGACCGGGCAAGGAGGAATCGGCGGACGATGTCCGGGGCGCGAACCGGGAAGCGGCCCCGGGCGCCGGTTTCCGGTGTAATTTGACGCGATTCCGGCGTCGGACGCGGGGCCGGGTGTGGTCAAATAGCGACTTTGCCGGATCGACACGGACGGATGAGGATCGACTTGGGTCACGTGGCCACAAGGAGCGCCGCAAGCCGGGCGTTGCAATGCCCCCCACAGCCCCCCCAAGCCGGGGACGGTTGCCGCGCGCGCCTGCGCCGGGCTGGGCTGGCCCTGATGCTCGGGCTGGCCGGGCTGCTGATCCAGCTGCTGGCGTCCGAGGCGCTGGCCGCCCGCGCCGCCTACAAGGTGGAGATCGAGGCCCCCAAGGTCCTCAAGGACATCCTCGAGGAACACCTCGACCTCGCGCGCTACACCACCCGCACCGACATTTCCGAAGACCAGTTCGCCTACATGGTGGAAACCGTGGGCGAGCAGGTGCGCCAGTTCGCCTCCACCGAGGGCTGGTTCGATCCCGAAACCAAGGCCACCGTGACCGGCGAGGGCGACAGCCGCGTGGTCCATATCAGCGTGGACGCCGGTGCGCGCACGCTGATCCGGCGCGTGGACCTGGAGGTGACCGGCCCGGCCGCCACGCAGAACCCGCAGCAGGTGAACGAGATGCGCGCCAAGTGGGGCCTGCCCGTGGGCGACCCGTTCCGCCAGGCAGACTGGGACAAGGCCAAGGAAGACGCGCTGGTCGCCCTGCAAAGCCATACCTACTATGGCGCGAAGCAGACGGCGTCGCGCGCGCGGGTGGAGCCGGACGAGCATGCCGCCGATTTGTCGGCGCGCTTCGAGAGCGGGCCGGCCTACGTGCTCGGGCCGCTCGAGGTGGAGGGCACGCGCCGCTATCCCGAACAGATCGTCCGCAACGTGAACCCGCTCCGCGAGGGCGAGCCATACCGCGTAGAGCGGCTGCTGGAGTTGCAGCGGGCGATCCAGAACCAGCCGTACTTCTCCAATGTGCAGGTGGATCTGGCCGAGCCGACGCCGGCCGAATCGGCCGAGGCCGCCGCGAAGGACGAGACCGTGGTGGCGCCCGTGAAGGTGCGCGTGCGGGAATATCCGACGCACCGCGTCAGTTCCGGTGTCGGCTTCACCACCGATACCGGCGCGCAGGTGGAAGGCCGCTACTCGTACTACAACCTGTTCAACCGCGCGTGGGTGCTCGACACCCAGGCGCGCATCGAGCAGAAGCGCCAGTACGGCTTTATCGAGGCGGCCATGCCGCCGGACTCGCATACCTACCGCAATAGCATCTACAGCAGCTACGAGCGCACGATCGACATCGAGAGTACCGACCTGACCAGCTGGCGCGCCGGCCTCAAGCGCTCGCGCTCGCGCGAGAAGTACGACACCACCGTGTCGCTCGATTTCTACTACGACAACCTCGTGCCGTTCGGCCAGCCGGAGCAGATCTCGAAGGCGCTCGTGCCGGCCTTCGCCTGGACCCGCCGCGACGTGGACAACCCCGTGTTCCCGCGCCGGGGCAATGTCATCAGCACGCAGATCGGGGTGGCGGCCAAGAATATCCTGAGCGATGCCACCTTCCTGCGCATGTATGGCCGGATTCGCCAGTACGTGCCAGTGGGCAACCGCGACCTGTTCATCGCCCGGCTGGAACTGGGTGCCAATATGACCTCGGCCGATCCGGCGCTGATTCCGGCCTCGCTGCGCTTCCGCGCGGGCGGTACCGATTCCATCCGCGGCTACAGCTACCAGTCGATCGGCACGCCGAACGGCGCCAGCGTGCTGCCGGCGCGCTTCCTGGGCACCGGCAGCCTGGAATACCAGTACTGGTTCAAGCCCGAATGGGGCGTGGCGGCGTTCTGGGACATGGGCACGGCCACCAACGACCTGCACGGCGTGAAGCTCTATCACGGCGTGGGCGTGGGCGCGCGCTGGCGCAGTCCGGTGGGCCCGGTGCAGCTGGACATCGCCTATGGCATCCAGCAGAACCAGTTCCGGCCGCATATCTCGCTTGGGGTGGCGTTCTGATGCATATGGACATGCCACCCGTGCCCCGCCGCAATGAAGATGAACCGCGCGCGCCTCGCTCCCCCCGTCCAATACGCCGCCGCGTCTGGCGAGTGCTCGGCTGGACGCTGGCCGTACTGCTGGCGCTGCTGATCGCCGCCATCGCCACCGTCGTGGTGGCGCTGCGCACCGAGGCCGGCACGCGCCAGCTCTGGACGCTGGCCACGCGCTTCTCGGCCGGCATGCTGGCCGGCACGTTCGAGGGCGGCACGGTCGTCAGCGGCCTGCGGCTGCGCGATGTGGTCTACGCCAGCGGCGACACGCGCGTCAGCATCGACAAGATCGATAGCCGCTGGAGTGCGACGTGGTCGCCGGCGCGCCTGCATGTGGAATGGCTGCGCCTGGGCAAGATCGACGTGCGCCTGCCGCCGTCCGCGCCCACGCCGGACACCGGGCCGGCGCAGATGCCCAAGTCGCTGGAGCTACCACTGGCCATCGACGTCGACACGCTGACGATTGCCGAACTGTCGCTGCTGCAGGGCCCGCCCGCAACGGCCACGCCGCAGGTGTTTTCCGATCTTGCCGGCGCGCTCCATTCCGATGGCATGCGTCACCGCGTGGTGGTGGACAAGCTCGTCACGCCGTACGGCAAGCTGCAGGCCAACGCCCAGATTGCCGGGCAGGCGCCGTTCGCGCTCTCCGCCGAGGCGCTGCTGGAGGGCCATTGGCAGGACGAATCGTTCGCCGTATCGGCCACCGCCAGCGGCGCGCTCGACGCGCTGCGTGCCGAGGCCGAAGCCACCGGCGACCGCATCCGCGCGCGGGCCGGCATCGACGTGACGCCGTTCGGCAAGGTGCCGTTCACCCATCTGCTGATCGATGGGGACCGGATCAACCCGCGCCTGTTCAGCCCCACGGCGCCGCAGGCCAACCTGACCGTGCATGCCGAGCTGCGCCCCGTGGAAGCGGTGGCACCGCCGCCGCAGATCGCCCAGCCGGCGCCGGGGCAGTCCACGGCGAGTGCGGTGGCGGCGGCTTCGGCGGCATCGGCCTCCGCGCCGGTGCCACAGCCGGCGCCGCGCACGCGCAACCCGCTGGCCGTGGCTGGCGAGGTCACCGTGCGCAACCTCGATCCCGGCCCCATCGACAAGGAACGGCTGCCGGTGCACAGCGTGCGGGCGCGCGTGGAGGTCAGCGAGATGGCCCAGACGCTGCGCGACCTGCGCATCGCGCTGCCGGGCAAGGCCGAGATCGTCGGGCAGGGTGCGCTGCGCGACGGACGCGGCGGCTTCGACCTCGACGTGCACCGGCTCAACGCGGCCGATCTGTATACAACGCTGGTGCCGACCAACCTCTCCGGGCCGGTGATCCTGCGGCTGGAGCCGGGCCGCCAGAGCGTGGCGCTAGACCTGGCCGGCGGCGAGCTGAAGCTGTTCGCCGATGCGCGCGTGGACGAGGACGCCGTGACGCTGTCCGCGCTGCGCGCCGGGCTGGGCGCCGGCACGCTGACCGCCGAGGGCAAGCTCGGCCTCAAGGACACCCAGCCGTTCAGCTTCAAGGGCAAGCTGGCCAATTTCGATCCGGCGCGGCTGGCCAAGGTGGCGCCGGGCCGCATCAATGCCGATTTCTCGACCACGGGCTCGCTGGCCAAGGTGCTCAGGGTGGCGCTCGATTTCGGTCTGCACGAGAGCGAGTACGCCGGGCTGCCGATGACCGGCACCGGCAAGATCCGGCTTGAGGGCGAGCGGCTGCTGCCCAGCGAGGCGTCCCTGCTGATGGCCGGCAATCAGGTCAACCTGCGCGGCAGCTTCGGCGCGCGCGGCGACCGGCTCAAGGTCAATGTCGATGCCCCGCAACTGGAGCGCCTCAAGTTCGGCGTGGCCGGGCGCGCCAAGCTGGACGCCGAGGTCACCGGCACGCTCAAGCGTCCCGAGGTGGAGGGCGACTACAGCGCGCAGGCGCTGGTGATCGGCCCGCACAAGGTGGCCAGCGCCAGCGGGCATGCCGAACTGCGCGGCGGCCTGGACGGCACCGTGTCCGTGCAACTCGCCGCGCGCGACTATCAGGGGCCGCAGGCCACCGTCCATACGCTCGATGCCAACCTGAGCGGCACGCAGGGCAATCACACCTTCGACGCCAAGGCGGCCGGCACGGTGAACCGCCAGCCGATGCAGCTGACGCTGGCCGGGCAGGGCGCGTGGCAGGGTGACAAGGGCTGGAACGGCACCATCCGCACGCTCGACTTGCGCGGCACGACCATCGTGCGGCTGGCGGCGCCGACGCAGCTGCTGGTGGCGGACCAGCACATCCGGCTCGGGCAGGCGCGGCTGTTGTTCGAGCGCGCCACGGCCAACATCGACGGATTCGAGTTCGACCATGGCCGCATCCGCACGCAGGGCAATCTCGATGGGGTCGAGGTGGCCAATATCTTGAAACTGATGCAAACGCTGACCGGGGAGCCGCCGCCGCTGCGCTCAGACCTCGTGCTGGACGGCCGCTGGAACCTGAACCTGGCCGAGACGGCGACCGGGTTTGCCGAGATCCGCCGGCGCAGTGGCGACGCCTCGATCAGCGCCGGGCGGGGCTGGACCACGCTGGGGCTGGGCGAGACCGCGCTGCGCGCCGAGTTCGTTGGCAACCGGGTCACGTTGCGCGGCGGCACCACGGCGGCACGGATCGGCAAGATCGACGTCGATGCGTCGGCAGGGCTTGTGCAGGAGCAGGGGCTGCTGACCGTGGGGCCGGCTTCGACGCTGGCCGGCACAGTGTCGGCGGACATCCCCCGGTTGAAGTCGCTGGAATCCCTGACCGGCCCGCAGTACGCGTTCGAGGGCAAGCTGGCCGCCGCGATGCGGCTCGGCGGCACGGTCGGCAATCCGCTGCTGACCGGCACGCTGGACGGCAGCGAGATCGCCGTGACGCTGTATGACCAGGGTATCCGCCTGACCGACGGCGTGGTCCATATCGTGCTCGACCAGAACACGGTGGAAATGAAGGAAGTGCGATTCCGGGGCGGTGACGGCACGCTGGTCGCCACCGGCAACGTCAAGCTGGGCGAGACCGACCCGAACCTCACCGCCAAGATCGTGGCCGACAAGCTCCAGCTATTTGCCAGCCCCGAGCGCACGCTGATCGTCTCGGGCGAGGCCGGCATCGCCAACGAGAACAAACAGATTGCGATACGCGGCAAGTTCCGCGTCGATCGTGGCCTGTTCGACCTGCCCAAGTCCGGCGCGCCGGTGCTCGGCGACGACGTGGTGGTGGTGCGCCGCAGCGACCAGCGCGAACTCAAGACCGCCGCCACCCCGGTGGTGCCCGAGTCCCAGCCGGCAAGCCGCTTCAGCCCGCTGATCGACATCACCGTGGATCTGGGCGACGACTTCCGCTTCCGGGGCGCCGGCGCGGACATCAAGCTCGCGGGCCAGCTCGGCGTGAAGAGCGAGCCGCTGGCGCCGATGCGCGCCACGGGGACGGTGCGCGTGGTGGATGGCACGTACGAGGCGTTCGGCCGCAAGCTCAACATCGAGCGCGGCATCATCAACTTCAACGGGCCGATCGACAATCCGAACATCAACATCCGCGCCATGCGCCGCAACCAGGAGGTGGAGGCGGGCGTGGAGGTCACCGGCACGGTGCGGATTCCGCGCGTGCGGCTGGTGTCGGAGCCGAATGTGCCGGAGGAAGACAAGCTGTCTTGGCTGATGTTCGGCTACGGGGCGGAGAGCGCCGGGGCGGGCCAGCAGCGGCAGTTGAGCGGCGGCGCGCTCGGTGGCGCGGCGCTGGGCATGATCGGCGGCCGGGCGGGCAAGGGCATCGTCTCGCACCTCGGCATCGACGAATTCTCGATCGGGCCGTCCACGGCGGGCCTGAACGACCAGCAGGTGGTCAGCGTCGGCAAGGCCGTGACCGAGCAGATCTCGGTCGGCTACGAGCAGAGCCTGACCTCGGCGTCGAACGTGGTGAAGCTGACCTGGGCGTTCTCGCGCCGCTGGTCGCTGATTGCCAAGGGCGGGTCGATCAACGGGCTGTCGGTGCTGTTCAACCGCCGCTTCAATAACTGGAGTAGCCTGTTTGCCGCCGAACCACCGCGCCGGTCCACGGCTGCCGACGCTGGCACCGCGTCGGCCAGCGAGCCGGCCGGCGACCCTGTGGAAGCCATCAAGCGATAACCACCATGACCTTCACTTACGCGTCGCGCAGACGCCTTGCCACCATGGGACTGATTGCCTCCTTGCTTGCGCTGGTCGGCTGCGACCAGCAGAAAGTGGACGAAGCGATGAAAAAGGCCGGCAACGTGGCCCGCGACACGTGGAACAGCGTGAAGCCGGACAGCCAGCTATTCAAGGGCATCGAGATCGGCAAATCGACCGAGGATGACGTGCGCCGCCAGGCCGGCAAGCCCGAGATCGTGTGGGAGGAGGCCGATGGCGGCAAGCGGCTAGAGTACCCGCGCGGGCCCGAGGGCGTGACCACGTGGATGGTGCGCACCGCGCCGGACGGCACCGTGCGCACCATCGAACAGGTGCTGACGGCCGAGAACTTCCAGCGCGTGCGCCCGGGCATGAGCCAGGACGGCATCCGGCGCATGCTCGGCAAGCCGACCAAGGTGGAAGCGTTCGCGCTGAAGCAGGAGGAGGTGTGGGGCTATCGCTGGCAGGAGTCGCCCGCGGACCGGGCATTCTTCAACGTCCACTTCAACAGCCAGGGCGTGGTGACCACCACGTCACGCAGCGACGACCCGTCGCGGCAGGGTGGATGAAGTCTTTTCTCCCCTCTCCATTGGGAAGCGGGGAGCGAACACACGGTAGGCGAACTTAGCCGATCCGCATGCCCGGTACCGCGCCGCTGTGCGGTTCCAGGATGTACAGGCCCGGATTGGCCTTCTCGTCGGCCGCCGAGGCTGCCAGCACCATGCCTTCGGACATGCCGAACTTCATCTTGCGCGGCGCCAGGTTGGCCACCATCACGGTCAGCTTGCCCACCAGCTGCTCCGGCGTGTAGGCCGACTGGATGCCCGAGAACACGCTGCGGGTCTTGCCTTCGCCCACGTCCAGCGTCAGTTGCAGCAGCTTGCTGGAGCCTTCCACCTTCTCGCACGCCACGATCTTCGCCACGCGCAGGTCGATCTTCGCGAAATCATCGATCGTGATGGTGTCGCCGATCGGCTCGATGCCGGCCGGGGCGCCTTGGGCGCCCTGGGCACCATCAGCGCCAGCCGGGGCGGCGGTGGCCTGGAGCGAGTCGCGGTTGGCGGCCACCAGCGCATCGATCTGCTTGGTGTCGACGCGGGTCATCAGGTGGGCGTACGGCTGCACCGGACGGTCGGCCGACAGTTGCTTGTCGATGGCGCGCCAGTCCAGCGGCTCGATGTTCAGGAAGCGCTCCACGCCGGCGGCCATGGCCGGCACCACCGGCTTCAGGTAGACCGTCAGCAGGCGGAAGGCTTCGAGCGAGACCGAGCAGGCTGCGTGCAGCGCATCGCGCTTCGCCTCGTCCTTGGCCAGCTCCCACGGCTTGTTGGCGTCCACGAAGCCGTTCACGGCATCGGTCAGCTCCATCACCAGGCGCAGTGCCTTGCTGTACTCGCGGCCCTCGTAGAAGGCGGCGAGCTGCGGCGCGGCCTGCCGCAGCTGCACCAGCAGCGGGTTGCCGAGCGCGGCCTCGTTGACCTTGCCGTCGAAGCGCTTGACCAGGAAGCCCGCCGCACGGCTGGCGATGTTCACGTACTTGCCGATCAGGTCGCTGTTCACGCGGGCGACGAAGTCGTCCAGGTTCAGGTCCAGGTCTTCCATGCTCGCGTTGAGCTTGGCCGCGAAGTAGTAGCGCAGCCATTCCGGGTTCATGCCGGTGTCGATATAGCTCTGCGCGGTGATGAAGGTGCCGCGCGACTTGCTCATCTTGGCGCCATCCACCGTCAGGAAGCCGTGCGCGAAGACGTTGGTCGGCGTGCGGTAGCCCGAGAAACGCAGCATGGCCGGCCAGAACAGCGTGTGGAAGTACAGGATGTCCTTGCCGATGAAGTGGTACTGCTCGGCGGTGGAGTGCGGGCCGACCCATGCGTCGAAGTCGATGCCCTTCTTTTCCGCCAGGTTCTTGAAGCTGGCGTAGTAGCCGATCGGGGCGTCCAGCCAGACGTAGAAGTACTTGCCCGGGGCACCCGGGATCTCGAAGCCGAAGTACGGGGCGTCACGCGAGATGTCCCAGTCGCTCAGCGTGGAGGCCTCGCCTTCGCCGCCCAGCCATTCCTGCATCTTGTTGGCGGCTTCCGGCTGAGCCAGGTCGGCCACCCACTCGCGCAGGAAGCTCTCGCAGCGCGGATCGGACAGCTTGAAGAAGAAGTGCGTCGACGTCTTGCGCACCGGCGTGGCACCGGAGACTACCGAATACGGGTTCTTCAGGTCGGTCGGCACGTAAGTTGTGCCGCATACTTCACATGAATCGCCATATTGGTCCTTGGCGCCGCACTTCGGGCACTCGCCCTTGATGAAGCGGTCCGGCAGGAACATGTTCTTGACGGGGTCGTAGAACTGCTCCACCTCGCGCTCGGCGATCAGGTCCTCGGCCTTCAGGGCCAGGTAGATCTTCTCGCAGAGCTGGCGGTTTTCCTCGGCGTCGGTGCTGTAGTAGTTGTCGAAAGAGACCAGGAAGCTGTCGAAATCGCGCTTGTGCTCGGTCCAGACGCGGTCGATCAGCTGTTTCGGGCTGATGCCTTCCTTCTCGGCGCGCAGCATGACCGGCGTGCCATGGGTGTCGTCGGCGCCCACGTAATAGACCTCGTTGCCCATCATGCGCTGGAACCGGACCCAGATGTCGGTCTGGATGTATTCCACCAGATGGCCGATGTGGATCTGGCCGTTGGCGTACGGCAGGGCGGATGTGACGAGGATGCGACGTGCGGTCATGAAGGAGGCCGGGGAATGATGATGAGGTCCGGCGGGCCGCCGGAGGGCGGGCGCGAGGACGGAAAGCGGCTATTTTAGCAAGCGGGGCGCCGGCGCGTCCGGAATCGGCATTGCAAACCGTTCGACCAAAAAAAAGCGCCGGTTGGTACCGGCGCAGCTTTCCACAACGGAAAAGGAGGAGAAATCAGATACCGCCCGGGAGGTCAGCCACCCATCGCGAGCCAGCAACGGTGGCAAGCGGTATCTGAACGGTATGACCCGCTCACCCCTGAATTGGTTTCAAGAAAATTTCGACTCGTCGATTTTGGGCCCGGCCAGCCTCGGTGGCGTTGTCCGCCACGGGCTGCGTCTGGCCCCGGCCCTCGGCGCTCAGGCGGTTCCGGGCGACGCCGCGGTCACCCAGGTACGACGCCACGCTCTGGGCGCGGCGCTGCGAGAGCTGCATGTTGTAGTTCGGGTTGCCGGTGCTGTCCGTATGGCCCACCACGTTGGCGACCACGTCCTGGTGCTGGCCCAGGGTCTGCGACACCTGGTCGAGCACTGAGCGGAACGACGGCTTGATGCTCGCGCTGTCCGTATCGAACGTCACCTGGCTCGGGATATTCACCTTGAGCGAGCCGTCCGGCTGCTCGGTGATCTGGGTGCCCGTGCCCGCCGTGTCCTTGCTCAGCTTGCCGCGGATGGCATTCCAGTTGTAGCCGGTGGCCCCGCCCACGGCACCGCCCACCGCCGCGCCCACGAGCGTGCCAGTGGTGTTGCCGCCGATCAGGTTGCCCAGGCCGGCACCCACGGCCGCGCCCACGCCAGTGCCGACCGCGGTATGGGTCTGCTGCTCCGTGGCGCAACCGGCCAGGGCTGCGGCAACGGCGAGCGAGACGGTGACGAGCTTGAATCTCATGCTTTCTCCTTCTGATGACATGCTGGGATATTTCACAAATGTTCGGCCAACGGCATACCGCATGGTAACTGCATCCGCCGGATTGACGCATCGAGCGCCCACAAGTTTCATCATGCGTTTGAAAACAAGCAGGACGATCGGGGCCGGGCGCCTTGCCGGCGTTGCCCCAGGCGGGTGGCCGGGCACTGGCGCACTACAATAGGGACATGGCAGTACCCGCACAAGGGCAAAGGTGTCAGAGATGTAAATGTCTGTAATTCCACACTCGATGGAGGGGATCTCGCCCGGCGCTATCGCGCCCCTGGCTGCTCCTTCATACTTTGATACATTACGCGCCTAATCCCCACTGACCTATATAAAGAAGCGGAGTCTGCCTTGAGCCTCACCATTGAACAGGTAACCGATGCCCTGCGCACCGTGATCGATCCCAACACGGCCCGCGACCTGGTGTCCACGCGCTCCGCCCGTAACGTGCGGGTGGACGGCGGCGATGTCTCGGTGGAAGTGGAACTGGGCTATCCGGGCAAGAGCCAGATCGAACCGATCCGCAAGCTCGTGATTGGCGCGCTGCGCACCCTGCCCGGCGTGACCAACGTCAGCGTGACCGTGACCATGAAGATCGTGGCCCACGCGGTGCAGCGCGGCGTGAAGCTGCTGCCGGGCGTGAAGAACGTGATTGCGGTGGCCTCGGGCAAGGGCGGGGTGGGCAAGTCCACCACGGCCGTGAACCTGGCACTGGCGCTGGCCGCCGAGGGCGCCCGCGTGGGCATGCTCGACGCCGATATCTACGGCCCGAGCCTGCCGATGATGCTGGGCATCGACGGCCGCCCCGAGTCGGCCGACGGCCAGACCATGGAGCCGCTGGAGGGCCACGGCCTGCAGGCCAACTCGATCGGCTTCCTGATCGAGCAGGACAATCCGATGGTGTGGCGCGGCCCGATGGTCACGTCCGCCCTGGAACAACTGCTGCGCCAGACCAACTGGCACGACCTGGACTACCTGATCGTCGACATGCCGCCGGGCACCGGCGACATCCAGCTGACCCTGTCGCAGAAGGTGCCGGTGACTGGCGCCGTGATCGTGACCACGCCGCAGGACATCGCGCTGCTGGACGCCCGCAAGGGGCTCAAGATGTTCGAGAAGGTCGGCATTCCGATCCTCGGCATCGTCGAGAACATGGCGGTCTACTGCTGCCCGAACTGCGGCCACGTCGAGCATATCTTCGGCGAAGGCGGCGGCGACAAGATGAGCAGCGAGTATGGCGTGGACCTGCTCGGCAGCCTGCCGCTGAACCTGTCGATCCGCGAACAGGCCGATTCGGGCCGCCCCACCGTGGTGGCCGAGCCGGATAGTCCGATTGCCGGGATCTACCGCGAAGTGGCGCGCAAGGTCGCCATCAAAGTGGCGGATAAGGCACGTGACATGACGAACAAGTTCCCAAGCATCGTGGTGCAGAATACCTGAGGCCGGCCGCCGCCATGGACGAAACCCTTCCCGCATCGCCTGTCTCGCCCGAGACCCCACCGGCTGGCCGGCCTGGGGTCACCATGGCCGTGGTGATGCGCAAGGTGCCACTGGCCAACCGTTGGCAGCCCTGGAAGTGGGAGCTGGACGCGGTGCTGCCGGACCTGGGCGAGTACGGCGCCGCGCCGCTGCGGCTCGATGCCGACAGCCACGGCGCGCGCTGGCTCTATCCGGGCCATCCCGTGACGCTGTATCGCGACGAGGGCGAGGGCTACTACCTGAACCTGACCTCGACCACGCCGTGCTGGTTCGTGCTGTGGCGCATGGCCGAGGAGCCCGATGCCGATGGCGAGACCCGCGCGGTGCCGGTGACGGTGACGCTCTCCTACAACGAGGCCGGGCGCTGGCTCGATGCCGGCGAAAGCGTGGAGAACGTGCCGCTGGAACCCGCGCAGCGCGAGTGGCTCGAAGCGTTCACGCACGAGAACTATCGCCCCGAGCCCAAGAAACGGCGCCGTCCGGAGTCCTTCAAGGCGCCGGAAGACCGCGCGCGGTACTGACCGCCCCGGACCCTGCCATGAGCGACGCCGATTCCTCCTTCCTCTCGCGCTGGTCGCGCCGCAAGACCGCCGTGCGCGAGGGCCAGCCGGTGCCCGCCGAGCCGGCGCTGGTGCCTGAAGCCACCCCGGCGGCGTTAGCGGAAGCCCCCGCTGCGCCGCCTGCCGAACCCCAGGAAGCCGCGCCGCTGCCCACCCTGGCCGACGTGGCGCTGCTGCAGCCGGGCGACAACATCGCCCGCTTCGTGGCGCGTGGCGTGGACGAGACGGTCAAGCGCGCCGCGCTGAAGACCCTGTTCGCCGATCCGCACTTCAATGTGATGGACGGGCTGGACACCTATATCGACGACTACGGCAAGCCGGACCCGATTCCGCTCGATGTGCTGCGCCGCATGACCCAGTCGGAGACGCTCGGGTTGTTCGACCCGATCGAGGAAGAGGAAAAGGAAGGGGAAGCGAAAGAGAAAAAGGAAACGGAGGGGGAGGGCGAGATGGCGGCCGATTCCAAGGCGCTGGAAGCCGAGGAATCCCCGGAAACCGAGGTCGCGCAAGCCCAATCCGCGCCCGACCTCCCCGCCGACACCCCCGCCGACATCGCCATCCCGCCCCTCCCTGCGGATAAACGCGCGTAGCCCTGCGCCGCGTGTGGGCCTAGAATGGGCCACCCCTACAAATCCGCCGACCGGACGATCCTCCACCACGAAGAGGGCGCCGGGCCGGCAAGCAGTCTTGCCCCATGCCGACGCTGATCTGCAATTGCAACGACACCATGCCGCTTGACGGGGCGGCACTGTCCGATGCCTCTGGTTCCCTGAAGGTCCACCGCCTGCTGTGCCGGCGTGAAATCGGCGATTTCCGCCGGGCGCTCGATGGCGCGGAAGACGTCATCGTAGCCTGCACCCAGGAAAGCCCGTTGTTCACCGAGGTGGCTGGCGCTGCGCGCGAGGGCGGTGTGGTCACCGCGCCGGTGCGCTTCGTCAATATCCGCGAGACCGGCGGGTGGTCGCAGGGCGCGCGCCGTGACCCGGCCACCGCCAACGCCAAGATCGCCGCCCTGCTGGCCGCCGCCGCGCTCCCCGAGCCCGACCCGGTGGCGGTGGTGGACTACCGCTCGAACGGCGCCGTCCTGGTACTGGGCCCGGCCGCGCGGGCGCTGCCCTGGGCGGGCCGGCTCACCGAGGCCGGCCTCGAAGTCACCGTGCTGCTGACCGGCGCATCGATCAGCGATGTGACGCCGCCCGCCAGCCGCGCGTGGCCCGTCCACAGCGGCACGCTGGCCGGCCTGACCGGCTGGCTCGGCAACTTCACGGCCAGCTGGCGGACCGGCGCCGGCCAGAGCAACCCGATCGACCTCGACCTCTGCACGCGCTGCAACGCCTGCGTCGATGCCTGCCCGGAAGGGGCGATCGACTTCAGCTACCAGATCGACCTGGATCGCTGCCGCGACCATCGCGACTGCGTGAAGGCCTGCGGCGCGGCGGCGGCGATCGACTTCGACCGGCCTGCCGCTACCGCCGAGGCGCGCTTCGACCTCGTGTTCGACCTCAACGACGCGCCGGCCTTCGCCATGCACCAGCCCCCGCAGGGCTACCTGCACGCGGGCGCCGACGTGGCGCGCCAGCATGCCCACGCGCTGCAACTGCAACAACTGGTGGGCGAGTTCGAGAAGCCCAAGTTCTTCCGCTACAAGGAAAGCCTGTGCGCCCACGGCCGTAACCAGACCACCGGCTGCACCGCATGTATCGACATGTGCTCGACGCAGGCGATTGGCTCGCGGTGGCGCGATGGCAAGGGTTCCATCGAGGTCACGCCCAATCTCTGCATGGGCTGCGGCGCCTGCACCACGGTCTGCCCGACTGGCGCCATCAGCTACGCCTATCCCGGCCCCGAGGCGCTTGGCGAGCGGCTGCGCACGCTGGTCTCGACTTACAACGCCGCCGGCGGCCGTGATGCCGTGCTGCTACTGCATGGCGAGGAGTATGGAAATCCGGCCATCCTGGCGCTGGGCCGCGCGGCCCGGGCCGGGCAGGCGCGCGGCGTGCCGCCCAACGTGATTCCCGTGCCGCTGTTCCACCCGGCTGCCACCGGCATCGAACTCTGGCTGGCGGCGCTGAGCTGGGGCGCGGGCGGCGTAGCCGTGTTGCTGACGGGCGACGAGGCGCCGCAGTACCGCGCCGCGCTGGTCGAACAGATGAATGTGGCGCGCGCCATTGTCGAAGGGCTGGGCTATCGCGGGTTGCGGCTGACGCTCGTGGAAGCGGGCGACGTGGGCGGGCTGGATGCCGGCCTCGCCGCGCTCGCCAGTCCCCCGTCGCGCGTGACCGCGCCGCCGCCGGCCAGCTTCCGCGCGGCGCTGGCCAAGCGCGAGACGCTCGACTTCGCCATCGACCATCTCGCCCGCCATGCCCCGGTGCCGGCCGAAGTGGTGCCGCTGCCCGCCGGCGCGCCGCTGGGCGCCATTACCGTGGACACGGGCCGCTGCACGCTGTGCATGGCCTGCGTGGGCGCGTGTCCGTCCAACGCGCTGCGCGACAACGCCGAGCGCCCGGTGCTGGCCTTTATCGAACGCAACTGCGTGCAGTGCGGGCTGTGCGAGACCACCTGCCCGGAGGACGCCATCGCGCTGGTGCCGCGCCTGCTGACGGGCGAGGGCGCCCGCCGCACGGTGACGCTGAACGAGACCCAGCCGTTCCATTGCATCCGCTGCGCCAAGCCGTTCGGCACCGCCCAGATGGTGCAGTCGATGCTGGTGCGACTGGCCGGCCACCCGGCCTTCGCGGGCGCCAACGCGGACCGGCTGAAGATGTGTGCCGATTGCCGCGTGGTGGACATGATCGAAAAAGACACCGGCGCGACGCGCGGGGCGACGCTCCAGTAACGCCAGTCGCCCCGCAGGGTGCGGCCGACCAGACCTATCAAGACATGACTGATTTCCAGCCGATTCAGCTGATCCCGCCCGCGCCGGCCCCCGGCGAGCCCGACGCCGAGGACATGGCCCGCGCGGACCTCTACGGCCTGCTGGCCACGCTGTTCTTCCGGCCGCCCGATGCCGCGCTGCTCCACCATATCGCCGCCAACCGCGCCAATGCCGAGGACGCCCGCACGGTGCTGGGCCAGGCCTGGAACGCATTGTGCGACGCAGCATCGACGACCACCGCCGAGGAAGCCGCCGACGAGTACGCGCACCTGTTCGTCGGCGTGGGCAAGCAGGAGGTCTTCCTGTACGGCTCCTATTACCTGGCCGGCTTCCTGAACGAACGCCCGCTGGTGGCGCTGCGCGACGACCTGGCCCGCTACGGGCTGGCGCGGCACGAGGGCATCAGCGAGACCGAGGACCATATCGCGACGCTGTGCGAGGTCATGCGCTTCCTGGTGGCGGGGGATGATGTGGCGGTCTGCAACGCCGGCGAGCAGCAGCGCTTCTTTGCCCGCCATATGCAGCCGTGGATGGAGCGACTCTGCGACGCGCTGGCCGAGCACCCGCAGGCGCAGTTCTACCGCAGTGCGGCAGAACTGCTGCGCGCGTTCACCGGCGTGGAGGCGGTGGCGCTGGAGATGCATTGAGGCAGGGCGATTGTGTGAAAGCCGTGTGAAAGGCCAACGCAAGCACCGGGTTTATCCGCAGTTTGAGGATTTTCCGATTGACAGTGTGGTCTTTCATTTCGCTTCAATCTAGAATATGCAAGACAAGGCATAAATAGATCATCCATCGGTCACGCAAAGCCGACAGGAGCCCCCATGAAAGACAAGCAATCCCGGGTCGCACGCCGGACCTTCCTGGCCGGGGCTGGCGTGGTTGCCGCTGCCGGTGCCGCCGCCGTGGCCACGCGCGGGCAATCGGCGCTGGCCGATGCCCTCGCGCCGCCCACCACCGCCGATGCGGCCGATCCCGCGCCCGACAGCCAGGGCTACCGGGTCTCCGCCCATATCCGCAAGTACTACCGCACCACGCTGATCTAGACCTGGGCGCCCGCACGGCGTGCCGGCTGGCGCGCCTTGTCTCTCGTCCCCCCTCTTTCGCCGAGGCAAGACATGATCCTGACCCGCAAGCGCGCGGACCAAGGCCAGACCGACCGGGTTGCGAACCGGCTCGCCGACCCAACTGCTCCGCAGGCCCATCCTTCCAGTCATGGCAATAGTCATGGCAATGGCAATGGCAATGGCAACGGCAACGGGCGCCTGGCGTCCCGCCTGGCCGCAGGGCTGGCCGGGGCGATGCCGACGATGGATCGGCGCAGCTTTCTCAAGCGGTCGGGCATCGGCGTGGGTGCCGGGCTGGCCGCCACGCAACTGACGCTGATCCGCAAGGCCGATGCCGACGACGGCAAGACCGGCGCCGGGGCCGGCAAGGGCGAGATCGTGGTACGGCGCACCGTGTGCGGCCACTGCTCGGTGGGCTGCGCGGTGGATGCCGTGGTGCAGAACGGCATCTGGATACGCCAGGAACCGGTCTTCGACTCCCCGATCAACATGGGCGCGCACTGCGCCAAGGGTGCCGCGCTGCGCGAGCACGGCCATGGCGAGTACCGGCTCAAGTACCCGATGAAGCTGGTCAACGGCAAGTACCAGAAGATCAGCTGGGACCAGGCGCTGGACGAGATCACGGCGAAGATGAAGGCCATCCGCCAGGAGACCGGCCCCGATTCGATGTTCTTCGTCGGCTCGTCCAAGCACAGCAACGAGCAGTCGTACCTGCTGCGCAAGTGGGTGTCGTTCTTCGGCACCAACAATACCGACCACCAGGCGCGCACCTGCCACTCCACCACCGTGGCCGGCGTGGCGAACACCTGGGGCTACGGGGCGATGACGAACTCGTACAACGATATGCAGAACGCCCGCGCGGCGCTGTATATCGGCTCCAACGCCGCGGAGGCGCACCCGGTGTCGATGCTGCACCTGCTGCACGCCAAGGAGAACGGCTGCAAGGTGATCGTGGTGGACCCGCGCTACACCCGCACGGCGGCCAAGGCGCATCACTACGTGCGCATCCGTTCGGGCACCGACATCGCCTTCCTGTTCGGCGTGCTGTATCACATCTTCCAGAACGGCTGGGAAGACCCCAAGTACCTGAACGACCGCGTCTACGGCATGGACAAGGTCAAGGCCGAGGTCCTGGCCAAGTGGACCCCGGACAAGGTCGAGGAAGTCTGCGGCGTGCCCGAGGCCCAGGTGAAGCTGGTGGCCGAGACCATGGCGAAGAATCGCCCGTCCACGCTGGTCTGGTGCATGGGCCAGACCCAGCACACCATCGGCAATGCGATCGTGCGCGCCTCCTGCATCGTGCAGCTGGCGCTGGGCAATATCGGCGTGTCGGGCGGCGGCGCCAACATCTTCCGTGGCCATGACAACGTGCAGGGTGCCACCGACGTGGGCCCGAACCCCGACTCCCTGCCGGGCTACTACGGCCTGGCCACCGGCGCGTGGAAGCACTACGCGGCGGTGTGGGGCGTGGATTACGAATGGATCAAGAAGCAGTTCGTCTCGCAGGCGCTGATGGAAAAGTCCGGCACCACGGTGTCCCGCTGGATCGACATCGTGACCGAGAAGCGCGACCTGATCGACCAGGACAACAACGTCCGTGGCGTGTTCTTCTGGGGCCACGCCCCGAACTCGCAGACGCGCGGCCTGGAGATGAAGCGCGCGCTGGACAAGCTCGACCTGCTGGTGGTGGTGGACCCGTACCCCTCCGCCACGGCCGCCATGGCGAACATGACGCCGACCGACGGCGACAAGATCAATCCGAACCGCGCCGTCTACCTGCTGCCGGCGGCCACCCAGTTCGAGACCTCGGGGTCGTGCACGGCCTCGAACCGCTCGCTGCAATGGCGCGAGAAGGTCATCGAGCCGCTGTTCGAGTCGATGCCCGACCACACCATCATGCAGGCCTTCGCCGAGAAGCTCGGCTTTGGCAAGGAGCTGTCGAAGAACTACAAGATGATCGAGGTCAAGCGCGCCGGCCGTACCTGGCAGGAGCCCGAGACCGAATCGATCTTGCGCGAGATCAACGCCAGCAACTGGACCATCGGCTACACGGGCCAGTCGCCGGAGCGGCTCAAGTCGCATATGCGCAACATGCAGATGTTCGACGTGAAGACGCTGCGCTGCAAGGGCGGCAAGGACCCGGTCACCGGCTACGACCTCACCGGCGACTACTTCGGCCTGCCGTGGCCGTGCTACGGCACGCCCGAACTCAAGCACCCGGGATCGCCGAATCTTTATGACACCTCGAAGCACGTCATGGACGGTGGCGGCAACTTCCGCGCCAACTTCGGCGTGGAGCGCGATGGGGTGAACCTGCTGGCCGAGGATGGCTCCTGCTCGGCCGGGGCGGAGATCACCACCGGCTACCCCGAGTTCGACCACGTGCTGCTGAAGAAGCTGGGCTGGTGGGACGACCTGACCGACGCCGAGAAGAAGGCCGCCGAGGGCAAGAACTGGAAGACCGACCTCTCGGGCGGGATCCAGCGCGTGGTGATGAAGAACCACGGTTGCCATCCGTTCGGCAACGCCAAGGCGCGCGCCGTGGTCTGGAACTTCCCCGACCGGATCCCGCAGCACCGTGAGCCGCTGTACTCCACGCGGCCGGACATGGTCGCCAAGTACCCGACCCACGACGACAAGATGGCCTTCTGGCGCCTGCCCACGCTGTACAAGTCGGTGCAGCAGCGCAACATCGAGAACAAGATCTACGAGAAATTCCCGATCATCCTGACTTCGGGCCGGCTGGTGGAATACGAGGGTGGCGGCGAGGAAACCCGCTCCAACCCGTGGCTGGCCGAGTTGCAGCAGGAGAACTTCGTCGAGATCAACCCGCAGGCGGCGTCCGCGCGGGGCATCCGCAACGGCGACTATTGCTGGGTGCGCACGCCGACCGGTGCCCGCCTCAAGGTGCGCGCGCTGGTGACGGAGCGCGTGGGCGTGGATACGGCGTTCATCCCGTTCCACTTCTCGGGCTGGTGGGAAGGCAAGGATCTCAAGCAGTTCTATCCCGATGGCGCGTACCCGATCGTCCGGGGGGAGGCCGTGAACACGGCCACCACCTACGGCTACGACTCGGTGACGATGATGCAGGAAACCAAGACCACCGTTTGCCAGATCGAGCGGTTTGCCTGAGCCTGAGAAGCGGAGAGACACATGGCACGCATGAAATTCATCTGTGACGCCGAGCGCTGCATCGAATGCAACAGCTGCGTCACTGCCTGCAAGAACGAGCACGAGGTGCCCTGGGGCGTCAACCGGCGCCGCGTGGTGACGATCAACGACGGCATTCTCAACGCCGAGAAGTCGATCTCGGTGGCCTGCATGCACTGCTCGGACGCGCCCTGCATGGCCGTCTGCCCGGTGGATTGCTTCTACCGCACCGACGACGGCGTGGTGCTGCACGACAAGGACGTCTGCATCGGCTGCGGCTACTGCTCCTACGCCTGCCCGTTCGGCGCCCCGCAGTTCCCCAGCGAGGGCACCTTCGGCGTGCGCGGCAAGATGGACAAGTGCACGTTCTGCGCCGGCGGCCCGGAGAAGAACGGCAGCGAGGAAGAATTCGAAAAGTACGGCCGCAACCGGCTGGCCGAGGGCAAGCTGCCGCTCTGCGCGGAAATGTGCTCGACCAAGGCCCTGCTCGGCGGCGATGGCGACGTGATTGCCGACATCCTGCGCAACCGCGTGATCAAGCGCGGCACGGGCGGCGATGTGTTCGGCTGGGGCACGGCCTATGGCAAGCCGCAGGCGCCTGCCAACGGCACTCCGGCGGCCCCCAGCACCCCGCAGGGCACCGCACCCGGCGCCCCGGCCGGCGGAGGGCAGCCGTCATGACCCGCGCCGCGTTGATCGTATCGATGCTCGCCACCGTCGCGCTGCTGGCGGCGTGCAGCGAGAAGCCGCAGACCGTCTCGGCCACGCACAAGAAGTCGGATTCCATCGCCTGGCAGGGCGCCCCCGGCGACCCGTTCGTGGCCAAGGGCTGGACGGCGGGCGACAAGGACAGCTGGCAGCGTCAGATCCATCAGCGCAACCAGTACCAGAACGAGTACAACCGCATCCAATGAGCGGGGGAGGCGCCATGACCGTCATCCAGACCCTCAAGACCTTGCTGGCCGGGGTGGTCCTTGCCGCCGGTGTGGCGGGCGCGGCGCTGGCCCAGGCGCCGGCCTCGCCGCCTGCCGCGCAGCCTCCGGCGCAGGCGCAGGCCCCGACGCAGGCCCAGGCGGACGCCAACAATCCCGCCACGCACCCGGTGCAGCCGTTCGCGGGCGTGGCCAGCGAGAACATCTTCAACGTGCCCCGGCGCGACGTGGCCGCCGAGGCCCGCTCGCAGCAGGAGCGCTCGGTGACCCAGCCGGGCAACAACGCGCCGGTCTGGCGCGAGGTCAACTCGGACCAGCATCACTACAGCAGCCTGCCCGCCAAGGAAGCCGGGGTGCTGATCCAGCGCACCGGCCAGAAATGGCGGCTGTTCCGCAATGGCGTGCTGACGGTCTGGGGCGGCTGGATCCTGATCCTGGTGCCGGCGGCCATCCTGGCCTTCTTCGCCTGGCGCCGCACCATCCCGCTCAAGTCCCCGCGCACGGGCCGCATGATCGAGCGCTTCACGCCCACCGAGCGCTTCGTGCACTGGGCCGTGGCCATCTCGTTCGTGATCCTGGCGATCTCGGGCATCGTGATCCTGTTCGGCAAGCACTTCCTGCTGCCGATCATGGGCCACACGCTGTTCGGCTGGCTCACCTACATTCTCAAGAACCTGCACAACCTGACCGGGCCGGTGTTCACGCTGTCGATCATCGCCACCTTCGTGGTGTTCGTGCGTGACAACGTGCCGAACCGTGGCGACGTGGTCTGGGTGCGCAAGCTCGGCGGGCTCGCCTCCGGCGCCCACGTGCCCAGCGCGCGCTTCAACGCCGGCGAGAAGATGTGGTTCTGGGGCGGGATGGTGCTGCTCGGGCTGGTCCTCTCGGCCTCCGGCTGGGTGCTCGACATGATCGTGCCGGGCCTGGACTACTACCGCGCCACGATGCAGATCGCCCACGTGATCCATGGGGTCTCGGCCGTGGTGATGATCGTGCTGGCCTGCGGCCATATCTATATGGGGACGATTGGCATGGAGGGCGCCTACCGCGCCATGCGCGATGGCTACGTGGACGAGGCCTGGGCCCGGGAGCACCACGAGATCTGGTACGACGACATCCAGTCCGGCAAGATTCCCGCCCAGCGCTCCACGCCCCGTGACGACACGCCGCGCGTGCGGCCGCGTCCCGGCGAAGTGTGAGGGTTTACCGCAGCGCACCATGCACCCGACCGGGGCGGCGTTACAATCGCCACGGCAGTCAACTCTAGAGGAGGGTTTGGCATGAAACGTGTACTTTGCGGTTTGGCAGTGGGCACCGCCGTGGCAGTGATGGCGGGTTGCGGAACCTCGGGCACCAGCAGCGATGCGGCCAGCGCCAGCGCGGCCCCGGCTGCCGCGCCGGCGGCGGCACGGGTCGCCGTGGGCGCCAAGGCGGCGGCACCGTTGCAGTCCAAGAGCGGCACCAATACCGCGGGCCGCGTCACCTTCGACCAGCAGGCGGCCGGCGTGATGGTGGTGGTGGCGGTCACTGGCCTGCCTCCGGGCACCTCGCATGGCTTCCATGTCCACGAGAAGGGCGATTGCTCGGCCCCTGACGCGATGAGCGCCGGCGGCCATTTCAACCCCGCCGGCAAACCGCACGGCCAGATGACCATGCCCGAGCACCATGCCGGCGACATGAACAACCTGACCGCCGACGCCAGCGGCAACGCGCGCGTACAGTTCCTGATGCCGGACGTCACCGTCGGCCCGGGCCCGAACAGCGTGATCGGCAAGGCCGTGATCGTCCACAAGGACCCGGACGACTATCGCACCCAGCCGACCGGCAACGCTGGCGGCCGGATCGCGTGTGGCGTGGTCGCCGCATCCTGAGTATCGATAGTTTTTGGCTATAAACGGTAGTTCCGCAGTAACAAAACGCCCCTGAAACCGGCCCGATGGCGCCCCCGCCACGGGCCGGCACCTTCCCGCCCTCGCCCCATGCCCCTGCGCCCCGAGTTGACCCATGCCGCCGTCCCGCTGATCGAGGAGGTGGAGGTCGTTGACGAACAGGGCCGCGTGCGCCCGGCCTGGCTGCCGGGCGAGCGGCCGCTGACGGTCTACCTCGACAAGCGCGAACTGGTGACCCTGATGACGCTGGGCGGCGCGCCCGAGCACCTGGTGCTGGGCTACCTGCGCAACCAGCGGCTGGTGGACGACATCGAGGACATCGCCGCGATCCAGGTGGACTGGGAGACCGAATCGGCTGCCGTGACCACCCGCACCGGCGTGGACCGCATCGAGGAACGCACCGCGCGCCGCGTGGTGACCACGGGATGCGGGCAGGGCACGGTGTTCGGCTCGCTGCTGGACGAGGTCGACAACATCCGCCTGCCCGGGGATGCCACGCTGACCCAGGAAACCCTCTACGCAATCATCGACACCATCCGCCTGCAGCAGTCGGTCTACAAGCAGGCCGGCTCGGTGCACGGCTGCGCGCTGTTCAGGGGCAGCGAGCTGCTGATGTTCGTGGAGGACGTGGGCCGGCACAACGCCGTGGACGCCATCGCCGGCCGGATGTGGCTGGAAGACATGACTGGCGAGGACAAGGTTTTCTACACCACGGGCCGGCTGACCTCCGAGATGGTGATCAAGGGCGCGCAGATGGGCATTCCGTTCCTGCTGTCGCGCTCCGGGGTGACCCAGATGGGCTACCAGATGGCCCAGCGGGTCAACCTGAGCCTGTTCGCGCGCTGCACCGGCAAGCATTTCCTGTTGTATACCGGGCGGGAGCGGTTCCGCCACAGCCAGCCCGAGGCGGCCGCGCCGGCCTGAAGGCGCGCCGGGGGGCCGCCGGAGGCGGTTCGCAGGCGGATTGGTTGTACAATGCGCCCCATTCCAGCGGCACCGGCTCGGCCGGGCGCCGCCCATCGTCCATTCCGCCAGCCAATATGAGCATCAAATCCGACAAGTGGATCCGCCGCATGGCGGAACAGCACGCCATGATCGAGCCGTTCGCGCCCGGCCAGGTACGGGAGGAGGACGGCCGCAAGATCGTCTCCTACGGCACTTCGAGCTACGGCTACGATATCCGCTGCGCGGACGAGTTCAAGATCTTCACCAATATCAACAGCACCATCGTCGACCCGAAGAACTTCGACGAGAAGTCCTTCGTGGACTTCAAGGGCGACGTCTGCATCATCCCGCCGAACTCGTTCGCGCTGGCCCGCACGATGGAGTACTTCCGCATTCCGCGCAGCGTGCTGACCATCTGCCTGGGCAAGAGCACGTACGCGCGCTGCGGCATCATCGTCAACGTGACCCCGTTCGAGCCGGAGTGGGAAGGCTACGTGACGCTGGAGTTCTCGAACACCACTCCGCTGCCCGCCAAGATCTACGCCGGCGAGGGCTGCGCCCAGGTGCTGTTCTTCGAGAGCGACGAAATCTGCGAGACCTCGTACGCCGACCGCGGCGGCAAGTACCAGGGCCAGCACGGTGTCACACTGCCGAAGACCTGACCGCATTACAATGCCGGCGTCCGGACCGACGGCCGCCCAATTCTGACGAAAGAGCCACATGACGCCGCCCGGGGGGAGCCTTCCGGCGGCCATGTGGCTCAAGTCTTTCCAAAGCCTTCTCATCAAGGATCGACCGATGAAATTCCGCTTCCCCGTCATCATCATCGACGAAGACTTCCGCTCCGAGAACATTTCCGGCTCGGGCATCCGCGCGCTGGCAGAGGCCATCGAGCGCGAAGGCATGGAAGTGATGGGCTTGACCAGCTACGGCGACCTGACCTCGTTCGCCCAGCAGTCCAGCCGGGCATCGTCGTTCATCGTCTCGATCGACGACGACGAGTTCGTGCGCGCCGATGACCAGCCCGAAGCCGCCGCCATCGAGAAGCTGCGCGCCTTCGTGAACGAAGTGCGCCGCCGCAATTCGGACCTGCCGATCTTCCTGTATGGCGAGACGCGCACCTCGCGCCATATCCCCAACGACATCCTGCGCGAGCTGCACGGCTTCATCCACATGTTCGAGGACACGCCCGAGTTCGTGGCGCGTCACATCATCCGCGAAGCCCGCGTCTACCTTGACACCCTGGCGCCGCCGTTCTTCAAGGCCCTGATTGCCTACGCGCAGGACAGCTCGTACTCGTGGCACTGCCCGGGCCACTCGGGCGGCGTGGCGTTCCTGAAGAGCCCGGTGGGGCAGGTATTCCACCAGTTCTTCGGCGAGAACATGCTGCGCGCCGACGTCTGCAATGCCGTGGACGAGCTGGGCCAGCTGCTGGACCACACCGGCCCGGTGGCGGCATCCGAGCGCAACGCCGCGCGGATCTTCAACTCGGACCACATGTACTTCGTGACCAACGGCACGTCGACCTCGAACAAGATGGTCTGGCATGCCAACGTGGCGCCGGGGGACATCGTGGTGGTGGACCGCAACTGCCACAAGTCGATCCTGCACGCGATCATGATGACCGGCGCGATTCCGGTGTTCCTGATGCCGACGCGCAACCACTACGGCATCATCGGCCCGATCCCGAAGAGCGAATTCGACCCGGAGACGATCCGCCGCAAGATCGCCAACCACCCGTTCGCCAGCAAGGCCAAGAACCAGAAGCCGCGCATCCTGACGATCACCCAGGGCACCTACGACGGCGTGCTGTACAACGCCGAGCAGATCAAGGAGATGCTGGCGAGCGAGATCGACACGCTGCACTTCGACGAAGCCTGGCTGCCGCACGCCGCCTTCCACGACTTCTACCGCAACATGCACGCGATCGGCCGTGACCGCCCGCGCAGCAAGGACGCGCTGGTGTTCGCCACGCAGTCCACCCACAAGCTGCTGGCCGGGTTGTCGCAGGCGTCCCAGATCCTCGTGCAGGACTCCGAGACCCGCAAGCTGGACCGATACCGGTTCAACGAGGCCTACCTCATGCATACCTCGACGAGCCCGCAGTACTCGATCATCGCCTCGTGCGATGTGGCGGCGGCGATGATGGAAGCCCCGGGCGGCACCGCGCTGGTCGAGGAAAGCATCCAGGAAGCGATGGACTTCCGCCGCGCCATGCGCAAGGTGGAGGGCGACTACGAGGCCGGCAACAACGGCGACTGGTGGTTCAAGGTCTGGGGCCCGGACGCGCTGATCGAAGACGGCATCGGCGACCGCGAGGCGTGGATGCTGCAGGCCAACGAGCGCTGGCATGGCTTTGGCGACCTGGCCGACGGCTTCAACCTGCTCGACCCGATCAAGGCCACCCTGATCACCCCGGGCCTGGACGTGGACGGCGAGTTCAGCGAGCGCGGCATCCCGGCCGCCATCGTCACCAAGTACCTGGCCGAGCACGGCATCATCATCGAGAAGACGGGCCTGTACTCGTTCTTCATCATGTTCACCATCGGCATCACCAAGGGCCGCTGGAACTCGCTCGTCACCGAATTGCAACAGTTCAAGGACGATTACGACCAGAACCAGCCGCTCTGGCGCGTGCTGCCGGAGTTCGTCGGCAAGTACCCGCAGTACGAGCGCATGGGCCTGCGCGACCTTTGCGATGCGATCCACAGCGTCTACAAGGCCAACGACGTGGCGCGCGTGACGACGGAGATGTACCTGTCGGACATGGAGCCGGCGATGAAGCCGTCCGACGCCTGGGCGATGATGGCCCATCGCGAGATCGAGCGCGTTCCCGTGGACGAACTGGAAGGCCGCGTCACCGCCATCCTGCTGACGCCGTACCCCCCGGGCATTCCACTGCTGATCCCGGGTGAGCGCTTCAACCGGACCATCGTCCAATACCTGAAGTTCGCACGCGAGTTCAACAAGCTGTTCCCGGGATTTGAAACCGACATCCACGGTCTGGTGGAAGATGAGGTGGACGGACAGAAGGCTTATTTTGTGGACTGCGTGAAGCAGTAAGCCGGGCCTCACTCGAACCAAGAAAAACGCCTCGCGGTTGCGAGGCGTTTTTTTGTTGGCGTCCGTATCACTTCACTTAAGCTTACTTCGGTAGAAATTCAAGGTCATAAAGCGTCGCTTTTATGTGGATTCATTGTGGCGCAGGGCAGCTCTTGATGGCGGCCTGAAAGGCCTTGTCGTAGTCCACGTAGGTTTCGGGGTCGTAGGGTTCGATGGACAAGGTAAAGCCGTGAGATTCGCCGTAATGGCTGAGGGATTGACGAACCCACACGCCCCATGATCGGCCAGCGTGTTCTGCTATCAGATCGAACATGTGGGCACTCAAGTCGCTGTTATCGTTGAGTCCGGAATAGAGATAGCGCAGGTGCCTATACCAGTGGGGAACGCTCGTAATGGCCGCCAGCGCCTCCTTGGCGGGTTGTTCATCCGCTTTGCTTATGGGGGAATTCCATATCTTGAACTGCTTGGTGCGTTCCAGTTCGTCGAAAGGGACCGGAATCGGTTCTCGGCTGATCAACCGAGAATGGCCGCAGTGCAGCACCCATAGCCCCGTATTTACATAATCGTCGGCATAGATCACCACGCCATTACCAAAATCGCTGTGATATTTGCTCGTCACCATCTTTACGCCACAGTATGCAGGAATCAACGAGGCGATTGCTGCGACCCAAACAATCTTACTTCGGTATAAATTCAAACAGGCCTCCCGGCACGGCAATGGGCGTATCGCCCGATACAACGGGGTAAGTCGCGCCAATGTTCTGGTAGGTAAAATCGTGCTTGCCGTCGAATTTCTCCCGCTCCTCATTCAGTTCGACCCACCTCTTGCACCATTCTTCGGCAGGCAAGGCGTTATCGCTGGCCCTGCAGAGTTTCCCTAACTGACGTTCTTCGAACGTCCCCCAAGTGTTCTTGTAATCCGAGCGGCGAATATAGGCACGCACCTTCACTCGCAAATGGTTAGCCAGCAGTTGCGCCAGACTTTCATTGGTTTGCGGAAAGAATTGAACCCCTTCTTCGATGGGGTAGTCAGGGCGGTTGCCCATGCCGGTCCGGCAGGCATAGCTGTCGATCTGTGCGGAGCGGGAAAATGCCAACGGTGAAATTCGGTTGTAACTCAGCACGTCGAGGGACATTTGAAGGTCCCTGCCGAGCTGATAACCGAAAGCGATGCGTTGTGGCACGCCGTGACTGAACAATGACAGGCGCTCGATCGGCGACTCTTTCCGGTCCTTGCCATGATTCAGATAGTGAATCAGCGCATCGGCGCTCGTTACGCGAACAAGAGCCGCCCCATAGACATCGGCCGACTTCGCCGCAGCTTCTAGCATGGCTTCGCTATACGCCGGCGTGAACAACACCAGCGTCCTTGTCGATGCGGCCTTGTGGCGCCTGAATTCGGCCAGCTCGCGCACGGCCTGACCGATGAACATCATCTTGTTACCTGAACCCCGGTCGTGCTGGCTCCCGGCGACCGCGATTAATTCTGGCGTCGATGAAGCGTCGGCCTTCCCGGGGCGCAGCAACAAGGCGCCCGCCAGCGCGGCACGCTGCTCCAGATGCGGATCGGCCAATAGCGCGGCCATCAACGATCGATTCACCAGCCCACCCGGGTGCACGGCGCCCAGCTTGGCGAAGTCAACGACGAAATGGGTTTCGCCACCCCCCGACAGGAAGCCTCCGAAGATGTTGAAGCTGCCCGAGGTGATGGTGCCGCCGTGGCTGGTGGGGCTGCCCGAGTAGGCTAGCGGACAATTGCCGATGGTGATGCGTGGAAAGCCTGCAGTAATCACGGCGCCGCAGCTGCAGGTGTCGCCAACACAGGCAGCGCCCAGACGGTTGGCGCTTGTCACGGAGGATGCGGAGTTGATAAATGATGCGCCGTGGATGGGGCAGATGTGCATATCGCCAAGTCGCGCGACAGGGAGCATGCATGTTTCCTCGTTGGCAGGTCGACGGGAAAAGAGCATCGACACTACCGAATCGACGCGCACCGTCTATTGCTTTCGGTCAACTTGTTTGGCACAAAAAACAAAAACCCCACACTCCGGAAAGTGTGGGGTTTGTCAGCGCTCTGGGGCCTCGCGAAGGCGAGGCAAACGCGTCAGCCGCGCACCGCTGCTACTTCTTCTCGAATTCGAACTGTGGCGCCGCCGGCTCGCTGTCCTGCGACGGCGTGGGCAACTCCAGCTGTCCGCTGCCCGAGGCGGGTGCCGAGGCGCCCGGCGCCGCCGGCGTCGCGGAGGAGGGCGCCTTGGGCCGGCTCGTTTCCAGGTCGATACTCAGGTCGCGCGTGATGCTGCGGTCCTGCTTGACCTCCGTACCGGTGCTGACCAGCCCCGGGAACATGATGATCAGTGCCACCATGACCAGCTGGATCACGACGAACGGCACCGCGCCCCAGTAGATATCGGTGGTCTTGACCTCGCGCGGCGCCACCGAGCGCAGGTAGAACAGCGAGAAGCCGAACGGCGGGTGCATGAACGAGGTCTGCATGTTCACCGCCAGCAGCACGCCGAACCAGATCAGGTCGATGCCGAGCTTGTCCGCCACCGGGCCCACCAGCGGCACCAAAATGAATGCCAGTTCGAAGAAGTCCAGGAAGAACGCCAGCAGGAAGAACAGCACGTTCACGGCGATCAGGAAGCCGGTCTGGCCGCCCGGCAGCGCCGTCAGCAGATGCTCCACCCAGAGGTGGCCGTCCACGCCGTAGAAGGTCAGCGAGAACACCCGGGCGCCGATCAGGATGAAGATCACGAACGCCGACAGCTTCAGCGTGGACTCCATCGCCTGCTTGGTCAGCCCCAGGTTCAGCCGCCGCTTGATCAGCGCCAGCACCAGCGCGCCGAGTGCGCCCATGCCGCCGCCCTCGGTGGGGGTGGCAATGCCGAGGAAGATAGTGCCGAGCACCAGGAAGATCAGTGCGAGTGGTGGAATCAGCACAAATGTGACTTTTTCCGCCATGTGCGACAGCAGCTTCAGGTTCAGCGCCTTGTTGATCACCGCCACCACGAAGGCGAACAGGATGGCAGCGCCCACCGAGAGCACGAGGCGCTCGTCGAGCGGCGCCTCCGGCTTGTAGAGCTTGTCGACGGCCACGCCCACGGCGATGGACAGCACGGTCAGCACCAGGACCGAGCGCGAGCCGGTCGCACCGCTTTCCTCACGGAAGGTGCGCGCCTCGATCGGCAGCGCCGGCGCGGCGGCCGGGCGGATCAGGGTCACCAGCAGCACGTAGAGCATGTACATGCCGGTCAGCACCAGGCCGGGCACGAATGCGCCCTTGTACATGTCGCCCACCGAGCGGCCGAGCTGGTCGGCCAGTACGATCAGCACCAGCGACGGCGGGATGATCTGCGCCAGCGTGCCGGACGCCGCAATCACGCCCGAGGCCAGCCGCTTGTCGTACTTGTACTTCAGCATCAGCGGCAGCGAGATCAGCCCCATCGAAATCACCGATGCCGCCACCACGCCCGTGGTGGCCGCCAGCAGCGCCCCGACGAAGATCACCGCATAGGCCAGCCCGCCCCGGATCGGCCCGAACAGCTGGCCGATGGTATCGAGCAGGTCTTCCGCCATCCCGGATCGCTCCAGGATCAGCCCCATGAAGGTAAAGAACGGGATGGCGAGCAGGGTGTCGTTCTCGATGATGCCGAACAGCCGGTTCGGCAGCGCCTGGAGCAGCGAGGGCGGCAGCATGCCCAGCTCGATGCCGACAAAGGCGAACAACAGCCCGTTGGCGGCCAGTGCGAAGGCAATCGGGAACCCCGACAACAGGAATACGACCAGACTGGCGAACATGATCGGCGCCATGTTCGCGGCAAGGAAATGCGTCATCGTGGCGACCTCTTATTGTTTTTCCGACCGGCCGGGCGATGCGGCCTGCGCGATCGCGGCGATTTCCTCGGCCGGATCGAGCGCGTGCTTGCGGAACGCCGAGAACGGCAGCAGGCCCTTCAGGTAGGCGATGCGCTTGATCAACTCGGAAATCCCTTGCAGGATCATCAGGAAGAAGCCCGCCACGATCAGGAACTTGGCCGGCCAGCGGATCAGGCCGCCGGCGTTGCCCGACATCTCATGCCCGGCATAGGACAGCCAGAAGTAGGGAATCGCGAGCCAGAGGATGATGCAGCAGATGGGCAGCAGGAAGAACAGCACGCCGAAGATGTCGATCCAGACCTGCTTGCGCTCGGACAGGTGGCCCGCCACCACGTCGATGCGCACATGCTCGTCGCGGCGCAGGGTGTAGGGTGCCCCGAGCAGGAAGACCCCCGCGAACAGGTACCACTGCATTTCGAGCCAGGCGTTGGAACTGATGCTGAAGCTGTAGCGAATGATGGCGTTTCCGGCGCAGATCAGCACTGCAAGCAGGACCAGCCATTTCGCCCACTGCCCGATGAAATCGTTCACGGCATCGATAAGCCGCGAGATTTTCATGAGGAAAGACATGTGATCGTCCTAATGGGTACTAAGGGGCTACTGACGGGGGATACAGGGGTGGCGCGTTAGTCTACGTCTTCCGATGCACGGCTTCGCTAGGGTGAATCCCCAGTTCGTCACATTTTTGCCGCGATTTGAGGCAGAAGGCGTTGCGCGAATCACCAAAATGGTGTGCGAGGGGCCTGCGGGAGGGAGTAAGAGAGGAAGGGAGGGGTTGGGGCGGCAGGACAGCCGCCCCGGGTGCTACGTATTTCGGCGAATTTCGGGCGGTCCGGGGCGGACCGTTCAGCCTTGCAGCGCGGCGCGGGCAGCCTTGATGGCGGCGCGCACCTGGGCGGGCGCGGTGCCGCCGATGTGATCGCGGGCGGCCACGGAGCCTTCCAGCGTCAGCACGGCGTGCACGTCGTCACCGATCAGGCTCGACTTGTCGCCCAGGCCGGAGACCTCGCGCAGCTCGGCCACGGTGAGGTCGGCCAGGTCGCAGCGGCGGTCGTCGCAGGCGCGCACGGCGTGGGCCACGGCCTCGTGGGCGTCACGGAACGGCAGGCCGCGCTTGACCAGATAGTCGGCCAGGTCGGTGGCCGTGGCGTAGCCCTGCAGCGCGGCGGCGCGCATGGCCTCCGGCTTCACGGTGATGCCCGGCACCATGTCGGCAAAGATGCGCAGCGTGTCCACCACGGTGTCCACCGTGTCGAACAGCGGTTCCTTGTCTTCCTGGTTGTCCTTGTTGTACGCGAGCGGCTGGCCCTTCATCAGCGTCAGCAGGCCGATCAGGTGGCCGTTCACGCGGCCGGTCTTGCCACGGGCGAGTTCGGGCACGTCCGGGTTCTTCTTCTGCGGCATGATCGAGCTGCCCGTGCAGAAGCGGTCGGCGATGTCGATGAAGCCGACGCGCGGGCTCATCCACAGCACCAGTTCTTCGGAAAAACGCGAGACGTGCGTCATCACCAGCGCGGCGGCGGCACAGAATTCGATCGCGAAGTCGCGGTCGGAGACGGCGTCGAGCGAATTGCGGCAAACGCCGTCGAAACCAAGCTGGGACGCCACGAACTCACGGTCGATCGGGTAGCTGGTGCCGGCCAGCGCGGCGGCGCCCAGCGGCAGGCGGTTGACGCGTTTTCGGCAATCGGCCATGCGCTCGGCGTCGCGCGTGAACATTTCCACATAGGCCAGCAGATGGTGGCCGAAGGTGACCGGCTGGGCCACCTGGAGGTGGGTGAAGCCGGGCAGGATGGTGTCGGCGTTCTGCTCGGCCAGGTCCAGCAGCGCGACGCGCAGGGCGCCCAGCAGGCCGATGATGTTGTCGATCTCGCTGCGCAGCCACAGGCGGATGTCGGTGGCCACCTGGTCATTGCGCGAGCGGCCGGTGTGCAGGCGCTTGCCGGCGTCGCCGACCAGCGCGGTCAGGCGGGCCTCGATATTCAGGTGGACGTCCTCGAGGTCGAGCTTCCACTCGAACGCGCCGGACTCGATCTCGCCACGGATCTGCGTCATGCCACGCTCGATCTCGGCGCGGTCCGCCTCGGCGATGATGCCTTGCTTGGCCAGCATGGCCGCATGGGCCAGCGACCCGGCGATGTCGAACAGCGCCAGGCGCTTGTCGAAGAAGACCGATGCGGTGTAGCGCTTCACCAGGTCGGACATCGGTTCGGAGAAGCGGGCGGACCAGGCTTCGCCTTTCTTGGCAAGTTGGGAGGTCATGGGCGAGGGGACAGTTGTTGCGCGCACCGCGAACGGCGGCGGGCGCTGGCGAAATTCGGGAAACCGCGATTATATCGCCCCCGGGGACGGATTCCGCGCCCGATGGGCGTTACCTGGCCTCAAGCCGGCTGGGCGACCACCCGGCCCTGGAACACCACCGGCCCAGACGGCCCGTCCGGGCTGGGCGAGCCGCCCGGCGGCTCGATGCTGATGGCGAGCGCCGGCACGCTGTCCGGCGCGCGCTTCACTTCCAGCCGCACCTCGTGGCGCCGGCCGATCACCCCCAGCGACTGCGGCTTGCCGCCTTCCGGCAGGGCCCAGAGCTGGAGCACCTGCTGGTCGGCCAGCTTCAGGTGATCCAGGCGGCGCACGGTGACCGTGCTGGCGGGGGCATCCCAGAGCACAACCACGGCGGGCCGAGCCTGATCATCGTTCAGGATCGCCACGGCGGACATCGTCGGCGCCTGCTCGCGCTGGTTCACCAGCCATTGCGACACCCCCACGGCCATCAGCGCCAGCAAGGCCAGCGCCGCCGAGGCCATGCGCAGCAGCACCGGGGCGTCCTGGAAGGCCTGCCACCAGTGGCGCGGGGGCGGCGGCTTCAGCTTGAGCGGGGCGGCCTGCCAGCCCAGCCGTTGTTCGATGCCGCACCAGACCTTGTCGACTGGCTGGGCCGCCGGCTGCAACTCCGCCAGCCCGGTCAGGCGTGCCTGCCAGCGTTCGATGGCGGCGCGCACGGCGGTCTCCTCGTGCGCCAGCCGCTCCAGCCGGCGCCGCGCGCCGCCGCGCAGCACCCCCAGTGCATATTGGGCGGCCAGACGGTCGAGCAGGTCAGGATGGCCGGTGAGCCTCATGCCAGCCCCTCCAGACAGGTGCGCAGCCGCTCCAGCCCCCGCCGGATCCACGACTTGATGGTGCCGAGCGGCACCTGTAGCTGGGCCGCCAGTTCGGTGTGGCTCAGGTCGCGCAGATAGGCGAGGGCGATGGCCTGCCGCTGCGACGGTTCCAGCCGTTGCAGGCAGCGGGCCAGTGCCGCCGCGCGTTCGCTCGCCAGCGCGGCATCTGCGGGGCCAGCGCGGTCGTCGGGCAACCAGGCTTCGAGGTCGTCATCGGGCTGTGCCGGCTGGCCACCCCGCGCGGCGGCCTGCCGGCGCAGGCAGTCCAGCGCCCGGTTGCGCACGATGGCGGCCATCCAGGTCATGGGGGCCGCCACGTGGGGGCGATAGTCGCCGGCGTGATGCCAGATGCTGACAAAACTCTCCTGCACGACGTCCTCCGCCCAATCCCGCCTATTAGTAATACGCAGCGCCAGGCCAAACAGTTTCGTCACGGTGAGGTCGTAGAGCGCGCGCAGTGCCGGGCGGTTGCCCAGGGCGATGTCCTGCAGCAGGCCCGCCAGCCGCGCGGCAGGGTCCGGCTGCGCCGCCGCTTCGGGAGGAGCAGGGTTTGCGTGGGCATCCGCGGAGGAGGGCAGGGAAGCAGGCACGGGGGCGGGGCTAGGGGCTCCGCCTGAGTATAGGAAGAATGGGCTGGAAAGGCTGGAAAGGCTGGAAAGGACGGAAAGTCGATGGACCGCATCGGCTGCATCCGTCTGGCGCGCTGCCGCGTATATGCGGACAGGTGCGCCAACCCGTGGCGCGCCTCCCCCCAAAAGGAACAGGAGACCGTCATGGCCACTCTGGAAGAACGTCCCGCCGCCGCATCGCACATCGTCACCCTGCCGGATGCCCGCCGGCGCGGCCTGCTGAAGGCCCCCGGGCTGTTTGCGCTCGGCTCGCTCGCGGTGTTTTCGCTGGGCGAATCGATGCCGGCCTGGGCGCAGACCCAGTCGGGCAGCACCCGCGATGACATCAACATCCTCAATGTCGCGCTCGGGCTGGAATACCAGGCCATTGCGGCCTATCAGGTGGGCGCGGAAAGCGGCTTGCTGCAGAAGCCGGTGCTGGACACCGCCGTGAAGTTCCAGGGCCATCACAAGGCCCACGCGCAGGTGCTGGCGGGTACCGTCAGCAAGCTGGGCGGCACGCCGGTGACGGCGAAGAAGCCGGGGGACTACAACTTTCCCGCCGAACAACTCAAGACGCAGGCCGATGTGCTGCGCTTCGCGGCCGGGCTGGAGAAGGGCGCCACGGCGGCCTACCTCGGCGTATTGCCGAATTTCCACAACCGCGAACTGACCCGGGCCGCCGGCAGCATCCTCGGGGACGAGGCGATGCACTGGGCCGTGCTGCTGTCGGCGCTCGGCGAAGACCCCGTGCCCGGGGCCTTCGTCGGCTAGATGCCCATGCCGATGCCGATGCCGATGTCGATGTCGATGTCGATGTCGATCAGCCGCTGTTGCGCAGCCCGGCCGCCACGCCGTTGATGGTCAGGTGGATGCCGCGCCGCACGCGCACGTCGTCGCCGTCCTTGCCTGCCCGGTAGCGCTTGAGCAGTTCGACCTGCAAGTGGTTCAGCGGGTCCAGGTAGGCAAAGCGGTTCTTGATCGAGCGTGCCAGCAGCGGGTTGTCGGCCAGCCGCTCCTGGCGGCCGGTGATCAACGCGAGCATGTCGCTGGTCAGGTGCCACTCGGCGCTGATGCGCGCGAACACGCTCTTGCGCAGCGCGGCGTCCTCGCACAGTTGCGCGTAGCGGGAGGCCACCGCAAGGTCGGTCTTGGCCAGCACCATGTCCATGTTCGAGAGCAGCGTCGAGAAGAACGGCCAGCTCTTCACCATGCGGCGCAGCGTGGCCACCGTGGCCTTGCGCGATTTCTCGTCCGGCGCCTCATCGACCAGCGCCTTGACCGCGCTGCCGAAGCCGAACCAGCCCGGCAGCAGCAGCCGGCACTGGCCCCAGGAGAAGCCCCACGGAATCGCGCGGAGATCCTCGATCTTGCGGTTCTTCTTGTCCATCAGCTTGCGCGACGCCGGCCGCGAACCCAGGTTCAGGTCGGCGATCTCGGTGATCGGCGTGGTGGCGAAGAAGTAGTCCTTGAAGCCCGGGGTCTCGTAGACCAGGTCGCGATAGGCGGTGAAGGCGCGGTCGGACAGCTGCTGCATCACGCCCTCGAACGATTCCAGGTCCTTCGGCGCATTCTGCGTGGGCAGCAGCGAGGCCTCGAGCGTGGCCGCTACCACGGTTTCCAGGTTGCGCCGGCCGATTTCGGCATTGGCGAACTTGCTGTTGATGATCTCGCCCTGCTCGGTCAGCCGGATCTGGCCGTTCACGGTGCCCGGGGGCTGCGACAGGATGGCCTGGTAGGTCGGGCCGCCCCCGCGCCCCACGGTGCCGCCCCGGCCATGGAACAGCCGCAGCTTCACGCGGCGCGCCTCGAACAGCTTCACCAGCGCCAGCTCGGCCTTGTACAGCTCCCAGTTCGACGTCAGGAAACCGCCGTCCTTGTTCGAATCCGAATAGCCGAGCATCACCTCCTGCTCCACGCCGTGATGGGCGATGACCGAGTCGAAGCCGGGCAGGTCCAGCAGCGACTGCATGATGCCGGCCGCGTTGCGCAAGTCCTCGATGGTTTCGAACAGCGGGATGACCATCAGCTCCATGCGCGCCGGATCGGTCTTGCTGCCGAGCGTGCCGCGCAGCATGCCGGACTCCTTCTGGAGCAGCATGACCTCGATCAGATCCGACAGCGTTTCGGTATGCGAAATGATGTAGTTGCGGGCCACGCGCTTGCCGTAGCGGGCGCGCAGGTCGCGCGCCATGGCGAAGATCGCCAGCTCGCTGCGCGTCTGCTCGGAATACTCGTGCCACGGCATGGTCAGCAGCCGCGGCTGGCGCAGTTCGGCCAGCAGCAGTTCGCGCTTGCGGGCCTCGGGCAGCGCGGCGTAGTCGCGCTCCACGCCGGCGGCGGCGAACAGTTCGGCGATCACGGCCTCGTGGACGTCGGACACCTGGCGCATATCCACCGAGGCCAGGTGGAAGCCGAAGATGGCGATGGCGCGCTGGAGCGCGTCGATGCGCGCCTGGGCCAGCGCCACGCCATGGTGGGTGCGCAGGGAATCCATCACGACCTGGACATCGGCCGCGAACGCCTCGGCATTGTCGTACGGGGCCACGTCGGCCACCGGGTGGCGCTGGGCCTCATGGCCGGTCAGCTTCTGCGAGGTGGCGGCCAGCCGCGCGTACATGCCGATCAGCGCCCGGCGGTACGGTTCGTCGGATCGATGGTCGGAATGGTCCGGCGAGGCATCGGCCAGCGCGATCAGTTCCGGGCTGACATCCACCATCAGCGACGACATCGACAACTCCGCGCCCAGCGCGTGCAGTTCGTCGAGATACCACGCCATGATCAGTTGCGATTGCTCGCGCGCGGCGTGCTGGAGTGTCTCGGCGGTCACATTCGGATTGCCGTCGCGGTCGCCGCCAATCCACGACCCCATCTGCAGGAACGGGGCGAGCGGTGCCGGCGCGGTGCCGGCCTTGCCCTTCTTGCTGGTCGGGAAGACGGCGGCGATGTCTTCCTCCATCTCGGCCATCAGGCGCGGAATGCCGTGCAGGAAGGTGGTGCGGTAATAGGAGAGGGCGTTCTCGATCTCGTCCACCACCATCAGCCGGTTGTTGCGCAGCATGCGGGTCTGCCACAGCGTGGTCACGCGGGCGCGCAGTTGCGCCGTGTTGTGGTCGCGCTCGCGGGCGGTCATCGGCAGGTCGCGCTCGGCCAGCAGGCGGGCGATTTCGCGCTCGGCGTCGAGAATGCTCTTGCGCTGCACCTCGGTCGGGTGGGCGGTCAGCACGGGCACGATCAGCGCTTCGTCGAGGAATTTGCGCAGCTGCTTGCCGGTAACGCCGGCGGCGTCGATGGCTTCCAGTGCGCGGGCCAGGCTGCCCGGCTGCGGCGGCGAGCCGGCCAGTGCGTGCACGCGGCGACGGCGGTTGTGGTGCTGGTCCTCGGCGATATTGGCCAGGTGCGAGAAATAGCTGAAGGCGCGCACCACCTGGTTGGTCTGGTCGCGCGACAGCCGCTTGAGCAGGCGGTCCAGCTCGGCGCCGGCGGCGCGGTCGTTCTCGCGGCGGAAGCGCACGGCGGTCTGGCGAATTGTCTCAACCAGATCGAACGCCGCCTCGCCTTCCTGTTCGCGCACGCAGTCGCCCAGCAGGCGGCCCAGGAAGCGGATGTCCTCGCGCAGCGGCAGGTCCTTGTCGGCGGTACGGCGCGCGGGGGAGGTCGCGGCGATGGCTGCATCGGCGACCGTCGCGCCATTGGTGGCCACCACGGCCAGCTTGGCACGGGCGGCGCGCGGCTTCGCGGGGGCGGCGGAAGTGCCTTCCGCTTCACGTGGTGCAGCGGTGGTCTTGGCGGACTTGCGGGCAGGGGTGGTACGGGTGCGGCCCGATGGGCGCGCGACGGGCTGGGTCATGCAGTCATCTCCTCTGTCTTTTATAAGGTGCCGGTCGCCTTGAAGGCGCCCTGGTCATGTCCGATACGCGGCGAAGCGATTTCGGGCGCATTCCGGGGCCTGAGGCCGCCGGGGTGCGTGCTAACATGCGCGCATGCAAGCACCTGCGTCTCCGTCTTCTTCGTCCGCTGCCGTATCCCGCAGCATGCCGCACAAGCTCGTGATCGCCTCGCGCGAAAGCCGGCTGGCGATGTGGCAGGCTGAACATGTACGTGCTGCGTTGCAACAATACTATCCCTCGTGCGATGTGTCCATTCTCGGCATGACGACAAGGGGTGATCAAATTCTCGACAAGTCCTTGTCCAAGGTAGGCGGCAAAGGGCTCTTCGTGAAAGAGCTGGAGGTGGCGATGGCCGAGGGCCGCGCCGACCTGGCCGTGCATTCGCTCAAGGATGTGCCGATGGAACTGCCCGCCGGCTTCACGCTCACCGCCGTGATGGAACGCGAAGACCCGCGCGATGCGCTGGTCTCGTCGCACTTCGCGTCGCTGGACGAGATGCCGCCCGGCACCGTGGTCGGCACGTCTAGCCTGCGCCGCGAAGCCGCGCTACGCACCCGCTATCCCCATCTGGTCATCAAGCCGCTGCGCGGCAACCTCGACACCCGCCTGCGCAAGCTGGACGCCGGTGAATTCGGCGCGATCATCCTGGCTGCGGCCGGGTTGAAGCGGCTGGGCCTGGGCGAGCGCATCCGCGCGCTGATCGAGCCGGAGGCCTCGCTGCCGGCGGCCGGGCAGGGCGCACTGGGTATCGAGATCCGTTCCGATCGACCCGAACTCGCCGCATGGCTGGCGCCGCTGAACCATACGCCGACGCTGCTGGCGGTGTCGGCCGAGCGCGCCGTGTCGCGCCGGCTGGGCGGTAGCTGCCAGGTGCCGCTGGGCGCCCATGCCCGCTGGCGTGGCGATGCCCTGCAACTCGACGCCTTCGTGGCCCTGCCAGACGGCAGCCGCGACATACGCGCGCATGCGGCCCGGGCGGTGGACACGCTGGAGGCGGCCGAGCAGCTCGGCGCATCGGTGGCCGGCGACCTGCTGGCGCGCGGTGCCGATGACGTGCTGGCGGCGCTTGCCGCGGCGGGTCCGACCTGAGGCGCGCGCGATGCCCCGCCCGACCGTCGTAGTTACGCGACCTGCCGGGCAGTCCCGGCAACTGACCGAGGCGCTCCAGTCCGCTGGACTGGACGTGCTCGGCTTCCCATTGCTCGCCATTGGCCCGCCCGCCGACGACGCCGCGCTGCGCGCAGCGCTGGCCCGGCTCGCCGACTATGCGCTGGTGGTCTTCGTCAGCCCCAATGCGGTCTCGTTCGCGCTCGATGCGCTGGCGAACGTGCAGAACGCGCCGGCGCTGCCGCAATGGCCGGCCCAGGTGCCGGTGGCGGTGGTCGGGCCGTCGAGCGTGGCGGCGCTGGCCGAACGCGGCATTGCCGCGCCTGCCTATCGCGTGGTGGCCCCGGCCGGGGCGCATGGCAACGCGGAAATCCACAATGAACCGGCGCGCTTCGATTCCGAGGCGCTCTGGTCCGAACTCGACACTTCGCCCGGCGCGTTCTCGAACCAGCGCGTGCTGATCGTACGGGGGAACGGCGGGCGCGACTGGCTCGGCGATCGCCTGCGCGATGCCGGCGCCACCGTCGACGCCGTGGAGGCATACAGCCGCACGCTGCCGGAGCCCACGTCCATGCAATGGCAGGCCGTGCGCGATAACCTGAAGCCGGGCGCGCCGCCCTGCGCGTGGCTGCTGACCAGTTCCGAAGCCGTGCGCAACCTCGACGCGCTGGCCCGGTTGCACCTGTCGCCGCAGGAACACGAGCGTCTGAAGCAGATGCAGTGCATTGCGCCGCATGCGAGAATTGCCGCGCAGGCGAACGCGCTGGGCTTCGCCCATGTGCTGCCCGCCGCGCCCGGCGACGCCGGCCTGCTGGCCGCCTGCACGCAGTGGGCCGATGCCCACGCGGGGCCGGCGGAGGCGCTGGTCCGCCCAGATTCATCCGACACCCCGGTGGTGGCCGTCGCTCCGACGCCAGCCCCGCGCGCGCCGGTTCCAGATTCCCCGTCAACGAAGGTTGATCGCGTGACGCCAGACACTACGTCCTCCTCTTCTTCAGCCTCCGCAGCCGCTGCGGCATCGACCCCGCCGCCGCATGTCGCGCCGCCTGCGGCTCCTGCCGCCAGTGCCCCCACCGCTGCGTTTGCACCGCGCCGCATGAACCCGTGGTGGATCGTCGCCGCCGTCATCGTGCTGGCCACCGCGGCCGGCTTCTGGTGGCTGCAACTGCGCGTGGAACATCTGACGCAGGAACTGGCGCGGCGCCAGCAGAACAACGACGCGCTGGTCCAGGAGACCCGGGTGCTGTCCCGCAACGCGCAGGAGACGGTCAAGGAACTCCAGGCCAAGGTCGGCGCGCTGGACGGCCAGGTGGTCGAGACCCGCGACAAGCAGGTGGCGCTCGAGCAGGTCTACCAGGACCTGATGCGCAACCGTGACGACTGGGAAATTGCCGAGATCCAGCAGTTGCTGACCAACGCCGGCCAGCAGCTCCAGCTCAGCGGCAACGTGCAGGTGGCGCTGGCCGCGCTGCAAAGCGCCGACGCGCGGCTCGCGCGGGCCGACAAGCCGCAGTACAACCAGCTGCGCCGGGCCTTGGCGCGCGACATCGCCCGCATGAAAGCCGTGCCGGATACGGACCTGACCGGTGCCGCGATCAAGCTCGATGAGTCGATCAACCAGATCGACGTGCTGCCGCTGCTGTCTGGCGAACGCATGCTCGACCGCACGCCCGGCGAGAACGGCAAGCCCGCCAGCGCGGCGCAAGCATCACAAAATACCCAGCCGACGCCCGAATCCGGCAACGCCTTCGTGCGGCTCTGGCACTACGTGCTGGCCGAGATGGGGCAGGTGATTCGCATCCGCAAGGTGGACGACGCCAACGCGCTGCTGCTCTCCGGCGACCAGGGCTGGTTCCTGCGCGAGAACGTGAAGCTGCGCCTGCTCAACGCGCGGCTGGCGCTGCTGTCGCGCAACGAGCCGGTGTTCCGCAATGACCTCGCCGCTGCCCAGGCGCTGATTTCACGATATTTCGATACCCGCTCGCGCCGCGTGCAGGGCGTGCTGACCCTGCTCAAGCAGACGCAGGCCAGCGCGGTCTCGGTCTCGCTGCCGACCATGGCCGAGAGCCTTGGCGCGCTGCGTGCCCTGAAGAAGGAGTAGCCATGCGACTTCTGTTCTGGGTAGCGGTCCTGTTCGCCGGCGCCGTCGGGCTGGCGCTGTTCACGCAGTTCAACCACAGCAACGTGGTGCTGTTCTACCCGCCGTACCGGGTGGAAATGTCCCTGAATCTCACGCTGGCGCTGCTATTGCTGCTGTTCTTCGGGGTGTGGACGATCCTGACCACGTTCCGGCACCTCTCCGAGATGCCGCGCCGCGCCGCCGCCTACCGCGAACGCAGCCGCATGAGCAAGGCGCAGGCCGCGCTGCGCGAGTCGATCGAAAACCTGTTTGCCGGACGTTTCGCCCGCGCCGAGCGCGCCGCGCGCGATGCCCAGGCGTGGCCGGAACAGGCGCAGACCGCCGCCCTGGTGGGCGCGCGGGCCGCGCACCGGATGCAGGAATCGGAACGCCGCGACGCCTGGATGGCGCAGGTCACGGACCCCGAGCGCGCTCAGGCGCGGCTGGTTTCCATGGCCGAACTGCTAGTCGATGCCCGTGACGCCGAGGGCGCGCTGGAAACCATCGCCCAATTGCAGTCGCAGGGCGGGCGGCAGATCCACGTGCAACGGATTGCGCTGCGTGCGCACCAGCATCTGAAGAACTGGACGGAGGTGCTGCGGCTGGCGCGCTCGCTGGAGAAGCGCAACGCGCTGCACCCGGTGCTGGCGCTGCGGCTCAAGCAGCTGGCCGTGGAGGCGATGCTCGACGAGCGGCGCCACGACGCGGAAGGGCTCTACCACTTCTGGCGCTCGCTGTCGCCGGACGAGCGGCACGCGGTGCGCATCGCCGAGCCGGCGGCGCGCTACTTCTCGGCGCTGGGCCGCCAGAACGAGGCGCGGCGCATTGTCGAGGAAGCGCTCCGGGTCAACTGGGACAGCCGCCTCGTGCAGCGCTATGCCGAATGCGCCGAGCCGGGCAAGGCGCTGCCCCAGATCCAGCAGGCCGAGAAATGGCTGGCCGAACATCCGGCCGATGCGGATTTGTACTACACGCTGGGCGTGCTGTGCCTGGGCGAGCAGCTCTGGGGCAAGGCCCAGTCGAACTTCGAGCGCGCGCTGAAGTACGCCGACCCGGAATCGCAACGCCGCCTGCGCGTGCGTACCCATCTGGCACTGGCCCGGCTGTTCGAGGAAACTGAGCGTCCCGAGGACGCCCAACGGCATTATCGGGAAAGTGCGATGCTGGCGGCCTGAGCCGATGGCTCAGCTTTCCTCTTCCGCCAGCTTCGCCCGGGCGGCTGCCTTCGCCTTCGGCGTCTTCACCACCGCGTAGCGCGCCAGCGTCTCCTGCCGGGCTACGTCGTGCTGCACGATCGGCCTCGGATAATTCTCACCCAGTCGTACCCCGGCCTCGGCCAGCACGGCCTCCGGCGCCGTCCACGGCGCGTGGAGGTATTTGTCTGGCAGCCGGGCCAGTTCCGGCAGGTACTTGCGGATGAACTGACCGTTCGGGTCGAACTTTTCCGATTGCGTGACTGGGTTGAAGATGCGGAAGTAGGGCTGCGCATCGCAGCCTGTGGAGGACGCCCATTGCCAGCCGCCGTTGTTGGCCGCGAAGTCGAAATCGTTGAGCTGATCGGCGAAATACTGCTCGCCGCGCCGCCAGTCCACGCCCAGATCCTTGACCAGGAAGCTCGCCGTCACCATCCGCAGCCGGTTGTGCATATAGCCGCTCTGGCGGATCTGGCGCATCGCCGCATCCACCAGCGGATAGCCGGTGGACGCCTCGCACCACGCCTGGAAATAGCGCTCGCCGGTCTGCGGGGCGACCCAGCGCAGGCCGTCGTACTCCGGGTGGAACGACTTGCCTTCGGCCACGCGCGGGTGGTGATGCAGGATCATGAAATAGAAGTCGCGCCAGATCAGTTCCGATAGCCATACTGCCGCCCCGGCGCTGGCGGCGCCGCCGCGCAGCACGGTCTCGTGGGCGGCGCGGGCGAGGGTGCGGATCGAGATCGTGCCGAAGCGCAGGTGCACGGACAGGTAGCTCGGCCCGCGCAGTGCCGGGAAGTCGCGGCGGTGGCCGTAGTCGCCGAGCCGGTCCAGGAATTCGTCGAACAGCGCGTGGGCGCCGTCCGAGCCGGTGGGCATGGCGATCTCGGGCAGGTTGCTCGGCGGGAAGCCCAGGTCGGCCAGCGTGGGCAGGTCCCGGCGATAGGGGGCCGGTACCGGCGCCAGTGCGTGGCGGTACTTATCCACAGGATAGGGGCGCAGGTCGAATGGCTGCACCGTGCGCAGCCACGCGTTCTTGTAGGGCGTGAACACGGCGAACGGGGCGCCCTGGCCGTTCAGGACCTCGTCGGCCTCGAAGATGACCTGGTCCTTGAAGGTGAACAGCACGCGGGAATCGGCGGCCAGCGCATCGCGCACGGCGGCATCGCGGGCGTTGGCGGCCGGTTCGTAGTCGTGGTTGGCGAAGACCGCCTCGGCCTCGAGGGCGGCTGCGAGTTGCGGGATCGCCTCGCGGGCCTTGGCATCGCGCACGATCAGGCCACCGCCCCACTGGCTCAGGGCCGCGTGCAGCGGGGCCAGTGAGCGCAGGATGAAGTCGACGCGACGGTCGGCCTGGAGCCCCCGTTCCAGCAGGGGATCGAGGATCTCGCGGTCGAAGACGAACACGCACCATACCTGCCGGCAGTGCTTAAGGGCATAATGCAGCGCCGCGTGGTCGTCGGCGCGCAGGTCGCGCCGGAACCAGACCAGGCCGCGTTCGAACCGTTGTTCGATACGATACGGCGCGCGGCCGGCGGCATCCATCGATTGGGGCTGGGACGATCTTGGCATCGTCGTACCCTAACATATGGATACCCCGGCATCACATCCGCATTTCAGAGCATTCCCATGGCCATGACACTCGATCGAATTCTGCAATCCCAAGGCTTCGGCACGCGCCGTTATTGTGGCGACCTCGTGGCCGCCGGGCTCGTCGAGGTCAACGGCGAGCTATGCGAAGACCCCGGCGCACGCTTCGAGGTGGATGGCCTGCAACTGACCGTGGATGGCGAGGCGTGGCTGGCCTGCACCAAGGCCTACCTGATGCTCCACAAGCCCGCCGGCTATGAGTGTTCGCAGCGGCCGCGACACCACGAGAGCGTCTACAACCTGCTGCCGGTGCCGCTGCGTCAGCGCGAAGTACAGGCCGTGGGCCGGCTCGACCACGACACCACGGGCCTGCTGTTGCTGACGGACGACGGCCAGTTCATCCACGCCCAGACCTCGCCCAAGCGCAAGGTGCCGAAGTTCTACGAGGTAACCACGGCCGAGCCCGTGACCGAGGCGCAGGCCGAGGCACTGCGCACCGGCGTGAAACTCGACGACGAACCGGCCCCGATCGCCGCCGAAGGCTGCGAGATCACCGGCGAACACAGCCTGCGGCTGACGCTGATCCAGGGCAAGTATCACCAGGTGAAACGCATGGTGGCAGCCGCCGGCAACCATGTGAGCGGGCTGCATCGGAGTGCCATCGGCCGCCTGCAGCTCGACCCGGCCCTGGCGCCGGGCGAATGGCGCTGGCTCACGGCGGACGACCTGGCCGCGCTGAAGCCGGCCGACTGACGGGCCGCATCGACGAACCCTCCGGTGACGGATGCTGCGCAGGCCGGCAGAAAGTTTCGGGCCGACCGGCAGCGATTTGATAAAATGCAGCCATGGCGACGCCCGAAGCTCCAATCAATCTCACGAATCAGTTCCTGATTGCCATGCCCGGCATGGCCGACCCGACTTTTTCGGGTTCCGTGGTCTACCTTTGCGAGCACAACGAACGCGGCGCGCTCGGCCTGGTCATCAACCGGCCGATCGACATCGACATGGCCACGCTGTTCGACAAGATCGATCTCAAGCTCGAAATCCAGCCTGTGGCCCATCAGCCTGTCTACTTCGGCGGCCCGGTGCAGACCGAGCGCGGCTTCGTGCTGCACGATCCGGTCGGTGTCTATGTGTCGTCGCTGGCGGTGCCGGGCGGGCTCGAGATGACCACCTCCAAGGACGTGCTCGAAGCCGTGGCCAACGGGAGCGGGCCGCACCGGTTCCTGCTCACGCTGGGCTATGCCGGCTGGGGCGCCGGGCAGTTGGAGGAAGAATTGAGCCGCAATGGCTGGCTGACCGTCCAGGCCGATCCCGAGATCATTTTCAGCGTGCCGCCCGAAGAGCGGTTCGCCGCCGCAGTGCGCCTGCTGGGCATAGATTTCACGATGCTCTCGGGCGAGGCGGGGCATGCCTGATCAGGCGGGGCGCGCGACGCCCCCGGACGGCACCGTCCTCGCCTTCGACTATGGCGAGAAAAAAATCGGCGTGGCGCTCGGTAATTTCATCACCCGGCAGGCCCGCGCGCTGACCATTCTTCCCAATGTGACCGTGGAAGGCCGCTTCGAGGCCGTGAGCGCGCTGGTGCGCGACTGGACGCCGGTGCAGTTCGTGGTGGGCATGCCGGTCAACCCCGAAGCCGGCCCCGACGATGCCGAACAAGCCTCCATGCGACTTGCGCGCCGCTTTGGCAACCAGTTGAACGGCCGCTTCGACCTGCCAGTGGCCTTCGTGGACGAGCGCTACAGCTCCCGCGCCGCCGCCATGGCTGGGGCGAAGCGCGGCGCGCTGGACGCCGAGGCCGCCCGCATCATCCTGCAACAGTATTTCGACGAGCTTCCGCTATGACCCAGACCTCCACTCCCGACGCCGAGGCGCTCTACCACGCGCTGCGCGACCAGGCCCAGGCGCTGATGCCGGCGGCCGAGCGCGCCAACTGGTCCGTGGCCGGCATCTACTCCGGCGGCGCCTGGATTGCCGAGCGCCTGGCAGCGGACCTGAAGCTCGACAGCCACGGCGTAATCAACGTGGCCTTCCACCGCGACGACTACGCCAAGAAGGGCCTGCACAGCCAGGCCGAGCCGACCACGCTGCCGTTCGACGTGCAGGACCGCAACATCCTGCTGATTGACGACGTGCTGGCCACCGGCCGCACGATTCGCGCCGCCGTGAACGAATTGTTCGACTACGGCCGCCCGGGGCGTGTGGCGCTGGTGGTGCTGGCCGACCGCGGCGGGCGCAACCTGCCGATTGCCGCCGACTTTGCCGCGGCCACCATCGAACTGCCCCAAGACAAGACCCTGGTGCTGTCCCGCCAGGGCGAGGGTGCCGCCACGCGCTTCGCCTTCGCCACCGAAGCCCGTGCCTGACCGGCCCCGACCCGCACCTCCGCAAGCCACCCAGACCGACCCTGCCCGCGCCCGACCTGCCATGACCAAGATGTTCCGCAACCCGCAGCTGACCAAGAATGGCGAGCTGAAGCACCTGTTGTCGATCGAGGGGCTGTCGCGTGACATGATCACGCACATCCTCGACACCGCCAGCCAGTTCGTCTCGCTCTCCGACTCGGACCGCGACGTGAAGAAGGTGCCGCTGCTGCGCGGCAAGAGCGTGTTCAACCTGTTCTTCGAGAACTCCACGCGGACGCGCACCACGTTCGAGATTGCCGCCAAGCGGCTCTCCGCCGACGTGCTGAACCTGAACATCAACGCGTCTTCCACCAGCAAGGGCGAATCGCTTCTGGACACGATCAACAACCTCTCGGCGATGTCCGCCGACATGTTCGTCGTGCGCCACGCCAGCTCGGGCGCGCCGTACCTGATCGCCGAGCACGTGGCGCCGCACGTCCACGTGATCAACGCCGGCGACGGCCGCCACGCACACCCGACGCAGGGTTTGCTGGATATGTACACGATTCGTCACTTCAAGAAGGATTTCACCAACCTGACGGTGGCGATCATCGGCGACATCCTGCATTCGCGGGTGGCGCGCTCGGACATCCACGCGCTGACCACGCTCGGCGTGCCGGAAGTGCGCGCGATCGGGCCGCGCACGTTGCTGCCGTCCGGGCTGGAGCAGATGGGCGTTCGCGTCTTCCACAATATGGAAGAGGGCCTGAAGGGCGTGGACGTGGTGATCATGCTGCGCCTGCAGAACGAGCGGATGAGCGGCGCGCTGCTGCCGTCCGCGCAGGAATACTTCAAGGCGTACGGGCTGACGCCGGAGCGGCTGGCGCTGGCCAAGCCCGATGCCATCGTCATGCACCCGGGGCCGATGAACCGCGGCGTGGAGATCGACTCCGCCGTGGCCGATGGCTCGCAATCGGTGATCCTGAACCAGGTGACGTTCGGCATCGCCGTGCGCATGGCGGTGATGGGCATCGTCGCCGGCAACAATGATTGAGTCAGGCTCCCCCGAACAACCGAACGCCAAGCGACAGAACATGAAGATTCACATCCAGGGTGGCCGCCTGATCGACCCGGCCGCGAACCTCGACGCCGAGCAAGACCTGTTTATCGCCGCCGGCAAGGTCGTCGGCGTGGGCCGCGCACCGGCCGATTTCAACGCCAACAAGACCATCGACGCCCGCGGGCTGATCGTCTGCCCGGGGCTGGTGGACCTCTCCGCGCGGCTGCGTGAACCGGGCTACGAGTACAAGGCGACGCTGGAATCCGAAGTGGCCGCCGCCACCGCCGGCGGCGTGACCAGCCTGGTCTGCCCGCCCGACACCGACCCGGTGCTGGACGAGCCTGGCTTGGTGGAAATGCTGAAGTTCCGCGCCCGCACGCTCAACCAGACCCACGTCTACCCGCTGGGCGCGCTGACGCTGGGCCTCAAGGGCGAGATCCTGACCGAGATGGGCCAGCTGACCGAGGCCGGCTGCGTCGGCTTCAGCCAGGCCGAGATGCCGATCCGCAACACCCAGGTGCTGCTGCGCGCGATGCAGTACGCGCAGACCTTCGGCTACACGGTGTGGCTGCGTCCCGAGGACCCGTTCCTCGGCGGCGGGGTGGCGGCGAGTGGCGCGGTGGCGTCGCGGCTGGGCCTCTCGGGCGTGTCGGTGATCGCCGAAACCGTGCGCCTGCATACGATCTTCGAACTGATGCGCACCACGGGCGCGCGCGTCCACTTGTGCCGGCTGTCGTCGGCGGCCGGGCTGGAGCTGGTACGGCAGGCGCGCAAGGAAGGGCTGAGGGTGTCGTGCGACGTGAACATGCATCATGTGGCGCTGACGGACGTGGACATCGGCTTCTTCAATAGCCAGATGCGCTTCTCGCCGCCGCTGCGCAGTGCGCGGGACCGGGACGCCATCATCGCCGCGCTGGCCGATGGCACCATCGACGCGCTGTGCTCGGACCATACCCCAGTGGACGATGACGAGAAGCTGCTGCCGTTCGACGAGGCCTCACCCGGCGCCACCGGCCTGGAACTGCTGCTGCCGCTGACGCTGCGCTGGGCCAACGAGCACAAGGTGCCGCTGGTGAAGGCGCTGGCGCGCATCACCAGTGAGCCGGCCCGCGTGATCGGCCTTGGTGCCGGCACGCTGGCCACCGGCAGCGCGGCAGACGTCTGCGTGTTCGACCCGAAACACGTGTGGAAGGTGGAGCGTAGCGCGCTGAAGAGCCAGGGCAAGAATTCGCCATGGCTCGGCTACGAGATGGAAGGGCGCGTGCGCATGACCCTGGTCGGCGGCCAGATCGTGCACGAAGCGCGCTGATCAGCACGGATCTTAGTCGATCAATATCATCCAAGAGCCCTTACGATGATCTGGTTACGCAAGACGCGCCTCATCCTGCTGATGCTGCGCGGCATGCTGATCTGCGCCACGGTGTTCCCGTGGGCGAGTGTGGCGATGCGCGAGCGGCTGATCCGCAACTGGTCGCGCAAGCTGCTGAAGCTGTGCGGCGTGGAGGTGGAAGTGCAGGGCCTGGCGCCGGGCCAGGCCGCGCCGCGTGGCGCGATGATGGTGGCGAATCACATTTCCTGGCTCGACATCTATGTGATCCATAGCTGGCATCCGGCGCGATTCGTGGCGAAGTCCGAGATCCGTAGCTGGCCACTCGTCGGCTGGCTATGCGAGAAGACCGGCACGATCTTCATCGAGCGTGGACGCAAACGCGACGCGCACCGGGTACTCCATCACATCACCGAGGTGATGCGCGACGGTGACCTCGTGTGCGTGTTCCCGGAGGGGACGACGACAGATGGAACGGAGGTGCTGTCGTTCCACGCCAATTTGATGCAGGCCCCAGTGGCGGGCGGGCTGCCGGTGCAGCCGGTGGGATTGCGGTATCTGGACGCAGCCACCGGCGAGCCGACGGCAGCGCCGGCGTATATCGGCGATTTGTCGTTGCTGGACTCGCTCGACATGATATTGCGGTCGCCGCCGATCAAGGCGCGGCTGGTCGTCGGGCAGATGCTTCACCCCATGTCAGATAACCGGCGGCAACTTGCTGGTTTTGCACGGGAGGTCGTCGCCGACCTCGCACGTGCGGATCTGGTTGCCGCCGCCGCCAGCGTTAGCCGTGCGCATCAGGTGGAAGCCAAAGGCGCCGACCAGCCGGCAACGGTATAGCTGACCGCGCAGGCAAAAAAATCCCGGCAGGTTGCCGGGATTTTTTTTGCCGCGTACTACCGAGGGCTCAACGCACTGCCGCGACGGCGTTCTCGTGGCGTGCCGCGAATGCGCTCGGACGCGCTACGTTCTTGCGTACCGCGCTCGATCGGGCGGTCAACGATTTCCGGAGTTCTTCGGCAACGTAGACCTGATCGTCTTCCGCCAGGCCTAGCCACAGTGGCAGTCGAATCAGGCGCGATGCGATGTCGTCCGTGACGGATAGGTCGCCATGCGCGCGTCCGAATTCCATGCCTGCCGGCGACGAATGCAACGGCACATAGTGAAACACCGCGCCAATGCCAGCCGCCTTGAGATCCTGCAGTACGCCCTGGCGATCTGTGCCTTCTGCGACCAGAATCTGATACATGTGGGCGTTATGCTGGCAATCCGTGGGAATGACCGGACGGCGCAACAGGCCCTCGGCCTCGAGCGGGGCCAGCAGGGTATTGTATCGATTCCACAATGCCATCCGCCGTTGAGTCAGTTGCTCCGCCTCTTCTAGCTGCGCCCAGAGGAATGCAGCGGTAAGCTCGCTGGGCAGGAACGAGCTGCCTGCCGAGCGCCAGGTGTACTTGTCGACCTGGCCACGATAGAAGCGACTGCGGTCGGTACCCTTCTCGCGAATGATTTCCGCACGCTCAACGTAGGCCGGATCATTCACGATCAATGCGCCGCCCTCGCCGCTGATGACGTTCTTGGTCTCGTGGAAGCTATAGGCTCCCAGATGGCCGATGCTGCCGAGTGCGCGCCCTTGATAGGACGCCATGACGCCTTGTGCGGCGTCTTCCACTACCACCAGATCGTGCTTTTTGGCGATCGACATGATGGTGTTCATTTCGCATCCGACACCCGCATAGTGAACTGGCGCAATGCCACGGGTGCGTGGGGTGATGGCGTCCTCGATGCGCTTCTCGTCGAGGTTGAACGTGTCCGGTCTCACATCGACAAACACGGGTACGGCACCGCGCAGGACGAAGGCGTTCGCGGTGGACACGAACGTGTAAGAGGGCATGATGATCTCGTCGCCGGGCTGCAGGTCCATCAGCAGCGCCGTCATTTCCAGCGCGGCGGTGCATGAGTGGGTCAGCAACGCCTTTGGTGCGCCGGTCTTGGCTTCGAGCCACGCGTGGCATTGATGGGTCAGCGGGCCGTCGCCGGCCAAGTGCCCACGCGCGTGAGCTTGCGAGATGTAATGCAACTCTCGCCCCGTCATATACGGTCGATTGAAAGAGATGTTTCGCACAGCAGCTCTCGTTGCGTCCTTCCCTGGACTTGGTTGTTATCGTCGCAGATCTGGCCTGCGTTCTATAAGTTTTCCAATCTACACTATTTCTGATCGATTTCTCTGCGAATCTTCATCAGGTGTTTGACTGGCCGCCGTGAAGCGCATGAGTACCCGGCTGACGACGACAGCCATCAGCGGCTGCATCCACCAGTAGGACACCTCCGCAAAGAAATTGGTGCTGCCTTGTGGCACTGCCAGCACTATTCCTGGCAAGACGGAGGTGACGGTAATGACAATGGCCAATTCTACGTCTAGCAGCGTATGGCTTTTGAGGCGCAATCTCAAGACGGGCGCTTGTTTTTGGCGCGGGAGCAGCAGCCGATACAGTACGAATATGATCACCGGCCCAAAAAATGCCAGGAACGAAAACACGTAGAAATCTGGTCCGACACTGTCGCGCAGGAAGGCAAAAGGCTTGATCGAATCAAGCAAGCTGGTGTCAGCCTGACCGCCATTTGTGTTCGCTCGGGTCAACCATAGGCCATATCCCAGTGGCAGTGCAATGGCCACACAACCCAGCAGCTTTCGAAAAATGGTCTCCCGGCTTCTCAGTACCACGTAGCCAAACACAGCGCCGATGACTAGTCCCACGCTGATCTTGAGCAGACAGAGGACCCAAAGGTAGAGCGCGAGAAGCACACCGGTCCGCCACGTGATCCGGATGCGCATCTGTTCGCCGAGCTGATCGAATAGCCAGATGCCGCCGAGGTAGGCGACCAACAGAGCCACTCCGAAAGACTCGCTGTGAAAGGCGTTCTCCCAGACGCCAAGCTCCCGGCGCGTTGGGGCGGCAATCACGCCAATAAAGCAGATCGAGGCTACCGCCCAGTACCAGGCTGGGGTACTTCCGGGGCTTGATCCGCTTCCTTCCACCCGTGCCAGGAATCCTTTGAACGCCACGGCGAAAAGGAACATGACGCAGACGAACAGCGGGCCAAAAATCAATGGGAAGACGACCGAGTAGAACGGCAGCGGTCCCATACCGAGCAATCCGTACAAGACCATCATGAGCCGGTGGCTACCGAAGTGGTACGGGAAAGTCGCGAGTCCGTCGACCCCGAGTGAGCCCACGCCATAGCCGCTCAGCATATTGGCGATGGCTGCATGAAAGAGCAGATCAACGTGGACAGTGCCGGAAAGGATTGCTTGCTCGATCCACAGCGTTTTATAGCCATCGGCAAAGCTCAGCAAGAATGCCCAGTATCCGATTGCCACGCCAGCCAGCATCGGCACAAGAGCCGCGCGCGGCCCCGCGCTGACTGCCATCATCAGCAACCTGATAACCGCCACGCCGAACGTGACATACGCGATGTCGACATGCTTGGGGACCGCCCAGAGCAGCGCCAGTCCCGCCAGGAACCCGATGGCGAGGGCCAGCAACGGAGACTGAAACCAATGCCTGCGCATGGCGAGAAGACGCACTTCGAAAATCACCGCTACTGTCCCGATGACTGCGGCCGCGGCCGCCAATATGGCAGTCGTCAAGGAGGCATCAGGCGTCAGGGTGGGTGCCGAAACCCAATGGTGCAAGGCCAGCGCGAAGCAAATCGCCACGCATTGACATGCCAGGTAGCCGCCCACTTCGAAAGGATCGTGCGTGGATGTACTCGAACTTAGCGCCTGATTAGCTGGCTGCACAATCGCTTCTTTCGGCAACGAAGCCTTCGTCTTGCCGGCGGATGATCGCCACATGCGTGAACCCCCGATCATGCGCAAGGGTGCAGGCGTCTTCCAGATCAGCTTCGCTTGCAGGGGCATGGTTCGGGAGGTACTGGTAACCGTAGGAATTGTAGGCACAGCCATTGCCTCGCGCGTGCAACGCACCCAGCAACGGCTTTCCGGTGAGTGCCGGAATACTGAAAGGCTGGATGGCGCAAGGCTTCAGGAGCGTATCGTACGGCTGGTCGATATAGGCGCCGGCAAAAAAACTAGGATCGTCGACAAAAACCGCATACCGCTGCTTGCTGTAGGCAGGATCCAGCTTCAACGCCTGGAGCAGGGTGTAGAAGTTATGTCGGACGGTTCGCTCGCACGCCTTGTCGTCAATGTCGCAGCCCATGGGCAGCGTGGCCATTTGCTGAGCCACCTCGAGCTTCTTGCCCATCACACGGTGATAGTCGACCAGATTCCATCCGGCGGCCGTGGCTAGCCCACCCATCAGCAGCAGCGCCGCGGCCCAACGCCCGAGCAACGCGGGAGCCACTAGACCCTGCCTTCGATTGGCAAATGGTCCTCAGATTCTCCACAGCCACATTCGGTATCGACCACATACATGGGCCTGTCTTTGGCAATCTCGAATATCCGCGCGATATACAAGCCAACCGTGCCGATGCTGGCGAGCACCAGTCCCGTCGAGAACAAGATCGCCACGAACAGGCTGGTCCAACCTGGGAGCGCCGTCATGACGAAATGACGATAGATGAAAAAGCAGCCCCCGACGAAGCTCAATGCGGTGAAGAACAGGCCCGCATAGATGATCCAGGTCAGGAAGACACTGGTTTGGAAAAACACCCCGCCCAGTGCGTGCTTGATCAGACGGCTCAAACTATAGGCACTGTTGCCGGCATACCGGTCCCCGTGGGCGTACTCGATGGTCCCGCAGCGAAAACCCAGCCACCGCAAAATAAACAGGTAGTGGCGCTCGCGCTCGCCAAAGCGGAGGAACGCGTCGACAACCTTCCTGCTGAGAATGCTGAACGTGCCGTAGCTGCCGTCCACGGATTCCCCGGTCAGTGTGCGCATGATTCGGAAATACAGGTTTGCCGAGGCCCTGCGGAATGCCGAATGGCTTCGTTCCATCCGGCGTGCCAGTACAAGGTCATAGCCCTTTTTGATTTCCTCAAGCAGGTCTGGAATGCGCTCCGGCGGGTCCTGCAAGTCACAGTCCATCACCACGACGTATTGTCCCCTGGCGCTTTCCAGGCCCGCAGTGATCGCCATTTGCTGGCCGAAGTTGCGGCTCAGTCGAATGCCGCGGACGGATGCGTAGCGACTGGCCAGGGAGGCTGTCAGAGGCCAGGAATTGTCCGGGCTTCGATCGTCCACAATGACGATCTCGAAAGAGGGGACTAAGGAGCGAAGCACGCTATCCAGGCGAGCGCACAATTCTTCGAGGCAGCCCAGGCAGCCGTACGACGGCACTACGACGCTGAGTTCCGGTGTTGTCATCATTTTTATTGCTGGCGTTGCGTCGCGGCCAGTCGTTTTACACGATCCCGACGCCACTCCAGGGCGTTCTTCGGCACGCGCGAGTCGTAGCCGAGCAGCCTGCGGATTGCCGGATCTTCGGAGAAACTCTCGCCGAGCACGGCGGGAAAATCATACTGCTGCTTGAGCAGGGGAATGGTGTAGAGGTGATTCACCCCGCGACGAATCTGCGACGACCGATTCACCCCGGCGCGATGGAAAACCATGGCATCGAAAATCAGCACCGAACCGGCCGACGCGGTAATTTGCGTCGCGTGTTGCAGCAGGTAATTTTCCGAGGGCATCGTATCGTGGCGGTGCGAATGCGGCAGCACGATGGTGCCGCCGGTCTCGGTCGTGAACGGATCGATCGCGAACAATGCGCCTAACGCAAGTGGTCGTGAACTCGTCCAGTTCTGATAGGGTAAATCCCGGTGCCAGGCGGTTTGATGATGGCGCTCGTCCGGCCTGTTGATGATGGCGTTCTGCAGATTCAGGATGTACCAGTCGCCAAGCACGCGGCGCATCAGTTCGAGTACCGTGGGCGTAGACGCCAACTGGACGAAGGCCTCGTCATAAATCAGCGGGGCCCGGCACAGATCCTGTTCCCCGATCGCGGTCAGCGCTTCGCGGCCACCGAACTCCGTTTCCTGCAGGGCGTAGACGGTATCGATCCGTTGTCGCCACGCCTCAAGTTGCGCGGTATCCAGCACGCCTTCTATGACGGTATAGCCGAGGACATCGAGCTCCTCTTGATACCTTGCAATGGCGTCCAGCATGGCATTCGGACGAATGCCTCCGTAATAGCTTTCGTTATTCATGGGATGCGTTTTCTTTCTTTCGTCGACGCCAGTTGCGTAAGCGCGTCAGATGCCGCGCAGGCGCGTGCTTGGCACCCGCGATCGCTCAGACGGTGGCGACGTGTAGACGCCTTCTGGTTCGGTGTCCGCACTGATTAAGGAGCCTGCTCCGATGACGCAGCGTGCGCCGATGGAAACGTGATCACGCACAGTGGAGTTCACGCCCAAAAAGGAACTGTCTCCCACGCGCGCGCCACCCGAAATCACGACATGGGAACTGATGAAGCAGTTGTCCTCGATGACGGCGTGGTGTCCGATATGGTTGCCGCTCCACAACGTGACGTTGTCGCCAATGTGGGAAAACGGCTGGATCGTGTTGTCTTCGAGGATAAAACAATTGCCACCGGGCTCGAATCCGTCGAACGTCGTAGCCCGGCTGCTGATGTAGCTGGGCGTGCGATAACCGGCGTCGCGCACTGCCTGGACCTTTTGTTTGCGTATGCTATTCAGCTTTGTATAGCTCAACGCAACAAAAAGGTCGGCCTGTGCGGGCGGAAACGACTGTGCCAGTTCATCGAAGGGGATGACGGGCAAGCCAAGGAGCGAGTCCTTGTCCATGAACGCGCGGTCGACCGTGAAAGCTACGGGCTTGTAGGCAGAGTCATGAGTGAAGTAGAACCATGCGACTTCAGCAATCTGTCCGGTACCGAAAATCACCAGCGGTTTGGTCGCGTTCTCCATCGCTTATTTCCTCACGACAATAGTGAATTCATAGAGCCCGTAGTCATGAAACAGTGCGACATTCCGGGAAAATTCGCGCTTGCACAGGTCGAATAACTCACACGGATCAGCGTAGTGCAGGTCGGCACGCATGCGGTCTGCGTCCGAATACGACGTCAGGCAATTGAAGGCAAAGCCCCGCTTGCTGAATGCGTGCATGCGTTGCAGCGTATCCCGAATATAGGCCTTCCAGTTAGGCTCGTCACTGCCGAGTCGCACGTTGAAGATGCCGCTCGCCACGGCGAAGTCGACCGGCGATTCGGGTTCCGTGCCGGAGAGGAAGTGGGCGTGCGCCGCTGCCTTGTGCAAGTCCCTGGCCGTTTCGATCATCGTCTCCGAAATATCGATGCCAAGGTATTGGAAGTCACGGTAGCGTTCCTGCAGGAAATCCAGCAACGCGCCGTAGCCGCAGCCAACGTCGACCACAGAGAATGCAGCCTCGGGATCCAGGACGCGGCATAGCTGTTCAAAGCGAAGAAGCTGTCCGTCCTCGCCGTTCCAGTCTACGCCCTTGGGTTGCGGTCCAAATTCCTTGATCTTGTCGGTGTAGTAACTCGCGACAGGTGAAAGCAAGTTATCCATGATTTTTGAATTCCTCGCCGTCGGCGCTGGCGGAAGTCGCTGGATACTTCATGAAGTTCCTGGCTTCCTCTCCGCAATTGAATAGGAGATCAAGTGCCGTGACACCGTGCTCGAAATCGCCCCATAGCTGAGGATATTCGGGGTAGCCCGAATAATCGAAATAGTGCAATGCGATGTTTGCGTCGGCGAACAGTTCCGCCTGAATATAGTCTCTCGCCGCGGGGCCAGAAATATAGTCGGTGGCACCAGCTTGCTTGCAAAGGCCGACCAGCCGCTCTGTCTTGCCGTCGACGAGATCGTAATCCCACGACCATTTCAGGGGGGTCGAAATACCAAGCAGCGGGCAGAGCGCCTCGATCATGGTCCGGTTCAGGTCCGACAAGCCACTGTATTCTCGTTGGAGAAAGAGAGGCTCGAGAATTTCGGCGATTGCCTCGAAATGAGGCGCGCGACGATAGTTCTGCTGCAGGGCCTTCCAGTGATCCGTACGCCACCGGTCACCGTCGAGTTCGGTTTCACGAATCGACTGGTGGTACTTGCCTTTAACCTTGACAGGCAGCGTCAGCCACGTCAGCCCTTGGGGAGTTTTGATGAGGTTGCGGTTGCGCCAGTCCCGGCGCGTGTACTGCATATCATCGTAGATAATAAACTCGTCGACCGAGCCGATCAGATCAAAATACCCTTTCCAGGGGATGTAACACGACTGGACGATCGCCACAACTTTACGCTTGCTTTCAATTTCCACGCTCATCCTGTTATTCAATGCAGAGGTCTGGAAGCAGAATCAATGTCCGATATTCATCAATTCAGCGGGCTATTTTAAGAGTCCCACTTAAGATAGGCGTTCCCAGGCACAGCAATTGTGACAATTGTGCGAGGATAACACGGGTCGATGCAATTAAGGTATCAGACAATTTGATAATTGCCCCTGATGCCCCGCAACCGGAGGCAGGCACAAGTCGTTCGCTGGCACCTGTCCCGATGTGTCGCCTCATCCACTTGCCTTCTGTGCCACGACGAGCCGCGAGCCTCCTACGGGTAGGTTCACGCCCCGTTGGATCGCTGCGACTTCGGCATTCAACACGGTCCCCAACGTGGCGTTCAGCCAAGGCGACAACTCAAGTTCGGCAGTGGGATTGTCATCGATTCGACCGGAAATCTTTTGCATCGCGCGCGATGCAAGCATAGCTGGCAGCAAAGCGGAGACAAAGGATGTGCTGCGGACGACTGTGAAGCCTGCAGCCTCGATCTTGCGGTGCAAGTCACTCGCGGTGTAGCGGCGCACATGGCACGCGTAGTCATCGGTGGGGCTCCAAAGCCACGCATGCTGAGGCACGGTCAGCAGCAGGATCCCACCCGGCTTCACCGCCTGGTGCATCATGGCGAGCACGGCCTCATCTTCTTCGATGTGCTCCAGAACGTCAAAAGCGCCGATTGCATCGAATTCGTCGACGAACGGCAGCCTTCGCGCATCCATTTGCATGAAATTGACCGCGGGCGTCCGCTCCGCTGCGAATTTCAGCCCAGCTGAAAAGATTTCGCTGCCGAACAGTTGAGCGTTGGGATACTGGTTTGCGATCCCTGATAGAACGTAGCCGGTGCCGCAGCCGATCTCGAGGAATGAGTTCAGGTTTTGACAATATTGGCGCAATGCCCAGAGAATCAGCTTATTGCGGCCGCGAAACCAAAAATTTCCCGCTTCCAGTTCCGACAGGCGCGTGAAATATTCGGCTTTGAATCCGCTATTTTCCTGTGCCAGCTCGGGAGCATAGGCGGGAAACTGGTTGACGGATGCAGGCGCCCAATTACAAGCCGGGCAATTTATCTTTTCCCCCGCGAAGGTCGTCGCGCATTGGAGGCATTTCTTCATGAGAGTTCCTGTTTATTTTCTGTCGCGCGAAATACTACAAGCTTGAAAGCGAGAAACAGATAGCCTGCGACCACGAAAATGGCAATACCCTGGACGATCTGGTGTCTATACCCCAGCTTATCGACAAATACATACAGAATCGTGAGGTTCAACAGGTAGCCAAACACGTGTGCCACGGCATAACCGGCGGCAGCACGCCACCACTCGCCCCGATGTGAAAATGCCCAGGTCCGGTTGCCGAAAAATCCGACGGCGGCCCCAATGGCGTATAAAAACGTCATGGCCAGTTTTGGGTCTACACCGAAGAAAGTGATCACCAGATATGCGCAATAGCCAGACAGATTGCTCACGACGCCGACGATCGCATACCTCAGAAGCTGTTTTATGGGAAGATTCGAGACCTTCAAGCTGTCCGGCTTAATCATCGGTACGCAGCGCAAGTCCGAAGCCGGTTTTCCCATTTCCGTTGCCGTTGTACAGCATATATTCTTGCCCCTTATGCTCGAATACAAATGGGTACTCGATCATTTCCGAATCCCATCCTTCCGAAGACACATCAATGCCGGTCTTTGCAAGTTCGAGTTCCCATTCCCTGCCGTCCGGGCTTTCGGCGTAGCCAATACGGTATGACTCTCCCGAACCGCTGCGGTACGAGAACCACATCCGGTAGCCGTCTGAAGCATTACCGATGACAGTTGGCCGCGAGAAGGCCTGTGCCGTGCCAATAACATAGGGCACCGCCAACCCGTGCCGTTGCCAGGCATGGCCGTCCTGAGAACTGGCATGCTGGATGACATGGATCATTTCGCCGTTCCCCGCATCCCAGGTCATCGTGGATCCGTACCACATGCGGTATTCGTCCGGGGTGTGGATGACCCAAGGATAGGAAAGGCTCACGGGATCGGTTTGATCAGCCGCCATGAACGGCTTCTCGCTATCCAGGCGTAGTGAAAGATCGTCCCCGAGGAGAAGGCGCCCGACATCCCCCCGCCAATGGCCGCCAGGCGGATACTGCCATCCCATAAAAAGAATGTACCGTTGGCTTCCGGCCTGATAGCAGTTGCCGATGCTGACGCCGTGTGAATAGAAGCTGCCTTCAGGCCCATGCTCGAAGACGGGCTTGTCGTGCACGTATACAACCGTGCGCTTCACAATGTCCACGTCTACATACCCGACCGACGATCGGTTTTGCGTATCGCGGCCGCTGTAAAAGACGCGATAGACGTCCTCATGCAGATGAACGGCCAGCGGATTGGCAGCATGGCTGGTAAGTTTTGGATGAATTCGGTCGGGACAAAAGAGAAGTCCCATTTTCTTCCATCGCATCGGGGTCTCGCTAGCTAGATTCAGATGTTCGCAGAAGCGGCGGATATCAAGCAATGAACGCCGCCTGGCGGCTACTTTCGCCGATAAATCTGGTGCCACGGTTCATTGGTGAACCCGGGCGCCAGTTCGTAGTGTGTCAGGACGTACTGGTAAATCAGCGGGTGAGTGTTCTGAAATCGCAAGTCTTCCCGGTCGTCCAGCGGCGCATTGTTGATCAGCACGACACTCGGCGCAGCGGCCCGGATGCGGTCGATTTCTGCACGTTCGAAATCGTTGCCGCGCGGGAACAGGGCGTAGATTTCCCAGACGGGGGATTTCCGCTGCAGCACCGCATAAGCGCCGGGCCAGAATGGCATGACCAGGACATTGCGCTCCGGCCCTGCGAGATCGCCAACCTTGTGGATCAAGGCCAGATCCTGGACCGTGCGGCCGTTCACTTTGATCGTGCTGCCACCAACCTGGGCCTTCGTGCAGTCGCCGGAGAGATGGCATTGCCAGCCCGCATCGGTTGGCAATAGCGTGAGGACGCTAGCAGCGCAAAGCAGTGCTGCGGCAGGCACGCGAATCCATGCACGGCATTTTACAAGTACCGCCAGGGTGCCAAGAATAAACGGGAAAATGCCTTGGGCCAGATGAACCGTGTCCGCGCGCGAAAAGCTGTAGTGAGCGTAAGGGATCGCCAGCAAACTGCAGGCAGCCAGAAGGGGTGAAACCGGCTTGTTCAGCAGGCGCCGGCCGAAGCACCAGGCGATGCCGAGAATACCGAAGGCGATAACGCCAACGAAGAAGCTTCCCAGTGCGATAGCGGTCGCTGCGTCCAGTGCCGGCAGCTTTTGGACCTGCATCAGCCAGGGCCAGGGCACGGGTAGCACGAGGTTGGTGGTCTTGACCTCGGTGAAGAGGAATCGAACGCTGTCCCAGAGCGTCGTGGCGAAACCCGGTGCGGCAATCATCAACACCAGTGCCGGAAGATATCCCAGGAATATGCCGACTGCCCAGGCGGCCATGCCCTTCGGCACGCTGCGCCGCTGGGCGTCGGCACGGCAGGAGAGGAAGGCAAAGGCGCCAATGCTGCCTGCCACCCCGTATACGCCATGGTTTCTTCCGAAAATGGCGGCGATGCCGACCACCACGCCGAGCAGGAAGTATGTGCGACGCGTTGATTCCCTCAATACCAATGAAAGGCCGCCAACCAGCGCAATTGAGGAGACGACATCAAATACCTTGAACCAGGGATACATCCATACTGCCAGCGTGCACGCGGCAAGTACGAGCACGATTGGGCGCCGCCCATGCGCTTCTGTGTCGAGCAGCTTCAGCCCAATGAAAATGCCGAATGCCTGGACCATGGCCCCGGTCGCGCGCAACATCAGCAGGCTGTCGTTGCCGAGCAACTTCATAATGGCCGCCGACCAGTAGTACCGGCCGGGGTCATAGGCAAGGAAGTCGCGTGTCGGAATCTCGCCGGCCAGCACCCGCTGCACGCCGTACCAGAAAAAGCCCTCATCAGGCAGATTCAGCCCCTTGTTTCCCTGCCAAAGGAAGACAATCAGCGCCGCCGCGCAAGACAGCAACGTTACCCTAAGCAGTTGCCGGGAATGCATTTCAGGTGAATAGGGTAGTGCTATCAGGCGCATTCAGCTGGGGTCCTGCGGTGTTTTCGGAAAGAGAGTGTTTCGCGATCTTGGCCGCGGCAGGCCGATTCGCATGGCATGCCCAGTCTACCGACCGTTTCGGGTTCGGATTGTACTGGCTCGGCAGGCTTTGACGATCCGGAGGTCGAGCGCGGCTCAAGCAGTCGGATTGCGATACTGCGGGCACTCGACCTGGATCAGCGAACGTGCGGCCGGATCACTCGCCAGCCGCGCGGCCGTGAGCCGTCCGCCCCAGACGCATCCAGTATCCAGCAACATCAGATTGGCGCGCATCACCAGCCCCAGCGTCGACCAGTGTCCGGCGACGACTGTCACGTCCGCGGTTTGGCGCCCCGGCACGTCGAACCACGGGAGGAAGCCGTCCGGCGCGCCGCCGGGCCCTTCCTTGGTCTTCAGGTCCATGACGCCGTCCGCTGTGCAGAACCGTAGGCGTGTCAGCGCGTTGACCACGACGCGGTGGCGTTCGATGCCGCGCAAGCCGGCGTCCCAGCGGTCTGCCGCGTTACCGAAGACGTCGGCAAGAAAGCCTTCCCAGTTGGCGCCCTGCAACTGCTCCTCGACCTCACGTGCCAGATCCACGACCTGCGCGGCGGACCACTGCGGCAGGACCCCGGCATGCACGAGGAGGCAATCCCCCTCACGTAGGGCCAAGGGTCTGTGCCGAAGCCAGTACAGCAGTTCCTCGCGGTCGCTGGCGGCCAGGATGTCGTCCAGCGTGTCTGACTTGCCTTTCTTGCGCACCCCGGCGGCGACAGCGAGCAGATGGATATCGTGATTGCCCAGAACGGCATCGGCCACACCTCCCAGCGCCCGGACGGCGCGCAGTGTCTCGAGCGACGTCGGGCCGCGGTTCACCAGATCCCCAACGAAGCGAAGCCGGCATTCGTCCGGCAGCCGGGTGCGCAACAGGCTTAGGGATTCGGCGCATCCCTGGAGATCCCCTACCGCGAAAAGTGCTTCATTGGTATCATTTTGCTTGTGCGCAATAGCTGGCATGCGATGTGTCCGTTGAGTTGCCATGCCCCGCCTTGGGCTCGATCAAGCGTTACAACAGGCTACAAAAAGATCCAGTGTAGGGGGCAGGGCGGGCAGTGAGTCGGATAGAATACCGCCACTTCCACAGACACTTAAATCTTCCCCCGTCCCGCCTCACGGGCAAGGAGGGAATGCTCGGCGTTTGTCGGGTTTTCGAAATATATCGACTTCAGGGAGTAGAAGTTTTGCCTCACATCTTGGTCACAGGAGGCGCCGGATTTATCGGCGCGAATTTCGTACTCGATTGGCTGCGCGACAATAATGCCGATGGCATTGTCAATGTCGACAAGCTGACCTATGCGGGAAATCGCAAGACACTTGCCCCGCTGGATAGCGATCCCCGGCATGTCTTCTCCCAGACCGATATCTGTGACCGTGCCGCACTGGACCAGCTGCTGGCGACGTATCAGCCTCGCGCAGTAGTGCATTTCGCAGCGGAAAGCCACGTTGACCGATCTATCCACGGTCCGTCGGAATTCATCCAGACCAATATCGTTGGCACCTTCACTCTACTGGAAGCCGTGCGCGCCTACTGGGGCGGGCTCGATGCAGCCGCCAAGGCCGCTTTCCGCTTTCTTCATGTGTCGACGGACGAGGTGTTCGGTTCGCTCGGGCCCCAGGATCCGCAGTTTTCGGAAACCACGCCGTATCAGCCGAATAGTCCCTATTCGGCGTCGAAGGCGGCATCCGACCATCTGGTCCGGGCCTATCACCATACATATGGCCTGCCCGTCGTCACGACGAACTGCTCGAATAATTACGGTCCCTATCACTTTCCCGAGAAGCTGATTCCGCTGGTGATCACCAACGCGCTGGCGGGCAAGCCCCTGCCGGTTTATGGCGATGGCCAGAACGTGCGTGACTGGCTGTATGTGGGCGATCACTGCGCCGCTATCCGGGAAGTGCTGGACCGAGGCCAAGTGGGCGAGACCTACAACGTCGGTGGCTGGAACGAGAAAACGAATCTCGACGTCGTCCATACGATCTGCGACCTGCTTGATGCACTCCAGCCCAAGGCGCAGGGCTCGTACCGCGACCAGATCACGTTCGTCAAGGACCGTCCAGGTCATGACCGGCGCTATGCCATTGACGCCCGCAAGCTGGAGCGTGAACTGGGCTGGAAGCCTGCGGAGACGTTCGAAAGTGGTCTGTGCAAGACGGTGCAGTGGTACCTCGACAACCAGGAGTGGGTGCAGGACGTGATGTCCGGCGAATACCGGAACTGGGTGGCGAAGCAATATGCAGCCTGAGACACGTCGCGTCCCTACGCTTCTTGTAACAGGAAGCAATGGCCAGGTCGGCTTTGAACTGCGGCGCAGCCTCGCACCGCTTGGCCGCGTTGTCGCCGTTGATCGGCACCGCTGTGATGTGACGCGTCCCGATGCCCTGCGCGACCTGATGCGCGAAGTGCGTCCGGATGTGGTTGTGAATGCGGCGGCCTATACGGCGGTGGACAAGGCCGAAACGGACGCCGATATGGCGTTTGCCGTCAACGGCGTGGCGCCCGGTGTGCTGGCCGAAGAGGCCCGCAAGCTCGGCAGCCTGATGGTTCATTACTCCACCGACTACGTCTACGATGGCCTCAAGTCGGGTCGCTACGTCGAGACCGACCCGGTGAACCCCCAGTCCGTCTATGGCCGGAGCAAGTTCGCGGGCGAGCAGGCCATTGCCGATAGCGGTGCCACGGCCATCGTGCTGCGCACGTGCTGGGTGGCCGGCGTGCATGGCGGCAACTTTGCCAAGACCATGCTGCGCCTTGCGCAGGAGCGCGACACGCTGCGCGTGATTGCGGACCAGTTCGGCGCGCCCACCACGGCCTCGCTGATTGCCGATGTCACGGCCCAGATCATCGCGCGGCATTGGCTGCACGGGCGCCGCGAGGCATTTCCCGCAGGCGTCTATCATCTTGCCGCGAGCGGCGAGACATCCTGGCACGGGTACGCCACGAAGGTCCTGGCCATCGCCGCGGCGAAGGGTGTGGCGCTGAAGGCCGATCCGGCTGGGATCGAACCGATTCCGGCCAGCGCCTACCCCTTGCCGGCGCCGCGCCCGTCGAATTCGCGTCTGGACACGTCCCGGTTGCAAGACGCGTTCGACATTCATCTTCCGGATTGGCAGCAGGGCATCGAACATCTGCTGGACCAGATCCTTTCCTGACAGACATCATGCGCAAAGGCATCATCCTGGCCGGCGGTTCCGGCACGCGACTCTATCCGATCACCCGCTCGGTATCGAAGCAACTGCTGCCGGTGTACGACAAGCCGATGATCTACTATCCGCTGTCGACGCTGATGTTGGCAGGGATTCGTGACATCCTGATTATCTCCACGCCCGAAGACACGCCTCGCTTCTCGGAAATGCTCGGCGATGGCAGCAACTGGGGCCTCAACTTGTCCTATGCCGTGCAGCCGTCCCCCGATGGGCTGGCTCAGGCATTCATCATCGGCCGCGACTTCGTCGGCAATGATCCGTCGACGCTGATTCTCGGCGACAACATCTTCCACGGGCACGACCTGGTGCGCCAGCTCGAAAACTCGGCGGCGCAGCAGCAGGGCGCGACGGTGTTCGCGTACCACGTGCATGACCCCGAGCGGTACGGCGTGGTGGAGTTCGACGAGAACTTCCACGCGTTGTCGCTGGAGGAAAAGCCGGTCCAGCCGCGCTCGCACTATGCAGTGACCGGTCTGTACTTCTACGACAATCAGGTATGCGACATCGCGGCCGATATCAAGCCATCGGCCCGGGGCGAGCTGGAGATCACCGACGTCAACAAGTGCTATCTGGACATGAAGCAGCTTGAAGTCGAGATCATGGGCCGTGGCTATGCCTGGCTGGACACCGGTACGCATGATTCGCTGCTGGAAGCCGCCAGTTTCATCGCCACGCTGCAGAACCGCCAGGGGCTGATGGTGGCTTGCCCGGAAGAAATCGCCTACCGGAGCAAGTGGATCACCGCCGAGCAGGTCGAGCAGCTGGCCAAGCCGCTGCTGAAGAACGCCTACGGCAAGTATCTCCAGCACATCATTTCGGAATCCATCAAATGAGCCTGAACGTCATTCGTACCGCCATTCCGGACGCGTTCATCATCGAGCCAAAGGTGTTCGGGGATGCACGCGGGTTCTTCTTCGAGAGCTTCAACGAGAAGGCGTTTGCGGAGGCCACGGGCGTGCATGCGAACTTTGTCCAGGACAACCATAGCCGCAGCGGCAAGGGTGTCCTGCGCGGCCTGCATTACCAGATCCAGCAGCCGCAAGGCAAGCTGGTGCGCGTGGTGCGCGGGCGGGTGTTCGACGTCGCGGTGGACATCCGCAAGTCCTCCGAAACGTTCGGGAAGTGGGTCGGCGTGGAACTGAGCGAGGAGAATCATCGCCAGTTCTGGGTGCCGCCTGGCTTTGCCCATGGTTTCCTGGTGCTCTCGGAATCGGCCGATTTTCTGTACAAGACCACCGACTATTACGCCCCGCAGTACGAGCGCTCCATTGCCTGGAACGATCCGGAGATCGGCGTCGTCTGGCCCGAACTGGATGTCGCGCCCAAGCTGTCGGCCAAGGATGTCGCGGCCAGCGGGCTTTCCGCTGCCGAGCTGTTCGAGTGATACCGGTCAGGCCCGGCTGACTGTCATCAGGCCGGGCTCGCATATGCAATACGTTTCTCTTTTCCGCGCATGAACCTCAATCAAGCAAAAATCGCCGTCATCGGTCTTGGCTATGTGGGCCTGCCTCTGGCCGTGGAATTCGGGAAGCACCGTCCCGTGGTCGGCTTCGATATCAATCCCACCCGCATTGCCGAACTGCAATCCGGTCACGATGGGACGCTCGAGGTTGGCGAGGGCGAGCTTGCCGAAGCCCGCCACCTGCGCTACAGCAGCAATATCGACGACCTGCGTGACTGCCAGGTATTTGTCGTGACGGTTCCTACGCCGGTCGACAAGGCCAACCGGCCGGACATGACACCCTTGGTCAAGGCCAGTGAAACCGTCGGCCGCATCATGCCGGCCGGGGCAGTCGTGATCTATGAGTCCACGGTCTATCCGGGCGCGACGGAAGAGGTGTGCGTGCCGGTGCTGGAAAAATTCAGCGGCAAGTCGTTCAACGTGGACTTCTTCTGTGGATACAGCCCCGAGCGGATCAATCCCGGCGACAAGCAGCATCGCCTGCCGACGATCAAGAAGGTGACCAGCGGCAGCACGCCCGAAGTGGCGGAAGCCGTGGATCAACTCTACGCGCAGATCATCACCGCCGGCACCCACAAGGCAAGCAGCATCAAGGTGGCGGAAGCCGCCAAGGTCATCGAGAACACGCAGCGCGACGTGAATATCGCGCTGATGAACGAGTTGAGCCTGATTTTCCACCGGCTGGACATCGATACGCTCGAAGTGCTCGAGGCGGCGGGTACGAAGTGGAACTTCCTGCCTTTCCGGCCAGGACTGGTCGGCGGCCATTGCATTGGCGTGGACCCGTACTACCTCACGCACAAGGCGCAGGAGGTGGGATATCACCCGGAGGTGATCCTCGCCGGTCGTCGCATCAATGACAACATGGCGCAGCATGTGGCCGACGAGACCGTCAAGCTAATGCTGCGCAAGGGCCTGAACGTACTGGGCAGCAAGATTCTTGTGCTGGGCCTGACCTTCAAGGAAAACTGCCCGGACGTCCGCAACACCAAGGTCGTGGACATCGTGCGCTCGCTGCGTGACTACAACGCACAGGTCGACGTGTTCGATCCGTGGATCAGCGTGGCGGATGCCGAGCACGAGTACGGGTTGCAATGCCTTGCCGAGATGCCAAAGGGCGGCGAGTACGCGGCAGTGGTGCTCGCAGTTGGCCACGAGCAGTTCATCGCCCTTGGCGAGAGCGGTATCAAGGCGCTTGGGCAGCCCGGCGCCGTGCTCTTCGACGTCAAGGGGATTCTGCCCCTTGGCGCATCGGACGGGCGTCTGTAATCAGTCAGGCGAAGGAAACGAGATGACGGTAAGTTCCGCTCAGCCGAGCGCGTACGAAAATCTGAAGCAGCAACTGGCCAGCGAACGCCATACCTGGCTGGTGACCGGCGTTGCGGGCTTCATTGGCAGCAACCTGCTGGAGACCCTGCTGAAACTCGATCAGCGCGTGGTCGGGTTGGACAGCTTTGCAACCGGCCATCGCGCGAATCTGGAAGAGGTTCGCGGGCTGGTCACGCCTGCGCAGTGGTCGAATTTCCAGTTGGTCGAGGGCGATATTCGAAACCTTGATGACTGTCGTCGCGCCTGCGTGTTTCGCAGCGAAGCCGGTGACAGCGGTGTCGAATACGTGCTGCACCAGGCAGCGCTAGGGTCTGTGCCGCGCAGCCTGCAAGACCCGATCGCCACGAACGAAGCCAATATCAGCGGCTTCCTGAACATGCTCGTCGCCACGCGGGATGCGCAAGTCAAACGCTTTGTCTACGCGGCAAGCAGTAGTACGTATGGGGATCACCCCGGCCTGCCGAAGGTGGAGGACCGCATTGGCAAGCCGCTGAGCCCGTACGCGGTCACCAAGTACGTCAACGAACTCTACGCCGATGTCTTCGCGCGCTGCTATGGGTTCCGTACCATCGGCCTGCGCTATTTCAATGTGTTCGGCGCGCGCCAGGACCCGGATGGCGCCTATGCGGCAGTCATTCCGAAGTGGACGGCCGCGCTGCTGGATGGTGAAACCGTGCACATCAACGGCGACGGTGAGACCAGCCGCGATTTCTGCTACGTGGCCAACGCCGTCCAGGCGAACCTGCTGGCCGCCACGGCCACCAGCGAAGAGGCTACAAACCAGGTCTACAACGTCGCAGTGGGTGATCGCACGACGCTGAACGAATTGTTTGCGTCGCTGCGGACCAATCTCGGGCCGTTCGGCGTCGATGCTGACGTGCAACCGGCGTATCGCGACTTTCGTGCCGGCGATGTACGGCATAGCCAGGCGGACGTCGGCAAGGCCGTATCGCTGCTGGGCTACGCGCCGACGCACCGCATCGGTGACGGCCTGCACGAGGCCATGGGCTGGTACGTGAACCGGCAGCGCACGCAGGCAAAGCGCTGATTTGGGTCGGATGTCTGCCATGGTGGTCGGTGCCGCGACCGGGGCTTCGTCGATGGACGGAGATGAGCGATCACACAAATAACTAGATGCGCGCATCACACATCTCCTGGAATCTGTTTGGGCTAGGGCTGCCGCTGCTGATCGCGGCGGTCACCGTCCCCCATCTGCTGGCGGGACTCGGAAGTCAGCGCTTTGGCCTGCTCGCGTTGGCGTGGGGGCTGATCGGCTATGCGGGGGCGTTGGATCTCGGCATTGGCCGCGCCACGACGCAGCGGGTGTCTGCCCTGCGGGACGGCCATCAGGAAGGTGCCATTCCGGACGTCGTGGCAACCGCCACGCGGCTGACCCTGGTCACGGGCGGTGTGGGCATGCTGCTGATCATGCTGGCGGCCTGGCTGGGGGTAGGGCGCCTGGTGAATGCCAGCGAGGTGTCGCAAACGGAGATTCGCTCGGCCATCCTCCTGCTGGGACTGGCGCTGCCCATGCAGGCAGTGAGCGCGACCTACCGGGGCGTGAGCGAAGCCTACCTGAGCTTCCGGAACATCAGCGTGCTGCGGATCCTGCTGGGAGCGGCGAATTTCGGCCTGCCCTATGTGATCTCGCTGTTCACCTCGCGCGTCGACCTGCTGATCGCCAGTCTCGTGGTGTCCCGGGCCATAGCGCTGTGGTTCTATCGCAGCTTCGCGCTCCAATGCCTGCCTCCCGGCGCCCCGAAGGGCGTCTATGGGCGGCCGGTCGCCAGGCAACTGTTCCACTTCGGCGGCTGGTATACCATCAGCAGCATCCTGAGTCCCTTGCTGACCCAGGCTGACCGTTTCCTTATCGCGGCGATCATCAGTGCTGCCGCGGTGACGACGTACGTGATTCCCTACGAAGTAACGGTTCAGACGCTTATACTGTCGAGTGCTGTGACAACCGTGGCGTTTCCGGCAATCAGCCGCCTCCTGGTCAGCGACCCAGACGGGGCGGCACGGCTGTTCCGGCTTTGGCTTATCCGCGTCGTGGGCGCAATGCTGGCGGGGCTGGTCGTCCTGGCAGCCATCCTGCCGGAGCTCCTGACGTTGTGGTTGCGACATCCTGTCGATCCAGCGTCAGTCGCCGTCGGCCGAATCCTTTGTATCGGCGTGCTCGCGAACGCGGTGGGATCGATGTACTTTGCCCTGCTGCACGCACGCGGGCGGACCCGCGCTACGGCGATGCTGCACCTTGTCGAGGTGCCGCTGTATATCGCGACGCTGCTGGCGCTGACCAAGGCGTTTGGCGTCAGCGGCGCCGCCATCGCCTGGTCTTTGCGGATGTGCGTGGACGCGTGGGGCCTGAAGCTACTGGTGAGGCACGCAAAGTGAACGAAAAGCCTTACGAAGAGGGGCTGCGAGCAGCCGGAATCGCGTTCATGGGCGTGATGGCGGTCATTCTCGGGCTATTGGCCGGCTATCAGTTCCTCGGTATCAGTCGCGATTACCCGAATTATCTTGAGTTCTTCGAACTGGTGCGTTCCAGCGATGGGCTGTTCGATATCGATACCCGTTTTGAGTTCGGATTTACGGCCCTGGTGTATTGGCTGGTGAGTCTCGGGCTGGGCAATGTGGCGATATACGGCACGATCTGCGCGTTCTGCATCATGCTGAAGGGGGCGGCCGTCCGGGGCACGGAACTGACGCTGGGCCTCATCGCAGTGCTGGTGTTTTTTTATCTGAGCAGGTATTTCATCCTGTTCGAGATGACCGTCCTGCGGGCATCAGTCGCGTTTGCCATTGCGTTCTTCGTGTTCTGGCGCAAGGACGAAAGACGGCTCAAGGCGAGTGAGTTTCTCCTCCTCTGCATGGCGGTGACTTTCCACTATTCGGCGATTGTGCTGCTGGCAGTTTATCTGCTTGGGCGCCTGCCATTCCGGATTTCGGTCTGGCTCCTGATGGCAGTCTTTGTCGTCGGTGTGCTGTTCCGGCAAACGCTGTTCGCGGAGTTCCAGTCGTTCTTTCCGGTCCTCGCGACGTATCTTGACGTGGAAGTTTCCACCACGGTAGTGCCCTTGCCCTTCCTGCTCGATATGGCATTGATGGCGGCGGCCCTATATTTGTGGAAGGAAAATGACGTGGCGATGCAGTATGCCGTAATCGGCATGCTGATGAGCGTGGCAATTCATTTCTCGATGCTTGAGTTTCCCATTATCGCCGCTCGATTCCGGGAACTGCTTTCGGTGTTTGTTTTAATATATATTCTCAAGGCCTTTCGTTCAGAGTCCAATGTGATCAAGCTGCTGGCAGTCATGTTCGCGTTGGGGAGCGGTATGCTGAATTTTTACGCCATGACTGTTTACGATCCGTTGCTACTGGGATGAATAAAATCGATATCGTTATCGTGAACTGGTCGTCCGGCACGCAGTTGCTGGAGGCGATGCTGAGTCTGCAGGAACATGCGGATGGTCACGTCGCGTCAGTTGCCATTGTCGATAACGCTTCCGTGGACAATTCGCTGGAGCTGGTTGCCGAGCGCAAGGATTGGGTATTCCCGATTCACTTCGTGCGCAATACGGAAAACCGGGGATTTGGCGCCGCGTGTAATCAGGGCGCGCGCATGGGGAGTGCCGAAATGGTGCTGTTCCTGAATCCGGATACCAGGCTGTTCGAAAATTCACTTTCCCTTCCGCTTGAATACATGCAGCGCCGGGAAAATGCCGATGTCCACGTGACGGGTATCCAGCTCATCGACGAGACTGGCCATATCCAGCGCGCCTGCGCGCGGTTCCCGTCGCTCGGCATGTTCTCTGCGGCCGCGGTCGGTCTCGACCGGCTGCCATGGCTGCGGGACTGCCGGCACCATATGAGCGACTGGGACCACGCGTCCACGCGAGAGGTGGATCACGTAATCGGCGCGTTCTATCTGATCCGTCGCAGCGTATTCGAATCGATCGGCGGATTCGACGAACGATTCTTCGTCTACCTTGAAGACCTCGACCTGTCGCTGCGCGTGCACCAGTCCGGCGGCCGCATCATGTTCCTGGCGGAAGCACAGGCGTTCCATGCCGGCGGGGGAACCTCGCGCCAGATCAAGGCGACGCGCCTCTTCTATTCGCTGCGTAGCCGGTTGTTGTACGGCTTCAAGCATTACTCCCGTGCCGCTGCCTGGGCATTGCTTGCGGTGACGGTGGTGGTCGAGCCGCTGACGCGTACGGTGTTCTCGGCAGCCCGAGGGGGGATGCAGGATATCCGCAATACGCTGCGCGGATACGGCATGCTTGCCCGTTCCCTGCCGCAGGTCCTCAGGGCGTCGAAGCGATGAAAGTGCTGCTGCTCACGCGCTATGGCCGCCTCGGCGCATCCTCGCGGCTGCGCATGCTCCAGTTCCTTCCGTGGTTCAGCGAGGCGGGGCTCGAGAGCGAAAGCCAGGCATTGCTGGGCGATGCCATGCTGGCGCGGAAGTACCACGCCGGAGGCTACCAGCGTGGCGCGATGATCGCTGCATATGGCGCGCGGATGCGCTCCATGGGCCGGCGCAAGCATGCCAACGTGGTGTGGATCGAGAAGGAGGCGTTGCCATGGTTTCCGGCGTCGATTGAACGGGCCATGCTGCGCGGCGTGCCGTACGTGCTGGACTATGACGACGCGCTCTTCCACAACTACGACCTGCACCGTCTGGGCGTGGTGCGACGCGTACTGGGGCGCCGCATCGACGCCATCATGGCGGGCGCAGCGCTGGTGACAGCCGGGAACGAGTACCTCGCCCAACGTGCGCGGGACGCCGGGGCGAAATGGGTGGAAGTCGTGCCGACAGTCATCGATCTCGATCGCTACCCACTGCATGACCGCACTGCGGAAGCGGATGCTGTGCCCCGCATCGTGTGGATCGGCTCGCCGACCACCGCCGCCTATCTGGGTGCCCTGGAGGCACCGCTGCAGCGGCTGGCCGCGCGTCGTCCTTTCAAGCTGCGCGTCATCGGCGCGGAAGTGTCGATGTCTGGCGTGGATGTGGAGTGCGTGCCGTGGACGGAGGCGTCCGAGGTGGCATCGATCGCAAGTTGCCAGGTCGGCATCATGCCGCTGCGGGATTCGCCATGGGAGCGCGGCAAGTGCGGCTACAAGCTGATCCAGTACATGGCTTGCGGATTGCCGGTGGTCGCATCGCCGATCGGCGTGAACGAGCAGATCGTGCGCGAGGGAGAGAATGGATATCTGGCCGATAGTCCGGAGGCGTGGGAGCATGCCCTCGAGACCCTGCTCGATGATGGCGCCATGCGCCATGCCATGGGTCAGGCGGGACGCGATCGCGTGGAGCGGGAGTACAGCGTCCAATGTGTTGCGCCCCGCCTGGCGCGACTTCTGAAGCAAGCCGGAGCGAGTTGACCATGTGTGGATTTGCAGGATTTTTCGGCGGCAATATTGCCGCCCAGGCGGACCGGTCCGCGCTGCTCGAAGCAATGGCGAACCGGATCCGGCACCGTGGTCCGGACGACGGCGGCACCTGGACGGATGCCGATTTGCCGGTGGGCTTCGGCCATCGACGGCTCGCCATCGTGGATCTGTCGCCAGCCGGGCACCAGCCGATGGCGGCCGCGAGCGGCCGCTATGTGATCGCCTATAACGGCGAGATCTACAACCATATGGACCTCCGCGCGAGCCTTGAGAAGGCTGGCGTGGCACCGGTCTGGCGCGGCCATTCGGACACCGAGACGCTGCTGGCCGGTTTCGATGCCTGGGGCATCGAGGCCACCGTGAAGCAGGCCGTGGGCATGTTCGCGTTCGCGGTATGGGACCGCCAGGACCGCGTGCTGACGCTGGGGCGTGACCGCTTGGGGGAGAAGCCGCTCTACTACGGGTGGCAAGGCACCGGCTCGGCGCGCGCGTTTCTCTTCGGATCCGAACTGAAGGCGCTTCATGCGCATCCCGCTTTCGAGCGGAAGATCGATCGCGATGCCGTGAGTCTTTTCATGCGGCACAACAACGTCCCCGGCGACCATGCGATCTTCCAGGGGATTCGCAAGCTGCTTCCGGGGCATCTGCTGGAGGTGTCTGCCGCCAACCGTGAAGCCCAGCCGCGCGCCTATTGGTCGGGTGTGGAGACGGCTTTGCGGGGCGCCCGCGAGCCATTTGCCGGAAGTCCGGCCGAAGCCGTCGAGGCGTTGGAAGCCGTGCTTCGCACCGCCATTCGCGGTCAGATGATGGCCGACGTGCCGCTCGGCGCATTCCTGTCCGGCGGCATCGACTCGTCCACGGTAGTCGCGCTGATGCAGGCGCAATCTTCCCGGCCGGTCAAGACGTTCACGATTGGCTTCGAGGAAGGCATCTATAACGAAGCGGAGCATGCCGCGGCCGTCGCCAGGCATCTCGGGACGGAACACACGTCGCTGTATGTGACGCCGGAGCAGGCGCTGGGCGTCATCCCGAACCTGCCGACGCTTTACGACGAACCGTTCGCGGATTCCTCGCAGATTCCGACTTACCTGGTCAGCGCGCTGGCACGGGAACACGTGACCGTGTCGCTGTCCGGCGATGCGGGTGACGAGCTGTTTTCCGGCTACAACCGTTACCAGATTACCGCCCAGCTTTGGAGCCGGCTGGCCACCTTGCCATCGGGCCTCCGCTCGGCGATGGCATGGGTCCTGACCCGGCCGTCGCCAGAGCGGCTCAACAGCCTGGCGACCAGCATTCCCGGCGCATCGCGGTGGGCCAATATCGGCGAAAAGCTCCACAAGGGCGCCGGTGTCATGGCCGCCCGGTCGGCCGCCGACCTCTATCGCGGCATGGTCTCGCAGTGGCAGGATCCGAATGCGATTGTGATCGGCGGGAAAGAGCCCGCCACGCTGCTGGGCACGGTGGGGGCTGAGCTCGAGGCGCTTGGCGAAGTGGAGCGCATGATGGCGCTCGACATGCTGACGTATCTTCCGGACGACATTCTCACCAAGGTTGATCGAGCCGCCATGGGCCGCAGCCTGGAGTCGCGCGTGCCTTTCCTCGATCACCGGGTCGTAGAGTTCGCCTGGCAATTGCCGCTCGCCTACAAGCTCCGGCCGGAGGGATCGCGCTACACCACCAAATGGGCGCTGCGCCAAGTGCTGTATCGGCACGTCCCGCAAGCGCTGATCGAGCGCCCGAAGATGGGCTTCGGTGTGCCCATCGACAGTTGGCTGCGCGGCCCCTTGCGCGAGTGGGCCGAGGATCTGCTGGATGCTTCCCGGCTGCGTCGTGAGGGCTACCTGAATCCGGCACCGATCCGGCAGAAGTGGCAGGAGCACTTGAGTGGCCAGCGCAATTGGCAGCACCCGTTGTGGTGCGTGCTGATGTTCCAGGCCTGGCTCGAGAAGGAGTCGTCGTCGGTCATGTTGGCGGAGAGCGTGGCTTGAAATTCCTGATGATTGCAAGCTTCGCGGAATCGCTGACGGGATTTCGCGCACCGTTGATCGCATCCCTGCAGGCGAAGGGCCTGGACGTCCACGTGGCGGCGCCGGGATTGCCGCCCGGCGATCCGGTCCGGGCGCGACTGGAGGCGCAAGGTCTGAACGTGCACGATATCCCGATGGAGCGGACCGGCACGAATCCGGTTGCCGATCTGGGGACGATGTTCGCACTCTTCCGGCTCATGCGCCGCATTCGGCCCCAATATGTCATGGGCTACACTATAAAGCCGGTGATATATGGCACGCTCGCCGCGTGGCTGGCCGGCGTGCCACGGCGTTTCGCCCTGATCACGGGGCTTGGTTATGCGTTCCAGCAGGAGAGTGGACGGGGCGGCATGCGCGCCCTGGTACAACGCCTGTATGCGCTAGCGCTGGCGCGCGTAGACAAGGTGTTCTTTCAGAACCCCGACGACCGGGACCTGTTCCTGCAGCGTGACATCCTGCCGGCGAATGTGCCGTCCTGCGTCGTGAACGGTTCGGGCGTGGATGTGTCGAGCTTTGCTACGGCGCCGCTACCCGTCGGCACCACGCGCTTCCTGCTGATCGCGCGCTTGTTGGGCGACAAGGGCGTACGGGAGTACGCGGCGGCGGCACGGCGTATCCGCGCCAAGCGGTCGGATGCCTCGTTTGGCGTGGTTGGCTGGATCGATTCGAATCCGAATGCCATCGCTCAGTCCGAACTCGACGAATGGGTCAGGGACGGCGTGGTGGAGTATCTGGGCAAGCTGAGTGACGTCCGCCCCGCGATTGCGGCCAGCACGGTGTACGTGCTTCCGTCGTACCGGGAAGGCACGCCGCGCACCGTGCTCGAGGCGATGGCGATGGGGCGGGCGGTCATCACCACCGATGCGCCTGGCTGCCGCGAGACCGTCGTCGACGGCGACAACGGCTGCCTCGTGCAGGTCAAGTCGGTCGACGAACTGGAGGCCGCCATGCTGAGGTTCCTCGAGGAGCCCGGGTTGGCGCAACACATGGGACAACGGTCGCGCGAGATCGCCGAGGCGAAATATGATGTGCAGAAGGTGAACGCGGTCATGCTCGCGGAAATGGATATCCGATGAAACGCCTGGTTGACCTGATCCTTGCGGTCCTCGCGCTGCTCATGCTGAGTGTTCCCTTGCTGATCCTGATCTGGATGGTTCGCAGCCGGCTCGGCAGCCCGGTTTTCTTCCGGCAGACGCGACCTGGCCGGCACGGCAAGCCTTTCGAGATGGTGAAGTTCCGGACAATGACCGACGCCCGGGGTGCCGACGGACAGTTGCTGCCCGACTCGGAGCGCCTGACGTCCTTCGGACGGTTCCTGCGCGCCACGAGCCTGGATGAACTGCCCGAACTCTGGAACGTGGTCAAGGGCGACATGAGTCTGGTAGGCCCGCGCCCGCTGTTGATGGAGTATCTGCCACTGTACTCACCGGAGCAGGCGCGCCGGCATGACGTGCGCCCGGGTGTGACCGGATGGGCGCAGGTGAACGGCCGCAATGCCTTGAGCTGGGATGAAAAGTTCGCGCTCGATGTCTGGTATGTCGATCATCAAAGCCTGTGGCTGGACATCCGGATACTCTGGCTGACGGTGCGAAAAGTACTGATCCGTGAAGGTATCAGCGCGGCCGACAATGCCACGATGCCAAAATTCACAGGCAAGAAGCCATGACGATGGATCGCCTCGCCCTGTTTGGTGCAAGTGGCCACGGAAAGGTCGTGGCGGATGCCGCACTCGCCGCCGGGTGGCGCAGCGTTGTGTTTTTCGACGATGCCTGGCCAGAGCGGGAAGACAATCGCCATTGGCCGGTGATCGGCGATCTGGCCGCCATGTTGGCCGGGGCGGATTCGTTCGATGCCGCCATCGTGTCGATCGGCAACTGCCAGATCCGGTGGGAGAAGCAGCAGGCGCTGGCCGCGGCGGGTATTCCGTTGGCCACGGTCGTGCATCCGCGCGCCTGCGTGAGCCGTTTTGCGGCGCTGGGCGCCGGCACGGTGGTCATGGCGGGCGCCGTGGTCAATGCCGACGCCGTCATCGGAGAGGCATGTATCGTCAACACCGGTGCGACGATCGACCATGACTGTACGTTGGCGCACGGTGTCCACGTCAGCCCGGGGGCCAACCTCAGCGGCGGCGTCCGGGTGGGTGCCTCCTCGTGGATTGGCGTGGGCGCAGCGGTGCGCCAGGGAATTGAAATCGGCACTGGCGCCATGATTGGCGCCGGTGCCGTAGTTGTTGGACCCGTGAAGGACGGGGCGACCGTTGTCGGGATTCCGGCAAGGGGTCAGATCAAATAAAAGTGGCCCGCGTCGCGCGAAAGCATGACAAGAATGCACCGACGGGCTGGTGGGGCAACCTCTGAACGCTGATATAGCTATGCTGAATACTCCTTTCTCTCAATGGCCAAGCTTCACCAAGGAAGAGGCCGATGCGGTACACCAGGTCCTCCTTTCCAACAAGGTGAACTACTGGACGGGCACCGAATGCCGCGAATTCGAAAAGGAGTTTGCGGAATGGGCCGACACGCGCTACGCGATTGCCCTGGGTAATGGCACGCTCGCGCTGGACCTGGCCCTCAAGGGGTTGGACATCGGACCTGGCGACGAAGTCGTCGTGGCGCCCCGCACGTTCATTGCAAGCGTGTCCTGCGTCGTCAATGCGGGTGCCACGCCGGTCTTCGCGGACGTCGATGGCGACAGTGGCAACATCTCGGCGCAGACCATCGAAGCGGTGCTGACGCCGCGAACGAAGGCGATTATCTGCGTGCATTTGGCGGGCTGGCCCTGTGATATGGATCCGATCATGGCGCTGGCAGCCAGGCATGACCTCAAGGTCATCGAGGACTGCGCCCAGGCACACGGCGCCCGCTACAAGGGACGCAGCGTTGGCTCGATCGGCCATATCGGTGCCTGGAGCTTCTGCCAGGACAAGATCATGACGACCGGCGGCGAAGGCGGCATGGTTACCACCAACGACGAAGCCGTCTGGCGCGCCATGTGGGCCTACAAGGACCACGGGAAGAGCTACGAGGCCGTCTACGAGCGCCAGCATCCGCCGGGCTTCCGCTGGTTGCATGAGAGCTTCGGCACCAACTGGCGCATGCTCGAGATGCAGGCCGTGATCGGCCGCATCCAACTGCGCCGGATGCCAGAGTGGACGGCACTCCGCACCGCGCATGCCGAGGCGATTCAGGCCGCGGCGAAGCCGTTCGCCGTCGTGCGCGTGCCGGAACTCGCGGCGGGCGACGTGCATGCGCACTACAAGTGCTACCTCTACGTCCAATCGGACCGCCTGGCGGCTGGCTGGACGCGCGACCGCATCGTGCAGGAAGTCGTCGACGCCGGCGTACCCTGCTACCAGGGCTCGTGTTCCGAGGTCTATCTCGAGCGCGCGTTCGACGATACCGGCTGGCGGCCGGCCGAGCGGTTGCCCGTGGCGCGTGCTATGGGCGAGGAAAGCCTGATGTTCCTCGTGCATCCCACGCTGACCGGCGCCGAGATCGAAAAGACGTGCGCTGTGCTGGCTGAAGTCCTGGGGCGGGCCAGTCTGTGAAAAGCCTGACAGTTCCGCTGCTTGCGCTGCCTCGCGCGGCCAAGCGCCTGGTCGTCGTCGGCCTGGACCTGATTCTTGCGCTGATATCGGTCTGGCTGGCTTTCTATCTGCGCATTGACCAGGCGGGCCTGCCGATCCTCCAGCAACAGTATGTCTACCTGCTGGCGCCGCTGCTGGCCTTCCCGGTCTTCGTCCGGCTTGGCCTGTATCGGGCGATTTTCCGTTATACGGGGATGGCCGCGCTGGCGAGCACCGCCAAGGCGGTGGCCTTCTACGGTGCGCTGTTCTTCGCCGCGCTGCTGCTGCTGAAGCTCGACGGCGTGCCGCGTAGCGTGGGGCTCATCCAGCCCATTCTGTTCCTGTTGCTGGTCGGTGCCAGCCGGGCCATGGCGCGGTTCTGGCTGGCGGGCACGGCGGCCAAGGCACATTTTCACGAGGGACGCCTGCTGATCTATGGCGCGGGCGAAGCCGGCGTGCAGACCGTCTCGGCGCTGGCCGTGGGACGGCAGTACCTACTGCTGGGATTCATCGACGACGATCCCGCCAAGATTGGCCGCTCCATCAACGGACTCGACATCATGGGGCCCGATGACGTGGCGGATGCGGTCGAGCGCATGGGCGTGACGGATATCCTGCTTGCCATTCCATCGATGGGCCGCGCGCAGCGCAATGCGGTGATCGACAAGCTAAGGAACCTGCCGGTGCACGTCCGCACGCTACCGGGCATGGCCGACCTGGCTGCCGGACGCGTCACGATCCGGGACTTCCAGGAACTGGACATCGAGGATTTGCTCGGCCGCTCGCCGGTGCCGCCCGATGCGGCCTTGATGGCGCGCAACCTGTCCGGCAAGACAGTGCTGGTGACGGGCGCCGGCGGCAGCATCGGCAGCGAGCTTTGCCGCCAGATCGTGCTGGAGCGGCCGCGGCAGCTGGTGCTGCTCGAACATAGCGAGTTCGGCCTGTACTCGATCCATCAGGAATTGGAGCGGATGCTGGCGGAGCATGGGCTGGAAGTCGAACTCGTACCGTTGCTCGCCAGCGTGGCGAATTTGCGGCGGTTGCGCGAGATCTGCGAGTTGTACCGGCCCGCGACGGTCTATCACGCCGCAGCCTACAAGCATGTGCCACTGGTCGAGTGCAATGCGGCCGAAGGCATCATGAACAATGTCTTCGGCACCTTGAACATGGCGCGGGCGGCCATGGAGTCGGCGGTCGAGTATTTCGTGCTGGTATCGACCGACAAGGCAGTGCGCCCCACCAACGTGATGGGCGCCTCGAAGCGCATGGCGGAACTGGTGCTGCAGGCCATGTCAGCCAGCCAGTCGGTCGACTTCGGATTGCTCGATCGGCGGGAAGGCCAGGAAGTGCCAAACCGGACAGTCTTTGCGATGGTGCGTTTCGGCAACGTGCTGGGCAGCAGCGGCAGCGTGGTGCCGCTGTTCCGTCGGCAGCTAGCCGAAGGCGGGCCGCTGACCGTCACGCATGAAGACGTTACGCGCTTTTTCATGACGATTCCGGAGGCCGCGCAACTGGTGTTGCAGGCCGGCGCGATGGCACATGGCGGCGAGGTATTCGTGCTCGACATGGGCCAGTCGGTCAAGATCATGGACCTCGCGCGCCGCATGATCCAGCTATCGGGCCTGGCGGTGCGTGACGCCGACCAACCGGGCGGCGATGTCGAGATCCTCGTGACGGGGCTGCGCCCGGGCGAGAAGCTCTATGAAGAACTGCTGATCGGCGACAACCCCGAACCCACCATGCACGCGCGCATCATGAAGGCCCGTGAGGTCTTCGTGGCGTGGGAAGCTTTCGCGCCGGTATTGGCCGAGCTACGCGTCGCGGCGGAACACACTGATCACGCGGTGATTCGCGAGATCCTGGGTCAGCAGGTGCATGGGTTTGGCGATCCGGCCGCGCCGCCTGCGGCGGCCGATGCGGCGGATGCGGTGACGACCTGAAGATTGCGTTGCAAGGCTGGGCCAGAGGTGTTTGCCGCGGCCGGGCCAGCCTTGCGCACGCGAGTTAAAGGGCCTTGGACCGACGCAGGAAGGCAATCAGGGCACCCAGCGCCAGGCCCAGTGCCGTGCCGGAGGCGATCAGCAGTGCCGGACCCGGGGTGTTGGGTTCGTCCGGTACGAAGAGTTCGCCCAGCATGCGTGTCGGGTAGGTGCGGCTGGGCGCCAGGGCATCCCGCAGCTGGGTGGCCAGCCGCTTCAGATCCAGTATCCGGCCGTTGATGACGGTGGCGAGATTCGTGACCAGGACATCCTGAGCCGCATTGCCCGTACCTTTCGCGACGCTGCCTTTCAGCGATTGCAGGCTCTGGTTGTATTCCTTTTCCGCACCGTCAAGCTTTGCGTTGACGTCGTCCAACTCAGCTTTCATCTGGTTGTACGTGGGATCGAACAACTTGCTGTGCTCGGTAGACAAGACCTTGTACGACGCGGCCATGGCGCTCAGCGCCTGCCCACGGCTGTATCCCGAGACCTGCAGGCTGATGACATCGGGACTTTTTCCCGTCGATGCGCGCAGCGAGTCGAAGACGAGCCTGGCTTCCGGGCTCGCGGACGGCGACGGCAGGCCCATTGCCTGGACGACCTGCAGCCTGGAAGCTGGGAGGTTGTACCTGTCGGCCGCCGTCAACTGGTTCTCGAGCAGCCGGAATGTCATGCTCCCCTGATTGGCACTGGCCAACTGGCCGATCTGGACCGTCAGCTTGGCTACCCAACGTGGCTTGACAACCTGCGAAGCGCCCAACCCTGCAAGCGCACCGACCAGGCCAAGCGCAACAATCAGTTTCGAGTTCTTCATTAACAACCCCAATGGCGTCACGGGCGCCTGGCTTTGCGGGGGGGACGACAGGTCAGTCATGCGGGTAATCTCTTGTATTCCTTAATATGGCAGCGATTGTAGCCCGACTCTTTCATGCGGCGAGCGATACATTTGTTCCGCTATGGGCCATTTTGTAAGCAAGTCGTGCCGGGAATTCCCCAGGGTTCAGCGAAGCGGCGAATTCAACAGATTTTCCCATTGGCTGACAATCGCCGCGGTGCTCCGGCCATGCGCGTCCGCGCGGCTTTGCGTCTGCAGGGTGCGCCGTAAATCTTCATTTTCAATAAGCCGAAGCATTCCCTCTGCGAGCGCGGGCGCGCTATTTACTGCGACCAGTATCCCGTTCCTGCCATTTTCGATGATTTCCCTGGGACCGGTTTCGCAGTCGGTGGACAGGACTGGCAGTCCAAAAGCCATGGCCTCCAGAAGAACGAGACCGAATCCTTCAAATCGGGAGCTTAGGCAGAAAATCGAGGCATTCCGATAGAAAGCTTCGACATTCGCGCTGGCGCCGGGCAATGCGACGGTTTGCTCGAGCCCAAGCCTTTGCCGCTGCAATTCAAGGGTCTGTCGGGCAACGCCCTCCCCGACAATGACGAGCCGCCACGCGGGATGGCTGCGGATCACGGTTGCCCACGCCTCAAGTAGCAGATCGAAGCCCTTCTCCGGGACGAGTCGGCCCACGGCCAGTACGGTCTGGGTGTCGCCCGGCGCGCCTACTGTGGGAATCGGGAATGGCAGGGGATTGCCGATGACGTGCAACGCACTGCGCGGCCGTAGCGCGGTCATCCATCGATCCTTGTCCCGCTGCGTCAGCACCACCACCGCTTCATCGGTCCGTGCCGCGAGCCGGCGCGCGACCCGCCGGGCCCGCCGCCCCAGATCCTCATCGAAATGGCAGTGTTCCCACGCAATCCTGCGGACGTTCATACGAACGGTGGCCGGCACCGTGAACAGCGCCAGCATCGTGTCGACCTCGATCAGCACATCAATGCCGTGTTCCCGCACAAAGCGCCGGATGCCAAGGACTGTCGACAGATACGCTGTCTTGAACGACGGCCGATGCTCGAACAGTGCATGATGCTGCACATCCGCGTGCAGGGGAAACACGCTGGCCCGGTCCCACAGGCTCAGGATGCGCACCCGGTACCCGCGCTCCGCCAGCGCATTGGCGATCACCGCTGTCATCCGCTCCGCACCTGCAAACGCGTTCAGCGTGCCAGTCAGGAAACAGACGCAGGGCAGGGCGGTGCCGCTCACGCCGCTGCCATGTCGCGAACCGGGCGATTGCGCCACCACAGGGCCACGCCGACGACGACCGCGACGCTGTTGCCCAGGACATAGCCCGCAATCGCGCCCCAGTTGCCGAACCGGGGGATGACCGCCAGATCGAAGGCGAGCGTCGTCGCCAGCACCAGCGCCCACTTCATCGCCACCCAGCGCGGGCGGCGCAGGTAGACCGCCAGCAGCGTCAGGGCGACGTCCGCGAAGACGAGCGCAGATGCCACGGCGGCCACCCGTAGCAGCGTCACGGTGGCCTCGAAGGCGCTGCCGTAGAGCAGGCGGACGATCCACGGCGCGCAGGCGGCAATCGCCAGCCCGCCGACCAGCCCGAGCGCGCCCAGCGCCGCAGCAATCCGGCCGATGTTCGCGTGGGCATCGGCAAATGCCGTGCGCGCATAGACGTAGCTGGGGGCGATGCCCGCCACGAGGATGGTCGCGAGCATCGAGAAATTGTCGAGCAGTTGCATGCACGCCGCATAGGCGCCGAAGTCCGCCGCCGGCACCGCCGGCTGGAGCACGAGTTGGTCGACCCGGCGCGCGCCCATCATCAGGATGAAGCTGACCCAGAACAAGGCGCCCGCCGAAAACAACTCGCGCGCCTGGCTCGCCTGCCAGGTCAAGGGCTGTCGGGGGGATCGAGTCAGGTAGTAGGCCGCGAGCAAGGTGGCAAGCAGGACGGCTTCAAGCGCAAACGCCACGGCGTAGCCCGATACCGCGGTAACGCCCGCAGCGAACAGCCCGCCGACCACCGCGGCCTTGATCGACAGCGCGGCGAGGCTCGCCAAGGTGCCGGGCCGGTTGTTGGTGTGAGCCTGCATCCAGGCATTCACCACGCCGAAGGGCTCGCGTAGCAGGATGGCCACGCCGAGCCACAGCGCCGCGTGCCACACCTCCGGCGTGGGCGATGTCAGCACGAGGTACGCACACATCAGCAAGTACCCCGCCACACCGCCGCCAAGACGCAGCACAAACGCATGGCCGATGATGTGGCCCTGGGCGTCGGGCGGCGTCGCCACGAGACGCGGCACCACCACTTCCGCACCGCACACCAGCGCCAGCGACGCGGCAATCAGCACCACCGACTGGGCGTACTGGAAATGCGCGAACCCGGCCGGCCCGAGCGCGCGCGCCAGCATGGCCACCACGCCAATCCCGATGCCCACCTGCAGGCCGCGCTCGGCCAGCATCCACAGCACATTGCCCGCGATGCGCCGATGCATCACGCGGTCTCCGCCGGGTTGGCACGCGCGCCGTGCGTCAGGCTGGCGTAGTGCGCCAGCCAGCGTCGGGCGATGCTGTCGATCGAAAACGCGGACAGCACGCGCTCGCGCCGGGCCGCCGCCTGTGCCGGGGTACCGCGACCCGCGCGCAGGGCCTCGGCCATTGCACCGGCAAGCGCTGCGGCGTCGCCGCGCGGCACGATGGCGCCCTGGTCGCGCAGGACTTCGGCCACGCCGGGCGCGTCGGTCGACACCACCGGGCATCCGCACGCCAGCGCCTCCACCAGCACCATGGGCAGCCCTTCGATATTCGATGAGAGGACGAACAAGTCGGCCGCATTGAGCATGGCGGGAATATCGTCGCGCGGGCCGAGCAGGGTGACGGACGAGGTGAGTCCCTGCGCCACGATCTGACTGGCCAGCGCCTCGACCAGCGCGCCGCCGCCCGCGATCAGCAGGTGCGCCGGCACGGCGGGCGGGAGCTGGCCAAACGCGCGGATCAGCAGATCCTGGGCCTTCTCCGGTGCCAGACGGCCGACATTGAGCACGACCCGCGCGTCGGGCGCGATGCCCAGCCTGGCGCGGGTGGCATCGCGCAGCGCCGGATCGGGCCGGAATCGTTCGACATCGATCCCGTTGGGCATGACGACGATACGGTCGTCCCGCACGCCCCCGGCAGCGATCATGCCGGCGCGGCCGTCCTGGCTCACGTGGGTGGTCAGCGCTGCCCACCGGTCGGTCAGCCGGTAGGCCAGCATCCGCATGCTGCCGCCTTCGCGGAAGCTGTGCGCGGTGCAGACCAGCGGCGGGCTATCGACAAGGCGCGTCAGCAATCGGCCGAACAGGTTGGCGTGGACCATGTGGGCATGCATGACATCGGGCCGCCATGCCTTGACCAGCGCACGCGCCTGCGCCAACGCGGCAGCCATGCCGCCGGGCGTCTTCCGCATGTTCAGCTCGAAGACCTCGACGCCGGCAGGTATGTCGATCTCCCGGCCCGGCGACAGACTCAGGATCGCCACCGCGTGCCCGAGCGCCAGGAAGGCACGGGCCAGCGCCACGACCTGATGCTCGGCGCCGCCCACCTTGAGGCCAGTCGTGATCAGCAGGATCCGCATCGCCCGCTGCGTGTCCATGTCGGCTGGCGCCATCAGCGGGCTCCGTAGCCGGTCAGCAGCGTGCGCAGCGTCTTGACCACGATCAGCAAATCGAGCGCGAACGAGCAATGCTTGACGTAGTACAAGTCGTAGCTCAGCTTGGTCACGGTTTCCTCGTGGGTGCCGACATAGCCCTGCTGCACCTGTGCCCAGCCGGACAGCCCGGGGCGCACGAGGTGCCGGTACGGATAGTAGGCAATCGTCTCGGCGAAGGTGTCGACCATCGGCACCTGCTCGGGGCGCGGGCCGATCAGGCTCATGTCGCCCATCAGCACGTTCCACAACTGCGGCAGTTCGTCCAGCCGATACTTGCGGATCACGCGGCCCACGCGCGTGACGCGGGCATCCTGGCGCGCCGCGAAGCGCGCCGTGGCGTCGGACTGGACGCTCATGCTGCGGAACTTGAGCATCGTGAACGCTTCGCCGAAGCGCCCGGCGCGGGCCTGCCGGAACAGGACCGGCCCCGGCTGCTCCAGGCGGATGGCCAGCGCGGTCAGCGCCGACAGCGGCAGGGCGAGCGGCACGAGGCACAGCACGGCGGCGATGTCGAGCAGACGCTTCACGAAGCCATAGAGATAGTGCCGCGCGTAGTCGTCCAGGAAGTTCTCGTCGATATGGTCGAGCCCCACGCGGCCGGTCAGCATCTCGCCAATCCGCTCCACCGAATACAGGCGGACGTGGCTCATCTTCAGCCGCGCCAGCGTGCGCGTGCGCTCGGGGTCGGCGGTGCCCGAGCGGTCGAGCATCAGGCCGTCACAAAACACGGCATCCTCGATCGAGCGGATGAAATCGAAGCGGATCCGGGCCGGCGGGCTGGCGCCGGGCATGGCGAGGATCGCCTCGAGCTGTTCCAGCGCGCGCGGGTCCGTGTAGCCGATGACGGGCACGTAGTTCTGGACGAAGCGCCGGTAGCCGATGCCGCTCCAGACCAGCGTGGTCAGGTAGCCGAGCAGCAGCGCGCCGCGCGAGTACTCGATATGCCAGCCGGCGAAGACGAACAGCAGTAGGGCAAACGGCAGCGTGGCCGAGATGCCGACCAGACTGTTGCCCTCGATCGGCGGCAGGTGCAGCGAGCGGTGCAGCAACAGGAACGTGCACAGGTACGGCACGATGCCCCAGAGCAGCGTGCGCGTGAAGACGTAGGTGACGATGCCCGCGTGGTGCAGGGTTTCCGCCGCGATCGTGTTGAGGCCGAACAGCACGAGCCCGAGCGCGGCCCAGGACAGCATGCGGCTGGCGCGGCGGATGGTCTCGGACGCGCGGCTGGCCGTCGTGGCGCGCGACGCGCCGGCGAGACGGGCGGCTTCCTTGTTGGCGCTCATGTCAGGCACGCTCCGTGGGCATGGGCTCGCTCACCCGCCGACCAAGCGCCTGCCGATAGACCGCCCACGTGGCGTCCGCCATGGGGCCAATCCCGAACGCCTGCTCCCATCGGGCGCGAGACAGCCGGCCGAGGGCGGCGCGGCGCGCGCTGTCGCCTGCGAGCATCGACAGATGTCGGGCCAGCGTGGCCTCATCGCCCTCAGCCACGAGCAGCGCGTCTGGCATGTCGCCAAATTGCTCACGGATGCCGGGCAAGTCCGACGCCACCACCGGCAGGCCTGCCCGCATCGCTTCCAGTACAGAAAGCGGCAAGCCTTCGTGGTCGGAGGCCAGTACGAAGACCTGCGCCGAAGCGAGCAGGGCGGGGATGTCGGCGACGTTGCCCGGCAGGCGTACCCGGCCGGGCGCGACGGCGTCGGCCAACGTCTGCATGGCGCCGCGCATCGGTCCCGCGCCGGCGATCACGAGTTCGCAATCGCCCAGCTTCGCCTGCCCGAAGGCCCGGATGACTGTATCGGGCCGCTTCGGCGCGGCCAGTCGCGCCACCATCACGATCCGCGTGAGCTGCGCTGCCGGCTGCGCCCGCGCGGCGGCGTCGGGGATACCGTTGTGAATCACGCTGATACGTGACGCGGGGATCGGCAGGCTGCGCGCCAGTTCTCGCTCCGCATCCGCCACGCAGATCAGGCGCGCGGCCAGCGGTGCCAGGCACCATTCGGCAACGCGCGATGCCAACCGGCGTGCCAGCGGCGCGGCGGGTTTGAATCCGAAACCGTGTACCGTGTAGACGACCGGGATGCCGAGCAGCCACCCGGCCAGCCTGCCGAGCGCGCCGGCCTTGGCGCTGTGAACGTGAATCAGGTCGGGTGCGGCATGGCGCAGCGCGGCCATCAGTTCGCGCAGGGTCTTCAGGGCGCGCAGCGGCGACATGGCGTTGTCGAGCAGGGCCAGCCGCGCCGTCTGTGCCCCGGCGGCCTGCGCGGTGGCGAAGAGTGGTCCCTCACCGCCCGCCAGCACCGTGGCGTCGATGCGGCCCCGCAGCGCGCGCACGAGGTCGGCGACGTGCGATTGGGCGCCGCCGATCTCGGAATTCGTGATGACAAAGGCGACGCGAGGCCGGGAAGGAGGCAAGTTCTGCACGAACGCGGAAGAGAGTTGGATGGGCGGCACGGAATCGCGCGAGAAATGCCGGTTTGCAGACGGTTTGCGGGTAGCCCGGTGATTATAAACTGGCGCGGTTTGCACAATCCGGCAAAATACACCTTTTTGGCGCCCTGCCCGCGCCCCGCCCAGGCCAGTCTCCGGGTGGTATCGCACCATGAACTCGTACACGGGAAGCCACATGAAACTTGACCCCTCAATCTTCAAGGCCTATGACATCCGCGGCATCGTCGGCAAGACGTTGACGCCCGAGGTCGCCCGCCAGATCGGCCTGTCCTTTGGCTCCGCCGCCGTCGAACTTGGCGAGAAAACCGTCGTCGTGGGCCGTGACGGGCGCTTGTCCGGCCCGGATCTGCTCGGCGGACTCGTGGAAGGGCTGCGCGCTGCCGGTGTCGATGTGATCGACCTCGGCATGGTTGCCACCCCGATGGTCTACTTCGGCACCAATATCGAGCTGGACGGCCGCCGCGCCGGGTCCGGCATCATGGTCACCGGCAGCCACAATCCGCCCGACTACAACGGTTTCAAGATGGTGCTCGGTGGCAAGGCCATCTACGGCGACCAGATCCAGGCGCTGCACCAGCGCATCGAGGCCGCCAAGTACACGCAGGGCAGTGGCGGATACAAACTAGTCGATATCCGACAACAGTACCTCGACCGTATCGTCAGCGACGTCAAGCTGGCCCGCCCGATGAAAATCGCCCTGGACGCCGGTAACGGCGTGGCTGGCGCCTTCGTCGGCGACCTGTTCCGGGCGCTCGGCTGCGAGGTCGTCGAGCTGTTTTGCGATGTCGACGGCCATTTCCCGAACCATCATCCGGACCCGGCCCACGTCGAGAACCTGCAGGACCTGATGCAGTGCCTGCGCGACACCGACTGCGAGCTGGGCCTGGCCTTCGACGGCGACGGCGACCGCCTCGGCGTGGTCACCAATGATGGCGAGGTCATCTTCCCGGACCGCCAGCTGATGCTGTTCGCCGAGGAAATCCTCTCGCGCAACCCGGGCGCGCAGGTCATCTACGACGTCAAGTGCACCGGCAAGCTGGCGCCGTGGATTCGCGACCACGGCGGCGAGCCGCTGATGTGGAAGACCGGCCATTCGCTGGTCAAGGCCAAGCTCAAGGAAACCGGCGCGCCGATCGCCGGGGAGATGAGCGGCCACGTGTTCTTCAAGGACCGCTGGTACGGTTTCGACGATGGCCTCTACACGGGCGCGCGCCTGCTGGAAATCCTGTCGCGCCACGCCGACCCGAGCGCCGTGCTGAACGCGCTGCCGAACTCCAACTGCACGCCCGAATTGCAACTGAAGTGTGCCGAAGGCGAGGCGTTCACGCTGCTCGACAAGATCCGCGCCAATGCGAAGTTCGATGGCGCACGCGAAGTCATCACGATCGACGGCGTGCGCGTGGAGTACCCCGATGGCTTCGGCCTGGCGCGTCCGTCCAACACCACGCCGGTGGTTGTCATGCGTTTCGAAGCCGATAACGATGCCGCGCTGGCGCGCATCCAGGCCGAGTTCAAGCGCGTGATCCTGGCCGAGAAGCCGGATGCAAAGCTCCCGTTCTGAAGTGGGGCAGCCGGCCGGCGCCGCAACGTCGAACCAGGCCGCGCCGCTCGCCGTGGCCGCGCCGTTCGCGTTGCCGGCCCGGCCGCGCATCCTGGTCGTCAAGGTCTCGTCGCTGGGCGATGTGGTGCACAACATGCCCCTCATCCACGACCTGCGCGCGCGCTGGCCCGATGCCGAGATCGACTGGGTGGTGGAAGAGGGCTATGTCGATCTGGTGCGGCTGCTGCCGGACGTCCATCGCGTGATTCCGTTCGCGCTGCGCCGTTGGCGCAAGCGGTTCTGGCAGGGTGACACCTGGGCCGAAGTCGGCGCGCTGCGCGACGCGATCCGGGCCCGCCCCTATGACGCGGTGCTCGAGACCCAGGGCCTGCTGAAGACCGCCATCGTGGCGCGCACCGCCGCGCGCACGGCCGGCGCGCCCGTGATCGGGCTCGGCAATGCCACGCAGGGCTCCGGCTACGAGCCGGCATCGCGCCTGTTCTATACCGCGCCGGTCAAGGTGCCGCGCCAGACCCATTCGGTGCGGCGCTCGCGTCTGCTTGGTGCCGCGCTCACGGGTGGCACGCCACCGGAGCCGCCGCGCTTCTTCGGTCCTGCGGCGACCTCGCTGCATGTCGATGATCCGCTCTGGGCTGGGCTGCCGCCTCGGTACGCGGTCTGTTTCCATGCCACGGCCGGCGCGAAGAAGCGCTGGCCCGTGGCGAACTGGCATGCCCTCGGTCAGAAGTTGCATGCCGAGGGCCTGACCGTGCTGCTGCCCTGGGGCAGCGAATCCGAACGCCGCGATGCCGAGGCGCTCGCCGCCGGCATGCCCGGCGCGCAGGTGCTGCCGCGCTTCTCGGTCATGCAGGGCTTCGGCCTGATCAATCGGGCCGAGGTGGTCATCGGCGTGGATACCGGCCTAGTGCACATCGCCGCAGCGCTGTGCCGGCCCACCGTCGAGATATACACTGCCACCTGGCGCTGGAAGACCGAAGGCTACTGGTCCGACCGCATCGCCAATGTGGGCGACGACGGCATCGTGCCGTCCGTCGATGAGGTCTACGCCGCCGCCGTGCGGGTACGCGGAGTGCCTGCCTGATGCTTCGTCTGGTTTACACGTTGTTGTGGGGGGTGATCCTCCCACTGGCGCTGCTGCGTCTGGTCTGGCGGTCGCGCAAGGAACCTGGCTATCGCCGCCACATCGGGGAGCGGCTTGGCCGATATCGCGGGCTGCCGGCCAACGGGCCGTGGCTCTGGGTCCATGCGGTGTCCGTCGGCGAGACGCGCGCCGCGCAGCCGCTGCTCGACGCCTTGCTGGCCGCGTATCCCCGCCATCGTATTTTGCTGACCCATATGACGCCGACCGGCCGCCAGACTGGCCAGCAGCTCTATGGCGACAACCCACGCGTGCAGCAGTGCTACCTGCCGTACGACGTGCCGGCGCTGGTGCGCCGCTTCCTCGCGTATTTCCGGCCCGAGGCAGGGCTGATCATGGAGACCGAGGTCTGGCCCAATCTGGTCCACGTCACGCGCCGGGTAGGTGTGCCGCTGTTCCTGGTCAATGCCCGACTGTCGCCGCGCAGCTATCGACGGACGGCGCGCTTCGGCGGTGCGGCGGCCTCGCTATATAACGATTTCACGGCGGTGCTGGCCCAAACGGCTGGCGATGCCGAGCGCTATCGCGCGCTCGGCGTGAAAGCCGTGCAGGTGACCGGCAATCTCAAGTTCGACATGCAGCCGCCGGAGGCCGGCGTCACGCGTGGCCAGACCCTGCGCAGGGCGTTCGGCGCCCGCCACGTGCTGGCCGCCGCGAGCACGCGTGAAGGGGAGGAGCCGCTGATCCTGGAGGCCTTCGCGCGCTGGCCCGGCGCGGCGCGTCCCGCGCTACTGCTGGTACCGCGCCATCCGCAACGGTTCGACGAGGTGGCGGCGCTGGCCACACGCGCCGGCTTCAGCGTGCAGCGCCGCAGCCAGTTGGACGTGGAAACCCTGGACACGCCGATCACCGCCGACATCGTGCTCGGCGACTCCATGGGCGAGATGGCGATGTACTACGCCGCCTCGGATATCGCCTATATCGGCGGTAGCCTGATCCCGCTCGGCGGACAGAATTTGATCGAGTCCTGCGCCGTCGGCACGCCGGTGCTGATGGGCCTGCACACGTTCAACTTCGCCCAGGCCACGGAAGATGCCATCGCCGCCGGCGCCTGCCTGCGCGTGGCCGACGCCGACGCCCTGATGGCCGCCGCCTCGGCCGTGCTCGCCGATGAAGCGCGTCTGGCCGACATGCGCGCCCATGCGCTGACGTTCGCCGGCCTGCATCGGGGTGCCACGCAGCGCACATTGGCAGCCGTCGCGCCAGTGTTGCGCTGACATACAGCCGCCACGCGGGCGTCTACACTGGTTGCATAGTGAGGAAAGTGCAACATCCGCCGCTTAATCGCGGCATGCGCAACCAGGAGCTCGATCGATGCAACATCCCTTCTCCATGCGTGGTGTTTTCGCCACATTGATGCTGGGCGCCGTGGCGGCAATGGCCGGCTGCGCCACCGGCCCGGCGCCCGACCAGCCATCGGCCAGCGCCAGCCTAAACGAGACCCGCTCCGGCGGCCCGAGCCGCTGGGAACTGATCCGCTGGCAGAACGCCGATGGCACAGTCCGCGACATTCCGCATGGCGACAACGGCCAGCCGGTCATCTTCGAATTCAATGACGGCATTGATGCCTCCCAAGGCACCGTGAGCGGCACCAGCGGCTGTAACCGCTTCACCGGCGGCTATGGCAAGACCAGCGCCGGCATCCGCTTTGACCGCATCGCCGGCACGCGGATGGCCTGCCCGGGCTTGCGGATGGAAGTGGAGAGCGCGCTGCTGAAGGCCATGCAATCGCCCTTTACGACGGTCGGCACGCAGCCGTCCGCCGGCGCCACGGGGCGCCAGATCATCTGGAAGACGGCTGACGGCGATCTGTTGCAATTCGTCGAACGGGAAGGCGTGGGCCGGCGCGGCGCCAAGGCGGACGCCGCCGCGGGGCACGAGAAAATCGTCTATATCGATTCCCAGCGCGTGGAGTGCTCGGGTGTGGGCCGCATGCAGTGCTACCGCTGGCGCGAATCGCCCGATGCCCCGTGGCAGCTCTGGTACGGGCCGATCGAGGGCCTGGATTTCGAATCCGGCGTGAGCTACAAGCTGCGCGTGCGCGAGTACCAGGTGCCGAATCCGCCAGCCGACGCGTCGGCCATCCGCTGGCAGCTGTTGAGCGTGGAGGAGCGCAAGCGCGGGGGGTGACCTAGTCGATCGTTTAGAATGCCGGGCTGGTTCGGGAAGAATGGGACCTCCCGCAGTTCCGCTCCAGTCTATTTGCAGGCCTTTTATGATCGATCAAAAGAACCGGCTGTCGAAGATGGCCGACTTCCTGGTGTTTGCCTTCCCGGTGCTGATTTTGTGCGTGCCGCGTGGTGCAGGGGTGTTCCTTGCTGGCGTGGGGCTGTTGATGCTGGCTGGCTGGCGCCAGATGTTGCCGGCCTGGCGCGAGCACGCCGCCGTGCTGCGGCCGCTGGCCTTGGCCGTGCTGGGCTTCGTCGCGGTCTACCTCGTCTCGAAATTCGTTCACGGCACCCCTTGGGATGTGCTCGATAATCCATCCCGGGTCATCCTGTCCGTGCTGACGTGCTGGCTGATCGTTCGCGCGGCGCCCAATCCCGCCGTGCTCTGGCGCGGGATCACCCTCGCCCTGGTCCTGGCCTTGCTGATTGTGGCTTACCAGCGGTTCGCGCTGGCCGAACTCCGGCCATCGGCCTGGACGCAGGCGATCGCCTTCGCCAACATGGTCGCGGCGATCGGGCTGGTGGGCTTTGCCCGCCCCGGCGACAGCCGTCGCGCCCATGCCACGGCCTGGTTCAACGTGCTGTGTGCGATGGCGATCCTGATGCTCAACGGCACCCGGGGCGCCGCCGTGGCCATGCTGCTGACCGTGGTGCCGATGCTGCTGATCCGCTACCGCAGGTTCACGGTGCGCATGTTCGCCATCGCGATCGCTACCGTGGTGGTTCTGGCGGTCGGGGCGTATTCGATTCCGGGTAACCCGGTTTCGCAGCGTGTCGACGAGGCCGTTGCGGAAATCCACCAGTTCGAAAAGGGCAATATCGAAACCTCTGTCGGCGTGCGCCTGAAGATCTGGCACATCGGCATGCAGTACTTCAGCGAGCATCCGTGGAGCGGGGCGGGAGTGGGGCAGTTCGCCCGGATCCTGCATGCCGCGCCGTTCTGCCAGCAGACCAAATCACTCGCATGTGTGCTTGAACATGCACATAACGATCTTGTGGAGGCTGCGGCGACGACGGGCCTCCCCGGATTGCTGGCGATGCTGGGGCTGTTTCTGGTGCCGGCGGGGCTATTCTTCAGGGCCCTGCTGGCGTGCAGCGCCGCGAATAGTGATCGCGGTGTGAGCCTGGCGGGCGCCGGGCTCGGTGTTGTGATGGCCTCGCTGCTCTCCGGCCTGACCCAGGTAACGATGGCGCATCAGGCCAACGTGGTCTTCTATGCCGGCTTCATCGGCCTGCTGCTGGGACTATCCGGCCGCGAGGTCTATGCGGTGCGCGGCCTGAAGGCGGGCGCCGCCGCGGCAAGCATGCCGTCCCGCGGCGTGAATCGCGTCAATCTCGGCAGTATCTAGGAGGGGTTCCGGCTGCCGCGACGCAATGGAGCGGGCAGCGGCGCCGACCCCACCCGCGCCTTCTCCGGCAGCTTGTACATCGTGCCCGGCACCGACGTCAGCAGCGTATTGATCTGCACGACGTCTTCCTCGCTGAGCACCGCCGTCGATGCCTTCAAGCGCAGCCCGTTCATGATCGTGTCGTAGCGGGCCTTGGCCAGGTCGCGGCGGGTCGAGAACAGCTGCGCCTCGGCATTCAGCACATCGATATTGATGCGCACACCCACCTCGTAGCCCAGCTGGTTCGATTCCACCGCACTTTGCGCCGAGCGTTCGGCGGCCTCGAGCGCCTTGACCTGCGCCAGCCCGTTGGACACCCCCGAGTACGTCTGCCGTGCGGTCTGCGCGGCCGTGCGGCGCGCAAATTCGAGGTCGCTGGCGGCCTTGTCGGCCAGCGCCAGCGTCTCGCGCACGCGCGACTGGATCTGTCCGCCGGCGTAGATCGGAATGCTCAACTGCACGCCGACCACGCCCGAGTTGTAGCGGCTGCCGACATTGCTGAGCTGGGTGGCCGTGCCTTGCGCATTGGTATAGCCGTACGACGCGACGAGGTCGACGGACGGCAGGTGGCCGGCCCGGGCCTTGTTCGATTCCCGCTGTGCGGTCTCGAGGTTGTAGCCGGCCACGCCCACCTGGAGGTTGGTCTGCTCGGCCTGCGCGGCCCAGGCGTTCACGTCGGCGGGCATCGGGCCCGGAATGGCGGCCTCGGGGCGCAGCCCCATCAGTTCGTCAACCGGTTTGCCGGTGATCTGCTGCAATGACGCGCGCGCCACTTCGAGCGCGCTTCGAGCCGAAATCTCGGTGGCCGTGGCCAGGTCGTACCGGGCCTGGGCGTCGTTGGCATCGGTAATGGTGGCCGTGCCCACCTCGAAATTGCGCTTGGCCTGCTCGAGCTGCTCGCCGATGGCCTTCTTCTGGGCGCCGGCCAGGTACAGGTTGTCCTGTGCGGCCAGCACGTCGAAATAGGCCTGGGAGGCCCGCGTGATCAGGTCGAGCTGCGCCTGCTGGAACGTGACTTCACCGGCCAGCGTGGCCAGTTCGCCCTGCTTGTACGTCTCCCAGCGATCCCAGCGGAACAGCGGCTGCGTCAGTTGCAGCGCCCAGGTGTTGGCGTTGAAGTAGCGCGTGACGTCCACGGGCGAGCTGTAGTCGGCCATGGTGCGCTGCACGCCCGCCGTGCCAAGCACCTGCGGGAGCAGGCCGGCGCGTGCCTGGGGCAGGCGCTCGCGCGTGGCCAGCAGTTGTGAGCGGGCGCTCGCGAACTGGGCGTCATTGGCTTGCGCATCGCGGTAGACCTGGAGCAGGTCCGCCCCTGCAGCGGCCGGAACATGGAGCAGGGCCAGCAGGGACACGGCGAGCGCCAGGGGTTTCCTGGCTGCACCGGGCACGGCGAGAAGCGCGAAACTCATGACATCTCCAGCTCGGCCAGCGCGCGCGCGGCCATCGTTCTTGTTGGTCTACGGGTGATACTGCTGAGGCGAGCGACTTCGGGATTCAGCGTGACGGCGGGGCCCGGACATCGCCCGGGCCGCCTCCCTCAATACTGCGGAACGGACGGGTCCACCTGCGTGGACCACGCGTGGATGCCACCGGTCAGGTTGTAGACGTTGGCGTAGCCCTGGCGCTCCAGGAAGCTGGCCACCTGCATGCTGCGCGCACCGTGGTGGCAGATGCAGACGATCTGCGCTTCATCGTCGAGTTCGCCGAGGCGGGCCGGGATCTGGCCCATCGGGATGTGGGTGATGCCGGGCATCGCGGCGGTGCGGATCTCGAGATCCTCGCGCACATCGAGCAGCACCGGCTTGGCGCGGCCGGCGTCAGCCAGCCATTGCGCGAGTTCGGGGGCAGTAATGACCTGCATGGCGGCTCCCGGCGGCTCAGAACTGGAACCGCGACGGCTGGGCAGCGCCTTGCAGCGGCTTGACCAGCGTCTCGAACAGGTTCACCGACTGGTAGCCGGATTCCGAGGTGCGCGTGATGATGCGCGCTTCCATCACCGGCGCGTCACCGACGATGACCGCGATGCGGCCGCCCACCTTGACCTGCGACAGCAGCGCCTGCGGAATCTCGGGCACCGAGCCCGACACGCAGATCACATCGTACGGCGCGGCGGCAGCCCAGCCCTCCGCGCCATTGCCTTCGGCCACTTCGGCGTTGCTCACGCCGGCGGCGGCCAGGTTCTGGCGGGCCAGTTCGGCCAGCTCGGGCACGATTTCCACGGTCAGCACGTGGCGGGCGCGGTTGGCCAGCAGGGCGGCCATGTAGCCGGAGCCGGCGCCGATTTCCAGAACATTCTCATGCTTGCGCACGTTCAGGTCCTGCAGCAGGCGGGCTTCCACGCGCGGGGCCAGCATGTTCTGGCCGGCCGGCAGCGGGATCTCCATGTCGACGAAAGCCAGCGCGGCGTATGCCTGCGGCACGAACTGCTCGCGCTTGACCACGGCCAGCAGGTCCAGGATTTCCTGGTCCAGCACGTCCCACGGACGAATTTGCTGTTCGATCATGTTGAAGCGGGCTTTTTCGAGATCCATCTTGCCTTTTCCTTCCAATTCCAGTGCTTGCGGAGAGCCCGCCATTTTACCCCTGCGGACTGCCGCAGGATGTTTACAGATTATTGGCAACGACTTGCGCGGGGCCAGTTGTTGCGCGTTGGCACAGGGCCGGCGCTCAGCTGTCCTCGCCGCCAGCCCGGTCGGCCGCCTGGGCGGCCAGCATTTCATCCCGGATCTGTTCCCAGACCCAGGGGCCGGACTTCGCCGGCAGCGGCGTGTCCCGGGCCGGTCCCGTGGTCAGGCCGAACAGCAGCATCTGGATCAACTGGTCCACGAACGCCGCCGGATCGATCTCCTGCACCGCCACCTGGCTGAACGCGCGCTGCCACAGCATCAGGAAGACCAGCGGGGCGCAGATCAGCGTGGTGGCGGGGTTTGCCGGGGTCTCACGGAACTCCCCGCGCGCCGCGCCCCGGGCCAGCACACGGGCGAACAACTCGTCGCCGGGGCCCATCACTTCGTCCTGGTAAAACTGGGCGATGTCCGGAAAATTGCCCGATTCGGCCATGATCAGCTTGGTCAGCCCGGCGGCGCGCGTGGCGCCGATCAGGCCCCACCAGCCCAGCAGCAGTTCGCGCAATAGTTCGGGCGTGGACCCTTCGTAGGTCTCGACCAGATCGATTCCCCGGGCCAGCGCCGGCACCATGTTCTCGCGCACGACGGTCTTGAACAGCTCTTCCTTGTTCGCGAAGTACAGGTAAACAGTGCCTTTCGAGACACCTGCGGCGGCGGCAACGTCCTCGAGCCGGGTCGCGGCGTAGCCGCGCTCCACGAACAATTCCAGCGCGGCCGCCACCAGCTCCTGCGGGCGCGCGGCCTTGCGCCGGTGCCACCGGCGCGCGTCGGGATCTTTCTTGGGCGAGAGTTCGGTCACAGGGCAGGGATACGCGAGACGGCGGCGCACGTCCGCGTGGCGGCGCCGCATCGAAATTAAATAACTTGTGGGTCAGTAATGTAGAGGAGCGGTCTTGAGCGGTCAAGCCAGCACCATCCCGCATTGTGACGCATCCGGCGCAGGTTGCGCTTTGTTGCAGGTTGGACGGGACGGCTCAGGCAGAATGACGCCTTTCGCGTACCTTTCCCGATGTCTTGCATGACGACATCTGCGCCTGAACCTTGAGCATGGCCTGCCAGTCTGACTTTTCCTGCCGCGATGGTTGCGGCGCCTGCTGCATCGCGCCGTCCATCACGTCGCCCCTGCCGGGCATGCCGCACGGCAAGCCGGCGGGGCAGCCCTGCGCGCAGTTGCTGCCCGACATGCGCTGCGCGGTGTTCGGCCAGTCGGAGCGCCCGGCGTTCTGCGGCGGGCTGCGCCCTTCGGCCGAGATGTGTGGCAACTCCCGCGAGGCGGCGCTGCACTGGCTGACCCGGCTCGAGGCGCTGACCGCGCCATCCACCGTTGCCGCCTGACTGGCATCAGGCCGCAGCCCGTCTTTTGGAGGTTCTACGATGATCGCGATGACACGCCGGCGCTGGCTGGCGGCCGCAGGCATCGCCACGGCAACTGCCGCCACCGCCTGGCTGGCGGCCTGCAGCGGGTTCATGAACGAATACACGTTCTCGCAAAGCCAGCTTCAGTCGGCGCTTGAACGCAAGTTTCCGTTCAACAAGCGCTATATGGAGTTGTTCGATATCCAGCTCGCCAACCCGCAGTTGGCGCTGGACCCCACGCGCAACCGCGTGACCGTGCAGTTCGACGCCACCATCGACAACCGGCTGTTCTTCCGCCAGCCGCTGACCGGCCGTTTCGCGCTGGACAGCGCGTTGCGCTACGACCCGCCGTCACACTCGCTGGTGCTACAGGACCCCGAGGTGCGCCAGTTCGACGTGCAGGGCATGCCGGCACAGTTCTCGCGTCAGCTCAATGCGCTGGGCGGGATCCTGTCCGAGCAGCTGTTGCAGGGCTACCCGCTGTATACGTTCAAGCCGGAGCAGTTGCGGCTGGCTGGCGCGCCGGCGGAGCCCGGTACAATCACGGTCCTGCCGGACGGTATCAACGTCAAGATTAATCGTCCGTAAACACGGTTTCCCAATAATAATGCCGAGGGTTCGCGCATCCCCGCGCGGACCGAACCGCGCCTGACCTCTCCTGAATCCGCATGGATATCGCACTTGCCCTGAAAGCCGTGATCCTCGGCATCGTCGAAGGACTGACCGAGTTTCTCCCCATCTCCAGTACCGGCCACCTGATTCTTGCCGGCCAGTTGCTCGATTTCAACGACGAGAAGGGCAAGATCTTCGAAATCGTGATTCAGTTCGGTGCGATTCTGGCGGTGTGCTGGGAATTCCGGCGCAGGATTGGTGCGGTGGTCAGCGGCCTGGGTTCCGATCCGAAAGCCCAGCGGTTTGCGATCAACGTCATTGTGGCCAGCGTGCCGGCCATCGTGCTGGCGCTGATCTTCGGCAAGTGGATCAAGGCCCATTTGTTCAATCCGATGAGCGTGGCCATGGCGTTTATCGTCGGCGGCGTGGTGATTTTGCTCGCCGAATGGCGCGACGCACGCCGGGGTACGGTTTCGCATCCGCAGGGCAATGCGCTGCTGGAAGCGGCCAAGGCCGGGGCGCCGCGCATCGAATCGGTGGATGACCTGAACTGGCGCGACGCGCTGAAGGTCGGCCTGGCGCAGTGCTGCGCGCTGGTGCCCGGCACGTCCCGCTCCGGCGCTACGATTATCGGCGGCATGCTGTTTGGCCTGTCGCGCCAGGTGGCGACCGAGTTCTCGTTCTTCCTGGCCATTCCGGTGATTTTCGGCGCCACGGTCTACGAGCTGTACAAGGCACGCGCGCTGCTCTCCGCCGACGACCTGGGGATTTTCGGCATCGGCTTTGTCTTCGCGTTCCTGTCGGCGTTCCTGTGCGTGCGCTGGCTGTTGCGCTTCGTTGCCACGCACGATTTCAAGCCATTCGCGTGGTACCGGATTGTCTTCGGGATTATCGTGCTGGCCACGGCGTGGACCGGGGTGGTGTCCTGGCACGCTTGAGGTAAGCGGAGCAAACAAAAAAGGCGTGGTCTCTATCGGCCACGCCTTTTTTGTTTCTGCTGGTGCCCCAGCGATCAACGCTTGCGGAACACCACGTCCCAGACGCCGTGTCCGAGCCGGACGCCGCGCTTCTCGAATTTGGTCACGGGCCGGTAATCGGGCCGCTCGGCAAAACCGCCCTCGGCCTGCGAGGTATTTTCCAGGGCCGGTTCGCCCGACAGCACTTCCACCATCTGGTAGGCATACTCCTCCCAGTCTGTGGCGCAGTGGAGATAACCACCGGGCTTCAGGCGGCTGGCCAGCAGCTTGACCAGCGGCGGCTGCACCAGCCGGCGCTTGTTGTGCTTCTTCTTGTGCCAGGGGTCGGGGAAGAAGATATGCACGCCATCGAGACAATTCTCAGTCAGCATGTGTGCGATGACCTCGACCGCATCGTGTCGCATGATGCGAACATTCTCAATGCCGCGCTCACCGGCCAGCTTCAGCAGGGCGCCAACGCCGGGCTCGTGCACCTCGCACCCCAGGAAGTTGTCCTGCGGACGCAACTGGGCGATATGCGCGGTGGTCTCGCCCATGCCGAAGCCGATCTCGAGGATGGCCGGGCCCGAACGGCCGAAGGTGGCCGTCCAGTCGAGCGGCGTGGGCGCATAAGGCACGATGAAGCGCGGGCCAAGGTCGTCGATGGCGCGCTGCTGTCCGGTGGAGGTGCGCCCGGCGCGCCGCACGAACGAGCGGATGCGGCGCGGATGCGCAACGTCATCGCCGGGTTGGCGCGGGGCATCTGACGTGGCCTCGGCGTCGTCGGCCGGCTTCGGTTCGGTACTGGCGTCTTGGGGGAGCATGGCAACAAAAAGCCGCCGGGCGGAGTGCCGATCGGACTATCGACCGGGTGCCAGAGGCGGCTTGTTCAATCAGGGGTGGAGCGGGCGATGGGAATCGAACCCACGTCTTTAGCTTGGGAAGCTAAGGTAATGGCCATTATACGACGCCCGCTATGGCTACAGGGGCCGGATTGTAGCACGGTTGGGGGATTCGTCCTGCCCCCGGGTTGCTCCTGATGCGTTGGTGAACATGTCGTGCCTGCGCCATCGACAGGCCAGACTGGCTGTTCGCCGCGCGTGCCAACCGATGGAAAAATAAGGGCAAGCGCAAGGCCGAAATACCGAAGGAGAGCGAGGTAGAATGCGTCACTTTGGTGGTGGACGGTGATGAACAAGAATGGATAAACAAACGCAGAAGTTGTTCCTTTTGGCGGTTTTCCTGGCATTTGTGGCGCGGGCATCAGCATTTGTCAGTCCGACTTTCAATGTCGACGATTTGTGGTATTGGGCGAGAGATTTCGATTTCGTCACAAGTACGGTCGCATTTCGGGAAGGCCGTTTTTTCGGGCCCTGGCTGTATGAATTTCAATATGCGCTCGGCGTGAATGCGCCGCGCGCTTTCGCCTTTTCCGCAGCCATTTTGACGGCATGCCTTGCCGCGACTTCCATAATGGTCTGCCGCATTTGGAAGATTGAAGGCAATGCGATGGCCTCTGTCCTGGCCGTGGCAGTCCTGACCTTGCATCCGTATCAGACCGACTTATATACATGGAAGCTCGCCATGCTGAGTGGCGGCATTCCATTCGTGATGACGATGTGGGCGCTGATCATCGCGCCCAGAGGTGCCCTGCAATTTGCCGGCGCGCTTGTCTTGATCGTATTGGCATTCGGGATCCATCAGATTCCGCTGGAATATGCTGCCGCCGCCGTGGTGTTGGCTGTGCCGATCCATTTGGCCCGAGGCAATTTCGTCTTGCGGGAATGGCTGCGAATGGTGGCAGCCCTGACGGTCGGGACGATCTTGTATGTCATCGTGGCCAAGCTCACGATTTACTACACCACCCATTTCGAGAGTGTCGGTCGGGATAGTTTGATTGTGCTGTCCGATCCGATGCTAGTGGTGGATCGTGTCGAAGAACTGGTAGGGATGTTCCTCCTGAATGACCCGCTCACCGGATGGCTGACTCGCGTCATTCTGGGCGTGCTGCTGTTGACGGGTTGCGTTGGCGTGTTCTGTGCGCCGGGAACGTCGATTGGCCGCAAATTTCTCGTACTGTTTTGTCTGATCGCAAGCCTTGCTATCGCTTTCCTATGCGTAGTTGCGTTGACGGTCGTGCCCACTGCCTGGATGCCCGCGTTTCGTAATTTGATGTCGGCCAATCTGCTCTGGGCTGCGGTTATTGTCGTTGCGTATCTATTGAGTGCCGTCCGTATCAGGAAGGTGGTTGTCGGATTGGTTTGCCTCGTGCTTTTCGGATTTATGGGAACAAACGGGGAAATCCTGAGCGATCAACAACGCGCGAACAGCCGCGATGTTGTGCTGATGAGCCGCATCAGCAGCGATATAGAGAAGCTGCCTGATTTCGCCAGGATCAAGGCGCTGGCCTTTGTCGGGACGAATACCGCGCCGCTCAAGAATCTCAGGACCGGCTCCGATTTCTCTGTCGGCTGGTATAACTACGGCACCACGCTGTCGGTCTTCTCGGTATGGTGGCCGGGTTATCTGGTGGCGCTCTACAACGAAGTGAATGGCTCAGGCATGGCGTACGTCCAGAGTGAAGCCGCCCTGACCACCGCCTATCAATATTGCGCAGCCAACAAGATATGGCCTGGACAAGGCGCAATCAAATCGATGGGGGACTGGGTGATCGTATGTGTGGGCCCTTACAGGGAACCCGAACCCGGGCGCTTTGAGCCAGAGTCAGAATCAGAATAAGCGTGATGCACGATCAACCGCCGCGCTCGCGGAAAGGCATCTCAATCAGGCGGTAGCGCAATGCCGCCAGGGGCGACACTGACGGGGCTTACCATCCCGTCAGACCAGGCGCAGAATGTCATCCATTATCCGCATCCGGATTTCGCCGTGCACCTCGCCCCCGCCCAGCGCTTCAATGCCGAATTCCTGCCGCGCATCATCGCGCGCATTCACGCGTTGTCTCGCGGCACGCTTCAGACCGAGGTACGGCCCGCCGATCGCCCGCATCTGCCGGCCTGCCTGCGGGTCTCCGGGGCCGCGCGGGCCGGCGGCGGGCGCTATGCGCATCCGCTGGACATCACGCTGTCATGGGATGGCTACGAGGTGGAGCGGCTGTTCGAGATCGGCGGCGAAACGCGCTTTGCCGCCTACCTGGAGGCGCTGCCTGCCAAGCTCGATGCCTGGCAGGATGCCCGCCAGCTCGATCTGAACACCCGCACCCAGGCCGATCCGGCGGTCTTGATCGGCGGGCTCGATTTCGAGCATCTGGTTCGCTAGCCCGCGCGGGGGCTCAGATGACCAGCCGGCAGACGGCCGATTCGGCCTTGCCTGGCGCCAGCCACCGCAGCCCCTCTCCATGCCCGATCGCGTTGGGCAACCCCAGCCACGGCTCCACGCAGTAAAAGTCAGAATATTCTCGCTCGGACCACGTCGTGATCGCGTGCCATGGCGCGCGCCCCGGGACATTGAGGACGAAGTCGATCTCGCGCGCCGGCATTTGCAGCCGCAACGTGCCCGGCCCGCGCAGGATGTGGAAGGTGTCCTGCAGCCGGGCGTCATCCAGTCGATAGGTGCGCTCGCCCGGTTCGGCGCCGGTCAGGCCGCCGTCCGGGGTCTGTCGCACGCGGTCTGCGGGCGGCAGGGACAGGCGGGTTGCCGATCGCTGCGTGTGAGGCAGCGCGAAGTAGAAATGATGGCCGGCGTACCACGGCAGCGGCGCCGAGCCCGTGTTCCTGACTTCTAGCTCGACCTCCAGCCCTTCGGGCACGAGCCGGTAGGTGGCCGTGAAGACAAAGGCGAACGGATAGCCCGCCTGCGTCGCCTCGGACGATGTCAGCGTCATGCTCACCGCAGACTCGGAGAAATCCGATACCTCGAACGCCATGTCGCGGGCAAAGCCGTGCTGCGGAAGCTCGCGCACCACGCCGTCGGTATCGCGCCATTTCCCGGGTTCGCCATCGACAAAATGCCGGCCGATGAATGGGAACAGCAGCGGGTTGCCGCCGCGCACCTTGGCCACGCGGGACCAGTCGGCATCGTCTGGCCAGTAAAGGATGTCCTGGCCGCGATGGACCCATCGCACCAGCCGGCCGCCATGCGCCGGTGCCAGCAGCAGGTAGTTGTCACCCGTGCCAATGCGCACCAGATCCTGCCCTTGAAAACGTTCCATGCCGACCTGCGCCATGCGTCTGTCTCCCGCCGAAATTCGGAAAACCACGAGGGTATCGCATCTTGCCGCCTGCTCACGCAGCGCCGCTATTCGGCCATGTAGATCGTCTCGCGCACCAGCGGATACACCTGCGACTCCCAGTGCTTGCCGTTGAACACGCCGTAGTGGCCCACGCCGGTCTGGATGTGATGCATCCGCATGTAGGGCCGCACGTTCGTGCACAACTCCTGCGCCGCCATGGTCTGGCCGATGGCGCAGATGTCGTCGCGCTCGCCCTCCACGGTGAGTAGCGCGGTGCGGCGGATGGCCTGCGTGGCCACGCGCCGGCCGGCCACGTCGAGCAGGCCCTGTGCGAGCAGAAATCGCTGGAATACGAGGCTCACGGTCTCAAGGTAGAACTCGGCCGTGAGGTCCATCGTGGCGAAGTACTCGGCGTAGAAGGTCTGGATGGCATCGGCCTTGTCGTGCTCGCCGCGTGCGCGCAGGTCGTAGAGATCGCGCAGGGCCTGCTCGTGGCGCTCCCGGTTCATGCTCATGAATGCGATCAACTGCACGAAGCCCGGATACACGCGGCGCGTGGCGCCCGGAAAGCGCCACGGCACGTAGCCGATCAGCGTCGATTCGAACCATTCGATGGGCCGGCTCATGGCCAACTCGTTGACCTTGGTCGGATTCACGCGCGCGTCGATCGGGCCGGCCATCAGCGTCAGGCTCGGCGGCTGCGCCGGGTCGCCGTCCTCGGCCATCAACGCCACCGCAGCCAGCGCTGCCACGGTGGGCTGGCACACGGCCATCAGGTGGGTATGGCCGCCCAGCGCGTGCAGGAAGGTGATCAGGTGCTGCACGTATTCATCGAAGCCAAACCGTCCGTACAGCACCGGGACGTCGCGCGGGTTGTGCCAGTCCGTAATGTAGACGTCATGGTCGCGGAGCATGGTTTCCACCGTGCCGCGCAGCAGCGTGGCGAAGTGGCCGGACATCGGCGCCACCAGCAGCACGCGCGGCTGCGCGGGCGCGCCTTCGCGGCGGAAACGCAGCAGGGTGCAAAACGGCGTGCGCGTGACGATTTCCTCGACCACCGGTACCTCGCCGCCATTCACGCGCACGCTATGGATGGCGAATGGCGGCCGGTAGTGCGTCAGGCGGGCCAGCGCCAGCACCTCGCAGGCGGCGCGGACGGATCTCAATGGTTCGCATTCGTCGGCGCCCGGATAGCCGGCGATCAACGTGGCAGCGATATCGGCCAGGGAGCAGGCCGGCTGCATCATGTCCGCGTAGGTCTGGTAGGCCTGATAGAGCATTGCTCGTTTTCCTCCGCGGCATGGCGCCTCGCCTGATGTAAGCGTAGTGCGCCGCAATATATATGCCACCGATAATTGAACTTGGCACGCCGCTTGCGCGTGGCGAGTGGCATGACAAGCAGGAAGGAGGGAGTGCGGCAAGGGGCGCTTCCGCAGGCCATGCGCCACATCCGGTGGCGAGATACGGCCTCGGACTGGTGCCGCGCCGCGCACCGCACGGGTGCTTGGCGATGCGGCATCCGCCACCGATACTGCAAACGATGCATCGCGCACTGGCCCGGGGGGCCGAGGAGGCATGATGGCGAAGACGACGCTGACCATCAGCAGCAAGACCTATTCGTCCTGGTCGCTGCGCGGCTGGCTGCTGGCCCGGTTCGCGGGCCTGGAGTTCGAGGAAGTGCTGGTGTCGCCCGAAGATCCGGCGGCGCGTGCCGAAATCCTGCTGCTGTCGCCGTCGATCCTCGTACCCTGCCTGCGCCATCAGGGCGTGACGGTCTGGGACACGCTGGCGATCGCCGAATACCTCAATGAGATTCGTCCCAAGGCGGGACTATTGCCCGACGATCTCGTCGCGCGCGCCCACTGCCGCGCCATCTGCGGCGAGATGCATTCCGGTTTCGCGGCGATGCGCGCCGCCTTGCCGATGAACCTCAAGGGGCATTTCCCCGGGCTCAAGGTCTGGTCGCGCGCCCAGGCCGACATCGACCGGATCGTCGCGATCTGGACCGAGTGCCTGACCCGCTACGGCGGCCCATTCCTGTTCGGCGAGCGCCGCACGATGGCGGACGCGATGTACGCGCCCGTGGTCACGCGCTTCGTCACCTACGGCGTGATGCTCGATCCTGAGCCGGTGGCCTACTGCAAGGCCATCCTCGCCATGCCCGAGATGCAGGAGTGGATCAGCGCCGCGCGCGAGGAGCCCGACGAGATCAGCGAACTCGACGTCGAATTCTGAGCCCCGCTGACCCTTCCGCTCAGACCTGGGCGGCCGCCGTCCTCGCCAGATAGATGGCCGCGTAGGCAAAGTACCAATCCAGGCAGTCCGGATTGGCCATCGCGTCGCGGTTGGCAATCTGCTCCGGCGGATGGCCGAGCAGCAGCTTCTTGATCGGCACCTCCATCTTCTTGCCGGACAGCGTGCGCGGCACGCCGGGCACCTGCACGATGTCATTCGGCACATGACGCGATGACAGCCCGGCGCGAATCCGCGCCCGCAGGGTATCGCGCAGCGCCTCATCGAGCACACTCCCCTCGCGCAGCACCACGAAGAGCGGCATGTACGACTCGCGGCCAAGGTATTCGAGGTCGACCACCATGCTGTCGAGTACCTCAGGCAGTTCCTCCACCACGCGATACAGCTCGCTGGTGCCCATGCGGATGCCATGCCGGTTGATCGTGGCGTCTGAGCGGCCGTAGATGATGGCGCCCCCGCGCGGCGTGATGCGGATCCAGTCGCCGTGGCGCCAGGCGTTCGGATAGGTGTCGAAGTAGCTGTCGCGGTAGCGCTTGCCGTCGGCATCGCCCCAGAGGTAGAGCGGCATCGACGGCATCGGCTCGGTACAGACCAGCTCGCCCACCGCGTCGATCACCGCCCGGCCTTCTTCGTCGAAGGCTTCCACCTTGGCGCCCAGGCAGCGGCACTGCATCTCGCCCGCGTACACCGGTAGCAGCGGACAGCCCGCCACGAACGAGCCGGCGAAGTCGGTGCCGCCGGACATCGGCGCGAGCCAGATGTCGGCGCGCACGTGGCGATAAATCCACTCATAGGCCTCTTCGGGCAGCGGCGAGCCGGTGGAGCCCAGCCCGCGCAGCCGGGACACATCGGCAAAGGCGGCCGGCTCCAGCCCGGCTTTCATGCAGTTGGTGAAAAACGCGGCGCCGGCGCCGAACATCGTCACGCGCGCTTCATCGACAAAGCGCCACAGCACGCCGGCGTCCGGCCAGGCGGGGTTGCCGTCGTAGAGCGCCACGGTGGTGCCGAGCAGCAGGCCGCCCACCTGCGCGTTCCACATGATCCAGCCGCTGCTGCTGTACCAGTGGAAGACGTCGTCCGGGCCGAGGTTGTTGTGGAACGCCAGGAGCTTGAGTTGCTCGATGACGATGCCGCCGTGGCCATGGACGATCGGCTTGGGCATGCCGGTGGTGCCGGACGAGTAGACGATCCACAGCGGATGGTCGAACGGCACCGGCTCGATCCGCAGCGGCACCGCGTGCGCCAGCACGTCCGCCCAGTCGTGGCGGCGGACCGGGCCGGCGGTGTCGATCTCACTGCCGATGGCCGGAATCAGCACGAGGTCGGTCAGCGAGGGCAGGGCGGCGACCAGGTCGGCGATCACCGGCGCGCGGTCGTAGGTCTTGCCGCCGTAGCGGTAGCCGTCGACGGCAATCAGCACCTTGGGCGCGATCTGGCGGAAGCGGTCGATCACGGCCACCTGGCCCATGTCCGGCGCGCAGCCGGACCAGACCGCGCCCAGGCTGGCCGTGGCCAGGAAGGCGACGATCGTCGCCGGCACGTTGGGCAGGTAGCCGGCCACGCGGTCGCCCGGCGTCACGCCCATCGCGCGCAGGGCATGGGCGAGGGAGGCCACCTGGGCTTCCAGGGCATCCCAGCTCACATCGGCCAGCGGCTGGGCTTCGCCGGCATGGCGGATGGCCGGGCGCTGGCGCGCCTCACCGGTGCCGGCGTGGCGGAAGACCTGCTGGACGTAATTGAGCGTGGCGCCTTCGAACCAGCGCGCACCGGGCATGGTGCGGCGGTCCAGCACGCGCTCGGCGGGGGTATCGAAATGGACGTCGAAGTAGACGCGGATGGCGTCCCAGAACGCCTCGATGTCGGTGACCGACCAGCGCCAGAGGCTGTCGTAGTCATCGAAGGCGAGGCCGCGCTCGCGGCGCAGCCATGTGATGAAAGCGGCCAGCTGGCTGCTCTCGGCAAAGTTGGCGGACGGCGTCCACATCAGCTTTCCGGATGCCACGGTCATGCCTGTCTCCTCCTCGACCCGTCTGCGCGGGGGTTTGGGGTGCGCCGCGGGTTTGTCGCTGGTGCGTCGACAGAAGCCGGCGCGGCGCGATGCGAGGTCACATGATAACCGTCTCCGAGATCACCTGGCGGCGCCCCCCGATTCGAACAGCGTGCCCCACATTTCGTCCACGCGCGCCTTGACGGCGGGATCCATCGAGATGGTCCGGCCCCATTCGCGTGTGGTTTCGCCGGGCCACTTGTCGGTGGCGTCGATGCCCATCTTCGAGCCCAGGCCGGAGACCGGCGAGGCGAAGTCGAGATAGTCGATGGGCGTGTTGTCGACCAACACCGTGTCGCGGCTCGGATCGACCCGGGTGGTGATGGCCCAGATGACCTCCTTCCAGTCGCGCACGTCCACATCGTCATCGACCACGACGATGAACTTCGTATACATGAACTGGCGCAGGAAGCTCCAGACCCCAAACATCACCCGTTTGGCGTGGCCGGCGTACTGCTTCTTCATGCGCACCACCGCCATGCGGTAGCTGCACCCCTCGGGCGGCAGGTAGAAATCGGTGATTTCCGGGAACTGCTTCTGGAGCAGCGGCACGAAGACCTCGTTCAGCGCCACGCCCAGCACGGCGGGCTCATCGGGCGGCTTGCCGGTGTAGGTGGAGTGGTAGATCGGGTCGCGCCGCATGGTGATGCGGTCGATCGTGAAGACCGGGAACCAGTCCTGCTCGTTGTAGTAGCCGGTGTGGTCGCCGTAGGGCCCCTCCAGCGCATGCTGGTAGCCGGACGGGTGGGCCGGATCGGGCTGGATGTGGCCTTCGAGGATGATCTCTGCCGAGGCCGGCACGGACAATTCGGACAAGGTCGGCGTCAGGCAGCCGGCCAGCGCGGTGCGGCTGCCGCGCAGCAGGCCGGCGAACTGGTATTCGGAGAGCGTGTCGGGCACCGGCGTCACGGCGCCGAGGATGGTGGCCGGGTCGGCGCCCAGCGCCACGGCGATCGGGAAGGGCTTGCCGGGGTTGGCCAGCGCGTGCTCGCGGAAGTCCAGCGCGCCGCCGCGATGCGCCAGCCAGCGCATGATCACCTGATTGCGGCTGATGACCTGCTGGCGGTAGATGCCCAGGTTTTGGCGCTTCTTGTGCGGGCCCTTGGTGACCACCAGGCCCCAGGTGATCAGCGGGGCGGCGTCGCCGGGCCAGCAGGTCTGGATCGGCAGGCGGCCCAGGTCCACGTCGTTGCCTTCCCACACGATCTCCTGGCAGGACGGGCTGCTCACGCGCTTCGGCGCCATGTCCCACACGGACTTGGCCAGCGTGAACAGCTTGCCGGCCTCGCGCAGGCCGCGCGGCGGCTCGGGCTCCTTGAGCGCCGAGAGCACGCGGCCGATGTCGCGCAAGTCCTCGAGTGAGTTCGCGCCCATGCCCATCGCCACCCTGCGTGTCGTGCCGAACAGATTGGCGAGCACCGGCACCTTATAGATAGCGTCATGGCCCGCGCCTGCATCGTTCCGAGATTGCACGCTCGGTTTCTCGAAGAGCACGGCGGGACCTTCCGCGCGCAGCAGGCGGTCGCAAATCTCCGTCATTTCGAGATTGGGCGAGACCGGCGTGGCGATCCGTTTCAGCTCGCCAAGCTGCTCCAGTTGGCCGATGAAATCGCGCAAGTCTTTGTATTGCATAGTGAAATCTGTGAAGGTTGCCGCGCTGCGCCAATCCATGGCGTGCCTTGGCGAGGTGTGTGACGATACACATCAGCGTCCGGCGGTGCAAAAAAATCGTGTCGGAAGCGTACGAGAAATGTAAATTTTTTGCGGTGTAGACCGGTCCTCAAAGGAAGGGTAACCCTAGGCCAGTCCTACGATCCCGAGCCGCCGGGTGATGTAGCCGCCGCTTAAATAACGCCGTTACATATTTCTAAAAGTAGTGACTTGTACATTCGTTATGCTTGACGGGTTATAAAAGGGTTCCTACAATCCGGTCTGCTCTGTGGGGTGTTGCGCCGCAACATGGCTTGAGGCTTCTGTCAAGAGGCGCTCTTTAAAAAAGCCAGCGTGACCACACCTCCTTTGATCTTGATCGCGATACGTGTAGCAAGCGTGCGCGGCGGGGTCCTCCGGCGGGATGCCGGAGCGTGAGAGTCTTTTAGTGGCAGGGTGCGTTTCCCCAAGAGCGTACCCTGTTTCTCGTTGGGCGCATGGGGAGCGCCCGCCAACAGGTGCTGGACACCCCTGCTAGGTGGCGCAGCATCCTTACTTGAGTACGTTGAGATCGGGCACGCGTGGCAATTGGCACGCGCGCAGCGGGCAGCGGATGGAGGTAAGTATGAGCGGTTGGAAAACCCTTCATCTTCCCGGTGTCGGGCGGGCGTTGCAGGTCCGCTTTAGACAACCGGTTCCCGGTGTGAACCGCGCGCTGCAAATGCGCCTGGCCCACCCGGTGGCAGGTCGCGCCTTGCTGCGCGGCAGCCGTACCACCTTGAAGTACACCCTGAACAGCCTGGGCGTGCTTTCTGTGGCCGCAGCAGTCACCTTGACGGTCAGCCAGCAATGGCGGACGTCGCTCGCTGGGGCGCTGGCGGGCAAGGAAGCACCCACGGTACTGCTCGGCGCTGCCCTGCCGGCTACCACGGCCCATGCCAGCACTGGCGTGCCGCCGGTCTCGGCCGACGTGGCCGCCGCGCGTCTGGCGCATGCCACCAACGGCTTGCCGACGGTGTCTGGCGTGGACGAGTGGAGTGTGTCGGCCGCGGGCAAGGTCCCGTCGGTGGCGCACCTGGCCGCGCAGATCCCGGTGCAGCGCGTGGCGCTGGACGCCCGCAACACGACGGCGCTCGGCTCCGCACGTGAGCAGGCGGCCGTGGCGGACTACATCGCCCGCAAGTACCGCGTGGCGGCGCAGGCCACCGGGCAACTGGTGAAGGCCGCGTACATGACGGGCCGCGAGGTCGGCATCGACCCGCTGCTGATCCTCGGCGTGATCGCCATCGAGTCCAGCTTCAACCCGTACGCCGAAAGCGGCGTGGGTGCGCAGGGCCTGATGCAGGTCATGACCAAGGTCCACCAGGACAAGTACGAAGCCGTGGGCGGCGTGTCCGCCGCACTGAACCCGTACGCCAACATCAAGATCGGCGCGCTGGTGCTGAAGGATTGCATCGCCCGTGCCGGTTCGCTGGAAGGCGGCCTGAAGTACTACGTGGGTGCGGCCACGACCAACACCGATGGCGGCTACGGCGCCAAGGTGCTGGCCGAGCGCGCCCGCCTGCGCCAGTTGCTGGGCCTGCCCGCCAACGACGCGGGGAAGCCCGCCGACGCCAAGCCGACGACCGCCGAGAAGCTGGAAGCGGCCACGGCCACGGCCCAGGCGGCCTGATCGTCAGGCTGCGGAAGAAAAAGAGCACCCCTCGGGGTGCTCTTTTCGTTTGCGCTGTATCTATATAGATGGCGATGGCCGGCCCGGATCCTCAGCGCAGGAAATGGTGGAGCCGCTGCATCGCTTCCTCGATGTTCTCCATGGCCGTTGCGTACGAAATGCGGATGTAGTCGCGCGCCGTATGCGGGCCGAAGTCCGTGCCGGGCACCATCACCACACCGGCGTCATGCAGAATGGCCTGCGTCAGCTTGTCGGCATCGCCCGCATGGGGGTGGTTCACGTGGCGGCAGTCGGCATAGACATAGAAGGCACCGTCCGGCTTCACCGGCACGCGCAGCCCCAGCGCCTCCAGCGCCGGCACGATGGCGTCGCGGCGGCGGCGGAATTCGGCCTTGCGCTCGTCGTAGATCGCCAGCGCCTCGGGCGTGAAGCAGGCCAGCGCCGCGTGCTGCGCCACCGCCGACGCGCAGATGAACAGGTTCTGCGCGACCTTCTCGAAGGCCGGCACCAGCGCGTCCGGCACCACCAGCCAGCCCAGGCGCCATCCCGTCATATTGAAATACTTCGAGAAGCTGTTCACGGTGATCACGTTGTCGTCCAGCGACAGCGCGGACACCGGCGGGGCATCGTACGACAGGCCCTGGTAGATCTCGTCGAGGATGGCGAAGCCGTTGCGGCGGCGGACTTCGGCGAGGATGCCGCGCAGCTCGTCCGGCAGGATCGACGTGCCGGTGGGATTGCTCGGCGACGCCAGCAGCACCCCGCGCGTGTCCGGCCCCCAGTTGGCGGCCACCTGGGCGGCGGTGAGCTGGAAGCGCTCGGCCGGCCCGCTCGGCACCATGCGCGCCCGGCCGTCGAAGGCGGCCACGAAATGGCGATTGCAGGGGTAGCTCGGATCGGGCATCAGCACTTCGGCGCCAATCTCTACCAGTACCGCGCAGGCCAGCAGCAGCGCGCCGGAAGCGCCGGCGGTCACGATCACGCGGCGCTCGGGAATATCGATCCCATAGGCGGTCTTGTAGTAGCCAGCGATGGCCTCGCGCAGCGCGTGGATGCCCAGCGCCCCGGTGTACTGCGTCACGCCCCGGCGCATGGCCGCCTCCGCGGCATGCACGACCGGCGCGGCGGCGGTGAAGTCCGGCTCGCCAATCCCCATGTGGATGATGTGGCGCCCGGCCCGTTCGAGTTCGGCGGCCTGCTTGGCCAGTTCCATGACGTGGAAGGCGTCGATATTGGCGAGGCGGGAGGCAGTGGCAAGGCGCTGGAGGTCCATGGCGGTCAGGATGGGCAGAGGGCTGGGGTGGCTTGAGGGTAAGGGTAGGCAGCGCGGCGCGGATCCCAAAGGATCACGCGATGCGCGGAAATATGGCGCCGAAACAAAAACACCCGCCGGGGCGGGTGCTCTGGGCTGGTGTCAGCCAGCAGTGACGGGAGGCTTAGCGGCGCGCAGCGACTTCCGGCGCGCGAACCTGGGCGGCGAGCTTGTCCAGCACGCCATTGACGTACTTGTAGCCTTCCACGCCGCCGAAGGTCTTGGTCAGTTCCACGGCCTCGTTGATGACGACCTTGTAGGGAATGTCCAGACAATGCACGAGCTCGAAGCTGCCAACCAGCAGCGCGGCGCGCTCCACGGGCGACAGTTCGGCCACGGGGCGATCCAGGAACGGTTCGAACGCGGCGGTCAGGCGCGCTTCCTCGCGCACGGCGCCGTTGAGCAGGGCGTCGAAGTGCTCGCTGTCGGCCTTGTTGAAGCCTTGCGCGTCATGCAGGTGGGCTTGAATCGCACCAATATCGTTACGATTCAGCAGCCATTGATAGAGGCCCTGCAGTGCCAGCTCGCGCGACCGGCGGCGCGCGCTCTTCGGCGGGGCCTTGGGCTCGGTGCGGGCCGGCTTGGCGCCGCCCGGCTTGCCGGCGTCGCCGGTGTCGGTGGCGTCACTCATCATGCTTCCTCGTCTTCATCTTCGTCGTTCTGGCCGCTGCGCAGGGAGTCCAGCGCGACTACCAGGTTCGCCATTTCCACGGCGGCGCGGGCGCAGTCGCGGCCCTTCTCGCGCGTGCGGGCGTGTGCCTGCGCGTCGGTATCCACGGTCAGGATGCCGTTGGCGATGGGCACGTTGAAGTCCAGGCCCACGCGCGTGATGCCGGCGCCGGACTCGTTCGAGACCAGCTCGAAGTGGTAGGTCTCGCCGCGCACCACGGCGCCGAGTGCGATCAGCGCGTCGAACTGGCCGCTTTCGGCCATCTTCTGCAGCGCCAGCGAAATTTCCAGCGCGCCGGGCACCGTCACGACCAGCGTGTCTTCGCCTTCGACGCCGAGTTTTTCGAGTTCGGCCACGCAGGCCTCGCGCAGCTCGTCGCAGACGGGCTCGTTGAAGCGACCCTGCACGATGCCGATGCGCAGGCCTTCACCTTCGAGGTTGCTGGGGTAGAAGCCGTGATCCATTGTCAGTTCTCCAATTGTTCGGGGAAGGGTGGCTGGCCGCGCCGGAAGGGCGCTGGCCGCCATCGATATTCGTGAAAATTCGTTCGTCTTAGTCGCAGTTGGCTTCGCCGTGCATCGGCTGGCAGCCGGTCACTTCGAGATCGTAGCCGGTCATGCTCGGCATCTTCTGGGGCGAGCCCAGCACGCGCATCTTGCCCACGCCGAGGTCGCGCAGGATCTGGGCGCCCATGCCGTAGGTGCGCAGGTCCGGCTTGCGGCGCGGACGGTCTTGCGGGGCGTCCAGCGCGGCGAACTGCGAAAACAGCTGCTCGGGCGAATCGCCCACGTTCAGCAGCACCATCACGCCTTGCTCGGCGCCATGCAGCACCTCGAGCGCGGCCGGCAGGCTCCAAGAGTGCGTGGTGCGGGCCGATTCCAGCAGGTCGAGTACCGACAGGGGCTCGTGCACGCGCACCAGCGTCTCGGTGTCCGGGCGCGGCTGGCCCTTGACCAGCGCCAGGTGGGCGCGGCCGGTGGGCTTGTCGCGGTAGATCACGCCCTGAAAGGTGCCCCACGGCGTCTGCATGGTGCGCTCGCCCGCGCGCTCGATGATGCTTTCGGTGCGGCTGCGGTAGTGGATCAGGTCGGCGATGGTGCCGATCTTGAGATCGTGCTCGCGCGCGAACTCGACCAGATCCGGCAGGCGCGCCATGGTGCCGTCGTCCTTCATGATCTCGCAGATCACGGCCGCCGGCGTCAGGCCGGCCAGGGCGCCGAGGTCGCAACCGGCTTCGGTATGGCCGGCGCGGATCAGCACGCCGCCGGGCTGCGCCGTCAGCGGGAAGATGTGGCCGGGCTGCACGAGGTCGCTGGCCTTGGCGTCGCGGGCCACGGCGGCCTGCACGGTGCGCGAGCGGTCGGCGGCGGAGATGCCGGTGGTCACGCCTTCGGCGGCCTCGATCGACACCGTGAAGTTCGTGCCGTGCACCGTGCCGTTGCGCGACACCATCGGATACAGCTCCAACTGGCGGCAGCGTTCGGCGGTCAGCGTCAGACAGATCAGGCCGCGCCCGTACTTCGCCATGAAGTTGATGGCTTCCGGCGTGACGAAGTCGGCCGCCAGGACCAGGTCGCCTTCATTTTCGCGGTCTTCCTCGTCAACGAGGATGACCATGCGGCCGGCGCGAATGTCGGCAATGATGTCTTCGGTACGGGCGATAGTCATGGCTGGGGCAACGTCAGGGAATACAGCGGGTGGCAGTAGGCGGGCAGGGCCGGAGGCAGGTGCAACAAAGCCGGCGAAATCAAGCCCGCTATTGTACGCCAAGCGGGCGGGTTCGGTCCCGCACTAGGCTGGCTCTAATATGGCTCATCAGGCACTTATGGGCTGCGGTGTGACGGACGACAGTTACGGACGCGGCTGCCCGCTTATCATGTCACTCACTGGATACGTATCGGGAGCCTGCCGCATGACCTTGCCGCTGATGGGAATTCGTGTCGTTGAGTTCGAGGGGATTGGCCCCGGTCCGCTGGCGGGCCGGATGCTGGCCGACATGGGGGCGGAGGTCATCGTCATCGCGCGCCAGCAGAAAGTGGCCGTGGCGGCGCAACTTGGTGGCGATAAGGAGAGTCCGCTGCGGCGGGGCAAGACCATCGTGCCGCTCGACCTGAAGAACCCGGCGGGGCTGGCGGAAGCGCTCGCGCTGGTGGCCGGCGCCGATGCCTTGATCGAGGGCAACCGCCCCGGCGTGATGGAGCGGCTGGGACTTGGCCCCGCCGACTGCGCCGCGCGCAACCCGCGTCTGGTCTATGGCCGCATGACCGGTTGGGGGCAGGCCGGGCCGCTGGCCCAATCGGCCGGACATGATCTCAACTACGTGGCGCTCACGGGCATGCTGTCGCTGTCCGCGCGGCCCGGCGAGACGCCCGCCATCCCGCCGACCGTGGTGGGCGACGCCGGCGGGGCGCTGGGCCTCGCCTTCGGCATCGCCTGCGCGCTGGTCGATGCGCGCGCCAGCGGCCGGGGGCGCGTGGTGGACGGCGCCATCGTCGACATGGTGGCCATGCTGGGCGGTATCGCGCTATGGGTGCGCAACAACGGCCAGATCGACGGCCCCACGCCAAGCCCCTTCCATCAATCGCCGTTTTACGATGTTTATGCCTGCGCGGACGGTGGGCATATCACCATCGGCGCGCTGGAACCGCAGTTCTACGCGCTGCTGCTCGCCAAACTCGGCATGACCGATGTGGATCCCGCTGCGCAGTACGACCACACGACGTGGCCGACGCTGAAATCGCGATTCGCCGACTTGTTCCGCAGCCAGCCGCGTGCCCACTGGGATGCGCTGCTCGGCGGCACCGATGTCTGCTACGCGCCCGTGCTGAGCGTGGCGGAGGCCGCGAGGCATCCGCACAACGTCGCGCGCGGCATTTTCATCGAGCGCCCGGACGGCACGCTCGACGTGGCCGGAGCGCCGAGGTTCTCGGACGCGTCGCCGTCAGAGCAGTGAGACGGACTCGCCCTGCGAGGCCGACAGCATCCGCTCCACGTACCGCGCGATCAAGTCGATCTCGAGGTTGACGCGCGCGCCAGCCTTGAGTTCGTTCAGCGTGGTCACTTCCACAGTGTGCGGGATCAGGTTGATCGAGAACTCGCAGCCTTCGGCCACGTCGCTGACGCTGTTCACGGTCAGCGAGACGCCGTTCACCACGACCGAACCCTTGTAGGCCAGATAGCGGCCCAACTCGCGCGGGGCGCGGATGCGCAGCTCGTGCGATTCGCCCACCGGGGCAAAGCGCACGACATCGCCGAGCCCATCGACGTGACCGGACACGAGATGACCGCCCAGCCGGTCGGCCAGCCGCAGTGCCTTCTCGAGATTGACGCGGCCCGGCTTGTCGAGGCCCACGGTCTTGTCGAGTGATTCTCGGGAAACGTCTACGTCGAACTGGCCGTCCTGCAGGGCCACGACGGTCATGCAGGCGCCCTGGATGGCGATGCTGTCGCCGATGATCACATCGGTCAGGTCCAGTTCGCCAGCGGCGATGCGCAGGCGTACGCCGGCGTCGGCGTTGCCCAGCGGGGAGACGGTGTCGATGCGGCCAACGGCCGCCACAATGCCAGTAAACATGCTTGCCTCGGAATGCGTAGGGTCTGTCTGTTCAGGGGGATGTCAGTGCTTGCTGTCGCCACGGCGGGCAATCAGCCGGAGGTCGTCGCCGATCTGGCGCACCTCGTGCCAATGGAAGTCGACGGCGTCCTCGAGCCGGGCCAGCGGTGGCAGGTTGAACATGCCCTGCGCATCGCCCAGCAGCCGGGGCGCAAGGTAGATCAGCAGCTCGTCGGCGCAGCCCTCGCGGATCAGGGATCCGTTGAGCTTGAAGCCGGCTTCCACATGCAATTCGTTGATGCCGCGCTTGCCCAGTTCCTGCAACATGCGGCGAAGTTCGACCTTGCCGTGCGGATTGGGCAGCACCACCACCTCGGCGCCGCGCGCCTCCAGCGCACGCTGCCGCGCGGCGTCTTCCACGGCGCAGAAGACCAGCACGGGCTTGGCGAAATCCCCGGTGTCGCGGTTCAGGATCTGCGCGTCGAGCGATACCTCGAGGCGGGAGTCCACCAGCACGCGCTGCGGCTGGCGCGGCGTGGGAATGGCGCGCACGGTCAGCGCGGGATTGTCGTCCCGCACGGTGCCGATGCCGGTGAGGATGGCACAGGCCCGGGCGCGCCAGGCATGGCCATCGTCGCGCGCGGGTTTGCCGGTGATCCACTGGCTGGTGCCGTCATGCAGCGCGGTGCCGCCATCGAGGGAAGCGGCCACTTTCACGCGCACCCACGGCAGGCCGCGCGTCATGCGCGAGACGAAGCCGATGTTGAGATCGCGCGCTTCCTTCTCCAGCAGGCCGCAGCGTACGTCGATGCCGGCATCGCGCAGCCGTTGCAGGCCGCGCCCGGACACCGCCGGGTTGGGGTCTTCCATGGCGGCCACCACGCGGGCGATGCCCGCACGCACCAGCGCCTCTGCGCACGGCGGCGTGCGGCCGAAGTGGCTGCACGGCTCCAGCGTGACATAGGCGGTGGAGCCGGCGGGATCGTGGCCGCGCGAGAGGGCGTCCTTCATCGCCTGGATCTCGGCATGGTCCTGACCGGCCGGCTGGGTATAGCCCTGCCCGATGATCTCGCCATGCTTCATCAGCACGCAGCCAACGCGCGGGTTGGGCGTGGTGGTGAACATGCCCCGCGCGGCGAGCGCGAGGGCCAGTTCCATGGCGGTATGGTCGGAGTCGGAAAACATGGCGAGGCAGGCTGTGCCGTTAGGTGAGAAAGCAGGGCGATCAGTCGCAGTCGGCATCGGGGCCGGCGCCGCAGATCCGGATGCGCCCCTGGGCGCCGAGCCTGACCTGCCGCTGCGCACCGCGGCATCGCACATGGAACGTGGCCGCGTAGAAACCGCCGCGTTCCGATCGAGAGTATCCCACAGGTGTCAAGCGGAGCGCAGGCGGTCCCTTGGCGCCATCGGTGCCGCGCAGGGTCACGCGCAGGCAGGCGGCGTCCAGCGCCGTCACGGCAATGGGCGGCCCGGTGGTCGCCTGGGACGCCACCGGCGCGAGCTGCCATCCGCCATCGAGCGTGGTGGCGCCCGGCAAGGGCCCGAGCCGGATTTCGACGCGCCGGTTGGCCGCCGTGGTGCGTGCCATGGCCAGCGATGCCGCCAGCCGGTCTGCGGCGTAGGTCACGGTGTGCTCGGCCAGCATGTGGCGCAGGGCGGGCAGGGCGATGGCCGCGAGGATGGCGGCAACGGCCAGCGACACCAGGAGTTCGGTCAGCGTCATGCCGCTGCACCGGCGGACGTGCGCGATTGCGGTCTGTTGCATTTCAGCACCCTTCGGGCAGTCGAGCGGGCGGATTCGCCGCGGTGAGCAGGGAAAGCCACTCGCCCGTGCTCCGCAGCACGAGGGTGCCGCAGCGCGTATCGACAAAAGTGGGTGTGGCGCGGACTTCTACGCAGCGGGACAGGTCAAGTCCGGCGCAACTGGTGGCCGTCAGCCAGTGCCGGACCGGGGCGGGCGGCGCGGGCACGGGGCGGGGCCAATGGCCGGCCGGGGCGGTTGCGTCTAGGGCGCTCGCAAACGTCGACGCGCTGAGGGCATGCCGCTCGAGCGCCAGCATCGCGGTGACCGCTTCGGCACGTGCCTGCATGCGCCACGCCCGGTGGAAATGCTGCCGCCATGCCGGTAGCGCCATGGCGGCGAGGATCACGACGATCATCAGGGTGATCATCAACTCGACGAGGCTGAAGCCGCTGCTTTGGGTGCGCGGCAGGCAGGGTCGGTGCGTCATGGCGATGCTCATAGCGGTGTCCGGATCAGTTCGCGCCAGCCCAGCCGACCGCGCCGGCGTGTCAGGTAGGCGTGTTGTTGCAGGTAGGCGCCGTCGCCATCGACCTGCCACAGGGCAAGGGAATGGACATCGCGCCGGGAGATGCCGGGCGCCGGAGCGGCACCTTCGATGACCGGGGAGAGGCTGACGAACGGACCACCGAAGGCCGGATCGAACGGCAACCCTGTGATGGCGGCGCCGGGTTTGCCATCGGCCTGCAGGACGGTGACCGACTCCCCGGTAGCGGCGTCGATCAGGTAGCTCCGTGCACGGCCATCGGGCGCCAGCGTGGTGAGGGCGAGATGGGCAGGGCTGGCGGCGTCCAGTGTCTCGATCTGTTCGCCCGGATGGGGCAGCGCAAGCGTCCATCCTGTCGTGCCGGGTGGGTCCGACGAGGGGACGGCACGCAGCACCACGCCGTTACTGCTCGGGATTGCGCGGATCTGGCGTGGGTTGGCTGGCTTTTCGGTGTGGTCCGGAATGGCGGACACGGCGTTGCCGGTGCCGTAGACAATAAGCGGGGTAGCACCGGTGTACGTGATCACGGGTGGTTCGACACTGCCACGTCTGCTGGCGGTCTGGCGATGCAGGCATGTTGCGGGTGGCGTATCGGCGCCAAGGGCGTCGAGGGGGAACCGCCAGAGGCGGCCTACATCGTCGATGGCGTAGGCGGCGCGGGCGGCGCCACTGGCATCGCTCCGCACCGTGACGGCGAGGAGTTGCGTGGTGGCCGTCTTGCTGTCGCAGCCTTGTTCAGGTAGCGGCAGTCGCGGAACACGGCCGGTGGTCGCCCAGGCGCCTGCCGGCCGGTCCAGCGGAAGCAGCGCCAAGGCCGCCCGAGCGCCTGCCGGCGTGCCCGGCGCGAGGATGCCGACGGCGAACCAGCGCCGTTCGTTGTCGACCCTGAGCATGGCGGCGCGTAGCGGGCCACTGCCGGTCAGCGGCAAGGCGTCGCTTCCCGTCACTTCCCAGATCAGTTGGATGGGTGTGTCGGCGTCCGGAGTGGATACGTCGAGGACGAATGCGGTGCCGGGCGTGCGCGCCGTAGCGGGTGTGGCGCAAAGGAGAAGGGTGCGCCAGCGGCCGTTTGGGTCAGCATCCACGCTATGGGGCCTTGGGCACGGCGGGGCCGGCACCCGCGTGCCCACGGCGGTTAGGGCGGCGGCTTCGGCCAGTGCGGCGCGCGGTAGGTAGCCCGTGAGTTCCTGTCCCGTGACCGCGTGGAAGCCGTGGAGGATGCCATCGCGCGTGCCCAGCCAGACGGTGGTTGGCCGCAGTGCGTGTGCGTTGCGGAAGGCGGTGTGGCCTGGTTGCATGGGCTGCCACGCGGGCGGCGCCACCACGTGCACACGCGCGCCGGTGGCGCTGGCAAGCCGGGTGTCGCGTGGGCGCATGGGTGGGATAAGGCGGTTGCCACGCAGCCAGGAGAGCCGGTCTGGGCCTTGGATGTCGGGTTGTCCGATGGTGGGATCGATGTTGAGGCTGTGCTTGGCCTCGGCATCGATGGCCTGCCACCGCAGGGGTGTCAGCCGCGCTCCGCCCAGATAGAGGCGACGCGTGTCCGTGGCGCGTTGGTCCAGTAAATCGCCCGCTTCCCAGAGGTGCAGTACCCCACGCCGGTTGGCATCGGCGGTGGTGCGGAAGCCGATGGCATGGAGGCGGCCCGTCCAAGGATAGGCGGCAGGTGCCACGCGGTAGCCCATCGGCAAATGGCCGGCCTCGCTGGCAACGGCGCTGGCGCACAGCCCTAGCACCATCGCCACGCACCCCATGACAAGGCGGATCATGGCTGGAACTCCGTCTGCAGCAGGACGCGCACGGACGGATCGCGTCCAAAACCGAGTGCGGTAATGCGGAAGCGCGGCCACTGGGCTGTGCCGGCCAGTGTCTGGAGGGTCTGGTGGTGGTCGAGGACTTCGATGAGGTAGCGGGGCGGATGCGTCGCCCCGGCAACGCCTTCGGGCAGATCGGGCAGGCGCACCCTGGTGAACGCGCCGATCGACAGGGCAGGCACGCTCTCGGGCGGGCTGCCCTCGATCCAAGGCCACCAGGCCGGCTGGCCGGTGCCCGTTCGACAGATGCCGCGCTGGGCCTCCACGCCGCAATGGCCCGGGTCCGGCCACGACGCCAGCCGAGCATGCGGCGACGCGGCAGCCGCGAGCAGATCCGCCTCCGCATCGAGCAAGGCCGCCTCCGCCGCGCGGAACGCGATCTCGCGGTCCAGTTGCAGCCCTGCCAGTTGACGGCCGGCGTGGAGGAAGTGCATCGCTGCGGCGCAGACGCTGGCCGTGAGCACCAGCATCGTCGTGACGAAAGCGAGAACGGCGATGCCATCCTGCGTGCGGCGGGTCAGCATAGGGCCTCCAGGCAGGGCGAAGGGTTGCGCAGGCGGAAGGTGGTGGTGAAGACGCGCCGGCGGACCGCATGCCGGGTCGCAGGGGGGAACGACAAGTCCTCGTCGGCGTCGCCATGGGTCAGAGCGGGCAGCAGGGTCAGCGGCTCTGGCCGGGTCGTCTGCCCGGTAGCGCGGTCGCCCCGGATCACCAGTGCGATCTGCACCGTGCGCACGCGATGCCAGCCGGCATCGCCCTGCGCCCGGATGTCGCGGGCGCGGAGATAGGTGTCCGCCTCGCCGTCGCCGTCCCGGTCGACGCCATAGCGCAGCTGCATGGCCTCCACGCCACGGACGAGCGTCCCCGAGGTGTAAGTGACGGCTTGCATCTGGCGCCCCTGCCGGCGCGGATAGCGGCACAGCAACTGCGGCACGCCATCACTGCCGAGGCCGATGTACAGCAGGTTCATCGCGGCGTGATGCGAGGTGGGCACGCCATCGACCGGTTGGGCGGTTGCCGCCAGCGCATGCCCGCCACAGTCGGTCATGGTGCCGTCGGGCCGCGTGGTCGCATCGCCGCTGCTGCTGCCGGAGAAGCGCAGGCGCAGGGCATCGCTCTGATGCCGGCCCCGGGTGCCGCACGGGGCAGATAGATCGACGGCGGGCTGGCCGCAGTCGTCGTGGCCCTCGAGCGGCGCGGTTGGCGCCGGATGCCCTGGGGTGAGCGAGGCCCGACCGGGAATCCAGCCCGCCTGACGCACCAGTTGAGCGACGATGCCCAGCGCCCGATGGCCGCGCTCCGCCATCATCACGCTGTCCGCGACGTTGGCGTATGCCTGCCGGACGACTTGGAACGTGGTGATGGCCAGTACGGATGCCAGCAGCCCGAGCACCATCCCCACCATCATCCCGGTGAGCGTGAACCCACGCTGGCGAGGGCGACGCGTCATGGCGCTACCCATAGCGCCACGTGGGCGGGAGGTGCCGTCATGCCGGGTGAGGCGTCCGCCGTAATGCGGCCCGGCCCGGCCAGCACAATGCGCGCACCGGGCGCGCAGAGCGGCCGAGCGCCGGCCCCGACGCCGAGCGCGCCACACAGCTGCGCGTGGCGCCCGCCGGGCGGCACCATCGAACCGGCACCGGCCGTTTCGGCGAACTCCGACGCCCACTGCGTGGTCTGCGCCAGACTCTCCTGCTCACCCGCCAGCCGGAGCCACAAGGGGCCGAGCACGGCCAGCGGCATGGCGCCGATGCCGATGACGGCAAGGCAGATCAGCGATTCGAGGAGGATGTAGCCGCTTGAGCGCTGCTGAGGGCGGCGGCCGGAAGGGGAGGGTGGAGCAAGGGACATGGCGCATCGGTTCGAACAGAACGGATGTCCACGATAGCCTCGGGCGAGGCCCTAAAACGTGTCCGGATGTGGAGGTTTTGTGGAAGTTTGTGTCCGAGGGCGGCTCGGACGGTTCCCTTGCAGGATCAGGGCAGCACGCAGCTCGTTTCGCGGTTGGGATCGCATACGCGCGCGCGTCCCAGAAGGCTGACTTCGACGACACGCTTTGCATCACCGATCTGGAAGCCGGCGCTCATCGACATTTGGCTTTTTGTCGTCGTCTGCGAATACCCGACCGGAGAAAAGGAGATCGAAGCAAGCCCTGTGGGAAAGGTAGAGGTCGTCACCACGACATCGGACGGTGGCTTGTCGTATTGCGCAATGAGATTCTCGGTCCCCTCTTCGTAGGTGCCATTGGGGGTGAGACCTTCGGAGAAAACTTGCCACCCATTCTTCCAGTCGTTCCCGATCGGTGCCACGGTCACATAGCTATTGGTCGTGGCCGCGATGGATCGTGCCTTCGAAACCGCCGTGTTGAAGCTGTCTGCCACGGTCAACACGCGATGATTGCGCATGAACGTGGTCATGCTAGGCACCGCAAAGCCCACCAGAATCACGCCGACGGCCATCGTCGTGATCAGTTCTATAAGCGTGAAGCCTTGTTGTGGCTGGACGGCTCGTTTGTCGACGCGCATGGGGATCACCAGCAATTGGGAGTGTTGACTTCTTGGCCGTTCAGCATGTTGTTCTTGACGCCTGTGCTCTTGATCGTCAGAACGCCGCAGGTGGCATCGGCCCGCTTGGGTGTCGCACGCAACTCCACGCACTGGCCGCTGTTGCAATCGAACGCGGCGATCGTGTAGTTGCCGCTGGTCGCATTGTCGCCGGAGTACGCCTTGTAGCCGGTCCAAGGCGTCGTCGTACCCGCTGCATAGTAGGTGTTGACTTGCGAAAAGTGCCGCTCGAACAACTGCATGTTCTCCATCAGTGCCGCCTTGGCCTCGGTGCGCCGACCTTTCAGGATGAATTCCTGATAGGAGGGGTAGGCGAATGCACTGAGGATGCCGATGATGGCCACGGTGACCATCACCTCGGCTAGCGTGAAGCCGCGCGGCCACTTGCGGAGTCTATATGTCATGGCTGTCCTGGATGTCAGTTCGTTATCGTGAAATTGCGGATTTCCTTCCATCCCTTGCGCATAACGCGCTTGTCGGTCGCGTTGGTGCTGGTTGTGGTCAGCGTGCCCGCGGAGCCGAAGCCCAGTACCTGCGTCGTCGTGGATTGCACCCCACCTCCAGCGCCGGTACGGTCAGTCTTCGACACATTGATGACGATGATCGACGGCGCGCCAAGCAGGCCGACGGAGGACAACATGCCCGAGATGCCATTGGTAGGCAGGCCGGTCAGTGGGTTCAGGGCATAGCTCCGGCTACCGCCGGCTGTGCCGCATGTACCGGTGGCCGTGTAGATCGAGTTGAAGAAGATCATGCCGCTTGCGACGGCGGCGGATGTGACCTGCCGCTCCGTGCTATCGAGGAAATCGAGCACCCAGCCAGGTTTGCGCCCGCCCGTGTAGCCCGGATATGCAGCCGTGCCAGTAATGGAGATGGACTGCCCCCCCGAGGTATAGGCCGAGGACAACTGGCTTAACTGGCTCCGGCCGCCGCTCACATAGTCGGTGCCACCGCCGTCATAAATGCCGTAGAAGGAGTTGGTCTGCGTCGGGGTGGTACTCGTATCGGCCAGTTCGTAGTACTTGCCGGTGCCAAACAGGACCATGAAGCCACCCGGGGCGTACACCACCTCTGGCTGCATCGTGATTGGCTGGCGATTGCCGTTGCGGTCGGTTGCCACGAACAGCGGCTTGCCCGGCGTGCCGCCGTACGGCGGCAGTGCGCCGTCGCTGCTGGCGTTCCACGTGGAGGGCAGGCCGGAGACGTTGAACTTCCACAGATTGCCCTGCAGGTCGCCCGCATAGATGGCCAGGCCGATTCCGCTTGTGGAAGTGGTCACGGCTGGCGTGCTCAGGCCGTTTGCGGTGACATAGGGCGGCGTGGCCGAAGGCGACGGGGTGACGATCTTCCAATAATTGTTGTTCAGCGACCACGCTTCGCTGGGCGACTTGTCCAGCGAGAGGAGGAACAGCGCGCCCGGCGCACGGTCGTTGGCGTAGCCATCGGCCTGATTGCTGTTCAGGCCGTTCCCGACAATGGCGAACCACTTGTACACGGGCAAATTGTTGGTGTCCTTGCCGACAAGCATCTTGGCGATCACCGGGCGGCCCATGACGTTGCCCATGTCGGCGTCGTCCTTGTCCGTGAACTCCCACATGACATTCGATGCACCGAAAACGCTGCCTCGGCTACCGGTCGGGTCGGTTACATCCAGGGCGTACACCCCCTGCGCGCCGCCGCCCATGCCGCCCACCAGCACCGTTTTCCAGTTGCTGCCGATCTGGACTTCCGAAGTGACTGGCGTGGCATCGACATAGGCGCGATGCGAGTAGGTGGCGCCGGTCAGCTGGTTGAGCTTGCTGACGACTGCCGCCGGGACGTAGGCGAATACTTCGTCGCCAGTATTGGCATTGAAGCCGTGCAGCATGCCGTCGTTGGCGCCGACATAGACCATCGGCGTCCGGGTTGCGTAGTTCGTGGCGAATGCGGCGTAGCCGGCGCCGCTGCGGGTGGTGGAGGGCAGACCGACGAACGTCGGGCCGGAGTTGATGATGTCACCGAACACCGTCTTGCGTGCCCGGAACAGCCCGCCATTGCCCTGGCTGTCGGCTTCGTTGCTGCGATCTCCCCGCAGGTACTCCACGCGTTGCTGGCCCAGCCCGTCGCTGCTGCTCGTGCCCGGGTTGATGTTCAGTGCATCCTGCTGTGCCTTGCCGAGGTTGGCCCAGCTGAATGCGGCGCCCGTCCCTGTGGCGCCGCTCAAGGTGAAGATGGAACGCGTCGAATAGGTGCGGGCCGCGAGGCGCGAACCGGCCTCCCAGGCTGCCGTGGACGAGATCGAGACGGAACCGTCGCTATTTTTGAGTAGCGGGTAGGCGCTGAGCTTACCGTTCCATTGCTGATCAAAGCCCGGCGTGTAGACAAATTCGTTCTGGATGATCCGGGTGTTGCTCAGTGCCACGCCGGAGAGCGTGCCGGCTGCGGTCGTGATCTGCGTGAAGATTTGCTTGATCGCGCTGATCATCTGCGCCGGCTGGCTGGCGAGGAACCAGTTGGACGGGATGTTGGAGCCAATAGGGGCCGCCTCCCACTCCGTGTTGTTGGTCACCACGGCGCCGCCGGAACCCAGCGTCTTGAACGGGTTGCCGTCCTTGTTGCCGCCATCGTTGGTCTCTTCCTTGAAGCCGCCGTACTTGGCTGCGAGGAAGATCTGGCTTTGCCGCTGGCTGTCGCCGACCGTGCCGTTGCCGTTTTCGTTCACGTCGATACCGAAGGTGGTGACGCGAGCCTCGGGCATGGTTGGCCGGAATGCCGAGGTATGCGCCCAGTAGGCAATGCCGGCAAGGTAGTACGACGACTTAGAGGACGTGGGGTGGTTCTTGGTGCCGAGGCTCAGGAATGACGAGCCGAGCGGATTCGAGTTCCCGGCGGCGGGTGTGTTCGTCTCGAGCGCGCCGACCTTGTTGGTCCAATCCACCACGTCGAATTTGCTCCAGGAATCCTTCGCACGGGCCGGGTCGCCCTGGTTGGCGATGGTATTGCCGGGAATGTAGTGATCCTGGTGGGTGTTGATATCGCCAATCGTCAGCACGTAGTTGCGCTGACAACTGTTCAGCAGGGGGTCGGTGTCCCAACTTGTGTACACGGGAAAATTGTCCGTGTAGGCCGTGGTGAGATTGTTCACGGCTTCGGGAGTCGGGCCATCGGGGTGGAACTGCAGGTAGCGAATGCTCTCGTAGTAAAGCTCGCTCAGTGGATCGTACGTCTTGTATCTGCCTACCGGATTGTCGGTGGGTCCGCCGAGGTCGGTCACCATTGTGCGGCCGAACTTGTTCAGGTAATTGATCACGCCGCTATTGGCGTTGGTGGTCAGGTTGAGCGGGTTGTTCAGCAGCACCCCGTACGCATCCCATTCCTTGGCCGGGTTCGTGATCGTATTCAGCGAGGTATTGACTGCGTTGTCGCCCACATACTTCATCGGCGCCCGCAGTACACCGCCGTAACGCTCGTTCTGGGTCTTGCTTGTATCGTTGGTGGCATCGTTCAGGTAGCCGAAGGCCGCGAACCGCACGCGGTCGGCATTGCGCTGCATCTCGCCCACGGGCTTGTAGTTGGTGCCGTCGTAGCTGTAGCAGAGGTCCGTACGGCTGGTAGCTTCGCTGCTGTCGCAGACCTGCACCTGAACGCGGAAGCCGCGCCGTTCCGTCACCGTGCCGCGGCTGTTGGTCACGTCGGCGTACTTGCGCAAACTGGTACACGAGGCGGAGGAGTCGTCCGCGTCCGAGAAGTAAATATGGTTGCCGCAGGACGCCATGTACAACGTGGTGTACTTGAACGGCGTCACCTTGCTCGGCGCGCTGTTCGTGCCGCTGCCGTTGATGCTCTTGAGCGGGAAGTAAGACGAGCTCTTGAAGAAGTCGGCTTGCAGCAGGGCGCGTTGCAGGACAGTTTGCGTGCGGGTGTCGACCACGCGGTCGCCGCCGGTCATGGCGAGGCGCAGCTCGTCAATGGCGGACGAGGCCGCCCAGTTCATGAAGTTGCCGCTGAAATCGCCGGAGCACTCGTGGGTGTCGGTGGTAGCGTTTCCGGAGATCGTGAAGTAGCCAGACGTGGCGTTATAGGCGTAGCACTTCGTGTTGTTGAAGTAGCCGAGGTAGCCGGTAGCCTTGTTGTAGGTGCCCCGGTATGCGGCGCCGGTGGTGGGGAATTCCACCGACAAAGTCAGCATCAGGTTCGGATGGATGTTCTGCGACTGGCCGTAGAGCGGCGTGGTCGAGATCGAAACCGTCGGCACGGTGGTCGGCGCGGCGCAGAGCGCAACACTCCAGAGCATGGTGCACAGCGGCAGCAGGCGGCGGAAGAGGTTCATGGAATTCGGTCCCGGTTCGTTGGTTTGATCCGTCGGGGAAATGGGGTTAGTCCTCGCCCTTGTAGTAGAGCGACTGGACTACTGCGCGTGTGGTGTCATTGGGGCCGAAGCCGACGGCCGTAATCTGGTACATGAATTTCACATCGTCCGGATTGCTCGCGCTTTGATTGTTATCTCTGACCGTCATGATCTCAATCAGATAGCGCGGCTTGCGGCCGGGGGTCAGGCCTGAGCCAGTGGGGAATGACCTGCCGGTGAACGTTCCATACTCCACAGTCCTCTGGCCGACGGTGGCCAGCCAGTCGACGGTGTTCCAGATCGGCGGATTGCTGTTGTATGTGTCGCACAATCCCAGGTAAGGCCCGCTTGGGGCGGTGCCCGTGTTGCAACCGCCCGGCACATCAAAGCCGTCGCGCTTCTTCGATGAGAAGATCTGCGTGCGTTTGGCCGGGCCGGTTGCATTGCTGATATCGAGTTCCGCGTCGCGCAGCGCGGCTTCCGCTGCCTGGAACGCGATCTCAAAATCACGCTGGTTCCGTGATGTCTTCTTCGAGTCGAGTGCGATGCGCGCGCCCGAAATGGCCAGCAGCGTGATCACCAGCAGCATGATCACGGCGGTGATCAGGGCAACGCCTCGCTCGTTTCGCGAGCGGCATGCGGGGGTCATCCTGGAGGTCAGAGGCATGACGTGTCTCCCGGAACACAGTGGTTGTAGTTGCGGACCTGGAGGGTGGTGGTGAACAGGCGGCGTGCCGCCTGGGTGTCCTGCGTGGGTGTGAAGGTGCCGTCTGCGCCGTTGTAGAGCGACCCGAACATCTGGATGGCTCCGTTTCCCCCGGCGTCTGCGCTCGCGTTGTCAGCGCGTACGACGATCGACAGCTTGATGGTCGCGATGTGGAGCCATTCGAGTGTCGTCATTTCGTCGGCTCTCACGTACTTGTCCGGCACATCGTCGGAATTCGTGGAGATCCCATACAGCAACTGCATGTTCTCGACGCCGGTCACCAGTTCCTGCGTGACGTACGTGGTCAGCGACTCTTCTCCCGCAGTCCGCTGGCGGTACTTGCACATCAGGGTAGGTTTGCCTGCTGCGTTGTTAGCGACGAAGAAAACGGACAAGCCGCGCTGGCTGGCCGCGAGCGTTACATCGCCCTCGGTGTAGCCCGCCACGCCCTGGCCTGAGCAATCGACAATCGATTCGTCGGGCGTGCGGGGGTTTCCGGGAACCCCGGACCCGTAGTAGCGCACCATGAACATGTCGCTGCCATTGACTGACGCGCCTCCGTTGCAAACCAGATCTTCGCCGTCCCCCGGCGTGGAGCACGATTCGCGTCCGAAGATCATCTGGTCCGTAATCACCATCGCGCCGCCCGAGGGGCCTGGCGGCACATAAGACGCTTGCCGCAGCACACGGGACATTACCGAGATTGCGAATTGCCCACGCTCTTCCAGGTTCGCGTTGTCGTCGATCGTGGCGTAGCTGTTGCGGCTCATCAGGTAGAACGACAGGCCGGCAATCAACACCAGCATGCTGATGACCAGCGTCACCATCAGTTCGATGAGGGTATAGCCCGCGGCCGGCTGCCGCAGGCGGCGGGAGTCAGAGTGGCGGGGCATCAGTTGTTGACTCCGGGGTTGACGACCACGACGACCATGGGCGTCGCATCGCCATTCGCTGCGGCGGAGTCGGCCATGGTGGTGCCTGTAGCGAGATCAGCGCCGGCGCGATCGGTGAAACGGGAGGTCCAGCCTACCTTGATGACGATCGGCGTATCGCTTGGAGAGCCATTGCCACCGGCGGTCTGGGTGCAGCCCCACTGGTAACCGGTGTTGAGCTGGAACGTGGTCGAGTCGCGGCAGATGACCGCGCGGCCGTTTGGCAGGCTGGTCTGGACGCGGCGCGCCCAGTCAGCCTTGTCGAAATTCGCGGTGAGGGGCGCGCATGCGGCTGATGCGCCAGTGCAGGCCGTGCGGAACAGGTTGCCGCTGTCCGCGATATTCGGCGTGCCGGTCTTCGTGTCGAAAAGGTAGTTGTTTTTGTTGGCCTCATCGACGCTCGCCCGCATGCGGTCCGCCATGTCATTGGCGAGCTGAAGCGCAACAACGTCGTAGGACGACTGTTGCGCGAAGCGGAAAGACTTGATGAGCAGATTGGCCACGCCGAGCACGCCGAACGCCAGAACGACGATCGCTACCAATGCTTCGAGCATGGTGAAGCCGGCCGCCCCCCGGCGGCGTGACTGACCCATTTGTGACTCCCGTCCAAAAAATCGAACTGTTCTTTTGCTTTTCTACGGGCGGCGCGTTGGAGTTTTGCTGCGCCGGAGCCTCTGTCGGGCCCCGTTTACGCCGTGCACGCGCTCGCCATCCGGCCTCCTTACCCGAAGGAGGTCAGTGCAGATTAGACAGCTTTTTTTACGAAGTAGCTACCCCTTTCGTGGGGTAGGCGGGGAAAATTCGTCGAGTACGTCGCGAAATTCCGACACATCTTCAAAACTGCGATAAACGGAAGCAAAGCGGATATAGGCAATTTTGTCGAGTTTGCGCAATTCGCGCATAACCAGTTCGCCCACCTGGCTGCTGGCGATCTCTTTCTCGCCCAGCGCCAGCAGTTTTTCCTCGATCCGGGTGATGGCCTGGTCGATGGCCTCGGCGGACACCGGCCGCTTGCGCAGGGCCAGCCGCATGGAGTCCTTGAGCTTGCCGCGCGTGTAGTCCACGCGGGAGCCGTTTTTCTTGACGATGGCAGGGAAGAAGAGCTCGATGCGCTCGTAGGTGGTGAAGCGGCGGTCGCAGGCTTCGCAACGCCGGCGGCGGCGCACCGTGTCGCCGTCCTCGGAGACGCGACTGTCAAGCACCTGGGTGTTGGAATGACCGCAGAAGGGGCATTTCATGCCGGACCACCTGAAGATATATGCCGGGCCGCATTATCGCTCGCGGTGTGCAAAAGGTAAAACGGCGCTGCCGGGGCAGCGCCGTTCGTCACGCGCACTATATAGATAGGCGCGATGCCGGTTGTGGGCCGGATATCAGCCGTAGACCGGGAAGCGGCGGGTCAGGGCGGACACCTGCTCGCGCACCTTGGCGATATTGGCTTCGTCGTGCGGGTTGTCCAGCACGTCGGCGATCAGGTTGCCCACCTGGCGGGCTTCGTCTTCCTTGAAGCCGCGTGTGGTCATGGCCGGCGAGCCCAGGCGCACGCCCGAGGTCACGAACGGCTTTTCCGGATCGTTCGGGATGGCGTTCTTGTTCACCGTGATATGGGCGTCGCCGAGGATCTTCTCGGCTTCCTTGCCGGTGATCTGCTTGGCGCGCAGGTCCACCAGCATCACGTGGCTCTCGGTCTTGCCGGACACGATGCGCAGGCCGCGCGCGATCAGGGTCTCGGCCAGCACGGCGGCGTTCTTCACCACCTGTTGCTGGTAGGCCTTGAACTCCGGCGTCAGCGCTTCCTTGAAGGCGACGGCCTTGCCGGCGATCACGTGCATCAGCGGGCCGCCCTGGATCCCCGGGAAGATGGCCGAGTTGATGGCCTTCTCGTGCTCGGCCTTCATCAGGATCACGCCACCACGCGGGCCGCGCAGGCTCTTGTGGGTGGTCGTGGTCACGAAGTCAGCGTGCGGCACCGGGTTCGGGTACACGCCGGCGGCGATCAGGCCGGCGTAGTGAGCCATGTCCACCATGAAGTAGGCGCCAACATCCTTGGCCACCTTGGCGATCCGCTCGAAGTCGATGCGCAGGGCGAAGGCCGAGGCGCCGGCGATGATCATCTTCGGCCTCTTCTCGTGGGCCAGCTTCTCCAGCGCGTCGTAGTCGATGTCTTCCTGGGCGTTCAGGCCGTAGCTGACCACGTTGAACCACTTGCCGCTCATGTTCAGGGCCATGCCGTGGGTCAGGTGACCGCCTTCGGCCAGGCTCATGCCCATGATGGTGTCGCCCGGCTTGAGCATGGCGAAGAACACGCCCTGGTTGGCCTGCGAGCCCGAGTTCGGCTGCACGTTGGCGGCTTCAGCGCCGAAGAGCTGCTTCACGCGGTCGATGGCCAACTGCTCCACCACATCCACGTACTCGCAGCCACCGTAGTAGCGCTTGCCGGGATAGCCCTCGGCGTACTTGTTGGTCAGCTGCGAGCCCTGGGCGGCCATCACGGCCGGCGAGGTGTAGTTCTCGGACGCGATCAGCTCGATATGGTCTTCCTGGCGCTGGTTTTCCTTCTGGATCGCGGCGAAGACTTCGGGGTCGATCTGCTCGATGGTGAAACGGCTGCGTTCAAACATGGCGTGACTCGTCTGTAAAAAAGGGATGCCGATGCACTTTTCGGATACGAACAGGCAATCGGGATACATCTCGGGGGTTTCGCAGAACTTCGCGATTAGGGCGCGCGGGGAAGGCATCGGCGTCCCGCACCAGTGACCTCTATATATAGAGGTCGTCCGGTGCAGGGCGCACCCTGCTTCCCATTCGCTGCCCAGGCGAGCGGCAGGCGTTTGTGATTCACGCCAGATAACTTGCGCTTCCTCGTGGTAGTACCCACTGACTTCGCCAGTCGCGCAAGATGGAATGGTTGCCGCAGAGTTTACGCGAGGCCGCGCCGCGCCGCAAGGCGGTGCCAGAGGGGGTAACGCGGGGGCAGGGCAGGCCGGATGTGGCGGGCGGTGCATCGGGCCAGCTTCCCGCAAAGCCGCGCGGCGCCTGGCTCGCAACTTGCTGTTGCATTTCTCCTGCGGGTTTACCTGCGGCGGGCCGTTGCGGTCCGTTACAATGCCGGCCATGCCGAACTATGTCTGGCCGCTGCGCGTGTACTGGGAAGACACGGATGCCGGCGGCGTGGTGTTCTACGCCAACTACCTGAAATTCTTTGAACGGGCCCGGACCGAATGGCTGCGCTCGCTCGGGATCGGTCAGCAGGACCTTGCCGATACGTCCAATGTGGTCTTCGTGGTACGCAGTACTGCTGTGGAATACAATGCGCCCGCCCGGCTGGACGACCAGCTGGAAATCCGCACCGTGATTGAACGGGTGGGGCCTGCCTCGGTCCAATTCGCCCAAGAAGCGTGGCGCGACGACCTCCAGCTGGCCAGCGGCAAGATCCGGGTGGGATGTGTCGATAAAGACACATTTCGTCCGGCCCCGATTCCTGCTCCTGTTCTCGCAACTATAAGAAACGCTCGATGAATCCGGTGACCGTCACGCAAGACCTGTCGATTATCTCGCTGGTGCTGCACGCCAGCCTGCTGGCACAGGCCGTCATGGCGCTGCTGCTGGTGATGTCCCTCTTCTCGTGGACCTATATTTTCCGCAAGCACCTGGCGCTGCGCGCCGCGCGCAGCCAGACGGAAATCTTCGAGCGCGACTTCTGGGCCGGTGGCGATCTCCAGGCGCTTTATAACAGCGCCGTCAACAACCGCCACAACACCGGCGCGCTCGAACGCATCTTCGAGTCCGGCATGGGCGAGTTCCTGAAGGCCCGCGAGCGCAGCAGCGACGCCGGCGCGCTGCTCGATGCCGCCCGCCGCGCCATGCGCGCCGCCTACCAGCGTGAGATGGATGTGCTCGAGTCGCACCTGCCGTTCCTGGCATCGGTAGGCTCGGTCAGCCCGTACATCGGCCTGTTCGGTACGGTGTGGGGGATCATGAACGCCTTCCGCGGCCTGTCGAATGTGCAGCAGGCGACGCTTGCATCCGTTGCGCCCGGTATTGCCGAAGCCCTTGTGGCCACGGCTATCGGTCTGTTTGCGGCGATTCCGGCCGTGATCGCCTACAACCGATATGCAACGGAGATCGATCGTCTGGCCATCCGCTTCGAGAGTTTCATGGAAGAGTTTCTGAACATTCTCCAGCGCCAGACCCGCTAATCCACCTCATTCATCGCATTCGGAGCACTAGCCATGGCAGCCATCCAGCGCCGCGGCGGCTCGCGCCGCCGGGCCAGCGCCGACATCAACGTCGTGCCGTATATCGACGTGATGCTCGTGCTGCTCGTCATCTTCATGGTGGCGGCCCCCATCGTGAACCCGGCCGTGGTCGACCTGCCTTCCGTGGCGCAGGCCACGCCGCAGCAGAAGGCGCCGCCCATCGTCGTGTCCGTGCATGAGGACGGCACCCTGACCGCGAGCGGCAAGGACAACGCCGGCAACGCCTTCGAGCGCAAGCTCGACAAGCGCGGCCTGCTGGATTTCGTCCACCAGCGCCAGAATGAGAACCCGGACCAGCCCGTGGTGATCGCCGCCGACCGTGCCGTGAAGTACGAGGCGGTGCTCGACGTGATGTCCGTACTGAAGGCCGACGGCGTGAAGCGCGTGGGCCTGATGGTCAAGTCCAAGTAAGCACCGCGACATCCAGTGGCCAGTCTCTCGTCACGTCATCCGCAAGCCCGGCCGCAGCGCCGGGCCCAGGCAGCCGCCTATCCCTACCAGCCGGTGAAGGAGCGCGGCACCACGCGCTCGTTCGTGATGGCCCTGTTCATGCACCTGCTGCTCGGGCTGGTGCTCTACTACGGCGTGCGCTGGCAGAGCAGCACGCCGGTGGGCGCCGAAGCCGAGCTGTGGGACGAAATTCCCGACACCACGCAGGCCCCGCCGCCGCGCCCCGTGGAGCTGCCGCGCCCGACGCCGCAGCCAGAGCCGGCCGTACGCAGCAAGGCAGAGGAAGACGCGGACATCGCCCTGGAACGCCAGAAGCGCAAGCAGGCCGAGGAGGCCGCCGAGCGCGAGGCCGCCCGCAAGGAACAGGAAAAACGCGACGCCCAGCGCAAGGAAGATCAGCGCAAGGAAGACCTGCGCCAGCAACAGCAGCGCGAAGAGGCGCAGCGCAAGGAAGACGCGAAGAAGAAGGCCGAGCTGGATCGCAAGGAGCAAGCCGAGCGCGACCGCAAGGAAGCCGCCGACGCGAAGGCCAAGTCCGATGCCAAGGCCCGCGCTGACGCGGAGCAGAAGGCGAAGGCCGCCGATGCCGAAGAGAAGGCCCGTGCGAAGGCGGATGCCGATGCGAAGGCCAAGCGCGAAGCCGCGGCCAACGCCCAGCGCAAGAGCGAGCTGGCGCGCCTGCAGGCCCTGGCTGGCGGCAACGCCACCTCCAGCGGCGGTGGCGTGGGCAGCGCGGCGGGCTCCGGCGCGGGTTCGGGCGGCAAGGCGTCGCCGGGCTACGCCGACCGCGTGCGCCGCAAGGTGAAGCCGAACATCAACTTCGGTGGCGATGTGGACGGCAATCCGGCAGCCGTGGTGTCGGTCTCGCTGGCGCCGGACGGCTCGCTGCTGTCCGCCCGCCTGAGCAAGTCCAGCGGGAACGCGGACTGGGACAACGCCGTGCTGCGTGCGGTACAGCGCTCCGACCCGCTGCCGACTGACGAGAACGGCAAGGCGCCTTCGAGCTTCACGATCACGTTCAAGCCGAAGGACTAGGCGCCTCATCTGCCATGTTTTGCAACATAATGCAACCTTCATCGATGGCGTCAGGTCGCATTGCTACCATGAACGGTTGCCTGACGCGGCCGGCAGCGTGCAATTGCACGCAGAACGGGCCATGCGCCAAGCGGCGCGTTGCCCGTCCTGCTGTAGTTGCTGTGCCCGCCGTACCGATGAATCCTGATATCGACTGAGGAGCAGCATGCGAAAGCTTTGGGCCCCCAACTGGCTGTCCGCAAGGCGGCACAACGCTCAATCCACATCGTCGCCCGCCACCCAGCCCACGCGTGAGCAAAGCCGCTACGCGCTGATGGCCTGGCTGGCGGCCGCACTGATGTCGGCCGGCGTGGCACACGCACAATTGAATGTGGAAATCACCGGAGTTGGCTCGAACCAGTTCCCGGTGGCCACCGCCAACTTCCAGGGCGAGGCGCAGGCCCCGCAGAACCTGACCGCCATCATCCGCAGTGACCTGGTCAACAGCGGCCGCTTCCGCAACGTGGATCCGGGCGGCGCCACCGTGGCCGAATCGGCCCAGGTGGATTTGGGTAGCTGGAAGTCGCGCGGCGCTGATGCCTTCGTTGCCGGCAGCGTCACCCCCGCCGGCAACGGCCAGTACGAGGTGCGTTTCCGCCTGTACGACACGGTCAAGGGCCAGAGCCTGGGCGGCCTGGCCTTCACGGTCGGCCAGAACCAGTTGCGCGTGACCGCGCACAAGATCGCCGACTACATCTACGAGAAGCTGCTCGGCGAGCGCGGCGTGTTTGCCACGCGCCTGTCGTACGTGTCGAAGGTGGGCAACCGCTACCAGCTGCTGATTTCCGATTCGGACGGCCAGAACGCGCAGATCGCGCTGACCAGCACCGAGCCGATCATCTCGCCGGCATGGTCGCCTGATGGGCGCCGCGTGGCCTACGTCTCCTTCGAGGCGCGCAAGCCGGTGGTCTACGTGCACGACCTGGCCACGGGCAAGCGCACGCTGGTGTCGAACCAGAAGGGCAACAACAGCGCGCCGTCGTGGTCGCCGGATGGCCAGCGTCTGGCGCTGGCGCTCTCGCGCGACGGCAACACGCAGGTGTACCTGGTCAATGCCGATGGTTCGGGCCTGCGCCGCATCTCGCGCAGCAGCGCCATCGACACCGAGCCGCAGTTCTCGCCGGACGGCCGGAGCATCTACTTCACGAGCGATCGCGGCGGTGCGCCGCAGATCTACCGCATGCCGGCCTCGGGCGAAGAGGGCGGCGCCGCGCAACGCGTGACGTTCAAGGGCAACTACAACGTCAGTCCGCGCCTCTCGCCGGACGGCAAGTACCTGGCCTTCATCTCGCGTTCGGGCGGCTTCAAGCTACAGCTGCAGGACCTCTCCAACGGTGACGTGACGTCCCTCACCGATACGTCCAATGACGAAGCCCCGAGCTTCGCCGCCAACGGCAAGTACATTCTCTACGCCACCCGCGTGGGCGGCCGCTCGGTGCTGGCGGCGGTGTCCACGGATGGCCGTACGAAGCAGGTGCTGTCTCTCCAGTCCGGCGAGGTTCGCGAGCCGTCCTGGGGTCCTTTCATGCAATAGTGCAATAGAAAAAAGAGGAGTTATTGCCATGTCCCAAATGATGACCAAGTCGCTCGCCCTCGCCGCCCTGCTCGCACTGGGCGCCTGCAGCTCCGGCGTGAAGCTGGATGACACCGCCAAGTCGGGTACCGGCACTGCGCCGACCACCGACCCGCGCGCCGTGGCGCCGGTGGACGTCTCGCGTGACCCGCTGAACGATCCGAACAGCCCGCTGGCCAAGCGCAGCGTGTACTTCGACTTCGACAGCTACAGCGTGAAGTCTGACTACCAGAGCCTGCTGCAGGCCCACTCGCAGTACCTGGGCGCCAACAAGGGTCGCAAGATCCTGATCCAGGGCAACACCGACGAACGCGGCACCAGCGAGTACAACCTCGCCCTGGGCCAGAAGCGTGCCGAGGCCGTGCGCCGTTCGCTGTCGTCGCTCGGCGTGCCCGAGTCGCAGATGGAAGCCGTGAGCCTGGGCAAGGAAAAGCCGAAGGCCACCGGTCACGACGAAGCCTCGTGGGCCGAGAACCGTCGCGCCGACATCGCCTACTGATCTACGGATAAGTCTTCATGAATGCTCGCGCATCCACCCTGTTGTGGCTGGCAGCCGTCTCAGGCGGCTTGCTGGCAGCCACGTCCGCACACGCCGGCGTCTTCGACGACGACGAGGCGCGCCGCGCCGTGATCACGTTGCGGGACCAGTTCAACGGTTTCCAGGCAACGGCTTCACAGCGCATCGACCAGAGCAGCAAGGCCCAGCTCGACATGCAGAACCAGCTCGAAGGTCTGCGGCAAGAGGTGGCCCGCCTGCGCGGTCAGAACGAGGTGCTCCAGAACGCGGTGGATACGCTGCAGAAGCAGCAGAAGGACTACTACGCTGACCTGGACGCGCGGCTCAAGAAGTTCGAGCCGCAACAGGTGACCGTGGACGGCCGGGAGGGCATGGCCCAACCGACCGAGAAGCCCGAGTACGACGCGGCGCTGAAGCAGTTCCAGTCGGGCGATTTCAAGGGTGCGGGCAATGCGTTCTCGGCGTTTGCCAAGAAGTATCCGCAAAGCCCCTACCTGCCGCTGGCGCAGTTCTGGCTCGGCAATTCGCTCTACGCGCAGCGTGACTACAAGGGCTCGACGACGGTCCTGCAGAGCATGGTGTCGGCCAACCCTTCACATCCGAAGGTGCCGGACGCCATGATCGCCATCGCCAACAACCAGCTTGAGTCCGGCCAGAAGGCCGCGGCGAAGAAGACGCTGGAGACGGTGGTGGCCAAGTATCCGGGCACGGAAGGGGCCCAGGCCGCGAGCAACCGGCTGAAGACCCTGAAGTAACCGGTACTGCCTGGCAGTACCGTTGCAGGAGGAAGCCCGCTGGAAATTCTGGCGGGCTTTTTCTTTTGGGGCTTTGCGACCATGGAAGGAAGCCGGGCGATGGGCGCCATCAGTCCAGCCTGATTGGGGGCGGCCCGCCGGCGCGCTAAAATACGCGCTTTCGCAGTCAGCGACCCCCATTCCGCGCCGTCCGCGCCCCCGATCATGACCAAACGCGCCATCGTCCTGCTTTCCGGCGGACTCGACTCCGCCACCGTCCTCGCCATGGCCAACGCCGCCGGGTTTGAAACCTACGCGCTGTCCATGCGCTACGGCCAGCGCCATTCGTCCGAGCTGGAGGCCGCCAAGCTGGTGGCGGCGGCGCTGGGCGCCAAGCGTCACGAGATCATCGACCTCGACCTGCGCCGCTTCGGCGGCTCCGCGCTGACCGACGATACCCTCGACGTGCCGACCGACGGCGCCACGGGCGGCATTCCGATTACCTACGTGCCGGCCCGCAACACCATCATGCTGTCGCTGGCCCTGGGCTGGGCCGAGGCGATCGGCGGCCGCGACCTGTTCTTCGGTGCTAACGCCGTGGACTACTCCGGCTATCCTGACTGCCGTCCCGAGTATGTGTCCGCCTACGAGGCGCTCGCCAACCTGGCCACCAAGGCTGGCGTGGAGGGCGACCGCTTCCACGTGCACGCGCCCATCATCGACATGACCAAGGCCGAGATCATCCGCGCGGGCGTGAAGCTGGGCGTGGACTACGGCCTGACCGTCTCCTGCTACAAGGCCGACGACGCAGGCCGCGCCTGTGGCGTGTGCGACTCCTGCCGCATCCGTCGCGCCGGCTTCGAGACGGCGGGCGTGCCCGACCCCACGCGCTACCAGGCCGCTGCCTGATCGATCCCCGCGCCAGCACATCATAAAAATACGAGTCACCCCCGGTCCACCATGCCTGACATCGACATCCCCGCGCTCTCCCACACCGTGCTGTGGAGCACGTTCGCCCTGACTTTCCTGTTCGGCGCCATCCTCCAGCGCACGCATTTCTGCACGATGGGCGCCATCTCGGACATCGTGAACATCGGCGACTGGAGCCGCATGCGCATGTGGGTCATGGCCATCGGCGTGGCGATGATCGGCACCGGCGCGCTGGCCTGGGCCGGCCTGATCGATCCGACCAAGACGATCTACACCTCCGCGAAGCTGGCCTGGCTGTCAGCGGCGGTGGGCGGGCTGATGTTCGGCTTCGGCATGGTGCTGGCCTCCGGCTGCGGCAGCAAGACGCTGGTGCGCATCGGCGCGGGCAACCTGAAGTCGCTGGTGGTGTTTGTGTTCCTGGGGCTCTCCGCCTATATGACGCTGCGCGGGCTGTTTGGCGTGGTTCGCGTGAACACGGTCGACACGGTGGCCGTGGCGCTGCCCGTCACGCAGGACCTGCCGTCGCTGGTGGCGCAGGGCAGTGGCATCGCGCGCGGCACGCTGCAACTGGTGCTGGGCGGCGTGATCGGCGCGGTGCTGGTGCTGTGGGCGTTGGCGGGACGCGGGTTCCGTAGCTTCGACAACGTGCTCGGCGGCCTTGGCGTGGGGCTGATCATCGTCGGCATGTGGTACGTGTCCGGCCATCTTGGCTATGTGTCGGAAGACCCGAACACGCTCGAGGAACTGTTCGTCAGCACGAATAGCGGCCGGATGGAAAGTCTGAGCTTCGTGGCGCCGTACGCCTACACGCTGGACTGGCTGATGATGTTCAGCGACAAGAGCAAGGTGCTGACCATCGGCATCGTCAGTGTGATTGGCGTGATTGCCGGCGCGGCGGTGTACGCGCTGGCCACGCGCACGTTTCGCTGGGAAGGCTTCGGCAATGCCGAGGATGTGGCCAACCACATGGTGGGCGGCATGCTGATGGGCGCGGGCGGGGTGACGGCACTGGGCTGCACGATCGGGCAGGGGCTCTCGGGCGTGTCGACGCTGGCAGTAGGCTCGTTCATCGCGCTCGCGGGCATCGTGGTCGGCGCATGGCTGGCCTTCAAGTACCAGATATGGCGACTGGAGCGCATGATCTGAGGGTTGACGCCTGACAGGTAGCTCTCTATAATCGCGGATTCGATTTTTGCGGGTCGTTAGCTCAGTCGGTAGAGCAGCGGACTTTTAATCCGTTGGTCGCGTGTTCGAGTCACGCACGACCCACCAGCATTGCAGAAGGGCCTGTGGCGCAAGTCACAGGCCCTTTTTGTTTTGTCTTTCCGCCTCCGGCGTTCGCCACCGCACAGAACTCCTGCGCCGCGCGTCCACAATCCATGGTTCATCCCGCGCGCCTCTGCCAGCGCGCGAACCCCTCATTTCGATGGCGATGAGACGACACGATGAACAGGCTTCTGGCTCGCCTGGCCGCGCTGCTGGCGTGGGGGCTGGTCGCGATGGGCGGCGCGCAGGCGTCTGACTTCGCCTGCCAACTGGCGCCGCAGTCCGCCTCGGTGCGCTGCGACGATCTGGTATCGCCCGGCCAGCGCTGCGGCAGCCCGCCGGACCGCCGCCCCGTGGCCCAGCGCATGATCTGCGAATACGCGATGCTCCACATGGGCTACGTGCGCATCGACGACGACCAGCGCCGCCAGCTGCGCGCCGGCACCCTGCGCATGGGCGACTTGCAGGCGTGGCGACGCAAGCGCGATGCCTGTACTTCCGTGCCGTGCCTCGACGCCGTGTTCGCCGAGTGGTGGCGCCACCGCAGCGACCGGCTGTCCGCCGGGCGGCCGCCCGCGCAGCCGCCGGCCAGGCCGCTGCAGGCGCGGCCCGCGCAGGAATTCGCCATCCCGGCCCGCCCGGAACTTCCGCCGGCGACCCTCGTACCTGCCGCACCCTCCGCCGCCGCATCGCCCCCCATGTTGCCCGACGCCGAGCCCGTGCTGGCGATGACGATGGCGACCGCGCCTGACGCCCTCCCGCAGTCGTCGCTGCTTTCTTCGGTGCACGACACCCGGCCGCCGCTGCCCAAGGAGGAGATCGGCGCCGCTTTCGCCACCTTCTCCACCCGGCATGCGATGGCCTGGGCCTGGCTGCTGTGGCTAGGGCTGCTGCTGGTGGCAAGCGTCGGACTGGACTGGATCCTGAAGCGCCGCGAACGGGCGCCGCAGGCGGAGGGCCAGCCGGAAGCCGCGGGCACGGCCGGTGTGTCCGGTGTGGCCCGACATCATCCGGCCATGTCCCGCGTGGCGATTGTGCTCGCCATGCTGCTGGTACTGAACGCGATCCTGCTGCTGGCGGTGTTCGTCAGCCGCTAGGGTCCAATTAACCAGTCTGAGTTAGAGACAGCCCCATTCCCGGTCATCGAAAATGCACTTGGCACGCTGCACGCCGGCGTGGCCATCGGTTCATTCGTCCAATGGGTGAGCGCCGCACGCCGGCGCGGGAAGTGTCTATGCAGCAAGGCGGTACTGCCCTCCCGGTCAATGAGCATGTTCTGCGCATCATCTGGCCGTTCCTGCCCGTGGTGGTGGCGCTCGCATTGTTCTGTCTGGCCAGCGTCGACATGTTGTCCGCCGCGCGCGGTTTCGTGGCGGGCGAGAGCCTGTGGTCGAAGGGGCAGAAAGATGCGGTGATGCATCTGCTGCGCTACACCGACTCGCGCGACCCTGCCGACTTCGCCGCCTACCGGCGTGCCATCGCCGTGCCCCTCGGCGACAAGCAGGCGCGTCTCGAACTCGAAAAACGTCCGGATTTCGATCGTCAGGTCGCCGTGGAAGGCCTGCTCGTCGGCGGCAACCACCCCGACGACATCCCCGGGATGATCCGGCTGTACCGCTATTTCCGGAATGTGACCGAAATCGACCAGGCGATTGCCGTCTGGGCCGCCGCCGACGTGGACATCGCCCGTCTGACCGTCGTGGCGGACAAGTTGCGAGAATGTGTCGGCGCGCGGGACGAAGCGGCCTGCCTGCCGCCGCTTCAACGCGAGATTGCCGAACTCGACGCGCGGCTCGGCCCGATGGAGATTGCGTTCTCGGCCACGCTCGGCCAGGCATCGCGGCGTGTGCGGGGCGTGCTGCTGTCCGGCACCGTCCTGCTGACGATCCTGTTGCTGGGCTGTGCCTCATGGCTGTCGATGCGCACCCAGCGCAAGGAGCGTGAGCTGCGCGCCGCGCTGGCCAAGAGCGAGCAGCGGCTGCAACTGGCCGTGGCGGGCAGCGACGATGGCCTCTGGGACTGGCATCCCCACCATGGCGAACTCTATTTCTCGCCGCGCTGCGCGGAGATGCTCGGCTTTGGCGCCGACGAGTTGCCGCACGCACGCGAAACCCTGCTGGCCCTGATGCATCCGGCCGACGTCGCCGAGTTCGACCGCCAGTTGGCCCGCCACGTGCGCGAGGGCACGCCGTACGACGTGGAGATCCGCCTGCGCCGCAAGCAGGGCGGCTACCTGTGGGTCCGCGCGCGCGGCCGCATGGTGCGCAGCCCGGTGGGCAAGGCGGTGCGGATGGCGGGCTCCCTGAGCGACATTTCCGACCGCAAGCGCTTCGAGGCGCAGTTGTTCGCCGAGAAGGAGCGGGCGCAGGTCACGCTGCGCGCCATCGGCGAGGCGGTGGTGACGACCGATGTCTGGGGCCGCATCGATTCGATGAACCCCGCCGCGGAGGGGCTGACCGGCTGGTCCGAGGCCGAGGCAGCCGGCTGCTTCCTGGCCCAGGTTTGCCCGCTGCTGGACGAATCGACCTGCACGCCGGTGACCGACCTGGTGCCGCGCGCGCTGGAAGACCGCTGGCCGAGCCAGTGCGTGATGCTGCTGGCGGGGCGTGCCGGCGGCGGCCCGGTGGTGGTCAAGCCATCGGTGGCGCTGATGCGGGACAAGGGCGGGCACGCCATCGGCGTGGTGTTGGTGCTGCACGACGTGAGCATGGAGCGCGCCCACGCCGCCCAGCTGGCGCACGAGGCCAGCCACGACGCGCTGACCGGGCTGGTCAACCGTGTCGAGTTCGAGCGCCGCGTGGCCACCGCCATCGCGCGCGTGCGGCAGGAGGGCGCCGCGCACACGCTGATGTACCTCGATCTCGACCAGTTCAAGGTGGTCAATGACACCTGCGGCCATGCCGCCGGCGACGAGCTGATCCGCCAGATGGCCGCCGTCATGCGCCAGCAACTGCGCAAGGGCGATACGCTGGCGCGGCTTGGCGGCGATGAGTTCGGCGTGCTGCTGGAACACTGCGATGCGGGCGATGGCGAACGCGTGGCCGAGGCCCTGCGTCGTGCCATCGCCACGTTCCGCTATGCGCATCGGCAGAGAATCTTCTCATTGGGTGTCAGCATCGGACTGGTACGAATCGATGCCGGTACCGGCAAGGTCGAGGAGGCGCTGAGCGCAGCTGATGCGGCGTGCTACATGGCGAAGGAGGGCGGCCGCAACCGCGTGCAGGTGTATCTGCCGAACGACAGTGTGGTGCGCGCCCGGCACGGCGAGATGGAGTGGGTCAGCCGGGTGCACGCGGCGCTGAGCGCGGGGCGTTTCTGTCTCTACGCGCAGGACATCGTGCCGTTGCAGCCGTCCGAATCGGATTCGGCAGGCGCGGCAGGGCGGCATATCGAAGTGCTGCTGCGCCTCGTGGACGAGCAGGGCCAACTGGTGCCGCCGATGGCCTTCGTGCCAGCGTGCGAGCGCTTCAACCTCATGCCGATGATCGACCGATGGGTCGTGGAAACTGCGTTCGCGGCGCTGGCGCGGCTCCAAATCGAGCGGCCTGGCGAGATCGGCATGTGCTCCATCAACATGTCCGGTGCCTCGCTGGCCGACGCGCACTTCCCCGGCTTCGTGCGGCAGCAGGCCATCCGCCATGACATCGCTTTGTCCGGCATCTGTTTCGAAATCACGGAAACGGCGGCGATCAACAACCTGGCGCAGGCGGCGGCCTTTATCGAGCAACTGGAGGGCATGGGCTGCGTCTTCGCGCTCGACGACTTCGGCGCGGGCATGTCGTCATTCGCCTATTTGAAACACCTGCCAGCGGCTTACCTGAAGATCGACGGCAGCTTCGTGCGCGAGATGCTCGATGACCCGGTCAATGCGGTGATGGTGGAGGTGATCCAGCGGATCGGGCACGCGATGGGCAAGAAGACCATCGCCGAATTCGTCGAGTCGGAAGCCATGCGGGAGCGGCTGCAGGCGTTGGGCGTGGACTACGCCCAGGGGCAGCTGATCGGCGCGCCGCTGCCCTTCGCGCGCGGCAACGCCGTGGTGGTGGACGGCGCCGAGCGGTTCGCCGTCACCCTCTAAGGCAGGTTCAGGGCAGGTTCAGGGCAGGTTCAGGGCAGGTTCAGGGCAGGTTCAGGGCTGGGCCGGCGGCGGTGCGTCCGGCGTGGGGGAAGGCACCAGCGGATCCCGGAAGCCGGTATCGAACGCCTTCGCGGCCACGACCTCGGCCGCGCTGGCCGGGGCTTTCGTGTCCTGCCAGGTCTTGTAGGCCCAGTATCCGGCGCCAGCGACCATGCCGTATTTCGACAGCTTCCAGGCCACGCGGCCGATGGCGGTCCGGCGCAACAGCGGCATCGCCAGGGTGATGGCGGTACTCAGCATCGGGTATTCGCGCGTCACGCCCAGCATCTTGAGCCAGCCCGAGGGCCGGGTCAGCCGGGGCAGCCAGGAGCCCAGGTTGGTCATGCGGCGCGCGCCGCCGCGTACCTGGCGCAGCGCCTGCACGGCGTCGTAGCGTTCCAGTGCCGCGCGGGTGATCAGCAGTTCCTTGCGGACGGCCAGCGGCAGCTGTACCTCGCGCGAGAATCGCACCGGGCGCGGATGCTCGGCGCGGCGTTCGTCCATGGAGTCGTCGTCGGGCGTGGTCATCGGCGCAGCATCTCCCGGTCCTTGTCGAGTTCGGCGAGCGTGTCCGCGAACAGCGGCGGGGCGTTGCGCACCATGCGGCGCGCGGTAAGCAGGCAGGCGGCCATGCAGACCAGATAAATCACGACGATCGCGCCGATGGCCTGCCAGCGGTAGGTTTCCCAGAACAGGATGGCGACGAGAATCGTGAACGTCATTAGCGCCATGCCGAAAAATACCAGCCCGAAGCAGGCCAGCAGGGCGACTTTCATCAGCCGGGTGCGTTCCTCGGCCAGTTCCACGCTGGCAAGTTCCAGGCGCGTCTGGACCATCGACACCATCGAACCGGTCAGGTTGCGCAGGGAGTCCAGGAACTTGGGGGAAGGGGATTCGCTCATGCGGCTCCGGCGAAGAATCGATGCGCCAAGATTGGCGGCATCCTCGATGAGCGGACCGGGCGGCGGCATGGCGCCGCGCCTCCCGGGCCTTCGGCGCGGGCCGGCGCGGGCGCGGGGCCCGGATGCCGGCCGGCTTGCGCCTGTCTTACTTGCGGTTCAGCAGCAGGCCGATCAGCAGGCCCACGCCGGCCGCCACGCCCACGGCCTTCCACGGGTGGTCATGCACGTAGTCGTCGGTGGCACGCGCGGCGGCCTTGCTCTTGGTGACCACGGCGTCCTGCAGATCCTGGGCTTTTTCCTTGGCCTGCTTCAGCAGGCCCATGCCGCGCTCGCGCAACTCGGCAGCCTTCTCGCCGGTGGTCGAGGCCGCTTGCTTAAGCAGTTCTTCGGCATCGGACAGAACGGTCTTCACATCGCTCATCAGTTTCTCCTGTTTGCGGGCGGTTGGTTCGAATGGTGACATTTTGCCTTGCTCGCTATCGCTTGTGGCGCTTTCTGTCTTCCACTTAGGATATGTGGCGGCAACCCATCGTTTCAAGGCAAGCCGCTCACCCGACCGTCTTTATGACTTCGAGTGATTTTATAGTGACTTTATATTCGTTTCGGTTGGATCGCAATCCAACTAAGCTGGTTCCTTCAACCTTCCCCCTGGAGATTTTCAACAATGGCACTGCGTCTTGGCGACATCGCCCCGGACTTCGAGCAAGAATCGAGCGAGGGCCGCATCCGCTTCCACGATTGGCTGGGCGACGGCTGGGGCGTGCTGTTTTCACACCCGGCGGACTACACCCCGGTCTGCACCACCGAACTGGGCCTGACCGCCAAGCTGAAAGGCGAGTTCGAGAAGCGTAATGTCAAGGCCATCGCCCTGTCCGTGGACAGCGTGGAGTCCCATAAGGGCTGGATTGGCGATATCAACGACACCCAGTCGACCTCGGTGAATTTCCCGATTCTGGCCGATGCGGACCGCAAAGTGTCTGAGCTTTACGACATGATTCACCCGAACGCCAACGAAACGCTGACCGTGCGTTCGCTGTTCGTGATCGATCCGAAGAAGAAGGTAAGACTGATCATTACCTACCCGGCCAGTACCGGTAGAAATTTCAACGAAATCCTCCGCGTCATCGATTCCCTGCAACTGACCGACCACCACAGCGTGGCCACGCCGGGCAACTGGCAGGACGGCGACGACGTGGTGATCGTGCCGTCGCTGAAGGACGAGGAGATCATCCGCCAGAAATTCCCGAAGGGCTACAAGGCGGTTCGCCCCTACCTGCGCCTGACGCCCCAGCCGAACAAGTAAGCCGGCAGGCAGGCAGGCAGGCAGGCAAGTGTAAAAAAGCCCGGCTTGCCGGGCTTTTTTACATCGTCTTCCGCTGAAAAACCGCGATCAGAAGAAGGCTTGCAGGCCGGTCTGGGCGCGGCCCAGGATCAGCGCGTGGATGTCGTGGGTGCCTTCGTAGGTGTTGACCACCTCGAGGTTGACCACATGGCGGATCACGCCGAATTCGTCCGAGATGCCGTTGCCGCCGAGCATGTCGCGGGCTACGCGGGCGATGTCGAGCGACTTGCCGCACGAATTCCGCTTCATGATCGACGTGATTTCCACGGCGGCCGTGCCTTCGTCCTTCATGCGGCCCAGGCGCAGGCAGCCTTGCAGGCCCAGCGTGATCTCGGTCTGCATGTCGGCCAGCTTCTTCTGCACCAGCTGCGTGGCGGCCAGCGGGCGGCCGAACTGCTTGCGGTCCAGCGTGTACTGGCGGGCGGTGTGCCAGCAGAACTCGGCGGCGCCGAGCGCGCCCCAGGCAATGCCGTAGCGGGCCGAATTCAGGCAGGTGAACGGGCCCTTGAGGCCGCTCACGCCCGGCATCAGGTTCTCTTCCGGCACGAAGACCTGGTCGAGCACGATCTCGCCCGTGATCGACGTGCGCAGGCCCACCTTGCCGTGGATGGCCGGCGCGGACAGGCCCTTCCAGCCTTTTTCGAGGATAAAGCCGCGGATGGCGTCCTTGCCGTCGTCGCCGACCAGCTTGGCCCAGACCACGAAGACATCGGCGATCGGCGAGTTGGTGATCCACATCTTGGCGCCGGACAGCTCGTAGCCGCCGTCCACCTTCTTGGCACGGGTGATCATCGAGCCCGGGTCGGAGCCGTGATTCGGCTCGGTCAGGCCGAAGCACCCAATCCATTCGCCGGTAGCCAGCTTGGGCAGGTATTTCTGCTTCTGGGCTTCCGTGCCGAATTCATAGATCGGCACCATCACCAGCGACGACTGCACGCTCATCATCGAGCGATAGCCGGAATCCACGCGCTCCACTTCCCGTGCGATCAGGCCGTAGCTGACGTAGTTCAGGCCCGGGCCGCCGTATTGCTCGGGAATGGTCGGTCCCAGCAGGCCCAGTTCGCCCATCTCGCGGAAGATCTCGATGTCGGTCTTCTCGTTGCGGAAGGACTGGAGCACACGCGGCATCAGCTTGTCCTGCGAGTACGCGGCGGCGGCATCGCGCACCATGCGTTCTTCGTCGGTCAGTTGCTGGTCCAGCAGCAGGGGGTCGATCCAGTTGAATTCGGCATTGGCAGCCATGGAGGTCTCCTTCTTTGGTGGCGCGCCGAGGGGCGGGGGGCACCCTCGAACAAGTGTAGTGAAGTTCCGCATTGCGGAACCTTGTTCCGATGAGCTAGTATAGCCGAACCGATCCGCAGTGCAACAGGGGGGGTGGACCCGATCCCGCCCTGCCGCATGACAGGTGGATCATTCTTCTCATGGAGCCACGCCTTGGCCACTTCCTCATTGCCCGCCCCGGCGGCAAACGCCGATACCGAGCGCCCCGCGCGCGAAAGCGATCCGAACTTCGTGACGGCGCTGGCGCGCGGCCTGGAACTGCTCCGTTGCTTCCGCACCGGCGAGGCGATGCTCGGCAATCAGGATTTCGTGCGCCGCACCGGCTTTCCGAAGGCCACGGTGAGCCGGCTGGCCGGCACGCTGGTGCAGCTGGGCTACCTGCGCTACGACGACAGCCTGGGCAAATACGCGCTCGATGCCGGTGTGCTGGCGCTCGGTTTCTCGTATTTATCCGCCTCGGACGTGGTGGCGCTGGCGCGTCCCCACATGCTGGCGTTCGCGCAGGCGTATGGCGTGTCGGTGTCGCTCGGCAAGCGCGAGCGGATGGAGGTGATCTATCTCGAATCGATACGAAATGACGCCGGCGTGATGCTCGGCCTCGGCGTGGGGTCGCGGCTCTCGCTGATGTCGAGTTCGATGGGGCGCGCCTATCTGGCCGCGCTGCCGGCCGCGCGACGCGAGCGCGTGCTGGGCGAATTCGCACTGGCCTATCCGGAGCAGTGGAAGCAGCAGGAGGCGCCGATGCGCGCCGCGCTGGCCGAGGCTGAGCGGCTGGGTTATTCGGCCTCGTTCCGGGACTGGCATCCCGCTATCCACGCCTGCGCCGTGGCGTTCCGGCCGGTGGGGGAGAAGGACCTGCACATGATTAGCTGCAGCGCGTCGTATGGCACGGTGGCCGAGCAGGTGTTCCACGAGACCCTGGCCCCAGCGCTGCAGGCGCTGGGCGCGCGGCTGTCCGACCCCGGCGCGCGCTGATCGAACGCGGGGTATTTGCCATCAAAGGTCCGTGCGCAGCTTCCACAGTTCCGGGAACAGCACCACGTCGAGCATCTTGAGCAGGTAGCCGACGCCCTCGGTGCCGCCGGTGCCGCGCTTGAAGCCGATCACGCGCTCCACCGTGGTCACATGGCGGAAACGCCATTGCCGGAAAGCATCTTCGAGGTCGACGAACTTCTCGCCCAGCTCGTAAAGCTCCCAGTATTTGGACGGATTGCGATACACCTCGAGCCAGGCTGTCTCCACGGACGCGTTGTAGGTCGTCGGCTGGGTCCAGTCGCGCTCCACCACCTCGGCGTCGATCTGGAACCCGCGCCGCGCCATCAGGCGGATCGCCTCGTCATACATCGACGGCGTGTGCAGCGCGGCATCCACCAGCGCCAGATGCTCGGGCCGGTGCGCGTGCGGGCGCAGCAGCGCCGCGTTCTTGTTGCCGAGGATGAACTCGATCTCGCGATACTGGTACGACTGGAACCCCGATGACGCGCCCAGGTAGGGCCGCATCGCCGAATACTCGGGCGGCGTCATCGTCGCCAGCACGTTCCACGCCTGCACCAGCTGGTCCATGATGCGCGACACGCGCGCGAGCATCTTGAAGGCCGGGCGCAGTTCGTCGTTGCGCACGCCATCACGCGCGGCGCGCAGCTCGTGCAGCATCAGCTTCATCCACAGTTCCGTGGTCTGGTGCTGGACGATGAACAGCATTTCGTTGTGGTCCGGCGAGCGCGGATGCTGGGCGCTCAGGATCTGGTCCAGACCCAGGTAGTCGCCGTAGCTCATGTCCTGCGCGAAGTCCATCTGCGCGCCGTGCCACTTGTCGTCCGCCGCATCGCCGGTGTTGGCCGATGCGCCGTGTCCCATCGGACATCCCTTGAATTCGCTCATGGTCCGCTCCGCTCAGGTCATTGCCGTCCGCACGGCGAAGCGCGCGTCGCGATAGGCGCCGCTGTCGAGCACGTCTCGCAGAATCTCCACGGCGTCCCAGACTTCCGTGAAGCTTGTGTAGAGCGGCGTGAAGCCGAAACGGGCGATGCCGGGCTCGCGATAGTCGCCAATCACGCCACGTTCGATCAGCGCCGCGACCAGCGCGTAGCCGTCCGGATGGACGAAGCTGACCTGGCTGCCGCGCCGGGCGTGCTCGCGCGGCGTGACCAGGGTCAGCGGGTGCGTGGCGCAACGCGCCTCCACCAGCGCGATAAACGCATCGGTCAGTTTCAGGGACTTCGCGCGCAGCGCGGTCATGCTGGTCTGGGCGAAGATGTCCAGCCCGCATTCGACCATCGCCAGCGAGGTCACCGGCTGCGTGCCGCACAGGAAGCGGCCGATGCCCTCGGTGGGGCGGTACTGCGGCGACATCGCGAACGGCGCCTGATGGCCCCACCAGCCGGACAGCGGCTGCCAGAACGCGTCGCGCAGCGCCGGCGCCACCCAGACGAAGGCCGGCGAGCCGGGGCCACCGTTCAGGTACTTGTAGGTGCAGCCAATGGCGTAGTCGGCGCCGGCCGCGGTCAGGTTCACCGGCACCGCCCCGGCCGAGTGGGCGAGATCCCACACCGTCAGCGCGCCGCGCGCGTGGGCCAGTTCGGTCAGTCCGGCCATGTCGAGCATCTCGCCGGTCTTGTAGTTGACGTGCGTCAGCATCAGCACAGCGGTGTCGGGGCCCACGGCGGCGTCGATCTCGGCCGGGCTGTCCACCAGGCGCACCGAGTAGCCTTGCTGGAGCAGGTCGGCCAAGCCCTGGGCGATGTAGAGGTCGGTCGGGAAGTTGCTGGCCTCGGAGACGATCACGCGGCGTGCCGGGTCGCGTTGCTGCTGCACGCGCAGCGCGGCGGCCAGCACCTTGAACAGGTTGATCGAGGTCGTGTCGGTGACCACCACCTCGTCGTGCCCGGCGCCGATCAGCGGGGCCAGCCGGTTGCCGAGCCGGCGCGGCAGATCGAACCAGCCCGCCGAATTCCAGCTACGGATCAGGCCCTCGCCCCATTCGGCGGACACCACTTCGGCGGCGCGCGCGGCGGCGGCACGCGGACGGGCGCCGAGCGAATTGCCATCGAGATAGATCACGCCGGCAGGCAGCGCGAACTGCTCGCGCAGGCCGCGCAGGGGGTCGTCACGGTCGAGCGCGACGCAGTATTCACGGGTCAAATTCATGGGCTGGAAATCAGACGATTCTGAAAAAGGTCAGGCGAGGGCGCGCAGGATGGCGCGTACCGGGCTGGCATCGAGCGTGGCAAGGCGCAGCGGCAGGGCGATCAGTTCGTAATCACCCGCCGGCACGTCGTCGAGCACGATGCCTTCGAGAATGGCAAGCCGGTGGTCGCGCACGGCGTGGTGCGCGTCCATCGTCTTCGAGTCCTGGGGGTCTAGCGAGGGGGTGTCGATGCCGACCAGCTTCACGCCGTGGCGGGCCAGCAGCGCGATCGTCTCGGCGGCCACCGCGCAGAAGTCCGCATCCCACGTGCCCTGCGGCGCCGTGGCGTAGGTGCGCAGCAGCACGCGCGGCGGCGTGCCGGCCAGCGCGGCTTCCACGTGGCGCGGCAACACGTGCGGGCCGGCGCCGATGCAGTCGATCACGCGGCACGGGCCGAGGTAGGCGTCGAGCGGCACCGCCCCAATCGGCGCGCCATCGGCCACGTAGTGGAGCGGGGCATCCGCATGGGCGCCCGTATGGGGCGACATCGTCATCCGGCCGACATTGACCGGGCACTGGCCATCCATCACCCAGGCGGGGTCGTGCTGGAACGGAGTGTCGCCGGGCCACACCGGCGTGGCCGGTGAGACGGGTGGGGTGATGTCCCAAATACGGCGGGCATCGTGAAAATCGGGGGCGTGGGGCATGGGGGCGGCAGGGATCGTGAAGATCGTCGCGTCGATGACCGCATCATAGTCAAAAGCGCCCAGAAGAGGCTTGCGAAATGCCCCGTCCTGATGGGCATGTTTCGCATAGAATTGTGTGGATCGACCAAATATTCGCAGATTCTGCGACAAACACGGATATGACCCTCGACCCCATCGATTTGCGCATCCTCACCTGCCTGCAGGAGAACGGCCGCATCAGCAATCAGGATCTGGCCGACAAAGTGGCGTTATCGCCCTCCGCGTGCCTGCGGCGCGTGCGCTTGCTGGAGGAGCAGGGGGTGATTGGCGGCTATCGCGCGTGGTTCGATGCCGAGCGGCTGGGGCTGGAGATCGAGGCCATCGTGCAGGTGTCGATGCGCCACGACCTCGAAGGCTGGCACGACACCTTCAACGCGGCCGTGCAGGCGTGGCCGGAAGTGCTGACCGCCTATGTGATTACCGGCGACAGCAACTACATCCTGCGCGTGCAGGCGCGCAACCTGAAGCACTACTCGGATTTCATCGTCAACCGGCTCTACCGCACGCCGGGGGTGATGGATATCCGCTCGAACATCGTGCTCCAGCGGATCAAAACGGATGGTTCGCCGCTGGCGGCGCTGCATGCCGACCAGGGCGGGAAAGCGTAGGGGAGGGAGGGGGACGGCTTAGCGGTCCAGTGGCGAGACCGTGGAGAACTGGCCGCCCTGGAACACCAGCGGCTGGCCGCCGCAGTCCTGCAGACCGCAGCGCTCCACTTCGCCGACGAAGATCACGTGGTCGCCTTCGTCGTAGCGGCTGCGGTTATGGCATTCGAACCAGGCCAGCGCGTTGGCGAGGATCGGCAGGCCGGTTTCGGAGAGGCGGTAGTCCACGCCGGCGAAGCGGTCGCCCTTGAGCGAGGCGAAGCGCTGGCATAGATCCATTTGCGACGCGCAGAGCACATTGATGATGTAGTGCGTCCCATCGCGGAACATCGGCAGGCTGTTGGCGCGGTTGGCCATGCTCCAGAGCACCAGCGGCGGGTCCAGCGAGACCGAGTTGAACGAGCTGGCTGTGATGCCGACGAACGGCGCGCCGTTGGCGTACGGATGCCCCGCCGCGCGCGTGGTGATGACGGTCACGCCGGTGGCGAACTGCGACAGCGTCCGCTTGAAATGCTGCGAATCGAAGTCGGGCGAGGCGGCCTTGCGGCCCGTGATGGGGTCGTCGTCCTCGGCAGGCATGCCCATGTCTCGGGCTCCACACAAATCCATGATTTTCATTGCATCGTCAGCCGGTACGCCTTGTACGGATGTCACCTTGCGCCGCGCGCAGGGGCGCGTCGGTGGGATTTCGTACAAAACGGGCCGGAATCGCGGCGGCCGAAACCCGGCGCCGATCGTCCCCCGATTGTAGCGGAGTCCGGACATTTGGCCCGACGGTAGGGTCTTTCGCGCCGGCTGGCCCGATACGCGTTCAGAGCCGGTCCGCGATGGCCTCGGCCAGCCGCGCGATGCTCAGCGGCGCGCAGCCTTCGGCGTTGTTGCTGACGATCACGTAGGCCGGCTGGCCCGTGCGCAGCGTGCGCGCCACCACATCGGCAATGGCGTCGCGCGTCTCCGGGTCAGGTTCGACGATCTTGTCGAACGGGCCGTAGGCCTTTTCGGCCATCGCATAGGAGCGGCCTTCGCGCAGCATCCAGCGCAGCACCAGCGGGCCGGGCGCGCCCTCGTCCATCAACGCCTGCGCGGCGGACTGGCGGGCCACGGGCGGCAGGCGGTCGCGCGCGGCGAGGCAGAAGCGCACGCCACGGTCCCGCAGCAGGCGGATGTAGCGCGGCGTGAGCAGGGCCGCGTCGCGGATCTCCACCGCGTAGCAGGCGTGCGGGGTCAGCGTGGGGTCCAGCGGCGGCAGCGCGGCCAGGAAGGCGTCCAGCCGGGCGAGGAAGGCGGGGCCGTCATCGCCCACGCCCGCCAGCGGCGACAGTTGGAACAGCAGCGGCCCGCAATGCTGGCCGAGCCCGCCTGTGGCCGGCACGATGCAGTCCCGGATCGCGATCTCGGGATTGAGGAAGCCCGCGTTCGGCAACCGCCCGGCGCCATCGGGCCCGCGCAGCCAAGCATCGCAAACGCTGGCCGGCGCCTTGACGAGGAAGCGGAAGCCCTCGGGCACCTGTGCCGCATACTGCATATAGTCGGTCAGCGGGATCGGCCCGTAGAAGCCCCGGTCGATCCCCGCCGCGCGCAGCAGCGGATGCTGGCCGCAGGCGCGCAGCCCCTTGCGCGAGAGCAGGCTCTCGCTGTACTGGCCATCGTAGACCAGCCCGTGCCAGCCCGGATATGACCACGACGAGGTGCCGAAATGGAGGTTGGGCGGCAGCCGCTGGCCGAGCGCGACCAGCGCGGCGTCGGGCGTCCACGGCGCGACGACCTTGCCGGCGGGCTTCTTCTTGGGCAGTTCGCCAGCCGCAGGATCGGCGGCTGGCGAGGGTTCGGAGGAGGCGGGGAGCGGCGATGCGGGTGCATCGCCGAACAGGTCAAGCGTATCGTTCAATCGATTCAGACGGCATTGCCGATCGTGGCGTCATAGATATAGCGTCGCGACCAAGGCAGGGTGTCGGCCGGGCGGCGCGCCTTGTGGCACACCACCTGGTAGATCGACATCTGGTCGGTCGTGAACGCGTGGGCGGTACCGGCCAGGTAGATGCGCCAGATGCGGTATTTCTTCTCGCCGACCATCTTCCGGATCGTCTCGCCGTTGGCCTCGAAGTTGTTGGCCCAGTGGAACAGCGTCTGGGCGTAGTGCCGGCGCAGCAATTCTACGTCGAAGCCTTCGAGCCCGCCCTGCTGCAGGGTCTGGAGCACCATGCCGATGTGCGGCAGCTCCCCCTGCGGGAACACGTAGCGATCCATGAAGCCCGAGCCGTCCATCGGCACCTCGCCGCTGTGCGGGTCGGTGGAGGTGATGCCGTGGTTCATGGCCACGCCGTCGTCCGCCAGCAAGTCGCGAATGCGGCCGAAATAGGCCGGCAGGTTGGCCTTGCCCACGTGCTCGAACATGCCGACGCTGGTAATGCGGTCGAACTGGCCGGCGGTGTCGCGGTAGTCCTGGAGGCGGATCTCGATGCGGTCAGACAGCCCCGCGGCGCGTACACGTTCGGTGGCGAGGTCGAACTGGTTCTGCGAGAGCGTGATGCCCACGCAGCGCGCGCCGAACTTCTGCGCGGCGCGCAGCACCAGCGCGCCCCAGCCGCAGCCGATATCGAGCAGGGTCTGGTCCGGCTGGAGCCGGATCTTGGTCAGGATGTGGTCGATCTTCTTCAGCTGCGCGGTGGCGAGGTCTTCATTGCCGTGCTCGAAGTACGCGCACGAGTAGACCATGTTCGGATCGAGCCAGAGCTTGTAGAAGTCGTTCGAGACGTCGTAGTGATACTGGATCGACGCCTGGTCTTCCTGCTTGGTATGGGTGAAGTGCTCGGCCACACGGGCGAGGGCGCCGCCGGCACTGCGCGCGGCTGCGGCGGAGAAGCCGAAGGCGACGTTGATGATGTCGGCCAGGCGGCCTTCGAGGTCGATCTTCTCCTGGACATACGCCTCGCCGAGGTTGTCCAGGCTGGGTACCAGCAGCAGCGGCAGGGCGGTGGCCTCGCGTACCGTCAGGGTGACGTCGGGCTTCTCGAAATGGCCGAGCGGGTACTCTTTGCCATTCCAGAGCCGGAGCTTCACCGGCAGGTTGGCGTGCTCGCGCACGTCGGCGATCCAGCTGTCGAGCTGCTTGTCCAGGGCTTGTTTGAAAAACATGCGGCTTCCTCCCGAATTGGTTGCGGCACACCTCTCGTACGACCCTAAAACTTTACGCCAAAAGTTTGGATTGTGCAGTGCGCGTCCCCGGACGCCGCTGTCTGCCGCGTACTTGTCTGAACAGGCAGACAAGTACGGCGGCGCGGGATTCAGGGCGACAGCCGCACGATATTCCAGCTGCCGTCGTCTTGCTTGCGATAGCCGATGCGGTCGTGCAGGCGCGACGGGCGGCCCTGCCAGAACTCGATCCAGGTGGGCGCCACGCGATAGCCGCCCCAGTGCGCGGGGCGCGGCGGGTTCTCGCCGAACTTGCTGCGGAAGTCGGCCTCGCGGGCCTCGAGCACGTCGCGGCCGGGCACCTCGCGGCTTTGCTCGGACGCCCACGCGCCCAGCCGGGAGCCAAGCGGGCGCGAGGCGTAATACGCGTCGCTCTCGGCCTCATCCACCTTTTCCACGATGCCTTCCACGCGCACCTGCCGCTCGAGCTGTACCCAGTGGAACAGCAGCGCCGCGCGCGGGTTGGCCTGCAGGTCGAGCCCCTTGCGGCTCTCGTAGTTGGTGAAGAACGTGAAGCCGTTGGCGTCCATGCCCTTCAACAGCACGATGCGCGCGGACGGCTGGCCGTCGGCATGAACCGTGGCCAGCGTCATGGCATTCGGCTCGGGCAGCTTGGCCTGGAGCGCCTCGTCGAACCAGGTCTGGAACTGGCGGATCGGGTCGGCGGCCACGTCGGATTCGGAAAGCGCGCTCAGCATGTAGTTGCGGCGCAGGTCGGCTAGTTGGGTCATGTCGCGATCACGAAGGAAGATGCACTTCGAGTATAGCGAATGCGCCGCGCAGCGCATTTGCGGTGTCGCAAATCGCCGCGCTTGTTTTAAGCTTTATTCGATCTCCGCCACTCGCGGCTTGCGGGACTGGTTGCGGGAGTAATAGCCCGCCATGCCCATCGCGCCTGCCATCGAGAGGAAGATCGGCAACATGCCGAGCGCCGTGCCGACCACACCGAAGGTCAGCGGCCACACCACCTGGCTGGTGTTGAGCACGGCCGAGCGCAGCCCGAGGGCCTCCCCGGCGCGGCCCGAGGGCGAGGCGGTATGGAGGATGTTCATCACATTGGGCTGTGCGCTGCCGAGCGCGAGGCCCAGCACGAAGGCCAGCCCGCACATCAGCCAGAATTCGGCGACGAAGGGGTAGACGAGGTAGGCCATGGCGCCCACCATCAGCGCGGTCCGAATGATCTTCCATTCAGACAAATGGCGCGACACCAGCGGCATGGCAATGCGGATGGCCAGCGTGGCGAGGGCGAACGCGCCGAGCACCCAGCCGATGGACGACGGCGACAGGCCGATGCGCGAGCCCTGGATCGGGATCAGGAACGCGTGCAGGTCCCACGCGGCCGAGAGCACCGCGCTGGCGATAAACACCGCGCGCAGTTCGGGATGCTGGAGCAGGTCCAGCGTGGAGCGGCGGCTGCCGTCCTCCACCGCGATCCGCCCGGCGTTGCCGCCCGTGGCCGGCAGGCGCGGCCGCACGTACTGGAGCCCGGCCTGGCCGAGCAGCGCAACCACCACCAGCACGCAGAACGCGGGCCGGAAGCCAGCGTGTTCGATGACATAACCCATGACCACCGGGCCGAGCGTGCCGGACACGGACAGCCCGAGCGCGTGATAGGTGTAGTTGCGCAGCCGCGTGTCGGGCGTGGAGACCTGCCCGATCAACAACTGCATGGCCACCTGGACCAGCATGAAGCCGACGCCGATCAGCGCGCACGCGACGTAGAGCGCGCCGATTTCCGGCCAGATCGCCGGCAGCAGCGTGCCGCCCACCACCATCAGCGAGCCCGCCGTCATCGGCAGGCGCGGGCCGATCTCGTCGATACGGCGCCCGGCGCGGATCGCCAGGAACATCGGCAGCAGCGCATAGAGCGCCATCAGCATGCCGAGCGTGACCGTGGAGGCTTTGAGCGAGATTGCAAACAGGGAAACGACGACGCGACTGGCGTTGAACGCCACGTGATTGCACACCGTCAGGGCGATCAGCCAGCTGATCGGCGGAACGGCGGCGTGAGGCAACGTCATGGGACGGGGCAGGTAGGGGGGAACTGCGTGGATCGCGCCGCCGGCAAGGTCTCCGTCCGGGTCGAAAAGTGCGCGAGAAAAAATAAGTGCGGCCGTGGCCGCACCTCACAAGGGCACCGTCACCGGACTGGAACCGGCAGCGACGACCGATGCATGCCATTCTGTTCAATGCTTTGCTTGTAAATGGCCGTTTAATTATGCGACCGTCCCGGGTCCGGACACAATGGTCATGTGGGGGGAAGTGCAAATCCGCAACACCCGGGCCGATAGATACGGATCGGATGTTGCGGATTTCGTCGAATGACGAGGTGAGGAGGGCCTTATCCGCCCTGATAAAGCTGCGCGTCGTTGGACGGCTGCATCGGCTTCTGCTGGACCGATGGCGTGGGCTTGCGCGGCTCGGTCGGCGCCGGGCCCGGCTGGCCCTGCGCGGCGGCCGACTTCGACGGAGACTCGGGAATCGCCGGGCCGGCGGCCTGCTTGCCGGCGCCGCCGGTGGCCGGGTCCTGATAGCTCTTGCCCGGCGGTGGGGCGGTCGGGCGCTTCTTCAGCTCGGCCAGCAGGCGGGCGCACTGGCTTTCGTCGCCGCCGGGCGAGAGGTCCAGCAGGGGCACCACCAGCGCCACCGGCGCGGTAAGCGCCAGCGCCAGCGCGCCGCCCGCCCGCAGGGCCAGCACGGCGATGTTCGGGCTCACCGTTGGGTTCTTGAACGTGCCGCCCACATACAGCGGCGACCGCAGCGAGATGATCCGCAAGCCCTTGGAATCGGGATGGATGGTCAACGCCAGCCGCTCCTCGCCGAAGTCGATCGCGCCATCGGTGGTGATCACGGCGTCCTGCGTGTCGAGCACGAAGGTGCGGGCCCGGGCGATGCCGTCCTTGACCGCGAAGTCGCTCACGCCGCAGTTGATCTGCACGGGTTTGTCGCCGAACAGCTTGGAAACCACCACGCTGCCCACGTTCAGGCCGATGGCCTCCAGGATGAACTTGCTGACCGTGCCGTTTTCCACCAGCAGCTTGGCCTCGCCGTTCGACGAACCCATCAGCGCGGCGACCGAGTTGCCGGTGCCGGACAGCTTGGCGCTGCCATTCACCTCACCAACGCTGGCGCGCATCGAGTCCGCCTTCGGGAACAGTTGCTTGAGCTTCAGGTGGCGCGCGGTCATGTCGACCATGGCGCCCATCGGCTCGCGCTTGCCGTCCAGCCGGATCGTGGAGACGAGGTTGCCGCCGGCCACGCCGAAGTTGAGCGGGTCGAGCAGCAGCACGCCATCGGTCAGCTTCAGGTGGGTCTTCAGGTCGGTGATCGGCAGGTCTTCGTCGCGGACGATGCGCTTGCCGGTGAACGTCACGTCGGCGTCGATCTCATCCCAGCGCTCGGTGCGGAACGGCGCCACCGGCAGCGCCTTGTTGGCTGGCTGCTTGACCGGGCTCTCGGAGGCAGCCTGGCCGGGCTTGGCATCGGCGCCGATCAGCGGCGCGAGGTCGGCGAACAGCAGTTGCTTGGACACCAGCTCGCCAGACAGCAGCGGGCGCGGCGAGCGCTGGGCGAAGGTGAGCGTACCGCCCAGGTCGCTGCCGCCGACCTTGCCGGTGAAGTCCCGATACGTATAGGACGACGCCCCTTTCTTGAGCGTGGCCACAAGCCGGCCGCGCGTTTCATACGGTGGGGTGGAGGGCAGCACGATGCCGGTCAGCGCGTAGAGCTTGGCCATGTTGTCGCCGGACAGCATCAGGTTGACGTCGAGCGCGCCCAGGTGGGCCGGGTTGGTCAGCGTGCCTTCGATGACCGCGCGGGTGGCGCCCACGCGCACATCGGCCTGCACGGGATAGGGCGTGTTGACGTCGCGCAGGCTCAGTACCGTGCCGGCCTTGCCGCTGGCGTTGATGGTGGCCTGGTTGTAATGCCCGACTGCCTTCCAGCGGATGCCGTAGCGGCTGTCGGGCGCGGTGTCCTTGGTGTCTTTGGTGTCCTTCGCGTCCTTGCTGTCCTTGGCGATGGGGGCCGAGGCATCGACGGCCGATGCATCGGTCGGCGGCACCAGCGCGCCATCGCGGGCCTTGTCGTAGAGCGCCTGGTCGCCCACGGTGTCCAGCGTGGCCTGCATGTCGATCTTCTCGGCGGCATCGGCCAGTGCCAGATTGCCGCGCTGCAGCACGACCTCGCCAATATCGAGTTCCCAGCTCGACTTGCCGGTCTTGGGCCCGGTGTCGAAGGTCCAGTTGTTGCGCTTGTCGGCCAGCCGCTCGAGCCAGACGGCCGGGCTGTCCACGACGATGGTCGGCACGGCGATCTGGTGCGCCAGCAGCGGCAGCGGGCGCAGTATGAAGATGACCTCCCGCACGGTGGCCATATTGGGCGCTTTGGCCCAGTCGGGGTTGCCCACGGTAATGTCCCGGGCCGACAGACGCGGCCACGGCACCAGCGTGCGCCAGCCGGCCTCGCCCTGCGCGCGCTTCCAGGTGACGACGAGGTCGCCATTGATCGCAAACGGGCGGCCGATGGCCAGCGACACCTTGTCGTTGAGCCAGGGCTTGAGACGATTCCAATCGAAAGTCAGGATGACGATGACCAGGATCGCAATCAGGGCGAGCGGGGTGAACACGCTCCAGAGAATGATTTTTTGTCGGCGCGAGGCGGGCATGAGGTCGGACTCCTGTTGGCGCGCAGGGCCGGGCCGGCGTGGATAAGCCTGGCCTGCCATGCGGCGGATCAACCACTGCACATCCAATTTTAGGGGAGCGCGCCGCGCCGGCTTGTCGGCCTTGCGCTGACATTGCGGTCGCCGGACCGCCGATTTTTGGCGCCAGCCGGGCCGGCCGGGGTGACATAAAATAGCGAAATTCGCGATTTTTCCGCTTTGCGCGCTCCTCCCCCTGTCATGACCATTGCCGAGCTTTCCGGGCTGCCCGAGCCCCTGACCCACGAGACCCCCGAGGACGACGACTACCACCGGCGTTTCGGCGGCGTGGCGCGGCTGTACGGGCCGGATGGCATGGCCCGGCTGGAGGCGGCCAGCGTCTGCGTGATCGGCATCGGCGGCGTGGGCAGCTGGGCGGCCGAGGCGCTGGCGCGCAACGCCGTGGGCCGCATCACGCTGATCGACCTCGACCACATTGCCCCGTCGAACACCAACCGCCAGATCCATGCGCTGGGCGATGCCTATGGCCGCGCCAAGGTGGAGGCGATGGGCGAGCGCATCGTGGCGATCAACCCGCGCTGCCGCGTCTCGCAGATCGACGATTTCGTGACTGAGGAGAACGTGGCCGAACTGCTGAGCGGCTTCGACTACGTGATCGACGCCATCGACGCCGTGAAGATCAAGACCGCCATCCTCGGCTGGACGCGGGGGTCGGGGCGTGGCGCGCGCATCCTCACGTGCGGCGGGGCAGGCGGGCAGCTCGATCCCACGCGGGTGCGGCTCGAGGATCTTTCCCGGACCGTGCAGGACCCGCTGCTGGCTAAGGTGCGCGGCAACCTGCGCCGCCAGCACGGCTTCCCGCGCAACCCGAAGCGGAAGTTCGGCATCCTGGCCGTGTATTCGGACGAACCGGTGCGCTATCCGGAGCCCGAACAGCAGGCTTGCGAGATCGACGAGGCCCCGCCCGCGCCGCGCGAGGCCCCGCAAGGGCTGGCCTGCGCCGGGTATGGCTCGTCGGTGGCGGTGACGGCGGTGTTCGGCTTCGTGGCGGCGTCGGCCGTGATCGGCGCGATTGTGGCCGGCAACGATGCCCGGCCGGCGACCGACGCAGCGGACGAGGACTGAGGATTGAGGACTGAGGATTGAGCGCTGAGCGCTAGCTCGCCAGGGTGCGCAGCAGGCCGTCCAGTGCGGCGGCGTCCGGGGCCAGGTTGTCGAAGAAGATCAGTTCGGGATACTCGGCGGGGTCCGGCATGAAGCGGCGTGTCCGATACGCCTCCCAGTGGGTGAGCTTGTAGGCATCGTTGGGATTGCCGCGCCGGACGATGCGCGCGTGCGCCTCGTCCTCGGGCAGGTGCACCCAGACCACCTCCGTGCGCGTGCCGGCCGGCATGTGCAGCCAGTCCGGATCGGTCAACTGGTGGGCGCGCACCTCGCGCGAGAGCGGCCCCACCACCAGCACGCTGATGCCGAGCATCAGGTTCTCGCGTGCGGTGTCGAGCAGGCCCTGGTATTCGGGGTCGCGCAGGTTATCCAGATAGGCTGGGCTGTCGCGGTCGTTCGGGTCGCCGGTGATGGCGCCCATCGCCGCCGCGCTGTAGCGCCCATAGAGCGTGTCCTTGTCGAGGATGCAGAACGGCTCGCCGGTGGCCTGCATCAGCGGGCCGATCAGCTTGTGGGACAGCGAGGTCTTGCCGGTGCCGGCGTGGCCGCAGAAGAAAATCAGTCTTGGCATGGCGGGAAGGGGCGCGTCGGCCACAGCGGGGGTGCGAACGGCAAGGATACCCCGCATCGGTCCGATAACGACTTGTAGATTTGCGGAAAATCAGATCGACGCGGCGGGAAATCGGTATCCTTGCCGCGTTACCGACTTGCTCCTTGCCCGCCACATGTCCGCCGCCGCACTCGACACGCAAGATCCCTATCAAGGATTGTCGTCCGAGGGCCTGCCCGAAGCGCTACGCCTCGGGGAGCCCGTGACCGACGCCACCCACGCCGAATTCCTCCAACTGCTCGATGCGGCCGCCCGCGCCGACGACGCCGGCTTCCTGGAAGCCTATGACGCGTGGATCGACCATACGCGCCATCACTTCGCGCAGGAAGAACAGTGGATGGAGGCGATGGCCTTCGGCCCGCGCCATTGCCACGCGGGCGAGCACCAGCAGGTGCTGGCCGTTGCGCAGGCCGTGCGCGACAAGGTGGCGGAGGAGGGGGTGGTGAGCCTGGGACGCCGGCTCGTGGGTGAGCTGTCCGGCTGGTTCGACCAGCACGTGAAGTCGATGGACGCCATGATGGTCGAACACATGCAGGCCAACGGCTTCACGCTGATCGAAGGCCCCCAGGACTGAAGCCGGGGGGCTCCTAGCTCAATTCAGCGCCGCGCTAAGCTGGCGGCGCCAGCGCGAGACCACGTCGGGCCGGCCGGCAAGCAGGTCGAACACCGACAGCATGGTCTTGCGTCCGATGTCTTCCTCGAAGCCGCGGTCGCGGCGCACGATTTCCAGCAGTTGTTCCAAGGCGGGCTCGTACTCGCGGCGCGCGATCAGCGCGTTCGCCAGGTCGAGCTTCGCGCCCAGATCGGCCGGATTGGCCTGCACGCGGGCGATCAGCGCGGAGGCGTCGGGCAGGTCGTCCACGTGCCGCAGCGCCTCCAACTGAGTCTGCACGGCGGCGTAGCCTTCCTCCTGCGGGGCGCGCGGCGATAGCCGGGAGAACTCGGCCTCGGCGGCGTCGACCTCGTTGTGATCGAGCAGGAAGCTGGTATAGGCCAGCCGTGCATCGTCGGCGCCCGGATCGAAGGCCAGCGCGGCCTGGAAGGCGGCGCGCGCCCCCTCGGCATCGCCAGCGGCCACCAGTTCGCGGGCCTCGTGCAGCGCCTGCTCGCCCGGGTTCGGGGTCAGGCGGTCCAGGAATTCACGCAGGCCCGACTCCGGCAGCACGCCGACGAACTGGTCTACGGCCTGCCCATCGGCAATCGCCACCACATGGGGAATGCTGCGCACGCCGAAGTGCGCGGCCAGCTCCTGGTTCTCGTCCACATTGACCTTGGCGAGCTTCCACTTGCCGCCGGATTCGGCTTCCAACTTCTCCAGCATTGGCCCCAGCGTGCGGCATGGGCCACACCAGGGCGCCCAGAAATCGACCAGCACGGGCACCTGCCGCGACAGTTCGATCACATCGGCCTCGAAATTCTGCAGGGTGACGTCGCTCATGTTCTGCCTTTCGGAATGGTGGAGGCCGGATAGCGGCCGGACCTCCCTATTGTGAGGGCGAAGCCGCGGAAAGCAACCTTTGGCCGACCCCGATCGGGAAAACCTCCGCTTGAAAATAGAACGGTCGTTCAGTTATATTGCCCCTCTGTTGACGAAACCAAAAAGCCGGTCGCAAAGACCCAGGAGACAAGATGACCACCACGCCCGCGCGCCCGCATTTCCAGTTCTGGCCGAAGCGTCTGCCCACGCAGATCGTGCTGCCCGAGACCTCGCTCTGGTACAACCTCGAAGTCTCCGCGCACCGCTACGCCGAGAAGCCGGCGATCCGCTACTTCGGCAATGCCATCACGTTCCGCACGCTGGAGGCGCAGGCCACGGCGCTGGCGGGCTGGCTCCAGCAGAAGGCCGGCGTGAAGAAGGGCGACCGCGTGCTGCTGTATATGCAGAACTGCCCGCAGTTCATCGTCAGCTACTACGCGATCCTGCGTGCCGACGCGGTGGTGGTGCCCGTCAACCCGATGAACCGTGCCGAGGAGTTCAAGCACTACGTGAGCGATGGCCAGGCGCGCGTGGCGATCTGCACGGCAGATCTCGCCGCCGGCGTGGCCCAGGCCAACGCCGAACTGCCGGCCGACCAGCAGCTCCAGCACGTGCTGGCCACGCAGTACGCGGACGCGCTGCCGGCCTCCTACGAACATCCCGAAGACGCGCCGCCGGCGTGGATCACCGCCGAGCATCCGCTGCCGGCAGGTGCCACGCCGTGGGCCGAGGCGCTCGGCGCCGGCCTGCAGCCGGGCCCGCACACCGCCGGCCCGGACGACATGGCCGTGATGCCCTACACCTCGGGCACCACGGGCTTCCCCAAGGGCTGCATCCACACCCATCGCTCGGTCATGCATAACGTGATCGGCGGCGGCACGTGGTCGGGCAGTGGCGCGGAATCGGTGATCCTGTCGGTCCTGCCGCTGTTCCACGTGACCGGCATGCAATACGGCATGAACGGGCCGATCTACAGCGGCGCCACCGTGGTCATGCTGCCGCGCTGGGACCGCGAAGTGGCCGGCCGCCTGATCTCGCGCTACCAGGTCACGCACTGGACCAACATCCCGACCATGGTGATCGACTTCCTGGGCAGCCCGAACCTGGCCGCCTTCGACATGACCAGCCTGCGCTACATCGGCGGCGGCGGCGCGGCCATGCCGCAGGCGGTGGCCGAGCGGCTCAAGGAACAGTTCGGCCTCAGCTACCTGGAGGGCTATGGCCTCTCCGAGACCATGGCGCCGACGCACAGCAACCCGGCCGAACGCGCCAAGCTCCAGTGCCTGGGCGTGCCGACCTTCAACACCGAGGCACGCGTGATCGACCCCGTCACGCTGCAGGAACTGCCGCCGAACGAAGTGGGCGAGATCATCGTGCGCGGCCCGCAGGTCTTCAAGGGTTACTGGGGCAAGCCCGATGCCACGCGCGACGCCTTCATCGAGTTCGAAGGCCGGACCTGGTTCCGCACCGGCGACCTGGGCCGCATGGACGATGACGGCTACTTCTTCATCACCGACCGCCTCAAGCGCATGATCAACGCGTCCGGCTTCAAGGTCTGGCCGGCCGAGGTGGAAAACCTGCTCTACAAGCATCCGGCCGTGCAGGAGGCGTGCATCATCGGCACGCGCGACGCCTATCGCGGCGAGACCGTGAAGGCCGTAGTGGTGCTGCGCACCGCCGCCAAGGGAAATACCACGCCGGAAGACATCATCGAATGGGCGAAGGAGAACATGGCCGCATACAAGTATCCGCGCGTGGTCGAGTTCGTCGATGCATTGCCCAAGTCCGGCACCGGCAAGGTGATGTGGCGCCAGCTGCAGGAGAGCGAGAACGCGCGCACCAGCGCGTAATTCGCCTGCCGATCAGTGCCCGCGGGCGCGCATCAGCATCCTGACCATGGTCTTGTAGCCGCGCTCGCGTGCATGGCGGGTGGGCGTGACGCCTTCACGGTCGGCGAGGTTGGCGTCCGCGCCCGCATCGAGCAGCAGTTGCACCACTTCCTCGTAGCGCGCGCTGCCGTCGCCGAGCACCACGGCCTCGAGCAGCGCAGTCCAGCCGAGTTGGTTCACGTGGTCCACGCTGAGCCCGGCCTTCAGTAGCAATTTCACGATTTCGACATTGCCGTGCTGGCTCGCGGCGATCAGCGCCGTGCCGTCGTAGCGGTCGGTGCTGCGCGGGTCGGCGCCGTGTGACAGCGCCAGCCGCAAAATGTCGATCTGTCCCGTGGCAGCCGCCACCAGGAACGGGCTGTTCGACTCCCCATCCTTGCGATTCACATCGGCGCCGGCCATGATCAGCGTGCGCGCCACCTCGTTGCGCCGCATGTAGACGGCGGCCAGCAGCGCGCTGCGGCCGCGTTCGTCCACGGCCTGCATCGACGCCCCGGCAGCGAGTAGCCGATTGACGAGTTCCGAGTCGCCAATGTTGGCGGCGGTGATCAGGTTGCGGTCCAGCGCGGCCATGCCGTCGCTGCGCGGTGGCAGGGCGGGGGAATCGACCGGACGCGGCGAGCGCGGCCCCTGCGCGAGCATGGAGCCGTTGCCGATGCCAGTCAGGGTGCGCGCCAGCGTCTGGCCGCCCTGGCCGGCGAGCAGGCCGCCGCCCATCAACAATCCCAACAACCCGAGCATTTCGGCGATGGCCTGGCGGCGGGGGCGGGTCTGGGAGCGCGTCATGGGGAGGGCGTGTAGGGCGCTGGGTGGCTCAGACGGTTTCGTGCGGCGCGTCGGCGGCGGCGATGCCGTCCGTGCCGTCGGCCTGCATGACGGGCGGCCGGTGGCGGTGCGGGTCGTCCCCGGCCGGGTGCGCGGCATCGGCGACGTCGCTGTCCTGCAGCAGGCGCCAGAGGCGGCCCAGGTAAGGATCGTCCACGCCGTTGGTGGCCAGGCCCAGCAGCGT